>Ga0182740_1000016_pt1 | contig 444798 bp, 423 predicted proteins | sample eDN5th37CKraftBY_FD_128872 | JGI IMG/M metagenome (GOLD analysis project Ga0182740, IMG submission 128872) | Enriched backyard soil microbial communities from Emeryville, California, USA - eDNA 5th pass 37_C Kraft BY (version 2) (version 2) | ecosystem: Environmental > Terrestrial > Soil >... | reverse complement strand
GTGCCGATGCAGGTCGACTGGCCCAGGCCCACTTCGGTGGTCTGCTTGACCGCTTCATAGGTCAGGGTGCCGGAGCGCGACACGATGCCGATCTTGCCCGGCATGTGGATGTGGCCCGGCATGATGCCGATCTTGCACTCGCCCGGCGTGATCACGCCCGGGCAGTTCGGCCCGACCAGCACGGTGTCCGGATGGGTGCGGGTCAGCACGTTCTTGACGCGCAGCATGTCCAGCACCGGGATGCCCTCGGTGATGCAGACGATGACCTTGATGCCGGCCGCGGCCGCTTCGAGGATGGCATCGGCCGCGAACGGCGGCGGCACGTAGATGACGGAGGCATCGGCGCCGGTGCTCTTGACCGCATCGGCGACGGTGTCGAACACCGGCAGGTCGATGTGGGTCGTGCCGCCCTTGCCCGGGGTCACGCCGCCGACCACCTGGGTGCCGTACTCGATCATCTGGGTGGCGTGGAAGGTGCCCTGCTGGCCGGTGAAGCCCTGCACGATCACCTTCGTGTTCTTGTTGATCAAAACGCTCATGGAATCTGTCTTCCTGTAGGGCGGGCCTCGGCCCGCCATCGTGTTGTCTCGATCGCCGGAAGGCGGGCCGGGGCCCGCCCTACGACAGCGGTGGATCAGGCAGCGGCCTTGACCGCTTCAACGACCTTCTTGGCGCCGTCGTTGATGTTGTCGGCCGGGATGATGGCCATGCCGCTGTCGCGCAGCAGCTGCTTGCCTTCTTCCACGTTGGTGCCTTCCAGGCGAACGACCACGGGCACCTTGACGCCCACTTCCTTCACCGCGGCGATGATGCCCTCGGCGATCATGTCGCAGCGGACGATGCCGCCGAAAATGTTCACGAAGATGCCCTCCACCTTGTCCGAGGACAGGATGAGCTTGAAGGCTTCGATCACGCGCTGCTTGTTGGCGCCGCCGCCCACGTCCAGGAAGTTCGCTGGCTCACCGCCGTTGAGCTTGATGACGTCCATGGTGGCCATCGCCAGGCCTGCGCCGTTGACCATGCAGCCGATGTTGCCGTCCATGGTCACGTAGTTGATGTCCATTTCGGACGCCAGCACTTCGGTCTCGTCTTCCTGGCTCTTGTCGCGCATGGCGACCAGGTCCTTGTGGCGGAAGCTGGCGTTGTCGTCGCTGTTGAACTTGCCGTCCAGCGCGTACAGGTTGCCGTCGTCCAGGATCGCCAGCGGGTTGATCTCGACCAGCGCGAGGTCCTTCTCGTTGAAGATGCGGTACAAGTTGACCATGATGTTGGCGAACTGGCCGGCCTGCTTGGCGGTCAGGCCCATCTTGAAGCCGAACTCGCGGCCCTGGTACGGTTGCACGCCCTCGACGAAGTCGACGTTGAGCGTGTGGATCTTGTCCGGCGTTTCGGCCGCGACCTGCTCGATCTCCACGCCGCCCTCGGACGAGGCGATGTAGGTGATGGTGCGGGTGCCACGGTCGACCAGCACCGACAGGTACAGCTCCTTGACGATCTCGCCGGCGGTGGTCACCAGCACCAGGTTGACCGGCAGCTCGACGCCGGCGGTCTGGTAGGTGGCCATCTTGGTGCCCAGCATCTTGCCGGCGGCCGCCTTCACGTCATCGACGGTCTTGCAGAACTTGACGCCGCCGGCCTTGCCGCGGCCGCCCGCATGGATCTGGGCCTTGACCATCCAGGGGCCGTTGCCGAGGGACTGCGCGGCCGCGACCGCTTCGTCCGCCGTGGCGGCGACTTTGCCGGCCGGGACCGGGATGCCGTACTCGGCCAGCAGCTGCTTGGCCTGATATTCGTGGAAATTCATGCGTCACCGTGGGTAGGGAACAGAAGACACCGCCCGGACCGGGGCCACGGAGGCGGCGGCTGGGCGAGCCCCCTATTGTCGCCGACCCGGCCGGGGGGCGCAAAACCCGGGGCCTAAGTCTTTGGTGTAAAAGGCCGGGCTGGCCCGGACAGAGTGTGACATGCCTATACTGTCGGCCTCGCTTACGGGGAAATAAGCGTTTGCGTCAGGCCCAGTCGCTCCTGTCCCGCATCGAATCGGTGCCGCGCCGCGAACTGTATTTCTTCGCGCTGTACCGCCTGCTGGAAGCCGGCATCCTGGCCGCGCTGATGTTCAGCCCGCTTGGGGAGGTGCTGGGCCAGCCCCGGCACCCCGAGCTGGGCACGGCGGTCACCATCGGCTACCTGAGCTTGGCCCTGGTGCTGTTCTTCATCGGCCGCAGCGTGCGCTGGCTGACCTGGATCGTCTTCGCCAGCGTGTGCATCGACGTGGTCGCGGCCGCCCTCGCCACCCACGCCGTGCCCGGGGCCACCGCCGGCATCGCGATGATGCTGCTGTTCAATGTCTCCGCCGCGGCGCTGCTGCTGCCCGCCACGCGGATGGCGCTGGCGGTGGCGCTGCTGGCCATCCTGGCGCTGTTCGGCGAGTACTTTTTCACCACCGTCCACGACCGGGCCAGCCGCTCGGCGGCCGAAGTCATCATGTTCGCGGTCAGCTACCTGGCGCTGGCCTATCTGGCGCACCAGGCGGGATTGAGGACCCGAGCCAGCCAGGCGCTGGCTGAGAAGCGCGGCGAAGAAGTCGCCAACCTGTTCGAGGTCAACGAGCTGATCATCCGCCGCATGCGGACCGGCGTGCTGGTGGTGGATGCCGACAACCACATCAAGCTGGCCAACGAGGCCGCCAGCCTGCTGCTGGGCGACGGCGCGGATGGTCAGGGGGCCGACGGCAAGGGCGTGTCGCTGCTGCATGCGGCACCCGAACTGGCCCGCCGCCTGCAACGCTGGCGCAACGGCTGGCAGACCGACGAGACGCCCCTGCAGCTGTCGCCCGAGCAGCCCGAAGTCCAGCCGCGCTTCGCCCGCCTGCTGGCCGACAGCGAGACCTCGCTGATCTTCCTGGACGACGCCACCGTGGTGTCGCGGCGCGCGGAGTCGCTGACCCTGGCCGCCCTGGGCCGGTTTTCGGCCAGCCTGGCGCACGAGATCCGCAATCCGCTGGCGGCGATCAACTATGCCGTGCAGCTGCTGGAGGAATCCCAGCAGATCACCGATGGCGACCGCCGGCTGCTGCAGATCATCCACCAGCAGTGCCAGCGCACCAACGGCATCGTCGAGAGCGTGCTGGGACTGGCCCGGCGCGAACGCGCCACGCCCGAGCACGTGGACCTCAACACCTTCGCGCGCCGCTTCGTCGACGAATACCAGCAGACGCTGTCCATCGAGACCGATACGCTGGAACCCATCATCGGCGCCAGACCGGTACCGGCCCTGGTGGATCCGCGACACCTGCAGCAGATCGTGACGGTGCTGGTGCAGAACGCGCTGAACTACGGCCGCCTGCCGGGCGAATCCGCGCGCATCCGTGTGCGCGTGTTCAATGCCGAGGGGCGGCCCACCCTCGACGTGATGGACCGGGGCCCCGGCATTCCCGAGGCGGTGGCTGCGCAGCTGTTCCGGCCGTTCTTCACCACCTCCGAACACGGCACCGGACTGGGCCTGTACATCGCCCGCGAGCTGTGCCGCGCCAATCAGGCCACGCTGGAGTACGTGCCGGTCCCCGGCGGCGGCAGCTGCTTCCGCATCACCCTGCCCGGACCGAGCGCCCTGCTGCCGGCATAGCCGCACACAAGCGGAGGCTGACCACGTCATGGACACCGCCCCCTCGCCTACCATGTTTCACATTCACTCGGTACACTGCGGGCACAGGGGCATGAGGGGGAATGCATGAATCAAAGCCGTAGCGCCCTGATCGTCGACGACGAACGCGACATCCGAGAACTGCTGACACTGACGCTGGGCCGCATGGGCCTGCGCATCGACACCGCCGCCAACGTGGGCGAAGCCCGCGAACTGCTGGCCCGCAACACCTACGATCTCTGCTTCACCGACATGCGCCTGCCCGACGGCAACGGCATCGACCTGGTCGGCGAGATCTCGCGCAACTATCCGAATACGCCGGTGGCGATGATCACCGCCTTCGGCAACATCGAGCTGGCCGTGGAGGCGCTGAAGGCCGGCGCCTTCGATTTCGTCAGCAAGCCCGTGGACCTGGCCGTACTGCGTGGCCTGGTGAAGCATGCGCTGGAACTGAACAACGCCGACCGCGCACCGCCACCCCCGCCGCCCCCGGAGCAGGCCAGCCGCCTGCTGGGCAGTTCGGCGGCGATGGACGCGCTGCGCGAAACCATTGCCAAGGTGGCCCGCAGCCAGGCGCCGGTCTACATCATGGGCGAGTCCGGCACCGGCAAGGAACTGGTGGCCCGCACGATCCACGAACAGGGCGCGCGTGCGTCCGGCCCCTTCGTACCGGTCAACTGCGGCGCCATTCCGGCCGAGCTGATGGAAAGCGAGTTCTTCGGCCACAAGAAAGGCAGCTTCACCGGCGCGCATGCCGACAAGCAGGGCCTGTTCCAGGCGGCCAACGGTGGCACGCTGTTCCTGGACGAGGTGGCCGAGTTGCCGCTGCCCATGCAGGTGAAGCTGCTGCGCGCCATCCAGGAGAAGGCGGTGCGTCCAGTCGGCGCCTCCGGCGAGGTGCAGGTGGACGTGCGCATCCTCTCGGCCACGCACAAGGACCTGGGCGAGCTGGCGGCCGATGGCCGCTTCCGCCACGACCTGTACTACCGCATCAACGTCATCGAGCTGCGCGTGCCGCCGCTGCGCGAGCGCACGGGCGACCTGGCGCAGCTGACCAGCGCCATCCTGGATCGCCTGGCGGCCCAGCACGGGCGCATGGCGCCGTCGGTGTCGCCGGAAGCGATGGAGGCGTTGGGGCGCTATCCGTTCCCGGGCAATGTGCGCGAGCTGGAGAACATCCTGGAACGCGCGCTGGCCATGTCCGAGGGCCACAGCATCGAGATCGACGACCTGTACCTGCCACAGGCCCCGGCCGGCAGGAAGTTCGGCGGCGACTTCAACCCCGGCGAAGTGGTGCGCGACGCGCCCGGCGCCGTCGACGTGGACCCGGCCGCGGGCGCCCTGCCCGACTACATCGAGCAGCTCGAGCGCGCGGCCATCCAGAAGGCGCTGGAAGAGAACCGCTGGAACAAGACCAAGGCGGCGGCCCAGCTGGGCATCACCTTCCGGGCACTGCGCTACAAGTTGAAGAAGTTGGGGATGGAGTAGGCGCGGGCACGCCGGCGCGCGTCGAAGATCCGCCGCCGCTGGTTTTCAGCGGCCTTGAAGGAAACTTCTGAAAACCTCCCCGCCCTCGTTCCGCGAAGCCAATCCGCCCTTCCGCGTCACAATGTGACGCTTGACGTCACATTGCCATTTCCGCGTCAGTCCTTTGACGGGACAGGCGGCTGCGGACGTGTTGCCGAATCTGTGATCGCGCCCCGGAATGGCCGCCTTTCCCGATACACAACGTCTTCGAATGATGCGATAGTCGCCCCCGACTTCGGCGTCTGGGTTCCATTCCGGGGAAGGTTTGGGGGAACCATCGGGGGCACTGAAAGTTGGCACACATCCTGCTCCATTACCTGGCCACGTGCAGCCGTCAACGCGGCGCCCACGGTCCACGCTAGGGACACGGGGCATGTGTGTCCCTACCATCCAAGCCACATCCTGAAAGGGGAATTGTTATGAAGAAGAACATGCAGGGCTTCACCCTGATCGAACTGATGATCGTCATCGCCATCCTGGGCATCCTGCTGGCCATCGCGATTCCGGCCTATCAGGATTACACCGTCCGCGCCCGCGTGTCGGAAGGCATCAACCTCGCCGCCCCGGCCAAGCTGGCCGTCTCGGAAAGCCGCATCAGCAACGGCGATTGGCCGACGAATGAGCTGGCCGCCGGTTACGAGACGGGTCGCAGCACATATGTCAGCAGCATCGGCATCGCCGATGGCGTGATCACCGTTACCTACGCAGGTAACGATGCTCTGGATGATGCGGCAGGTGGCACCCTCATCTTCACCCCGACCTTCAATGGCACCGCCGTCGAGTGGTCCTGCAACACCAACAAGGGTTTCGGCACCGACGGCACTGTGCCCACCAAGTTCCTGCCGGCCAGCTGCCGCGCCCAGTAACGGTCCGGCCCTCACAAGCTGACCGCATGCAGGCCTCTTCGGGCCTGCTAGGGAGCCCTGGCAACACCGCGTGCCAGGGCTTTTTTCTTACCTGTCATCCAGCACCGGGGACTGGATCATGAAAAAGCAATCCGGCTTTACCCTGATCGAACTAATGATCGTGATCGCGATTCTCGGCATCCTACTCGCCATCGCCATCCCGGCCTACCAGGACTACACGATCCGCTCCCGCGTATCCGAAGGCCTGGCGCTGGCTGCTACCGCCAAGCTGGCGGTGAGCGAAAGCCGCTTGACCAGCGCGGCGTGGCCCGACAACAACGACGAGGCCGGCGCCTACCTGACCACCCGCAGCACCTATGTGGCCTCGATCGGCGTTGAAACCGACGGCGTCATCAGGGTGACCTACACAGGCAACGAAGCGCTCGGCAGCGCCGCCGGCAGTACGGTAGTCCTTACGCCCACCTACACCGCGTCAGTGGAGTGGAGCTGCAACGGCAACAAGGGTTACGGCAATACCGGCACGATGCCTGCGAAGTTCTTGCCTGCTAGCTGCCGGCCCAGCCCGTAAGTCCTGCAAGCCCGCAGTTGCGCTTCATCGATCCGTTTTTTCCCTCTTGGACTCCGCAACTGCTCGCATGATGTCGAAACCATCGGGTGTCTTCCCCTGGGGCCCCTCTCTTTTTCTCGCCGCGAGCCTGGTGGTGGTGACGCTCGCTTATTGGATCGGGCTGTCAGGCCCCTTCCTACTGGACGATTTCGGTAACCTGCGCGATATCGGCGACTGGGTTGCCGGTGAGCGCACTTGGCTGTCGGCCGTTCTCAACAATCGGTCCGGCATGGGCGGACGCCCGCTGTCCATGCTCAGCTTTTCTGCGGACGCTGCGCTTTGGGGCATGGACGCCTGGCATTTCAAACTGACCAACCTGCTGCTGCACCTGGCCTGCGGCATTGCGCTATGGGCGCTCGCACGGCGCCTGTGCGCCCGCGACCCCGATCTTCGCGCCCATGCAGCCTGGACCGCGGCCGCCCTCGCCGCCTTGTGGCTGGCATTGCCCATCCAGGTCAGCAGCGTGCTGTATGTCGTGCAGCGCATGGCAATTCTCGCCGCACTTTTCATGTTCTGCGCGCTGTGGCTGTATGTGGTGGCTCGCGAGCAGTTGGAGCAGGGATCGCGCCGGGGGATGTTCAACCTGTGGCTGGGCGTGCCGACGCTGACCGGACTGGCGTTCCTCGCCAAGGAGAACGGCGCGCTGGTGCCCCTGATGGCGTTGGTGCTGGAGATTGCCTACTTCCGGCCCTCACCAGCACAGCGTCGTCCACGTGCGGTGTGGTGGTTTTTCCTGTTGCTGGTCGCATTGCCTGCAGTGCTCTTCTTGATCCACATCGCCATTCGGCCAGGCTGGCTGCTGGATGGCTACCGGCTGCGCGACTTCACCCTGATGGAACGCCTTCTCAGCCAGCCACGCATCCTCTGGGACTATGTCGGTAGCATCTTCCTCCCGTACGGGCCGCGGCTTGGCCTCTTCCACGACAATTACCCCAAATCGACCGGACTGCTCAGCCCCTGGACTACGCTCGTAGCCTGCTTGGCATGGCTGGTAACCATGGCATTGGCATGGCGGCACCGCATCCGGCACCCGGGCCTGCTTGCGGGCGCGGGACTGTTCCTTGCTGCGCACGCGATGGAGTCCAGCGTGTTCGCCCTGGAGCTGTACTTCGAGCACCGCAACTACTTCGCCTCCGCAGGACTGTTGCTGATGGCGGCCACGCTGGCGTCATGGGGCCTTTGGAGGATACGTCCCACACCCATCTTCCGCACCACACTGCTGGCGCTGGCCGGCATGCTGCTGATCGTGATGCTGACCGTGACGCACGGCCGGGCACGGGTCTGGGCATCCACTGAAACGCTCTACGGGCAGGAACTGATCCACAATCCCGATTCGCCGCGTCTGCGTTCATTCGTTGCAGGTGCCGCCATTCAAAGCGGCGATGTAGACGCCGCATTGGCACACATCGCTGCCGCCGAGCGCCACCAGGATCCCCGCCAGGCGATGACGTCCACACTTTGGAAATTCACCGCTTACTGCAAGTCGCCGACGCCGCCCCCAGCACACCTGTACGCCGAAGCCGACGCCAGGGCGCACGGAGTCATCCAGACCTATGCGATGACGGCATGGGAGATACTGGCGCGCGAGATAGAACTGGGCCGCTGCCCGACGGTGGATCTGCACAGGCTTGTGCCCATCGTGGATCGCTGGACGAATCAGAGCCCGTTGCCCCGCACCACCCAGAGCGTCTGGCGCACGCGCTACTATCTGGCACGCATGCATGCCATGCAATCGGATCTGGCGGCCGCTGCGGACCTCGGCGAGGCCGCGTGGATGGATTCAGGCTACAACCCCGGCATCGGAGTCTTCGTCTTCCAGGTCAACGCTAGTCTTGGCCGCGACGAGAAATGCCGGGAGATTCTGGGCCGCCTGAAACAGTCCGAAGGAGGCGACCTGAAGCTCAACCGGGCGATCAGGACATTCGAAGCCGCCCTGGGCATCGCGTTGCCACCGGCACTGCCGCCGCTGTCGCCGTGATGGACTGTCCGGCGGGTATTGTGGCCCGGCTATCCTGCGCCTAAATCATCTACCGGCAACCACTCCGACATGTTTCCACGCGGCCAGCTGTCCCGTGCCACGCTCCGGACCAGCGGCGTCCTTGTACTGCGCCTGTTAGCACAGGCCGGTACGCTCGTCATGCTGGCGAACCTGTTGGGTGCTACCGATTTCGGCATCTATGCAGGTATCGGTGCGTTGGCCGTGATGCTCGGCGCGTTATCCACCTTCGGTTCGCACGTCAGCCTGGTCCGCGACATGGCGCGAGACCTAGGTTGCCGGGACCGCGTGCTTCCCGCCGCACTGGGCACATCCCTGCTAACGGGCCTGGTTCTGCTTTGCACCTATCTCGTGGCGGCCGGCTCGGTTGTCAAAAGCACCGGCATCGCGCTGTGGGTAGCCGGTTTCATCGGCGTGGCCGAGATCGTGGTCCAGCCCTTCATCCTGCTCGTTTCGGCGGAGCACCAGGCACGCGGGCACATCGCGCGCTCACAGATGCTTGGGATGATGCCGCTGGCCTTGCGGCTTTGCGCGGTTGCTGTGGTCTGGGCGCTGAAACCGATGCATGCCATCGAGTTTTTCGCGTGCGGCTACCTTATGGCCTCGGTGGTTTCGCTCGGCATTGGCCTCTTCAGCCTGCCTGCAGGCTGGCCACACCCAGCACAATGGCGCCTGCTGTCCGGGCGAGCCGCATGGCGCGACAACGCCGGCTTTGCACTCCTGGGTTTGTCGGGCAAAGGGCCCGCCGAACTCGACAAAGTGCTGGCGGTACAGCTGCTACCGCTCTCGCTGGCGGGCGCCTATGCCGCCGCGTCGCGCGTCATCGGCGCCACGGTACTGCCCGTCATCGCATTGATGCTATCCGCCCTGCCCCGCCTGTTCCGTGCTTCAGGAGGTGGCATGGCAGCGCCCCGCCTCCGTTACGCGATCTTCGCTTCCTCGCTTGGGTACGGCGTGGCCGCATCCGTAGCGCTGTGGGCGGCGGCTCCCGCTGTACCCTGGCTGCTTGGCGATCCCTTCAAACCCGCCGAGCCGATCCTGCGCCTTCTCGCGCTCGGTCTGCCCGGCCTGTGCCTGAGAATCTCCGCAGCCAATATACTGATGACAACCCGTACGCCATGGCTGAGGCTTTTCGTGGAGGCCGTGGGCATGGTCCTGCTCGCGGCGCTGGCGCTCGCGCTGGTACCGCACAATCCAGAGACAGGCCTGCCGATTGCATACACGGCAGCGGAATGGACGATGGCGGCGCTCGCCTGGGCGGGTGTCGTCCGCAGCGCGCGCGCGCATCACCGCGAAGAGAATTGAGTGCGATGCCTGTACCTAGCGAAGCCAGCGAATTTGCAAAGCACCACGGCGCGTTCCTCCAGCGGGATTGGGCGCGCGTCCTTCGCTTGTCGGGCCAGGTCCAGGGCGTCGCAGGGCTGGACGCAACTCACCCTCTGCGCATGGACCAAGGCCGTGCCGTCATTCTCTACGAAAGGCTTGACGGCCTGATACCCTTCCTCGAAGGGTGCCGCCAACGACCTGATCTCAGCTGGCGGGCAGGGGAGCTGCTGGCTCGCCTGCACCGCGCGGGTACGGCGGCGACGCCCAAAGCACGCACCAGAGCGATGGATTGGCTGACACACTTCGGTGTGGAGGGCGGGGACGCGAGGGAGATAGCGGACGCGAGTGATCCGGGCTTCATGCATTGCGACTGCTGGCACGGCAATCTTTTCTGGCGTCGCGATGACACGCTGGTGGTGCTGGACCCGGTACCTGAGCTGCCGGTGTTCGAGAATGCCCCAGAGGATTGCTACGGCGTCGTCGATGCGGCCATGCTGCACATGAGCCACTTCTTCTACCATGGACTTAGCGCCAACCTTGCCCAAGACCTGGACGAAGACTATCGACCACTTGCCGAAGCCATGCTGCAGGGTTACTCCGCAGCAAGCGGCATTTCCGCGCCCTGCATCAGGCGCCTGAGCGAGATTGCTTCACGGCACTACATCGCTTCATATGCGACTCGGCTGTGGGAACCATTGGCCACCATCCGCAGGCATCTCGCTCATCGCCTGCAAGGCCGCGTCTACAGGAGCCAGATGCCATGAGTAACCGGCCCACCTATCGCAATTCCCACGTAGGGGAAGGATTCGGCGACTATTACGATGGATTGATAGCGGGAAAGTACGATGGTGTCGTATGGGAGCGGTTCGTACGCCCTTTCCTCGAAGACACCCTCAAGTCCGAGCGATCGGACGGCAAGTCGAGGTATCTGGATTTCGCCTGCGGTACAGGTCGGATCACCACCGTGGGCGCCAACTTGTTCCAGGACGCCACCGGCATCGACATTTCCGCCGATATGGTGGCCGTTGCACGACATAGGGCGCCATCCTGCGGTTACGTCGTGGCGGACATCACTCGGGAGCCCGATGCCGTCGCGGGCATGTTCGACTGCATCACGGCGTTCCGCTTTTTCCTGAATGCGGAACCGTTACTTCGCGAACAGGCGATGGCGTGGCTGGCCGCGCATGCCGTCCCTGGCGCTGCACTGATCGGCAACATACACATGAATCCCTACAGCCTCAGCGGTGCCGCCACCGTCGTGGCGAACAGAGTGTTCGCAAAGCCGGTCAACTACATGTCACGACATGGCATGCAAGCACTGCTGTCCCGACATGGGTTTGCTCTGGAGCACTGGCGCGGCTTCCGCTTCATGCCGACACTAAAGGGACACGCCGTGCTCCCGGGCAAGCTGCAGGCGGGACTGGATGGCTGGATGGCACACGGCCCTTTGCAGCTACTGGGATCGGATCAAGTCTTCATCGCCAGAAGACGTTAAACGCCGGTAGAGCGAAGCGTACGTCGCCACCATCCTGTCGAGCGTGAAATGGTTGCGGATACGGCGCGACGCGGCCAACGACAGCGATGCTCGTAGTTCCGCGTCTTCTGCAAGCCGACGAAGGGACGCAACGAATTCATCGATATCGCCAGCAGTACAAAGCCACCCGCTCTCACCATGCTCGACGATTTCCGGCAACGACGAACACCGGCTTGTGACCACCGGAAGACCGCACGCCATGGCTTCCGCGACCACCATCCCGAATCCCTCAAGGCGCGTTGGGAAAAGCAGCGCGTCAGCGTCCTGCATCGCTTGGACGAGATGTGCGTCATCCAAGTGACCCAACGCAGTGCAATTGGCAGGCAGCCCTCCCCAGGCACTGAACGCTTCCGCTACGCCTGTGTAATGCAACACGAAGTCCTTGCCCAGCAGCGTCATGATCGGCGCTAGAAGGTCCGCGCCCTTCCGGCGCGATGGGCTTCCCACGTACAACAACCGGAAAGCACCCGGACGCCTTGTTCCACGATTGGGGGGCCGGAACACGTCGACGTCAATGCCATTGTGGATCACCTCGACGCTCGGACACCCGAATGTCGAGCGCACCTGTGCTGCCGTGTATTCGCTGACGGCAGTGACCGCATCGGCTCGCCGAATGGCGGCTGCTTCAGTCGGGCGCACCCATAGGCCGTGGTACGCAGCCTGGGCGCGGGTCTTGTAGGCGGAAAGCGAGTAGTCGTGGACGCTGTGGTGAACGGTGACTACTCGAGCGCGATCACCACAAAACCTGGCATGCAACCAACTGTTCACGTGGATGACATCGACCCAATCGGGTATTGCTGGGACGCTCACCGTCCAAGGCAAATACTCCGCCCTGGGAGGCAGCCAGCAGATCTCCGCACGCATGCCTTGCGCAAGCAGGCCGCTGCAAAGTCGCGCGGTGAAGACATCCGCACCGGTACCGCGCCGCACAGCAGGGAACCAGATCCCGGGAAGTCGTACGTCAGGGGATGCCATGATCCGTTTCATCCGGCAACAGCAAAGCACGTAACCGCTCGCCGAACCGCGGCCAGGCAAAGCCGGCCGCGAACGTACGGATGGTCTGGGGAGGCAGCGGCGACTCGAGCAGGCGGAGGATCCGTTCGGCAAGGCCTTCCGCATCGTGAACGGGAGCCAGGTAGCCGGACACGCCTTCAGCCACAGAATCGCGAGTGCCTCCAGTCGCGTAGCCCGCAGTCGGGATACCATGCGCGGCACTCTCGATCGCCACCATGCCGAACCCTTCCGGATCGCCCTCGATCTGCCGCACTGGGAACACGTGGATCGAAGCCGCTTGATAGGCTTCCGCCAGCGCAGCGACGTCGGTAATGACGCCCACGAAACAGATGTGGGGTGCAAGCCCATGGACTTCGGCCGCGCGAAGGATGCTGTCTGGTGACTGACTACGTGCAGCCAGCGCGTCGCCCGCCGTGCCGCCGACGATCACCAGTTGCACGTCCGGCCGTGATTGACAGACGATGGGCAGCACGTCGCTAACAAACTCTCGGAGGCCTTTCCGCTCTGTCAAGCGCCCCACTGACAGCAGTATGGGCCCTTCGCCCAATCCGAATTTCGCCCTGAACGCCGCTCCCGCACCTGCAGTGCCGGGCGTTGCAGGAAGCTCTACGCCGGGGTGAATGATCGTGATGCGCTTGTCAGGAACGCCACGCCTGACTGCCAACGCGCGCGTGGCCTCGCTGTTGGCTATCACGTAGTCCATTCGCCTGATGAATGGCATCCACCCCGCGGCGTAGAGCGGATGCCGCGCGGCAACATCCAGTCCATGCAGGTAGACCGCCGCCCTTGCGCCGCACAGGCGGGAGACTAGCCAGGCAATCGGTGCCGTCAATCCACTCCCCGCAAGCACGACGTCCGGCTTCCATGTCATAGCGAAGTGCGCCGCGCGATGCGCTGCGGACACAAGGAAGCGGGAAACAGGCTTCAGGGGCACGCCCTCCACCGGAATGCCTGGCGGCGCAACCGAAAACCCTTCCCGAGGGCCCACGATTCGTACTTGCGCGCGCTTGGCCAGTTCCTGCGCCATGTGCCAGTTCAACCGCTCCATCCCTCCCACGAGCGGAGGCAAATTGCGTGTAATCAGGAGAACTTTCGCTGGAGTTCCGGTATCAGTCATCGCGACGATAGGTCAACGCCGTGATCTGCTCGGAGACCAGTCCAATCAAGAAAACGATCACCGAAGCACTGAACAGCAGGACGCTCATATTGGTGAAGCGGCCCTGAGTGGCGAAGGTCCATCCGTAGTAACCCAAGCCCACCAGGAAGAATGCTGCAGCCGTCGGAGCGAACAGTTTGAGTGGTGAATACAGCGTCGCGATCTTGAAGATGATCAGGAGGAAGCGTACGCCGTCGCGGAAGGGCTTGATGTGGCTGCGGCCGACCCTTCTGGCAACCGGGATTGGCAGATAGGCCACCGGGTAGGCGCTACGGAAGAATGCCATGGTGCTGGTGGTCGGGTAGGAGAATCCGTTGGGAAGCAAATGGATGAACTCTCGGAACTTCTCGGCCTTGACGGCACGGAAGCCCGAGGTCAGATCCTTCACTGCAAAGCCCGTCATCCGGCTGGCCAGCCAGTTGTAGAAGGCATTCGCCGCACCACGATGCACTCCGGCCTGGCCCTCCCAGTCACGTGCACCGACGACCATGTCGTAACCCTCCCCAAGCTTCTCCAGCAAGCCGGGAATGCAGGCCGCATCGTGTTGACCATCAGCGTCCATGAAGACGATCACCTCCCCCGAAGCCGCACGCGCGCCCCGCTTGATGGCCGCCCCGTTACCCATCGAGTAGGGGGAACGGATCACCCGGGCACCATGAGCTTCCGCTATCACCGGCGTCTCATCGCTGGAACCATCATCTACAACAATCAGTTCGGCCTCAGGCATGACGGATTTGAGGCCTTCGAGCGCACGCGGCAATCCGCCCGCCTCGTTCTTCGCCGGCAGAACCACACTGACCTTCATTGATACCCCATCCCTGTTGCCCCTGCACAGCTTACTGCATCCGGCGAACCAAGCCGCCGCAGGGGGCGCACAGCGTGCCGCCCTGCGTCAGCTTGTGACACATGCACGCTACAGGGTGGCCCTCGCCTCTCGCTCCAATCCTCGGCGTTGCAGTAAAGTCGAGCATGGCCCGGATCTTGCTGCATCTGTGGGCCGTACCCCCGTTGCACGGAAACTCCCATGAACGCCGTCACCTCCCCTACCCCCAATCTCGTCGGCATCACCGGCATCGCCCGCCGCCTGGTCCAGGATGGCGCGCTGGACGAAGCCACCGCCCGCAGCGCGATGGCCAACGCCTCCGAGGCCAAGGTGCCATTGGCGCAGTGGGTGGCGGAGAAGCGGCTGGTGGCCCCGGCCCACCTGGCCGCCGCCAACGCCATCGAATTCGGCATGCCGCTGATCGATGTTACTGCCTTCGACCCGGCCCACAACGCCGTCAAACTGGTCAGCGAGGAACTGATCCAGAAGCACCAGGTGCTGCCGCTGTTCAAGCGCGGCGGCAAGCTGTTCGTCGGTACCAGCAACCCCACCCAGACCGCGGCCCTGACCGAGATCCAGTTCCACACCAACCTGGTGGTGGAACCCGTGCTGGTCGACGAGGACCAGCTGCGTCGCACCCTGGACCAGTGGCTCAACGCCGCCAGCAACCTGTCGGGCAGCTTCGGCGGCGACGACGACGAGGGCCTGGACAACCTGGAGGTGGGTACCGACGACGACATGGGCGGTGGCGCCGACAGCGCCGTGGACGCCAAGGGCGACGACACGCCGGTGGTCAAGTTCGTCAACAAGGTGCTGGTGGACGCCATCAAGCGCGGCGCCTCGGATATCCACTTCGAGCCCTACGAAACCGACTATCGCGTGCGCCTGCGCATCGACGGCATCCTCAAGCAGGTGGCCAAGGCGCCGGTGAAGCTGAGCTCGCGCATCGCCGCCCGCCTGAAGGTGATGTCGCAGCTGGACATCGCCGAGAAGCGCGTGCCGCAGGACGGCCGCATCAAGCTGAACCTGTCCAAGACCAAGCAGATCGACTTCCGCGTCAGCACCCTGCCCACGCTGTTCGGCGAGAAGATCGTGCTGCGCATCCTGGACGGCAGCGCCGCCAAGCTGGGCATCGACAAGCTGGGTTACGAGCCGGACCAGCAGAAGCTGTTCGAAGACGCCATCCAGAAGCCCTACGGCATGGTGCTGGTCACCGGCCCCACCGGGTCGGGCAAGACCGTGTCGCTGTACACGGCGCTGGGCATCCTGAACGACGAGGTCCGCAACATTTCCACCGTCGAGGATCCGGTGGAAATCCGCCTGCCCGGCGTGAACCAGGTGCAGCAGAACACCAAGCGCGGCATGACCTTCGCCGCGGCCCTGCGCAGCTTCCTGCGCCAGGACCCGGACATCATCATGGTCGGCGAAATCCGCGACCTGGAAACCGCCGAGATCGCCATCAAGGCCGCCCAGACCGGCCACATGGTGCTGTCCACCCTGCACACCAACGACGCCCCGCAGACCATCGCGCGTCTGATGAACATGGGCATCGCCCCGTACAACATCACCAGCTCGGTGACCCTGGTGATCGCCCAGCGCCTGGCGCGGCGGCTGTGCGCCAAGTGCAAGAAGCCGGTCGAACTGCCGAAGCCCGCCCTGCTGGCCGAAGGCTTCACCGAGGCCGAGATCGACGCCGGCTTCACCCTGTACGACGCGGTCGGCTGCGACGAATGCACCGAGGGCTACAAGGGCCGGACCGGCATCTACCAGGTCATGCCGATGTCCGACGACATCCAGGCCATCGTGCTGGAAGGCGGCAACGCCATGCAGATCGCCGCCGTCGCCCAGAAGGCCGGCATCCGCGACTTGCGCCAGTCCGCGCTGATGAAGGTCCGCAACGGCGTCACCAGCCTGGCCGAGATCAACCGCGTCACCAAGGACTGAGGCCGACGCCCTCCGGACGGTCGCGCCCCTGTGGGCGCGCCCATGCGGCACGCGATATCGGGTCATTGGGGCCGCCAAGGGCGCAACCACTGCGCTTCCCTCCTGCGCACATCGCCGAAACCCGGCCCCCCGTCACAGGCGGGGTGCTTCCCTCCACGCCATAACCGGCTACCATGGGTGGAGACAGTCCGGGTGGGGAAAGCCGGACAGGGGAAAACCGAATGGCCGTCACTCGTTCCGCCGTCAAGAAAGCGCCCGCGCCCGTCCGCGAGAACCCACTGAACCTGTTCGTCTGGGAAGGCACCGACAAGCGCGGCGTCAAGATGAAGGGCGAGCAATCGTCCAAGAATGCGAACATCCTGCGCGCGGAACTCCGTCGGCAGGGCATCACTCCGACTGTCGTCAAGGTCAAGCCAAAACCATTGTTCGGCTCGGCCGGCAAGCCAATCACGCCCAAGGAAATCGCCTTTTTCAGCCGACAACTGGCGACGATGATGAAATCGGGCGTACCGATCGTAAGCGGCCTGGAGATCATCGAAGGCGGACAGAAGAACGTCCGCATGAAGAAGATGGTCGAGCAGTTGCGCTACGACATCGAGAGTGGCTCGTCGTTGTCGGAGGCGATCAGCAAGTTCCCGGTCCAATTCGACGAGCTGTACCGCAACCTGGTCCGCGCGGGTGAGAGTGCTGGCGTTCTAGAGACGGTGCTGGACACCATCGCCAGTTACAAAGAGAACATCGAGAGCCTCAAGGGCAAGATCAAGAAAGCCCTGTTCTACCCTGCCGTGGTGATCGCGGTCGCCCTGTTGGTCAGTGCCGTCCTGCTGATCTTCGTCGTCCCCCAGTTCGAGGCGGTGTTCAAGCAGTTCGGTGCCGACCTGCCTGCGTTCACCAAACTCATCGTGGGCGCTTCGCGCTTCATGGTGTCGAGTTGGTACATCGTGTTCGGCAGCATCTTCGCAGCGATTTTCGGCTTCATTTTCTTCAAGAAGCGCTCACTGGCGTTCCAGCACTTCCTGGACAGGGCCATCCTGAAGCTCCCCGTGATCGGCCAGATCATGCACAACTCGGCCATTGCCCGCTTTGCGAGAACGCTGGCGGTAACCTTCAAGGCCGGCGTGCCGCTGGTGGAAGCGCTGGACACGGTCGCCGGCGCCACCGGCAACACGGTGTACGAAAAGGCCGTGCATCGCGTACGCGATGACGTGTCGGTGGGTTACCCGCTGAACATGTCGATGAAGCAGGTGAACCTGTTCCCGCACATGGTCATCCAGATGACGGCCATCGGCGAGGAAGCCGGCGCGCTGGACGCCATGCTGTTCAAGGTGGCCGAGTACTACGAGCAGGAGGTGAACAACGCGGTTGATGCGTTGTCCAGCCTGATCGAGCCCTTCATCATGATTTTCATCGGCGGCGTGGTTGGCGCCATGGTGGTCGGCATGTACCTGCCCATCTTCAAGCTCGCGGCGACGATGTAAGCTGGTCCGATGGCATTCCTGGATCAACACCCCGAACTGGGGTACCCGGTGGTGGCAGGCCTGGGCCTGCTGGTGGGCAGCTTCCTCAACGTGGTCATCCTGCGGCTGCCGCGACGGCTGGAGTGGGAGTGGAAGCGCGACGCGCGCGAGGTGCTGGAGGAGCCGGAGATCTACGATCCCCCGCCGCCCGGCATCGTGGTGGAGCGCTCGCACTGCCCCCATTGCAAGACGCCGCTGTCGTGGTACGAGAACATCCCGCTGTTCAGCTGGCTGGTGCTGCGTGGCAAGTGTCGCCACTGCAAGGCCCCCATCTCGCCGCAGTATCCGCTGGTCGAACTGCTGACCGCGCTGCTGGCGATGGCCTCGGTGTGGCGCTTCGGCTTCGGCTGGCAGGGGTTCGGTGCGGCCCTCTTCAGCTGCTACCTGGTGGCGCTGAGCGGCATCGACCTGCGCACGCGGCTGCTCCCCGACCAGCTGACGCTGCCGCTGATGTGGCTGGGCCTGATCGGCAGCCTGGACAACCTGTACATGCCGGCCAAGCCGGCGCTGCTGGGCGCGATCGCCGGCTACGTCTCGCTGTGGCTGGTGTGGTGGCTGTTCAAGCAGGTCACCGGCAAGGAAGGCATGGGCCGGGGCGATTTCAAGCTGCTGGCGGCCATTGGCGCCTGGGTGGGGCTCAACGGCGTGCTGCCGACGCTGCTGTTGTCCTCGGTGGTCGGTGCGGTGATCGGTTCGGTGTGGCTGGCCACGCAGGGCCGCGACCGTGCCACGCCGATTCCGTTCGGCCCGTACCTGGCCATCGCCGGCTGGATCGTGTTCTTCTGGGGCCCGCAGATCATCGATGCCTACCTGCGTTTCGCCGGGCTGAAATAGACCCCAGGCTCCCCGGCCCGGCATGATCGGCGCATGAGCGACTACTTCATCGGACTGACCGGCGGCATCGCCTCGGGCAAGAGCGCGCTGGAAAAGGCGTTCGCCAAGCAGGGCGTCGTGGTGGCGGATGCCGACCTGCTCGCGCGCGAGGTGGTCGCCCCAGGCGAACCGGCACTGGCCGCGGTGGTGGAACGTTTCGGGCGCGACGTGCTGCAGGCCGACGGACAGCTCGACCGCGCGGCGCTGCGGGTGCGCGTATTCGGCGACCCGGGCCAGCGGCGCGCACTGGAGGCCATCCTGCACCCAGCCATCCGCGCACGGCTGGAGGCGATCTGCCGGGCCGCACCTGGGCCCTATGCCATCGCCACGGTCCCGCTGCTCACCGAGGGCGGCGGCCGCGCAGCGTATCCGTGGCTGCATCGCATCCTGGTGGTGGACACTCCCGCTGCCGTGCAGAAGGCGCGGCTGATGCAGCGCGACGGCATCGACGCCACCCTGGCCGACCAGATGATGGCCGCGCAGGCCTCGCGCGCGGAGCGGCTGGCGCTGGCCGACGACATCGTCGTCAACGACGGCGACCTGACCCATCTGCAACGCGCGGCCGATCAACTGCACGCCCGCTACGTGGCCCTGGCCTGCAGCACGCCGTAGGAGCGGGCCATGCCCGCGATGCGCGTCGACGCAGCGGGTCCGCGATGCGTTACATCGCCGGCCACAGCCCCCGGATGGCGGCGATGCCCTGCGCGCCATGTCGGCGCGCGTCGGCGATGTCGGCGGCCGCCATGCCGCCGATGGCATAGATCGGCAGTGAGGCCCCTTCGCGCAGGCGGGCGAAGCCGTGCCATCCGAGCGCCTCGCCGCCGGGATGGCTGAGCGTTGGATGCACGCTGCCCACCACCGCGAAATCGCAGCCCAGCGCCTCCGCCTGCCGCAGGTCCTCGGGCGTGTGGCAGGACGCCGCCACGGGCGCGCCCTGTTCCAGCGGTCGCGCCACCAGACCGGCCAACTGGTTCGCACGCAGGTGGACGCCCACCTGCAGTTCGCGTGCCAGGTCGATGTCGCCATTGAGCAGCACCTCGACGCCCGCCTGCCGGCACCGCGCGACCGCCTGGGTCGCCAACGCGCGCCAAGCGTCGCCCGACAGCCCGCGCGCGCGCACCTGCACGCGACGGAGTCCCTCCGAGAGGGCCTGCTCGAACGCCGCAAGCCATTGCTCCGTATCCTCCGGTTCCGGCGTGACCAGGTAACGATCCGGCTGCAGCAGCGCCGCCACCACTGGCCGATCCGCCGGTGGCATGTCGTAGCGCTTCAGCTTGTCCGCCGGCACCCACACCAGCGCCTGCCCTTCGTGCCCCCGCGGCGTACCGCTCCAGCCCGTCAGCTGCCGCACCTCCAGGCACAGCCGCTTGTCGGGGTACTGCTGCGGGACGCTGATGAGGTGCGCGCCCACGCGCGCCTCAATGCCCAGTTCCTCGCGCAATTCGCGCACCAGCGCGTCCTCGGGCTGTTCCCCCGGCTCCTGCTTGCCGCCGGGAAACTCCCAGCGCCCGGCCAGGTCACGGCCTTCGGTACGGCGAGCCAGAAGGATGCGGCCACGCGCATCGGTGATGACGGCAGCCATGACATGGATCGATCGCAACGGAGTCTGCATGGCGGAAGCTTGCCGGGAACCCGGACGTAGACGCAAATAGTCCTGGCCTGCTCCACTACAAAGAAAAAGCCGCGCAGTGCGCGGCTCCTCCCTCGGACGATGCGGCCAGGCCTCAGGCCAGCTGGCCGTGGCAGTGCTTGTACTTCTTGCCGCTGCCGCACGGGCAGGGATCGTTGCGGCCGACCTTGGGCGCATCGCGGTGCGCCGGCATGGGGCCGGACTGCACGTAGCCGCCCTGAGCCGCCGCCAGCCGCTGCGCCTCCTCGGCCTCTTCGTCGGCGCCGTAGCCGCCGGCATCCTGGTGCTGGAACTGCATCTGCCGCGCCTGCGCCTCGGCCATGGCACGCTCCTGCGCCTCCAGCGCGGCGACTTCTTCCTCGCTGCGGATGCGGACGCGCGACAGCAGGGTCACCACTTCGCTCTTCACCCGCTCCAGCATGCTGGAGAACAGTTCGAACGCCTCCTTCTTGTACTCCTGCTTGGGCTGCTTCTGCGCGTAACCACGCAGGTGGATGCCCTGGCGCAGGTAGTCCATGCGCGCCAGGTGTTCCTTCCAGTTCTTGTCGAGCACCGTCAGCATGATGTGCTTTTCCAGCGCGCGCATGGTCTCCTCGCCGATCACCGCTTCCTTGTCGGCGAAATGCCTGTCCATGGCCTCCTGCACGCGGCGCTCGATGGTCTCGGCATCCAGTTCCTCGGCTTCCTCGCGCCAGCGGCTGACGGGCAGGTCCAGGCCCATCTCCTCGGCCAGCTCGCGCTCCAGGCCCTGCAGGTCCCACTGCTCGTCCACCGAGTTCGCCGGCACGAAGCGGGCGACGGTCTCGGCGACCACGTCGCCGCGGATGCCGTCGATGTTCTCCTTCACCGATTCGGCTTCGAGCAGCTCGTCGCGCTGGGCGTAGATCACCTTGCGCTGGTCGTTGTTGACGTCGTCGAAGTCCAGCAGGTTCTTGCGGATGTCGAAGTTGTGCGCTTCCACCTTGCGCTGCGCCTTCTCGATCTGCCGGCTGACCAGCCGGTCCTCGATGACGTCGTCTTCCTTCATGCCGATCAGCTTCATCGCCTTCTGGACCCAGTCCGAGGCGAAGATGCGCATCAGGTTGTCTTCCAGCGACAGGTAGAAGCGGGACGAACCCGGATCGCCCTGGCGGCCCGAACGGCCGCGCAGCTGGTTGTCGATGCGGCGCGATTCGTGACGTTCGGTGCCGACGATGTGCAGGCCTCCCGCGGCCTTCACCGCGTCGTGGCGCTTCTGCCATTCGGCCTTGACCGCGGCGCGGGCGGCCTCATCGGCGCCTTCGCCCAGCGCTTCGTACTCGGCTTCCAGCGAGCCGCCCAGCACGATGTCGGTGCCGCGGCCGGCCATGTTGGTGGCGATGGTGATCGCGCCCGGACGGCCGGCCTGCGCGACGATGTGCGCTTCGCGCTCGTGCTGCTTGGCGTTCAGCACTTCGTGCGGCACGCCCGCCTTGCCGAGGAAGTCGGACAGCATTTCCGACGTCTCGATCGACGTCGTGCCCACCAGCACCGGCTGGCCGCGCTGGTAGCAGTCCTGGATGTCGGCCAGCACCGCCTTGAACTTGCCCTGGCGGTTGAGGAACACCTGGTCCGGCGAATCCTTGCGCACGGTCGGACGGTTGGTCGGGATGACGATGACTTCCAGGCCGTAGATGCTCTGGAACTCGAACGCTTCGGTGTCGGCCGTGCCGGTCATGCCGGACAGCTTCCTGTACATGCGGAACAGGTTCTGGAACGTCACGCTGGCCAGCGTCTGGTTCTCGCGCTGGACCGGCACGCCTTCCTTCGCCTCGACCGCCTGGTGCAGGCCGTCGGACCAGCGGCGGCCCGGCAGCGTGCGGCCGGTGAACTCGTCGACGATGACCACTTCGCCATCGCGCACGATGTAGTCCACATCGCGCTGGTAGATGGCATGCGCGCGCAGCGCGGCATTGAGGTGGTGCACGACGGACAGGTTGTTGGCGCCGTACAGCGGTTCTTCCTCGCTGATGATGCCGGCCTGCAGCAGCAGCTCCTCGGCGTGCTCCATGCCCGCTTCGGACAGGTGCACCTGCTTGCCCTTCTCGTCGACCCAGTAGTCGCCCTCGGCTTCCTCGTTCTCCTGCTTGACCAGCTGGGGCACGATGCGGTTGACGCGGATGTACAGCTCCGGCGATTCGTCGGCCGGGCCGGAGATGATCAGCGGGGTGCGCGCTTCGTCGATCAGGATGGAGTCGACTTCGTCGACGATGGCGTAGTGCAGGCCTCGCTGGAAGCGGTCGGCCTTAGACATCGCCATGTTGTCGCGCAGGTAGTCGAAGCCGAACTCGTTGTTGGTTCCGTAGGTGATGTCGGCGGCATACGCGGCGTGCTTGTCGCCATGCGGCATGCCCGGGTAGACGACGCCCACGCTCAGGCCCAGCCAGTTGTACAGGCGGCCCATCCAGGCCGAGTCGCGACGGGCGAGGTAGTCGTTCACGGTGACGACGTGCACGCCCTTGCCTTCCAGCGCGTTGAGGTAGGTGGGCAGCGTGGCCACCAGCGTCTTGCCTTCGCCGGTGCGCATTTCGGCGATCTTGCCCAGGTGCAGCACCATGCCGCCGATCAGCTGCACGTCGTAGTGGCGCATGCCCAGCACGCGGCGGCTGGCCTCGCGGCAAACCGCGAAGGCTTCGGGCAGGATCTTGTCGAGGGCTTCCCCGCCGGCGATGCGCTGCTGGAACTCCGGCGTCTTCGCCTTCAGCTCCTCGTCGGACAGCTTCTGCAGCTCCGGCTCCAGCGCGTTGATCTTGTCGACGATGCGTTGCAGCTGCTTGAGCAGGCGCTCGTTGCGACTGCCGAAGACACGGGTAAGCAGTTTGTTGATCATGTAGGGAACCGGATGGGAAAGGAACGCCGCGGCCCCGCGGTGTCGCGGGCCCAAAACGAAACAGGGCGCAAGGCGCCCTGTCTGGCAACACCGTATTGTAGCTTGGGGCGCCGCCCGGGGAATCAAGGCGGACCGTCAGACCGACTGCACCTTGGATGGTTCCCGGACGCCGGCACTGGCGTCGAGCATGCTCGACGCCACATGGCAGACACCGCCATTCCAGGGCCGGAGAGCAGCGGAGCAGGCTCCGCGCTGCGCCAGATCGCGGTCAGCCGCGCTTGACGGACTGGCCTACCGGCGTGGGGCCTTCGCCCAGGAACTTGCGCGGATTGACCACGCGCCCGTTCTCCCACACTTCGAAGTGCACGTGCGCACCGGTGGAGCGCCCCGTGGAGCCGGCCTTGGCCACTTCCTGGCCCACGCGGACCAGATCGCCCGCGCGCACGGTCAGGCGCGAGTTGTGCGCATAGCGGGTGACATAGCCATTGCCGTGGTCGACATCCACGACGTTGCCGTAGCCGCCCTTCACGCCGGCGAAGCTGACCACACCGTCGGCCACCGCCAGCACGGGATCGCCGACGCTGGCCTTGAAGTCGATGCCCTTGTGGTACTGGCCACCGCCACCGAAGGGATCGGCGCGGCCGCCGAAGCCGGAGGTGATGTAGCTGTTGGCGATCGGCAGGCGGCCCGGCGTGGCGTTCCTGTCCAGTTCGCGATTGAACAGCAGCGCCTCGAGCACGGACAGCTGGCGGCCCGAGGCGGCGAACTGCTGCTCCAGCTTGTCCACGCCGGCAACCAGTTCGGCGGGCTTCATGTCGTAGGACACGTCGTTGCCGCCCACGCCCACCGGCTCGTTGAAGTCGAACTCGCCGTCCTGCAGCTGGCCCACGCGGGTCAGGCGTTCGCCCAGGGCGTTCAGCCGGTTGGCCTGCGCCTGCAGCTCGCCCAGGCGCGCGGCCATGGCGTTGATTTCCTGCTGGGCACCGCGGCGCACCTGGTCCAGTTCGGCATCGCGCTGCTCGGCCTTGGCCTGCAGCAGTGAAACCTGCGCCATGCCGGCGGCGCTGCGCCCGGCCACGCCGATCAGCAGACCGGCAGCGACCAGCACCGAGGCACTGGCCAGCGGACGCGCATGGAAGGCAAGGCGGATGCGGTAGGCACCATGGGCGGACGCATGGGCCCACCAGGTACGCGAATTGTTTACGATGGTCTTAAAGCTCATAGATACCGATGTCTGATTCGAAGTCCAAGCCGCGCCGTACCGGCATCGCGCAACCTGCCCTGCAGGCTGCCCTGACGGATGCCGCCACCGACCCGGTGCGTCGCGCCATGTGGCTGGACGCCTTGGAACAGCAGCTTCGCCCCTGCCTTCCCCCTGCCCTGGCGCCGCATTGCCGATTGGCGAACGTGGCGGGCAAGCGGCTCGTTTTTATCGTCGACTCCCCGGTGTGGAACGCCCGGCTACGCCTGGCGGCACCCGAATTGATCAACGTGGCCCAATCCATCGGACTGGCGGTCACCGAAGTCACCGCCAAGACGCGCCTCGCGCCGGTCGTGAAGCCCGCGCAGGCAGCGGTCGTACCCGTATCGGAGGCCTCCCGCAGAGGGCTGCAAGCGGCCCTCGACCTCCTGTCGGCCCCGGACTCCGCCGGTGCCCCCACCCCGCAGGGCGGTCATCGCGGGCGCCGGAAAAATTGACCCGGCCATCACGAAGGACGGGGCATGGTACCGGCCACCGTTGGTCGGGACGTTAGCCAAACGTTAGAAAAAGGTTATTTTCGGGCCTGAAATTCGACGCAGTTCACAGTTTCGCCAAGGCGTAACCATTTCCGCACCACCGCGTGACGGGGGTGGGGAACCGGGCGACAGCAGGGTCACCGTCCGGAGGGGACGCGCGTCTCAGACCGCCAGGGCAGGCGTCGCATAGGTGACCGGGGACGGCGCAGCGCGGTCCTCGAAGGTCACCTCTTCCCAGGCCGAGGTTTCGGCCAGCAGGGCCCGGACCAGCTTGTTGTTCAACGCATGGCCCGACTTGAAGCCCTCGTAGGCACCCAGGATCGGGCGGCCGGCGAGGTAGAGGTCGCCGATGGCGTCCAGGATCTTGTGGCGGACGAACTCGTCCGTGTAGCGCAGGCCGTCCTCGTTCAGCACGCGGAACTCGTCCAGCACGATGGCGTTGTCCATCGAACCGCCCAGGCCCAGGTTGCGCTCGCGCATGTATTCCAGGTCGCGCATGAAGCCGAACGTGCGCGCGCGCGCAACTTCCTTGATGTAGGCGCCGGTGGAGAAGTCCACCTCGGCGCGCGACTGCGAGGCCGGGATCATCGGGTGGTCGAACTTCACCGTGAAGCCCAGCCTGAAGCCATCGTAGGGTTCGAAGCGCGCCACCTTGTCGCCTTCGGTCACTTCCACCGGGCGGGTGATGCGGATGAAGCGCTTGGGTGCGTCCTGCTCGGCAACGCCGGCGGACTGGATGAGGAACACGAACGGGCCGGCGGAGCCGTCCATGATCGGCAGCTCGGCCGAGGACAGTTCCACGTAGGCATTGTCGACGCCCAGACCGGCCATCGCCGACATCAGGTGCTCGACCGTCTGCACCTTGGCGCCTTCGCAGGTCAGGCCGGTGCACAGCGTCGTCTCGGTGACCAGCTCGGCGCTCGCGGGGATCTCGACCACGGGATCCAGGTCGATGCGCCGGAACACGATGCCGGTATCGACCGGCGCCGGACGCAGCGTCATGTAGACCTTTTCGCCGCTGTGCAGCCCCACGCCCGTCGCGCGGATCACGTTCTTGAGGGTGCGTTGCTGGGCCATCGGCAGGAATCGCAGGTGGGGGGAACCTGAGCGGGCAGCGAGAATATCACGCAATTCGCTGAATCTTAACGAAAGAACCGGTCTGTCCCACGCCTGCAACAACGACCTGTTAAGGCCGCCGGAAAGGGCTGCCGGGCCGGCGAAGGCCCGGCAGCAAAGGGACATGGCGGTGTCGTTCGGTCTTGCTCCCTCCCCTCGCGGGGAGGGCACGCGGGTGGATCAGTCCGCCTGGCGACGCAGGAACGCCGGGATGTCCAGGTAGTCCGAGGGCAGTTCCGCCGCCACCGGCGCGGAGGCCGGGGCCGACGGCGCGGGCGAAGCCGAACCCCGGCGCAGGCCCAGGCCGCTGGTGGCGGCACCGATCGGGTCCATCGAGAAGCCGTCGTCGATCGGCATGCCGGTGGTGGCGTCGCGGACCAGCTTGATCGGCGCGCGCATCGGCTCGCGCAGGTCGCCGCCGCGGCCGACCGGCTGGCGGGCGGCGTTGCGGTTCAGGCCGGTGGCCACCACGGTCACGCGCACTTCGTCCTGCATGTCCGGGTCCAGCACGGTGCCGACCACGACGGTCGCATCTTCCGAGGCGAAGCCTTCGATGGTGCGGCCCACTTCGTCGAACTCGGCCATCGTGAAGTCCGGACCGGCGGTGATGTTGACCAGGATGCCGTTGGCACCGTTGAGGTTGACGTCGTCCAGCAGCGGGTTCTGGATGGCGGCCTCGGCGGCGGCCTGCGCACGGTCGTCGCCGCGGGCCGAGCCGGTGCCCATCATCGCCAGACCCATCTCGCTCATCACGGTGCGCACGTCGGCGAAGTCGACGTTGATCAGGCCCGGACGCACGATCAGGTCGGCGATGCCCTGCACGGCGCCGAGCAGCACGTCGTTGGCGGCGCGGAAGGCCTGGATCATCGTCGCGTTGCGGCCCAGCACGGTGATCAGCTTCTCGTTGGGAATGGTGATCAGCGAATCGCAGTGGTGGCTCAGCTCCTCGATACCCTTCAGCGCGACCTGCATGCGGCGGCGACCTTCGAACGGGAACGGCTTGGTGACCACGGCGACGGTCAGGATGCCCATCTCCTTGGCCAGCTGGGCCACGACCGGCGCGGCGCCGGTGCCGGTGCCGCCGCCCATGCCCGCGGTGATGAACACCATGTCGGCGCCGTCCAGTGCGTCGATGATGCGCTCGCGGTCTTCCAGCGCCGCCTGGCGGCCGACTTCCGGATTCGCGCCCGCGCCCAGGCCCTTGGTGACGTTGCTGCCCAACTGCAGCTGCAGCTTGGCGCCGCAGTTCTTGATCGCCTGCGAGTCGGTGTTGGCAGTGATGAATTCCACGCCATCGACGCTGCCGTTGACCATGTGCGCCACGGCGTTGCCGCCGCCGCCGCCCACGCCCACGACCTTGATCACCGCATTCGGGGCCATCTTTTCAACCAGTTCGAAATGTGCCATGTCCTTGTCCTCGTTTATTTAGTTATGTGGTGCTGGTGGAACGAACGTCGTGATGCCTTCAACTTCGCGGTAGGTGTCGCCTCACTCAGAACTCGCCGCGATACCAGTTCTGCAGTTTCTTGAACCAGCTGCCCGCCTTGCCCGTGGGCAGCGACGGACGCCGGGGGTGTTCGATCTGGCTGCCCATCAGCAGCAGGCCGACGCCGGTGGCGTGCACCGGGTTGCCGACCACTTCGCCCAGGCCGGTGACATGCTGCGGGATACCGACGCGCACGGGCATCTGCAGCATCTCTTCGGCCAGCTCGACCACGCCTTCCATCTTCGCGGCGCCACCGGTCAGCACCATGCCGGCGCGCACGCGCTCCTCGAAGCCTGAGCGGCGCAGTTCGGCCTGCACCATCTCGAAGATCTCCTCGTAGCGCTGCTGCACGGCCTGCGCCAGCGCGTGGCGCGGCAGGCGGCGCGGCGGACGGTCGCCCACGCTGGGCACCTGGATGCTTTCCTCGGCCGTCGCCAGCTGGGCCAGCGCGCAGGCATAGCGCACCTTGATCTGCTCGGCTTCGGGCGTGGGCGTACGCAGCATGTGCGCGATGTCGTTGGTCACCTGGTCGCCGGCGATCGGCAGCGAAGCGGTGTGGCAGATCGCCCCCTGCACGAACACTGCCAGGTCGGTGGTGCCCGCGCCCATGTCGACCAGCACCACGCCGAGCTCGCGCTCGTCGCTGGTCAGCACGGCGACGCTGGAGGCCAGCGAGGAGAAGATCAGGTCGTCGATCTGCAGGCCGCAGCGCTGCACGCACTTGCTGATGTTGGCGGCCGCCGACTGCGCGCAGAACACCAGGTGCGCGTCCACTTCCAGGCGCACGCCGGTCATGCCGACCGGATTGCGGATGCCTTCCTGCGAGTTGTCCAGCTTGTACTCGCGCGGGATGGCGTGGAGGATCTTCTGGTCGGCCGGAATGGCGACGGCCTTGGCCGCTTCCAGCACGCGGTCCAGGTCGCCCCACGTGACCTCACCGTCGCGGATCGGCACGATGCCGGGCGAGTTGCGGCACTGCACGTGGTTGCCGGAGATCGAGGCGTAGACCGAGCGGATCTCGCAGCCGGCCATCAGCTCGGCCTCCTCGATCGCGCGCTGGATCGACTGCACCGTGGATTCGATGTCCACCACGACGCCGCGCTTGAGACCGCGCGACTCGTGCGAGCCGATGCCGATCACTTCGATCGGATTGCCCGGTGCGTACTCGCCGACCAGCGCCGTCACCTTGGAGGTGCCGATGTCCAGCCCGACGATCAGCGATTTGTCACCCTTGCGATTCATGTAATGCCCTGCAGAAGACGACCTGCGGCCGCGATCGGCGCAGGCAATGGAGTCGGTATGGCGGCCGGCGGCGGTGCCTTGGGCGCTTCGCCCCAGCTGAGCGCGAAGCCGTTGGTGTAGCGCAGGTCCGCGCGCACCAGCGGCTGCGCCTGCGCGGCCAGCAGCTGCGGCAGCATCCGCGCGAACCGGCCCAGGCGCGGGCGCGCGTCGGTGCGGCCCACCACCACCTGGGTGCCGTTGCCCAGCAGCAGCGACCAGCTGCCGCGGGCATCCATCACCAGCGTGGTGACCTCCAGGCCCATCGGCGCGAACAGCTGGCGCGACTCGTTGTAGAGCGCGGTCACTTCCTGCACCTGGGATTCGGGCCCACCGAGCTGCGGCAGGTCCAGGCCGGACAGCTCCTTCGGCATCGGGAACAGGCGGCCGTGCTCGGACAGGAGTTTGTCCTCGCCCCAGCGCGCGAACGGCTTGTGTTCGGTGATGCGGACCTCCAGCACGTCGGGCCAGCGCTTGCGCACTTCGGCGCGCTCCACCCAGGGCAGCTTCTCGACCGCCTGCTTGGCGTCCTCCAGCCGCACCGCGAAGAAACCGCGACGCGCATGCGGCAGCACCGCGGCCTGCAGCTGCGCCGGCTGCACGCGCGCCAGTTCGCCCTGCACGCGCAGCTTGCTCAGCGGCCAGCGCTCGGCACCGATCCAGCCGTTGACCACGGCCACGACCGGCAGCGCGACCAGCGCCAGCGCGAGCAGCCAGGTCAGGATGCGCAGGGCGGCGTTCATGGGCCCGCCACCTCCGGCACCGTCTGCTCCAGGATGCGCCAGCACAGCGCTTCGAAGCCGATGCCGACCTGTGCGGCGGCTTTCGGCACCAGCGAATGGCTGGTCATGCCGGGCGCGGTGTTGACTTCCATCAGCAGGAAGCGGCCATCGGCATGGCGCATCACGTCGACGCGGCCCCAGCCGCTGCAGCCGGCGGCGCGGAAGCCTTCCAGCGCCAGCGTGCGGATCCGGGCCTCGTCGTCGGCATTGTCCAGGCCGGGGCACAGGTACTGCGTATCGTCGGCGATGTACTTGGCGTGATAGTCGTACCAGCCCTGCGCCGGCACGATGCGCACCGAAGGCAGCGCCATGTCGCCCAGGATGCCGACGGTGAACTCGCCGCCGGTCAGCATCTGCTCGGCCAGCAGTTCGCCGGCATAGGAGGAGGCGAACGCGACGGCGGGCGCCAGGTCATCCTCGCTCTCGATCTTGAACACACCGACGCTGGAGCCCTCGGTCGAAGGCTTCACGAACACGGGAAAGCCGAGTGCACGCACGGCCGCGGCCAGGTCACCGCCAGGCGCGATGCGTACGAAGCCCGCCGTCGGCAGGCCCGCCGCCTGCCACACCTGCTTGGTGCGGATCTTGTCCATCGTCAGCGCCGAACCCAGCACGCCCGGACCGGTATAGGGCACGCCGAGCGACTGCAGCAGTCCCTGCAGCACGCCGTTCTCGCCGTCGCCGCCATGCAGGATGTTGAAGACGCGGTCCACCCGACCGGCACGGATCGCCTCCACCAGGGCCGGCACGCCGTCCACCGCGAAAGCCTGCACGCCCCGCGACAGCAGCGCCTCCAGCACGTTCTGGCCGGAGTTCAGCGACACTTCGCGCTCGCTGGACGTGCCGCCCATCAGCACGGCAACGCGGCCGAAGCGGGCGGGATCGTCGAAGCGTGGCGGCGCGACGTTCACGGCGCTCATGCGGATGCCTTCCCGCTGAAGCCGTGCGCGGCGATGTGCTGCGACATGTGGCCGATGTCGCCTGCGCCCATCATCAGCAGCAGGTCGCCGTCCTGCAGCACGTCAGGCAGCACGTCGACCAGGTCGGCGACCTGGCTGACGACCACCGGCTCGTTGCGGCCGCGCGCACGGATCGCGCGCGCCAGCGACTTGGCATCGGCGCCCGCGATCGGCTGTTCGCCTGCCGGGTACACCTCGCTCAGCACCAGCGCGTCGGCTTCCGACAGCACCGCGGCGAACGCGTCGAACTGGTCGCGCGTGCGGCTGTAACGATGCGGCTGGAACGCGACCACCAGACGCTTGTGCGGCCAGCCTCCGCGCGCGGCGGCGAACACGGCCGCCAGTTCCTTCGGATGATGGCCGTAGTCGTCGACCAGCTGCACGCGCGCGCCCTGCGGCGTGGTGATCTCGCCCAGGTCGTTGAAGCGGCGGCCGATGCCGGCGAACTTCTCCAGCGCGGCGGCGATGTTCTGCGGCGACACGCCCAGCTGCCAGCCCACCGCGGCGGCGGCCAGCGCGTTCTGCACGTTGTGGCGGCCCGGCAGCGCCAGGCTGACGCGGATGCTGGCGTCTTCCGGCAGGCGCAGGGTGAAATGCATGCGCCCGCCTTCCTGCTCCACGTCCTCGGCACGCACGTCGGCATGCTCGGCGAAGCCGTAGCTCATCACGTGGCGGGGCGTGTCGGCGGCGATGGCGGCGACTTCCGGGTCGTCGATGCACAGCACGGCCAGGCCGTAGAACGGCAGGCGCTGCAGGAACTCGGCGAACGCCGCCTTCACGCGTTCGAAGTCGTTGCCGTAGTTCTCCAGGTGATCCGCATCGATGTTGGTGACGATGGAGATCAGCGGATTCAACCGCAGGAAGCTGCCATCGCTCTCGTCGGCCTCGGCCACCAGCCACTGGCCGTCGCCGAGCTTGGCGTTCGCGCCCGCGGCCAGCAGCTGGCCGCCGATCACGAAGGTCGGGTCCAGCCCGCCCTCGCTCAGCACCGCCGCCGTCAGGCTGGTGGTGGTGGTCTTGCCGTGGGTACCGGCCACGGCGATGCCGCGGCGGAAGCGCATCAGCTCGGCGAGCATCGCAGCACGCGGCACGATGGGGATGCGCTGGCTGCGCGCTTCCATCAGCTCGGGGTTGTCGTGCTTGATCGCGCTGGAGACCACCACGCAGTCGGTGCCCAGCACGTTGGAGGCGTTGTGACCGCGCATCACGCGCGCACCCAACGACGCCAGTCGGCGGGTCGCGGCGTTGTCGGCATTGTCCGAGCCGGACACTTCATAGCCCAGCGTGCACAGCACCTCGGCGATGCCGCTCATGCCGGAGCCGCCAATACCGACGAAGTGCACCCGGCGGAATTCCTTCGCCAGGTTGCCGGTGTGCTGCAGGCGGCGCTCGCGTGCGGCGGCCATCATCATGCCTGCGTCCTCATTTCGATAGCTTCCTCAAGAATGATGTCGGCGATGCGGTCGGCCGCATCGGGTTTGGCCAGCGTGCGCGCGGCCTCGGCCATCGCCATGCGCGCAGCGGTGTCGCCGGACAGCCTGCGCAGCGTGGCTGCCAGCGCATCGGCCAGGGCGTCGTCCTGCTTCAACAGCACGGCGGCGCCGCGCTCGACCAGGTACTCGGCATTGCGGGTCTGGTGGTCGTCGACGGCCTGTGCGAACGGCACCAGCACGCTGCCCACACCCACCGCGCACAGTTCGGCCAGCGTGGAGGCGCCGGAGCGGCAGACGACAAGATCGGCCCAGGCGTAGGCTTCGGCCATATCGGTGATGAACGCCTCCACGCGCGCAGGCACGCCGGCGTCCGCATAGGCCTTGGCCGCTTCGTCACGCAGCTTCTCGCCGCACTGGTGGCGCACATCGACGCTGCCTGACGGCAGCGTGGCGAGTGCGCGCGGCACCGCCATGTTCAGGGCGCGCGCACCCTGGCTACCGCCCAGCACGAGCAGGCGCAGCGGGCCTTCGCGGCCGGCGAGGCGCGATGCCGGCGGCGCGATGGCGGCGATCTCTTCGCGCACCGGATTGCCCACCACTTCCTCGCGCTGCGGGAACGCACCGGGGAACCCGGTCATCACGCGGCGCGCCACCTTCACCAGCACGCGGTTGGTGAAGCCGGCCGCGCGGTTCTGTTCGTGCACCAGCAGCGGCAGACCCATCAGGCGCGCGGCGACGCCCCCGGGGCCGGACGCGAAGCCGCCGAAGCTGACCACCGCTCGAGGCGCCCGGCGACGCAAAACGAAACCCGCGGCACGGATCGCACGCAGCACACGCACCGGCGCGCATAGCAAGGCGAGCTTGCCCTTTCCGCGCAGGCCGGTGATCGCGAGCGTGTCCAGTTCGATGCCGTGCTGCGGCACCAGCCGTGTTTCCATCGCACCGTTAGCGCCCAGCCATACAACCGGCACGCCGCGTGAACGCAGCACCTTGGCCACCGCGAGCGCAGGAAAGATGTGACCGCCGGTGCCACCGGCCATCATCATCACGGGAGCGGGGGAGGTCGCGGTGCTCATGCGATCCTCTCGAAGGTGGGTTCGACACGCGAACGCAGGCGACTGGTGCCACGCAGCGTCTCGGACAGCGACGGCGCCGGCTTCGGTGTCGCCGGCGCGGCATCGGCGGGCGACCGCGTTTCGCCACTCGGCGTGGTCTGCAGCGCTTCACCGCGCAGCGCGACCTGGCGCTGGGTGCGCTCGAGTTCGTACGACACCCGCAGCAGCAGGCCCATCGCCACGCAGGTCATCAGGATGCTGGAGCCACCGGAGGAGATCAGCGGCAGGGTCAGGCCCTTGGTCGGCAGCAGACCCAGGTTCACCCCCATCGAGACGAAGCTCTGCATGCCGATCCACAGCGCGACGCCGAAGGCGACATAGCCGGCGAAATGGCGGCGCATTTCCACGCAGCGCAGGCCAATGACGAACGCGCGGCCGACCAGCAGCGCGTACAGCGCCACCACCAGGCAGACGCCGACGAAGCCAAGCTCTTCACCGATCACGGAGAAAATGAAGTCGGTATGCACTTCGGGCAGGTAGTTCAGCTTCAGCACGGAGCCGCCGAGGCCGATGCCCGACCATTCGCCGCGACCGATCGCCATCAAGGCATTGGTCAGCTGGTAGCCGCTGCCGAACGGATCGGCCCACGGATCGGAGAATGACGTCAGGCGACGCATGCGGTACGGCTCGGCGATCGCGATCACGGCGAGGATGGGCAGGCCCACCAGCACCGGGCCGAACATGCGCGGCATGTTCACGCCGCCCAGCACCAGCATGCCGGCGGTGATCGCCAGCAGCAGCGAGGAGGAACCGAAGTCCGGCTGCATCAGCAGCAGCGCAACCAACAGCACCACCACGCCCAACGGCTTGAGCATCGCCGCCCAGGTCGCGTTGACCTCGTCGCGGAAGCGCACCAGGTAGCTGGCCAGCCAGACGATGAAGAACACCTTCACCACTTCCACGACCTGGAAGTTCGACACGCCCAGGTTGATCCAGCGGTGCGCGCCCTTCACGCTCACGCCCAGTCCCGGCACGAACACCAGCAACAGCAGCACCACGCAACCGAGCAGCAGCAAGTGGTTGCGCGCCTCGATGCTCTTCAGCTCGGTGCGCGTCACCCACCACGCCAGGCCCGCGCCCGCGACCAGGAACATGCCGTGGCGGATCAGGTAGTAGAACGGATTGCCATGCTGGTAGATCGACGCCGAGGCGACCATCACCACGCCCAACGACGCCAGCGCCAGCATGGCGCCGAGCAACCAGGGGTCGAAGCGGCCCCCGATGGCTTCCAGTCGCGTGGCTTGGCGCGGCGTGTCGTTCATCAGCGCACCTTCAATGTGGCCAGGCCGACGAGCACCAGCACGACGGAGATGATCCAGAAGCGCACGATCACGCGCGGCTCGGGCCAGCCCTTCAGTTCGAAGTGGTGGTGGATCGGCGCCATCCGGAACACGCGCTTGCCGGTCAGCTTGAACGACGCTACCTGGATCATCACCGACAGCGTCTCGATGACGAAGATGCCGCCCATGATCACCAGCACCAGTTCCTGGCGCACGATCACCGCGATGGTACCCAGCACCGCGCCCAGCGCCAGCGCGCCGATGTCGCCCATGAACACCATCGCCGGATAGGTGTTGAACCACAGGAAGCCCAGGCCCGCGCCCGCGATGGCGGCACAGATGATGGTCAGCTCGCCGGCGCCCGGCACCTGCGGGATCTGCAGGTAGTTGGAGAACACCGCATTGCCGGAGGCATAGGCGAACACGCCCAGCGCGCACGCCACCAGCACCGTCGGCATGATCGCCAGCCCATCCAGGCCATCGGTCAGGTTGACCGCATTGGAGAAGCCGACGATCCAGAAGTACGCGATGGCGACGAAGCCGACGCCGGCCAGCGGCAGCGCGATCGACTTGAAGAACGGCACGTAGAAGGTCGTCGCCGCCGGCACGTCGGCGTACAGATACAGGTACAGGCCCGCGGCCAGGCCGAAGATCGACTGCAGGAGGTATTTCCAGCGGGATTTCAGGCCGTTCGGATCGCGCCTGACGATCTTGATCCAGTCGTCGTACCAGCCGATCACGCCGAAGCACAGCATGACCAGCAGTACCACCCACACGTACTTGTTGCGCAGGTCGCCCCACAGCAGCACCGACGCGGCCACCGTGATCAGGATCAGCGCACCGCCCATGGTCGGCGTGCCGGCCTTGGAGAAGTGCGACTGCGGGCCATCCTTGCGGATCGGCTGGCCGCCCTTCAGCTGGCCCAGCCGGCGGATCACCGCCGGGCCCAGCCACAGCGACAGCGCCAGCGACGTCAGTGCGGCCAGGATGCCGCGGAACGTCAGGTAGCCGAACAGGCCGAAGAAGTTCTCCAGGCTCTGCAGCCAGCGAGCCAGTTCAAGCAACATGCGGTGTGTCCTCCCCGGTGGACAGCAAGGCGGCGACGATCCGGTCCATCGCGCTGCCGCGCGACCCCTTGACCAGACAGCGCACGCCGGCCCGCAGGTCGGCGCGCAGCGCTGCCGCCAGCGAGGCGTGATCTTGGAATGAATGCGCGCCCTCGCCGAACGCGGCGGCGGCGGCGGCGCTCAACGGTCCCAGCGTGTACAGCCGGCGGAGCCCAGCGGCCCTGGCGCGCGCGCCCATGTCGGCGTGCAGGGCTTCTTCGTCGGCGCCCAGTTCGCGCATGTCGCCCAGCACCAGCCAGCCTTCCCCGCCGTCCTGCGCGCTCGCGGCGGCAAGCGTCTCGATGGCCGCGATCAGCGAGCCGGGGTTGGCGTTGTAGCTGTCGTCGATCACCACCGCGCCGTTGGGCAACGTGTGCGCGACCTGGCGCCCGGCGACCGGCTGTGCGGCCGACAGACCGTCGGCGATGGTCGCCAGCGATACGCCGCAGGCCATGGCGAGCGCCGCGGCGGCGAGCGCATTGCGTACGTTGTGGCGACCAGGCAGGTGCAGGCTGACGGCAACGTCGCCATGCGGGGCCACCAGCACGAAATCCGACCCGTCCGTGGTCGCGCGGATGTCGCGTGCCGTCAGGTCGGCCGTGGCATCCAGCCCGAAACGCAGGATGCGGCGATCCGGCACGCGGCTGGCGAAGTACTCGGCGAACGCGTCGTCGGCATTGATCACCGCGGTGCCGTCGGCCGGCAGCGCGTCGTAGATGGCGCCCTTGGTTTCGGCCACGCCGACCAGCGAACCCATGCGCTCCAGGTGGGCGGCGGCGATGTTGTTCACCAGCGCCACTTCCGGCGTGACGATGTCGGTGAGGTAGGCGATGTCGCCCGGCTTGCCGGCGCCCATCTCGTAGACGGCGAAGTCCGCATCGTCGGGCGCGTCGATGACCGCCAGCGGCAGGCCGATCTCGTTATTGCGGTTGCCGGGGTTGAAATAGGTGACGCCGGCCCGCTGCAGGATGGAGACCACCAGCGTCTTGACCGTGGTCTTGCCGTTGCTGCCGGTGATGGCGACCGTCTTTTCCACGCGGTCGCGCTGCAGGCCGGCGGCGATGCGCGCCAGCGCCAGCAGGGTATCCGGCACGACGACCTGCGGCACGTCGACCTTTACCTCGTGGTCGACCAGCACCGCGGCGGCACCGCGCATGGAGGCGTCGTAGGCGAAGTCGTGCCCGTCGAAGCGCTCGCCACGCAGCGCCACGTACAGGCTGCCCGGCACCAGGGTGCGGGTGTCGTTGGTCAACGAGCCGATCACCAGATCATCACCGATCAGTTCGCCACCGGCCCAGTGCGCCAGCAGGGAAAGGGGAAGCCGCTTCATCGACGGTCCTCCAGGGCGTGGCGCGCCACGGCGGTGTCGTCGAACGGGTGTTTCACGCCATGGATTTCCTGGTAAGGCTCGTGGCCCTTGCCGGCCACCAGCACGATGTCGTCCGGACCCGCCTGGGCGACGGCCTGCGCGATGGCCTGCGCCCGGTCGCGCTGCACGAGCACGGCAGCCGGCTTCGCGAAGCCGGCCATGATGTCGGCCACGATGACGTCGCCGTCCTCGGTGCGCGGGTTGTCGTCGGTGACCACCACCACATCCGCCAGGCGTTCGGCGATGGCGGCCATCTGCGGACGCTTGCCGGTATCGCGGTCGCCGCCGCAGCCGAACACGCAGAACAGCCGGCCCTGCACGTGGTCGCGCAGACTGGCCAGGGCCTGCTCCAGCGCATCCGGCGTGTGCGCGTAGTCGATCACGACCAGCGGACGACGGACGCCGGCCGCGTCGGTATCGCCCCCCAGCCGGTTCATGCGGCCATGGATCGGCGCCAGCCGCGACAGCGTGCGCGCGATGTCGGCGGTGCTGTCGCCCAACGCGCGCAGCGCACCGGCGACGGCCAGCAGGTTATCCACGTTGAAGCGGCCCAGCAGGCGCGACTGCACCGGCTGCACCTCGTCGCCGATCACCAGGTCGAAACCGATGCCGTTGCCGTCCAGACGCAGCGCATCCGCGCGCACGCTGGCATCGGCCTGCCCGCGCGAGCTGACGCCGATGCGCTGCACGCCGTGCGGCAGCCGGGCGAACAGGTCGCGGCCGTAGGCATCGTCCAGATTGACCACGCCCGCCTTCAGGCCGGGGCGGAAGAACAACAGCGACTTGGCCGCGCCGTAGCGCTCCATGTCGCCGTGGTAGTCCAGGTGGTCGCGGGTGAGGTTGGTGAATACGCCCACATCGAAATGCACGGCGTCGACGCGGCCCTGGTCCAGCGCATGCGAACTGACTTCCATCGCCACCGCTTTTGCACCCGCATCGCGGAACTGCGCCAGCAGCGCATGCATCTGCAGCACCAGCGGCGTGGTGAACCCGGTCGGCACCACCTCGCCATACATGCCGGCGCCCAGCGTGCCGACCGTCGCGCAGCGGATGCCGCGCAGGTGCCAGGCCTGCGCCAGCAGCTGCACCGTGGACGTCTTGCCGTTGGTGCCGGTCACGCCGACCATCTTCATGTCGTGCGAGGGCGCGGCGTGGAACCGGTCGGCCATCGCGCCCATCCGGGCGCGCAGCCCAGGCACCGCGATCGCGTCGCGTGGTGCTTCCAAACCGTCCGGTACCGGCGGTTCGAACAGGACCGCACTGGCGCCGTTCTCCTTCGCCTGTGCCGCGAAGTTCAGCCCGTGCGCACCGAAGCCGGCGATGGCCACGAAGGCGTCGCCCGGCTGCACGCTGCGGCTGTCCAGGGTCAGTCCGCGCACCACGATATCGCGCGGCACGTCCACGTCGGGCAACAGTTCCGCGAGAGCCATCATCCGCCTCATCGCGTCGCTCCCGTGGCCGGCAGCGTGGCGTGCGGCGCGTCGAATGCGGACGGGTCCGTGGTGTCGACCGCGTCGTCGACGATCGGCGTCGGCACGTGCGCCTGCGCGGCCGCACCCGGCTTGCCTGCATTCTTGGCCTGCGCGGCCAGCCACGTCTCGATGTCGTCCGGCGGCACATCCATCAGGCGCAGCGTGCCGTCCATCACGTCATGGAACACGGGGGCTGCGACCAGACCGCCGTAATAGCCGCCTTCCTGCGAATCGTTGATCACCACGACGGCTGCGAAACGGGGGTTGCTGGCAGGCACCAGGCCGGCGAAGAAGGAGGCGTAGCGGCCCTTCGCGTAGCCACCGCCGGAGGCGATGCGGGCGGTGCCGGTCTTGCCCGCCACCCGATAGCCCAGCACGCCCGCGCGCTTGGCGCCGCCCTGCGTCACCACGGTTTCCATCATGCCGACGACTTCACGTGCGATCTTGGGATCGAGTACCTGCGGCGCTTCGCTCAACTGGCCCTTCACGAACGTCGGCGTCACCAGCCTGCCGCCGTTGCCCAGCGCGGCGTAGGCACGCGCGATCTGCAGCGGCGTGACCGCCAGACCGTAGCCGTACGACATCGTCGCCTTCTGCAGCCCATTCCAGCGATCCGGCGGCGCCAGCATGCCGGCGGACTCGCCCGGGAAGCCGCTGCCGGGCTTCTGCCCGTAGCCGAAGCTGTGGATGCTTTCGTAGAAGTAGTCGTTGGGCAGCTTCTCGGCGATCTTGATCGAGCCGATGTTCGAACTCTTGGTGATGACGCCGGTGACGGTCAGCACGCCGTTGTTACGGGGCACGTCACGGATGGTGTAGCGGCTGTTCAGGGCCATATAGCCCGGATTGGTGTTGACCAGCGTCGAGGGCGTGACCACGCCGGCCTTCAGCGCCGTCGACACGGTCAGGGGCTTCATCGTGGAGCCGGGCTCGATCATGTCCGTCAGCGCGCGGTTGCGCCGCGCGTCCGGCTTCACCCGCTCGATCGCATTGGGGTTGTATGTGGGCAGGTTGACCATGGCCAGCACTTCCCCGGTGGCCACGTCCATGATCACGATGGAACCGCTGCTGGCCTGGTGTTCGAGCAGCGCATTGCGCAGCTCGCGGTGCGCCAGGTACTGGATGCGGCGGTCGATGCTCAGCGTCAGGTCCTTGCCTGGCTGCGCGGAGCGGATCAGGTCGACGTTCTCGACGATGCGGCCGCGGTTGTCGCGGATCACCTTCTGCACGCCCGGCGTGCCGCTGAGCCATTCGTCGAACGCCAGTTCCAGCCCTTCCTGGCCACGGTCGTCGATGTTGGTGAAGCCCAGCACGTGGGCCATCGCCGGCCCCTGCGGGTAGAAGCGGCGGAACTCGCGCTGGGAGAACACGCCGGGAATCTTGTGCGCCAGGATCTTCTGCGCCTCGTCCGGATTGATCCGGCGCTTGAGGTACAGGAACTCCTTGTCGGCCTTCTGCGACAGGCGGTTGGTCAGGTGGTCGAGCGGCACGCCGAGCGCCTGCGCCAGCTCGGGCAGTCGGTCGGGCGTCTTCAGCAGTTCCTGCGGGTTGCCCCACACCGATTCCACCGGCGAGGACACCGCCACCGGCTCGCCGTTGCGGTCGGTGATCATGCCGCGCGAGGTCGGGATGGGGATCTCGCGCAGGAAGCGCGCATCGCCCTGGCGCTGGTAGAAGTCGTGGTTGATCAGCTGCACGTAAGCCGCGCGACCGACCAGACTGACCGAGCACAGGCCCATCGCGCCCAGCACCAGGGCCAGGCGGCCGCGCAGGTTGAAGCGCGCACGGTTGCGGTTCTTGGCCGGCGCGGCGTTCATGGACGCACCACCACGATGTCGGCCGCTTCCGGGAACTTCATGCCCAGGCGCACGCGCGCGACCTGGTCGATGCGCGTGGCCTCGGCCACGGTGGCCTGCTCCAGCTGCAGGCGACCGAATTCGACGTTCAGTTCGTCCCGCGCGCGCTCCAGCCGCGTCACCTCGTCGAACAGCACGCGATGACGGTGGCGCGCGTACACCACCCCGATCGCGGAAGCGATGTTGGCCAGCACCAGGACGGCGAGCAGGAAGCGCGTCACGCCGCGGCCTCCAGCTTCTCGGCCACCCGCAGCACGGCGCTGCGGGCGCGCGGGTTGGTGGCCACTTCATCGGGCTCGCCCTTCTGGCCGCCACCGATGGCGTGCAGCGTGGGCACAAACGTCTCGGCCACCGGCAGCCGGCGGTTGGCCGGCGGCGCCTTGGCGTGCTTGTTGATGAACTGCTTGACGATGCGGTCTTCCAGCGAGTGGAAGCTGATCACCGCCAGCCGGCCACCGGGCTTGAGGCAGGCCAATGCGGCGTCCAGGCCAAGCTCCAGGTCCGCGAGTTCGCGGTTGATGTGGATGCGGATGGCCTGGAAGCTGCGCGTGGCGGGATGGATCTTGTCGCCGCGCGGCATGACCGAGGCGATCACCGATGCCAGGTCGGCGGTGCGGGTGAACGGCTGGGTCGCGCGACGGGCGACGATGGCGCGCGCGATGCGGCGGCTCTGCTTCTCCTCGCCGTAGGTCCACAGCACGTCGGCGATCTCGCGCTCGTCGGCACGCGCGATCCACTCTGCCGCGCTCTCGCCGGATTCCGGGTCCATGCGCATGTCCAGCGGACCGTCCTTGCCGAAACTGAAGCCGCGCTCGGCCACGTCCAGCTGCGGCGAAGACACGCCCAGGTCGAGCAGCACGCCGTCCAGGCCTGCCGCCGCCAGGTCCCATTGCGCGAGCCCGGCGAAACTGCCGCGACGGATCGCCACGCGCGCGTCGCCCGCGAACATCAGTTCGGCATGCGCGATCGCGTCGGGATCCTTGTCCATCAACAGCAGCCGGCCTCCCGGGCCGAGTCGTTGCAGCACGCCCCGCGCGTGGCCTCCGCGCCCGAAGGTGCCGTCCAGGTACGTTCCGTCCTCTTTCACCTGCAGCCCTTCCATGACCTGCGTGTACAACACCGGCAAGTGCAGCGCTGGGAGGTGACCGGCCGGCGCGGACTGCCGCTTGCCGTCACCCCGGCTCACAAGCGCAACTCGAGCATGTGTGCGCTCAGATCGTCGTCGGTGAGGGTCTGACGGATCTGCGCGTGGTGCGCCTGTTCGCTCCAGAGTTCGAATTTCTCGCCCATGCCGAGCAGCACGGCTTTCTTCTCGATGCCCACCGCGCTGCGGTGGCTGGCCGGGATGCTGATGCGGCCGTTGCCGTCCAGCTCCACCGGCGAAGCGGCGCCGACCAGCTTCAGCTGCAGGCTGCGATGCGCGCGCTGGGTGCTGGGCAGCTTGTTGACGTCGTCGCGGACCCGCTGCCAGACCTTTTCCGGGTACAGGTACAGGCTGCCGGCCTCGAAGGGGTTGTAGGTGATCACCAGGCGGTTGCCGCACTCGCGCGCGACCAGGTCGCGGTACGCGGTGGGCACCGCGAGCCGTCCCTTGTCGTCCACTGTGATGGCGGTCTCACCCTGAAACACGACGCTGCCTTCCCGACGCCCTGACGAGCGACCCATTGAACCACGAAAAACCACCAAAAACCCGGTTTTCCCTCTGTTGACCACGTTACCACCGCGCACAGGGTTGTCAACAGGAAACAGGGCGGGAAATCACTTGGCGGATCAATGGCTTGCAGCAAACTTCAGAGACTTGTTCAAGCCTTATCCACAAGTTGCTGTTTCGTCTCAAATTTTGAGATTGAGGAATGATTCAGTGAGGTGACCATGCCTTCACGCCGCCCGCCGTGGTGAGGCACCCGCGGGTGTGGAACTGCGCGAACCGGGGGTCCAGAATTCCCCCATGTGCCTGCTTGCGCTCGCCTGGAACGTGCATCCCCGCTGGCGCCTGCTGCTGGCCGGCAACCGCGACGAGTTCCATGCGCGCCCGACGGCCCCGCTGGACCCTTGGGCATCGGCGCCGCACGTCCTCGCCGGCCGCGACCTGCAGTCCGGCGGCACCTGGGCGGGCGCGGACCGGCAGGGCCGGATGGCGGTGGTCACCAACGTGCGCGACCCGCGCATCCAGGTGCCGGGGGCTCCCTCGCGGGGACAGCTGGCGGCCGGGTTCCTGCAATCGCCCGATGGCGCGGACCACCGCGCCTCGGGACTGCTGGCGGCTGCCGAGGCCTTCGCCCCCTTCAATCTGGTGCTGGTCGATGCGACGACCTGCGAGTACCTGAGCAACTACCCCACCCCGCGCCGGACCGCCCTCGCACCCGGCCTGCACGGCCTGTCCAACGGCGACCTGGACGAACCGTGGCCGAAGACCCTGGCCCTGAAGGAGCGCGTGGCGGCCTGGGTGGCGTCGGGCGAGGACGACGTGTCGCCGCTGTGGGATGCCCTGGCCGACGAGACCCGCGCCGACGACACCCGACTCCCCGACACCGGCGTGGGGCTCGAACTGGAACGCATGCTGTCGGCCGCGTTCATCCGCGACGCCCGCTACGGCACCCGCGCCAGCACCCTGATCGCGATCGATCATGCCGGGCACGGCTGGATCAGCGAGCGCCGCTTCGGGCCGGAAGGCGTGTTCGAGGGCGAAACGACATTGCGGATCGGACCCGGCGCGTAGCCCAGCGCCATCGCAGCTGAGGGTTTGCGGTCGCGACTCACGTCGCTCCTACAGAGAGCGGTCGAAGCTCCGCCTTACCAGCCCCCTGAGTCAGGGGGCGATCCGCACCGCAGGTGCGAATGGGGGTATGGCAGCGAAGGCCTGGGGCCCAAGGTTTGCGTCGCAAACCTTGGGGCTTTCCAAAGCGCCGGTGGCGCTTTGGAAAGCGGCGGAGCCGGCCGGTAAGCCGGGTTCTGTCGTGGACAGTCATTCCTCTAGGCGCAACGTCACCGTTACGCTCAAGCAACCTACCCGGAGACACTGCGGGCCGCAGCATAGCCTCCCTATTTGGTCTTGCTCCCGGTGGGGTTTGCCGTGCCGGTCCGTTGCCGGACTCGCGGTGCGCTCTTACCGCACCATTTCACCCTTGCCACGCATTCCGTCCACCTTGCGGTGGCCGGAACACTTGGCCGGACTTGCGTCCGGCAAGTGATCCTCGAAATCGTTCGGCGGTATCTTTCTGTTGCACTTTCCGTCGGCTCGCGCCGCCCAGGCGTTACCTGGCACCGTGCCCTGTGGAGCCCGGACTTTCCTCGGCATCGTTTCCGATGACGCGACTGTCTGGCCGGCTCCGCCGCGTGCATTGTCGCACAGGGCCAGGGACTGGACGCGCTCAGCGCAGCGCAAGCGCCAGCATGCCGGCGAGCGGCGCCGCCAGGACCAGCCATGCTGTCGGCACCCGCCATCGCACCAATGCCACGACGCCCACGATCACCACGATCAGGTCGGCGATTCCCCGTACCGCCTCTGCCCTCAGCGGACCGCACAGCGCCGCCAACAGCAGACCGACGACCGCGGCATTGATGCCCGCCAGCACGGCGCGCATGCGTGGCACTCCCGCGATGCGCTGCCAGAACGGCAGCACACCAACCACCAACAGGAACGACGGCAGGAAGATCGCCACCAGCGCCAGTGCGCCACCCACCCATCCGTCACGACCTGCCTCCATCGCGGCACCGAGATAGCCGGCGAAGGTGAACATCGGTCCCGGTACCGCCTGCGCGGCGCCGTAGCCCGCCAGGAAGACCTCCTGCGTGACCCATCCTGGCGCCACCACGCCCTCCTGGAGCAGCGGCATGACCACGTGCCCGCCGCCGAAGACCAGCGACCCCGCGCGATAGAACAAGCCGAACACGTCCGGCATCGAGCCCGCGCCCGCCGCACGCCAGGGAATCACCAGCAGCGCCACGAACACCGACAGCGCGACGATCCCCGTCCGCCGTGATCCCGCCGGCCCGGTGCGCGCGAGCGGTGGCGGCGGTCCGCCCGCCGGCATGCCCAGGCCCGCCAGCGCGCCGAGCACGATCACGCCCACCTGCATCCATGTCGATGGCCAGATCAGCAGCAGCGCGGCCGCCCCCAGCATCAGCCCCCAGGCGGCCGGCGTCCGACAGAACGCGCGCGCCATGCCCCATACGGCGTGGGTCACCACCACCACGGCCAGCAGCTTGAGGCCATGCAGCACACCGGGGGGCACCACGTCGCGCCAGTGCGAAAAGCTGGCCCCCAGCGCCACCATCAACAGGGCCGACGACGCGGTGAACCCGCACCACGCCGCAACGGCGCCGCGGATGCCTGCTTGCGACAGACCGATGGCCATGCCCACCTGGCTGCTGGCTGGACCGGGCAGGAACTGGCAGAGCGCGACAAGCTCAGCGTACGCACTGTCCGTCAGCCACTGGCGTCGCGCCACGAACGCATCGCGAAAATAGCCGAGATGGGCGATGGCCCCCCCGAACGACACCAGTCCAAGCCCAAGGAATACGCGGAATACCGCCCAGGCGCTGGCGCGTTTTCGCGGCTGCCCCGCCGTCGTCCCTCGCATGAGCATCACTCCCATCCCTTTTTCCCGCTAGGGCGTCTTCCTCGACACCCCGATGATTCAAGCCAGCGCCACTGCACCATCGAGGACCTGCATGGGAAGCGGCCCCGACGCCAGGATGAAGTCGTTGTAGGCGCGCGTGTCGAACCGCGCCCCCAGGCGCTGCCGGGCCTTCTCTCGCGAAGCAACTATCTGCTGTTTGCCGACCATGAAGCTGCAGGCCTGCCCCGGGTAGACGCAATAGCGGTCGATCTCGCGCTCGGCGGCGTCGCGATGTTCGCCGGCGTTGGCCACCATCCAGTCGATGGCCTGCTGGCGGGTCCAGCGCGCGTGGTGGAGGCCGGTATCGACGACGACGCGGCAGGCACGGAACAACTGGCCCTGCAGGTAGCCGATGCGCCCGAACGGATCGCTTTCGAATGCACCCATCTCGTCCGCCAGCTGTTCGGCATACAGGGCCCAGCCCTCGGTCCACGCCGAGAAGCGCACCGTGCGCCGGAACAGCGACAGTCCACCCGCCTCGCTCAGGACGCTGTCCTGGAAATGGTGACCGGGTATCCCTTCGTGATGCAGCAGCGTCGGGATGCGCCACAGCGCGTTCTCCGCGACCGAGCGCAGGTTGAGGAAGATGGTCGAAGTCTGGGCGGGATCGCTGCTGGCGCTGTAGAAAGCGCCCGGTGCGCCGTCCTGGATCGCGGTCGAGATGCGCTGCACCTCGACCGGCCGATCCGGAATCACCCGGAAACCCCGCGGCAGCAGGCCCTTGATCCGATCCAGGTGTGCGCTGGCGTAGTCGATGATCGCCCGGCGTCCCGCTTCCGTATCCGGCTGGAGGAAGCGCGGGTCGCGATCCAGGGCGGCCATGCGCTCACCCACCGATCCGCGTGCCAGGCCCTGCGCACGCAGCAGCTGATCGATCTCGGCCGACAGTTCTTCTACCCAGGCCAGGCCGAGTTGATGCAGCTCACCCGGCGCATAACTGGCCGTGGTGTTCGAATGCAGGGCCGACGCGTAGTAGGCCTCGCCGTCCGGCTTGGCCCAGATGCCCGCCCGGTCGTCGGCGCGGGGCTGCAAGGCCGCGAGCGCCGCGCTCTGGCGTTGCAGGGCAGGCACGATACGCTCGACGAAGATTGCCGAGGCGCGACGGTCCAGATCGGCAATCCCGGCATCGCGCGCACGCGCCAGGGCCGATGCCGTCAGTGCATTGCCGGTCGGCGCGGCATCGCGCAAGGTCGCGATCTGCCTCAAGGTCTTGGCCAGGATGAAATCCGGGGGGATGACGCCCATGCCCGCATCGTGGCGGATCTGTTCGGTCTCCTGGTCCAGGGCGACGGCGAACTGGCCCAGCTTGTCCACGTAACGGTCGGCGTCCGCGGCGTCCTTCATCGGTGAGCGTCCGCCGATGCCGTCCGGCAGCCAGAAATAGGCGCCGTTCATCTGGCTGACGACATACGGGCTGGGTCGCAGGTTCAGGTCGGAAAAACCATAGCGTCCGTACTGGTCCGCCATGGCCTCGTAGACGAAGCGGGCCGTGTCGTAGTCCAGCGTCGCGGTAGCTGAAAGCGCGGCACGCTCGATACCGCGCAGTTCGGCCAGGCGCTGTAGCGTGGCCTGCCGGCGGCGCGCGCGTGCGGCCAGCGAATAGTCGGCCAGGCGGTCCGGCCCACCCTCCTCTGCTTTCAGGGCCTCGGCATGGCGTTGCAGCAAGCCCGCCAGACGGATGTCCTCGGCGGGCGCATCCCCCGCCGTGTCGGAGACAGGATTCGAACCGGCCATGCGCGCGGCCAGGGGCCACGTCAGGCCGAGCGCCACGGCGCCGACCAGCAGTTCACGACGACGCATCAGGTTCACCTCCAAAGCAACGCGTCCGGAACCTTCCGTGTCGAAAGGCCGCAACGCAGAATGAGATCACGCAGTATCTCCGAAGAAGAAGCGCGCCCAGGGCCTACTGCGTCGCCTCGCCCAACATCAGCCAGCGGTCGATCTTGGCTTCCAGCACGTCCAGCGGCAGGGCGCCGGTGTCCAGTACCTGGTCGTGGAAACGCCGGATGTCGAAATCCGGGCCCAGGCGCTCGGTCGCACGCCGCCGGAGTTCCTGGAACTTCAGCTCACCCACCTTGTAGGCGCAGGCCTGGCCCGGGTTGGTGATGTAGCGGTCGATCTCGACCGCTACGTCGCGCGGGGCCATGGACGTGTTCGCCAGCATGTAGTCGATCGCGCGTTGGCGGTCCCATTGCAAGGCATGGAGACCGGTGTCGACCACCAGGCGCACGGCGCGCAGCATTTCCATGTCCAGGTGACCGAACCATTGGTAGGGATCGGAGAACATGTCCAGCTCCTGGCCCAGGGATTCGGCATACAGGCCCCAGCCCTCGGTGTAGGCGGTGGCCGGCACCTGGCCGAAGCGCAGCAGGTCCGGCAGGCTCTCGTCCTCCTGGACCAGCGAGATCTGGTAGTGGTGGCCGGGCACGCCCTCGTGCAGTTGCAGGGTCTCCAGGGTCGGGATGGGACGCGTGTTCAACATGGCCATGTTGAAGAACAGGACGCCGGGCTCGGACGCGTCCGGCGGACCGGCGCGGTAGTAGCCCGTGCCCCTCTGGTCACCCAGCGCCGGCAGCGGACGCAGCTCGAATGCGGCACGCGGACGACGCGAGAACAGTTCGGGCATCCGCTCCCAGACCTTTTTCTCGATGCGTTCGAAGTGGCCGATGAGGTCTTCGGGTTTGGAATAGTAGAACTCGGGCCCGGTGCGGACGTGTTCGAAGAAGGCCGGCAGGTCGCCGTCGAAGCCGGTCGCCTGGCGCGCCTGCTCCATCGCGGCGCGGATCCTGGCCACTTCGGACAGGCCGATCTGGTGGATCTGCAGCGCGCTCATCGTGGTGGTGGTGTGCTGGACCAGCAGGGACGCATAGACCCGCGCGCCGTCCTTCATCGCCCACAGGCCTGCGCCCTCGGTGGCGACCGGCAGGTAGCGGTCGCGCAGGAACGTGCGCCAGCGCTCGTAGGCCGGCGTGGTGCGGCGCTCAATGATCCGGCGGTACGCGGCCGCCAGGCGGGCGCGGTCTGCCGCCCCGATGGTGTCGGGGAAACGCGTGACCGGGGAGTAGAAGGGATTCTCCTCGACCGGCAGCTTCAAGAAGGCTTCGACCTGCGCCAGGACGTTGTTCACCACCACCTTGGGCTGGTGGTAGCCCCGGGCCATGCCCTGCTCCAGGCGATCCACCGTACTGTCCATGTAGCCGGCGAAGCCCTCCAGCTGGGCCAACCCCCGTTCGTAGTCTTCGACCGTCTTGAAGCGGACGCCCGACAGGTAGTCGGGGAATTCTACGTGCAGGCCGAAGGAGGCGTTCAGCGGCACCAGGTTGCGGATCGCGTGGATGCCGCCGTCGATGTCGCCCAGCGCCTGCGCGGCCTGGTAGCGGAATGCGTCGTAAGCAATCTGGTCCTTCTCGCCCAGGGAGGCGCGGTCGATGCCGGCCAGCCCCGACAGTTCGGCGCGCTTGTTGGTCGCCAGCTGCCGGGCAAAGGCCTCGCTCTGCGGATCGACGAAGACGGCCCCGCTCGGGGGCAGGCCGCGCTCGGCAAGACGCAGCGGATGGAGCGCGTCGTCCGCCTTCTGGCTCTCCGCCACCAGCAGGCCAAAACGCTCACGGACGTCCGGCGGAGTCCACGCCATCGCGGCGGGCGATGCCGCCACTAAGACCAGCATTGCACCTGCTGCCATGAGCAGTTCACGGATTCCCATCCTCATCCCCTTTCACTCGCGTCTCGCCAACACGGCCCACTATCGCGCGCCATACAACTCCTTTCTCGGCGCGCCGGTGATCTCGGCAGCCAGCTTGGCCGCCGTCGACGGCGGCAGGTGCTCGTTGAGCATCGCGTAGACGCGGCGGCCCTCGGACAGGCGCGCCTCCACGTCGTCGCCGGCGCCCTGCACCATCACGACGAACTCGCCCTTGCGCTGGTTCTCGTCCACGTCCACGCGCGCCTGCAGGTCGGCCAGCGTGCCGTCGAGGACGGTCTCGAACAGTTTGGTCAGCTCGCGCGCCAGCACCGCCGGACGATCGTCGCCGAATGCGGCACGCATGTCGGCCAGCGACTCCGCGATGCGGTGCGAGGATTCGTAGAACACCAGCGTGCGGGCCTCGCCCGCCAGCCGCTGCAACTGGTCACGCCGCGCGGAGGCCTTGGCCGGCAGGAATCCTTCGAAGGCGAAGCGGTCGCTGGGCAGGCCTGCCACACTCAGGGCCGCGATGGCCGCACAGGCGCCTGGCAGCGGGCTGACCCGGACGCCGGCCGCGCGTGCAGCGCGCACCAGGCGGAAGCCGGGGTCGCTGACCAGGGGTGTGCCCGCGTCGCTGACCAGCGCCAGCGATTCACCCGCCAGCAGCCGGTCGACCACGCGCTGCGCCAGCGCATCCTCGTTGTGCTCATGAAGCGCCACCAGCGGGGTGGAAACACCGAAGTGGGCCAGCAACTGCCCGCTGCGGCGCGTGTCCTCCGCGCAGATGGCCGCCACCGAACGCAGCACCTCCAGTGCGCGTGGGGTCAGGTCGCCCAGGTTGCCGATCGGGGTGGCGACGATGAACAGGGTTCCGGCAGGCATTCCAGTGGGGTCCGGTGGCTGGGGGTAGAATCGTAGCCGGTTCCCCTGCCCGAACACCGACGATGCCCCTGGATCCGCCTGTCGCACGCACGCTTTCCGCACGCCTCCGTCCCGCGCAATGCCTGGTGGCATTGCTGCTGGTCGCCCTGCTGGCGAGCTGCGCCACCACGCCCAGCGCGGGCCCGGCGACGTCGGCGGTGCGGTTCGCCCCCGCCTTCGCGAACGCCGCCACGCTGGCCCGCCAGGACGCCGCCCTCAGCGGCCAGGCACGCACCGACAATGCGCGCGAGATCGACCGCCTGCTGGCCACGCTCGACGACGCCACCCTCGCGCGCGACGCCGCGGCATTGCCGTCGGGCGATCCGCTGTACAACTTCGCCGGCCGCGCCCTGCAGCGCCGTGGCCTGCCGCTGCCGCGCCCGTTCGACCGCGGCGCCCAGTGGCGCTTCGATGCCGGCAACCGCCCGCCCGCCGACAGCGATGGCTACCGACCCCCGGTGAAGCTGGCCGTGCTGCTGCCGCTGTCGGGCAACCTCGCCACGGCCGCCGCCCCCGTGCGCGACGGCCTGCTGGCCGGCTATTACGGTGAGCGCCGCCGGCGCCCGGAGATCCAGTTCTACGACACCACCGGTACCGCCGCCGGCGCCACCGCGGCCTATGCGCGCGCGACCGCCGAAGGCGCGGACTTCGTGGTCGGGCCGCTGGGTCGCGACGAAGTGAGCGCGCTGTTCCAGCAACCCGAGCTCGCCACCCCCATGCTGGTGCTGAACCGTGGCACCGTAGCGCCGCCGGACGGCAAGGCCGGTTTTTCGCTGGCGCCGGAAGATGACGGCATCGCCGCCGCCGAGTACGTGCTGGCCCGCGAGCGCAAGACCGCGCTGATCATCGAGGGCAGCGACGACAACGGACGCCGCGCCTCGCAGGCGTTCCGCGAACGCTTCGCCGAACGCGGCGGCCGGGTGACGCGCGTGATCAGCGTGCCCGAGGCGCCCGGCGACCTGTCGGCGGTGCTGGCCACCGCGTCGCAGGAGGGCGCCGATGCCGTGTTCCTGGCCGTGCGCGGCAGCACCGCGCGCGCGCTGACGCCGCAGCTGGCGCTGGCCGGGCTGGGCGGCAAGACGCGCGTGGGCACCTCGCAGCTCACCTCCGGCACGGGAAAGCCGGAAGAGGACATGGCGCTGGATGGCATCGCCTTCCCCACCGAGGCATGGACCTCGCGCGGCGTGCCGGCGCTGCCGGCCGCCAGCGTGACCGGCGAGCGCGTGCCGACCGCGCGCGGACCCGCCGCGCGCCTGTTCGCCTTCGGTTACGACGCCTGGCTGTTGACCGCCTACCTGGAGAAGCTTGCCACGGGCATCAATACCGACCTGCGGGGCGCGACCGGCCGCCTGCAGCTGGACGGTTTCGGCAACGTGGTGCGTACGCCGTCGTGGTCGACCTTTGTCGGTGGCCGTCCCGCGCCGATCGCGGATGGCGGTTGACCGGCGCGCCCGCGGGCACGCCGTCGAAGTCGCTGCACGCGATCTGCTGCAGCGCGCAGGACTGACCGAGCTCGCCACCAACGCGAACTACCGTGGCGGTGAGCTCGACCTGGTGATGCAGGACGCCACCCGGTCTGGTACGCCGACGGTGGTGTTCGTCGAAGTGCGTTACCGCCAGTCGCAGGCCTTCGGCGGTGGCATGGCGTCGATCGACACCGGCAAGCGCCGCCGGCTGGTGCATGCGGCGCAGCGCTTCCTTCAGGACCATCCCGCGCTCGCCGACGCACCGTGCCGTTTCGACGTGGTCGATGCGCAGGGCGATCCGGCCTCACCGCGGCTCGACTGGATCCGGGACGCCTTCCGCGCGGACGAGGTCTGAGCGCGCGCCTACAATGGCGCCATGGACTCCAGCCTGCCGCGCGCGTTGCACTATGCCATGTCGACCCGGCTTGGGGACGGCTGGCTGACGGGCGAAGGACGGCGCCTCTACGGCGGCGACGATTCGCGCCGCTGGGCCATGCCGTCGGCCGTGGCGTTGCCGCGCACGCGTGAGGAGGTGGTGGAGCTGGTACGTGCCTGTCGCGAACACCGGGTGCCGCTGGTCGCCCGCGGCGCGGGCACCGGCACCACCGGCGCCGCCGTGCCCACGCAGGGGGGCGTGGTGGTGTCCTTCGCGCGCATGGACCGCATCCTGGAACTGCGCGCCGCCGATCGCTGCGTGGTGGTGGAACCCGGCGTACTCAATGGCGGACTGCAGCAGACGCTGGCCCCTTATGGCCTGTTCTGGCCGCCGGACCCGTCCAGCGCAGACCTGTGCAGCGTGGGCGGCAACCTGGCCACCAACGCCGGCGGTCCGCGCGCGGTGAAGTACGGCACCGCGCGCGACAACGTGCTGGGCCTGGTCGCCGTGACCGGCACGGGCGAACTGATCCGCTGCGGCGGCGCGTACACCAAGGACGCGACCGGCTACGACCTTACCCACCTGATCGTCGGCAGCGAAGGCACGCTCGCGCTGATCGTCGAAGCGACGCTCAAGCTCGCGCCGCGGCCGCACGCGCAAGCCGGCCTGCGCGTGCTCTATCGCGACGCGGCGACCGCAGCCGCTGCCGTGTCCCGCATCATGGCGCGGCCGACTACGCCCACGATGCTGGAGTTCATGGACCGCAGCGCCATCGCGCTGATCCGCCGCAACGGCAGCGACGTACCGGAAGCGGGCGCGATGCTGCTGGTCGAGGCCGATGGCGACGACGACACGCTGCCCTATGCGCTGCAGGCGCTTGCCGAGGCGGCGGAGGGCGACGGCATGATCGCGCTGGATGTCGCCACCGACGGCAGCGCACGCGATCGCCTGTGGGCCGCGCGCCGTGCGCTGTCGCCGGCACTGCGCACCATCAGGCCGGGCAAGATCAACGAGGACGTGGTGGTGCCGGTGTCGCGCATTCCCGACCTGGTGGCGGCCATGGAGGCATTGTCGCTTGAGGCCGGCCTGCCCGTCGTCGTGTTCGGCCACGCGGGCAACGGCAATCTGCACGTCAACATCATGTACGACGACGCTGATGCCGCCGAGACGGCGCGCGCCCACGCCGCGCTGCCCCGCGTATTCGCGCAGGTGCTGGCGCTGGGCGGCACGCTGTCGGGCGAGCACGGCATCGGCCTGAGCAAGCGCGATTTCATGGCCGATGCATTCAGCGCCGCGACGCTCGACGCGATGCATGCCGTGAAGGCGGCGCTCGATCCCGACAGCATCCTCAATCCGGGCAAGGTATTGCCGCCGCGGGAACCCCTGTAGGAGCGACGTCAGTCGCGACCGCGCACCGTGCCCGACCAGGAATCCACCGACAGCATGTTGCCTCTCGCACACCGGCCTGCTGAAGATCGACATGCACTGACGACCTACGGTCGCGACTCACGTCGCGCCTACAACAGCCTCAATGCTCCGCGAAGTGGTCGTAGCCGCGTTGCGGCGACGACCAGGGCTGGCTTTTGGCATCCACGGGATGCACACCCTCGCCCGCCACGATGCGGCCGATACGCGTGAACCGCAGGCCGAGCTGTGCCGACACCGCGCCGATGTTGGCACCCGCATCGGCCGGCGCGGTGAAGCACAACTCGTAGTCATCGCCCCCACTGGCCTGCAAGGCGATGCGATCCGCTTCTCCGAAGGCCTCCCGCAGCGCGGCCGACGCCGGCAGCGCGTCGACATCGATGCGGGCCGCGACGTGGCTGCGCGCACACACATGGCCCAGGTCAGCCAGCAGTCCATCGGAAACATCGACACAGGCGGTCGCGATGCCGGCTAGGGCACGACCGGCGGCCACACGCGGCGTCGGCCGATCGAGCCGTGCGCGCAAGGCGGGGACAGCCTCGCGATCCAGCAACGCCAGACCGCCGGCCGCATCGCCCAGCGTGCCGGTCACCCAGACCTCGTCACCCACGCGCGAACCATCACGACGCAGCGCGCGGCCCGACTCCACCAGCCCCATCGCGGTGACCGCGATCGACAGCGGGCCGCGCGTGGTGTCGCCGCCGACCAGCGCGATACCGTGCTGCCCGGCCAGATCGAGGAAGCCATCGAGGAAGCCCTCGATCCACGCCGGATCGGACTGCGGCAACGACAGCGAGAGCGTGCACCACGCCGGCTCCGCCCCCATCGAAGCGAGGTCGGAGAGATTCACCGCCAGCGCCTTCCATCCGACATCCGCCGGCGATGTGCCGCGCGGGAAGTGGACGCCGTCGTTCAGCGTATCGGCGGTGACGACGAGCTGCCGCCCGGGCGGCGGCGCCAGCAGCGCGGCGTCGTCGCCGATGCCCAGCACCACGTCCGCGCGCGTCGCCACGCGTGCGCGGATGCGGGCGATCAGGTCGAATTCGCCGGCGCCCATCGCGTCAGGTCCGGGCGCGCGCCAGGTCGACGGCCGCCTGGATCGCCGCGCGTGCCTGCGGGCTGTTCTTCCAGCAGGTGGAGGCGGTCAGGCCGGCGGCACTGGCCACGATCTCGGACGGTTCGGCGGCGGCCAGTTGCCGCAGCGAGGCGATGCCCATCTGCTCGAGCCGCTGCACCACCGTGGGACCCACCCCCCTCACCGCGAGCAAGGCCTCGCGCTCTTCCGGAGGAAACCGTGCGTCGCCGCCCGACACGTCAGCGCCGCGCCTGCGCCTCGGCGGGCCGCCATTCGACGGCAGCGTGGTCGAGCACGCCATTGATGTACGTGTGCCCGTGTTCGGAACCGAAACGCTTGGCGGTTTCGATGGCTTCGTTCAGCACCACGCGGTACGGCACGTCGACGCGGTGGGTCAGCTCATAGGCGGCGATGCGCAGCACGGCGCGCTCGATGGGGTCCACTTCTTCCACCGTGCGGTCGAGGAAGGGCAGCAACGCCTCGTCCAGCGAGGCGCGGTGCCTCACCACGCCCCGTACCAGGTCTTCGAAATACTCCAGGTCGGCGATCTCGTGCGCCTGCTCGTGCGCGAACTGGGCGATGACCTGGCCGACTTCGCCGCCCGACATCTGCCACGCGTACACGGCCTGCAAAGCGCGGCGGCGCGCGCGGGCGCGCGTGACCGGATCGATGCCGTCCTTGCGGGGGGGGTGGGGATGTCGGCTCACGGCGGCTCCTGTGCTGCGTGTTCGTTGCGTACGGATGATCAGGCCAGCTGCGCCAGCAGGTGCGCCATCTCGATGGCGGCCAGCGCGGCTTCCTCGCCCTTGTTGCCATGGCTGCCGCCGGCACGGGCTTCGGCATCCTCGATGCGCTCCACCGCCAGCACGCCGTTGAGCACGGGCACGCCGGTATCCAGTTGCACGCGCATCAGGCCCTCGGCGCAGCGGTCGGCAACGTGCTCGTAGTGGCGGGTATCGCCGCGAATCACGCAGCCCAGGGCGATGATGGCCGCATGGTCGCCGGCCGCGGCCAGGCGCCCCGCCGCCAACGGGATCTCCCATGCGCCCGGCACGCGCACCACGTCGATCGCGTCCTCGCCCACGCCGTTGCCGGCCAGGCTCTGGCGCGCACCGGCCACCAGCACATCGGTGATGCGCGGGTTCCAGCGGCTGGCGATGATCGCGAAGCGGGCGCCGTCGGGCGCGCGCAGATCGCCTTCGTAGTGGGACATGGCGGGTTCCTTGGGGGTGGGGAAGTTTAGCAGGCAGGGCCGGGACGAACGGGAAACCGGGAATGGGGAATGACACCCTCACTCGATCCGAAAGTCTCTTGGCCTTCGGTGGAAGGGATGGTCCATTCCCGGTTCCCCGCGTCGACTCACCCCGCCGCGACGTACTCGACCACGTCCAGGCCGAACCCGGCCAGCCCCACCTGGCGCCGCGGCGTGCCCAGCACGCGCAGCCGGCCCAGGCCCAGATCGGCCAGGATCTGCGCGCCGGCGCCGTTGCGGCGCCACTGACCCACATCCTTGGCGTTGGCGCGCACTTCCGGCTGCTTGCGCAGTCGCGCCAGCAGGGCGTCGGCGTTGCGCGGTTCGGACAGGACCACCATGACGCCCTGCCCTTCGGTCGCGATGGCGCGCAGGGCATCGGTGGCGTGAACGCCGAAATCGTCGCGCCGCCAGTGCAGCAGGTCGCTCAGCGGGTTCTCCACCTGCACGCGCACCAGCGTGGGCGTGGTCCTGTCGGGCGTGCCGCGCACCAGGGCGAAATGCAGCTCGTGGGCGATGCGGTCGCGGTAGGTCACCAACCGGAACGGACCGAACTCGGTGTCGATCTCGCGCTCGTCGATGCGCTCCACGGTGTGCTCGGTGGCCAACCGGTAGGCGATCAGGTCGGCGATGGAGCCCATCTTCAGCCCATGCTCGCGTGCGAACACCTCCAACTGCGGGCGGCGCGCCATGGTGCCGTCCGGGTTCAGTACCTCGACCAGCACGCCGGCCGGCTCCAGTCCGGCCAGCATCGGCAGGTCACTGGCAGCCTCGGTATGGCCGGCACGCGTCAGCACGCCACCCGGCTGGGCGATCAGCGGGAAGATGTGGCCCGGCTGGCTGAGATCGGTGGGCTTGGCGTCGGGACGCACGGCGGTGCGGACGGTATGCGCGCGGTCGTAGGCGGAGATGCCGGTGGTCACGCCCTCGGCCGCCTCGATGCTGACGGTGAAGTTGGTGTGGAACTGCGCGGTGTTGTGCTGGACCATCGGCGCCAGACCGAGCTGGGCGCAACGCGCGCGCGTCAGCGACAGGCAGACCAGGCCACGCGCATGGGTCACCATGAAGTTGATGTCGGACGGCTTGACCAGCTCGGCCGCCATGATCAGATCGCCTTCGTTCTCGCGGTCCTCATCGTCGACGATGACCACCATGCGTCCGTTGCGGATCTCTTCAAGGAGTTCGGGAATCGGGGAAAAAGCCATCTTTCAGCGCTCGGATAATGGAAGAGAAGTCGTCATCCCGGCGAACGCCGGGATCCATCTTGATCTTGATGCTTGGTCTGTCTTGCCAGCGAAACAGCAACGTCAAAGTGGATCCCAGCGTTCGCTGGGATGACGGTGACGGATGACGGTGCGCGTGACGGTGTCCATAGACGGGTCGGACGCCACTCAGCGCGCGCCGAGCAGGCGTTCCACATAGCGCGCGACCAGGTCGATTTCCAGGTTCACCGCATCGCCGACGGCCGTCTGCGAGAACGCGGTATGCGACACCGTGTGCGGGATCAGCGCGACCTCGAAGCCTTCGCCGTCCACCTCGTTGACCGTCAGGCTCACGCCGTCGACGCAGATCGAGCCCTTCTTCGCGATGTACTTCAACAGCGGCGCCGGCGCGGCGAAACGCCAGCGCTGCGCGCGCGCATCCTCGTGCACCGACAGCACGCGGCCGACGCCGTCCACGTGGCCGCTGACCAGATGGCCACCGAGACGATCGGTCGGGCGCATGGCGCGCTCCAGGTTCACCAGCGCGCCGTCGCGCAGACGCCCGAGCGTGGTCAGCGAAAGCGTTTCGGTGGAGGCGTCGGCCTGGAAGCTGGACGCGTCGAACGCGATCACGGTCAGGCATACCCCATTCACTGCGATGCTCTCGCCGAGTTGGACGGCGTCGAACGGCAGCGTGCCCACGGCGACGGTCAGGCGGATGTCGCCGCCCACGGGTTGCAGCGCGGCGATGCGGCCCACGCCCTCGATGATGCCGGTGAACATCAGCAGGCCTCCGGCAGGAAGACAGGGAAAGCGCTGGGAATCGTGGAAGGCATGGCACGTCTCTCGCGGAAGCAAAGCGGAGACGCCCCCGGGGCGCGAAGGCAGGCGCACGACGCCGCGCTTGCACGCGGTTCGGCGATGCCGTCTTCTTTCATCCGGACTATGACCGTCGGCTCCGGCATCTGACCGGATCTGCTGACCCTTCGGCGGCATTGGAAAGTCCACACGGGATTGTGCGGGCTCTTGCGAGGGAATCGCATGCCGCCCAAGGCGCTCGCGGGCTCGTCGCTGGGCGACCTACCGCCGGTGGGGAGTTGCACCCCGCCCTGAAGACGTCGTTGGTGGTGTACCGGCGAACCGGCCCGCGCATTCTAGCGCCTCGACATGGCGACGGCCCTGAACGCAGCGTTCCGCGCCACTTCGGGAGGGCTTGAGCCCCGACCGGCGTTCTTCAGCCCCAGGGCAGCGCTCGAGAGCCTTGGGGCCAAAGCCCCTCCTGCATGGGTGCTACACGGCCTTCCGGCGCAGGTGCAGGATCAGCGGCCAGCGCATCGTGCGCACCCGCTGCGGATCGCCCCAGACCTCGGCCAGCGCCGGAGTGTGCGCGTAGACCGGATCTTCCCCCGTCGCCGCCCGGTAGCTGCCGGTGGCGGACAGGCTGCCGAAATAGCCCAGCAGCGTGGGCAGGTCCCAGTCGGCGGTCAGCCACAGGCGCGGCGTGGGCAGGGCCTCGAACGGCCAGACGTAATCGCCGTAGCCCATGTCCACGTCGGCGCGCTCCGGCGGCCAGTACGGGTCGATGTCGTCGCGGACCTTCTCGGCCACCTCGGCCAGGTCGTCCTCGAAAATGATGTCCTGGTAGGTCCAGGCGGCCAGCACGCCCCCGGGACGCAGCACCCGTTCGCAGGTGGCGAAGAAGCGATAGCGGTCGAACCAGTGCAGCGCCTGCGCCACCGCCACCAGATCGACGCTGGCGTCGTCCAGGGCGGTGGTTTCGGCGGGTTCGACCGCCAGGCTGACCCTGGCATCGGCCTGGCCCTGCGCCCAGTGGCGCGCGATCTGCGCTGCGCTGGGGTCGGTAGCGTGCACGTGGGCGAAGCGCGCGGCCAGTCCGCGCGTGGCCTGGCCGCTGCCCGCCCCCGGTTCCCACACCCTGGCATCGGCAGGCACGACGGCAGCGATCGCGTCGTAGAGCGCATCGGGGTAGGTCGGACGCGAGGCGAGATAGACGTCGGCGACGCTTGAGAAGTGATCCTTGAAAGCCACCATGGCGGGCGGTCAGCGGACAGGTTGCAGCAGGAGGCGGTGATCTTCGCCAATCATGCGGCTGTCCACAATCTCCAGCTTCAACCGGTCCGCCATGGCCTGGATGCCCAGTCCACCGAACAGTGGTCGGGCCTGGTCGCCCAGCAGCACCGGCGCGACATACAGCAGCACCTCGTCCGCCAGGCCGGCCGCGATGAACGCACCGGCCAGCGTGGCGCCGGCCTCGGCGTGCACTTCGTTGATGCCGCGCTCGGCCAGCAGTTCCAGCACCACTTTCAGGTCGAAATTGCTGCCCGTGGCAGGCGCCACCATCCGCTGCACGTCGGTACCGCGCGGCGGCTTGGCATCGGCGGTGTGGACATACAGGGTAGGCGCTTCACCCTGGCGCACGTTGCCGCGCGCCACGGTGGCGAGCCCGGGATCGAGCACCACCCGCAGCGGCGGTTCGAAGGCGGTGTCGTCGCCGAAGCGCACCGTCAGCGACGGGTCGTCCGCCAGCACGGTACCCGCACCGGTCAGGATGGCCCCGGCACGCGCGCGCCAGCGCATCACGTCGCGGCGCGACGCCTCGCCGCTGATCCACTTGGAATCCCCGTTGGCCATTGCGGTGCGGCCATCCAGGCTGGTGGCCAGCTTCACCCGCATCCATGGCCTGCCGCGCTCCACGCGCGACAGGAAACCCCGATTCAGGCGCCGCGCCAGGGCTTCCATCAACCCGGACTGCACGATGATGCCCGCCTCACGCAGCCGGTCGAAGCCGGCGCCATCGACCTGCGCGAACGGGTCGCGCATCGCCGCCACCACGCGCGCGACGCCGGCCTCCACCAGCGCCTCGGCGCAGGGCCCGGTGCGGCCGGTATGGGCACAGGGTTCCAGGGTGACATAGGCGGTCGCGCCCTTCGCGCGTTCACCCGCGGCCTGCAGCGCGAATACCTCGGCGTGCGGCTCGCCCGCCTTCTGGTGCCAGCCTTCGCCGACGGTTTCCTCACCCTGCGTGATCACGCAGCCGACCATGGGGTTCGGCCGCGTGGTGTAGGCGCCACGCTCGGCCAGGCGCAGCGCACGCGCCATGCAGTGGTGGTCGAAGGCGGAGAAACGGGTTTCGGTCATGCGTCATCCACGCGATGTGGCGGAGGCTCAGTATGCGCCACGCGCTCCGCGGGCACGATCGACATGATCACCACCGGCGTGCCGTGCAGCGACGTGCGCTCCTCGACCTGCCAGCCGAGCGACGCGTAGAAGTCCTCGTGCCACAGGGTGAACAGCCGCAGCAGGGCCACGCCCTCCCGCGCGGCATGCGCGACGGCGGCATCCACCAGGATGCGTCCGCCGCCGCGACCGCGCGCAGCCGGCAACACGAACAGGCTGCCCAGCCAGGGGCTGCCGCGGTCCTGCAGGGCGGGCGCATCCTCGATCAGCAGGCTGACCGATCCCAGCAGATCGGCGCCATCCATCAGCAGCAGCGTCGTGGGCAGCGACGTGCGCGTGGCATGGTCGGCCAGCTCGGACGCCGCCGCATCCAGCGTCCAGTCGTCGTACAGCGCACTCCACTCGGCATGGTGCCAGGCAGCCAGTGCGGGGATGTGCCGTGGATGCCGGCCGATCCGGTCGATGCGCACGACTCAGCGCTTCTTGTTCTTGTCCGCGTGCTTGTCGAACGGCACCACGTCGCCGCCTAGCAGGGACAACTGGCCCGCGCCGGGCGGCAGGTCGCGTTCGAGCTTTTCGATCTCCTCGCGGAAATCGGCCACGTCCTCGAAACTGCGGTAGACCGAGGCGAAGCGCACATAGCCCACGTGGTCCAGCTTGCGCAGTTCGTTCATGACGAACTCGCCGATCCTGCGCGAAGCGATCTCGCGCTCCCCGCTCATGCGGATGGCATGGATCACCGCGCGCACGGCCGCCTCGATCTGCTCTTCCGACACCGGCCGTTTCTGCAGCGCGCGGTCGAAGCCGGCGCGCAGCTTGCGCGCATCGAACGTATCGCGCCTGCCGTCGCTCTTGATGACCGCCGGCAGCTTGATCTCGATGTTCTCCAGCGTGGAGAACCGCTCCCCGCAGGCCTCGCACTCCCGCCGGCGGCGGATCGTCGCGCCGTCTTCGGAGACGCGCGAGTCGATCACGCGGGTATCGGTGTGCTGGCAGAAGGGGCAGTGCATGGCTTACGTCCTCAACCGCATCAGAATCAAATGAAGAGAAGGGATCCACAACAGAAGACCCGACGCCAATAGGCCGAATACGACGTGCTCCTGCAGGCCGGCAAACACGTCGATCACCATCGGCCAGCCGACCGAGCCCGACGTAGCAATGCCCGCGAGAAGACCCAGCCACCACGCCTGGTTCGCACGCTGCAATCCTTTCCTTCCCTCAAGCAACACAAGACCAGACAGTATGAACCAGGATGTCACGCCGATGGCGCCGCCCGCGAACATCAACCCCGCCCACAGCGCCGTCAGGCCAAACTCGGTCAAGACGACCGCCACGACCATGAATCCGAGCGCCAGCAGCCCCGGAATGGCAACGCCGAGGGTCGGCAGCCCAAGTACGACCGTCTCGATTGCATACAACCAGCGATCGGCGCGGTCGGATCGCGAGCGCCCCACCCCTTCGGCGCGACGGCGCTCGTGTGATTCCATCGAGGCGGCGCCTGGCATTGGAGTCCCGAACCGGTCAGCCGTAAACCGGATACTTCCGGCACTGCGCTGTGACGTTCTCGCGCACCTTCGCCAGCACGGCCTCGTCGCTGGGCGCATCCAGCACATCGCAGATCCAGTTGGCCAGGTCGATGCAGTCCTGCTCGCCGTAGCCGCGCGTGGTCACCGCGGGGGTGCCGATGCGCAGACCCGAGGTGACGAAGGGCTTGCGCGGATCGTTCGGCACGGAGTTCTTGTTGACCGTGATGTGCGCCTTGCCCAGCGCTTCTTCCGCGTCCTTGCCGCTGACGTCCTTGCCGATCATGTCCACCAGCATCAGGTGGTTCTCGGTACCGCCGGAGACGATCTTGTAGCCGCGGGCGATGATCGTCTTCGCCATCGCCTGGGCGTTCTTCACCACCTGCGCCTGGTAGGCCTTGAATTCCGGCTCCAGCGCCTCCTTGAACGCGACGGCCTTGGCCGCGATCACATGCATCAGCGGACCGCCCTGGATACCGGGGAAGACGATGCTCTGCAGCTTCTTCTCGATCTCCTCGCCGGCGCCCCTCGCCAGGATGATGCCGCCACGCGGGCCGCGCAGCGTCTTGTGGGTGGTCGAGGTGACCACGTGCGCGTGCGGCAGCGGGTTCGGATAGACGCCGGCGGCGACCAGGCCCGCGACATGCGCCATGTCGACGAACAGGTAGGCCCCCACCTTGTCGGCGATGGCGCGGAAGCGGGCCCAGTCCACCACCTGCGAATAGGCGGAGAAGCCGGCCACGACCATCTTCGGCTTGTGCTCCAGGGCCAGCCGTTCGACTTCGTCGTAATCGATCAGGCCCTGGTCGTTCACGCCGTACTGGACGGCGTTGAAGAGCTTGCCCGAGGCGTTGACCTTGGCGCCGTGGGTCAGGTGGCCGCCGTGGGCCAGGCTCATGCCCAGGATGGTGTCGCCGGGGTTCAGCAGGGCGAAGTACACGGCCTGGTTGGCCTGCGAGCCGGAATGCGGCTGCACATTGGCGTAGTCGGCGCCGAACAGCTGCTTCACGCGGTCGATCGCCAGCTGCTCGGCGATGTCCACGTACTCGCAGCCGCCGTAGTAGCGCTTGTGCGGGTAACCCTCGGCGTACTTGTTGGTCAGCACGCTGCCCTGGGCCTCCAGCACGCGGGGGCTGGCGTAGTTCTCGCTGGCGATCAGCTCGACGTGATCCTCCTGCCGGCGCGCCTCATGGGCGATGGCCTGGGCCAGTTCGGGATCGTAGGTTTCGATGCGGGCGTCGCGCGGGAACATCGGGTCTCCGGGGGCAAGAGCGGGCGGGATGGCCGATTGTAGCTCGCCCGGCCTCCGCCGACCCGGCCCCGGAAAGCGAAAAGCGCGCCGGAGCGCGCTTTTCTGGGGCTCGAGCCTGCTCAGTGGTGCAGCAGCAGGTCGGCGATGATGCCGGTGGCGATGGCGACCATCAGCAGGTTGCCGCGGTCGTCGCGGACCCAGTGGTAGCCACGGGGTGGACGGCGCACGTGGTAGTGGCCGTAGTCGTTCACTACGTAGACCGGACCGCGGTAGTAGTCGCGGTAGCGCTGGCCGACGGCCCAGCGGTGGTAGTGGGGGGCCGGTCGGTAGACCACACGCGGCGGGGCGTAGTACCGGCGGTCGTCATAGCGGCGGTCGTAGCGGCGATCATCCCGGCGACCGTCGTGATAGCCGTGGCGATAGGCCTGGCGCTGGTCGCGGCGGTCGTGCCGGTCATCCCGGCGGTCATCGCGCCAGTCGCGGCGGTCGTCCCGACGGTCGTAATGGTGCGAGCGGCCCCGGTCGTGGCCGCGATCGTCGCGCGCCAGCACGGGAGCGGTGACGGCGAAGGCCAGGACGGCACAGGCGATGCCCTGGAAAAGACGCTTGGTGTTCATGGAAAGCCCTCTGTGTGGCACGTGAGCCCATCATGCCGATTGCATCTGAACCGATTCCGGCTGGAAAACGGTTACGGCCGCGTCAATGGCAGGTTAGCGGAACGTGTTCAGCCGCCGGTCGGCACGGCCGGAGCGGCTATAATCGCCGCCTTCCCTTCTGCCTCCCCGCCCGCCGCCGAACCGGCCGGGCGCCGGGGCCTGCGTACCGGAGCCTGCATGTCCTCGCAATACATCTACACCATGAACCGGGTCAGCAAGGTGGTCCCGCCCAAGCGGCAGATCATCAAGGACATCTCGCTGTCGTTCTTCCCGGGCGCGAAAATCGGCCTGTTGGGCCTGAACGGTGCCGGCAAGTCCACCGTGCTGAAGATCATGGCCGGCGTGGACAAGGACTTCGAGGGCGAGGCCCGCCCGCAGCCCGGCATCAAGGTCGGTTACTTGGCGCAGGAGCCGGAACTGAACCCGGAGCACACCGTCCGCCAGGCCGTCGAGGAAGGCGTGGGCGAAGTGCTGCAGGCGCAGGCCGCGCTGGAGGCGGTCTACGCCGCCTACGCCGAGGAAGGCGCCGACTTCGATGCCCTGGCCAAGGAGCAGGAACGCCTGGAAGCCATCCTGGCCGCCGGCGACGCGCACACCCTGGAGAACCAGCTGGACGTGGCCGCCGACGCGCTGCGCCTGCCGCCGTGGGATGCCGTCATCGGCAAGCTGTCCGGTGGCGAGAAGCGCCGCGTGGCGCTGTGCCGGCTGCTGCTGCAGAAGCCGGACATGCTGCTGCTCGACGAACCGACCAACCATCTGGACGCCGAATCGGTGGAGTGGCTGGAGCAGTTCCTGGCCCGCTACACCGGCACCGTGGTGGCCGTCACCCACGACCGCTACTTCCTCGACAACGCCGCCGAATGGATCCTGGAACTGGACCGTGGCCGCGGCATCCCGTGGAAGGGCAACTACACCGAGTGGCTGGTGCAGAAGGACGAACGCCTGAAGCAGGAAGAGAACCAGGAGAAGGCGCGCCAGAAGGCCATCCAGAAGGAACTGGAATGGTCGCGCCAGAACGCCAAGGGCGGCCGCTCGAAGGGCAAGGCCCGTCTGGCCCGCCTGGAAGAACTGCAGTCGGTCGACTACCAGAAGCGCAACGAGACCAACGAGATCTTCATTCCGCCCGGCGAGCGCCTGGGCAATTCGGTGATCGAATTCAAGAACGTCTCCAAGACATTCGGCGACCGCCTGCTGATCGACAACCTGAGCTTCCTGGTGCCGGCCGGCGCCATCGTCGGCATCATCGGCCCCAACGGCGCGGGCAAGTCCACGCTGTTCAAGATGATCACCGGGCAGGAGAAGCCGGACTCGGGCGAGATCGTGATCGGCCCGAGCGTGAAGCTGGCCTACGTGGACCAGAGCCGCGACAAGCTGGAAGGCAACCAGACCGTGTTCCAGGAAGTCTCCGGCGGCCTGGACATCCTCAACATCAATGGCGTGGAAATCCAGTCGCGCGCGTACATCGGCCGCTTCAACTTCAAGGGCCAGGACCAGCAGAAGCTGGTCGGCTCGCTGTCCGGCGGCGAGCGCGGCCGCCTGCATATGGCCAAGACGCTGCTGCAGGGCGGCAACGTGCTGCTGCTCGACGAACCCTCCAACGACCTGGACATCGAAACCCTGCGTGCGCTGGAAGATGCGCTGCTGGAATTCCCCGGCAACACCTTCGTCATCTCGCACGACCGCTGGTTCCTGGACCGCATCGCCACGCACATCCTCGCCTTCGAGGGCGACTCGCACGTGGAGTTCTTCCAGGGCAACTACCGCGAGTACGAGGAAGACAAGAAGCGTCGCCTGGGCGAAGAAGGCGCGCGCCCGCACCGCCTGCGGTTCAAGGCGTTGAAGTAAGCGGTCGCTAGCAAGCCTGACGACATGCCCGCCTCCCGGCGGGCATGCTCGTTTCAGCCGCGGCTGAACAGCAGGAAGAGTATGAAGACGCCAGCGCCGACCATCAGGCTCTGGGCCACCATGAACATCCCCAGCCCGACCAGGGCCCGCAGCGCCGACGTCCACCCGGAGTGCCGGTTGAACAACTGGACGAGCGAGAAGACGGTGTAGGCCACCACGCAGAGCAAGACCCACGCCTGCGCGCTGGGTATCCAACGCTGCAACACGATGGCGATCGCCATGAAGACAAAAGACTGCACGGTCAGGAACGCCGACACGACCAGCCATTCGGGATAGTTCAATCCCCGCCCCTTGAAGGCCAGCCAGAAGGCGGCCGCCTCAAGCGGCAGGCAGAGCAGGGTGAATGCGGTCATGTGACCATTGAGCCAGTCCTTCGCTGCGGCAAACGTCGCGGCCAGCGCAGTCGGGTCCAGACCCGCGCCCGCCTTCGGAGCACCGCTGCCCGCGAAGCCCAGCTCCATCGCCGAACCGACGATGTCTCCGTCCAGCAGGAGTTTCCCCAGCAGAAGCACGGCCGCCGCGGAGATCATCAGCAGCAGCAACGGCTTCACCTGCTTCGCACGGCGTCCCTCCAGGTAGCCGCGTATCAGATGCCCCGGCCGCAGCATCAGCTCCTTCAGCGAATACAGGATGCCGCGGTCCATGTGGAGCACGCTGTGCTCCAGCTCGTGGCCGAGGAAATGCCAGTCGATGCGGTGCACCGGCGTGGGTTGGCCGCAGGCGGGACAGAACTTCTGCTCGGGATGGGCGACGGCCAGGCCGCAGTTGATGCACATGCTCGCGTCGCCCATTCCGGTCCCCTGTCGATGGTCGGCGGATTCTAGGGAACCGGTGCGGGCGCGTCCAACCTCGCCCTCGACGGCCGCCCCATTGCGGGGAAAGCCCGCACTGCGAAGGTGCCGATTAAAGCGCGTTCGCACGGCGCCGATAGCGCCTCAACAACGGGACCGACATGACGCTGCCGCGGGCTGGCGGCGCGCATGCCTGCCCCTCCCCCACAAGGAGCCCCATGAACGCTTGTGCTGCCGCCCCCGTGCCCGATGCCGGCATCGACGACCACATCCAGTCCGTATCGGGGCTGTCGGACTCTCTGCTCAAGCAACTGCGGCAATCGCTGCAGAAGATCGACGAGATCAACCGCATCACCCGCATCATCTCGATGAACGCCCGCATCGAAGCCGTCCGCATCGGCGCTGCAGGCCGCAGCTTCGGCGTGATCGCCGAAGAGATGGACACGCTCTCGCGCCGGGTCAGCGACACCGCGCAGGAGATCGACCGCATGGCGGATCGCACCAGCACCGACCTGCGGGAACGGCTGGATCGCCTGCAGACCGACGTGCGCCGTACCCGCCTGACCGATCTCGCGCTGGCCAACATCGACCTGATCGACCGCAATCTCTACGAGCGCAGCTGCGACGTGCGCTGGTGGGCCACCGACGCCGCCGTGGTGGCCGCCACCCAGGACCCGAACCCCGCGGCGCTCGCCCACGCCAGCCAGCGCCTCGGGCAGATCCTGGACTCGTACACCGTCTACTTCGACCTGGTGCTGGCCGACCTGGACGGCACCGTGATCGCCAACGGTCGCCCGCGGCAATACCGCTCGGTCGGCCAGTCGGTGGCACAGCAGGCCTGGTTCCAGTCCGCCATGGCCACTGCCAGCGGCGAGGAATTCGGCTTCCAGTCGATGCATGCCAGTCCTCTGGCGGGCGGCGAGCGCGTGCTGGTGTACGCCTGCACGGTGCGCCAGAACGGGCGCGTGACCGGCCGTCCGCTGGGCGTGCTGGGCATCGTGTTCCGCTGGGACGCGCTGGCGCAGACCATCGTCGAACGCACGCCGCTGTCCGAGGCGGAATGGCGCCGCAGCCGGGTCTGCATCGTCGACGGACAGGGTCTGCTGCTGGCCGACACCCAGGCAGGGGGTGCTGCGAGGCTGGAATTTCCCGGACGCGACGCCCTGTTCGCGCAGCCGCGCGGGGCGGTGGAACGGATCGTGGACGGCCAGATGCAGTGCCTCGCGCAGGCCGCATCGCCGGGCTACGAGACCTACCGGACCGGCTGGCATTGCGTGATCGTGCAGGGCGTCGGCTGAGACCGGCGCCCGACGCTCAGGCCAGCCACACCTCGCCATCGCGCACCTGCACCTGCACGGCGCGCAGGGCGTCGCCGCGACAGGGGCCGGCGACGCAATCGCCGCGGTCCAGTTCGAACGACGCGCCATGCGCGGCGCACACCAGGTGCCCGTCCTTGCTCTTCAGGAACTGGCCAGGCGCCCAGTCCAACCGGCGCCCCGCATGCGGGCAGATGTTCAGCCAGGCGCGCACTTCGTCCCCCAGGCGATAGAGAACCAAAGATTCGGCATCGCCATCGATCATGGCCTCTACTTCGGCGAACCCGCCGTCGGCGATGTCATTCAGTGCACTGAGTCGCATGGCGCTTAACGAAGTCCTCACACGGTCACAGAACCGTCATCCGATACTGGGCGCATCGGCTCCGGCCGCATTCTGTCACGACGCACCGCCATGTACGCACGCCACTTCCAGTTCAACGCCTTCCGCAACGCCTTTGCGCCCCGCAAGCCGCGGCATCCGCTGCTGCGCCTGGGTATCGGTCTGCTGGGACTGGCCGTGCTGGCCGTACTGGTGTTCGTCAGCGTGTTCGTCGGCGCGGCCATGATCGCCGGCGGCCTGCTGTACAGGCTGCTGCGCCAGCGCGGCAAGCCGGTCGCCCGCGACCACGCGATGGAAGGCGAATACCGGGTGGTCCGCAAGCAGGCCCTGCCGCTGCCGCGCTGAGCGCACTGCGCGGGACACGGTTCCCGCCTAAACTTTGCGGCCTCCCGAGCCCTGGATCGCCGCCATGACCGACATCATTCCCGCTCCGCCCGTGCCGCGCGTTGCCGTGCGCGGTGGCGGCACGTTTCCTGTACGGCGCATCTTCTGCGTGGGCCGCAATTTCGCCGACCACGCGCGCGAGATGGGGGCGGCCGCACCGGCGTCGAAAGCCGAACGCGGAACGCCCGTGTTCTTCCACAAGCCGGCCGATGCCATCGTCACCGACGGCGCGGACGTCCCCTATCCACCCGGCACGAACGACCTGCACCATGAGGTCGAACTGGTCGTGGCGCTGGGCGCGGATGCGCCGGCCGGCGAGCTGTCGCGCGACGCCGCGCAGGCGCTGGCCATCGCGTATGGCGTGGGCCTGGACCTGACCCGTCGCGACCTGCAGGGCGCCGCCAAGGCGAAGGGCCTTCCGTGGGACACCGGCAAGGGATTCGATCATTCGGCCCCGATCAGTGAGCTGGTCCTCGCGGCCGATGTCGGCGGGCTGGAGGAGCGCACGCTCACCCTGCGCGTGAATGGCGCTATCCGCCAGCACGGCGCGCTGCACGACCTGATCTGGGACGTGCCGGACATCCTGCACGAACTCTCCAGGCTCTATGCGCTGAAAGCCGGCGACCTGGTCTTCATGGGCACGCCGGCCGGCGTCGCCGCGCTGGTGCCGGGCGATACCTTCGTCGCCTCGCTGGATGGCGTGGTCGAACTGGGCGGCCGCATCACGGGCTGACCGCAGCTTGCTTCGTCGACGCGCGCGGTTATAGTCCACGCCAGTGGCGAATCGGCGCCGTTCATGGAGATCCCGCAATGGGCATGGTCAGCGAGTTCAAGGAATTCATCGCACGCGGCAACGTGGTCGATCTGGCCGTCGGCGTGGTGATCGGCGCCGCGTTCGGCAAGATCGTCACCGCTTTCGTCGACAAGATCATCATGCCGCCGATCGGGCTGCTGGTGGGCGGCGTGGATTTCTCCAAGTGGGCGTGGACGCTGAAGGAAGCCACCGTGGATGCCGCCGGCAAGGAAGTGCCGGCCGTCGCGATCGGCATCGGCGAATTCCTCAACACGGTCATCCAGTTCGTCATCGTGGCCTTCGCGATCTTCCTGCTGGTCAGGGCGGTGAACCGCCTGCACCGCAAGCCCGAAGCCGCACCGGCCGCGCCGCCCGAGGACGTGCTGCTGCTGCGCGAGATCCGCGATGCGCTGAAGAAGTGACGAAACGCGGCGTTCCGGATCGGCAACGCGGTCGACGGAAACACCGGGCCCCGGGCTGCTAAGCTCGGGGCCTTCGTTTTTCCGGGGTTCTCCATGCGTCTTGCTCCGTTGCTGCTCGCTCTTGCCGTCACCGCGCCCGCCATCGCCGCTTCCCGCGAAACCCGTATCCCCGATGCCGCCCTCGCCACCGCCGCGCAGCTGCGCGAGCGCGCGCTCGCCGATCGGACCGGCTGGAACGTCGTCGAATCGCTGACCACCGAGATCGGGCCGCGCCTGGCCGGCAGCGACGCGGATGCGAAGGCAGTCGCGTGGGCACAGGCGAAGTTCAAGGCCCTCGGCTTCGACAAGGTGTGGATCGAGCCGGTGACGTTCCCCAAGTGGGTGCGTCGCAGCGAGCGTGCCGCCGTGCTGGGCGAACATGCACAACCGTTGACCGTCACCGCCCTGGGAGGCAGCCCGGCGGGCACGGTGGAAGCGGAGATCGTCCGCTTCGCCGACCTGGCCGCGCTGGAAGCGGCGCCCGCGGGATCGCTGGCCGGGAAGATCGCCTTCGTCGACTACCAGATGACCTCAGCGCGCGACGGCAGCGATTACCGCAACGGCGGCGCGATCCGCTCGAAGGGTCCCTCGGCCGCGATCCGCAAGGGCGCGCTCGCCTTCCTGATGCGCTCGGCCGGCACCGACAACCACCGCGTCGCGCATACCGGCATCACCCGCTTCGACGAAGGCCTGACGCCGGTACCGTCCGCGTCGCTGACCATCCCCGATGCCGACCAGCTGGCCCGCCTGCTGCAGCGCGGCCCGGTGCGCGTGTCGCTGGCGCTGGATTGCGGCTGGGACGGCGAGTACACCTCGCACAACGTGATCGGCGAGATCACCGGGCGCAGCCAGCCGGAAGAAGTCGTGGTGATCGGTGCGCACCTGGATTCGTGGGATCTGGGCACCGGTGCGATCGACGATGGCGCCGGCATCGGCATCACGATGGCCGCTGGCCACCTGATCGGCCAGCTGAAGCAGGCGCCGAAGCGCACCCTCCGCGTGATCGCCTTCGCCAACGAGGAGCAGGGCCTGCATGGCGGCAAGGCGTATGCGGCGAAGCACCTGGGCGACATCGCGCGCCACCAGATCGCGGCCGAGAGCGACTTCGGCGCCGGCCGCATCTACGCCTTCAACACCGGCGCCCCCGACCACGCACGCAAGGCCACCGAGCAGATCGCGCAGGCACTGGCGCCGCTGGGGATCGAGTACGCACCCGGGAAGGGCAGCGCGGGCCCCGACATCAGCCCGTTCGCGGCCAAGGGCATGGCATGGGCCTGGCTGGCGCAGGACGGCAGCGACTATTTCGACTTGCACCACAACGCCGACGACACGCTGGACAAGATCGATCCCGCCGCGCTGGCGCAGAACGTGGCGGCGTATGCCGTGTTCGCCTATCTCGCTGCCGAAGCCGATGGCGACTTCGGCAGCCAACTGAAGGAATAGGTCTCGCGACCGTGCCGGGCCCTTCCCTGTCTTTGTAGGAGCGGGCCATGCCCGCGATGCGTTTCAGGTGACCGACAGAAGAGCATCGCGCCCATGGGGCGCTCCTACATGGCCAGCAAGTGCCAGCAGCGGACCGGTCAGCAGCGGAGCAAGCTCCGCTCTACAGGCGCTGCTTCCACTGCGCCAGGAACACCGCCGTCGCCGCCGCAACATTGAGGCTCTCGACCGCACCGCTGCCGGGAATCGACAGGCGCAGGTCGCAGGCCTCGGCCAAGCGCGCATCCATGCCCTCGCCCTCCGCCCCCATCACATAGACCAGCCGCGGCGGCAGCTTCGCTGCGAACAGGTCACTGCCGCCGCGCACGACGGTGGCAGCCAGCGAGAACCCTGCATTGCGCAGCTGGGCGGCCGCATTGTCGGCCTGTCCCATGCGCACCAGCGGCACCTGTTCTGCACCGCCTTCGGCCACGCGTGCTGCCGCGCCGGAGATCGCCAGCGTCGACTCGCGCGGCAGCAGGATGCCCGCCACGCCGAAATGCGCGGCCGAGCGCAGGATCGCACCGAAGTTGTGCGGATTGCCCACGCCGTCCAGCCATAGCGCTGCAACGGGCTTGCCTTCGGGCAGCGGACGCAACCAGTCGGACATCGGCAGCGGCTCGACCTTCAGGACGTCCGCCACGACCCCTTCGTGATGCGTGCTGGCGGCCAGGCGGTCCAGATCGCCCTCCTCCACCACGCGATAGCCGACACGCTGCTTGACGCACCACGCCAGCAATGGCTTCAACGCCGGAATGCGCGATTCGGTCAGGTAGACCTTGCGGATGGCCTCCGGGCGGCGCGAGAACACCGCCTGCACGGCATTGAGGCCGTACAGGCGCAACTCGCTGCGCGCGGCGCTGGCGACGCCTTCGTCCCGCGACGGCGGTTCGCGCACGGAACGCTCGTCCTGCGTGCGCGGCGGTCGCCGCCGATCCGGGGCACCGGGCGGTCGCGGCGGACGGTTGTTCCAGGGATTGCTCACGTCAGGCCTGCTTCTTCCAGAAGTGGGCATTGCGGATGCCCAGCGCCTCCGGATCGAACACCGGATCCAGGCCCAGCTTCTTCTGCCGCTCGTAGTCGCGCAGCGCGATCAGCGCGGGCTTCTGCAGGATCAGGATGGCGACGACGTTCAACCAGGCCATCAGACCCACGCCGATGTCGCCCAGCGTCCATGCCATCGCGGCATTGTGGTACGCGCCGAACACCACCATGCCCACGATGCCCAGGCGCAGCAGCAGGGTCGCCAGCGGGTGGGTCTTCTTCACGCCGGCCAGGTAGGTCAGGTTGGTTTCGGCCATGTAGTAATAGGCCATGATGGTGGTGAAGGCGAAGAAGAACAGCGCCAGCGCCACGAAGCCCGCACCCCATCCCGGCAGCACCGATTCCACCGCCGCCTGGGTGAACTGCGCGCCCTCGGACGGCTGCAGGCCGGGCACGCCGGAGAAGATCTCGACCAGCGTGTCCTTGCCGTTCTCGGTGACGGTCCGGAAGGTGTTGTACATGCCCGTGGACAGCAGCAGGAACGCCGTCGAGGTGCACACCAGCATGGTGTCGAAGTAGATGGCGAAGGCCTGCACGTAACCCTGCTTGGCCGGATGCGAGACCTCGGCGGCCGCCGCGGCGTGCGGACCGGTGCCCTGGCCGGCCTCGTTGGCGTAGATGCCGCGCTTCACGCCCCAGGCGATGGCCTGGCCGATGATCGCACCGAAGGCCGCGTGCGCGCCGAACGCGCTGGAGAAGATGTCGGCGAACATCGCCGGCACCTTGCCGGCATTGGCGATCATCACGATCACCGCCATCAGGATGAAGGCCAGCGCCATGAACGGCACCACGACTTCGGCGAAGGTGGCGATGCGCTTGATGCCGCCGAAGATGATCAGCGCCAGCACCGCCGCCACGCCCAGGCCGATCCACAGCTTCAGCGCGCCCGCGCCACCGACCGCCTCGCAGGCGCCCGCGCCGCACAGGACGTTGCTGGCGCTGTCGGCGATGGCGTTGGCCTGCACGCCGGGCAGCAGCAGGCCGGTGGCGATGACGGTGGCCACGGCGAAGGTCACCGCGTACCACTTCAGGCCCATCGCCTTCTCGATGTAGTAGGCCGGACCACCGCGGTAGCGCCCTTCGGCGTCCTTTTCCTTGTAGATCTGCGCCAGCGTGCACTCGATGTACGAGGTCGACGCGCCCAGGAAGCCCATCACCCACATCCAGAACACCGCGCCGGGGCCGCCGTAGGCGATCGCCGTGGCGACGCCGGCGATGTTGCCGATGCCCATGCGGCCGGCCATCGAGATGGCCAGGGCCTGGAAGGAGGACACGCCGGCGTCCGACTTCTGCCCGGTGACGGTCAACCGGCACATCTCGGCGAAACCGCGCACCTGCATCACGCGGGTGCGGAGGGTGAACCACAGGCCGGCACCCAGGCACAGCGCGATCAGCGCATTGCTCCAGATGATGCCGTTCAACCAGTTGAAAAGGGCTTCCACGGGGATGCGTCTCCGTCGTTCGTGCGTGCGCTGGGATACGGGAAGGCGGCGCAGACGCGCCACCGGGTCCCTGCAAGATAACCGCAACACGCGCCGCTGCGCAGTCCCCCGCGCACGTCTCAGCCGGGCCAGATCCGTCCGAACAGCCTCACGTCGTGCAGGCCGTCCGGCTTGCGGATCGCGGCCCGCCGGCAGCCTTCCTCGACGAAGCCGTTCTTTTCCAGCACCCGCGCCGACGCCGGATTGGTGTCCAGCACATTGGCCTCGACCCTGACCAGCTGGAGCGTGGGGACCACCCAGCCCAGGTAAGCGGCGACCACGCGCGTCATGTGGCCCCGGCCCCAGTGCTGGCGGCCCAGCCAGTAGCCCAGTTCCGCACTGTGCGCCCTCTCGCCCGCGTGGGGGCGCACCGCAATGCCGCCGCAGGCCTCGCCGTCGATCTCGACGGCGAACACGGGGTGACGGAAGTCGACCACACGGCCGGCGAGGAACGCCTCGCCGTCGGCGCGCGTGTAGGGATGCGGGAAGCGGTCGCTCAGGCCACGCGGCACCTGCGGATCGTCGGCGTGGCGCAGCAGGGCCGCCAGATCCTCCTGCCGCCATGCGCGCAGCAGGAACCCGTCGCCCGCGATGCGCACGTCCGCATGCGGGCGCGCACCGGCCTCAGCCATGACCACCGACGGAGGGCGTTTCCGCCTCCAGCTTGCCCAGTTCATGCGCCACCGCTTCCGGCGAACGCGTGAACGGAGCCAGCAGCGCATAGAACGCCGGCACCACGTACAGCGAGAGCAGCGTCGAGAAGGTCACGCCGAAGATCACCACGATGCCGATGGTGGCGCGGCTGGCCGATCCCGGTCCGCCGGCCAGCACCAGCGGCACCGCACCGACGACGGTGGCGACCGAGGTCATCAGGATCGGGCGCAGGCGCACGCGGGCGGATTCGGCGATGGCCTGCGCCACGCTGGCGCCGTCGTCGCGCAACTGGTTGGCGAATTCCACGATCAGGATGCCGTTCTTCGCCGCCAGTCCGATCAGCATGACGATGCCGATCTGGCTGAAGAGGTTCAGCGTGCCGCCCGTCACCCACAGGCCGATCAGCGCACCCAGCACCGCCAGCGGCACGGTCAGCATGATCACCAGCGGATGGATGAAGCTCTCGAACTGGGCGGCCAGCACCAGGTAGACGATCAGCAGCGCCAGGGTGAAGGTCAGCAGGATCGCGCCACCGGCTTCCTGGTACTCGCGCGATTCGCCCTTCCAGTCGATCTGCGCGTAGTCGGGCAGTTCCTCGTCCACCACCTGCCGCGTCCACTCCAGCGCCTCGCCCATCGAATAGCCGGGGGCCAGGCCTGCGCTGATGGTGATGGCGCGCAGCCGGTTGAAGCGGTTGAAGGTGCCGGGCTCGGCGATCTCGCTGAGCGTCACCAGGTTGGACAGCGGGATGAGCGCATCGTCGCGGCCGCGTACATAGGTGTTCGCCAGGTCCTCGGGGTTGGCACGCTGCTCGCGCCCGGCCTGCAGCATGACGTCGTATTCCTCGCCACTGTCCACGTAGGTGGTCACTTGGCGCGAACCCATCATGGTTTCCAGCGTACGGCCGATCTCCTGCACCGACACGCCCAGGTCGGCGGCACGGTCGCGATCGATGTTCACCCGCATCTGCGGACGCGTTTCCTTGTAGTCCGAATCCGGATCCTGGATGCCGGGATTGGATTCCATCCGCTGCAGGATGCGGTCGCGCCACTGCGCCAGCTCGGCGTAGTCCGGCCCACCCAGCACCAGCTGGTAGCGCTGGCCGCGGCTGCCGACCAGACCACCCGGCACGTTGGCGCGGGCCTGCACGCCGGGCAGCTTGGCGAACTCGCTGCGGAGCTGTTTCACCACATCGTCGGTGGCGACGTCGCGCTCATGCCAGTCGTGCAGGAACACGATGACCTGGCCCGTGTGCATGTCCTCGCTGCCGCCGAAACCGCGCGGCGTACGCGAGTTGGCGCGGTCGACGGGCTTGTCCTTGCCCACCTGGGCTAGCACGATCTTCTCGACCTGCTGCATCTGCCCGACCATGTAGTCGAAGCCGGCGCCTTCGGGGCCGTCCACCATCACGAAGAAGCGGCCGCGATCCTCCGCCGGCGCCAGCTCGCTGGGCACGCGCAGCCCCAGCACGACGATCGCCACGCCGCACAACGCCATCGCCAGCAGCACCATGCCGAGGATGCGCCTGCCGCTCAGGCCCACCAGGCGCTCCACCTGCCGGCCATACCCGGTGCTGACGCGGTTGAGGATGCGGTTGGTCCACGCATTGAGCCCGCGCGGCTCGGTATGCGGGCGCACCAGCTTGGACGACATCATCGGGGTGAGCGTCAGGGCGACGAAGGCCGAGATGGCCACGGCCGCCGCCAGCGCTACCGACAGCTCGCGGAACAGGCGACCGGTGTTGCCTTCCATGAAGCCCACTGGCAGGAACACCGCCACCAGCACCGCGGTGGTGGCGATCACCGCGAACGCCACCTGCGCGGTACCGCGGCGCGCGGCGACCAGCGAGGGCTCGCCCAGATCGGCGCGCCGCTGGACGTTCTCCAGCACCACGATGGCATCGTCGACCACCAGGCCGATGCACAGCACCAGCGCCAGCAGCGTCAGCAGGTTGATCGAGAAGCCGAACGCGTACAGCGCGATGAAGGCCGCCACCAGGCACACCGGCACGGTCACCGCCGGGATCAGTGCCGCGCGCAGGCTGCCGAGGAACAGCCAGATGACCAGGAACACCAGCACCATCGCCTCGCCCAGCGTCCAGTACACACGCTCGATGGAGGCCTCGATGAACGTGGTGCTGTCGTAGGCGATGAATATCTCGGTGCCTTCGGGCAGGGTCTTCTGGATGACCTCCGCCTCGGCACGCGCCGCGCGGGCGACATCCAGCGCATTGGCGGTGGACGTGCGCACGATGCCCAGCCCCACGTTGGGGACGCCGTTGCTGCGCAGGTAGGAACGGCGTTCTTCCGGGCCCAGTTCCACCTGCGCCACGTCGCCCAGCCGCACCACGTACCCGTCCGTGCCCTTGCGCAACGGCAGCTGCGCGAACTGTTCCGGCCGCTGGTAGCCGCGCTCCACGCGCAGGGTGAAGTCGCGGGTCCTGGATTCGATGCGGCCGGCCGGCAGTTCCACGTTCTGCGCACGCAGGGCGGCTTCCACGTCGCCGGTGGTCACCCCGCGCGCGGCCATGGCCTCGCGGTCCAGCCAGATGCGCATCGCATAGCGCTGGCCGCCGCCCAGCTGCACGCGCGCCACGCCGTCCAGCGCGGACAGGCGGTCCAGCACGTAGCGGTCGGCGTAATCGGTCAGCTCCATCGTGTCCATCACGGTGGAACGCATGTTCAGCCAGATGATCACGTCCGCGTCGGCTTCGACCTTGGAGATCTCGGGCGGGTCGGCCTCGTCGGGCATGCGGTCCATCACCCGGCTGACGCGGTCGCGCACGTCGTTGGCGGCAGCCTCGATGTCGCGGCTGAGGTTGAACTCGATGGTCACGTCGGAGCGGCCGTTGCGGCTGCTCGACTGGATGGTCTTGATGCCCTCGATGCCGGACAGGCCGTCCTCGAGGATCTGGGTGATGCGCGTCTCCACCACGGCGGCGGATGCGCCGGGGTAGTTGACCTCCACCGACACGATGGGCGGGTCGATGTTGGGCAGTTCGCGCAGCGTCAGGCGCAGGAACGACATCACGCCCAGCACGACCAGCAGCAGGCTGATCACCGCCGCGAAGACGGGCCGCTTGATCGACAGGTCGGAGAGTTTCATGGCGCTCAGCCCTGGCCGTCGGCGGCCGGGGCATCCGGCTTCGCCGGCGCGGCATCGGCCACCTTCACGCCCGGCCGCAGCTTGCCGGTGCCGTCGATGACGATGCGCTCACCGGCGGCGATGCCCTCGACGATCTCGGCCTGGCCGTCGCGGCGCACGCCCACGGTCACCGGCGCCTGTTCCACGCTGCCGTCGGCCTTCACCCGGTACACGAACGAATCGCGCCCGACCTGCACCACCGCGATCTCCGGAATCACGAGCGCCTGCCGCTCGGGACGGAACAGGCGCACGTCCATCAGCATGCCCGGGCGCAGCCTGCGCTCTTCGTTGGGGAACACCGCGCGTACGGTCACCGCGCGGGTGGCAGGGTCGATGCGGGCGTCGATCGTCTCGACCCGGCCCTGGAAGGTCTCGCCCGGGTAGGCAGTGGCCGTGGCGATGACGGCATTGCCGGTGGCGACGGACGCGAGGGCCGCCTCCGGCACCTGGAAGTCCACGTACATGCGCGAGACGTCGTCCAGCGTGGCGATGGTGCTGTTGGCGGTGATCAGCGAACCGGGGCTGACCTGGCGGATGCCCAGCACGCCGGCGAAGGGCGCGCGCACGCTGCGGTCGCCGATGTCGGCGCGCGCCTGGCGCACGCGCGCAGCGGCGGCGTCGCGCAGCGCCAGCTGGGTATCCAACTGCGAGCGCGCGATCAGCTGCTGGTCGGCCAGCTCCTTCTGCCGGCGGTACAGACGCTCGGCTTCGGCATAAGTCGCCTCGGCCTGCACCAGCGCGGCCTGTGCGGCATCGCCCTTCAACGTGACCAGCACCTGGCCCGCCCGCACCTGCTGGCCGCTTTCGAAGTGCACGTCCTGCACGATCTCGCTGACCTTGGCGGTCAGGGTGACGGATTCACGCGCCTTCGCGGTACCCAGCGCCTGCAGCGTGTCGTTCCACGCCGACGGTTGCACCACGCGCGTGGTCACCGGAATCGGGCGCTCGGCCGCATTGCCGTTCGCCTTCGCCTGCGGCTCCTTCCCGCCGCACGCGGCAAGCAACAGGAACGGCAGGCAGGCTGCGAAGCAGCGGAATCCGGATCGGCTGAGCATGCATCATCCCGTAATCTTCGTTATCCACGCAGTTTAGCGAGCCTACGCAGCCCGCGCTGGTGCGGATGCGGCGGTTCGTGCTGGAAACGCGCCGAAGGGCGTGCGGTGGACACGCGCGAGCATGACCAATGACCCTTGCGGGCCCGCGCGATCAGTCCAGTCCCAGATGGGCCAGCACCTGCAGCGCCATCGCTTCGGGATCGCCCGCGCCGGCATCCAGGTGCAGTTCGGGATGTTCCGGGGCTTCGTACGGGGAATCGATGCCGGTGAAATTGGGAATCAGGCCCGCCCTCGCCTTCCTGTACAGGCCCTTCACGTCGCGGGCTTCGGCCACGGCCAGCGGCACGTCGACGAACACCTCGACGAACTCGCCCGCGTCGAACCGCGCGCGCGCCATCCGGCGCTCGGCGCGGAACGGCGAGATGAAGCTGACCAGCACGATCAGGCCGGCGTCGGTCATCAGCTTGGCCACTTCGGCGACGCGGCGGATGTTCTCCACGCGATCCTCGTCGGTGAAGCCCAGGTCGCGGTTCAGCCCGTGGCGCACGTTGTCGCCGTCGAGCAGGAAACTGTGGTAGCCCAGCGCATGCAGGCGCTTGTCGACCAGGTTGGCGATGGTGGACTTGCCTGCGCCGGACAGGCCGGTGAACCACAGGACCTTGGGCACCTGCCCCTTCTGGCGCGCACGCGCGGCCTTGTCAACATCGACATGCTGCCAGTGCACGTTGCCCGCGCGCCGCAGGGCGAAGTCCAGCGTACCCGCGGCGGCGGTACCGTTGTCGTAGCGGTCGATCAGGATGAAGCCGCCCAGCGTGCGGTTGCGTGCGTAGGCTTCGAAGGGAATGGGCTCATCCAGGCTGAGATTGCAGTAGCCCACTTCGTTGAGTTCCAGCCGCTTGGCGGCCAGGTGCTCCTGGGTGTTCACGTCGATGCGGCGCTTGATCTCGGTGACCGTGGCGGACACGGTACGCGCGCCGATCTTCAGCCAGTAGGGCCGTCCCGGCAGCAGCGGCGCGTCGGACATCCACAGCAGGTGGGCGGCGAACTGGTCGGCCACTTCGGGCGGATCGCCCGCTGCGGCGATCACATCGCCGCGACTGATGTCGATCTCGTCGGCCAGGGTCAGCGTCACCGCCTGTCCTGCGGTCGCGGATGCGACGTCGCCCTCGGCATCGAGCACGCGGCTTACGCGCGAACGGCGCGCCGACGGCAGCACGACGACCTCGTCGCCGGGCTTCACCTGGCCGGCCGCGAGGGTGCCGGCATAGCCACGGAAATTCTGGTGCGGACGATTCACCCACTGCACGGGCAGGCGCAGGCTGCCGCCGCCCTCCTGCGCGTCCACCTGCACCTGTTCCAGGTGCTCCAGCAGCGCGGGCCCGTTGTACCAGGGCGTGCGCGTGGAGCGCGAGGACAGGTTGTCGCCTTCCAGCGCCGACAGCGGGATGCAGGTGACCTCGGCGATGCCCAAGCGCCGGGCCAGTGCGCGATAGTCGGTGGCGATGCGCGCGAACACCGCTTCGTCGAAATCGACCAGGTCCATCTTGTTCACCGCCAGCACCACCTGGCGGATGCCGAGCAGCGAGACGATGTAGCTGTGGCGGTGCGTCTGCGTCAGCAGGCCCTTGCGCGCATCCACCAGCACCACCGCCAGGTCGGCGGTGGATGCGCCGGTGGCCATGTTGCGCGTGTACTGCTCGTGACCCGGGCAGTCGGCGACGATGAACTTGCGCTTGTCCGTATCGAAGTAGCGGTAGGCCACGTCGATGGTGATGCCCTGCTCGCGTTCGGCGGCCAGACCATCCAGCAGCAGCGCGTAATCGATGCGCTCCCCCTGGGTGCCGTGCCTGCGGCTGTCCTTCTCCAGCGCGGCCAACTGATCGTCGAACAGCCGCTTGCTGTCGTACAGCAGGCGACCGATCAGCGTGCTCTTGCCGTCGTCCACGCTGCCGCAGGTGATGAAGCGCAGCAGCGGCTTGGCTTCGTGCTGCTTGAGGTAATCCGAGATGTCAGACATGGTGGATTTCCTGTAGGAGCGCCCCTTGGGCGCGATGCTTTTCTCCACGCCGCGCAAACGCATCGCGGGCATGGCCCGCTCCTACAACGGCGATCACCGGGAACATCAGAAATACCCCTCCAGCTTCTTCTTCTCCATCGACGCACCCGGATCGTGGTCGATCACCCGGCCCTGGCGCTCGGAGCTGGTGGTCACCAGCATCTCGGCGATGATCTTCTCCAGCGAATCGGCTTCGGAGTCGATGGCACCGGTCAGCGGGTAGCAGCCCAGCGTGCGGAAACGCACGCGCCGCTGCTGCGGCACTTCGCCCTGGTGCAGCGGCAGGCGTTCGTCGTCGACCATCAGCAGCGCGCCGTCGCGTTCGACCACCGGCCGCTCGGCGGCGAAGTACAGCGGCACCACCGGGATGTGCTCGCGGTAGATGTAGAGCCAGATGTCCAGCTCGGTCCAGTTCGACAGCGGGAACACGCGCACGCTCTCGCCGGTGTTGATGCGGGCGTTGTAGAGGTTCCACAGTTCCGGCCGCTGGTTCTTCGGGTCCCAGCGGTGCTTGTCGTTGCGGAACGAGAACACGCGCTCCTTGGCGCGCGACTTCTCCTCGTCGCGGCGGGCGCCGCCGATGGCCGCATCGAAGCGGTAATGGTCCAGCGCCTGCTTCAGGCCCTGGGTCTTCATCACGTCGGTGTGCACGGTGGCGCCGTGGGTGATCGGACCGATGTCGCGGGCGATGCCGTCCGGGTTGATGTGCACGCGCAGGTCCACGCCGGTCTCGGCCGCGCGCCGGTCGCGGAAGGCGATCATCTCTCGGAACTTCCAGCGCGTGTCCACGTGCAGCAGCGGGATCGGCGGCCGGGCCGGCGCGAACGCCTTCAGCAGCAGGTGCAGCAGCACCGAACTGTCCTTGCCCACCGAATACAGCAGCACCGGGTTGCGGAACTCGGCAGCGACTTCCCTGAGGATGTGGATGCTTTCCGCTTCCAGGCGGTCGAGGTGGGACAGGCGGTGTACGGCGGTCATCGAAGGGCGCGGCAGGGGTGGAATCCGGACGCGCTAGCCTAACAGGGCTTCGCTTGATGGCCGGGAGGGCCGCCAGTATTCGGCCGCGGGCGCATGCCGGCGAAATAAGCGGGCGACATAAGCCCATAACCAGGCGTCCTTTCTGCCCGCGGGAACGGGTTCCTAACATCGACCGTCCCAGTCGCGCCCACGGGCCATGCCGATGTCCGCCACCCAGCCTGTCCTTGCCCCCATCCCCCTTGCGGAGGAGCGGCGGGCGCTGCTGGCCCAGGCGGTGGCCGGCCTGGATGGCGCCAGCCTGTGGTGGGTCTCCGGCTACGCCGCCGGCCTGGCGCAGGCCCAGCTGGCACCGCAGGCTGCCTCGGCCACCACGCTGCCGAAAGCGATCGCCCCTGCCACCGGCACGCAGGCCGCGCAGCGCCTGACCATCGTCTACGGCAGTCAGACCGGCAATGCCCGCCGTGTCGCCGAGGCGCTGTCCCAGCAGGCCGAAGCCGCTGGCCTGGCGGTTCGCCTGCTACGCGCCGACGCCTACCCGCAGCGCGAACTGGCCAGCGAGCGCCTGCTCTATATCGTCATCAGTACCCAGGGCGAAGGCGATCCGCCGGACGACAGCATCGGCCTGGTCGAATTCCTGCGTGGCAAGCGCGCCCCGAAGCTGCCGGAACTGAAGTACGCCGTGCTCGGCCTGGGCGATTCCAGCTATGCCAACTTCTGCGGCATCGCGTCGCGGCTGGATGCACGCCTGGCCGAACTCGGCGGCAGCCGGCTGTTCGCCGCGGGCCTGGCCGACCTGGACATCGACACCGTCGCCACGCCATGGCGCGAACAGGCCCTGGCCCACGCACGCGACCTGCTGAAAACACCCGCGGCGGCCCCGGCCACCTTGGCGACCGTCACCCCGCTGCGTCCAGGCCATGCCGGCGTGTGGTCGCACGAACACCCCTTCCCCGCCGAACTGCTGCTCAACCAGCGCATCAGCGGCCGCGACTTCAAGGGGCCGCGCTTCGGCCAGCACGGCGCTGCCGACAAGGACGTGCGCCATATCGAACTGTCGCTGGACGGCAGCGGCCTGCAGTACGAACCCGGCGATGCGCTCGGCGTGCGCCACCGCAATCCGGCCGCACTGGTCGATGGCGTGCTGGAGGCGTTGAGACTCGATGGCGAGACCGCCGTCAGCGACGGCGGCGACACCCTGCCGCTGCGCGAGTGGCTGGCCGCGCGCCGCGAGCTGACCCGGCTGTCGCGCCCGTTCCTGGCCACGCATGCGGCGCATGCGCAGGCCGATGAACTGAACGCCCTGCTCGCGCCGGCACAGAATGCCGCGCTGGCACAGCTGTTCAACACGCACCAGCTGATCGACGTGCTGCGCCGCTGGCCGGCCGGCTGGTCCGCGCAGGAACTGGTCGCTGCGCTGCGCCCGCTCGCACCGCGCCTGTACTCCATCGCCTCCAGCCGCAAGCGCGTGGGCGAAGAAGCGCACCTGACCGTGGACGTGTTGGGCTACGACGCCTTCGGCCATGCGCACGGCGGTGCCGCCAGCGGCTTCCTTGCCGCACGCGAGGAAGGCGACCAGGTGCCGGTGTACATCGAGGCCAACGAACGCTTCCGGGTGCCGGCCGACGGCAGCCGCGACATCCTGATGATCGGCCCCGGCACCGGCGTGGCGCCGTTCCGTGGTTTCGTGCAGGAGCGCGCCGAGACCGGCGCGCGCGGCCGCAACTGGCTGTTCTTCGGTGCCCCGCACTTCAACCACGGCTTCTTCTACCAGAGCGAATGGCAGGACGCGCTGCGCAGCGGCGAACTGCATCGCCTGGACCTGGCGTTCTCGCGCGACCAGGCCCGCAAGATCTACGTGCAGGACCGCCTGCGCGAGCGCGGCCGCGAGGTCTACGACTGGCTGCAGAACGGCGCGCACCTGTACGTCTGCGGCGCCATCGGCATGGGCAAGGACGTGCACGCGGCCTTGCAAGCCATCGTCGCCGAGCACGGCGGCTTGGATGAAGAGGCCGCGCGCGACTACCTGGTGAACCTGCAGACGGAGGGGCGCTACGGGCGCGACGTGTACTGACGACCCTGCTGTTGTAGGAGCGACGTAAGTCGCGACCTGCAACTTTCCGGTCGCGACTCACGTCGCTCCTACAGTGGAATACCGATGAGCCACCATTCCGTCGAAGACATCAAATCCGAAAGCCATCGCCTGCGCGGCAGCCTGCTCGACAGCCTGGCCGACCCGGTCACCGGCGCGCTGCGCGAATCGGACCAGACCCTGATCAAGTACCACGGCAGCTACCAGCAGGACGACCGCGACCTGCGCGACGAGCGCCGCCGGCAGAAGCTGGAGCCGGCGTACCAGTTCATGATCCGCACGCGCACGCCCGGCGGCGTGGTCACGCCGGCGCAGTGGCTGAAGCTGGACGCCATCGCCACCCGGTACGCCAACCACTCGCTGCGCATCACCACGCGCCAGGCGTTCCAGTTCCATGGCGTCATCAAGCGCGAACTGAAGGCGACGATGCAGGCCATCAACGCCGCGCTGATCGACACGCTGGCGGCCTGCGGCGACGTCAACCGCAACGTGCTGGTCGCGGCCAATCCGCTGGAGTCGCGCGCGCACGCCGAGGTGCAGGCCTGGGCCGCGAAGCTGTCCGAACACCTGCTGCCCAATACCCGCGCCTACTACGAGATCTGGCTGGACGAGGAGCGCGTGGCCGGCAGTGGCGAGGAGGAGGAGCCCATCTACGGCGCCACCTACCTGCCGCGCAAGTTCAAGATCGGCTTCGCGGTGCCGCCGGTCAACGACGTGGACGTGTTCGCCAACGACCTGGGCTTCATCGCCATTCTCGAAGACGGCGTGCTGGCCGGCTTCAACCTGGTGATCGGCGGCGGCATGGGCGCGACCCACGGCGACGCCGAGACCTACCCGCGCGTCGGCAACGTGGTCGGCTTCATCACCCCGGGCCAACTGATCGATGTCGCCACGGCCGTCGTCACCACCCAGCGCGACCTCGGCAACCGCGAACAGCGCAAGCGCGCGCGCTTCAAGTACACCATCGACGACCATGGCCTGGACACGGTCGTCGGCGAGATCGAACGCCGCAGCGGCGTGATGCTGCAACCGGCACGCGCGTTCCGCTTCGAGCACAACGGCGACCGCTATGGCTGGGTGGAAGGCGAAGACGGCCGCTGGCACCTGACCCTGCACCTGTTCGCCGGCCGCATCGCCGATACCGCGCACGCCACGCACCTGACCGGCCTGCGCGAGATCGCCAACGTGCATCGGGGCGAATTCCGCATGACGGCGAACCAGAACCTGGTGATCGCCGGCGTCCCCGCCAGTGAACGCGAACGCATCGGCGCGCTGGTGAAGGCGCATGGACTGGATGCCGGTGAGCGCCTGGGTACCGCCCTGCAGCGCGCGGCCGTGGCCTGTGTGGCCTTGCCGACCTGCGGCCTGGCGATGGCCGAAGCCGAACGCTACCTGCCCGACTTCACCGAACGCCTGCAACCGTTGCTGGAAAAGCACGGCCTGCGCGATGCCCCCATCCTGCTGCGCATCTCCGGCTGCCCGAACGGCTGCTCGCGCCCCTACCTCGCCGAGATCGCCCTCGTCGGCAAGGCGCCGGGCCGCTACAACCTGATGCTCGGCGGCGATGCCCGCGGCCAGCGACTCAACACGCTGTACCGCGAGAACATCGACGAGGCCGCCATCCTCGACACCCTCGATGGCCTGTTCGCGCGCTACGCCGGCGAACGCGCCGACGGCGAGGGCTTCGGCGACTTCCTCCACCGCAGCGGCGTGGTCGCCCTGCCGTCGTACCCCACCCATCGACAGATCGCACCGGACCTTTACGCATGAGCGCCCCCGCCCTTTCCCTGGACACCGACCAGATCGGCGAGCACAACGCCTGGCTGGAAACGCAGACGGCCGAGCAGCGCGTCGCGTGGGCGCTCAAGCACGGCCCGGCGGAAGCCACGATGTCCTCCAGCTTCGGCGCGCAGGCCGCGGTGCTGCTGCACATGGTGTCGCAGCAGAAGCCGGATGTGCCGGTGATCCTGATCGACACCGGCTACCTGTTCCCGGAGACCTACCGCTTCGCCGACGAACTGACCGAGCGACTTAAGCTCAACCTGCAGGTGTTCCGTCCGCTGGTCAGCCGCGCCTGGATGGAGGCCCGCCATGGCCGCCTGTGGGAACAGGGACTGGTCGGCATCGAGCAGTACAACAGCCTGCGCAAGGTGGAGCCGATGAAGCGCGCGTTGAAGGAGCTGGGCGTGGGCACCTGGTTCACCGGCCTGCGCCGCACGCAATCCACCAGCCGGGCGAACGCCCCGGTGCTGCAGCAGCGCGAGGCCCGCTGGAAGGTCAATCCCATCGTCGACTGGACCGACCGCGACGTCTGGCAGTACATGAAGCAGCACGACCTGCCCTACCACCCGCTGTGGGAGCAGGGCTACGTGTCGATCGGCGATTTCCACACCACGCGCCGCTGGGAGCCCGGCATGCGCGAGGAAGACACCCGTTTCAACGGCCTCAAGCGCGAGTGCGGCATCCACGTGGAAGTCTGATGGCGCGCCCGGGCGGCTGACGGATTCGCGCCGGAACCGCCCCGTTTCGTCGCCGCATCGCCGGCTCCGTCGCGGCCCCCCTTCCCTCCCGGGACGGGCCCGCTATCCTCCACGGCACTCCCGAAGCCGCGGTGTCCGACGTGTTTCCCAGCCTGCTCCTGATCGTCCGCATCCTGATTGCCTGGTTCGTCGCCGTGCTCATGGCGGGCTTCATCTGGAACGGCATCTTCGAACGGACCATGCTGTCGGGCGCGGCCGAGTGGCTCTTCAACCTCGCCTCGACCCTGGTGATGCTGTCGGTGCTGATCGGCCTGATCAGCCACCTGCGCCGGATCTGGCTGATCACCGGGCGACTGGACAGCACCACGCTGGCGAGCCGCCAACGCCGGCAGATCGAAGTGCCGCTGGACACCGCCGCGGCCTTCGCCCTGATCGAAGGCGCGCTGCGTGAACTGCCACGCGCCGAAGACCCCGAGAGCGCGCCCGACAGCCTGCAGGTGCGGGTCAAGGTGCGCCGGATCGACAGCTTCGACGGCCCCAGCCAGCCCTCGCGCTTCAACATCATGGCGCGCTTCGCGGTGAAGCGCGACCTGGTGCAGGCCACGGTTACGCCCGGCAACGGCACCAGCAGCATCACCCTGATGGTCGGCCCGGATGCGAGCGCCTGGCTCGACCTGTTCGTGCTGGACGACGGCGTGAACGTCGAAAACGTCGAAGCCGTCACCCGCGCCATCACCCGCCGCGTCGCCGACCAGCGCCGCCAGGAGCAGGCCGACGTGGAAAAGACCGTCAGCGAGAAGGAACTGACCGTGGCGCGCCTCAACCTGCTCAACGCGCAGGTGGAACCGCATTTCCTCTACAACACGCTGGCCAGTGCGCAGGTGCTGACGCGCACCGACCCGCCGCGCGCCGACGTGATGCTGGGCCACCTGATCCAGTATCTGCGCAGTTCGCTGCCGCGCACGGAAGACACGCTGTCCACGCTGGGCGAAGAACTGGAACGTACCCAGGCCTATCTGGAGATCCTGAAGATCCGCATGGGCAACCGCCTCAACGTGCAGGTCGACGTGCCGGACGCGCTGAAGGCCGTGCCGATGCCGTCCATGATGCTGCAGACGCTGGTCGAGAACGCCATCAAGCACGGCCTGGAGCCGAAGACCGGCGGCGGCACCATCTGGATCCTCGCCCGCAGGCACGACGACCACGCCACGCTCACCGTCGCCGACGACGGCCAGGGCTTCGGCGGCCAGAGCACCGGCACCGGCATCGGCCTGAAGAACCTGCGCGAACGCCTGCGCCTGACCTTCGGCAGCGAGGCCTCGTTCGCCATCGTGTCCAACTTCCCCAGTGGCGTCGCCGCCACGCTGACGCTGCCGCTGGACGGCAAAGCCGGTGCCGCATGAACTTCCGGGGCGTGATCGCCGAAGACGAGGAACTGCTGCGCACCGCGCTGTCCTCGCTACTGAAAGATGCGTGGCCGCAGCTGCAGATCGTGGCCGAATGCGAGGACGGCGCCAGTGCGCTGGAGTCCATCGCCGAACTGCAGCCGGACGTGGCCTTCCTCGACATCCGCATGCCGGGGCTGACCGGCATCGAAGTGGCACGCGGCCTGGCCGATGCCAGCCCGCGCACGCAGGTGGTGTTCGTCACCGCCTACGACCAGTACGCGATCGATGCGTTCGAGCAGGGCGCGATCGACTACCTGCTGAAGCCGATCACGCGCGAACGGCTGTTGGCCACCGTGCAGCGCATCCAGGCGCGCGCGGCGGCCGGGCACCCCGACGGCGCCACGCTGGAAGCGCTGCTGCGCCACCTGTCCGCGCGCGAGATGCCGGCCTCCAAGCCGCCGCTGGTGTGGATCACCGCCAGCGCGGGCAAGGACACCAGGCTGATCATGGTGGACGACGTGGCCTACTTCCAGGCCGACAACAAGTACACCACGGTGATGACGGCCGAGGGCGAGTCGCTGCTGCGCACGCCGCTGCGCGAGCTGCTGGACTCGCTGGACGCCGCCACCTTCAAGCAGATCCACCGTTCCACCATCGTCAACATGAAGGCCGTGGCCTCGGTCAGCCGCGACGACACCGGTCGCGGCCGGCTGAAGCTGAAGAACCGCCCGGAGACGCTGACCGTCAGCCAGCCCTTCATGAGCCTGTTCCGCAACATGTAGCGCCGACGTAAACCCCGCCGCCTAGAGCGGCATCCAACGTGGCATCGCCGGCATCGCGCGCACGCGCCGTGGTGGGCATGCCCTTGCCGAATGGAACCCGAGGAACCGCCATGCGCATCATCACGTCCCTGATGTCCTGCCTGCTGGCCCTGGCAGGATGCAACGAGAAGCCCAGCGTCACCACCATCCACCACAGCAGCGCCAACGGCGTGGACACGCTCTTCAGCAAGACCACCTTGCGCGAAGGCGTGGCCACGTTCGAGTGCTTCGCCAGCGAGAGCTGGCAATGCCACTACCGCGTCTACACGGAGCGCTGCCCGGCGCCGGCACCGGGCGAAAATCCCGCCGCCTGCGAACGCACCACACTGGAGGACTTCGTACTGGCGCCCGGCAAGACGCATGAGATCCGGGGGCTGCCCGACAGCTACCGCGAATGCGTGGCACAACAGGCGGTCGACGGACGCTGCCCTTCGTGAGCGATCAGACGGCGGGCTTGCCCGGCAAGCGCCGCTCCAGCAGGCACGCCAGCACGAAACCGATCAGGTAGGCGACCACGTCGAGCCAGTCCGGCGTGCTGCCCAGCACGATGCGCAGCACGGGCGACGCCACCTGCCAGCCCATCTGCTGGTTGACGTACTGCACCGCCTCGATGGCCAGCCCAACGGCGAGCGCCAGCAGGGGACGCATGGGCGGACGCAGCCACATGGCACTGGCGAGCAGGCCATGCAGCCAGAGGACGGCGAGCACATCGCCGACGAAACTGCGTATCCACCCCCGTCCCGCACCGAGGGTCGCCAACAGCACGAGCAGTACGAACAGCCCCAGCGTCCATACCGCCACGGCACGGTCGAAACGCCACCTCACGTGCCGCCGCAATGCGCGCCTTCCAGCGTCTTGCCGCCGCAGGCCAGGCATTTGCGGTACTTCTGCCGCTGCCGGTTGTAGCGCACCCGCGACATCATGCCGCCGCAGGCGCAGCGCAGTTCACGGCCACGCGTCCAGCGGTAGAGCCGCCAGGTGGAGTGCAGGGCCCAGGCGGTGCCCAGCAGGATGGCCAGCAGGAACGCCAGCGAGGCCAGGCGCTGTGGCGTGACGTCGCCGAAACTGCGTCCGGTGCGGGTGACGGCTTCGGCTGTGGCGAACCCGCTGGCGGCGATCACCGCCGCCGGCACGTACATGCGCACGACCATCCTGGAAATACGATTCATGGGGATGCCGACACATGCCCGGAAGAGTGCCATCAGCGTCGCGCGGGCGGCGGCGCGCGTCAATCACGCCGACGGGGGACCGCAGGGCCTAGCTGGTGATGGTCTGGGTGAGCGCCTGCCAGGTGGGCGGCGTGGGCCAGTCCGGATCCTGGTTGCCGTCGATCACCCGGCGCAGGTCGCGGCGATCGATCTGCGGCGCCAGCGCGCGCACCAGGTCCAGGGCGTAGTCGCGCAGCACACGTTCGCGCGGCAGCACGGCCCAGGCGATGCACTCCTTCACCTCCGCCGGCGCGGCCCATGCACGCAGGTCGGTATCGGTCGCGCTGACCGCCATCTCGGCCAGCAGGCCCACGCCCAATCCGGCGCGGACATAAGTCTTGATCAGGTCGGCATCGAGCGCGGTCAGGGCGATGTCCGGTTCCAGTCCGACCTTGGCGAACGCGCGTTGCAGCGACGATCCCGGTCGCGTCGAGGACTCGTAGCTGATCAGCGGCTGCGCGGCCAGGTCGGCCATGCCCGGCACGCGGCCGAGCTGTTCCAGCGCATGTCCGCGCGGCACCAGCACCAGTCGTCGCCAACGATAGAGCGGCACGGCGATGCCGGCCTGCGGAGGGTCTCCGGCGGTACTCACTACCGCCATGTCGGCGTCGCCCTGGGTGAGCAGGTCGAGTGCCGTGCTTTCCGGCGCCTGCTGCAGGTGGACGCTGACCTGCGGGAAGTCGCGCTTGATCTGCGCGATGGCCGGCGGCAGCACGAAGCGCGCCTGTGTATGGGTGGTCACCAGCACCAGCTGGCCCTGGCTCTCGCGGCGCTGGTTGGCGGCATAGGTGCGGATGTTGTTGGCCTCGGCCAGCACCAGCCGCGCCCGTTCGATCACTTCCTGGCCGGCCGGCGTGACGCTCTCCAGGCTGCGACCCTTGCGCACGAACAGCAGGAAGCCCAGTTCATCCTCCAGCTGCTTGAGCTGCTTGGACAGGCCGGGCTGGGTGGCATGCACGCGCGCGGCTGCCAGCGTGATGTTCAGGTCGGCGTCGGCGATGGCCACCAGGTAGCGGAGTTGGGTCAGCGTCATCGGCGTAGGGCGCGCGTCGGCCCACCGGAAGGGGCCTTGGACTGTAGTGGATTTCCTCGGACCGTAGCCCCCGCCGCTTATAACCGCAAGGCATATGATGTTGTCGGGATGTCATTTCCGACAGGCATGACCCGGCAGTACGGTCATCAGCCCACTCCTGCCCGCCCTGCCCGTGACCGCTCCGCTGTTTCCCCTGTTCGCCGACCTGCAAGGCCGCCAGGTACTGGTCGTGGGCGGTGGCGCCGTCGCCGAGCGCAAGACCGAGGCGTTGCTCCACACCAGGGCGCGGGTGCGGGTCGTGGCCCCCACGCTGACCCCTGCACTGGCCGGCCTGCGGGCGGCGGGCCGGATCGAGTGGCTGCAGGCCGTGTTCGCCCCCTGGCAGTTGGACGATGCCTGGCTGGTGATCGCCGCCACCGGCGACCGCACCGTCAATCGTGCGGTGGCCACCGCCGCGGAGGCGCGCCGGATGCTGGCCAATGTGGTGGACGACGCCGCCCTGTCCAGCTTCCAGGTGCCCGCGATCGTCGAACGCGGCCCGTTGCAGGTCGCCATTTCCAGCGGGGGCGGCGCGCCGATGCTGGCGCGCCACCTGCGCCGACAGCTGGAGACCCTGCTGGACGATTCGTGGACCTCGCTGGCCGAGTTGTTCACCCGGCAGCGCCAGCGCATCCGTCAGCGCTTCCCGCGCCCCGCCGAACGCCGTCGCTTCTTCGAGAAAGTACTGGCCGGGCCGTTGCCGCGCCTGTTCCGCCAGCAGCTCCATGCGCAGGCCGAGCACCACTTCCTCGCCAGCCTGGATGAAGCCGCGCCCCAGCCCCGCACCGGTTCCGTGGCGGTGGTGGGCGCGGGCCCGGGAGACGCCGGCCTGCTGACGCTCAATGCGCTGCGGGCGATGAACGAGGCCGATGTGGTGCTGCACGACCGCCTGGTCAGCGAGGACGTGCTGCGACTCGGACGCCGTGATGCGACCTATATCGAAGTCGGCAAGTCGGCCAGCGGCCACAGCACGCGGCAGGACGACATCCACCGCCTGATGCTGGAACACGCACGCGCCGGCCACCGCGTGGTGCGACTGAAGGGCGGCGACCCGTTCGTGTTCGGCCGCGGCGGCGAGGAACTGGAATTCCTGCGCACGCACGGCATTCCCTATGAAGTGGTGCCGGGGATCACCGCGGCGGTCGCGTGCGCGGCCTACGCGGGCATCCCGTTGACGCATCGCGACCATGCGCAGTCGGTCAAGCTGGTGACCGCGCACTGCAAGGACTCCTTCGACACCCTCGACTGGCAGTCGCTGGCGCAGGAACGGCAGACGCTGGCCGTGTACATGGGCGTGGCCGGGCTGGAAGGCCTTCGCGACCGTCTCATCGCGCACGGCCGCGCGGCGTCGACGCCGTTCGCGCTGGTGGAGAACGGCTCCCGCCGCGAACAACGCGTGCTGAACGGCACCCTGGCCGATCTGCCGGAAACGGCGCGTTCTCACCAGGTACGCTCGCCCGCCCTGCTGATCCTGGGCGAAGTGGCGGCCCTGGCCGGCACGCTGCACTGGTTCGGCGCACCACCGGTCGGCGCCACCGCACCCACACATTCCCGCAACCTTCCGGCGCCCACACTGCAGGCCGCCTGATCCACGCCACACGGAGACCCCATGGCCGTTTACGACAGCATCCTGGACACCATCGGCCACACGCCGGTCGTGAAACTGCAGCGCATCGCGCCCGAGCACGTCACCCTCTACGCCAAGGTGGAGTCGTTCAATCCCGGCGGCTCGGTGAAGGACCGTCTGGCCCTGGCGATCGTCCTGGATGCCGAAGCCAAGGGCCTGCTGAAACCCGGCGACACCATCATCGAGGCGACCTCGGGCAATACCGGCGTGGCGCTGGCGATGGTGGCCGCGGCGCGCGGCTACAAGTTCGTCGCCACGATGGTCGAGACCTTCTCGATCGAACGCCGCAAGCTGATGCGCGCCTATGGTGCCAAGGTCATCCTGACGCCCGCCGCCGAGCGCGGCAGCGGCATGGTGCGGCGCGCCGAGGAACTGGCGAAGCAGCACGGCTGGTTCCTCGCCCGCCAGTTCGCCAACCCGGCCAACCCGGCCTACCACCGGCAGACGACGGCGGCGGAGATCCTGCGCGATTTCGCCGGCCGCCGGCTCGACCATTTCGTCACCGGCTGGGGCACCGGCGGCACCCTTACCGGCGTGGGTGAAGTGCTCAAGGTCGCGCGTCCGGACGTGCGCATCACCGCCTCCGAACCGGCCGGCGCGTCGCTGCTGCAGGGCAAGGAATGGCAGCCCCACAAGATCCAGGGCTGGACGCCGGACTTCGTACCTGACGTGCTGAACCGCGAGGTCGCCGACGAGATCCTGCCGGTCACCGACGTGGAATCCATTGCCACCGCGCGCCGCCTGGCGGCCGAGGAAGGCATCTTCGTGGGCATTTCCGGCGGCGCCACCGTGGCGGCCGCGCTGCAGGTCGCGCAGAAGGCCAAGCCCGGCGACGTGCTGCTGGCGATGCTGCCGGACACCGGCGAGCGCTATTTCTCCACGCCGCTGTTCGAGGGCGTCAACGAAGGCTCGGACGACGAATGGCTGGCCTCGCTGGGCGAAGCCGCGCTGCCGTAACGCTCACTCCCTCGGCGGCGCGAAGCAATCGCGCCGCCAGGTCCATTCCATCGCCTTGCCGTCGTCACGTCCGTCGTCCACGCGCGCGTGCAGCGTATCGGCGTCGGGCCGGGAATAGATCACCCGCTTCGGGAAATCGTGCGCGGGATTGGCGAACACCACGCGACCCCGCGCCATGTGCTCTGCGGGAAACGCCGTGACCGCACCGCCACCGGGTTGCGCCAGGAATACCCAGCGCCCCTCCTGTTGCGCGATGCGCATGAACTCGAAACTGATCGCCTTGCCCTCGCGCGTGTCGCGATGCATGCCGACCAGCAGCCCGCCGCGTGGCGCCATCCAGGTTTCCTCGCAGAACGTCTTGCCGCGCTGGCCACACCAATGGCCGGCCAGCCACTCCAGTTCTCCGGCATGTACGCCGGATGCCGGCGCCAGCAGCAGGCCGGCTACGCACAGGACGGATGGCTTCATGGCATTTCCTTCCTCAACATGACGCCTCAGTACATCGGCTTGCCGTCGCTGTCGACCGTCACCGTGCAGATCTCCACGATGGTCCAGATGTACATGGGAATCCACAACAGCCAGCACGACAGGACGCTGACCAGGATCTGCACCAGGCCCTTCTGGTTGTAGCCCGCATAGAAATTGTGGATGCCCGGCAGGCCGATCAGACCGAGCAGCGCCCCGAACAGGATGTAGCTGGTGCGGCTCTTCCCCTGCGCGACCACCTGCGGAAAGTGGCCCGTCGCCACGCCACAGTGCGGGCACACGACCGCCTCGTCGACCAGTTGCTGGCCGCATTGCTTGCAGAACATTTCGACGTCCCCCGGTGAATGGCCCGCACGTTAGCAGGCCGAAGCGGGCGAATCCACGCCTGCACGGAGTCCTGTAGGAGCGACGTCAGTCGCGACCGCATGTCGTCGGCCACGCATATCCTTGGTCAAGCCGGGCGCGGCAGGACGATGCGCTGTCTGCGAGATCCCGACATGGCTGGCGTGCGGTCGCGACTGACGTCGCTCCTACAGTGAGCACATCACTGCTCGTACAGCTCCAGCGGCAGGTCGTCCGGGTCGGCGAAGAAGGTGAAACGGCGGCCGGTGTACTCGTCCACGCGGACCGGCTCCGTAGCCACCTTCTGTGCGTGCAGGTGGGCGACGACGGCGTCGAGGTCGGCCACGCGCAGGGCGAGGTGGCGCAGGCCGCAGGCTTCGGGACGCGAGACGCGCGGTGGCGGCGACGGGAACGAGAACAGCTCGACCTGCGTGCCGTCCGGCAACGCGAGGTCGAGCTTCCAGGAATCGCGTTCCGCGCGATAGTGCTCGGCGACCACACGCAGGCCGAGCACCTCGGTGTAGAAGTGTTTCGACCGCGCATAGTCCGACGCGATGATCGCGACGTGGTGCAGGCCCTCGATCCGCATGTCAGTGCGCCGCGGCGGCGTCGGCGCCCGCGTTGCCGCCGGACGGCGCCTTGCCACCCCGCATCAGCAGCACCAGCGGCATCGACACCAGCGTGAGCAGCATCATCAGCTTGAAGTCGTTGAGGTAGCCGATGGCCGCCGCCTGCCGGTTGACCTCGGCGTTGAGCAGGGCCAGGCCGGTGGCGGTGGACGGATTCATCGCCGCCGGCAGCAGCGTGGTCTCCGCGCCGAAGGCCGGGATGCGCGCGCCGATCTCGGCATGGTTCACCTGCATGGCGCGCGACAGCATCGTCATCACCACCGAGATGCCCACCGACGAACCGATGTTGCGCACCAGGCTGAAAAGGCCGGCCGCCTCGGTACGCTGGTGCGGCTCCAGGGTGGCGTAGGCGACCGTCGAGATCGGTACGAACACCAGGCCCAGGCCCATGCCCTGCACCACGCCCAGCCAGATGATGGCGTGCATCGACGCATTCGGCCCGAACTGGGTCATGCCGTGCAGCGAGAACACCATCAACCCCATGCCGACCAGGATCGGCCAGCGCGCGTCGATGCGACCGAGCAGGCGGCCGACCACCATCATGCTGAACATCGTGCCCACGCCGCGCGGCGCCAGCACCAGGCCGATGGTCAGCACCGGATAGTTCATCAGCGTGCTCAGGTACGGCGGCAGTAGCGCCAGCGTGGCGAACAGCACGATGCCCACGACGAAGATCAGTGCACAGCCGACCGCGAAGTTCGCGTTCTTCAGCAGGCCCAGGTCGAGCAGCGCGCTGTCGCGCTTGCGCCACCACCACAGGCCGTAGGTGTACAGCGCCAGGAACGCGAGCGCGGCCTCGATCTGGATCTCGACGCTGCCGAACCAGTCCTCGCCCTGCCCGCGATCGAGGAACAGCTGCAACGCCCCGATACCCAGCGCCAACAGGCCCAGGCCGATGCCATCCAGCTTCCGTTCCTGCAGCACGTCCTTCTTCACGCTGGCCATGATGCCGACCAGCGCCAGGATGCCGATGGGCAGGTTGATCAGGAACACCCAGTGCCAGCTGTAGTTCTGGGTCAGGAAGCCACCCAGCGGCGGCCCGAGGATGGGCCCGACCATGATGCCCATGCCCCACATCGCCATCGCCGCGCCGTGCTTCTCCTTCGGGAAGGCATCGAGCAGCAGCGACTGCGAGATCGGCACCAGCGACGCGCCGAACACGCCCTGCAGGATGCGGAACAGCACCATCTCGCCGATGCCGGTGGCGATGCCGCACAGCAGCGAGGCCACGGTGAAACCGCTGACCGCGATGATCAGCAGGCGGCGGCGGCCGAGCCGGCCGGCCAGCCAGCCGGTGACCGGCGTCAGGATCGCGGCGGCGACGATGTAGCTGGTCAGCACCCACGACACCTGGTCCTGGGTGGCCGACAGCGAGCCCTGCATGTCCGGCAGCGCGACGTTGGCGATGGTGGTGTCCAGCGCCTGCATCAGCGTGGCCAGCATCACCGAGCCGACCAGCAGCGTGCGCTTGCCGGTGTCGTCCTGCGCGGTAGCCGCGGCAGCGGTGGAAGTGCTCATGGAGAAGTCCGGAAGGGATCGGTGCACGTGGCGTGCGTCGATCCAGAGGTCACCCGGGGCGCGGCTTCAGCGGGGCCGGGCCCCACCACAGTGCCCTCGCCCGCATCCGCGCACGCCCGGGATGACATGGAAACCAATGCCTCAGCGCGCCGCGGTGGCGCGGCTGGTGGCCGTATCGCCGTCGCGCAGCTCGACGTGCACGTCGGCGCTCATGCCGGCGCGCAGCTGCGGCGCATCGGCGGCAACACTGTCGATCTCGAGGCGCACCGGGATGCGCTGGACGATCTTCACCCAGTTGCCGGTGGCGTTCTGCGGCGGCAGCACGCTGAACTCGGCACCGGAAGCGGGCGCGATGGAGGCCACGTGCGCCTTCCACTTCACGCCCGGATAGCTGTCCACTTCGATCGTCGCGGGCTGGCCGACCTTCATCTTCTCCAGCTCGGTTTCCTTGAAGTTGGCTTCCACCCAGATCGGCGAGGTGGCCACCAGCGGCATCGCCGTCTGGCCGACGTTGATGTATTCGCCCACCTGCAGGTCGTGCAGGCCGACGATGCCGTCCACCGGCGCGCGCACTTCGGCGTGCGCCAGGTCGAGCTTCGCCTTGGCGAGCATGGCGGCCGCGGCGCGGTATTCCGGCAGGTCCTGCGTAGGCGTGCCCGGGCTGCCGCTCAGCGACGCGGTGGCCTCGGACTGCGTGGCGATGGCGTCGGCCAGGTCGGTGCGGGCTTCGGCGACGGCATGACGCGCGTCGTCCAGCATCTTGCGCGAAACCAGCTGCTGGCCGGCGAGCTGCTGCATGCGCTGCAGGTCGCGCTGCGCCCACGTCAGCGTTTCGCGTGCGGCCTGAATCGAGGTGCCCGTGCCGACCACCTTGGCGCGGCTGGCGCTGGCGGAGTTCGCCATGCGCGCGACCAGCGCTTCGTTCTGCGCGACGGCGATCGTCAGCGGATCGGCATCGATGCGGAACAGCAGGTCGCCCTTCTTCACCGGCTGGTTCTGCTGCACAGCGACTTCGACCACGCGTCCGCCGACCTGCGGGGCGATCAGGATGCGCTCGGCCTTGATATAGGCGTTGTCGGTGCTCACTTCGCGCTGCGAGGCGATGTATTCCCAGCCGAACAAGCCGGCCACGGCGAGCGGGCCGGCGACCCACAGCCACACGGGGACCCGGTGGCGTTTGGGAACGGGAACCTGTGCCGCCTTTTCCGCGGCTTCGTTGATCTTGCTGGTCATGGTGGAAGTCAGCTCTTGCGGAGGGAGGACTCGGCGCGGCTGGCGCGGTCGAGCCGGGAAAGGTTTTCGCGAATCTGGCCGAGCACCTTCAGGGTCGTCGCCAGCTCTTCGGCATCGACGCCGGCCAGGCAGTCCTCGCGCACGGAGACGGCGACGGCTTCGATGTCGTGCATCACCGCGTCGGATTGCGGCAGCAGGTGCAGGCGCCATACGCGGCGGTCGTCCGGATCGCTGCGGCGCTCGATGAAGCCGGCCTTCTGCAGGCGGTCCAGCACGCGGCCCACGGCGATGGGCTCCATGTCGAGCAGATCGGCCAGCTCGGACTGGGTGATGCCCTCGCTCTGGTGGATGCGCTTGAGCGCACGCCACTGCACGCGGGTCAGGCCCAAGTGCGCGGCACGCCGGTCGAACACGCGACCGAACAGCCGGCTCAGGTCCGCGATCAGGTAACCGATGGTGCTCTTGCCGTTTGCATGACTCATGGGTGCCTATGATATAGCTGCTTAGGCAATAATATTTAATGCAGGGAATCCTGTTCAGCCGCGCTTTCGGCAAGGGCCCCGCCTGTAGGGTTGGAGGGGCCGACCCCGAGGACCCAGCGACTCTCGTCCCCGGATCCGCAGGCATCAGGGTGCCCGCCTGCGCGGCAACGACTGCGGGCAGGAACGGATGCCACCCTGGATTCCGGATTCAGGCCGCCGGAAACGACGACGCCGGCACGAGGCCGGCGTCGGGATCACGCGGGGGGCGGAGGATTACCCCTCCCACTTGCCCAGCGCCGCCAGGCCGTTCTCCTTGGCGCGCTCGTACACCACGGCCTGGGCCTTGGCGAAATTGCCCACCAAGTCCTGCGACCACAGCTTCAGTGCGGCCTGCTGCATGGCGCGGCCATAGGAGAAGCTCAGCGGCCAAGGCAGGGTGCCCAGGCGGTTCATCGCATTGAGGTGCGCGGTGGACTGCTCGTCGGTCTGGCCGCCGGACAGGAACACGATGCCCGGCAGGATCGCCGGCACGGTGCTCTTCAGGCACATGACGGTGGATTCGGCCACCTCGTCCACGTCGGCCTGCTCGTCGCAGTCCTTGCCGGCGATGACCATCGAGGCCTTCAGGATGGTGCCTTCCAGCAGCACGTTCTGCTCGTACAGCGCGCCGAACAGCGAACGCAGCACGGCCTCGGTCACTTCGTAGCAGACCTCGATGTTGTGGTCGCCGTCCATCAGCACTTCCGGCTCCACCATCGGGACCAGGCCGCATTCCTGGCACAGCGCGGCATAGCGGGCCAGCGCATGCGCATTGGCCTCGATGCAGGTGCCGGACGGGATGTCCTCGCCGATGGTGATGACCGCACGCCACTTGGCGAAGCGCGCACCCAGTTTGTAGTACTCCTTCAGGCGCTCGCGCAGGCCGTCCAGACCCTCGGTGACCACTTCGCCCGGGCAGCCGGCCAGCGTATGCGTGCCCTTGTCCACCTTGATGCCCGGGATGATGCCGTGATCGCTCATGTACTTGGCGAATGGCACGCCATCCTTGGTGGACTGGCGGATGGTCTCGTCGAACAGGATGGCGCCGGAGATGTAATCAGACAGCTTGGGCGTGGTGAGCAGCAGCTCGCGGTAGGCGCGACGGTTCTCTTCCGTGTTCTCGATGCCCACGCCCTGGAACCGCTTGGCGATGGTGGTGGTGGATTCGTCGATCGCGATGATGCCCTTGCCCGGGGCCACCATGGCCTGGGCGGTTTCGGCAAGCTGTTCGATGCTCATGGGGAGTTCCTGGAAAGGCGGCGGGAAAGATACCAATTGTAGCCCGCGCCGCGACGACAGCGGGCGGTCGCGACGATGGATGCGCCGCATCGCTCCCCCGACGGACGCGGGGCGCGCGCCGGGAAACCGGTTACAGCTCGCCCAGCCCCTCGGCCTTGCCCCGTTCGCCCATCTGCAGCAGGCGCAGCGTGTTGGTCGCGCCGTGCTTCTCCATATGGTCGCCGCTGGTGAAGATCACGCGGTCGCCCTCGGCCAGCAACGCGCGATCGTGCAGCACGCGCATCGCATCGCGGGCGGCCTCGCGCGGCGCCAGGCCACGGCTGTCGAACGCGATGGGGAACACGTCGCGGATCATCGCCATCTTGCGGCGCGCGCCGTCGTGGCGCGAGAACGCGTAGATCGGCGCGCTGGAGCGGAACCGCGACAGGAAGCGCGCGGTGCCGCCGGATTCGGTCATCGCCACGATCGCGCGCACGCCGATGTGCTCGGACAGGAACATGGTCGCCATGGCGATCGCCTGGTCGGCGCGCTCGAGGTTGCGCGGCGCCTTCTCGAAATCGGTGTCCATCTCGAACTGCTTCTCGGCGCCCAGGCAGATGCGCGCCATCGCTTCCACCGCACGCACCGGGTAGCTGCCTGCCGCCGTTTCGGCCGACAACATCACGGCGTCGGTGCCGTCGATGACGGCGTTCGCCACGTCCAGCACCTCGGCGCGCGTGGGGATGGGGCTGTCCACCATCGACTGCAGCATCTGGGTGGCGGTGATGACCACCTTGTTGCGCGCCAGCGACTCGCGGATGATCTTCTTCTGCAGGCCCGGCAGTTCGGCATCGCCGATCTCCACGCCCAGGTCGCCACGCGCCACCATCACCACGTCGCTGGCATCGACGATCTCGGCCAGGTTCTCGATGGCCTCGGTGCGCTCGATCTTCGATACCAGCGCGGCATCGCAGCCGTGCTGGCGCGCGATGCGGCGCGCCTCGTTCATGTCTTCGGCGTTGCGGCAGAACGACACGGCGATGAAGTCCACGCCGATGTTCTCGGCCACGTAGGCGATCAGTTCGCGGTCGCGCTCGGTCAGCGCACCCAATGACAGGCCGCCGCCCTGCTTGTTCAATCCCTTGCGATCGGACAGCACGCCATCGTTGAGCACCGTGCAGACGATGCGCTCGCCGTCGACCTGCACCACCTGCAGCTGCATCAGGCCGTCGTCCAGCAGCAGCACGTCGCCGGCGCCGACATCGCCCGGCAGGCCAAGATAGCTGACACCGACCTGATTGATGTCGCCCGGCGGCGCGTCCGCACTCGCGACCAGATCGAAGCGGTCGCCCTTCTTCAGCACGATCTTGCCTTCAGCGAACCGCTCGATGCGGATCTTCGGGCCGGGCAGGTCGGCGAGGATGCCGACTTCCGCCCCCACGCGCTGCGCGGCCAGGCGTACGGCGGCGGCGCGCTTGGCCTGGCCGGAAGGATCGCCATGGGAAAAATTGAGGCGCACCACGTTGACACCTGCGCGGAACAGTTCCTCCAGCACACCGGGCGGGTCCGTCGCCGGTCCGAGGGTGGCGAGGATCTTGGTGCGGCGCTGGCGTTCTGTCATGGTGCGGATTCCCTGTGATCGCGCAAACGCTACCACAGCGACCGGGTACCGCAATGGCCGATGATCGCGCTGTGCGCATGCTGTCCCGGGACACCGCTTCGTCCGCGTGCGAAGCGCGATGAAAACGCTTGTTTTGAAGCCATTTTTCGCGATACGGCCACATCGCGCCACTGGTATTTTTTTGGTCTGAGCATCACGACAGGATGCTGCGCGCGCACACCCGACTGCGCAAACGAAACCGATGAAACGCGCGTTTGATCGCGCGATTCAGCCGAACAGCTGCCCCAGTCGTGCAGGCGACATGACCAGATGATCCGCGCCCGCGTCGCGCAGTTCCTGCTCGCCGCCGAAACCCCACAGCACCCCGACGTTGCGCATGCCGTGATGGCGCGCGCCCTCTATGTCCATGCGGCGGTCGCCGATCATCCAGCAGGTATCCGGGCTCGCTCCAAGCCGGCGCAGCGCTTCGCCGATCAGGTCCGCCTTGTGGCTCAGCCGGCCGTCGACGGTGGCGCCGACGATCTCCTCGAAGCGGTGGCCGAACGGCAGGTGCGCGAGGATCCTGCGGGCATGCGGTTCGTTCTTCGCCGTGACCACCGCGAGCCGGTACCCGTCAGCATGCAGCGCCTCGATGGCCTCGCCGATGCCGTCATAGACCTGGTGCTCGAGCCAGCCGTGCGACTCGAAGCGTTCCAGATAGTGCTCGACGGCGGCTTCGACCCTGGCCGGATCGCCCAGCAGCGGCATGAAACTGGTCCGCAGCGACGGGCCGATCCAGCCCCGCAGTTCCTCCTCGGACGGGACCGGATGTTCCAGCTGCGTCAGCGCGTGCGCGATGCAGCGGGTGATGCCGACGGCCGAATCGATCAGCGTGCCGTCCAGATCGAAGAACAGCGTGGCGCGACTCACGCGCCGCGGGCTTCCAGTGCCGCGACGGCCGGCAGCGTCTTGCCTTCCAGGAACTCCAGGAACGCGCCGCCACCGGTGGAGATGTAGCTGACGTCGCCGGCGATGCCGTACTTGTCCACCGCGGCCAGCGTGTCGCCGCCGCCGGCGATGGAGAACGCCTTCGACTGCGCGATGGCGTGCGCCAGCGTCTCGGTGCCCTTGCCGAAGGCATCGAACTCGAACACGCCCACGGGCCCGTTCCACACCACCGTGCCGGCCGACCTGATCAGGTCGGCATAGCGCTTTGCGGTCTGCGGACCGATGTCGAGGATCAGCTCGTCGTCCGCGACGGCATCGACGGCCTTCACCGTCGCCGGGGCGTCGGCGGCGAACGCGGTGGCGACCACGACGTCGGTCGGCAGCGGGATCTCGGCGCCGCGCGCCCTGGCATCGGCATCGATCTTCTTCGCCGTATCCACCAGGTCGGCCTCGTACAGCGACTTGCCCACGGCGTACCCTTCGGCGGCGATGAAAGTGTTGGCGATGCCGCCACCGACGATCAGCTGGTCGACCTTGCCCACCAGGCTGGTCAGCAGTTCGAGCTTGGTGGAGACCTTGCTGCCGGCCACGATGGCCAGCAGCGGGCGCGCCGGACTGGCCAGCGCCTTGTCCAGTGCATCCAGTTCGGCCATCAGCAGCGGGCCACCGGCCGCCACGGCGGCGAAGCGGATCACGCCATGCGTGGAGGCCTGCGCGCGGTGCGCCGTGCCGAACGCATCCATGACGAACACATCGCAGAGCGCGGCGTACTTCTTCGACAGGGCTTCGTCATCCTTGCCCTCGCCGACGTTCATGCGGCAGTTCTCGAGCAGCACCATCTGGCCCGGCTGCACGGCCACGCCATCCACCCAGTCCTTCACCAGCGGCACGTCCACGCCGAGCAGCTCGGACAGGCGCGCGGCGACCGGCGCCAGCGAATCGGCCTCGCTCCACACGCCCTCCTTCGGACGGCCGAGGTGCGAGGTGACCATCACGGCCGCGCCCTTCTGCAAGGCCAGCTTCAGCGTGGGCAGCGAGGCGGTGATGCGCTGCTCGGAGGTGATGCGGCCGCCCTCGATCGGCACGTTCAGATCCTGGCGGATCAGCACGCGCTTGCCGGTGAGGTCGAGATCGGTCATGCGGACGATGGGCATGGGAGGTCCTGGGCGGCGGGAAAGACCGCCATTGTCCCGCCTGCCCTCCCCTGCCGCAAACGCGCAGCGACTACGCGGGTGGGCGGCCGCGCAACAGGCTGAAGGCGAACGCGGCCACCAGCCCGGCCCCCAGCAGCAGCACGCCCCACAGCAGCCAGGCCTTCCAGTCGCGGGGTTCAGGCGGCGCCACGAGCGCGGCGTCGCCGGCCAGCACCGTGGCCGTGGACAGGTAGGCGGGCGCCGGTTGCCATTCGGCGCCGCGGTCGCGCCGCAGTGCGTCGACCAGCGCCGGCATGGGCACCGTGGCGCGACGCGCGCTCGCGCTGCCGGCCACCAGCGCGTACGGCGGCGTGCCCTGCGCCAGGAACACCATCACCTCGGGCCGGTAGCCCAGTCGCAGCGTGGGTGCCCGCTCGGGCAAGGCGCCGCGGCTGCGCAGCCGCCACTGGCGGTCGCGCACCGGCCCACTGGACAAGGCCTGATCGGGCGATGCGCTGGGACGTTCGCCATCCACGCGATAAGCCACCCACGGACCGGCGCGCAGCCGCCATGGCGCGTCATCGGCGTCGCGGCTTTCCAGCGTCCATTCGCCCACGGCGAAATCATCCATCGCCAGGTTGGCCAGGGCGATGGGATAGCGGCCATCGCTGTGGTAGACGAACCCGTCCACGCCCTGCTCCCGCATGCGCCGCCCCTGCATTTCCGACCACGCCACCGTCTGCTGCAGATGCGCGGCATCCAGACGCACGCGGATTTCGCGGATCGGCAGCGCCGCAGCGGCATCGAGCGGCACGAAGCGCACGTAGCGGAATCCCGCCTGGATGGGCGCCTCGTCGTGCAGCAGCCGCTGGGTGCCGCGCTGCAGTTCCATCAGTGTCACGCGCGACTGCATCACGTCCCATGTTTGAAGGTCGTGGCTGCCTTCCACGCGGAAACGGGCCTCGCGGGGCTCGCCCGGGTCCCAGGTGATCTCCAGCGCTTCGGGGTTGTCGCGGATGCCGCTGAGGTCCACCAGGAAGGCCCGCCCCGTGTCCTCCGAGGGCATGCCGCCGCTGGCCTCGATGCGGACGATGCGCCCGTGTTCGCCGAACTGCGCCGACACACGGGAGGGCTGTTCCCCGCCCGACGGTGGCGCCGGCAACGGGAACCACGGCACGACGATGCGGCGGGCGGGCAGCGCCGTGGGCTGCTCCGGCCCGAACAATGCCGCCGCCACCGGCTTGCCGTTGGCATCCAGCACGTCCACATCGCGCAGGTCGGCCCAGGCGGTGGTGGTGTAGACGCTGCGATCGAGTTCGACGCGGTAGGCGCCGGCGCGTTCGGCGGACAGGGCCAGCGGCCACCGCTTGGCATACGCGGCCTGTGCCGGCGACTGCGCCAGCGTTGCGGACGACGCGGCCAGCAATGCCAGGGCAAGCAGCAGGGTCCTCATGCGGTCGCCTCCTCGGTATCGATGCGGCGCGGCGGCGCCGGTGCCAGATAACCCACCACCGTGCACAGCAGGCCGTAGGCGATGAAGGAACCGATGCCCAGCAGGTTGCCCAGATGCTGCCGGTCCACCGACACCAGCTTCACCAGCACCACGCCCATCAGCACCGCACCCCCCAGCCACAACATGCGCTGGCCGCGGCGCGAACCGATCACCCAGCCCAACACGCCCAGCACGCTCCACACGATGGTCAGGCTGGTCTGCGCGAGGCTGCTCGACAGGAGTCCATCGCTCCACGGCACGCCACCCCAGTGATGGACGGCGTGCAGCACCACGGAAGTGATCCACACAAAGGCGGCCGACGACAGCAGCACGATCTGCATGGGCGGCATGCTGCGGTCTTCCGGCATCCACCAACGCAGGAGCAGCACGAGCACCGCGAGCTGGGCGAGTTCCAGCGGGTTCACCACGGGAATCCACGGCAGCGGCATGGCGTCGCCGGCGAGGAACAGCGAGCCTGCCCACCACAGGCCGAGCGCGGCGAACAGCACGCCCAAGAGCGGGGTACGCCAACCGTCGAAGCGTTCGCCCAGCGGCGCCGACAGCCAGCCCCAGCGGAACAGTGCCAGCGCGACGACCGCCAGCCACGGCAACGCGATCAGGCCGGCCGTCCAGCCCTGGCCCATGCCTTCCAGCCAGTCGGGCAGCCACGCCATCAGCAGGCTCGCCACCATCGGCCACACCAGCCACCAGACGAACTGCGCCGCACCGGCGAGGCGATGTTCGCTGTCGCGCAGGCACATCAGGCTGCGAATGCCGAGTGCCGCATAGACCAGCCACGCCCAGACGCCATGGCCCGCGAATGGCTGCTGGTGCACATCCGACTGCCAGATCGCCAGCGGCACCGCAGAAGCCAAGGCCGCCAGCGTCGTCCACGCCAGCGCACCCGACGGGCGACGGCGATGCGCTTCGGCCGCCAGCCAGCCCGTCAGCGCCGCGAAGGCGAGCATCGCGTCCGGTTCGTCCCGACGGCCCAGATAGCGCTCGATCTCGATGACGCCATTGCCCAGCCACCACGCCAGGCCCCACAGGTAGTACAACCCCGCGACGGCGCCCAGCCGGCCGCGGTAGCTCCAGGCGCTGGCCAGGCCTGCCAGCGCGATCAGCAGCGCGCTCATGAAGGGCGCGTTGGCGAACATCGGATGGGCCGTCGCGTCGAATCCGCCGGAGGACCAGGCGTCGGCGCGCGCGATGAAGAACGCGAACGCCGCCGCCATCTGCAGGCCCGCACCGGTCAGCTGCGGGAGCAGGCGCGACTGCCGCAGGCCCAGCCAGACCAGCGCCGCGCCCTCCAGCGCGAACACGCTCGCCGTGGCCTGGGCCGACAGCGCCAGCGGCACCGCCAGCGTGGCGAAACCCACCGCGAGCAGCGCATACGACTGCGCAAGCACGTCGTAGTTCTCGCGACGGCGCAGCAGCCACGACAACCCGGCGTACAGCACGCCCAGCCCCAACGCGCAGAACGCCAGCGGCATGCGGCTGTCTTCGAACGTTCCCCCCTGCATCAGCCCGGCCTGCAGCGAGAACGCCACCAATGGCATGCCGAACACCAGGCACCCATCGATGAAGTCGCGCCGGCTGGCCGGCTGGCGGCGCGCGAACAGCAGCGGGATCAGCAGGTAGAACACGAAGAACAACGCCAGGAACGGCTGGGTGGTGCCGTACTTCGCGGGGTCATAATCGAACAGGCCCCACACGGTGCCGATGCCGAAGGTGAAGACGAAGCCAAGCAGGTTCAGCAGGCGCCACGACTTGTACCAGGCGATGCCGACGATGGCCGCGTTGAGCACGGCGTAGTAGGAGAACAGCGCCACGTGGTTGCCGCTGCCCGTCGACAGCCAGATCGGGGCGAGGAAGCCTGCCAGCAGCGCGAACACCGCCAGCGCCTTGGCATCCTGCAGCACGGCCAGCATGCCGGCGCCGGCGACCAGCGCGATGCTCAGCGCGAAGGCCGCGCCCACCGGCATCAGGCCGAAGATCTTGAAGGCCGCGAACACCACCAGCAGCAGCACGCCGATGGCGCCACCCTGCAGACTGAGCGCGAACACGCGGTTGCTCTCGCGCTTGCGCCACGCGAACACCAGCGCACCCAGCGCCGCGGCCGCCACGCCGGCCAGGCGCAGTTCCGGCGGCAGGGTGAACCAGCCCTGGTCGGCGCCGTACTTGAGCAGTGCCGCGACACCGGCGAACAGCACCAGCATGCCGATCTTCACCGGCACGTTGCCGACGGTGAACCAGCGCTGCACCGCGCGGACCGCGGTGGTGGCGAAGTCCGGACGCGAGGGCGCGACGGGACGCGGCGGCCGGGGCGGCATCGGCGGTGCAACCGGCGCTGGCGTGGGCGTTTGGGGTGCCGACGGGATCGGCGGTGGTCCAGCGGCGCGCTCCGGTGCAGCCGGTGCAGGCGCGGGTGTCGCGCGCGGCGGCGGTGCGGCGTCGCGCATCAGGTCCGCCAGCGTAGGACCTTCATCCACGGCGGGTGCCGCAGGCGCGCTCACCGTGCTGGCAGGGGCTGGCGCCGGCTCGGCGACGCGCGCGGCGCGCAACTGGGTGACCTGTGCTTCCAGCGTGGCGACGCGGCGCTTAAGGCCGCTGACCGACAACAGAGCGACGATGAGCAGGACGGGCATGGCCAATACGGCCAGCCCCACCAGGACCAACAACCCGACCACGTCATCCATTCCCCGACCTCGCCTGTGCGTGTTTCCGGTGCAAGGACGCGGAATGCCGCGCCCTCCGGCCGTCCGTGCAGCCGCGCCCGCAGCCTCGGGCATGGCCCGTGGATTTGCAAGATTCCGATCCGCGGGTGGCCGAGGACAGCGTACCCGGTATCGCCTCGTGATACCCGGAAACGACGCGAGCGCCCAAGGGCGCTCGCGTACGGATGCTCCGGCCGGATCGGCCGGCGTGGCGGCTTACTTGCCCGCGACCACGCGCACCATTTCCAGGCACTTGTTGGAGTAGCCCCACTCGTTGTCGTACCAGGCCACCAGTTTGACGAAGGTGGGGTCCAGCGCGATGCCGGCCTCGGCGTCGAAGATCGAGGTGCGGGTGTCGCCGCGGAAGTCGGTGGCTACCACCTTGTCCTCGGTGTAGCCCAGGATGCCCTTCAGCGCGCCCTGGCTCTGCGCCTTCATCTCGGCCTTGATCTCCTCGTACGTGGCCGGGTTCTCAAGCTCGGCGGTCAGGTCGACCACCGACACGTCGCTGGTCGGCACGCGGAACGACATGCCGGTCAGCTTCTTGTTGAGCGAGGGGATCACCACGCCGACGGCCTTCGCCGCGCCGGTGCTGGACGGGATGATGTTCTCCAGGATGCCGCGACCGCCGCGCCAGTCCTTGTTGCTCGGGCCGTCCACGGTCTTCTGCGTCGCGGTGGCCGCGTGCACGGTGGTCATCAGGCCGCGCTTGATGCCCCACTTGTCGTGCAGCACCTTGGCGATCGGCGCCAGGCAGTTGGTCGTGCACGACGCGTTGGAGATGATCGCCTCGCCGTTATAGGTCTTGTCGTTCACGCCGTAGACGAACATCGGCGTGTCGTCCTTCGACGGTGCCGACAGGATGACCTTCTTCGCGCCGGCATCCAGGTGCTTCTGCGCGGTGGCCTTGTCGAGGAACAGGCCGGTGGATTCGATGACGACATCGGCGCCGACTTCGTCCCACTTGAGGTTGGCCGGATCGCGCTCCTGGGTGAGGCGGATCTTCTTGCCGTTGACGAACAGCGCGCCGCCTTCGACCTTCACGTCGCCGTCGAAGCGACCGTGCACGGAGTCGTACTGCAGCATGTACGCCAGGTAGTCCGGTTCCAGCAGATCGTTGATGGCGACGATCTCGATGTCGTTGCCGAAGTTCTGCACGGCGGAACGCAGCACGTTGCGCCCGATGCGGCCGAAGCCGTTGATACCCACCTTGATCGACATTGCTCAGGACTCCTGCGGCCGCGCGCGGCGCGGCGGGGTTGACGGGGCCCACATTCTAACAGCCCGCCCCGGCGGCAGGCCGTGGCGGGCATTGATCAGGATCAAGGCGGCGCCCCGTACGCGGGTGGAGACTGGCCCCACTCTCCAACGAGCGTCATCACCATGAAGAAGACCCTGATCCCGGTTGCCATCGCCCTCGCCTTCGGCGCCGCCGCTCCCGCCTTCGCCCAGTCCAAGGGCGACTGGACCCTGGGCGTCGGCGTGCACCAGGTGAACCCCAAGTCCGACAACGGCACGCTGGCCGGCGGCACCCTGCCTCTGGACATCGACAGCGACGTCAAGCCGACCATCACCTTCGAATACTTCCTGCGCGACAACCTGGGCCTGGAAGTGCTGGCCGCGCTGCCGTTCAAGCACGACATCGCCGTCGACGGCGTCGGCACCGTGGGCAGCACCAAGCATCTGCCGCCGACCGTGTCGCTGCAGTACCACTTCAACAGCAAGGGCAAGGTCTCGCCGTTCCTCGGCGCCGGCCTGAACTACACCACGTTCTTCAGCGAAGACACCAAGGGTGCGCTGGCAGGCACCGACCTGAAGCTGGACGACTCCTGGGGCCTGGCCGCGCACGTCGGCATGGACATCAAGGTCAGCGAGCGTGGCGCGGTGCGCGTGGATGCGCGCTGGATCGACATCGACACCGACGTCGAGGTGGACGGCGCCAAGCTGGGCACCGCCAATATCGACCCGCTGGTGTACGGCGTGGCTTATGTCGTGAAGTTCTGAGCACCGCATAACGCCCGCAACGCGCAATGGGGACGGCCCGTGTCGGTTAAAGTACCGGCATGGTCCGTCCCCTTCTTTTCGTTCCCGCATTTCTCCTGGCCGTCGCGCTTGCGCTGCTGCCGCTCCCGGCGCGCGCATGGGGCCCGCTGGGCCATCGCCTGGTGGCGCTGCTGGCATGGGACGACCTGACGCCGCAGGCGCGCCGCCAGGCCGAGGTCCTGTTACAGGGCGAACAGGATCCCACCCTCGCCGGCATCGCCAGCTGGGCCGACGACCTGCGCAAGCATGATCCCGTGCTCGGCAGGACGTCCGCACGCTGGCACTTCGTCAATCTCGGCGAACACGACTGCGCCTACGAACAGGTCCGCGACTGCCCCGCCGGCAACTGCGTCGTCGAGGCGATCCGCACGCAGGCCGCGGTCCTGGCCGATCCGAAACGTACCCATGCCGAGCGGCTGCAGGCGCTGAAGTTCGTCGTGCACTTCGTCGGCGACGTGCACCAGCCGCTGCATGCCGGCTACGCCCACGACAAGGGCGGCAACGACGTGCAGGTCAATTTCGACGGCCAGGGCACCAACCTGCATACGCTGTGGGACAGCCGCATGCTCGTATCCACCGGACGCGGCGAGCAGGCCTATCTGGCGCACCTGCGTACCTTGCCGCGCCCCGCGCTCGCCGCCATGGTCCTGCCACCACCGGCGGCCGTCTGGGCAGAACAGTCGTGCCGGGTGGTGACACGGCCGGACTTCTATCCACGCCGCGCGAAGCTCGAACAGGCGTATGTCGACAAGCATCTGCCGATCGCAGAACGACAGTTGCGCGCCGGTGGCGTGGCGCTGGCAGCCGTGCTGAACAAAGCGCTGGGTGGCCGCTGACATCCACCGTACCCTCGCCGCCCCCGACACGCGTGTGGCATCCCCCTGAGGAGTCGTCCGCATGAAGCTCTGCCCGTTGCTCCGCTCCTTCTCGGCCCTCTTGCTGATCGCCGTGTCGCTTGCGTCCACGACAGCGCGCGCGCAGGACGACGCAGGCCTCACCGTCTTCGCCGCCGCCAGCCTGAAGGAAGCGCTGGACGACGCCGCCGCGGCGTACCGGAAGCAGACCGGCGTACCGGTCCGCGTGTCGTACGCCGCCAGTTCGGCGCTGGCGCGCCAGATCGAACAGGGCGCGCCGGCGGACGTGTTCTTCTCCGCCGACCTGGAGTGGATGGACTACCTGCAGCAGCGCAACAGGCTGGACGTCGCCACGCGGCGGAGCTTGCTCGGCAACCGGCTGGTGCTGATCGCACCCAGGGCGAGCAAGGCACAGGTCGACCTGAGGCGCCCCGCGACGTTGCTGGCCGCGCTCGGGGACGGCCGTCTCGCGGTCGGCCAGACCCGGACCGTCCCAGCGGGCAAGTACGCGAAGGCCTCGCTGGAGTCGCTGTCGCTGTGGAACGGCGTCAGACCGAGGCTGGCCGAATCCGAAAGCGTACGCGCGGCCCTCATGCTGGTGGCGCGCGGCGAAACGCCGTTGGGCATCGTGTACGCCTCCGACGCGAAGGCGGAACCGGGCGTGCGCGTCGTGGCGACCTTTCCCGAGGACTCGCACCGGCCCATCGTCTATCCGGTGGCGGCGCTGCGGGGTGCGCGCGCCGCGCAGGCAGCGCGGTTCCTGCAATGGCTGGCGTCTCCCGCCGCTGATGCCCTCTTCACGAAGCGCGGCTTCACGGTGAAGGACTGACACCCCGTGTTCGATGCGTTCAGCACCGACGAACTCACCGCGATCCGCCTCAGCCTGAAGGTCGCGGCGGTGGCGGCACTGGCGAGCCTGCCGCTTGGCGTGCTGGTCGGCTGGCTGCTGGCGCGGACCCGCTTCCCGGGCAAGGCGTTGCTGGATGCGCTGGTCCACCTGCCGTTGGTGTTGCCGCCGGTGGTGATGGGCTACGCACTGCTGGTCACGCTGGGCACGCAGGGCGCCGTGGGTGCCTTCCTGAAGGAACACCTCGGTCTGGTGTTCGCGTTCCGCTGGACCGGCGCGGCGCTGGCGTGCGCGGTGATGGGATTCCCGCTGATGGTGCGTGCCATCCGCCTGTCGCTGGAAGCCACGGACCGTCGCCTGGAACAGGCCGCGTCCACCCTGGGCGCCGGGCCGTGGCGCGTCTTCTTCACCGTCACCCTCCCGCTGGCCTGGCCCGGCCTGATCGCCGGGTGCGTGCTGGCGTTCGCCAAGGCGCTGGGCGAGTTCGGCGCCACCATCACCTTCGTCTCCAACATCCCCGGCGAAACCCAGACCCTGTCGTCGGCGATCTACGGACTGATGCAGGTCCCCGGCGGCGAGGCCGGCATCTGGCGCCTCGCCGCCGTCGCCGTCGCGATCTCGCTGGCGGCCCTGCTGTTCTCCGAATGGCTGGTGCGACGCCATCCCACCCGTCACGGCGAGGATGGCTGATGCTCGAACTGGACATCGAACTGCGGCGCGGGACTTTCCAACGCCACGTGCGGATCAAGGACGATGCGCGCGTGATCGCGCTGGTCGGCCCGTCGGGCGCCGGCAAGACCTCGGTGCTCAACGCCATCGCCGGACTGGTGACGCCGGTCGCCGGCCGCATCGACGTGGACGGCCGCCGCCTGTTCGACAGCACGCGCGGTATCGACGTCCCCGTGCACCGTCGCCGCGTCGGCTACGTGTTCCAGGATGCGCGGCTGTTCCCGCACCTGGACGTGCGCCGCAACCTGCTCTACGGGCGGCATGGCGGGCATGGCGCGCCGCGGTTCGGATTCGACGCCGTGGTGGACCTGCTCGGCATCGCGCCCCTGCTGGCCCGGCGCACGCGCAACCTGTCCGGCGGCGAAGCGCAGCGCGTGGCGATCGGCCGCGCCCTGCTCTCGCAACCGTCGATGCTGCTGTTCGACGAACCCCTGTCGGCGCTGGACCAGGCGCGTCGCGAGGAACTGATCCCCTACCTGCAGCGCGTGCGCGACGAAATCCGCCTGCCCATCGTCTACGTCAGCCATCACCCCGACGAAGTGCGCCGCGTGGCCGACTCCACACGCGTCCTCGACTGACGCCCACGTATCCTGCGGACACGTCACCGGAGCGCCCCGCATGAAGCACCCCACGCGCTGGAAGTCCCTCCCCGTCGACCAGACGCGCCGCTACCTGGAGCCGGGACCCGTGGTCCTGCTGAGCACCGCACACCGCAGCGAGCGCGCGATCATGACGCTGGGCTGGCACATGATGCTGGGCTACGACTTGGTCGGCACGTACATCTGGCAGGCCAACCGCAGCCATACCCTGGCCCGGGCCAGCCGCGCATGCGTGATCAACCTGCCGACCGAGGACCTGCTGGACACGGTGGTGCGGATCGGCAACTGCAGCAGTACCGAACGGGACAAGTTCGACCGCTTCGACCTGACGCCGCTGGGTTCGCGCGAAGTCGGCGCGCCGCGCATCGCCGAATGCCACGCGCAGTTCGAATGCCGCCTGCACGAAACGCGGATCACCGCCGACTACCCGCTGTTCGTGTGGCGCGTGGTGGCGGCGCATGTCGCCCCCTCGCCGCGCATCCCGCGCACGGTGCATTACCGCGGCGACGGACGCTTCATGGTCGCCGGCCGCGAAGTCTCCCGACGCCGGCTGTTCCGGCCGGACATGCTGGCGCAGTGACCCATGGCCGATTAACGCAGGGCTCGCTACGCTGGCGCACATGAACCCACGCCACCTCACCGACCTCGACGAAGCCGTCGACCTGATCCTGGCCCACACCTACGGCCCGCTGCGCATCGGCGCACCGCTGGGCATCGGCAAGCCGCACCGCCTGCTCAATGCGCTGTATGCACGCGGCGCGGCGGACCCTTCGCGCCCCTGGTCGCTCTACACCGCCCTCTCGCTCGATCCGCCTGCGGGTGGCAAGGGACTGGAGGGACGATTCGTGACGCCGTTCGCCACGCGCCATTTCGGCGACGACTTCCCGCGTCTGGACTACGTGCGGGCGATGAAGCGCGACGTACTGCCCGCGCACATGGAGGTGGAGGAGTTCTACATGCAGGGCGGTGCCCTGTTGCGCTCGACCACCGCACAGCGCCTGTACGCCAGCCTCAATTACACGCACGTCGCCCGGGCGCTCGCCGACCGCGCGCTCAACGTCATCGTGCAGAAGGTCGCACGCGAGCCAGGCGGCACGCGCCTGTCGTTCTCGTGCAACAACGACCTCACCCAGGACACGGTCGATGCGCACCTCGCACGCGGCCTGGCGCGCCCGCTGCTGGTGGCGGAAGTCGACCCGCAGCTGCCCTGGATCGGCGGCACGGCAGCGGTCGAGGACACCTATTTCGACATCATCGTGAGCCCGCAGGGCCCTTATCCGCCGCTGTTCGGGCTGCCGCGCCAACCGGTATCGGACGTCGACTACGCCATCGGCCTGTACGCCAGCACGCTGGTGCGCGACGGCGGCACGCTGCAGATCGGCATCGGCACGCTGGCCGATGCGCTGTGCCACGCGCTCGTGCTGCGGCACACCGACAATGCCACCTACCGGCGCGTGCTGGCGGCCCTGGACCCGGAGCTGGAGCGACACCCCGCCGTGCTCGCTAGCGGCGGACTGGACCCCTTCGCCATCGGCCTGTACGGCTGCAGCGAGATGGTCAACGAAGGATTCAAGCGGCTGGTCGAAACCGGCGTGATCCGGCGCAAGGTGGTGGATGACGAAGCCCTGATGCGGCGCATCGCCGACGGGACCGCCAATCTCGGCGACCAGGCCCGGCTGGAGCGCGACGGCGAATACCTGCACGGCGCGTTCTACCTGGGGTCGCCCGCGTTCTACCAGTGGCTGCGCGACCTGCCCGATGACCAGCGCCGCGCCATCGGCATGCGCCGCATCAGCCTGATCAACGAACTGCAGCGCGGCCATGAATCGCTCGCCCGCCTGCAGCGCCACGAGGCCCGCTTCTTCAACTCCTGCATGATGGCGACGGTGCTGGGTGCCGCCGTCTCCGATGGACTGGAAGACGGCTGCGTGGTGTCGGGTGTGGGTGGGCAGTACAACTTCGTGGACATGTCCAATGCGCTGGATGCTGCGCGCAGCGTGTTGATGTTCCGCGCGGTCCGCGAGGACGCCGGCGCGGCCGAGTCGAACGTGCGCTGGAACTACGGCCACACCACCATTCCCCGTCATCTCCGCGACCTGTACGTCAACGAGTACGGTATCGCCGACTTGCGCGGCAGGAACGATGAGGACTGCATCATCGCGATGGGCGGCATTACCGACGCGCGCTTCCAGGGGACGCTGGTGCAGCAGGCGCAGCGCGCGGGCAAGCTGCGTGCCGGGTTCCGTGCGCCCGGCCACTGGACCGACAACACGCCCGTACACCTGTCGGCGCGACTACGTGCATTCCGCCACGACGGCACCTTGCCCGACTATCCGCTTGGCAGCGATTTCACCGAGGTGGAGCAGCGCATCGTCAAGGCACTGGGCTGGCTGAAGGCGAATACCGCCACGCCCTGGAAGAAGATCGGCACCGTGCTGCGTGCGCTGGGCGCGCAACCGGACGATGCCGAGGCGATGGCGCGCATGGACCTCGCCGCGCCCGGCAACCTGGGCGAGCGCATCGAAGCGAAGCTGCTGGCGCTGGGATTATGGGAAACGCGTTAGCGGTTCTAACCGTTGCAAGCGCGATCCACAGCCTCGTCATCCCGGCGAAAGCCGGGATGACGCCGATGGAAATCCTCCAGAAAAGAAGCGGGCGCGCCGAGGCGCGCCCGTTGTTTCCAGCGAATCCGCCTCAGAGCGACGTCGCCGCCTCGACCACTGCGTCGACGGTGATGCCGAAGTGCTTGTACAGCGCGTCGGCCGGCGCGGAGGCGCCGAACGTGGTCATGCCGATCACCGCGCCATCCAGGCCCACGTACTTGCGCCAGAAGTCGGCGGTTGCCGCTTCGATGGCGACGCGCTTGCGCACGGCCTTCGGCAGCACCGCTTCGCGGTAGGCCGCGTCCTGGCGGTCGAACACGTCGGTGGACGGCATCGACACCACGCGCGTCTTGATGCCCTGCGCGTCCAGCGTGGCTTTGGCCTGCGTGGCCAGGCCGACTTCCGAACCGGTCGCGATCAGGATGACGTCCGGCGCGCCGTCGGCATCGGCCAGCACGTAGCCGCCGCGCGCGATCTCGCCCACCTGCGCGTCGGTGCGCGGCTGGTGCGGCAGGTTCTGGCGCGAGAAGACCAGGCAGCTCGGACCATCCTGGCGGACGATGGCCTGCTTCCATGCCACCGCCGACTCCACCGCATCGCAGGGACGCCACACGTCGTTGTTCGGGATGTAGCGCAGCGACGCGAGGTGTTCGACCGGCTGGTGCGTGGGACCGTCTTCGCCCAGGCCGATGGAGTCGTGCGTGTACACGTGGATGGCGTGCGCCGGGATCAGTGCGCTCATGCGCACGCCGTTGCGGGCGTAGTCGCTGAACACCAGGAACGTGGCGTCGAACGGCACGAAGCCGCCGTGCAGCGCCAGGCCGTTCGCGATCGCGGTCATGCCGAACTCGCGCACGCCGTAGTACACGTAGTTGGCGTTCGGATCGGTGCTGGAGACCGATTTGCTCGCCTTCCACAGGGTGAGGTTGGAATGCGCCAGGTCGGCCGAGCCTCCCACCAGTTCCGGCAGCAGCGGCGCGAACGCTTCGATGGCGTTCTGCGAGGCCTTGCGCGAGGCGATCACCGGGCCTTCGGCCTGCACCTTGGCGATGTACGCATCGGCCTGGGCGGCGAAATCGGCCGGCAGCTCGCCGGATGCGCGACGCTTCAGCTCCGCGGCCTGCTCCGGATACTGGGCGGCATAGGCGTCGAACAGCGCGTTCCACTCGGCTTCCAGTGCCTTGCCTGCCTCGACCTTGTTCCAGCCGGCGTAGATGTCGGCGGGGATCTCGAACGGACCGTAGGGCCATTCCAGCGCAGCCCGCGTGGCTTCCAGCTCGTCCTTGCCCAGCGGCGCGCCATGGCTGGATTCCTTGCCGGCCTTGTTCGGCGAACCGAAGCCGATCGTGGTACGGCAGCAGATCAGCGTGGGCTTGTCGGCCGTCTTCAGCGCAGTGTCGATGGCGGTCCTGATCTCGACCGGGTCGTGGCCGTTGACGTTGCGCACCACCTGCCAGCCATAGGCCTCGAAGCGGGCGGGCGTGTCGTCGGTGAACCAGCCGTCGGTGTTGCCATCGATGGAGATCTTGTTGTCGTCCCAGAAGCAGACCAGCTTGCCCAGTCCCCAGGTGCCGGCGAGCGAGGCGGCCTCGTGCGAGACGCCTTCCATCAGGCAGCCGTCGCCCATGAAGACGAAGGTGCGGTGATCGATGAGGGCGTGGCCTTCACGGTTGAAGCGCTGCGCCAGCAGCTTCTCTGCCAGCGCGAAGCCGACGGCATTGGCGAAGCCCTGGCCCAGCGGGCCGGTGGTGGTTTCCACGCCCGGGGTCTCGTGGCGCTCCGGATGGCCGGCGGTCTTGCTGTGCAGCTGGCGGAAGTTCTTCAGTTCCTGCAGCGGCAGGTCGTAGCCGGCCAGGTGCAGCAGCGCGTACTGCAGCATCGAGCCATGGCCGTTGGAGAGGATGAAACGGTCGCGGTTGAACCAGTGCGGGTTCGACGGGCTGTGGCGGTAGTAGTCGTTCCACAGCACTTCGGCGATGTCGGCCATGCCCATGGGCATGCCGGGATGGCCGGAATTGGCGGCCTGTACCGCATCGGCGGCGAGGAAACGGATGGCGTTGGCGAGCTGGCGGCGGGTGGGCGTCGTCATGGGAGTCGGAGCGGAGGGGGCGGCGCCCGGCGGGCTGCGGGCCACCCATTGTCCCACCCCCCGCCCGCCCTGTCGCGGTTGCAGGGTGCTTTTTAGGGTGTTAGCCCGGCTGGCCCGGCAGCTTCACGTCGCCCCGTTCGCCCTTGGCCACCAGCGAGGCCAGGGTCAGGTCGCCCGTGACGTTCAGCGTGGTGCGGCACATGTCCAGGAAGTGGTTCACGCCCAGGATCAGGCCGATGCCGATGGGGTTCACCCCGACCATCGCGCAGATCAGCGCGACGACGGGCAGCGAACCGGACGGCACGCCGGCCGTGCCGATGCCGCCCAGGATGCACACCAGCATCACCATGAACTGCTGGCCCAGCGACAGGTCCACGCCGAAGAACTGGGCCAGGAAGATCACCGTCACGCCCTCGAACAGCGCGGTGCCGTTCTGATTGGCGGTGGCACCGACGGTCAGCACAAATCGCGACACCGTGCGCGGCAGGCCCAGCTTCTCGTCGGCCACGCGCAGCGCGGTAGGCAGGGTCGCGTTGCTGGACGCGGTGGAGAACGCCATCACCATCGCTTCCTGCGCGCCGCGGAAGAACGTCAGGGGCGAGTAGCCGGCCAGCTTCAACGCCACCGAATAGCTGACCAGCAGGTGCAGGCCCAACGCCAGCACGACCACACCCACGTAGGCGCCCAGTCGCAGCAGCAGGTCGAAGCCGAAGATCGCGGCGAGGTTGAACATGAAGCAGGCCACGGCGTAAGGCGCCAGGCGGATGACCAGACCGATCAGCGTCATCGAGATCTCGAACACGCCCTCGATGCCGCGCTTCAGGATGCCGGTGTTCTCCGAGGGAGTCAGCACCAGACCGACGCCGAACATCACCGCGAAGAACATCAGCGACAGGATGGCGGCGTTGCTCGACGCCGCCCCGATCACGTTGTCCGGCACGATGGACAGCAGCATGTCCATGCCGGTCGGCTGGCTGCCGACGCTGGCGACGATTTCCTTGGTGCGCTCGGCGTTCTCGGCGATCAGCTGCTGCGCCAGCGCGGGATCCACGCCCACGCCCGGCTTCAGCAGGTTGACCAGCAGCAGGCCCAGCAGCACCGCCACCGCCGAAAGCAGCACGGTATAGGCCAGCGTCTTCCAGCCGATGCGGCCGAGTGCGCGGATGTCGCCCATCTCGGCGATGCCGCAGACCAGCGCCGAGAACAGCAGCGGCACGATCAGCATGAAGATCAGGTTGAGGAAGATCTTGCTGAAGGGCGTGGTGACGTACCTGGTGACGTCCTGCACCCAGCCCGCGTCGCCCTGGCCGGTGGCATGCACGATGAGGCCGACGATCAGGCCGACGCCGAAGCCGATGGCCATCTTCCAGTGCAGCGGAAGTCTGGCGCGGGTGGCGGGCGTGGCGTCGGTCATCGGCGGGTCCTGCAAGGGCAAAGTCCGGAGCTTAGCAAACCGGGCAGGACGCCCCGTCGATACGCGACTGGCCTGGCCGGACGTGATGCGATGGCATCGCCACCGTGGCCAAGGGAAAGACGAACATCCGTCCGGTTTCCCTCATCGCGGGTACAGCGGCGGCAGGGGTTCCTCCACGTCGCCCGTGTCAAGCGTCCGCCATCGCGGGCCACCGCGGAAGGCTTCGCGCAACGCCGCCCGCGCCTGCGCGGCATCGCCGCCCGCCCAGCGCGCGCGGCGCAGCAGCTCCACCGCGCCACGCTGGGACGCCGTGGCGAGCCGGCGATGCAGATCGTCGAGGTCGACCGCGGCCGGGCGTGCCATGCCGCGCAGCACGTCCTCGATGTCGTCGAGCTCGCCCGCATCCAGTGCGCGCTTGAGGTCGGCCGCGGTGTGGATGGCGGGTGCAATCACCGGCACGCCTGCCTGGGCGTGCACACGGGTGCGAGGACCCGACGAGGTGCCTGCACGCCGCGTCAGTGCCCACAGCAACGTGATCAGCCACAGCACCGCGAAGCCCGCGGCCAGCCACGGCCACACGCGGGGGGGGACGCGCCGTTCGCCTTCCAGCAGGATGTCGTCATCCGGTCCCGCGGGCAGCGTGGCGGCACCGCGCGCTGCGCCCGCGACGGGCACGGACGACGGCGATCCGGTTCCGACGACGACCGGCAGGGTCAGGTCGGGCAACGTCGCGCGCCGCGCGGCCCCCGCGCGCACGTCCCACCACGCCATTGCCGTACCCGGGACCACCAGCCTGCCCGCCTGCGATGGCACCACCGAATAGCGGCGCGTCAGCGTCACCTGCGGCGTGCCACCCATGAAGCGCTCGTCGAACTGCGGCGGTTCGGCGAAGACCTGCGCACCGGGAATCGATGGCGTCGGCAGTTCCGGCAACTGCGCCTGCGTCGCGCCGACCACCGTGGTCTCGATGGTGAGCGTACCCGCTTCGCCGGTGCGCAATTGTTGCGGCACGGCGGTGTAGCGCATCCGCAGGTCGCGCACCGGCAGCCAGGGCTGCGGTGCACCTGCCGGCTGCGGGCGCACCTGCAACGTGCGCGGCGCACCGGTGATATTGACCTGGCGACTGTTGCCGCCCAACAGGTCGTCCATCCAGCCACCGGCGCCCCGCCCTTCGAAGCGTGCACCCGGCACGATCAGTGCACCGCTGCGCTCGGGCACCAGCAGGAAGCGACGCTCGGCCGTGCTGTAGCGCCGTCCGTCGATCTCGCGGCTGGACTGCACGATCTCGCCCACGCGCTGCAGCAGCGCGCCGTCGGGCGGATCCAGATCGAGCTGCCCCGATACCAGCGGCGTCGCGTAGTACAGGCGCACGGTGACGCCGACCGACTGCTGTACGTAAGGGTTCGGATCGTCCACCTCGGTTTCGACGAACACCAGGCCGTTGGATGCCGCGCGCGCGGTCGCCGTGGCGCTCACCTCCAGGGTCAGCGGCGCGGTGCGCTCACTGCCCACCTGCAGCGCGGGGATCGTCAGCGTGCCCGCGCGCCGCGGACGCAGGGTCAGCGAGAACGTGGTGCTGGCGCTCATGCGACCGTTCATCATCCGCACGCTGCGGCTGTCGGACTGGCCTTCCACTTCGAAGTCGCGCATCAGTGGCGTGAGGTCCGGCGTGGCGGACACCGCATCGGTTTCTACGTTGAGCGTGACCGCCTGGCCGAGCGTGACCTGCGGCTGCTCCAGCCAGGCACGCGTCGCAGCGAGCAGCGACACGGGCCAGAGCAGCAGTACGGCCAACAGGATGCAGATGCGGTGCTTCATTGCCCTTCCTTCTGCCGGCGTTCGTGTTCGAGCCGGAACTTCGCCTTGAGCAGCGCGCCGGGTTCGTCCGGCACGCGTTTGAGCCACGCTTCGACGGCCTGCCGGCGCTCGCGCTGTTCGGCGGTTTCGGCCTGTACCGCAGCTCCCTCCGGTGGCGTCTTGCCGGTGCGTTGCCCGCCCTGCTCGCCCATCGCGGCGCGCATGCGTTCGCGCTGCGCGGCATCGGCGGCGGCCTGTGCGGCGGGGTCGGGCGAGGCCTCGGGCGGCATGCGCTGAGGCGCTGCGCTCCTCGGTGCTTGCGCCTTGCCGGGCTCGCCCGAGGACGTCGTCGATGCTTCCTGCGATGCGGCGTCATCCTGCTGGAGATTCGGGCTCTTTCCGTCGGATGGGTCGGCCTTCGCACCCGATGACGCCTGCTCGCCACCACCTTGCTCCCCGGGCTTACCCTGCCCGTCGCTCGGCGAAGGTGGCCGCTTGCGCGCAGCGTCGACGACGGCGCGGTTCGCGACCGCATCTGGCATGCCAGGCTGAAGGCGCAGCGCGCGGTCGTAGGCAGCCACCGCATCGTCGTAACGCTGCTGCTTCGCCAGTGCGTTGCCCAGGTTGTACTGGCCCTCGGCCGTGTCGATGCCGGCGAACGCCTTTTCGGCGGCCGGATAGTCGCCCTGGCGATAGGCTTTCGCGCCCTCTTCAAGGCGCGCATGCGTGGCCTGGTCGCTGCGCTGCCACCAGTCGACGCCCGCGGCACGCGCGGGCGACGCCACCGGAAGCCACAGGGCACCCACCAGCACCAGCGCCGCACCGCGACGGAACCACAGCAATGCGAGCGCCATCAGCGGGATCAGCAGCCAGTAGCCTTCATCGCGCCATGCCTTGCCGCCGCCCGGTGTGGTCGACGTGCCCACCGTCTCCAGCGCGGGCGATGCGACGCCGAGCGCGGCGAGATCGGCGTCGTCGGTCGTAGCCGGTGCGTAACGTCCGCCGCCGGCCGTGGCCAACGCGCGCAGCGATGACGCGTCCAGCGCCGCATGGCCTATCGTGCCGTCGCTACTGCGATAGGCCGCACCGGTCGAGGTGCCGATCCCGAGCACGGACACGGCGTAGCCTTTCGCGCGCGCATCCGAGGCCGCCCTGGATGCGTCGCCGTTCGCGCGATCGGTGAACACGAGGATGTCGCCGTTGCGGAAGTCCGCCTGCGACAGCAGGCGCGCCGCCCAGGCGATGCCGCGATCGGCCCGCTGGCCATCCACGGGCATGATCTCCGGCGACAACTCGTCGAGATACAGGCGGATGTTGGCCGCATCGTCGGTCAGCGGCGCGACAGTGAACGCATCGTCCGCATACACCACCAGTGCCACCGGACTGCCCGCGCGCGCATCGAGCAGGTGCGCCAGCTTCGCCCGCACCTGCAACAGGCGCGAGGGCGGCAGGTCCGGCGTGGTGATCCGGCTGGACAGGTCCAGCACGACCACCAGCGGCCGCTGGGCCTGCCATAGCGGCTGATCGGCCTGTCGCCAGCTGGGGCCCGCCAATGCCAGGACGGCCAGCACGTACGCCAGGATGGCCGCGACCAGGCCGGTGCGGGCCCGCGCGCCGCCATGCACCAGCAGGTGCGGCAGCAGGTGCGCGTCCACATGGTCTCGCCAGGCATTGTCGCGGCGGCGGCGCACGCGCCACCACGCACCCAGCAACGGCAAGGCCAGCAGCGCCCACAACCATTCGGGCCGCAGGAAATGGAAGGCCGGCCAGAAAGCGCTCATGCGCGCCTCCGGGGCAGCAGGAATGCCAGCAGCGCAACCGCCCATGCGGCGGCCAAGGGCCAGGCGTAGCGCTCCACGCGGGGACGCACGGCCTTGCCGGGCTGCTCGACCGGCTCCAGGCGGTCCAGTTCGGCATAGATGCCGGCCAGTTCGTTCGTGTCGCGCGCGCGATAGAAGCGTCCCCCGGTCTGTGCGGCGACATCGCGCAGGGTCGCTTCGTCGATGTCCTCAGGCGAACTGGCCGGCATCGGCAGGGGAATGCCGAACAGACTCACTCCGCCATCGCTGCCGAAGGCGATGGTGTGGATGCGCACACGTTCCTCCTTGGCCAGTTCCGCCGCCTTCTGCGGCGTCAGCATGCCCGCGGAGTTCACCCCATCGGTCAACAGGATCAGGACCCGCTGGCCTTCCTGCTGGGTACGCAGCCGGCGCACCGCCAGTGCAATGGCGTCGCCGATCGCGGTCTCGCGTCCGGCCAGCCCGGCGACCGCATCGCGCAGCTGCTCGCGCACCGTCTGCAGGTCGCGCGTCAGCGGGGTCATCGCGTAGGCGCGCTGGCCGAACACCAGCAGGCCGACACGGTCGCCTTCGCGGCGATCGAGGAAGTCGGCCAGCACGGCCTTCGCCGCCGTCAGCCGGTCCACGACCGCGCCACCCAGTTCCATGTCGGGCTCGGTCATGCTGCCGGACAGGTCGACGGCCAGCATCAGGTCGCGCCCGCTCGCCGGCGGCGTGACGGCGTCGCCGAACTGCTGCGGCCGGGCCACGGCGGCGCACAGCAGGAACCACACCAGCCAGGCCAGTGCCGAGCCCCGCCCCGCCAGGCCACGCCCACCTTGCGCGGTGATCGCCTGCACGGCACGCCCGTAGGGCACTCTCAGCGCATCGGCCTGCGCGCGACGCGGGGGCCAGGCCCATCGCACCAGCCACGGCAACGGGAACGCCAGCCACGCCCACGGCCAGGCGAAGCCGGCGTAGCCGTCCTGCAGCCACTGCATTGCAGGCAGCGACAGGCTCATCGTTTTGCCGCCATCAGGTCGAGGAAACGCGCGCGCGCCACGGCGAGCGCCGCTTCCAGTTCGGACGCCTCCACGGTACGGCGATAGCCGCCATCCAGCAGCAGCCGCCCAGGCCCTTCGCTGAAGGCGCGTCCCTGTTCGCCGTCGAGGAACCGCAGCCAGGCCTCACCTTCCAGCCGGTCGGCCCCGGGCGACACGCGGCGCGCGGCACGCCGCAACAGGTCCGACGCGGCGGCCACCTGTTCCGCCGGCGCCCGCCCCTGCGGCACGGCATCGAACCACCGCTGCCACCGTTGAAGGCGGCGACGGCGATGCCAGCGCCAGGCAGCGATGCCCAGCAGCACCAGCACGACGACGCCCGCGAGCAGCCACCATCCCGGCGCCGGCGGCCACCACGAAGGTGCCGGCGGCGCATGCACGTCGCGCAACACCAGCGTGTCAGGCGCCATGCTCAGGCCACCTGCGATTGCGCGCGGCCCAGCGCGACCAGCCAGGCATCGCTGGCGGCATCGGTGGACAGCGTGCGCACCTGCACACCGCGCGACGGCAGGCGGTCCAGGGCGCGTTCCAGTGGCGCCTGGAATTCGTCCTGCCACGCCTCGCGTTGCCCCGGGCTGGCGAGGTCGAGTTCGATGCGCCGGTCGCCTGCCGCGAAGGGCAGCTGCCGCAACGGCGGATCGGTTTCCAGCGGGTCCGTCAGCAGCAGCACCACCACGTCATGGTGGGCCGCCAGCGCGGTCCAGCGGGTATCCGGAATGCCTGCCACGCTGTGCGGCTCGGCCAGCACCAGCAGGCGCGAACCCGGGCGCAGCAGGCGCGCGGCATGATCGAGCGCGAATGCGAGACCGAGATCGTCCACGGGGGGGTTCGCGTACCAGCGCACCAGCGCATCCAGTACGCGCAGCGCGCCGCGGGTCCCCGATGCCGGCGGGATCGGCGCTTCCGTGGCGCTGCCGCGCAGGATCGCCAGCCGGTCGCCATCGCGTACGGCCTGCCATGCGGCCACCGCCCCGGCGCATGCGGCCTGCACCGACTTGAAGCGCACGCGGGTGCCGAAGTACAGCAGCGGCGACGTGTCGGCGACGATCAGCGTCAGTCGCTCGCGTTCGGCCTGGAACAGCTTGGTATGCGTACGTCCGCTGCGGGCGGTCAGGCGCCAGTCGATGTGGCGCACGTCGTCGCCGGCGACGTATTCGCGCGATTCGGCGTATTCCATGCCGCGCCCGCGCAGCGACGATGCCGAGGGTCCGGTGACGGAATGCCGGCCGCGGCGTGCGGGCGGGCGGCGCTGTGCGCTCGCGCGCAACGCGATCAGTTCCTGCAGCGTGGGACGGATGCCGTCGCTCATGCGCGTAGGGTCAGGATGTGGGCTCGCTACTCAAGGCAGGGGCACCACGTCCAGCAGCGCCTTCACCAGGCGGTCGCCGTCCCAGCCTTCTGCCGTGGCTTCGTAGCTGGGCAGCACGCGGTGGCGGAGCACGTCCGGCGCGATGGCGCGGATGTCGTCCGGGGTGACGTAGTCGCGGCCGGCCAGCCACGCGCGCGCGCGCGCGCAGCGCTCCAGCGCGATGGACCCGCGCGGACTGGCGCCCCAGGCGATCCGCCGCGCGAGGGTGGCGTCGTAACGCGCCGCGTCGCGCGAGGCGAGCACCAGTTCGATCAGGTAACGCTCCAGCGCCGGGGCCAGGTGCAGGTCCAGCACCTGCTCGCGGGCGCGGAAGACATCCTCCAGCGGCATGCGTTCGACCGCCATGGCGGGGGGTTGCATCTGCTCGCGCGCACGGTCACGCGCCAGTCGCAGGATGTCGGCTTCCGCGGCCGCCTCCGGATAGCCGATCTTCACGTGCATCAGGAAGCGGTCGAGCTGGGCCTCCGGCAACGGAAACGTGCCTTCCTGTTCGATGGGATTCTGCGTGGCCATCACCAGGAACAACGCCGGCAGCGGATACGTGTGCCGGCCCACGGTCACCTGGCGCTCGCCCATCGCTTCGAGCAGCGCCGACTGCACCTTGGCCGGCGCGCGGTTGATCTCGTCGGCCAACAGCAACGGGTGGAAGATGGGCCCAGCCTGGAACTCGAACCGTCCTTCCTGGGGCCGCCAGACCTCGGTGCCGGTGAGGTCGGCCGGCAACAGATCAGGCGTGAACTGCACGCGCGCGAAGTCGGCCTGCAGCCGTGAGGCCAGGGCGCGGATGGCGGTGGTCTTGGCCAAGCCGGGCGCTCCTTCGACCAGCAGGTGGCCATCCGCCAGCAGGGCGATCAGCAGGCGTTCGACCAGCGCGGCCTGGCCGACGATGGTCTGCGACAGGTCGTCGCGCAGGCGCGTGAACGCCTCGTGCAGGCGGGCATGCGCGTCACCGGATGGCACGGGGTTGCCGGTGGGGATGGAATCCATGGTTGCAGCCGGAATCGACGGGAAGGTGGATTCTGACCTACCTCGGCAGGGAAGGTTCACCCCTTGTAGCCGCGTGCATGCCGGATTCAGCTTCGCATGGCGCAAAGAAAAAGGGCCCCGGGGGGCCCTTTTTCGACAATGGTCACGCGTGCCTCAGCGGCGTTCGGCCACACGCAGCACTTTCGGGGTGACGAAGATCAGCAGCTCGGCCTTCTCCTTGCTGCGACCCTTCTTCTTGAACAGGTTGCCCAGGAAGGGGATGTCGCCCAGGAACGGCACCTTGGCCACGCTGGCGCGGTCGCTGAACTCGTACACGCCGCCGATCACCACGGTCTGGCCGTCTTCGATCAGCACGGCGGTGTTGATCTCGCGACGGGCGAGTTCCGGCACCTGGCCGAACTGGCCCAAGCTGATGAAGCGCAACACTTCGTCCTTCTTCACGTTGAGGTTCAGGAAGACGCGGTTGTCGTCGGTGATGGTCGGGATGACCTTCAGTTCAAGCAACGCCTCCTTGAACTGCACCGTCGGTACTGCGGCATTGCCGCCACTGCCAGAGCCCGTAATGGTCAGGTAACCCACTTCGCGACCCTGCTTGATCACGGCTTCACGCTGGTTCGTGGTCACCAGGCGCGGGTTGGAGATCACCTCGCCACGGCCCTCTTCCTGCAGGGCCGAGAGCTCCAGGTCCAGGTTGAAATTGCGGCCCAGCAGGGTGTAGGCGATGCTGCCCGCGGGGTTGGTGATGAACCCGGCGGCCGGCAGATTGACGTTCAGACCATCCGGAATGACATGCTCGTTGTCCTGCGAGATGCTGACGCTATCCTCGAGGTTTCCGGTGATGATCTGCGTGCGGTCGCCCGTGCGCCGGCCTGCGATGCCGAACCGGGCACCGAGATCGCGGGCGAACGTATCCGTCGCGATGACAATCCGGCCTTCAATCAGGACCTGATCGACGGGGCGGTCGATGACGCTGATCAGCTCGCGCATCTGCGCGATCTTCTTCGGAATGTCACTGATCATCAGCGTGTTGGTGCGCTCATCGGCCACCAGTCGACCGCGCGGCGAAAGAAACCCGTTCTCGTTGTTTCCGCCGCCGCCACCGCCGCCACCGCCACCCACACCTTTGGCCTCGGTTAGCGCCTTGAAGATCGCGCTAGCGGAGTGATAGTTGATCTGCACGTAATCCGTGGACAGATCCTCCCGATTCTCGATGGCGATACGCGCGTCTTCCTTGTCCTGCTCGAACTTGGCGAGCTCGGGCTGAGGCGCTACCCAGACCACCGCGCCATCGCGGCGCTTGTCCAGACCCTTGGCGCGCAGGACGATGTCCAGCGCCTGGTCCCACGGCACGTTGACCAGGCGCAGGGTGACGTTGCCCTGCACCGTGTCGGACGCGACGATGTTGAGGTTGGATTCCTCGGCGATCAGCTGCAGTACGGTGCGAACGGGCACGTCCTGGAAGTTGAACGTGACCGGCCGGCCGCTGTAGCGGCGGGCTTCGGTGGCGATCTTCTGCGCGGCGGCCACCACGGCCGACGAGCTGGTGCCCGCCGTGGCGCTCGCGCCGCCCACGGCCTTCTGGCCGGCGCGGGGCACGATCTCCACGACGTACTCGTTGCCCGACTGGTAAGCCAGGGATTCGAAGTCGCCGCGCGTACTGAGCACCAGCTGCGTGCCGCCGGCCCGGGACTGCGCTTCGACGCGCTGTACGGGCGTGGCGAAATCGACCACGTTCAGCGGCCGCTGCAGGGATGCCGGCAACGTGGCGTTGCCCACATCCACGACGACGGTATCGCCCTGGTTGCGGAGATCGGGCGTGGCGCCCTGGCCGTCGAATCGGACGATGAGCCGGCCGGCGCCGTCCTCACCGCGCCGGAAGTCGATGTTGGAGACCGACACTCCCTGGGCCGCCGTGGCAGCGACCGGAGTGGCGGAAGCCTGCTGGCCCGGGGACGTGGCACCAGCGGCGCTGGCAGCCGCCAGCAGGCCGACGGCCAATCCCAGAGAGCAGACCCGGAGGGTGGCCAGGCGCCGGGACGGCCGCAGGCGGTAGGCATTCGAAGCGGTCATCGTGTATCCCCCAATCATTGATCTTCAAGCGCGATCGACGCCGGCCGTTCCAGCCAGCCACCCGCGCCATCCGGCACTAGTTCGACAAGTTCCAAGCCATCTTCGCGGACCGAGGTGACCCGGCCATCGCTCTGCCCCAGGTAGTTCCCCGGACGTACCCGGTAGGTGACCTTGTCGGGTCCCATCACCAGTGCCACCAGCCCCGGGCCCTTGCCGATCGTGCCGACCATGTCCAGGCTGTCCAGCGGGTACTGTTCAAGCGTCTCCTTGCGCCGGTCCGGGTCGGGGCGCAGGCCACCGCCCTCTGCGTTGTTCCAGGCATCGCTGAACGGGTCGCGCAGCGTCTGCGCGGCGTACTCGAAGGTCTCAAACTGCTGCATCACGGGCAGCGGGTCCAGCGGCGGCGCGGGGCGTGCCCGTACGTCGGCGACCCAGCTTTCCAGGTTGGGAGCATCGCCGGGCGTGCTGGTCACACCTCGCGCACAAGCTCCCAACGCGATAACCGCAAGCAGCAACAGTCCACGCGTGAAGCGGGCGTTCTCGAGACGCATCACGACTTACCTCCCGCCTTCTTCGAGGCAGACTGCTGCTTCCCGTCCTTCCCCTGCTGAGCTTCCGCCATCGCTTCCTGTTCCGCGACTTCGGTCTCATCCAGGTAACGATAGGTCTTCACCGTGCCCGATAGTTCGAGCGCGCCGCGATTCACGCCGCCCTTGCCTTCCTTCGGCTTCAGCGAGATGTCGTGCATGGTCAGGATGACCACGCGCGGCAGCGAGGCCACGCCGCTGACGAAGGCCCCGAACTGGTGGTAGTTGCCCACCATGCGCAGCTGGATCGGCTTCTCGGCGTAGAACTCCTTCAGCGTCTCCGGCTCGGGCTGGAACAGCTCGTTGGCCAGGCCGCTGGACAGCGCGGTCTGCGAGATGTCGATGATCAGGTCCGGCATCTCGGTCTTGCTGGGCAGCTGACGCAGCATCTGCTGCAGCACCTGCTCCATCTGCGCGAGCTGCTGCTTCAGCGGTTCGAGGTTCGCGGCCTTGGCCTGCTCCTTCTCGAAGTCCTGGCGCAGGCGCACCTCTTCCCCTTCGAGCGATTCCAGCGTTTCCGTCTTCCCCTTGATGAAAAGGAAGTAGGCGAACGCCAGGATGAACAGCGCAAGGATCACCGAGAAGCCGATCTTCGCGTTCTGCGGCCACGCGCCGATGTTGTTGATGTCCAGGTTCTTGAGCGACGTCTTTTTCTGGCTCATGAGGCGCTCCCGGTGGCCGGGGGAGTGTTAGCGGGCGGCGCGGCTGGTGGCGGTGTCGACGGGGCGGGTGTCGACGGCGTTGCAGGCGCGGGCGTGGCGGGTGCCGCCGGCTGTCCCTCCAGCGGCGCCGCGGGCGCGGTACCGGCTGGCGCGGTACCGGCGGGGGCGGTGCCGGCGGCGGCCGTTTCCGCTTCCTGCTCGGCGGTCGGGTTCGCCAGGCGGACCGTCAGCTTGAACACGTAGGGCAGCGCGCGGCTGGCACCGGTGTTGGTGAGCGTCTTCACCTCTTCCGGCTTGGACTCGATGATCGACAGCTCGGGCTTGGTCATCCAGCCGGAGGTTTCCAGGTTGCGCATGTAGCTACTGACGCGCGCGTTGGACTGGGCCCGGCCCTCGAGGGTCAGGACTTCGCCCTCCTGCTTGATGTTGCCCAGCATCACCCCGTCGGGGATGGTGCGCACCAGCGAATCGAACAGGTGCACCATCTGCGAGCGGTTGGCCTGCAGCTTCTCGATCACGTCCTTGCGCGCCAACAGGCGGCGCTTCTGTTCGTCGAGGCGCTCGATTTCCTTGTTCTGCGCCTGGACCTTGGCGATCTCGGCCTTGAGGAACTCGTTGCGCTCGGTCTGGCCGGCCACCTGGCGGTCGTAGTGGAACCACAGCAGGAACGACAGCAGCAGGCCGGCGACGGCGGCGGCGGCCAGCATGACGTAGAACTCGCGCTGCCGCTGGACGCGACGCTCCGCGCGCCACGGGAGTAGGTTGATTCTTGCCATCAGTCGAAGCTCCTCAAAGCCAGGCCGGTGGCGATCATCAGCGCGGGAGCGTCCTGCGCCAGCGCATGCGCCTGCACGCGCGGGCCCAGGGTCATCTGCGCGAGCGGGTTGGCGACGACGGTGGGCACGCCCAATTGCTCCTCCACCATCTCCGGCAGGCCGGGCAACGCTGCGCAACCGCCCGCCAGGACGATCTGGTCGACGCGATTGAACTCGCTGCCGGCGTAGAAGAACTGCAGCAGGCGGCTGATCTGCTGGACGGTGGCTTCCTTGAACGGCTCCAGCACTTCGACTTCATAGCTTTCGGGCAGCCCGCCCTGGCGCTTGGCCAGGCCCGCTTCCTCGTAGGTCAGGCCGTACCGGCGCATCACCTCGTCGGTCAGCTGCTTGCCGCCGAACACCTGTTCGCGGCTGTAGAGGCTGCGCCCGCGGCGCAGCACGTTCAGCGTGGTCATCGTCGCGCCGATGTCGACCAGCGCCACCACGCCGTCCTGCGGCACCGGCAGGTCGCTGGCCATCAGGGCAAAGGCGTTTTCCACCGCGAAGGCTTCCACGTCCATGACGCGCGCGGTCAGTCCGCCCAGTTCGAGGGCGGACTGGCGCAGCTCGACGTTCTCCGAACGCGACGCCGCCAGCAGCACCTGCACCATCTCCGGGTTGTTGGGCATGGGGCCCAGCACCTCGAAGTCGATGTTCACTTCCTCGATGGGATACGGAATGTAGTTGACGGCTTCCAGTTCGACCTGCGCTTCCAGGTCGTTCTCGTCCAGGTCGGCCGGCATGGGGATGATCTTGGTGATCACCGCGGACCCGGCCACGGCCGCCGCCGCGTACTTGGCCTTGGTACCGGCGCGGTTCACCGCGCGGCGGATGGCCTCGCCGACGGCCTCGACCTCGACGATGTTCTTCTCGACCACTGCATTGGGCGGCAGCGGCTCGACGGCGTAGTGCTCAACCCTGAAACGGTTGCCCACGCGCGACAGCTGCAGCAGCTTTACCGCAGTCGAACTGATGTCGACGCCGATCAGCGGCGACTGGCTTTTTGGGATTAGCCCCACGGTCTTTCCCCTTCCGACGGGCACAGGGCGCACGACGCGCGCCCACATTAATAACCAAGTTTTTACGCTTGGCAACCGACGTTGACGTGGCTGTGCGGCTTGTCACGTTTCACGAGGGTTGTTCCCCAAGTCCCTGTTCCCCTTGGAATCGCCCGTGGCGATCCCGGCGGTCATCTATACTCTGCCGCTACGAATTCTGCAATCGGAAAGCACTGGATGTCCCGTTTCCGTCGTCTTCTCCGTTGGACCCTCATCACGTTCCTGATACTTGCCCTGGCCGGCGCCGTCGGCCTGGGGGTGCTGTACTACACGGTCTCGTCCAAGGTCCCGGACGTCCAGGCCCTGCGAAACGTGGAACTGCAGGAGCCCCTCTATATCTATGCCAGCGACGGCCGGCTGATGGGGCTGTACGGGGAGATCCGGCGTTATCCGGTGCAGATCGACCAGGTTCCGGCCCGGGTCAAGCAGGCCTTCATCGCCGCCGAGGACAGCAAGTTCTACGAGCACAAGGGCATCGACCCCACCGGCATCGCCCGGGCCGTGTGGCAGATCGTCAGCCGGAAGGAGGGCCGCGTGGCCGGCGGCAGCACGATCACCCAGCAGGTGGCCCGGCAATGGTTCCTGAGCTCGGAGTACAGCTACACCCGCAAGCTGGTGGAGATGATGCTGGCCGTCCGCATCGAGAAGATGCTGACCAAGGACGAGATCCTGGAGCTGTACCTCAACAAGAGCTTCTTCGGCAACCGCTCCTACGGCGTGGCCGCCGCGGCCGAGTACTACTACGGCAAGACCCTGGACCAGCTGACCCTGGCCGAGACCGCCACGCTGGTGAGCGCGCTGAAGTTTCCCTCCAGCGGCAACCCGATCAGCAACCCCGGCCGCAACCAGCAGCGCAGCGCCTATGTGGTGGAGCGGATGCGCGAGGACGGTTACGTCACCGCGGCCGAAGCCGCGCAGGCCAAGGCCGAGCCCATGCATGCCAAACCGCATGAGCGACCGGTGGAGGTGTATGCCCCGTACGTCGCCGAGATGGTGCGCCAGGACATGATCGCGCGCTTCGGACCGGAAGCGCTGACCAAGGGCTACCACGTCACCACCACGCTGGACGCCACCCTGCAGGCGGCCGCCAACGACGCGGTCCGCGACGGCCTGGGCCTTTACGACCACCGTCATGGCTGGAACGGCATCGAGCGGCACTTCGATGTCGCAGCCGACGCCGACGCCGACGCCCTGGCCAGCCACCTGCGCGGCATTCCTGCGCAGAACGGCCTGATCCCCACGGTGGTGGCACGCACCCACGACGATGGCAGCGCCACGGTGGTCACGGCCGACGGCCGCGAAACCACCCTGCCCCCGGCCGCCAGCAAGTGGACCGGGCGCACGCCGGCCAAGCTGTTCAAGCGCGGCGACCTGGCCCGCATCAAGGCGGGCAAGGAGCCCGGCAGCTTCCTGGTCGACCAGATCCCGCGTGCGCAGGCCGCGCTGGTCTCGCTGGACGCCAACAACGGCGCCGTGCGTGCGCTGGTGGGCGGCTACAGCTTCGCCGGCAACAAGTTCAACCGCGCCACCCAGGCGCGGCGCCAGCCCGGCTCCAGCTTCAAGCCGTTCCTGTACGCGGCCTCGTTCGAGAAGGGCTTCAACCCCGCCTCGATCGTACTGGACGCTCCGGTCGTGTTCCGCGACCGCCGCGGCCACATGTGGCGGCCGCAGAACGACGGCGGCGGCTTCCGCGGCCCGATGCGGCTGCGCGAAGCCTTGGTGCAGTCGCGCAACCTGGTGTCCGTGCGGCTGCTGGATGGCATCGGCGTGCCGTTCGCGCGCACCTACATCAGCCAGTTCGGCTTCGACGAGGCCGAACTTCCGCCCAACCTGTCGATGTCGCTGGGCACAGCGTCGCTGACGCCGCTGTCGGTGGCACGTGGCTACGCCGTGTTCGCCAATGGCGGATCACGGGTGACGCCCTGGTTCATCGACGAGGTGAAGGACCGCGAAGGCAACGTGGTGTTCAAGGAGAACCCGGCCGTCGCCTGCCGCGGCTGCGGCCAGGGGGCGCATGGCGGGGGCGCACCGGCCAGCCAGGTGGTGGATGGCTTCAATTTCGGCCCGGCCGCGACCACGGCCGCCGCCAAGCCGGCCGAGGCCAAGCCCAAGGCCGAGGAAAAGCCCGCCGATCCGAACGCAGTCACCGCGCCGCGCGCGATCGACGAGCGCACGGCCTACCAGCTGGTGTCGATGATGCGCGACGTGGTCCAGCGCGGCACGGGCACCGCGGCCAAGGTGCTGGGCCGCGAGGACGTGGGCGGCAAGACCGGCTCGACCAACGACCACCGTGACGCCTGGTTCGGCGGCTTCGGGGCGCAGTACGCCACCGTGGTGTGGGTGGGGCGCGACAACTTCCAGTCGCTGGGCTACCGCGAATACGGCGGCAAGGCGGCCCTGCCGATCTGGATCGACTACATGCGGGTGGCCTTGAAGGACAAGCCGGTGGCGTCGAACGATCCACCGGACGGCATGGTGCAGGCTACGCTCAACGGCGTCACCGAATGGGTGAAGGTCGAGGACATGGACCGCATCCAGGACTACGACCTGTATGGTCCGGAAGACGCGGTGCCGGATGAAGAGGCGTTCGACATCTTCTGACGCGTTGGCGTGAAGGCGCCCTGACGGCGCGCATGCGCCGTCATCGACAACGCAGGAGCATGGTGTACATTCGGGTCTGTTTCGACGCGGAGGCCTGCCATGCACCACGCCCGTCAGCACGCCGAAACCCGCACCCGCGAGCGCCGCCAGCGGCTGGCGCACGAAGCCGCCCGGCTGATGGCCGAGGGCGGCATCCGCGACTACCACCAGGCCAAACTCAAGGCCGCCAGCCGGCTGGGCATCCACGACGATGCCTCCCTGCCCCGCAACCGCGAAATCGAGGACGCACTGCGCGAGTACCAGCGCCTGTTCGTCGGCGAGGCGCATGTGACGGGCCTGCGGCGGCGGCGCGAGGCCGCGCTGCGCGCGATGGAGTTCCTGTCCGCGTTCGCGCCTCGGCTGGTCGGCCCGGTGCTTGAAGGCACCGCCGATGCCAACACGCCCGTGCACGTCCACCTGCACAGTGACGACCCGGATGCCGTCACCCGGTTCCTGGAAGAACACCGCATCCCCGCCGAGCCGCGCGAGCGCCGGCTGCGCATCGACCGGGAACGCGTGGCCGACCTGCCCGTGTGGGTGTTCAGCGCCGAGGAGCTCAGCTTCGACCTGACCGTGCTGCCGCACGACGCCTTGCGTCAGGCGCCGCTTTCCAGCGTGGACGAGAGGCCGATGAAGCGTGCGTCCGCCACCCAGTTGCGCCAGCTGCTTGCCGAAGAGGACATCGCCCGCTACGAGCGGGATGCGGCGCGCCGCTGAAACGATGCGTCAGGGCTTCACGCGCCGCATTTCGCTGGCGACCTTGTAGCGGCCATAGCGCAGCAATGCCTGGGTGAAGTCATCCAGGCCCGCATCGCTCTCGCAGGCCAGCGTCACCTGGTAGCAGCCTTCGCCGGCGATCTTGCTGGCGCTCTCCACATCGGCATGCGCCTGCAGGAACGCTTCGAATGCATCGAACTGCGGCGTATCCATGAACACCGTGATGAAGTAGCGCCGCAGATCGCCTCGCGCCACGGTGAAGCCACGGATCGTGCCGCCCTCCACCATTTGCTGCACGCGCGTGGCGACCGCCTGTCCCGTCAGGTGCACGCGCCGGCCGACGGCCTGCCACGTCATGCGGGCGTCGTGCGCCAGCGCCGCCAGGATGGCCCGATCCATCTTGTCGAGGGGCATGTCTTTCGATCCTCAATGAAAACGGTGCGGCTTCTTGTGAACTGCAATTACCACCCGCAGCACCCATCACTACGATGTCGCAACCCACCCCTTCCAAGGTATCGCATGACCGCCGCCCTGCTCATCATCGACGTCCAGAACGACTATTTCCCCGGCGGCGCGCTCCCGCTATGGAACGCCGAGGCCACGCTCGACGCCGTCGTCAACGCCATCGACCGCGCACGCGCGCGCGGCGAAGCCGTGGTCTTGGTCCAGCATGTGGCCGCCTCCGCGGACAGCCCGCTGTTCCAGCCCGGCACGACCGGCGTCGGCATCCATGCGCGCATCCTGGCCGCTGCCCCCGACGCGCCCGTCGTCGTGAAGCAGTACGCGGACAGCTTCCATCAGACCCGCCTTTCCGGCGTGCTGGCCGACCTGGGCGTCACCCGCCTGCGCATCGCGGGGATGATGACGCAGAACTGCGTGGTCTTCACCGCATTGTCGCCGGCAGCGGACCGTTACGAGGTCAGCGTGCTGTCGGACTGCACGACCACCACGGACAGGACGATCCATGGTTTCGCCCTGCACGCCTTGACCACCCGTGTCGCCGTGCGACCGGACGCCTGACCGAGGCGGCAAAGAAAAAGGCCCCATCCGGAGCCTTTTTCATCGTGTCGCCGACGGGCTCAGCGCTTGTCGGTGGGCACGTAGTCGCGCGGCGCGTAGCCGGTGTAGATCTGGCGCGGACGGCCGATCTTGGCTTCCGGATCGACCTGCTGCTCCAGCCAGTGCGACACCCAGCCGGCGGTGCGGCCGATGGCGAACATGACGGTGAACATCTCGGTGGGGATCTTCAGCGCCTTGTAGATGATGCCGCTGTAGAAGTCGACGTTCGGGTAGAGCTTGCGCTGGATGAAGTATTCGTCCTTCAGCGCGGCCTCTTCCAGCTTCATCGCCACTTCCAGCAGCGGGTCGTCCACGCCCAGCTCGCCGAGCACCTTGTGGGTCATCTCGCGGATGATCTTCGCGCGCGGGTCGAAGTTCTTGTAGACGCGGTGGCCGAAGCCCATCAGGCGGAAGCCGGATTCCTTGTCCTTGGCCTTGGCCACGGCGCTGTCCACCTTGTCCGGCGTACCGATCTCTTCCAGCATCTTCAGCACGGCTTCGTTGGCGCCACCATGGGCCGGCCCCCACAGGGCGGTGATGCCCGCGGCGACCGAAGCGTAGGGGTTGGCGCCGGTCGAACCGACCAGCCGCACCGTCGAAGTCGAGGCGTTCTGCTCGTGATCGGCGTGCAGGATGAACAGCAGGTCCAGCGCCTTGGCGACCACCGGATTGAGTTCCAGCGGCTCGCTCGGCACCTCGAACATCATGTGCAGGAAGCGGTCGACGTACTCGAGGTTGTTGCGCGGATAGCGGATCGGCCAGCCGATCGAATAACGGTAGGCGGCAGCGGCCAGGGTCGGCATCTTCGCCAGCAGGCGGATCGCGGCCAGACGGCGCTGCTCGGGGTCTTCCAGGTCCAGCGTGTCGTGGTAGAACGCCGACAGCGAGGCGACCGTGCCGGACAGCATGGCCATCGGATGGGCGTCGTAGTGGAAGCCGTGCAGGAAGTTCTTCAGCGACTCATGCATCATCGTGTGATGCGTGACCTCGTGCTCGAACCTGGCGAATTCCTCCTTGGTCGGCAGCTCGCCGTTCATCAGCAGGTACGAGACCTCCAGGAAGCTGGAATGCTGCGCGAGCTGCTCGATGGGGTAACCGCGGTACAGCAGCACCCCGTTGTCGCCATCGATGTAGGTGATGGCCGACTTGCAGCTGGCGGTGGCGGTGAAACCCGAGTCGTAGGTGAAAAGACCGGTTTCCCTGGTCAGCTTGGACACATCGATGCAGTCGTTGCCAAGCGTGGGTTTCAGGACGGGCAGGACGACGGACTTGTCGCCCGCATTCAGCGTGACCTGGTCGAGTTCGGACACAGTGTGCGCTCCTTCGTGGGGATACGCCTGCGGGAAGGCCCGCTCGGCGCGTGACGGGAGTCCAGGGAGTGAACCTTGGATGACCCGAATTATCGCACAGCGGGTCTGGAGCCGTCGCTCGATACCGCACCAAAGTCAGACCAAAGAATGAGGCCGCGGGCGCAACCCTCCGTTCCGGCAGCACGCATGATGCGCCGCGCACAAACGCGAACGGCCGCGCACGAGGCGCGGCCGGACGGGAACAGCGGACGAGGTTCGATCAGCGCGCGTAGCGCTTCTGGAACTTGTCGATGCGGCCGCTGGTATCGATGACCTTGTGCTTGCCCGTGTAGAACGGGTGCGAGGCCGAGGAGATTTCGACCTTGATCAGCGGGTACTCGTTGCCGTCTTCCCACTTCGTCGTTTCCTTGCTGCCCAGCGTGGAGCGGGTCAGGAACTTGAAATCGGAGGTCACGTCGTGGAAGACGACTTCGCGGTAATCGGGATGGATGTCGGCCTTCATGGCGGGCACACCGTGTAGCGGGAATGGAAGAGCGGCATTGTAGCCCGCCCTTCCCTGCCGACGCAACCCGGCCGTCAGCCGGCCGCCAGCGCGGCGCGGATCAGGTCCTGGAACCGGGCCTGGTCGTAGCGCAACAGGATGTTGGCCTGGTCCGGCCCGCCGCCCTCGCGGCGCCAGTCCACCACCGATGCGCCGCGGGCGTGTGTGCCCTGCAGTTCGATCGCCAGTGGCCGCTCGGCCAGCTCCAGCGCACCCTCCGGGGCGAGCACGAAGGCCATCGCCAGCGCGTCGGCCGCGAACCAGTGGTCGCCCCGGCGGTCGGCCGACCACAGCCGGGTCTTCTCGGAGATGCGGGCGTAGAACCGGGCCCGCTCGCTGTCGGCGGCCAACCATGCGTCGACCTCGTGGTGCGGCAGGCCGTGGGCGATGGTGGCTTCCCAGTCGGCCAGGTCGTAGCGCGCGAACGCCTGCAGCGTGATGTGGGCCGCTTCGGGGTCGAAGTAGAAGTTGAACTCGGCGGCCGGGGTGATGTTGCCGTGACAGGTGACGGCCCCCCCCATCACCACGAAGCGGGCGACACGCTGCGGCAGCGTGGGGTCCAGCTTGAGCGCCAGCGCGATGTTGGTCAGCGGACCCAGCGCAACCAGCACCAGCTTCCCCGCGTGTTGGTGGGACAGGCGCAGGATGGCCAGGGCCGCGTGTTCGTCCTCGGCCTGGCGCACGGCCGGCGCGAAGCCGACGTCGCCGAGTCCATCCTGTCCATGCACGTAGCCGGCGTCCGGCGACGGGTGCAGCAGCGGCGCCGGCGCACCGGCGAACACGGGAATGTCTTCACGCCCCGCCACTTCGCACAGCTTCAGCGCATTGCGCACGGTGTACTGCAGGCCCACGTTCCCGGCCGCGATGGTCAGGCCGACGATCTCGTGGCGCGCATCGTTGAAGGCCATCAACAGCGCGAGGGCGTCGTCGACGCCGGGGTCGGTGTCGATCAGCAGGGGAATCTTGTCGGTCATCAGGTTTCGCTTTTTCTATCGGGGGTCGAGTCTCGCACCGATGAATGACCAGCGGAAGTCGCGCCGCATCATGCCGACGCGTAGCGCGCCGCGCCGCCGACCCAGCGATGGATCACCCGATCGGCGATCGACGGATCCTCGGCCAGCAGCCGCTCGGCCAGCGCGTGCACCTGCGGCAGCAGGCCCGCATCGCGGGCGAGATCGGCGACGCGGAATGCCGCAAGGCCCGTCTGCCGCGTACCCAGCAGTTCGCCCGGTCCGCGCAGCTCCAGGTCCTTCTCGGCGATCACGAAGCCATCGTTGGTTTCGCGCATCGTCGCCAGGCGGTGCCTGGCCATCGCCGACAGCGGCGGCTGGTACATCAGCACGCAGCTGGATGCGGTGGCGCCGCGCCCCACCCGTCCGCGCAACTGATGCAGCTGCGCCAGCCCCAGCCGCTCCGCGTTCTCGATGATCATCAGCGAGGCGTTGGGCACGTCGACGCCGACTTCGATGACGGTGGTGGCCACCAGCAGGTCGGCCTCGCCCTCCTTGAAGCGGCGCATCGTGGCCTGCTTGTCGGCGGCTTTCATGCGTCCGTGGACGAGGGCCACGCGCAGTTCTGGCAGCGACGCGGACAAGGCTTCGTAGGTGGTCTGCGCGGCCTGCGCCACGACCTCGTCGCTGTCGTCGATCAGCGTGCAGACCCAGTAGGCCTGCCGCCCTTCGGCGCAGGCGGCGCGGATGCGCTCCACCAGCTCTGGCCGGCGCTCCGCGCTCAGGGCCACGGTCTGCACCGGCGTTCGGCCCGGCGGCAGTTCGTCGATGGCGGATACGTCCAGATCGGCATAGGCCGCCATCGCTAGCGTGCGCGGAATCGGCGTGGCCGTCATGACCAGCTGGTGCGGCACGCGGTCCACGCCCGCGCCCTTGTCGCGCAGCGCCAGCCGCTGGTGCACCCCGAAGCGGTGCTGCTCGTCGACGATGGCCAGGCCCAGATCGTGGAAGACCACCGTCTCCTGCATCAGCGCATGCGTGCCCACCACCACCTGCGCCTCACCCGAGGCCACCTGGGCCAGCACCTGCGTGCGCGCCTTGCCCGTCACCTTGCCCGCCAGCCAGGCGACGCGGACGCCCAGCGGCTCCAGCCAGGCCCTGAGATTGGCCAGGTGCTGTTCGGCCAGCAACTCGGTGGGCGCGGCCAGGGCGACCTGCTTGCCGGCTTCCACGGCCAGCATGCCGGCCAGCGCCGCGACCACGGTCTTGCCGCTGCCCACATCGCCCTGCACCAGGCGCAGCATCGGCGACGGGCGCGCGATGTCTTCGCGGATCTGTTCGAAGACGCGCTTCTGCGCACCGGTCAGCGCGAACGGCAACGCCTTGACCAGCGCTTTCACCAGCGTGCCCCGGCCCTTCAGCGCAGGCGCCCGGTGTTGCTGCAGGGCCAGCCGCTGGCGCCGCAGGCTCAGGTGGTGCGCGAGCAGCTCTTCGATCGCCAGTCGGCGCTGCGCCGGATGCGTCCCCAGCGCCAGCGCGGCCACGTCCGCATCGCGTGGCGGACGATGCATGGTCAGCAGCGCGTCGCGCAGCGACGGCAATCCGAGGCCTTCGAGCAACGGCGAGGGCAGCAGCTCCAGCGCACCCGCCTCGGGCAGGCGCTCGAGTGCCTGACCGATCAGTTTGCGCAGCGTCGCCGGGCCCAGCCCTTCGACGGCCGGGTAGATCGGGTCCAGCGCATCGCCCAGCGCGACGTCGTCCGCTTCGCCCAGCACCCGGTAGCTGGGGTGGATGATCTCCAGCCCGTGCTGGCCGGGCTTGGGTGTGCCGTAGCAGCGAAGGCGGGTGCCCACCGCAAACTGCGCCACCTGCGCCGCGCGGAAATGGAAGAACCGCAGCACCAGCGTGCCATGCCCTTCGTCGCCTATCGCCACCCGCAGCACGGGGCGATAGCGGAAGCCGCGCTCGACGGCTTCCACCCGCCCTTCGACCTGCGCGGGCACGCCCGGCTGCAGCAGCCGGATCGGCGTCAGCGTGGTGCGATCCTCGTACCGCAGCGGCAGGTGCAACCACAGGTCCTGCATCGTCAACAGGCCTCGCGCCGCCAGTTTCTCCGCCACGCGCGGACCGACGCCCGGCAGGCGGCTCAGGGGTTCGGTGGAGAGATCGACGACGGGGACGTTGCGACGCACGGGCATCGCACAAGCATGCCGTGATAAGCGCCAAACAAAAACCCCGGCACCGTGAGGTGCCGGGGTGCCCACGTCCAGCGCGTCGCCGCGCGGCTCAGAACTTCACGGCCACTTCCATCCCGTAGGTGCGCGGCTCGCTGATGGTCGCGCCGACGACGCCCAGCGGACCGCGGCCATAGGTGTTCAGGCCCTTCACGTACTGGTTGTCGAAGATGTTGTTGCCGTAGACGGCCCAACTCCAGGTGCCTTGTGGCGAAGTCCAGCCGACCCGCACATCGGTGCGCTCGCGCGGCTCGCCGATGTCCAGCAGGGCGTTCACGCCGCAGTCGCCCTGCAGGTCCGAGCCGGCATTGCAGCGCGTGCGCCCGCGGTAGGCATGGCGCGCGGACAAGCGCAGGTCGCCGCTGTCGCCCAGGCTCATCTTGTAGGCCGCGCCGACCGAGGCGGTGAAACGCGGCTCGCCGGTCGGCTCGCCGTCCAGGTCCACGCCTTCCGGCGTCACGTAATCCTTGTACTTGGAATCGATCCACTCCGCCTGCGCGTCCAGGGTGAAGGCATCCGTCACCTTCCAGCGCATGTCGAAGTCGATGCCCGTGGCCTCGAGATCGCCGGTGTCGAATACGAAACGCGGGATGTCGACCGGATTGTTCGGGTCCGGATCGATCAGCCGGATCGACTGGCGGTTGTCGTAGCGGTAGTGGAACAGCGACGCGTTGTAGGAGAAGCGGCCGAACGACTGCTTGATGCCCACCTCCGCGTTCCACACATCCTCGTTCTCGAACGCCGGGCCGATCTGCAGCGCATTGAAGCCGCCGGCCTTGTAGCCCTTGGCCAGCGAACCGAACACCATCGCCTTGTCGTTGAAGTGGTAGTCGACCACGAAGCGCGGGCTGAAGTCGCTCCAGCTGCGCTTGTCGCGCACCAGCACGCCCTTGTTGACCATCGCCGGCGGATCGATGAAGGCCATGTCGAAGGTCAGCAGCTCGCGGGTGATCGGAATGCCCATCTGCGCCAGCGCATCGAAGAAGCCCAGCGATTCCAGCAGGTCCAGCTTGGCTTCCAGCTCGGGCGCGTTGCGGGGCGTGTTGAGCCAGGTGAAGTCCTTCTCGTCGCGGGTGTAGCGCAGGCCGAAGGTCAGGTTGAGCTTGTCGGTGGCGCGCCAGATCACATCACCGAAGGCCGCGTAGGCGGTCGTCGACAGCGTGTTGGTGAAACGCTCGTTCCAGCGGTCGCCGACCAGGGAGACCGGGATGCCGGCACTCTGGGCCAGGAACGAAGTGAACCCGAACAGGCTGCCGTCCGGGGTTGGCGCGATGCCGAGATTGCGGACGATGTTGTCGACCGCGGCGGTATTGGTGTTCACCTCGCTGGTCTGATCGGCGTCCTCCTTGAAGAAGCTGGCGCCGGCCACCCAGTCCAGCCGCGCGTTGCTGCCGGCGAACTTGAACTCCTGGTAGAACGTCTCGTTGCTCTCGGTGTTGACCGAGTCGATGTACAGGTCGGCGCGGTTGGTGCCGTCCTCCTCGGTCTGGTTCAGCGCGTCGTACTGCCGCCAGGACGTGGTCGAGGTCAGGTGTCCCCAGGTCAGTGCGTGGTCCACGATCAGGGTGACGCCGTCGAAGGTGCGCCACTCGGCGTTGGTGGCGTCGCTGTAGGTCGGGATGTCGCGCGGATCGAGGTAGTCGTCGGGATCCACCGGGACCGGCGGCCGCTGCGGATAGGCTGGCAGCGGCACGATGCCGGTGGTCACGCGGCCGTTCTGGTCCAGGCTCTCGTGGTCCCAGCTGACCAGCGCAGTGGTGTTCTCGCCCAGTCCCACCTGCCAGGCGGCGCGCGTGGCCCACACGTTCTCGCCCCCCAGATCCTTGCCGGTGGCGCCGTCCTGGAACCAACCGTCGCTGTGGTTGAACAGCGCGTTGAAACGCAGGGCCGAGTTGTCACCGGTCGGGAGGTTCCACATCGCATCGGCGTACTGCTTGCCGTAGTTGCCCAGGCGCAGGCGCAGGCGGGCCTCGGTCTCGTTCTGCGGACGACGGGTCACCAGCGAGATCGCGCCGGCAGCCGTGTTTCGGCCGAACAGCGTGCCCTGCGGGCCCTTCAGCACCTCGATGCGCTCGACGTCGACGAACGGCAGCAGCACGCCGCCACCGCGGCCGCCGTAGACGCCATCGACGAACACGCCCACCGCCGGATCGGTGCCGATACCGAAGTCGCTGGTCTCCACGCCCCGCAGCCGGAACGAAGGCTGGGTCGGCTGCGCCGCATCCACGACCAGGCCTGGCACGAAGGCATCGATGTCGCCCAGATTGTCCGCCGCCACGTCATCGAGCAGCTGCTGGTCCACGACCTGCAGCGCGATCGGCACGTCCTGCAGCTCCTGCTGGCGGCTCTGCGCGGTGACGACGATGGCGTCCAGGTTGGTGGCGTCCTGTTCGCCCTGCGGCGTCGACTGGGCCCATGCGGTACCGCCCGTCCCCAGCACCACGCAGCCGCCGAACAGCGCGCGCCGCAGCCCGACCACCAGATTCCGTTGCGTCACTTTCATCACTCCCTCCCAAGAAGCGTTGGTGCGGAAGCCGGCCTCAACGTGCCGGCGGCATGTTCACGATTCCCCTGCAGCGCTCCCGCAACTCCCCGGCTGCGCGTTGATCCAGTCGCGGATCAGCTGCACGCCCTCGCGGTGCACGACCGAACGGCCGACCTCCGGCATCATGATCGCGGGATCGGCGCTGTCCATGCGGAATTCGAAGATGGAGGCTGCGGCATTCCCCGGCTCGATGTCGTGCAGGCGGTTGCCGGTCCCCTTCCCCGCCGCGATCGGCTGCTTGCAGAAGCCCAGTTTCAGTCGGTCCTGCGTCTGCGCGTCCAGCCACAGGCCCGAGGTGATCGCCGGGCCAGTGGCGCTGTGGCAATGGCCGCAGTTGATGTCCAGGTAGGCACGCGCCCGCGCGTCCAGCGGCGCCGCGGCCTCCATCGCATCGACCAGCCGCGGCGGGTTGGCCGGGACGCCGGCCAGGTAGCCGACGCGAACGAGGTGCGCGAGCTGGTTCTCGCGGCCCCCTGCGTAGTCGAAGTCGCGGTTGAGGTGGCGGGCCTTCGGCCCGATCGGCAACAGCTTGCGCGACTTGTTGTCGGTGATGTGGCAGCCGCCGCACTGGTTCTGGTCGGGCACTTGGTACTCGGCCGTCTCGCGCGCGCCGGCGGCGTCGACCAGATCCAGCGTGACCAGCTCGCCGGTGCGCTTGAGCGTGGCCTGCGTCTGTGCGTCGTTCCAGACATAAGGCAGCGCGACCCATCCCTCCGCGCGATGCACCAGCAGGCGGGTCTCGATCAGGCGTACCTTGGCGAGATCGAGGGCTTCACCTTCGAGTGAGGACTGCGACGGCGGCGTGCGCGCGACGGATTTTCCGTCCCACGTCGTACCTGCCGGCAGCGGGTAGTAGAAGGTCTTGCTGAGGATGGTGCCCACCGGGAAATCGAAACTCTGTTCCGGCTGGTACGTCGCCGATGTGCCCTCGGGCATCCACACCGTGCGCAGCTTGTGCGCGTAGTCGCTGAACAACGGCGTGTTGAGATCGTAAGGCACCACGCCTGGGTTGAGGCGGAGCTTCCCGTCTTCGATGCGCAGCACGCCCCACTCATCCAGCGTCTTCGGCTGCCCCTCGGCGAAGAAGTGCACGCCTGCCGACGGACGGCACGCCGAGAGCACCAGGCCCAGGGAGGCGATCACGAGCAGGAGCCCGTGCCAGTACGGTTTGCGCATGCCTTACCCGCGCTTCAGATCGACCGCGGGCAGCCGGGGCAGCTCGCAGTCGTGGGTCTTCGCATCCTTGCTGGGGTGGCCATAACCGCCGGGGCCATCGGCGTTGACCACCCCGCTGACGTCGCGCAGGCAGATCTGCGGCCCGATCTTCTTGCCGTCGACCAGCCGCTCCTTGTTGAAGTAGCCATCCCACAGCACGTCGGGAAAACGGCCGCGCAGCCCGTAGGTCGCCACCTTCAACGCCTTCAGGTCGAAGCCGTCGGGCGAATCGCCGCCGCCGGACAGCGTGTTGCCATGAATGTAGATGCGCTCCGGATACGGATCGAAGTTCGGCGACGCGCTGCTGTCCTTGTAGCCGGTGGAGTACACGCTGGAGACGATGATGTTCGCCGTCGCGTTGTCGCGGATCTCGTTGCCGAAGATCTCGATGTCGTCGTTGGAGTTGATGACGATGCCCGACCCTGCCGGCACGCTGGCCACCGGGGTGCCCTTGGCGCCGAAGTTCTCGTGGTTGTTGGCGATCACCTTGTTGTCGTAGACGCGGATGTTGCCGCCCTGCTGCGACAGGCCCGGCATGTTGAACACCAGGATGCCGCCGGTGTTGCCGGTCGCCACGTTGTCGTAGACGTCGGCGTTGAGGGTGTTCTCTATTTCGATGCCGGCCACGTTCTGCTCGGCGCGGCTGCGGCGCACGATCACGCCGTCGGACTGGCCCACGTAGATGCCGGCATCGGACGCGCCGATGGACACGGTGTCCTCGATCAGCACGTTCTTCGTCAGCACCGGATAGATGCCGTAGGCGCCGTTCTTGGTGCTGGGGCCGCCGGTCCACTGCACCTTCACGCCGCGCACGGTGATGTTGGACGACTCGCTGATCTTCAGGCCGTCGCCCTTGGAGTCCTCGATGGTGAGGTTCTCGATGGTGAAGTCGTCGCCGTTGACCAGCAGCCCTTCGGCGCCGGCCTTCTGGCCCTTGAAGCTCAGCACGCTCTTGTCCATGCCGGCGCCGCGGATGGTCACCCCGCTCGCGCGCAGGGTCAGGCTGCGGTCGAAGGCGTGGCGACCGGCCGGGATCTCGATCACGTCGCCCGGCTTGGCATCCAGCAGGCGCTCCTGCAGGGTGGTGGCGAAGGCCGCGTCGCCGGCGGGCACCTCGGCCGCCGGAGGCGCGTCGGGCTGGCAACCCACGGCCAGCAGCGCCAGGGCGCCGGCCACTGCCACGGAAATGCTGCGCTGCATGAATCGCCTCTCCCCATACGGCTGCGTAGTGCCTGGCAGTCTGGTGCGCCGCCCCACGTCACGCAGAGGGCGGGAGCGGCATACTAAGGGGGGGAAAGCGGACAAGCTGGAGGGGCTTCGATGCGCTGGAAAACCGGACTCGGCAACCGCCTGCTGGTGGCCAACCTGCCGACCAACATGCTGTGTGGCCTGGTGCTGCTGGCCGGCGAATTCGGCGTGAATGCCGAAAGCTGGTTCGCCGGCATGCGCCTCAACGTGCAGGAAATCCACGACCCGCAGGCGCGGGTGTCCTACCGCCAGGCAAGCGAGATCATCCGTCGCGCCCTGCCGACCCTGCCGATCGACGGCGTGGGCCTGGCCATGGGCGAGAAGCAGAACGGCGGCAACTTCGGCCTGCTCGGCCTGGCGATGAAGACCGCGCCCACCTTCGGCGACGCCGTGCAGATCGGCCTGGAGTACCAGCGCAACCTCGGCCCGCTGATGGACCTTGACGTGCAGGATCGCGAAGATGGCGCGCTCGCCGTCGTCGCCACGGCGCCGGAGGAGGCCGCCGACCTGCTGCCCTTCCTGTGCGAGGAAATGTTCGCCAGCACGTTGATGCTGGCACGCGAGCTGGCAGGCCCCGACTTCCGCCCGCTCTGGCTGGAACTGGGCTATCCCGCACCGCGTTATGCCAGGCGTTACGACGACCTGTTCGGCTGCGAGATCCGCTTCAACCAGGCGCAGCACGCGATGGTGGTGGATCGCCGCTGGCTGGAACTGCCGTTCGCCAGCTACAACCCGGTGACCTCACGGCAGGCGCTGGCGCTGTGCCAGGCGCAGCTGGCCGCCATGTCCCTGCGCGGCGAGACCACCGCGGCGGTCGAACGCCAGCTGCGCCCCCGCCTGCGCGACAACCCGCAGATGACCGATGTCGCCGCCGCGCTGCACCTGAGCGAACGCACGCTGCGCCGGCAGCTGGCCGAGGAAAGCACCAGCTTCAGCGCCGTGCACGACCGTGTGCGCACCGAACGCGCGCTCGAACTGCTGCAGGACCTGGAACTGACCATCGCCGCGGTCGGCAGCCAGATCGGCTTCACCGACGTGCGCGAGTTCCGCCGCGCGTTCAAGCGCTGGACCGGGCACACGCCCAGCGAGATGCGCGGCACGCCGACGTAGGGCGGCGCCCGCGTCACGGCGTTTCCCTCTCCGGGGCAACGCCGATCGAAGGTGTTCGGCGCCGGGCGGTCCCGGCGCCCCGCGCGTCAGCCGGTCAGTCGAGCACCATCACCGCATCGACTTCGAACGCCGCGCCCTTCGGCAGGCCCGACACTTCGATGGTCGAGCGCGCGGGATAGGGCGCGGCGAAGTAGTCCTGCATCACCGCATTGACCGCCGCGAACTGCGACAGGTCGGTCAGGTACAGGCCCAGGCGCACGATCCGGTCCAGCGAGCCGCCTGCGGCCTCGGCGACGGCCTTGAGGTTGTCGAACGCGCGACGCGCCTGCGCCGCGATGTCGCCGTCGACGAGGTTGCCCGTGGCCGGATCCAGCGGGATCTGCCCGGAGAAGTACACCGTGTTGCCGGCGCGCACGGCCTGCGAATAGGGACCGATGGCGGCGGGCGCGTGGTCGGTGTGGATGATCTGCTTGGTCATGGGCGACTCCTCAATGGATAGTCGATTCTACGTAGGGCGGGCCCATGCCCGCCATCGCGCGCGACCCGATCGCCATCGCATTGATAGAAACAGGCAACCGGGCGGACCGGCACGATTGCGGACACGGGCGACACGGTGGCGGGCCTGGGCCCGCCCTACCTCATTGCCGGCGCACGCCGTGCACGACGTTGAGCCGCCGCAGCCGGCGCATCACTTCCGCCAGGTGGTTGCGGTCGCGCACCTGGATGGAGAAGCGCAGCACGGCGACGTTGATGTCGCGCTCCAGGTATTCCACGCGCTCGATGTTGGACTGGCTCTTGGCGACCGCGGCGGCGACCTGCGCCAGCACGCCGGGACGGTTCTCCACGTCGATCAGCAGTGCGGCGTCGTAGTCGCCGGTGACCTTGGCGTCCCAGGCGATCGGCACCCAGCGTTCCGGCGACTTGCGGAACTCGGTGACGTTGGGGCAGTCTAGGCGGTGCACCACGATGCCCTTGCCGGCGGTGTGATAGCCCATGATCTCGTCGCCCGGGATCGGCTGGCAGCACTGCGCGAAACTGACCACGCCGCGTTCGCCGCCGGTGATCAGGATCTTCTCCTGCGAATGCTTCGAATGGCCGCCACCGCGCAGCTCGGCGAAGGCGGTCAGCGCCTGCGCCGCCTGCGAGGGCATCCAGTTGCCCAGGGCCACGTCGGCCAGGAACGCCTCCAGGCGCGGGTACTTGTGCTCGCTGAGGAAAGCCTCCAGGCGCTGCTGCGGCAGGCGCTCGAGCGAGCTGTCCAGGTCCTCCAGCGCGCGGTCGAGCATGCGATGCCCCAGCTGCACCGCGTCCTCGTGCTCGAGCTGCTTCAGCTGGTGGCGGATCGCGGTGCGCGCCTTGCTGGTCACCACGAACTCCAGCCACTGCGGCTTGGGCGCGGCCGACTTGGCGGTGATGATCTCCACGCTCTGCCCGCTGGCGAGCTTGGTGCGCAGCGGCACCAGCTTCTTGTCCACGCGCGAGGCCACGGCCTGGTTGCCGACATCGGTATGCACCGCGTAGGCGAAATCCAGCGCGGTGGCATTGCGCGGCAGCGACAGGATCTTGCCCTTCGGCGTGAACAGGTACACCTCGTCCGGGAACAGGTCCACCTTCACGTTGTCGAGGAACTCCAGCGACGAACCGGCCGCGCGCTGGTTGTCGATCAGCTCGACGATCCACGCATGCGCGCGGTTCTGCGCGCTGTTGGGCGAGTCGGTGCCGTACTTGTAGGTCCAGTGCGCGGCGATGCCGCGCTCGGCGATCAGGTCCATCTCGGTGGTGCGGATCTGCACCTCGATCGGCGAGCCGTACGGCCCGAACAGCACCGTGTGCAGCGACTGGTAGCCGTTGGCCTTGGGAATGGCGATGAAGTCGCGGAAGCGGCCGTCCAGCGGCTTGTACTGCGCATGCACGGCGCCCAGGGCGTGATAGCACGACGGCACCGAATCGACGACCACGCGGAAGCCGAACACGTCCATCACCCGGTCGAAGCTCTTTCCTTCGCTGCGCATCTTGTTGTAGATGCTCCAGGGCGTCTTCACCCGGCTGACCAGGCGATGCTCGATGCCCTCCTTGGCCAGCCGCTGCGACAGGTGCGCCTCGATCTGCGCCATCGATTCGCGGCGCATCACCGGCTGGCTGCGGATGTGCTTGTCGATGACCGCGTGCCGCCACGGATGCAGCGCACGGAAGCCCAGGTCCTGGAGTTCGGACTTGACCAGGTTCATGCCCAGCCGCTGGGCGATGGGCGCGTAGATCTCCAGCGTCTCGCGGGCGATGCGCCCACGGGCCTCGGCACTCTGCGCCCCCAGGGTGCGCATGTTGTGCAGGCGGTCGGCCAGCTTGATCATGATCACGCGCAGGTCGCGCGACATGGCCAGCAGCATCTTGCGGAAGCTTTCGGCCGCGGCTTCCTGGCGGTCCCGGAACTTCAGCTTGTCCAGCTTGGTGACGCCATCGACCAGTTCGGCGACGGATTCGCCGAACTCGCCGGCGATTTCCTCACGGGTGAGCGGCGTGTCCTCGATGGTGTCGTGCAGGATGGCCGCGATCAGCGTCTCGGCATCCATGCCCAGTTCGGCCAGCACGCCCGCCACGGCCACGGGGTGGGTGATGTACGGTTCGCCCGACTTGCGGGTCTGGCCGGCATGCGCGGCGGCACCGACTTCCCACGCCCGCCGCAGCAGCGGCAGCTGCTCCTTTGGGAGGTACGCCGCCGTCTTCTCGAACTGGGCCACGTAGTCCGGCACGCCGTCGTCGCGCGACGAAGACGGGCTGCGGAGGGCCTTGGCGGAACGACCTGGATTCATGCCGCCAGACTATGCCAGTCGGGTCGTCACGGCAACGCGCACACGGCGCCCGGAAACGCGAAAAGCCCGCTTGCGCGGGCTTTCCAGCGATCGTCCGTTCCGATGGGAACGATGGACGGATGCGATCAGTCGTCGCCCTTGGACAGGTCGTCGTCGGCGACCACTTCGGCGGCGGCCCATTCCAGCGCCTCACGCTCGGCGCGCTCGCGCTCGGCCTTCTCCACGCGGTCGATCAGGTCGTTGTCGATCTTGCGCGCCGCGATCTCGCGCAGCGCCAGCACGGTCGGCTTGTCCTGCGCTTCGGTGTTGTCGATCTGGGCGTCGACGCCGTTGGCCAGCTGGCGGGCGCGCTTGGCGGCCATGGTGACCAGCTCGAAACGGTTGTTGACGACTTCCAGGCAATCTTCGACGGTGATGCGGGCCATGCGGGCTCCCGGCGACCGTTGGCCGCCCAGTGAATACGGAAAGGGGCGGCGATTGTAGGCAGCGGGGCCCGGCAATGCAAGCCTTTCTTTTAAAATCAACCAGTTATCCGAGAAAACCGGCGCTGCGCCGCCCTCAATCGGCCAGCAGGGCGGCAATCAGGCCGGCGTGGCGGACATCCTGGGCCTCACGGCGCAGCCGGCTGGCGGTGAAGATGGCATGCATCTGGGCCACCGCCTCCTCGAACACGTCATTGACGATCACGTAGTCGAATTCGCCGTAATGCGACATCTCCTCGCGGGCCGCCGCCAGGCGTCGCTGGATGACCTCCTCGCTGTCCTGTCCACGGGCGCGCATGCGCTGCTCCAGCGCCTGGCGCGACGGCGGCAGGATGAACACGCTGACCGCATCCGGCACCTTCTCGCGCACCTGGCGCGCGCCCTGCCAGTCGATCTCCAGCAACACATCCTTGCCGGCGGCCAGCTGCGGTTCCACCGACTGGCGCGCGGTGCCCTTCCAGTCGCCGTGCACGCGGGCGTACTCGAAGAAATCGCCGGCGCGGATCATCGCCTCGAACTCCTCGGCGCTGATGAAGTGGTAATGCTGCGCATGGCGTTCGCCCGGTCGCGCGCCGCGCGAGGTGAACGAGATGGACAGGGCGATCTCGGCGTCCCGGGCCAGTACGGCGTTGACGATGCTGCTTTTGCCGGCCCCGGACGGCGCCGCGACGATATAGAGGGTTCCGCGCTTCATTCGATGTTCTGCGCCTGTTCGCGGATCTGGTCGATCAGCACCTTCAACTCGACCGCGATGTTGGTGGTGCGGATGTCCACGGACTTGGACCCCAGCGTGTTGGCCTCGCGGTTGAATTCCTGCAGCAGGAAGTCCAGTCGGCGTCCCTGCGGCTCCTTCTGGGTGAAGATGCGGCGAATCTCCTTCACATGGCTGTCCAGCCGGTCCAGTTCCTCGTCCACGTCCAGCTTCTGCAGCCACAACACCAGTTCCTGCTCCAGCCTGCCCGGCTCCATGTTCTGGGCCACGTCGGCCAGGCGGGCCTCCAGCTTCTGCCGCTGGCCGGCACGGATCTGCGGGATGAGGGTACGCACCTCGGCCGCCAGGGCGGCGATGCCGTCCACCCGCTCCAGGATCGCCGCGACCAGCTTGCCGCCCTCGCGCTCGCGCGCGGCGACGAACTGGTCCAGCACCGCGTCGAGCAGCGCCAGCGCCTCGGCCTGCAGGGCCTCCATGTCCACGCCCTTGCTCTGCAGCACGCCGGGGAACTGCAGCAGGTCGGTCAGCCCGGTGCGCAGGTTAGGCATGCGCGAGGACAGGTCCAGCGCCAGTTCCGACAGCTGCGCCACCACGCGCGGGTTGAGCTGCAGCGCGCCGGTGCCCTCGGGCGCGCGCAGGCGCAGGGTCAGGTCCAGCTTGCCGCGCGAGACCCGCGCGACGACGCGCTCGCGCAATGCCGGTTCCAGCACGCGCAGCTCATCGGGCAGGCGCACGCCCAGTTCGAGGAAGCGGTGGTTGACCGCCCGCAGTTCGGCCGCCAGCGTGCCACCCTCGGTGGCGCGTTCGGCGGCGGCGAACGCCGTCATGCTGCGGATCATGCGGAAGCCCATGCGAACAATGAGCGGCGCATCTTAGCAGCACGGGCGCCGGCGTCCCGGCGTGCCGGGGACGGACTGCTAAACTTCGCCCCCCTCACCGCGGATGCCCCCATGTCCTTTTCCCGCCCCAGCGGCCGCCAGCCCGACCAGATGCGCGACGTCAGCATCCTGCGCAACTACACCCGGCACGCGGAAGGCTCGGTGCTGGTCAGCTTCGGCCACACCCGGGTGCTGTGCACCGCCAGCGTCGACAACAAGGTGCCGGGTTTCCTGCGCGGCAAGGGCGAGGGCTGGGTGACGGCCGAGTACGGCATGCTGCCCCGTTCCACCCACACCCGCAGCGACCGAGAGGCCGCGCGCGGCAAGCAGGGCGGGCGCACGCTGGAGATCCAGCGCCTGATCGGCCGCACCCTGCGCGCCTGCGTGGACCGCGGGGCGCTGGGCGAACGCACCATCACCCTGGACTGCGACGTGCTGCAGGCCGACGGCGGCACCCGCACCGCCGCCATCACCGGCGCCTACGTGGCGCTGGTGGACGCGGTGAACTGGCTGAAGTCGCGCAAGGAGATCAAGCGCGATCCGATCCATGGCGCGGTGGCGGCGGTCTCGGTGGGCATCTATCGCGGCACGCCGGTGCTGGACCTGGACTACGCCGAGGACAGCGACTGCGACACCGACATGAACCTGGTGATGAACGACGGCGGCGGCTTCATCGAACTGCAGGGCACGGCCGAGGGCCATGCGTTCCGCCGCGACGAACTGGATGCACTGCTCGCCCTGGGCGAGAAGGGCATGGGCGAATTGTTCGCGGCGCAGCGGGCTGCGCTGGCGGGCTGAGTTCCGCTCCTACGGATATCCGGCAATCCTCATGCAGCTCCTCAGCCTGGTCACCCTGCTGGTCGACGACTACGACCGCGCCATCGCGCACTACTGTGGCGCGCTGGGCTTCGCGCTGCGCGAGGATACCGACCTGGGCGGCGGCAAGCGCTGGGTGCGCGTCGCGCCGCCCGGTGACGGCACCACCGACCTGCTGCTGGCCGTGGCCACCACCGACGCACAGCGCGCGCGCATCGGCGACCAGACCGGCGGGCGCGTGGGCTTCTTCCTGCAGACGGACGATTTCTGGCGCGACCATGCGCGGATGTCGGCAGCCGGCGTCGAATTCCTCGAGTCGCCGCGCGAAGAAAGCTACGCCACCGTCGCCGTCTTCCGCGATGCCTACGGCAACCGCTGGGACCTGCTGCAACCGAAAGGATGACCGCATGAAACTCGTCCTCGCCTCCTCCAACGCGGGCAAGCTGGAAGAACTGCGCGGCCTGCTGGCCGACACCGGCATCGAACTGGTCGCGCAGTCCGACCTGGGTGTGGAGGACGCCGACGAAACCGGCACCACCTTCGTCGAGAACGCCCTGATCAAGGCCCGTCACGCCAGCCTGCAGACCGGCCTGCCCGCACTGGCCGACGATTCGGGCATCTGCGTGGACGCGCTCGACGGCGCGCCAGGGCTGTATTCGGCCCGCTATGCCGGCGGACACGGCGACGCCCAGCGCAACATCGACAAACTGCTGGACGCGCTGCATGGGGTGCCGGGTGAGCAGCGCGGCGCGCACTTCTACTGCGTGCTGGTGCTGCTGCGCCATGCGCACGACCCGCAGCCGCTGATCGTCGAAGGCGAATGGCAGGGCCGCATCCTGCACGAACGCCGCGGCACGGGCGGCCACGGTTACGACCCGGTGTTCTTCGATCCGCAGTTCGGCCAGTCGGCCGCGGAGATGCCGCTGGACGAGAAGAACCGCATCAGCCACCGCGGCAAGGCGCTGGCGGCGCTGAAGCAGCGCCTGCTCGCACTGGCCTAGTCCATGCTGATCCCGCCACCCCTGGCGCTCTACGTGCACCTGCCATGGTGCGTGCGCAAATGCCCGTACTGCGATTTCAATTCGCACCAGGGCAAGGGCGGGCTGCCGTTCGATGCGTATGTGGACGCCCTGCTGCGCGACCTGGACCACGACCTGCCGCTGGTCTGGGGCCGCACCGTGCACAGCGTGTTCTTCGGCGGCGGCACGCCGAGCCTGTTCCCGCCGGAGACGATAGACCGCTTCCTGCAGGGCGCCAGCAGCCGGCTGCGCTTCGCGCCGGGACTGGAAGTGACGCTGGAGACCAATCCCGGCACGGCCGAACACGGGCGCTTCGAGCACTACCGCGCCGCCGGCGTGAACCGCATCAGCTTCGGCATCCAGAGCTTCGACGATGCCAGCCTGCAGAAGCTGGGGCGCATCCACGACAGCCTCGAGGCCGAACATGCGGTGAAGCTGGCGCAGGATGCCGGCTTCGACAACCTCAATCTGGACCTGATGTACGCCCTGCCCGGCCAGACGCTGGCGATGGCCGAGCACGACCTGCAGCGCGCGTTCGCCCTGCAGCCTGCGCATGTCTCGCACTACCAGCTCACGCTGGAACCCAACACGGTCTTCTTCGCCCGGCCGCCACAGGGCATTCCCGACGACGACTTGGCCTGGGACATGCAGGAGCATTGCCAGGCGCTGCTGGCCGACGCCGGCTACCAGCACTACGAGGTCAGCGCCTATGCCCGCGCGGGTCGCCGCTGCGCGCACAACCTCAACTACTGGCGTTATGGTGATTACATCGGCATCGGCGCTGGCGCGCACGGCAAGATCACCGTGGGCGCCACGCAACAGGTCCTGCGGCGCTGGAAGGTCAAGCATCCCACCGCCTATCTCGCCGCAGCGGGCACGCCGGACGCGATCGGCGGGGACGACGACATCACGCCGGAACGGCGCCCGTTCGAATTCATGCTCAACGCGCTGCGGCTGCAGGACGGCTTCGCCCTGACCGATTTCACCGCCACCACCGGGCTGCCGGCGGAACACATCGCGACGCCGTTGGAACAGGCCCGTCAACGCGGCTGGCTGGCGCTGTCCGGGACGCATGTGATGCCCACCGCGCTGGGGCGCCGCTTCACCAACGACGTGATCGAACTGTTCCTGGACCATTGACGCCCATCGCCCCGCCAGGGCGACGGATGGATGCGCCGGCAACGGCGGGTGTGATAATGATGCGGCTACAGGGGAGCCCACTGCACCGATGACCGGCACACGACCGCCTTCGCCCGCTGCCACGCCGACCACCATCGCGTCGTCGGCCTTGCCGCCGCGCGTGCGCCGCGTGCTGCAGAACCTGTACGACCATATCGCGACCGACTTCATCGCCGCGCTGAACGCGATGCTGGTGGAGTTCGAGCAGCAGTTGTTCAAGCAGGCCGAGCAGGCACGCAGCAACCATCTGCAGGCCCAGGTCTTCGTCGACCTGCGTGCCCTGCAGAAGCACCGGACCGAGCTGGTGCCGCACTACATGTTCGGCCTGGAAGCCGAGCTGGCCGGCATCCGCACGCCGCGCCCGGCAGCGGAGACCGCATCGGCGCTGCGCCTGGACTACCAGACGCTCACGCTGGTCGAAGATGCGGTGATGGACCAGGAAATCGTGCTGCGCGAAGTCGCGCGCCGGCACGAGCAGCGCGGCAATGCGCAGATCCTCATGCTGGGCCAGCGTTTCGGCGTGCTGGCCCGGGCCCCCGCCTACGACGCGGATACGCTGCCGCTGGGCCCCCACCGTCTCTGCCAGGTGCTGAAGGAGGCCGCCACCTGCCTGCAGCTGTCGCTGGATGCGCAGCTGGTGCTGTATCGCACCTTCGACCACAAGGTGATGCAGAACTACAGCGAATGGGCGGGGACGGTGAACCAGTTCCTGTCGCGCGAAGGCATCCTGCCGGGACTGGTCTACATGCCGCGGCGCGTCCGCGTGCAGGAGGCCATCCGCCATCCGCGCGACGCGGCCGACGGCACGGCCCGCCCCCTGACCGGCTGGCAGGGTGCGGCCTCGCACTGGGCCACGCTTACGCCCGAGCAACTGAACGCGGTGGCGGGCGCCCTGACCGGCAGCAGCACGGCGTCCGGCGCGGGCGCGGCGGCGGCGGTCGCTCAGGCGGGCGAGGCTCCACACACCTCCGCGGACAACGCTGAAACACCGGGCGATGCGGCAGGCTCGTTCGAAGTGCTGCAGAAGCTGCTGGCGATCCGCCGCGGCGGCCTGCAGGCCGATGCACAGGCGCTCGCCGATGCCGCCGTCCAGCCGGGGGGACACGGTACCCTGGCGCAGGGCGCAGGCGGCCACCCCGCAGGACCGACCGGGCCCGGCGGCCGTGGCGGCGCCGGCACTCCGTCCGGGCCGGGCGCCGGCGCACCGCGACTGCTTCCCACCCCCGATGTATTGAACACCTTGCAGGCCATGCAAGCCGCGCCCCTGCCCGCGCGCACGCCAGAGCAGCCGCGCCGCACGGTGCAGGACCTGCAGCAGGCGATGCTGGCGGCCGCCCGCGCGCAGCATGGACCCGATGCCACGCTGGCCAGTGCGGATTCGGACACCTTCGAACTGCTCGACCTGCTCTACAACGAGATCGAACGCGAAGTGCAGCACGATGCGCCCGCCGCCGACATGCTGGTGCGGCTGCAGGTGCCGGTGGTGCAGGCCGCCCTGCGCGACCGCAACTTCTTCCTGCGCGCACAGCATCCGGCACGCGACCTGCTCAACACCGTGGCCGAGTCGGGCGCCACCTGGCTGGGCGAGGAGGACGTGGACCCGCAGCTGCTGCAGAAACTGCACCAGGCGGTCGAGACCGTGGTGGAGACCTACGAAGGCGACGAGACCGTCTTCGAGGACGCCAGCCGCGAGGTGCAGCAGCACCTGCAGGCCGCCGCGCGCAAGGCCGAACTGGCCGAACGACGGCAGGTCGAGGCCGCCCGCGGCAAGGACCGCCTGGAGATCGCCAAGCAGCGCGCCGCCGAGACCATCGAATCGGCCATGGCCGAGGCCAAGCCGCAGAAATTCGTGCAGGCCCTGCTCAGCCAGGCGTGGGCCGACGTGCTCACGCTCACCCAGCTGCGCAATGGCGAAACATCCGGCGAGTGGGCCGATGCGCTGCAGACCACCCTGGAAATCGTGGCGGCCACCACCACCGCGCAGGGAGCCAATGCGGAACTGGCCGGCAAGATCGAGAAATCGCTGGTCCAGGTGGGCTACCACGAAGACGAGGCGGCGGCGATCGCGCGCCGTCTCTCCAGCGCCGAGGAAGATGAGGCCACCTCGCGCACCGAATTGACGGCCAGGCTCAAGGCGCGCGCGCGCCTGGGTGGACAGAACGAGGTCAAGAAGAAGCCCACGCAGCCGCGCACCCCCGAAGAGCAGGAATGCTACGACTACCTGCGCACGCTGCCGTTCGGCACCTGGTTCGAGTTCACCCGCAACCAGCAGGGCGACGTGCAGCGGCAGCGGCTGTCGTGGTTCAGCCCGGTCACCGGCAACGCGCTGTTCGTCAACCAGCGCGGCCAGCGCGTGGGCGAACATTCGCTGGACACGCTGGCGCACCTGATGGCCAAGGGCCAGGCGCAGGTGGTCACCGAAGACCGCGGCCGCCTGATCGACCGCGCCTGGAACGCCACCCTCAATGCGCTGCGCAGCCTGACCGGCCGCCGCGGCGAAGCCGAACCCGCCGGAGGTGCCGCATGATGCGCGAATTCCGCCGCGCCCGCCGGCGCAACGTGCCCAAGCCGGTGGCCGTGTTCGACCTGATGACCGAACAGGTGATCGGCCGCGTCGGCAACCTGTCCGAATCGGGCATGCTGCTGGTGGCCACCGAACCGGTGGTCGACGATGCGCTGTACCAGTTGCGGTTCCACCTGCGCGACGAGCGCGGCCAGGACGTCCCCATCGACGTGGGCGCGCACCTGGTCTGGTCCGCAGCAGCGAACACGCCCGGGCAGGCATTTGCCGGCCTGCGCTTCCTGACCATCGACCGCGAGCCGCTGGAGCGGCTGCGCCAGTGGGTCAACGCCGGGCCCGAAGCCGAATAGGACCCACACCACGGCCCGTCCGGGCCGGATGCGGCAAAATGGCGACTCTTCCGCACGAGTCGCCACCATGAACGCCCCCGCTTCCTTCGACACCGACCTCGTCCCGCTGTACGCCGATCACCTGGCGACGATGAAGCGGCGTGCCGACGAAGCGTTGGCGCGGGGCGGTTTCGACCACCTGGTCGTGCCCAGCGGCACGCAGCACTGGCAGGTCTTCGACGACCGCGACTACCCGTATGCGGTCAATCCGCAGTTCAAGGCCTGGCTGCCGCTCACGCGCCTGCCCTACAGCTGGCTGGTGTACACGCCGGGCGAACGGCCGAAGGTGATCTACTACCAGCCGTTCGACTACTGGCACGTGGTACCGGACGCGCCCAGCGGCTGGTGGGTGGACCACTGCGACATCCACATCATCCGCACGCCCGACGCAGCCGCGGCCCTGCTGCCGCCTGCCGCGCGCAGCGCCATCCTCGGCGAGCCGCAGAGCACGCTCGGCGACCATGCGCCGAACAATCCGGAACCCGTGATCCAGTACCTGGAGTACCAGCGTTCGTACAAGACGCCGTACGAGATCGCGCTGATGCGGCAGGCGCAGCGCCTGGCCGTACGCGGCCACCGCGCCGCCGAAGCAGCTTTCCGCGCGGGGGAAAGCGAGTTCGGCATCCACATGGCCTACTGCACGGGGGTGGGCCAGGACGCCAATGACTTGCCCTACGGCAACATCATCGGCCTCAACGAGCACGCCGCGGTGCTGCACTACATGGAGCTGCAGCGCGTCGCACCCGACCCACTGCGCAGCTTCCTGATCGACGCCGGCGCCAGCTTCCACGGCTATGCCAGCGACATTACCCGCAGCTACGCCTACGACACCGGCAGCGAGTTCCAGGCGATGATCGATGCGGTCGATGCCGCCCAGCAGAACATGTGCGCCGGCGTCCGCAGCGGCGTGGACTACAGGCAACTGCACGTGGACGCCCACCACACGCTGATGGGCATCCTGAAGGACTTCGGCGTGATCACCGTGTCGCCCGAGGCCGCGGTCGCCACCGGCGTCAGCGCGGCGTTCTTCCCGCACGGCCTGGGCCATCCCATCGGCCTGCAGGTGCACGACGTGGCCGGTTTCGCCGCCAGCGACCGCGGTGGCCGCATCGAACGCCCGGCCGGCCACCCCTACCTGCGCATGACGCGTGTGCTGGAACCGGGCATGGTCGTCACCATCGAACCCGGCCTGTATTTCATCGACCTGCTGTTGGAGGAGGTGAAGAAGAACGGCCACGCCGCCAGCGTCGACTGGGCGCGCGTCGATGCGTTCCGCCCCTACGGTGGCATCCGCATCGAGGACGAAGTGCTGTGCACCGGGGGCGATGCGGACAACCTGACGCGGCCGGCGTTCGCGGAAACGGCCTGAGTCGACGCACGACGGGCTGCGCGCGTGATGTTCATGATCGGCCAGGGCGAGAACGTGGTGGCGGTCGGTCCGCCCGAGCCGCAGCACTGCCCGCGCTGCGACCAGGTGCGCGATTTCGAGCCGCAGTTCGCGTACAAGTACGGCCGCTTCGACCTGCTGTTCGGCTTCGTCTACGGCCGGCGCTATCAGCTTGCGTGCCCGGTCTGCCACCACGGCTGGCGTCTCGACACCCGTGAAGCCGAGCGCCTGTACGGCCGACCCGACATCCCCTTCCGACTGCGCTACGGCCTGGTGATCCTGCTGGGCGTCTTCGCCGCGCTGGGCGCGGCCTCACTGGCGATGCCGCCAACGGGCTGACACACTCCGCGCCTGCAGCGCACGCGACACCCCGTCACGACACCCGGAGGTCCAGCATGAAACGCGTCACCGGCATCGGCGGCATCTTCTTCAAGTCGGCGGACCCCCAGGCGCTCAGCGCCTGGTACCGCGACCACCTGGGGCTGGACACGGCCGACTGGGGCGGCGCGATCTTCCCGTGGGGTGGCGAAGGAAGCCCCGCGGGCATGACCCTGTGGAGCCCGTTCAAGCAGGACACCACCTACATGGCGCCCAGCACCGCGAGCTTCATGATCAACTTCCGCGTGGCCGATCTGGATGCACTGCTGGCCGCACTGCGCGAAGAAGGCTGCAACGTCGTCGGCGATCCGCAGGTCTCCGAACAGGGCAAGTTCGGCTGGGTGCTGGACCCGGAAGGCAACAAGATCGAGCTGTGGGAACCGCCCGCGGGACAGTAGGAACACACATGCCACTGGGTGACGTCGCGGGTGAAGCGCTGAGCGGTGCGTTCCGCTTCATCGCACGGATCGTGTTCGAGATCGTCGTGGACGTGATCCTGCGCGGTACGGGCGCGATGATCCTGCGACTGCTGCACCCGAAGCACGAACCCGGCGAAACCGCCGCCATCATGACCGGCCTGGTGTTCTGGGGCACGGCGATCACGGTGTTTTTCCTGGTGTTCCGGATGGGGCGGTGACATGAAGGCCCCGCCCCGGCCACTCACTGATTGGATTTCTTTCGAACCTGGAGGCGAACCGCAATGACCCAGTCCGACTATCTGTTGATCTCCCGCGGCCAGTGGGACGAAACCGCATCGCCGCAGGACGTGCAGGACGCGATCGACCGCTTCTATGCGTGGTACGAACGCGGCCTGGCCGACGGCGTATTGAAGCCCGGCAGCCGGCTGGAGATGCGGGGCAAGCGCGTCACCCGCGATGGCATCACCGACGGACCGTTCGCCGAAGCGAAGGAGTTGGTGGGCGGCTACTGGTTCATCGTCGCCGACTCGCTGGAGGACGCCGCACGCATCGCCGCACAGAACCCGTGCCTCGCCTTCGGCCTGGAACTGGAGATCCGGCCGCTGGAGGCCGCGCGCGCGCGGGCGGACGACGTGACGAACGAAACGCCGCCAGCCTGGCGCTCGAACGACGGCTGATGGCGCCCATCACGGAAACGCCCTCCATGCTCGAAGGCGGCTGCCACTGCGGTGCCATCACCCTGGCCTTCTCGACCGCGCGGGTGCCTGCGGACACGGCGCCGCGTGCCTGCGACTGCAGCTTCTGCCGCGCACATGGCGCAGCCTGGGTCTCGGATGCGGCGGCGCAGCTGGTCCTCCAGGCGCACCGGCCGGACCGCGTGCGCCGCTACCGCCAGGGATCGCTGGCCGCACAGTTCCTGCTGTGCGGCGACTGCGGCGTACTGGTGGCCGTCGTGTTCGAGGACGGCGCCCGTACGTACGCCGCCGTCAATGCGCGCTGCCTGGAAGTGCGCGACGGGTTCGCGCCTGTCGTGCCGGCGTCGCCGCAGAAGCTGGAACCGGAGGAGAAGACGGCGCGCTGGCGCGAGCTGTGGATCGCCGACGTCCGGTGGACCACCGACTGATCCACCGCAAGGTACCGACGCGCCGGCAAGGCGATCAGGTCGCCGTCATCTCCGCTTCGATCTCGTCGGCGCTGCGTGCCAGCGCATCGGTCAGCACGACCGGCCCCTCGGCGGTGACCAGCACATCGTCCTCGGTGCGGATGCCGATGCCCCGCCACTTCGCATCCACCGTGGTGTCGTCGTGGGACACGTACAGGCCCGGTTCGATGGTGAACACCATGCCGGGTTCCAGCAGGCGCGATTCGCCGTCGATGCGGTAGTCGCCCACGTCGTGTACGTCCAGCCCCAGCCAGTGACCGGTCTTGTGGCGGTAGAAGCGGCGGTACGTGCCTTCGGCGAGGTTCTTCTCCAGCTTCCCCTTCAGCAGGCCCAGCTTGAGCAGCCCCTCGGTCAGCGTCTCGACCGCGGCCACGTGGCCGGCCTCGTAGGGCATCCCGACGCGCGCGCAGTCCAATGCGGCGCGCTGTGCGGCGCCGACCAGGTCGTGCAGCGCGCGCTGCGCGGGCGTGAAGCGCCCGTTGACCGGGAACGTGCGGGTGATGTCGGCGGCGTAGCCGCGGTACTCGGCGCCGGCGTCGATCAGCACCAGCTCGCCGTCGCGCGCCTGCGCCGTGTTGGCGCGGTAATGCAGCACGCATGCATTGCGGCCGGCGCCGACGATGCTGTTGTAGGCCGGCCAGGCGTCGTGGGCACGGAACACGCGCTCCAGGTCGGCCTGCAGCTCGTACTCGCGGATGCCCGGGCGCGCGACGCGCATCGCGGCCCGGTGCGCATGCACGCTGATGTCGGCGGCGCGCCGCATCAGCTTGATCTCGTCCTTCGACTTGAACAGGCGCAACTCGTGCAGCAGGTGGCCCAGTTCCAGGAATTCGTGCGGCGGCTGCGCGCCCTGCTTCACGTGCGCACGCACGTGGCGCACCCAGCCGATCAGCTTGAGATCGAAGTCGGCATCGCGCCCGAAGTGGTAGTAGACGCGCGAGCGCCCTTCCAGCAGCCCCGGCAGGATCTCGTCCAGGTCGTCGATGGGATAGGCATCATCCATCCCGTAGTCGTTTACCGCGCCGTCCTGGCCGGCGCGCGGGCCGTCCCAGCCTTCCCGTTCGGGATCGCGCTCGCGGCAGAACAGGATGGCCTCGCCATGCTTGCGGCCCGGCACCAGCACCAGCACCGCGTCCGGTTCGGGGAAGCCGCTCAGGTACCAGAAATCCGAGTCCTGGCGGTACGGGTAGTGGGTGTCGTGGCTGCGCACGCGCTCCGGCGCGGCCGGCAGCACCAGGATGGCGTCCTCGCCCGCCATCCGCATCAGCTGCCGGCGCCGGCGGGCGAACTCCGCCGCGGCGATGCCGGTCAGCGCCTTCATCAGTTCAGGCTCCGGCGGTGCCGGGGCCCCAGCACGCAATCGCCATGCAGCAACAGGGCCGCGACGCGCACGAATTCTTCCAGCTCGGCCAGCGCGTCCTCGTCTTCCTCGTCCTCGCTGCTCTCGGCCGAGGCCTTGGCCAGGCGTGCCAGGTCCTGCAGCGCTTCACTGCCCTCCTCCGACAGCGGCGGCGCGGCGCCGGCCGCCAGCCCGAACGCGCCCAGGAAACCCCGGCACCAGGAGAACAGGGCTTCGGCGCGCTCGTCCAGCGAGCGATCAGCGATGGGCAACAGCAGGTCGAACGAGAAGCCACGATCCTCGAGCTGGACGATGGCCGCTTCGCGCAGCTGGTCCAGCACGCTGCCGGGCGCCGGCGCGGGCAGGGCATCGTCGGCCAGCGCTCGCGCCAGCCAGGTGCCGTCGGTGGCGCCGCCACCGGCCAGCCAGCCGCACAGCACGCCGTGCAGTTCGGAGGCGTCCATGGCCAGTCCCAGCTGGCGGGAAGCCGCGTCGACGGCGGCGATATCGGGAAGGTCGGGCATAGAAGAACGCAATCCGCCACAGGTTTCGGACACCCGCGCAAGTGTACCAACGAAAAGCCGCATTCCGGCTTGTTGTGCATGCGTACGCATGCCTACACTCCGGTATCGCCTCGGCCCGGACAGCCCGTCCACCCCCATGCTCGCTCTTCCTGTCGCTGCAGTCCTCGCAACGGCGTCCCCGCTGTCGTCCCGAGCGCCGGTCATGCTGCTCGCCGGCGCAGTGCTGCTGGGCGTGGTGGCGATAGGCACGCGGCGCTGGTGGCAGGACTGGCTGGCGGCCCGCCAGGCGCCGCAGGAGCCGCCGCGCAGCGATGCACTGCGCAACCGCGACGAACGCCTGAAGCTGGCCCTGTGGGCCTCGGGCGAACAGTTCTGGGACTACGACCTGGTGCAGCGTCGGCTGTACCGCATGCGGGCGGACGAGACCGCAGTGCAGACCTCGGACATCACGGTGCTCACCCGGCAGGGCGAGGTACCCACCATCCACGAGGAAGACCTGCCGCTGGTGATGGAACGTCTGCGCCTGCACCTGCAGGGCAAGGCGCCCATCTTCACCTCCGAGCACCGCATGGACATGCAGGGCAACGGCACGTGGGTATGGGTGCGCGCCCGCGGCCGGGTGGTGGAACGCGACGCCGACGGCCAGCCGGTGCGCATCGCCGGCACCGCGCGCGACATCACCGCCAGCCGCAACGCCGAGTACGAGCACCGCATCGCCGGCGAGGTGATGCGCAGCATGAACGAGGCGGTGGCGGTGCTGGACTGGGCGCACCAGTTCATCACCATCAACCCGGCCTTCACCCGCATCACCGGCTATGCCGAAGAGGAGATCATCGGCCAGCCGATGACGATGCTGGATAGCGACCAGCACGAGGACGCCTTCTTCGAGCGGATGAACCGCGAACTGCGCCTGACCGGCCGCTGGTCCGGCGAGGTGTGGAAGGTACGCAAGGACGGCGAGGAGATCCTCTGCCGGATCGAGACCAACGTGGTACCCGACGCCAGCGGCGAACGCCCCCTCTACGTGCAGGTGCTCACCGACATCACAGAGCAGAAGCGCGCCGAACAGGAACTGCGCTACCTGGCCAACTACGACACGCTGACCAGCCTGCCCAACCGCTCGCTGCTGTCCGAGCGCCTGTCGCGCGCCATCGTGCGGGCCCGCCGCGAACACGGACATGTGGCGGTGCTGTTCATCGACCTGGACCGCTTCAAGGACATCAACGACTCGCTGGGCCACGCCACCGGCGACCGCATCCTGCGCGCGGCCGCCGCGCGCGTGCAGCAGACCGTGGGCACGCAGCACACCGTCGCACGGCTGAGCGGCGACGAGTTCACGGTGGTGCTTGAGGACATCAACGGCATGCCCGATGCCGAGGACGTGGCGCAGCGGATCATCCACGCATTCCACGCGCCGCTGAACTTCGGCGAACGGCTGGAGCTGGCGGTATCGCCGTCGATCGGCATCAGCCTGTACCCCGAGCACGCGCAGGTACCCACCGAACTGCTCAAGCATGCCGACACGGCGATGTACCAGGCCAAGGCGATGGGCCGGCACACCTACCAGGTGTATTCGGAATCGATGGACGAGAAGAACCGCCATCGCGCCATCCTGGCCAGCGCGCTGCGGCGGGCGATCGACCGCAACGAGCTGTCGCTGGTGTTCCAGCCGCGGCTGTCGATCTCGCGCCAGCGCGTCACCGGCGTGGAGGCCCTGCTGCGTTGGGACAGCAAGGAATTCGGCATGGTCTCGCCGGCGCAGTTCATCCCGCTGGCGGAAGAATCCGGCATGATCCTCGAGCTGGGCGCCTGGGCGCTGCGCGAGGCCTGCCTGACGCTGCGCGAATGGCACGAGCAGGGGCTGGAGGAGCTGTCGATGGCGGTCAACGTTTCGTCCACCCAGCTGCAGCGCGGGGACCTGCAGGCGGTGGTGGCGCGCACGTTGCAGGAGACCGGCATTCCCGCCAACCGGCTGGAGCTGGAGCTCACCGAGAGCGTCATCATGACCCACCCCGAGCAGAACGCCGACACCCTGCGCGCGTGCCGCCGCCTGGGCATCTCGCTGGCCATCGACGACTTCGGCACCGGCTACTCGTCGCTGGCCTACCTGAAGCGCCTGCCACTGACCACGCTCAAGATCGACCGCGAGTTCATCGGCGACCTGACCCACGACACCGACGACGAGGCCATCACCAGCACCATCATCACGATGGGGCAGTCGCTGGCCCTGAAAGTGGTCGCCGAGGGCGTGGAGACCTGGGACCAGTACGAGTTCCTGCGCAACCACGGCTGCGACGAGGTGCAGGGTCACTGGGTCTCGCAGGCGCTGGGCGCCGACCAGTGCCTGCGTTTCATCCGCGAGTACTACCCGGGCTCGGGCATGCGCGTGGCATCCTGACCCTGTAGGAGCGGGCCATGCCCGCGATGCTCTTGCGTGGTCTCATTAAAAAGCATCGCGGGCATGGCCCGCTCCTACAGAGCATCGCCAGCCGCCGCTTGACCGGCCGCCGGGCGCATGCCTAATGTGCCACCATGGATAACGCCGACCTTCTCGACCAGCTCCGCACGCTCGGTACGCGCATCCAGGACCTGGCGGACCGTTGCCAGCGCCTGGCGGACGAGAACCGCAGCCTGCGCCAGCAACAGGAGCACCTGGTCGGCGAACGCTCGCAGCTGCTGGCCAAGAACGAACAGGCGCGCTCGCGCGTGGAAGCGATGATCAGCCGCCTGAAGTCGCTGGAGCAGCACACATGAGCGCCACCGAACCGGTCAGCGTCCATATCCTGGACCGCGAGTACACCGTCGGCGTCGCGCCCGACGAACGTTCCAGCCTGATGGCGGCGGCCAAGCTGCTGGACAGCCGCATGCGCGAGGTGCGCGGCAGCAACCGCATGGCGGCGGTGGACCGCGTGGCCGTGCTGGCCGCCCTCAATCTGGCACACGAATTGCAGCAGCTGCGCGACGAGCAGCAGGCGCGCAACCGCGAGGTCGAGCGCACGCTGCAGGACCTGCACCGCAAGCTGGACAGCGCGCTGGGCACGCCGTAACGCAGCGCGCACCACACCGACTGCCCACTGAATCCGCCGACGAACGGGCTAGGCAAAAACGCGGCATTGGCTATACTGGCCACGCGTCCTCTGCTGTTCTCGACAGTGCGCGCAAACATTCGCCTTGTCCCTTAATGACGACCACGGGAAGGTGACGGTTACCGGGAGTGCAAGTCTGCCTCGCAGCGGAAAGCCCGATGGTTACCCAACCTTCCCACTTGAACCCCGGGTTCAAGGTCGTTTCGCGAACATCGTGCATGGCGGAGGACGTATTTTTCCCGCGGCAGCGGCATCAGCCGCGACCCGGCCGGTCCAGTTGCACCCGCCCTTGAGCGGGAAGACTTCGAAACGAAGCCGATTGCACCAGGGACCCGACGCGCAGGGCCGTGACTGACGCCGCTCCCGCGGTCCCACCGGCAACGCCGGTACGCATGCCGTAAAATTCGCGCATGCCCGACTCCCTGTCTTTCGCCCATGCCGCCGAGCGCAATGCCCTGCGCCGTGAACTGCGTGCGCGTCGCCGCGCCCTGCCCGCCGCCGCGCGCATTGCCGGCGCCGATGCACTGGCCACGCGCCTGTTCGCACTCCCGTTCTTTCCGGCCAAGGGCTACGTCGCCGGCTATTGGGCGATGGATGGCGAAATCGGCCTGCACAGCTGGCAGCTGCGCCTGCCACCCGGCCTGGTCTACTGCCTGCCCGTCCTGGCCGACGACGAGACGCTCCGCTTCGCCCCCTGGCGACCGGGCGACGAACTGGTGACCAACCGCTACGGCATTCCCGAACCGGATGTCGATCCTCGCGCCAGCCTGACCGCCACGGACATGGCGTTGATCGTCGTGCCGCTGGTCGGCTTCGACGGTGCGGGCCACCGGCTCGGCATGGGCGGCGGATGGTACGACCGCACGCTGGCGTCGCGCCTGCAACGCCCCGCGCCGCCCTGGCTGGTCGGTGTCGGCTTCGAGGCCCAGCGCATCGACGCGGTCGGCGCGCAGGCCTGGGACGTACCGCTGGATGCCATCTGCACCGAGCGCGATACGCTGATTCCTTCCTCTTCTTTGCCGGACGCCCCACCATGACCGCCCGCAAGCGCTACTGGCTGATGAAGTCGGAGCCTGATGCCTTCTCCATCGACGATCTTGAAAAGGTCGGCACCGAACCGTGGAACGGCGTGCGCAATTACCAGGCGCGCAACTTCATGCGCAGCATGCAGGTCGGCGACGGCGTGCTGTTCTACCACTCCAACTGCAAGGAACCGGGCATCGTCGGTACGGCGACCGTGTCCAGTGTCGCGTATCCGGACGAAACACAGTTCGATCCGAAGTCCGACTACCACGATCCGAAGAGCACGCGCGAAGATCCGCGCTGGTCGCTGGTCGACGTCGCGTTCGAACGCAAGCTCACGCGCACCATCACGCTGGACGAGATCAAGCAGCATGCCGACGCCCTGGGCGATGGCTTTGCGCTGATCCAGCGCGGCAACCGGCTGTCCGTGCTGCCGGTCACCGCCGCGCAATGGAAGTTCCTGCTGGCGCTGGAATGATCGATATCCCGGCCGGAGCGACGTCAGTCGCGACCATGCAGCCCCGGAGACGGGCAGCGCGATAGCACGGTGACGTCCACGCTCCTGTCATCCCGGGTTTTTCCGATGCCTCATCCCCCCCGGTCGCGACTGACGTCGCGCCTACAGCAACCCCATCCTGTACACGAGTGTTGAACCCATGAGCGAAGCAAAGCGCCTGGCCGGCGAAAAGGCCATCGAGTTCGTCGAGGACGGCATGATCGTCGGCGTGGGCACCGGGTCCACCGTGGCCTACTTCATCGATGCGCTGGGGCGGGTCAAGGACCGCATCAAGGGCGCGGTGTCCAGCTCCGAGCAGAGCACCGCGCGACTGAAGCAGCATGGCATCGAGGTACTCGATCTCAACCACACCGGTACGCTGTCGCTGTACGTGGACGGCGCCGACGAATGCGATCCGCACAAGCGCCTGATCAAGGGTGGCGGCGCGGCGCTGACGCGCGAGAAGATCATCGCCGAAGCCAGCAAGCAGTTCGTCTGCATCGTCGACCCCAGCAAGCAGGTGCCGGTGCTGGGCAAGTTCCCGCTGCCGGTGGAAGTCATCCCGATGGCGCGCAGCCTGGTCGCGCGCGAGATCCTGGCACTCACCGGCGGCCAGCCGGTCTGGCGCGATGGCACCGTCACCGACAACGGCAACGTGATCCTGGACATCCACAACCTGTCGATCACCGATCCGGTGGCGATGGAGCGCGAGATCAACCAGATTCCGGGCGTGGTCAGCGTGGGCCTGTTCGCCCGACGCCCGGCCGACATCGTCATCGTCGGCGGGGAGCCGCCGGTCGTCCTGCGCTGAGCGGTTGCGGAACCGGGACCGGTTCAGGCGCTGTCGGACAGCGCCTTGACCAACTCGCCGACCAGCTCGCGCTTCTTCGGCGACAGTTGCAGATAGGCATCGATCGTCTGCCGCTCGCGGCTGCCGACGCCTGCGGGCCACGTCATGCGCGGTTCCGCCACACGCGATCGCGGCGCGGTGCCGAAGCGCAGCGTGTGCGGCTCCACCCCCAGCAGATCCGCCAGTACCTGCAGCTTGTCCTGCGCGGGTATGGCCTGGGCGCCCAGCCAGCGCGACGTGGTCTGCACGCTGACGGAGCGTCCGCGATAGTGCGTGTTGAACAGGTGGAACAGGACGGTGGGGCGCGGCTCGTATCCCGCCTGCTGCATGGCGTGCGCCAATCGCTGTGAGAATTTTTCGCGCTCGTTGCCCATGGAGGAAACGTTAGCGGCGACGAATCACACTTATTCACCACTTAAGTTAATTGACGCGCACTTATCGAGTTCATACAGTCGGGGCGTCCTGCTAATCCAGCCCTTCGATCCACCCGGAGCCGGCGACCGCAGGGTTTCCCCTCCGACACAAGGAACTGTCGATGATGCTCTTCGAGACCCGCGCGCCCGATGCGCCCCGCCCTGCCGGCCCGCATGACGGGGCCGCCCTCGCGCCCCTCCATGCCCCACTCGACGATGCACTTCATCTGCTGCAAGCCGACCCCGGCCACAGCCTGGCCGATCCGGGCCTCGCCCGGCTGACGCAGGCCGGCCTGGACCGCCTGTTCGTGGCCGCGCGCCGGCAGGCGGACCGGAGCCATCAAGGCATCCTGTTACTGTTGGACCTGCTGCCGCTGGCGCAGCGTGCCGATCCGGCCACCGCTTCACGGCTGGTGGCCGGCATGGCTCGCCAGTTGCGCCATCACCTTGAAGACCAGCAACGCTGGCAGGCCCTGGCCGACAACGCCGCTTACTACCGCGACAACCGCCAGGTCGCCGAACGCATCGCCGCGCGACTGCTGCAGGACTGACCAGCGCCTGCCACATGCAGCGCTACACTAGCCTCTCCCCTGGATGCCGGACTCCGACATGCGCTCCCGAGCTTGGCCTGTGCTTGCTTTCTCCCTCCTCCTGCTCAGCGGCTGCGCCAGCGGGGGGCCTTGGGTGGAGGTCGGTGGCGAGCGTTTCCGTGTGGAGATCGCCGATGACGATGCAGAGCGCGCCCGCGGACTGATGTTCCGCGACCGCCTGGAGGACGGCACCGGCATGCTGTTCATCCACGAGGCCGAGGAACCGCAGGCCTACTGGATGAAGAACACCCGCATTCCGCTGGATATCCTGTACTTCGACAACGCACGCAGGCTGGTGACCCAGCAGCGCAATGTACCGCCGTGTTCCGGTGGCGACCGATGCCCGGCGTATCCCAGCGACCAGCCGGCCCGTTTCGTGCTGGAACTGAACGCCGGCGAAGCCGAACGCCTCAAGCTCCAGGACGGCGCCGAGCTGACCTTCGGCGAAGGCATTCCGCCCGTCCGCTGAGGCTTGATTCGCGGTGGGATTGGCCCCAGTCTGTCGGCATGGGGGATCGACTGACATTGCCGGAATGGAATGCGTTGGCCAGCCAGCCCGATGACACGGTGCCGCTGCTGGAAACCGCGCTGCTGATCGCACGCGACGAGTATCCCGACCTGGACCCCGACCTCTACGACACGCTGGTCCAGAGCCACGCCGAGCACCTGCGCCACGAGATCGCCACGATCGAACCGTGGCCCCTGAAGATGGCCGTCATCAACCGCCATCTGTTCGACGAACTGGGCTACACCGGCAACCACGACGAGTACTACGATCCGCGCAACAGCTACCTCAACGAGGTGTTCGAGCGCCGCCTGGGCAATCCGGTGTCGCTGGCGATGGTGCAGATGGAAGTCGCGCGGCGGCTGGGCGTGCCACTGGATGGCGTGTCGTTCCCCGGCCACTTCCTGGTGCGCCTGCCGGTGGACGACGGCCTGCTGGTGATGGACCCCTTCAACGGTGGCCGCCCGCTCGGCGTGGACGAGCTGCGCGAACGCGCCAAGCCCCATCTGGGCGGCGACATCCCCGACGATGCCGCGCTGCTGCACATCCTCAACCCGGCCTCGCACCGCGCCATCCTGGTGCGCACGCTGCGCAACCTGCACGGCGTCTACGCCGAACGCGAGGAATGGGACCGGGCCGCCCGCAGCGCCGACCGCGTGCTCAAGCTGACGCCCGACCAGCCCGACGCCCTGCGTGACCGCGGGCTGGCGTACCTGAAGATGGATTACCGCGCCGGCGCGCAACGCGATCTGGCGCGCTATCTGCACCTGTCGCCGGACGCGAAGGACGCCGCGGAACTGCGCGAACAACTGATCGAACTCAACGCGGCGCGCACGTCGCGGATGCATTGAACGCGCAGCGCCTGCCGGCGCCGTTGTAGGAGCGACGCAAGTCGCGACCGCGGAAAGTCCCTTCCATCGAACTGCGGTCGCGCGCGTGTCGAACCACCGAAGCGCGTTGATGGAAGCACGTCATGGCCCATGCCGCCGCAAGGACGCCCGATCCATGCGATCGCGACTCACGTCGCTCCTACAGTGCCCCGGGAAATCAATCCAGCTCCACCATCTCGAAATCGTCCTTGCCCACGCCGCAGTCGGGGCAGGTCCAGTCGTCCGGGATGTCTTCCCAGCGCGTGCCCGGGGCGATGCCTTCTTCCGGCAGGCCGTCGGCTTCGCTGTAGATGAAGCCGCAGACCACGCACATCCAGCTGCGGTAGAGGGTGGCGGTGGCGTCGGTCACGGGGATAATGCCGGCTTGGAGAAGCGGCCATTGTCCCATCGCCGCCCACGCACCGGAAGTTCGACGATGACACCCCTGCCGCCCACCGTCCGCACCGCCCGCGGGCTGTACCTGATCACCCCGGAGGAGCCGGATACCGCCCGCCTGCTGGCGCGCGTGGCCGCGGTGCTGCCGCAGGCGACCTGGCTGCAGTATCGGCAAAAGGGCGCCGGTCCCGATCTCCGCCTCGTCCAGGCCGCCGGACTGCAGGCCTTGTGCAGGGAGGTGGGCGTGCCCCTGATCATCAACGACGACGTGGCGCTGGCTGCGGCGATCGGTGCCGCAGGCGTGCATCTGGGCGAAGAGGATGGCGACATCGCCGCCGCAAGGACGCAACTCGGTACCCAGGCCATCATCGGAGCGTCCTGCTACGACGCACATGCTCGGGCCGAACGTGCCGTCGCCGCTGGCGCCAGCTACGTGGCGTTCGGCGCCTTCTTCCCGACCACCAGCAAGGTCACCACGCGCCGCGCCAAGCCTGCCCTGCTGGCGGAAGCCGCCGCGCTGGGCGTCCCCCGGGTGGCGATAGGCGGCATAACGCCTGACAATATGGGCCCGCTGGTGGCCGCGGGCGCCGACCTGGTCGCCGTGATCGGCGGCGTGTTCGAGGCGGCCGATCCGGTGGCCGCTGCGCAGGCCTATCGATCAGGATTTGACCGCGCTTGACGTTCCTGTGGGAGTGGTGCCGACATGCCGCCACCACTCCCACGACGATCTCTACTTTCTGGAATCCCCATGAATCACGACCAGTCCCACGCCCTCTTCGCCCGCGCCCAGCAGTTGCTGCCTGGCGGCGTCAATTCGCCGGTGCGCGCGTTCAAGTCGGTGGGAGGCGAGCCGTTCTTCGTGCAGCGCGCGGACGGCGCGTACCTGCATGACGTCGACGGCAACCGCTACATCGACTACGTCGGCTCCTGGGGCCCGATGATCGTCGGCCACAACCATCCGGCCGTGCGCGAGGCGGTGCAGGCGGCCATCCAGAACGGCCTGTCGTACGGCGCGCCCTGCCCGGCCGAGGTGACGATGGCGGAAACGATCACGCGCCTGGTGCCGTCGTGCGAGATGGTGCGCATGGTCAACTCCGGCACCGAGGCCACGCTGTCGGCGATCCGGCTGGCGCGCGGGGCCACCGGCCGCAACCGCATCGTCAAGTTCGAAGGCTGCTACCACGGCCACGGCGACTCGTTCCTGGTGAAGGCCGGCAGCGGCATGCTGACGCTGGGCGTGCCGACCTCGCCCGGCGTGCCGGCGGGGCTGAGCGAATTGACCCTGACGCTGAGCTATAACGACTTCGCCGGCGCGACCGCACTGTTCGAGCAGTACGGCAGCGAGATCGCCTGCCTGATCATCGAGCCCGTCGTCGGCAACGCCAACTGCCTGCCCCCGCGCGAAGGCTACCTGCAGCATCTGCGCGCCCTGTGCACGCAGCATGGCGCGCTGCTGATCTTCGACGAAGTGATGACCGGCTTCCGCGTGGCGCTGGGCGGCGCGCAGGCGCACTACGGCATCACGCCGGACCTGACCACCTTCGGCAAGATCATCGGCGGCGGCATGCCGGTGGGCGCCTACGGTGGCCGTCGCGAGCTGATGCAGCAGATCGCGCCGGCCGGCCCGATCTACCAGGCCGGCACGCTGAGCGGCAATCCGGTGGCGATGGCGGCCGGCCTGGCGATGCTGGAGCTGATCCAAGCGCCGGGTTTCCACGACGGGCTCGCCGCCGCGACGGCAGTGCTGTGCGAAGGCATGGAGGCTGCCGCGCGCGACGCCGGCGTGCCGCTGACCACCACGCGCGTGGGTGCGATGTTCGGGCTGTTCTTCACCGACCAGCAGGTCGATACCTACGCCCAGGCCGTGGCCTGCGACACCGCGGCGTTCAACCGTTTCTTCCACGCGATGCTGGAGCGCGGCGTGTACCTGGCACCTTCGGCGTTCGAAGCCGGCTTCATGTCCAGCGCGCACACGCCCGACGTCATCGACGCGACGATCGCCGCCGCCCGCGAGGCCTTCAAGGTGGTCGCCGCGGGATGAAGCCGCGGATCCACCAGGTGCTGTTCGATTTCGACGGCGTCCTGGCGCACTACCGGCACGAAGTCCGGATCGCACACCTCGCGGCGCATGCCGGATGCGCGCACGAGCGCGTGCGCGAGGTGCTGTTCCTATCGGGGCTGGAAGTCGAGTACGACAGCGGCCGCGTCGACACGGCGACGTACCTGCGCCGGATCGGCGAAGGGATCGGTGTCGCCATCGACGAGGATGCATGGATCGCCTCGCGGATGGCCGGCAGCACGGCCATGGACGATGTGCTGACCCGTGTCACCGCACTGCACCCGGACGTGGCGATGGGCGTGCTGACCAACAACGGGGCCATGATGACGCAGGCCATCCCGCGCATCGTCGCGCCGCTGGCGGCGCGGATCGAGGGCCGGGTGCTGACCAGCGGCGGCCTGCAGCGTCGCAAGCCGGCACCGGCCACCTTTGCGCATGCGCTGGAGCTGCTCGGCTGGGACGCCGCCAGCACACTGTTCGTCGACGACAGGTTCACCAACGTGCAGGGCGCGCGCGAGGCCGGCCTGCACGCAGAGACCGTCACCGACGGACGCACGCTGGGCAAGGCGCTGAAGCGCTATGTCTTCGGCCCCCAGACCGGCTGGTGATCGGCCTGGTTTGAACCTTGATTGATCCGACGGCGGGACACTGGTGCCCTTCCACCGGAGAACCGTCGTCATGCGCTTCATGTCACGCACGTTCCACCTGGCCTGCGCACTCCTGCTGGCCACCGCCGCCACCCCGCTGCACGCGGCGAAGGCGGACAGGATCCTGATCGTCGTCAGCGGCGAGGGCCGCGACCAGGGCAAGACCCGCCCCGGTTACGAGTTCGATGAGCTTTCGCAGGCGTGGCTGATCTTCCAGGCCAACGGCTTCGCCATCGATGTCGCCAGCCCGCAGGGCGGCGCCGTGGAGGCCGACAAATACGACCCGCAACAACCCTTCAACGCTGCCCTGCTCGCCGACACGGAGGCCACGCGCATGCTGGCCGCCACGCGCAGGACGGACCAGGTGAAGGCCGAGGACTACGCGGCGATCTATGTGGTCGGCGGCAAGGGCGCGATGTTCGACCTGCCGCGCGATACCGCACTGACCACGCTGCTGGGCGATGCCTACGAACGCGGCGTGGTGATCGGCGCGGTCTGCCACGGACCGGCCGCCCTGGCCGACGTGCGTCTGCGCGATGGCACACCCCTGGTGCAGGGCAAGGCGTTGACCGGATTCACCAACGAGGAAGAGGCGGTCTTCGGCAAGCGCTGGGTGAAGGAGTTTCCGTGGCTGCTCGAGGACCGTATGCGCGCGCGTGGTGCGCAGTGGCAGGAAGCGCCGCTGATGATGGCGAAGGTCGTCGTGGATGGCCGCCTGGTCACCGGGCAGAATCCGTATTCCACCCCCGGCGTCGCGGACGCCATCATCCGTGCCACGGGGCGCACGCCGGTGTCGCGGACGCCGTGGCGCGACGAACTGACGATGGGTCTCGCGGCGCAGGTGCGTGTTGGCGACGTGGGTGCCGCCGCCACCGCACTCGCGACCGATGGCAGGCGCTACCACGTGGACCTGCTCGGCATGCTCGGGTACTACCAGGCACAGGCCGCGACCCGCGACGAAGACGTGCGCCATGCCCTGCAGCTGATGCAGCTGGCGTTGCCGTACATGCCGCAGCCGGAACTGAAACTCGGCGCCGCCGAAGCGCATCTGCGCCTGGGCGAACGGGAGCAGGCGAGATCGCTGGTGCGGCAGGTGCTGGCGGGCAAGCCGGACATGGCCGAAGCTAAGGCCCTCCTGCAACGCATCGACGGCTGAACGATGGCGGCACCGGCGGCCCGTATCCTGGTGATCGAAGACAACGCGCTGCTGCGGACGCAGCTGCAGCGGCTGTTCGCCGACGCCGGCATGGCGGTCGAGTTCGCCTCGGACGGCCTGGCCGGATTGCAGATGGCGCTCGACGCGCCGCCCGACGTGCTGGTGCTAGACGTGGGCCTACCCGGACTCGATGGCCTGCGCCTGTGCGAGCGCCTGCGCACGCATGCCGATCGGCATGTCCCGGTGCTGATGTTGACCGCGCGCGATGCGCTGGAGGACAAGCTGCAGGGCTTCCGCGCCGGCGCCGACGACTACCTGGTCAAGCCCTTCGCGGGTGCGGAACTGCTCGCGCGCTGCCAGGCGCTGACCGTCCGCCACCGCAGCGGCGAGACGCACGTGTTGCGGATCGGCACCCTGCGCATCGACCGCCGGCAGGGCCAGGCGGCGCGCCAGGACAGGCCGCTCGACCTGCACCAGACCGCCTACCAGATCCTGCTCGCCCTGGCCGAAGCATGGCCGCGCACGCTGACGCGCAGCGAGCTGATCCAGCGCCTGTGGGGCGATGCGCCGCCGGACTCCGATCCGCTGCGCACGCATCTCTACCTGCTGCGCCAGGCGCTGGACAAACCGTTCGCCACGCCGATGCTGAAGACCGTGCACGGCGTAGGCTTCCGCCTGCAGGCCGACGCATGAGCGCATCCCCCCTGCCGCGTCGACGGTTGCGCAACCGGTTGATGCTGGTGTTCGCCGGCTTCACGCTGTTGCTGGCCATGTTGTTCGGCCTTTACGCGCTGCTCTTCGTCTACACCGTCGAAGACCGGCTGTTCGACACGCTGCTCGAGCGCGAAGCCGCGGCGCAACAGGCGCACTACGCCGCGCATGGGCGCTGGTCCCCGCCACGCAACGGCTTCATGGACGTGGTGGAGCGGACCGACGCACTGCCCGACGGCATCGGCGACGTGCTTGGCGAGGAGCCGGCGCGCCGGGAGTTCGCCGGCACGCAGGGACGCCATTACCACCTGCGCGCACTGGATCCTCCCGCGCCCGCGCCACGCGCCTGGCTGGTCGCCGAGGTCAGCGGTCTGCTGGCGGTCCGGCCGATGCGGTCGGAGATGCTGCAGCTGCTGGCCTGGACCGGCACGATCGCCGTGGCGCTCGCGCTGCTGGTCGGCGGCTGGCTGGCGCGACGGACCACCGCACCGCTCTCGCGACTGGCGGCGGCCGTCGGGGACGCGACGCCGGAACGGCTGCCGCCCCACTTCGCGGCCGGCTTCCCCGACGACGAGGTCGGGCTGCTCGCCCGCCGACTGGACGACCTGATCGCCCGCATCCGCGCCTTCGTGGAGCGCGAACGCGAGTTCACCCGCGATGCGAGCCACGAACTTCGCACCCCCCTGACCGTGATCCGCGCCGCCAGCGAACGGCTTTCCGCCGATCCCGGCCTGGGTGCGGATGCACGCGCCAGTGTCGACCACATCGGCCAGTCGGCCGCGCACCTCGAGCAGACCATCACCCTGCTGCTGGCGCTGGCGCGTGAACAGGAATCGCCGGCCGCGGTGCCGGACACGATCGTGCTGCCGTTGCTGGAACGTGTCGTGGTCGAGCAATCGCCATGGCTCGAAGGCAAGCCCGTGGAGGTGAGCGTGAACGTCGCGACCGACCTCGGCAGCACGCTGCCGGCACCGGTGCTGCAGGTCCTGCTCGCCAACCTGGTCGGCAACGCGTTTGCGCACACCCGCGCGGGGCGCATCGCGATCACGGGCGACGGCGATGCGCTGCGCATCGCCAATCCAGGCGGCGCCGTCGGCGAACACGATTTCGCGCCCTTCGCGAAAGGCGAAGAAAGCACGGGCTTCGGGCTGGGCCTGTCGATCGTGCGCCGGCTGTGCGAGCGGCACGCCATCGACCTGCGCTTCGACCAGGAGGAAGACGGCACGGTGGCCTACCTCCCGCTCCGCAAGGGCGCGAGGCTCAGCCTGGCTTCGCGAACGCCCTCAGCGCTGCGTGCAGGCGACTGAGGCCCTCGCCGACTTCCTCATCGGTGATGTTCAGCGACGGCACGAAGCGGAGCACGTCGGGGCCCGCCTGCAGCATCAGCAGGCCCTTCGCGGCGGCCAGGTCCAGTACCTCGCCCGCACGGCCGGCGTACTTCGCGTCGAGCACGGCGCCCAGCATCAGGCCGCGACCACGCACCTGCGAGAACAGGCCGAGTTCGGCGTTCATCGCATCCAGCCCCTTGCGCAGCGCGGCCGACTGACGCGCCACGTTGTTGGCGATCTGCGGCGAGGCCAGCTTGCGCAGCGCCACGCGCGCCACCGCGGCGGCCAGCGGGTTGCCGCCGAAGGTGGTGCCATGCGCGCCGAACTGCATCGCCTGCGCCACCCTGGGGCCGGCCAGCATCGCACCGATCGGGAACCCGCCGCCCAGGGCCTTGGCCAGCGTCACGATGTCGGGCACCACGCCATCCTGCCAGTGCGCGAACAGCGTGCCGGTACGGCCCATGCCGGCCTGGATCTCGTCCAGCACCAGCAATGCGCCGTGGTGGTCGCACAGCTCGCGCACCGCGCGCAGGAAGCCGGAGGCGGCCGGCATCACCCCGCCCTCGCCCTGTACCGGCTCCAGCATCACCGCGGCCACGTCGCCGCAGGACATGGCGATCTCGAGCTGGGTCACGTCGTTGAAATCGACGTAGCGGAAGCCGCCGGGCAAGGGCTCGTAACCTTCCTGGTACTTGGGTTGCGCGGTGGCGGTGACCGCGGCCAGCGTGCGGCCGTGGAAGCTGCCGCGGAAGGTCACGATGACGCGCTGGTCCGGCGCGCGGCCCTGGGATGCCGCCCATTTGCGCACCAGCTTGATCGCGGCCTCGTTGGCCTCGGCGCCGGAGTTGCACAGGAATACGCGCTCGGCGAAGCGCGAGGCGGTGACCAGTTCCTCGGCCAATCGCAGCGGCGGTTCGCTGTAGAACACGTTGCTGGTATGCCAGAGCTTGCCGGCCTGCTCGGTGAGTGCAGCCACCAGATCCGGATCGTTGTGGCCCAGCCCGCATACGGCGATGCCCGCGGACAGATCCAGATATTCGCGGCCCTCGCTGTCCCACACGCGTGCGCCCTGGCCGCGCTCCAGGATCACCTCGCGCGGGCGGTACACCGGCAGGTAATAGCGTTGGCCGTGGGCCAGCAGGTCGGCGGTGGTGGAGACGCTCATGGGCGGACGGGCAACAGGAAGGAGGGCATATTGTGACGCATGCCGGCATCGCCGGCGGGATCTGCGCCGCCGTCCTGCAGGACGCGCGGTCGCCATTGGTGCATCATCGCGCCCATGAAGTTCCAGCCGCGCCTGTTCTCCGATCCCCAGCTCAATCCCGCCACCGACACGGGCTGGAGAAGGCGCTGGTTCGACATCATCTATCGCCACGACACGCCGCCGTCGCGCAATTTCGACCTGGCGCTGGTGCTGGCGATCCTGGCCAGCGTCATCGTTATCATGCTGGACAGCGTGCAGGCCTTCCACGCGCGCCATGCCGGCGTCCTGTACGCACTCGAGTGGGCCTTCACCCTGTTGTTCACCGCGGAATACGTGCTGAGACTGGCGACGGTCCGCCGCCCGCTGCGTTACGCGGTCAGCATCTGGGGCATCATCGACCTGCTGTCCATCCTGCCCACGTACGTATCGGTGCTTGTCCCCGGTGCGCAGAGCCTGCTGGTGGTGCGCATCCTGCGCATCCTGCGGCTGTTCCGCATCCTGAAGCTGACCCAGTACGTCGAAGAGAGCGGGCAACTGGTGGGCGCGCTCTGGCGAAGCCGGCGCAAGATCTTCGTCTTCGTCTGCGCGGTGCTGACGCTGGTCGTCATCTTCGGGGCACTGATGTACGTGGTGGAGGGTCCGGAACACGGCTTCACCAGCATTCCCACCAGCATGTACTGGGCCATCGTCACGATGGCGACCGTCGGCTTCGGCGACATCGCGCCGCAGACCACGGCCGGCAGGGCGATCACCTCGGTGCTGATCCTGATCGGTTACAGCATCATCGCCGTGCCCACCGGCATCTACACCGCCGAACTGGCCAGCAGCCTGCGCGAAGCTTCGCACGAACGCGGCCACCTCGATCGCCGCGGCTGTCCCGAATGCGGCCTGGAGGGCCACGACCCCGACGCCCTGCACTGCCGCCATTGCGGCGCGCGCCTGCCCGTCCCGATGGGTTGAACCCGCCACCTAGGCAGCGAATGCGATCTCGCCGGCAGGCAGCGCACGGATGCTGACGCCGAAGCTGCGGATGGCCGGCAGCGTGGCGTTGTGGTGGGCACGGATCTGCGCGGCATCGGCGTGCGCCTTGTCGTGCGTGGTATGCGCGTCCGCCGCCAGCACCACGTGGTAGCCATGCGCCGCCGCGCTGCGCGCGGTGGTATCCACACAGAACTCGGTGGCATACCCGCACAGCACCACGCCTTCCACGCCGCAGAACGACAGCACTTCGTCCAGGCCGGTGCGCAGGAAGGCATCCGGCGTGGCCTTGCGGACGCGGTAGTCGCCCTCGGCCACCTGCAGGCCCGGATGCAGCGCCCAGCCAGGCGACTCGGCTTCCAGGTCGCCCGCGCGCTCGTGCTGCACGAACACCACCGGCATGCCGGCCTCGCGCGCCTTCGCCGACAGCGCGTTGATGCGCTCGACCACCGCATCGGCATCGGCCGGCGGCGGCTGCGGTTCGAACAGGCCGCGTTGCACATCGATCACGAGCAGGGCCAGATTCATCTGCACAACTCCTTGCGGGGGCGTGTCACCAGCTTCCCGTATTCGGCATCGAAAGCCAAGGCTCCTGCGGCGGCAGCGCAGTGCCCTTCTGCAGCAGTTCGATGGAGATCAGGTCCGGCGTGCGGACGAAGGCCATGCGGCCGTCGCGCGGGGGCCGGTTGATGGTGATGCCCATCGACTGCAGGTGCGCGCACAGCGCGTAGATGTCGTCCACTTCGAAGGCCAGATGGCCGAAGTTGCGGGCGCTGCCGTAGTCCTCGGGCGGGCTGCCGTCTTCCGGCGGCCAGTTGTACGTCAGCTCGATTTCCGCTTCGGGATTCACCGGTGCGCCGAAATACACCAACGTGAACCGGCCCTGCGGGCTCTCCATGCGGCGAGTTTCGCGCAGGCCCAGGCCGTCGGTGAGGAAGCGGCCCGTGGCGTCCAGATCGTGGACGCGGATCATGGCGTGCAGGTATTTCATGGTGAGCTCGGGGTCAGTGCAGGAACAGGTCGGGGAGCGGCGATTGCGACGGATCCACGGCATAGCCGGAGAAGTCGGCGACGCCGGCCTCGCGCAGCACGTCCTCGTCGATGAGGAACCGGCCGTGGAAGCCGCGCGCCTCGCGCACCAGCACGGCGTGGGCGGCATCGGCCACGATCTGCGGCGTGCGGCAGCGCGGGATCTCCACGCCGGGAATCATGTTCAGCGCATCGGTGGCGATGATGGTGCGCGGCCACAGTGCGTTCACCGCGATGCCCTGCGGCCCGAACTCACCGGCCAGGCCCAGCGTCACGAAGCTCATGCCCATCTTGGCCAGCGTGTAGCCGGTGTGCGGCGCCCACCACTTCGGGTCCAGCGACGGCGGTGGCGCCAGCGTGAGGATGTGCGGATTGGCGGCCTCCTTCAGGTAGGGCAGGCAGGCCTGCGCGCACAGGAAACTTCCGCGCGCGTTGACCTGCTGCATCAGGTCGAAGCGCTTCATCGGCGTGTCCAGCGCACCCGCCAGCCAGATGGCGCTGGCGTTGTTGACCAGGATGTCGATGCCGCCGAAGGCATCGGCGGTGGCGGCCATCGCCGCCTTCACCTCGTCCTCTTCGCGGATATCGCACTTCAGCGCCAGGCCGCGGCCACCTGCGTCGTTGACCGCCTGCGCAGCGGTGTGGATGGTGCCGGGCAGCTTGGGATTGGGCACCGACGACTTGGCGGCGATGGCCACGTTGGCACCGTCGCGTGCCGCGCGCAGGGCGATGGCCAGGCCGATGCCGCGCGAGGCGCCGGTGATGAAGAGGGTCTTGCCGGCCAGTGACGTCATGACGTGCTCCGGAAGGGAATTCGGGTGGATGCGGACGTGCTCACGGCTTCGGCCCCTGCCCTTCGTTGTCTTCCCACTTCAGCACGCGCCGGGTGAGGAAGCGGTACACCGGCTTGCCGGTGCGGAACCAGAGATCGCGCAGCCAGGACGTGCGCTTGAGCACGCGCTTCTCGGTGGGGGTGAGGGACGCGGCGCAGTACGTACGCTTGTGCTTGAGCAGATGGCGCAGGTCCTGCCGCGCCAGCAGGCGCATCCAGCGCGAACGCGGAGGGCCGCGGGTGGCCAGCTGGAAATCGATGATCGCCGGGCGCCCGTCTTCCAGGACCAGCCAGTTGGCTTCCTTTGCCAGGTCGTTGTGGGCGATACCGCGGCGATGCAACTGCTTGAGCAGCCGATGTGCGCTGCGGAAGTAGGTAACGTCCCCGCGCGGCGGCCGCTGGTACATCGCCGCGCCCTCCATGTAGCTGCGGTCCAGCCGGCGTCCGGTCCAGGCCAGCAACTGCGGGACGTCGGCCATCCCGGCGACCTTGCGCAGGGCCAAGGCCTCGCGACGCGCCAGCCACCAGGCCGGCAGTCGCAGCCACAGCGGCACGTGCGCCAGATCGCGGCGTACGAACGGACCGTCGCCGCCCTGCATCAGCGAGATGCGGCCGAAGCTGTCGGCCTTGAGTGCGGCGATTTCGGAAGGCGGGCGCAGATCCACGCGATCATTCTACCGTCCGCAGGCACGGGGGCGCCGGTCAGCAGGCGCCGCCTATAATCCCGCAATGGAATCCTCCTGGTTCGACAACCTGCTGGCCTGGATCAGCGCGCATCCCGTGGCCGCAGGGCTGGTGATTTTCACCATCGCCTTCTGCGACGCCGTGATCATCCTGGGCGCCATCGTGCCCGCGCTTCCCCTGCTGTTCGCCGTGGGCGTGCTGATCGGGCTGGGCGAGATCTCGGGGCCTTACGCCGTCGCGTGCGCGACCCTGGGTGCGCTGATAGGAGATGCGAGCAGCTATTGGGTGGGCCACCGCTGGGGCCCGCAACTGCGGACGGTGTGGCCGTTCCGCCGCTATCCGCAATTGCTGGACCGGGGCGAGGTGCTGTTCCGCCGCAATGCATGGAAGAGCATCTTCGTGGCCCGCTTCGTGGGCCCGATCCGACCCTTCGTGCCGGCGGTGGCCGGCATCTCGCGGATGCCGCTGCGCCGGTACGGTACTGCCAGTGCGGCGGCGTGCCTGGCGTGGGCGGTATCGTTCCTGCTGCCGGGCTGGGTGCTGGGCCATGCCTACGACGCCGTCGCCGCGGTGGCGGGCCGTCTGGCCCTGGTGCTGGGCCTGCTGGTGGTGGTGCTGGCCCTGGCATGGGCGCTGGTGCTGTACACCTATCGGTGGTTCGCGACCCATGCCGATGCGCTGCTCGCGCGCGCACTGGCATGGTCGCACGCGCACCCGGTGCTGGGCCGCCATACGGCTGCGGTCTTCGATCCTACCCGGCGCGAATCGGTGCCCTTGGCCCTGCTGGCGATCCTGCTGCTGGCCATCGTATGGGTGTGGTTCGCCTTCCTGATCATCGTCATCGGCCATGGCGAGCCGCTGGCGATGGACCTATGGGTGCATGAACTGATGCGCGCCCTGCGCAATCCGCTGGCCGACCGGCCACTGGCGGCCCTGGCCTCGCTGGGCGACGAGCAGGTGCTGGCGCCGGTCTCGCTGCTGGTGCTGGCCTACCTGTGCTGGCGCAAGCGCTGGATGGCGGCTGGTCACTGGCTGGCGGCGCTGGCGTTCGGCCTGGCCCTGACCGCGTGGCTGGGCGCGTCGGTCGACATTCCCAAGCCGCCGTCGGTGAGCAGTGGCTTCGGCTTTCCGTCGATCGCGGTAACCATGTCCACCATCATCTTCGGTTTCTTCGCGGTGCTGATCGCACGCGAACTGCCGGGACGCACGCGGGTGTGGCCCTACCTGGTCTCCGGCATCGTCGTGGCGTTGATCGGCTTCGCGCGGCTCTACCTGGGCGCGCACTGGCTCAGCGACGTCATCGGCGGCATGTTGTTCGGCCTGGTATGGCTGCTGGTGCTGGGCATCGCCTACCGCCGCCGCATGGTGCGGTCGTTCTGGATCAAGCCGATCGCCTGGCTGTTCTACGGCAGCTTTGTGCTGGCGGGCCTGTGGCACGCGCCACGCAACGTGGAGCGCATGCTGGCGCAGTTCCAGGCACCGGTCATCGAGCGCAGCGTCGCCCTGCAGGACTGGTGGACGCAGGGCTGGCAGTCGCTGCCCGCGCGCCGCAACGAGTTCGACGACGAACAGCGCTGGCCGCTGGATGTGCAGGTCGCCGGCCCGCTGGCGCCCTTGCAGGCGACCCTGGCCGCCGACGGATGGCGTGAACAGCCGCAGGCCGGCTGGGAAGAGGCCCTGAACCTGCTCGACAGCGACCTGCCCGACGATGAGCAGCCCGTGCTCCCCGCCACACTCGACACGCGCGCCGAAAGCCTGCTGATGGTGCGCAAGGGCGACCAGCCCGGCGAAGTGTTCGTGCTGCGCCTGTGGCCGGCCGACACGCGCCTGCTGCCCGGCGACGTGCCGCTGTGGATCGGCAGCGCCCAGGTGCTGCAGCAGCAGCGTGCGTTCAATCTGGTCCGCCTGTGGCGGCCCTTGCGCGAAGCGCGCACGGCGCTGGATGCGGTCACGCGGGCCACGGCAGGACTCGACCATGCGATCGCACCTCACCCCGCGTCGGGGCTGCCGGTGCTGCGGATCTGCACCGAAGACGGGGCTGCCCCACCCTGACTCGTCAGGCAGGTTTTCGCAGGAGGAACGGCGTCAGTCGATCCACTCCAGCAGGCGCTGCAGCCGAGCATGCACATCGTCTTCCTGCAGGAGGGACACGCGCTGCTCGGGCGTGATCGGCAGTACCTGGGCCAGGCGCCATCCCACCCAGCCCGCATGTTCGAAGACCCGAGGCGGCAGTTTGGCCAGGTCGGTGCCCACCTTCTCCATCATGGCCTGCAGCAGGGTGCCCAGCAGTGCGTGCTCGGGACGGATTTCCCCGTCCTCGTCGGCGCACCGCCATTCCACGTCCGCCATCACCAGCCCGTTGTCGCGCACGCGCGTGCGGACCACATGGAAACGCCGGTGGCCGCGCACGCGCAGCGACAGCAGCCCGTCCTCGCCCAGGTCGAAGTTCTCGATGCGTGCTTCGACGCCGTAGGCCGCCGGTATCGCGGGCGCCCCCGCTTCGTCGCCCTCCAGGATCAGGCAGACGCCGAACCCGCTTGCGGAACGCCCGCAGTCGCGTACCAGGTCCAGGTAGCGCCGTTCGAAGATGCGCAGATCCATTGCCGCCCCCGGCAGCAACACCTCGTGCAGGGGGAACAGCGGCAGGGATTCGTACGCCACGCCGGCCACTCAGCCTTGCAGCGCCGCCAGGAACCGCCGCGGCGCGCCGTCGAAGCCGCCATTGGACATGAACACCACATGGTCGCCGGGGCGCGCCTGCGTCTTCAGCGCCGCGATCAACGCATCCGCATCGGGCACCGTACGTGCGTCGCCACGGATGGCGGCGACGATCCTGCCGGCATCCCATGCGAGTTCCGGTCGGTGCAGGAAGACGACTACGTCCGCGATGTCCAGCGACGGCGCCAGCGCATCGGCATGTGCGCCGGAGCGCATCGAATTGCTGCGCGGCTCCATCGCCACCAGGATGCGCGCCTCGCCGACGCGCGCACGCAAGCCTTCCAGCGTGGTGTGGATGGCGGTGGGATGGTGGGCGAAATCGTCGTAGACGGTGATGCCGTCGTGCTGGCCGATCACTTCCAGCCGCCGCTTCACGCTGCGGAACGCCGCCAGCGCCGGCAGCACGGTGGCCACGTCCACGCCGACCGCATGGCACGCGGCCAGCGCGGCCAGGCCGTTGAGTACGTTGTGTCGGCCCAGCATCGGCCAGTGCACCTCGCCGATCTCGGTGCCGTGGTGGCGCACGGCAAACGCACTGCCATCCTCACGGATCAGGCGCGCACTCCAGTCGAGCGACGGATCGAAACCGAAGCGTTCCACCGGCGTCCAGCAGCCCATCGCGAGCACTTCGGCCAGGCGGGCGTCCTCGCCATTGACGATCAGGCGGCCCCGGCGCGGCACGGTGCGCACCAGGTGATGGAACTGGCGCTGGATCGCGGCCACGTCCGGGAAGATGTCGGCGTGGTCGTATTCCAGATTGTTGAGGATGGCGACCAGCGGGCGGTAGTGGACGAACTTGCTGCGCTTGTCGAAGAAGGCGGTGTCGTACTCGTCGGCCTCGACCACGAACTCGCGGCCGCCGCCGATGCGCGCGGACACGCCGAAGTCCTCGGCCACGCCACCGATCAGGAAACCCGGCGAACGGCCGGCGGCTTCCAGCAGATAGGTCAGGATGGTCGTGGTGGTCGTCTTGCCGTGCGTGCCGGCCACGGCCAGCGTGTCGCGTCCGGGCAGCACGCGCTCGGACAGCCACTGCGCGCCGGAGATGTAGCGCCGGCCCTGGTCCAGTACGGCCTCGACCGCGGGATTCCCGCGCGACAGCGCGTTGCCAATGACGATCTCGTCGCAGTCCGGTGCGATGTTCTGCGGCTGGTAGCCCTGCGCCAGCGCGATGCCGAGCGTTTCCAGCTGGGTGGACATGGGCGGATAGATGGCCTGATCGCTGCCTTCGACGGTATGGCCGAGTTCGCGGGCCAGGGCGGCCACGCCCCCCATGAAGGTGCCGGCGATGCCGAGGATGTGGATCTTCAAGACGGGAATTCCGGAATGACTGCGCAGACTTTAGCCGAGCCGATGGGCTTCGGCACGCGTCGTGGCATGTCAGAAACACGAAGCCCCGCGAATGCGGGGCTTCGGAGCACGATGGACCTGCCGCGCAGGCTCAGCCCACTTCCTTGGCCGGCGCCAGCGCCTCGGTGATGCGGGTGAAAACCTCGTCCAACGAGCCCACGCCGTCCACGACGGTCAGTTCGCCCTGCTGACGGTAGAAATCGATCACCGGCGCGGTCTGGTCGGTATACACCTGCAGGCGCTTGCGGACCGATTCCGGATTGTCGTCCGCACGGCCCTCGGCCTGGGCGCGGCCGGCGATGCGCTCCACCAGCAGTTCGGTGGGCACTTCCAGCTGCACGGCGAAATCGAACTTCTGCCCCAGCTTGGACAGCAGCTGGCCCAGCGCCGCGGCCTGCACCAGATTGCGCGGGTAGCCGTCGAGGATGAAGCCGGCCTTCGTGTCGTCGCGCGAGAAGCGGTCCTCCAGCATGCCCAGCAGGATGTCGTCGCTGACCAGCTCGCCGCGCGCCATCACTTCCTTGGCCTGCAGGCCCAGCGGACTGCCGGCGGCCACTTCGGCGCGCAGCAGGTCGCCGGTGGAGATGTGCGGTACCTGCAGGTAGTCCTTCAGGCGCGCTGCCTGGGTGCCCTTGCCCGACCCGGGTGGGCCCAGTAGAACCAATCGCATGCTGTCACTCCCAAACTGGAATCCTGCGGGCGGTGAATCGCGCCGGGCGCCGGGCGCCGCGCTGCACCGCGTCATCTGTGTGAAGCTTACCGCATCCCCGCACCCCGGAACGAACCCCACATGGCCTCTGGCACCCTACTTTATGCGCAGTCCGGCGGTGTCACCGCCGTCATCAACGCCTCTGCGTCCGCCGTCATTACCGAAGCGCGGGCCCGGAAAATCAAGGTCTTGGCCGCACGCAACGGCATCCTCGGCGCCCTGCGCGAGGACCTGATCGACACCAGCAAGGAATCGGCCGCCGCCATCCGCGCCCTGGCCCATACGCCGGGCGGCGCCTTCGGCAGCTGCCGGGTCAAGCTGAAATCGCTGGAGGCCGACCGGGCCAAGTACGAGCGCCTGCTGGCGGTGCTGAAAGCGCACGACGTGCGCTACTTCCTCTACAACGGCGGCAACGATTCGGCGGACACGGCGTGGAAGGTCTCGCAGCTGGCCCAGGCCTTCGACTACCCGCTGACCTGCATCGGGGTGCCGAAAACGGTGGACAACGACCTGGCCGTCACCGACACCTGCCCCGGCTTCGGCTCGGCCGCGAAGTACACGGCCGTCTCCGTGCGCGAGGCCGCGCTGGACGTGGCCGCGATGGCGGAAACCTCCACCAAGGTCTTCGTCTACGAAGCCATGGGCCGGCATGCCGGCTGGCTGGCCGCCGCCGCCGGGCTGGCCGGGCAGTCGCCGGACGACGCCCCGCACATCATCCTGTTCCCCGAGCGCGCCTACGACGAGGCCCAGTTCCTCGCGCAGGTGAAGAAGGTCGTCGACCGCGTGGGCTGGTGCGTGGTGGTGGCCAGCGAAGGCATCCAGCATGCCGACGGCCGCTTCGTCGCCGATGCCGGCGGCGGCAAGGATTCGTTCGGTCACACCCAACTGGGTGGCGTGGCCTCGTATCTTGCCGGCCGGGTGAAGGACCAGCTGGGCCTGAAGGTGCACTGGACCCTGCCCGACTACCTGCAGCGCTCGGCACGCCACATCGCCTCGAAGACGGACTGGGAGCAGGCGCAGGCGGTCGGCAAGGCGGCGGTGCAGTTCGCGCTGAAGGGACAGAACGCGGTGATGCCGGTGATCGTCCGCACCTCCGACGCGCCATTCCGCTGGAAGATCGAAGCCGCGCCGCTGTCGAAGGTGGCGAACCACGAGAAGAAATTCCCGCCCGGTTTCATCCGCAAGGACGGCTACGGCATCACCGACAAGGCGCGCACCTACCTGCAGCCGCTGATCCGCGGCGAAGCCTACCCGCCCTACGGCACCGATGGCCTGCCCAAGTACGTGGCGTTGAAGAACGTGGCGGTGAAGAAGAAGCTGCCCGCCTGGGAGGGGTGACCGCGCGATGGCCATCCGGATCGTCCGCCTCGGCAGTCCGCGCGCCAGGGACGAAGGCCTGCGCATCGGCACCGTGCGCAGGCCGCCGCGCGGCGTGCCGAAATCCGAGTTCGCCTCGCAGGACTGGTACGACGTCTGGTATCCCAACCTGGCGCCGAGCGCCGACCTGGTGAAGGAGGCGCAGGAGGCCGCCACGCCCAAGGCATGGGCCGCCTTCGCGAAGAAGTACCGTGCCGAAATGGGCACGCCCGAGAACGCGCGAACGCTGGACCTGCTGGCGGCGCTGTCGCATGGCAGCGATTTCTCGGTGGGTTGTTATTGCGAGGACGAGTCGCATTGCCACCGGTCCGTGCTCCGCACGCTGTTGTCCGAACGCGGCGCAAACCTCGTCGCAGGGTGAATTCGGGCAACGGTCCGGGGCCTGCGGTGGTGCCAGCATGGAAGCGTCGCCACACCGCCACGAGCCGCCGACGTTCCGCGAAAGATTGGCCGATTCCCCCGCTTGGCGGCGAGCGGACCTTGCGCTAGCGTGAGCGGCAAGGGGGGAATATGCGGACACCATGGAAGTGCGCGGGCACGGGCCTGCTGGTCATGCTGTGCGCTTGGTCGAGCGCTGCACAGGAAGCTCCGGCAACGGATGCGGCACCGCCGCTGCCCGTCGTCGCCGACGGCCCGGCTCCGCCGACAACCTGCTGCGTACTCCCGGACGGGACGCCGCTGGTGCTCGAGATCCTCGACCCCATCAGCTCGGCACGCGTCAAGCGCGGCGACATGTTCCGTCTCCGCCTGAAGGAGCCGGTGACGTTCGACGGCGTGACCGTTCTGACGGCCGGCATCGAAGGCGTGGGCGAAGTCGTCCACGCGGAACCGTCGCGCGGCGGCGGGAAGCCGGGCGAACTGATCCTGGCCGCGCGACGCCTGCAGGTGGGCGACCGCACCCTGCGACTGCGCGGCTTCAAGCTCGGCGGTGCGGGACGCGACACCAGCGGCGTCGCCATCGGTGTCGCCCTGGGCATCGGTCCGTTCGCGCACTTCATCCACGGCAAGGAAATCGAGATTCCGGCACTGACAGCTGCGACCGCCAAGCTGGCCGAATCCTTCCCGCTCGACACGCCCGTGTCCGTACCCGATCCACTTGCGGCCGATCCGACCACATCGGTAACCGCGACGCCGGATCTGTCTTCCCCTTCCGCTACCCCACCACCCGACCATCAGGAGTAAGCCGCATGCGCCACCCGCTGAACCGTTCACTGCTCTGTCTCGCCCTGCTGCTGCCGATCGCCGCCGTCCAGGCGCAGGATCCGGCCACCTCCACGCCCGCGCCTGCGGAATCCGCTACCGCGGAACCGGCGACGGAAGCCGCCACCGCACCGGCGCCGGCCGCCGGCAACCGCCTAGTCGGCGCGCCTGTGGAGGGCATGGGACAGGTCGTGTTCTTCCGCGAGAAGAAGTTCACCGGCGCCGCCGTGAAGTACAAGGTCCGCGAAGGCGAGACCGAACTGGGCAAGCTCAGCAGCGGCACCTACTTCGTCGCCTCCGTCGCGCCGGGCACGCACCAGTACACCGTGCACTCCGAGGCCAAGGATGTGCTGACGCTGGAAGTGGAAGCCGGCGAGACCTACTACGTGCAGGGCTCGATCACCATGGGCTTCATGGCAGGCCGACCGAATCTCTCGCCGTCCGACGAAGCCGCGTTCAACGCCATGGCGGACGATCTCAAGCCCGCGAAGAAGTAACGCCGGGCCACGATGCATCGCGGCGGCGGCTCCCTTTCGGGGCCGCCGCCGTCTTCATTTGCAAGCGGTGCCTTCCACGTCCAGCTTCGCCGCGAACAGGGTCAGCGAGGGCGCTTGCGCTGCGGTCGCTGCCTGTTGCTTCGCCTCCTGAAGGTAGATGCGCGTCTGGCCCTGCCCGTCCGCCGGCGGCAGCGCGGCGCTGCCGGGCTTGCGCCACACACGGACCACGGCCTGTTGCGAAGGGCACGAGGCGCTCGGTACACGAATCACGTCGTTGAGCTTCCAGCCGGTTGCGGTGGATGGCTTGGCCTTGTCGAAATCGACGAAGCGCGCGCGCGGCTGGCATTGCGGACTGGTGCGCACGGGGGCATAGCGATAGGGCTGCGCCGTGTCGCCAGTGAAGGCGCCTTCCAGGCGCGCGCAGGCCTCCGGAATCTGGCGCAGGCTGTGGACGACGCCCACCGCCTGCGGCGCGGCGGCGGCCCGCTGGATCTCGGGCGCGGGCTCGGCCGCATGGACCGGGGCCGCCACCAGCAGGCATGCGGCAAGCAGCGGAAGTGCGACGGACTGACGCATGGCAACTCCTTGAAACGGATACGGAAACCGGAAGAAGGCCGCAAGGCTGGCACGGAAAGCCTGAACCGGTCCGTCACCGCTGGCGGCATGCAGCGCATCCGGTCATACTCGGGCCAGCTCCAGGGATGTCTGAACAAGGGTTTCGTGCTGCAGCCCATCGCAGCGGTCGAGTGCGCTCAATCGTTCAACAGGCTCCACCAGGATTGGGTTGCGTGTTCAAGCGTTCTGCTGGACGACATCCATCAATCTTGGGAGGGGTCATGCTGGAACAACACGGTTTGACGCTGGCGCTGATCTGCGCCGGCGTGGCGATCATCTACGGCGTGCTGGCTGCGCGCTGGATCCTGAAACAACCCGCCGGCAACAGCCGCATGCAGGAAATCGCAGCGGCCGTGCAGGAAGGCGCCAGCGCCTACCTCAACCGCCAGTACACGACCATCGGCATCGCTGGCATCGTGCTGTTCGCACTGATCGGCTTCTTCCTGTCATGGCCCAGCGCCATCGGCTTTCTGGTCGGCGCGGTGCTGTCGGGCGCCGCCGGTTACATCGGCATGAACGTGTCGGTACGCGCCAACGTGCGCACGGCCGAAGCCGCCAGTAAGGGCATGAGCGCGGCGATGGACGTGGCGTTCAAGGGCGGCGCCATCACCGGCATGCTGGTCGTCGGCCTGGGCCTGCTGGGCGTGGCCGGCTACTACGCCATCCTCCATCTGCACCTGGGCTACGGCACGGCAGAGGCGCTGCATGCGTTGGTCGGCCTGGCGTTCGGCTCCTCGCTGATATCGATCTTCGCGCGCCTGGGCGGCGGCATCTTCACCAAGGGCGCGGACGTCGGCGCCGACCTGGTGGGCAAGGTGGAAGCGGGCATCCCCGAAGACGACCCGCGCAACCCCGCCGTGATCGCCGACAACGTGGGCGACAACGTCGGCGACTGCGCCGGCATGGCGGCGGACCTGTTCGAGACCTATGCGGTCACCATCATCGCGACGATGCTGCTGGGCAGCCTGATGGTCGCGCAGGCCGGCGAGCACGCCGTACTGTATCCGCTGGTGCTCGGCGGCGTGTCGATCATCGCCTCGATCATCGGCGCGATGTTCGTCAAAGTAAAAGCGGGCGGCTCGATCATGGGCGCGCTGTACAAGGGCGTCATCGTGTCCGGCGTGCTGGCGGCGATCGCGTTCTACCCGATCACCACGCAGCTGATGGCCGATTCCAGCTACGGCGCGATGAACCTGTACTTCTGCGCCCTGGTGGGACTGGCGCTGACGGGCGTGATCGTGTGGATCACCGAGTACTACACGGGCACGCAGTACGCGCCGGTCAAGCATGTCGCCGCGGCCTCCACGACCGGCCACGGCACCAACATCATCGCCGGCCTGGGCGTGTCGATGCGGTCGACGGCATGGCCGGTGGTGGCGGTGTGCGCGGCCATCCTGGGCGCGTATGCGCTGGGCGGCCTGTACGGCATCGCCATCGCCGCCACGGCGATGCTGTCGATGGCCGGCATGATCGTGGCCCTCGACGCCTACGGCCCGATCACCGACAACGCCGGCGGCATCGCGGAAATGGCGGAACTGCCGCCGGAGATCCGCAACATCACCGATCCGCTGGACGCGGTGGGCAACACCACCAAGGCGGTGACCAAGGGGTACGCCATCGGCTCGGCCGCACTGGCGGCGCTGGTGCTGTTCGCCGACTACACGCACAACCTGCAGACCGCGCACCCCGGCACGGTATTCACCTTCGACCTGTCCAACCACCTGGTGATCGTCGGCCTGCTGATCGGCGGCCTGATTCCCTACCTGTTCGGCGCGATGGCGATGGAAGCCGTCGGCCGCGCCGCGGGCAGCGTGGTGGAGGAAGTGCGCAGGCAGTTCCGCGAGATCCCGGGGATCATGGCGGGTACCGCCAAGCCGGATTACAGCCGCGCTGTCGACATGCTGACCAAGTCGGCCATCAAGGAAATGGTCGTGCCTTCGCTGCTGCCGGTGGTCGTGCCGATCATCGTCGGCCTGCTGCTGGGTCCGCAGGCGCTGGGCGGGCTGCTGATCGGCACCATCGTCACCGGCCTGTTCGTGGCCATCTCGATGACCACCGGCGGCGGCGCATGGGACAACGCCAAGAAGTACATCGAGGACGGCCACCACGGCGGCAAGGGCAGCGAGGCGCACAAGGCCGCGGTCACCGGCGACACCGTCGGCGATCCGTACAAGGACACGGCAGGCCCGGCGATCAACCCGCTGATCAAGATCATCAACATCGTCGCGCTGCTGCTGGTGCCGGTGCTGCCGGTGAATGGCTGGCTGGGCAGTGCCACCTCGATGGAGGCGTCCACACATGCGGCCCCCATGGCGGCCGCCGACGTGGTGGATGGACGCAGCGCGCGCATCCTATTCGACAGCGGTTCGGCCGTGGTGCCGGCCGACACCAGTGCGCGCCTGTCCGGCGTGCTGGGCACGCTGGGCGCCGATCCGGCCACACGCGTCCGCGTGTCCGGCTTCCACGATGCCAGCGGCGATGCCGCCGCGAACGAAGCACTGGCGAAGCAGCGCGCCGAAGCCATCCAGCAATGGCTGGTGGTCAATGGCGTCGCGGCCGAGCGCATCACGCTGGACAAGCCGGCGCAGACCACCGGCAGCGGCGATGCCGACGAAGCAAGGCGTGTGGACGTGCTGGTGGAATAAGCGTACGCGCAATACATCAGAAGAAGGGCGGCCAATGGCCGCCCTTCTTTTTGCGTTTCTGTAGGACCGACGCAAGTCGCGACCGCACGCCACCCGCATACGGAAGCCTCGCCCCTAGATGAGCAGGAAAGCGCCTGGCCTCCAGCGTACCCGCCTTTCCAACGCTTCATGACATGCGAGGCCGTGCGGTCGCGACTTACGTCGCTCCTACAGTGACTCCGTCACGGATTACGACGTCGGCTGCAGCGCCACCACGCGCACGTCCACGTTCTTGCAGGCATCGTCCCTGCAGATGCCGTTCACCCATGCCTCGCCATTGCCGAACATCACGCCCTTGTAGTTGACCATCAACTCGGAATATCTCTGTCGCTTGATCGCCTCCGCAATCGGCGGCGTCATGATCCGGTCGTAGTCGCGCACGAAGGCCTCGGCGTCGGCGATCTTCAGCGGCTGGCCGTCGCGCACGGTGGCGAACGGGTAGTCGACCAGGGCCGCCACGGCGGCCGCGTCGTTCGCCGCCACCGCCTGCTGGAGCTGACGGATCACCGCCTCGTACCGGACATGGTCGCCCAGCGCCTCGTCGATGGCCTGGTTGACCGCGGCCGGGTCATCGGCGATCGCGGACGCGGGTGCGGCGGCAGGGGGCACTGCGACGGGACCGGCCGGCGCGGCGTCCTGGGTCGTCGCGGAGGTATCGGACGTGGCGGGCGTACAGGCCGCCAGCCACAGGGCCGCGAACACGGCCATCGGTGTCTTCATCGTGCGGGTTCCTGTCAGGTGGAGACGCAGTGCGGCAGGCCATCCAGGGCGACTACCCAACTCCGGCTACGCGACCCATCCTAGCCAGCCCTGCGCCGGCTTGCGTTCGGGAATCGTTAGGCGACACGGTACCCCTGCGTCCCATAGACTCGGTGGGCACCTGCCTTTGCCGTCATCCCAGCGCACGCTGGGATCCATTGGCGTTGGCAGCCGTCCGTGCGGACCTGGCTGCGAAGGCAGAGGCAAGATGGGTCCCAGCGTCCGCTGGGACGACGACATCAGCTCAGCGCATCCGCCAGCACTTTGCGCCCGACCGCCGCGGCCGCTTCCAACTCGGGCGCCGCTTCGGCGGCGGCGCGCGCTTCGGCCTGCTGCTTCAGGTATACCGGGCAGTGTTCCATCATGTAGTCGACGTCGAACTTCATCCGTTCGACCAGGAAATCGACGAACGCGCGCACCTTCGGCGACTGCACGTGACCGCGCGGGAACACCGCGTTGAACTCGTACTCCGGTCCGGTCCACCCCGCCAGGACGCGCTGCAGGTGGCCCTGCTCCAGGTACGGCTTGACCATCACGTCGGCGCCCAGCATCAGGCCTTCGCCGCACAGCAGTGCGCCCTTCAATGCGGCCGGATCGTTGGCCACCAGGATGGGATTGATCGGATAGTCGTGCTCGCCATCGGTGCCATGCAGCGTCATCGCCCAGCCGCTTCCGCGACGGTGCTTCTGCATCGCCAGCACGCGGTGGTGCTGCAGGTCGTCGGGGTGGAGCGGCTCGCCATAGCGCGCCAGGTATTTCGGACTGGCGTACACCTGCGTGCGCAGCGTGCTCAGGCGGCGTGCCACCAGGTTGGAATCGGGCAGGCTGCCGATGCGCAGCGCCACGTCGATCTCACCCGAGATCAGATCCAGGTTGTCGTTGGCGAGGACCATCTCCACGCGGATCTCGGGATACTGGGCGTGGAATTCGCCCAGCAGCGGCGCGATCTTGTCGATGCCGATCGAGTACGGCGCGGTGAACCGCAACCAGCCGCGCGGACCGGCATGCAACTGGCTGACCGCACTCGCCGCTTCGCTCAGTTCGCGGGCGATGCGCTGGCAGTGCTCGTAATAGACATTGCCGGCTTCGGTAAGACCCAGCTTGCGCGTGGTCCGGTGCAGCAGCTGCGCGCCCAGGCGCGTCTCCAGCTCCTGCACCTTGCGGCTCACCGTGGTCTTGGGCAGGCGCAGCACATTGGCGGCGGCGATGAAGCTGCCCTGTTCCACCACCTTGACGAAGATCAGGGTGTCGTTGAGATCGTGGCTCATCGTTTGACTCCGGGGGGAGGGGCATTGGCCCGCTGACGGGATGATTATTCCCCTAAATCAGGACTAATCAAGTCCTCATTGGGGGCGTAATGTCACATCCATCGTCACAGCACGGGTTCCCTCGCCATGTTGCTCGCCCGCCTCTTCCAGACTCTGGACCACCCGGCCGCCTCCCAGGAGGCCCCGTCCTATCAAGCGTTTCGCCGCTCCAAGCACCTGATCCGACAGGAAGTCGCGGGCCCGGTGGTGGCGCCGCGCTCGCAGCGAGGCGGGGTCGTCAGCGCTGGCCGACGTCTTGCCCGGCTGGCCCCGGGCGATGGGATTATCCCCTTCGCGGGAGTATTCGTCCCATGAGCGGGACAGTCGCCCATCGCCATCCGACGAGCGGCACGCCGTCCGAGGCGCCGGCATCCCTGCGCCTTGGCCGTTGTCAGCCGTTCGCCGCGGCGGCGCAGGATCGTGCAACGGAAGCGCAGGATCCGGATATCGGTCGTGTCCAGCGCGCCGCCACACTGCCTGGCATGCCTCGTTCCCTTCTCCGCGCCGCGCGATGCTGGCTCGACGCCGGCGTGCGCCTGGTCGCCCGCGTGTTCCGCGCATCGGCCGTCCCGTCGTCCTCCTCCCCCGCGACGGGTCGGCCGGTTCCGCGTGCACTCTTCGCCGGCAAGGCGTTGGGGTTCCGTGAATTCACCGCGCCGCGCGCCTTCAACGATGGCGAGCGTTCGCGTTTGCGCGTGAAGACGACGGGCGCCAGCGCGCGCGTCATGCCGCTGCGCCAGCGGAGCCCGCAATGAGCCTTAGCCGCCACAGCCTGACCCCAGGTGCGCTGGTGCTCGGTGCAGGCGGCAACGTCGGCTTCGGCGTGGTCGGCGCATTGCTCGAAGCGGGGAGCCCCGTGCTGGCGGTGGGTCGCGAAGGTCCTCGCATGAGCGCGCTGGCCGAGCACTTCGACGACGAGCCCGGGCTCGACCTGCTGCATGCGCCGTGCATCCACGACGACCGCGATGCCGCGCGCCTGGCCGAACAGGTCCGCGAACGCGGCCGTCCGTTGCGCGCGGTGTTCGCCAGCATGGGCACGCCCCCGCAGAGCGGTCGGTTGCTGGACCGCCCCGCGAGCTTCCTGCTGGAACGCCTGGAAGCGGACCTGATCCCCCACCTGGCCGCCGCACGCCACCTGTTGCCGCTGCTCGCCGAAGGCCAGCATGCGGCCAACTACGTGCTGATCGGCGGTCCGTACGCCGAGCGCGGCTGGTCCGGCTACGGACACGCCTCGGTGACGGGCGCGGCGATGCGCATGCTCGCGCAGGTCCTGCACCAAGAAGCGCATGCGCTGGGCGTGCGCGTGCAGCTGTTGTCGGTCGACAAGCCCGTATGCACGCCCGAGAACGCCATCAATGCCTGCGCCGAATGGCCGGACGCACTGGCCGTCGGACGCAGTGCGGTGTCCTTGCTGACCCGCGGCGACCGCGCCTCGCAGTCCATCGTCCCCTGGTCCGCACGCGACGCCAGGCCACCGGAGCAGACGCTCGCCTGCGACTTCGAAGAGACGCTGTGGGCGGTCGCCGGCGCCCGGCGCAACGGTCGCGCCTCGGCCTGACTGTCACGCCAACGCATGCTCCGCCGTCCTCGCAGCAACGCCTCGATCTTCCGCTTGACCTCAACCTGACTTCAGGTCGCATCCTCGTCTGCCGCTTTCTCCTCTCCCCCAAAGAGACCACCACCATGAACACGCATCTCTTTTCCCTTCCGCGCCCGCAACGCCTGCTTGCGATGGGCGCTTTCAGCATCCTCGCCTTGGCCGTGCTGGCCGGCTGCAGCGGCCAGGCCGCCGAGCAGGGCGCGCCCCCGCCGCCCCAGGTCAGCGTGGCCGCGGTGCCGGTCAAGACCGTCAGCCAGTGGGACGAGTTCAGCGGCCGTGTGGAAGCCATCGAACACGTCGACCTGCGGCCGCGCGTCTCCGGCTACATCGATCGCGTCAATTACACGGAAGGGCAGGAAGTGAAGAAGGGCGACGTGCTCTTCACCATCGACGCCCGCAGCTACCGTGCCGAACTGGCGCGCGCACAGGCCGAGCTGGCCCGCGCCCGCACCCAGGCCGAACTGGGCCGCAGCGAGGCGGCGCGCGCCAAGCGCCTGGCCGACCTGCAGGCGCTGTCCACCGAAGAGTACGAACAGCGCCGCGCCAACGCCGACCAGGCGCAGGCCAACGTCGCCGCCGCCCAAGCCGCGGTGGAAAGCGCCCGCCTCAACCTGGAGTGGACCCAGGTGCGCGCGCCCATCGACGGCCGCGCCGGCCGCGCACTGGTCACCGTCGGCAACCTGGTCAGCGCCGGCGACGCCGCCAGCGTGCTGACCACGGTCGTTTCGCTGGACAAGGTGCACGTGCACTTCGACGCGGACGAACGCGCCTTCCTGCGCTACGCCGAAATGGCACGCAAGGGCGAACGCCCGAGCGAACGCGACGGCAAGGTGCCGGTGCAGGTCGCGCTGGCCGACGAGAGCGACTTCCCGCACGCGGGTGTGGTCGACTTCCTCGACAACCAGGTCGACCGCAGCACGGGCACCATCCGCGCCCGCGCCGTGCTCGACAACGCCGACCGCGTCTTCACCCCCGGCCTGTACGCCCGCGTGCGCCTGCTGGGCAGCGGCGAGTTCAAGGCCGCGCTGGTCGACGACAAGGCCGTGCTCACCGACCAGGACCGCAAGTACGTCTACGTGGTCGACAAGGAAGGCAAGGCGCAGCGCCGCGACGTGCGGATCGGCCGCATGGCCGACGGCCTGCGCATCGTCGAGCAGGGCCTGGCCGCCGGCGACCGCGTGATCGTCAACGGCGTGCAGAAGGTGTTCTTCCCCGGCATGCCGGTGGACGCCAAGGCCGTCGCGATGGGCGCACAGGCGCCCGCGCCGAGCCAGGCCGTCGCCAAGAACTGACGCCACCCGCACCGCAGTGATGGAACCCACGCCTGCCGCTCCCGCGGCAGGCGGCGGGGACGCTCTTTCTTCTTTCCAGGAAATCCACCCATGGACTTCTCAAGATTCTTCATCGACCGGCCGATCTTCGCCGCCGTGCTGTCGATCGTGATCTTCGCCGCCGGCCTGATCTCGATCCCGCTGCTGCCGATCGGCGAATACCCCGAAGTGGTGCCGCCCTCGGTGGTCGTGCGCACGGTGTACCCGGGCGCCAACCCGAAGGTGATCGCCGAAACCGTCGCCACGCCGCTCGAGGAAGCGATCAACGGCGTCGAGGACATGATGTACATCAAGTCCGTCGCCGGCTCCGACGGCGTGCTGCAGCTCACCGTCACCTTCAAGCCGGGCACCGATGCCGACGAGGCGGCGGTGCGCGTGCAGAACCGCGTGGCGCAGGCGCAGGCAAGGCTGCCCGAGGACGTGCGCCGGCAGGGCGTGACCACGCAGAAGCAGTCGCCGGTCTTCCTGATGGTCGTCCACCTGGTGTCCAAGGACGGCAAGTACGACTCGCTGTACCTGCGCAACTACATGCGCCTGCACGTGAAGGACGAACTGGCCAAGATCGCCGGCGTCGGCGACGCCCAGCTGTTCGGCGGCGGCGACTACGCCATGCGCCTGTGGCTGGACCCGGACAAGGTCGCCTCGCGCGGCATGACCGCCAGCGACGTGCTGCGCGCGGTGCGCGAGCAGAACGTGCAGGTCTCGGCCGGCCAGCTGGGCGCCGAGCCGATGCCCAACGGCAGCGACTTCCTGCTGCCGATCAACGCCAAGGGCCGCCTGGAGACGGTCGAAGAGTTCGGCGACATCGTACTGAAGAGCGGCGCCGATGGCGAAATCGTGCGCCTGGCCGACGTGGCCCGCATCGAACTGGCCGCTGGCGACTACACGTTGCGCGCGCGCCTCAACGGCCAGAACGCAGCGGCCATCGGCATCTTCCAGGCACCGGGCGCGAACGCGCTGCAGATCCGCGATGCGGTGGTCGCCAAGATGGAGGAGGTCCGCAAGACGCTGCCGCCGGGCGTCGAGATCACCTCGGTGTACGACACCACGGTATTCGTGCGCGACTCGATCAAGTCGGTCGTTTCCACGCTGCTGGAAGCCACCCTGCTGGTGGTGCTGGTGGTGATCCTGTTCCTGCAGACCTGGCGCGCCTCGATCATCCCGCTGCTGGCGGTGCCGGTGTCGGTGGTCGGTACGTTCGCGGTGCTGTACCTGCTGGGCTATTCGATCAACACGCTGACCCTGTTCGGCCTGGTCCTGGCCATCGGCATCGTGGTGGACGACGCCATCGTGGTGGTGGAGAACGTGGAGCGCCACATCGAACATGGCGCTACCCCGCTCGAAGCCGCGCACCTGGCCATGAAGGAAGTCTCCGGGCCGATCATCGCCATCGCACTGGTGCTGTGTGCGGTGTTCGTGCCGATGGCGTTCCTGACCGGGGTGACCGGCCAGTTCTACAAGCAGTTCGCGGTCACCATCGCCATCTCCACGGTGATCTCGGCGATCAATTCGCTGACCCTGTCTCCGGCGCTGGCCGCCAAGCTGCTGAAGTCGCACGACGCACCGAAGGACGGACCGTCGCGCCTGATCGACCGCCTGTTTGGCTGGCTGTTCCGCCCGTTCAACCGCTTCTTCAACCGCAGCTCGCAGCGCTACGAGGGCGCGGTGTCGCGTGCGCTGGGCAAGCGCGGTGCGGTGTTCGCGGTCTATGTGGTGCTGCTGATCGGCGCGGCAGCGATGTTCAAGGCCGTGCCGGCCGGCTTCATCCCGGTGCAGGACAAGCTGTACCTGATCGCCGGCGTGAAGATGCCGGAAGGCGCCTCGATCGAGCGCACCGACGCCGTGCTGGAGAAGATGGCGAAGCTGGCGATGGAGGTCGAGGGCGTGCAGGACGAGATCGCGTTCCCGGGTCTGAATCCGCTGCAGTTCACCAACACCCCCAACAGCGGCGTGGTGTTCTTCAACCTCAAGCCGTTCGGCGAGCGCAAGAACAGCGCCGAGCAGATCACCGCCGAGCTCAACCAGAAGTTCGCCGGCATCCAGGAGGGCTTCACCTTCGCCTTCATGCCGCCGCCGATCCAGGGCCTGGGCAACGGCTCGGGCTGGTCGCTGTTCATCGAGGACCGCACGCGCCTGGGCTACGGCGAACTGCAGAACGCCGTGCAGGCCTTCCAGGGCGCGGCCTCGCAGACGCCGGGCTTGGGCTTTCCGATCAGCAGCTATCAGGCCAACGTCCCGCAGCTGGACGCCGAGGTCGACCGGGTGAAGGCCAAGGCGCAGGGTGTGCCGCTGACCGAGCTGTTCGACACGCTGCAGACCTACCTGGGGTCGGCCTATGTCAACGACTTCAACATGTTCGGCCGCACCTGGCAGGTGATCGCGCAGGCGGACGGCGGCTTCCGCGACCAGGTGGAGGACATCGCCAACCTGCGCACCCGCAACGCCAACGGCGAGATGGTGCCGATCGGCAGCATGGTGAACATCAAGCAGACCTACGGCCCCGACCCGGTGATCCGCTTCAACGGCTATCCGGCCGCCGACCTGCTGGGCGAAGCCGACCCGCGCGTGCTGTCGTCCGGCGAGGCGATGGCCAAGGTCACCGAGCTGGCGCAGCAGGTGCTGCCGCCCGGCATGGGCATCGACTGGAGCGACCTGAGCTACCAGCAGGCCACCCAGGGCAAGGCGGCACTGGTGGTGTTCCCGCTGGCCGTGCTGCTGGCCTTCCTGGTACTGGCTGCGCTGTACGAAAGCTGGACGCTGCCGCTGGCGGTGATCCTGATCGTCCCGATGACGCTGCTGTCGGCGCTGTTCGGCGTGTGGGTCATGGGCGGCGACAACAACGTGTTCGTGCAGGTGGGCCTGGTGGTGCTGATGGGCCTGGCGTGCAAGAACGCGATCCTGATCGTCGAGTTCGCCCGCGAACTGGAACTGCAGGGCAAGGGCATCGTGGAATCCGCCCTGGAGGCCTGTCGCCTGCGCCTGCGTCCGATCATCATGACGTCGGTGGCGTTCATCGCCGGCACGGTGCCGCTGGTGCTGTCGTCCGGCGCGGGTGCGGAAGTCCGCTCGGTCACCGGCATCACGGTGTTCGCCGGCATGCTGGGCGTGACCCTGTTCGGCCTGTTCCTGACCCCCGTCTTCTACGTGGCCCTGCGAAAGCTGGCCAATCGTCCGCTGGTGTCCTACGCGCCCGCCGTGACGCACGGATGACCTATCCCGCCAGGGTCGCTCCGTGCGATCCCTGGCATCCCACCCGACAAAGGAAACCCACATGAATACCGCATCCAAGATCGCACTGGTCACCGGCGCCACCCGCGGCATCGGCCGCGAAACCGTCCGCCAGCTCGCCGAAGCCGGCGTGCACACGCTCCTCGCCGGCCGCAGTCGCGAAAAGGCGGTCGAAGCCGCGCTGGACCTGCAGTCGCAGGGCCTGCCGGTCGAAGCGATCGCGCTGGACGTCACCGACAGCGCCAGCATCGCCGCCGCCGTGAAGGAGGTCGAGCAGCACCACGGCAGGCTCGACATCCTGGTCAACAACGCGGGCATCCTGGTCGACGACGGCAGCAAGGGCGTATCCGGCCAGTCGCTCGAAACCTGGCGCACCACGTTCGACACCAACGTGTTCGGCCTGATCGAAACCACCCAGGCGTTCCTGCCGCTGCTGCGCAAGTCCGAGGCCGGCCGCATCGTCAACGTGTCCAGCCTGCTGGGCTCGATCTCCGAACACCAGAACCCGGCGTCCTTCATCTACGAGTTCAAGGGCGTGCCGGCCTACAACGTCTCCAAGAGCGCGGTGAACGCGTGGACGGTGCACCTGGCGCACGAGCTGAAGGACACCGGCATCAAGGTCAACACCATCCATCCGGGCTACGTGCAGACCGAGATGAACAAGTCCGGCGACCAGCAGAACGGCGAGCTCTCCGTGCCGGAAGGCGCGCGCACCAGCGTGCGGCTGGCGCTGATCGGGAACGACGGCCCGACCGGGGGTTACTACTACTTCGACCAGGTGCTGCCATGGTGATCCGTCCGCTCGTCATCGCCGTCGCATCGGTGGTGCTGGCCGGCTGCGTCACCGTGGGCCCCGACTACGTGGCGCCGCAGACCGCACCGGCCACGCTGCAGCACGCGGCTTCTGCCGACTACGTGGCCGACCATCCGGTCGCCGCGTGGTGGAGCCAGTTCGACGACCCGGTGCTCGACCAGCTGGTGCGCGAATCGCTGCTCGCCAACCCCGATGTGCGCATCGCGGTCTCGCGCGTGGACGAAGCGCGTGCGGTGTTCTCCGAACGTCGCTGGGACCTGGCGCCGCACGTGACCGCCGGCGTGGAAGGCACCCGCACCAAGCAGCCTGTCGAAGGCCAGGGCCGCGTCGAGACCGACAGCTACTCGGCCGGCTTCGATGCGGCCTGGGAACTGGACCTGTTCGGTCGCGTGCGCCGCAGTGCCGAGGCCGCGCATGCGGACCTGCAGGCACAGCGCAACGACCTGCAGGCGATGCAGGTGACCGTGGCCGCCGAAGTGGCGCGCAACTACTTCGAGTTGCGCGGCACACAGAAACGGCTGGATGTGGCGCGGCGCATTCTGGTCAGCCTGGGCGAAACCCAGCGCCTGACCGAGTCGCGCTTCGACCTCGGTGCCGGCAGCCAGCTGGAAGTGCAGAGCAGCCTCGCCCGCGTGAAGGCGGTGGAAGCCGAGGTGCCGCTGCTGGAAACCGCCGAAGGCCAGTCGCGCCATCGCCTCGCGGTGCTGGTCGGCAAGCGTCCGGGCGAACTCGATGCGCTGCTCGCCCCTCGCGAGGCCCCGGCGTTCGCCAAGGCCCTGCCGATCGGCGACACCACCGAACTGCTGCGTCAGCGACCCGATGTGCGCGCCGCAGAACGTCGCCTGGCCGCGGCCACCGCGCGCGTGGGCATTGCCACCGCCGACCTGTTCCCTCGGGTGAGTTTGCGCGGCTTCGTCGGCTTCCTGTCCGGCGGCTGGGGCAACCTGTTCAATGGCGACAACCGCGCGTGGCAGGTGACGCCGTCGATCAGCTGGGCCGCGTTCGACATGGGCAGCGTGCGGGCACGACTGCGCGCGAGCGAAGCCCAGGCCAACGGCGTGGCCGCGCAGTACGAGAAGACCGTGCTGGGCGCACTGGAAGATACGGAAAACGCACTGCTGTCCTATGCCAAGCAGCAGGCCCAGCTGAAATTCCGGCTGGAACAATCCGTTGCCGCGCGTCGTGCAGCAGAACTGGCCGAAGTCCGGTATCGTGCCGGCTCGTCGGATTTCCTCACCCTGCTGGACGCCCAGCGCACGCAGCTGGCGGCGGACGATGCGCTCGCGCAGGCCGAGGCCGGCGTCAACGTCGGCGTGGTGGCCATCTACAAGTCGCTGGGCGGCTGGGGCGAACAGGATGTTGCGCCCGCGCTGGCGGCGCAGCCCTGAGCGGGCCGTCACGTCGCCTTCCCGACAATCCACCAAATGCCGCGCCCCCGGGCGCGGTCCTTCCCAACTTTCGAGTGTCATCCGTGTCCGCTCCACACCGCAACGCGCCAAGCTCTGCCCGCCTTCCCTCGACCTCTCGCCCCCATGCCCTGCCCCGCCTGGCGCTTGGGCTGCTCATGGCCGCAGCCGCGACCCAGGCCTTCGCCGCGGAGCCGCGCAGCGCGTGGTACGTGCAGGGCGGTGTCGCCGAGGATGCGCAGTCGCAGACCGTCGGCATGAGCCGCGATTGGCGCTGGGAGAAGCAGTACCGCTATGGCCACATCAGCGGCCAGTGGCAGGGCGAGGTCGCGCGCTGGCACAGCGACAGCCGGACCAGCACGCAGCTGGGCGTGACCCCGGCGCTGCGCTGGCGCCCGAACGGCTGGGACAACGGTTGGTTCGTCGAGGGCGGCATCGGCGTGAACGTCATCTTCCCCAAGTACGACACCCGGAAGAAGGAATTCAGCACCACCTTCAACTTCGGCGACCACATCGCCATCGGCAAGCGCTTCGGCGACGACCAGCAGCACGAGTGGTCGCTGCGCTTCCAGCATTTCTCCAACGGCCGGATCAAGAATCCGAACCCGGGCGAGAACTTCCTGCAGTTCCGCTATACGCACCGGCTTTGACGTTTCGGCTTTTGTAGGAGCGACGTGAGTCGCGACCGCGAACACTGAGTCTCCAGGGAACCCGCCGCAAGCGCCGCGAATACTGGCGCTACAAGGACCATCACACCGTGCGGTCGCGACTTACGTCGCTCCTACCACGGCAACATGCATCCTCTATTTCAGCGGCGCGGCCATGACCAGCGGCGACAGGTCGTACCCCATCCCTTCCGCCTTCGCCTTCAGCTGCTCGAACAGCGCGCGATCCATCGACGGTTCGCGCGACAGGATCCACAGGTAGTCGCGGCCGGGTTCACCCACCATCGCCCACTGGTAATCCGGGTCCAGCGCGATCACCCAGTAATCGGCCCATACCGCGGGCAGCCACGACAGCCAGTCGGGCGCAAAACGCACCTCCAGTCGGCCGGGATGGCCTTCCACGGGCCGGGCGACGCCCTGCGACTGATCCATGCTGCCGTCTTTCGTCCTGCAGGCATTGAGTACGCCGATCTTGCCGGGCGCATCCAGCGAATAGCGTGCGGTGATGTCGCCTACGCACTGGCGCTGGAAGAACATCGGCAGGTGCGCGATCTCGTGCCATTGCCCTGCGTAGCGCGACAGATCCAGCTCGGGCACCGAAGCGACCGGTTGCGCAGCGCTTGCCGCAGCGGAACAGAAGGCGAGCGCTGCGGCGATCACGCCGCGCACCGTCAAGCGATGACTCATGGAGTTCACTCCTGGAGAAGTGGGAAGCCATGCCCCTACAGAGAAGCGGGCGCATCCTACGCTGGGATGCGCCCGCTTCGTGCCACAACCCGGGCGGCAGTTACCTCGAGGCGAGCGTCAGGCCGCCGGCTTCGACGCGCTTGACGCCCTTGATCTGCTTGGCGACCTCGACGGCCTTGTCCTTCTGCGCCTGACTGGTGACGGCGCCCGTGAGGGTCACCACGCCATCGACGGTTTCGACCTTGATGTCCAGGCCCGACACGTTCTCGGTGGCCAGCAGGTCGGCCTTCACCTTGGTGGTGATCCATGTGTCGGTGACGGGCTGTGAGGAGTCGTTCTGTGCGTTTTCCTCGGGCTCGTTCGGCGGGTTGTCGGCCAGCACATGGCCGGCAGAAAAGAGCAGTGCAGTGGCGAACGTGGCCGCCAGCAGGGAAGGGGTGCGTACGTGCTTCATGGGAGATGCCTCCTTGTGGTGTCGCGCCGCCAGTGTCGTGGCGCGTCCGTACAGTGCATGTGAAATGCACCGCCATGTTCAGCCAGCGGTTGCGCGGGATTCATCCTGGTGCACGCCAGTTCGACACGTGCGATCCACTAAAATGGCCGCATCGCTCCCTGCCCGCATGCACCCATGAACGCTCCCCTCCGCGTCGCCCTGGTCGGTTATGGTTTCGTCGGCAAGGTGTTCCATGCGCCGCTGATCCAGGCCACGCCCGGCCTGGTCCTGCACACCGTCGTCTCGCGCGATGCCGGCAAGGTGCATGCGGACTGGCCCGATGTGCAGGTCGTGGGCGATCCCGACGCGGCCTTCGCCGATCCTGCCGTCGACGTGGTGGTGATCGCCTCGCCGAACGACTCGCACGCGCCGCTGGCGATGGCCGCGCTCGCGCAGGGCAAGCATGTCGTGGTCGACAAACCGTTCACGGTGACGCTGGCCGAAGCGCGCGATGTCGTCGACGCGGCACGCAGGGCGGGCCGCCTGGTCAGCGTGTTCCAGAACCGGCGCTGGGACGGGGATTTCCTCACCGTGCAGCGCCTGGTCGGTGACGGCACGCTCGGGCGCGTGGCGGAATTCCATTCGCACTTCGATCGCTTCCGCCCCGTCGTACAGGATCGCTGGCGCGAGCACGACGCGCCCGGCAGTGGCCTGTGGTACGACCTGGGACCGCACCTGATCGACCAGGCCGTGCAGTTGTTCGGCCTTCCCGAGGCGATCAGCGTCGATATCGCACGCCTGCGCGATGGCGCGCAGGCGCCGGACTACGTGCACGCGACGCTGCGCTATCCCACCCATCGCGCGCACCTGCACGCGGGTACGCTGGTGGCGGGCAACGGCCTGCGCTTCGCCGTGCATGGCACGCGCGGCAGCTACCTCAAGCACGGCCTGGACGTGCAGGAAGACCAGCTGCGCGCCGGCGTGGTCCCGGGCGCGCCAGGCTGGGGCGTGGACGCCCGCGCGGGAGAACGGGTGCACGAACGCGAGGGACGGCTCGTCTCGGAGGTCGCCCACGCCGAGGTCGGCGACTACCGCCGCTACTACGCCGCCTTCCGCGATGCCGTCCTGCAGGGCACCGCGCCGCCGGTGACGCCACAGCAGGCGCTGGACGTCATGCGGCTGATCGAACTGGGGGTGCGAAGCAGCGAGGAACAGCGCAGTCTTCCCGTGGACTGACCTCGCTGCTGTAGGAGCGACGTGAGTCGCGACCGCACGCCATCCCCCATACAGTTCGATCAAGAGCACGGCTGGGATGCGTGCTCGTGGACGACGCCATGACGCGCTAGGGTCTGCGGTCGCGACTCACGTCGCTCCTACAGAAAGCAGGGCACTCAGGCCACTACGTGCCCGCGATAGGTCCGGTGATGCGCCATCGTCAGCATGGCCTGGTCTTCATGCGTATCGCCATAAGCGTGGATGGCGGCGTAGGCCTGCGGATCGCACAGCGCGCGCACGCGGCGCACCTTTTCCTCGCCGACGCATTGCGGGCCCGCGTAACCGGTGATGCGTCCGCGGCGCTCCGCCAGCACGGAGCACAGCAGTTCGATGCCCTGGCCCGCGCACCACGGCGCCAGATAGACATCCAGCCCTCCCGACACCACCACGACGCGGTCGCCGCGCTCGCGATGCCACGCCAGCCGCGCCATCGCATCCGGCCGCAGCACGCCGGGCAACACATCGCGTGCAAACGCAGCGCCCTGCGCCCGCAGACGTTCCGCATCCACGCCACGCAATCCCACCTGCACGATGCTGGCACGGGTGGGATTGCCCGCCACCCAGCCACGCCGGTAGCCGAACACCACCGGCGCCAGCAGCACGCCGCCGGCGAGCAGACGCGGCCGTGCAACCGCGTAACGCATGAACGCCGGAAACGTCTCGCGCGTCGTCAGCGTGCCGTCGAAGTCGAACAGGGCCAGGTCAGGCACGTGCGGGTGCTCACTCGGACGCGGCAGGCGTGTGTTCCATTTCCTCGGCGATCATCTTCTGCATGGCAGGCATCATGGCACCCATCCGCTCCTGCACCGCCTGCATGGTGTTCTGCATCACCAGCGGCATCTTCTCGATGACGGCCTGGCCGGCCGGGGTACGGTAGAACGCCAGCATGCCCTGGATCTCGTCCTCACTGAACGACTTGCTGTAGATGTCGACGTACATCGGCGCCATCACGTCCCAACCCATCTCCTGCTTCATCAGCGCGGTCATGCGGGCACTGAAGCGCTGCATCCGAGCCTGGGTCTCCGGCGTCACGTCGTCGCCCAGCGCCTGTTGCATCGAACCGGCATACATGGATTCCATCTGGCCGTATACCTGCTCCAGCATCTGGCGTGCCCGGGTCACCTCCAGCAGTTCGTGCACGGAGGCCTCACTGGCGGGCGCTGCGTGAACGGTGGCAGGCGCGATCACGACGAACAACAGGCACAGCATCCACTTCTTCATGCGTATTCCCTCACCGCGCCGACCTTGGCGCCGCCGCAGCATACGGCATCCCGACTGTGGGCTAGGTGTCGCCTTCCAGCAGCCGCGCCCCCGGTCCCTCGTCGGCCAGCTCGTCCCAGGGATTGCGTAGCGGGCACGCCTTCAACGACAGGCAACCGCAGCCGATGCAACCATCGAGCTGGTCGCGCAGACGGATCAGGCTGTTGATGCGGGCGTCCAGTGCATCCCGCCAGCGTGCCGAGAGTCTCTTCCAGTCGGCGGCGGTGGGCGTGCGGTTCTCCGGCAGCGACGACAGCGCCGCCTGGATTTCCGCCAGGGGAATGCCGGTGCGCTGGGCCACCTTGATCACCGCCACGCGACGCAGCACCTCGCGCGGGTAGCGGCGCTGGTTGCCGGCGTTGCGCCAGCTGTGGATCAGCCCCTTGGACTCGTAGAAATGCAGGGTGGAGACCGCGACGCCCGCGCGCGCGGCCACCTGGCCGACGGTGAGCTCCGTTTCGATGGGAGGATGCTGTTTTCCCGGCATGGCGCATTGACCTCAAGAATGCTTGAGGTTCTACCCTGCCGTCCCCTCGCTTGGCAACCGCCCCCATGCAAGATCCGCTTCATCTGGCCCTGCTGTACGGCAGCACGCGCGACGGCCGCTTCTGCGACACCGTCGCGGACTGGCTGCGTGCGCAGCTGGCCCTGCGACGCGACTACACCGTCGACGCCATCGACCCGGCCCTGCTCGATCTTCCGCACCGCCACGGCGGTACACCGAGTGCCGACCTGGTGAATCTGCAACAACGCATCTGGCGCGCGGACACCTTCGTGGTGGTGGTGCCGGAGTACAATCACGGCTACCCCGCTGCGCTGAAATTCGTGATCGATTCGGTCCAGGCCCACTGGCAGGCCAAACCGGTCGCGTTCGTCGCCTATGGGGGCCACAGTGGCGGCATCCGCGCAGCGGAACAGTTGCGGCAGGTGTTCTCCGGCCTGCATGCGGTGCCGGTGCGCGATGGCGTGTACTTCACCCAGGCGTGGGATCGCTTCGACACCGGAGGCAGGCCGCGCGACGGCGACGCCAGCGAACGCGCCGCCCGCCGCATGCTGGACCAGCTGGCCTGGTACGGCCACGCGCTCCGCCAGGCGCGCGCGGCCTGGCCCTACCCCGCCGGCTGAGCCGGCACGTTTTTCCCGGCGCGCCGATGCGCGCCCACGATGGACCGACCCGATGTTCCGATTCTTCGAAACCCGCATCAATCCGTATCCGAAGGGCGAGCCGACCACGCCGCCGCGGAAGCTGCTGCCGTTCCTGCTGCACTACTCGCGTCCGCTGCTGCCTTGGCTGTTGGCGATGTCGGTGCTGACCGGCGTGATCTCGGCGCTGGAGATCACCTTCTTCGACTACATGGGCCAGCTGGTCGACTGGATGGGCAGCACCGGCCGCGACAGCTTCCTGCAGGTGCACGGGGAGAAGCTGCTGTGGATGGGCCTGCTGGTGGTGGTGGCCTACCCGCTGCTGGTGCTGGTGCAGTCGCTGATCATCCACCAGACCATCTTCGGCAACTACCCGATGATCGCCCGCTGGCTGTCGCACCGCTACCTGCTGCGGCAGAGCGTGGGCTTCTTCCAGGACGAATTCGCCGGCCGCATTTCGCAGAAGGTCATGCAGACCGCGCTGTCGATCCGCGAGACGGTGATGAAGCTGATGGACGTGTTCGTCTACGTCGTCGTCTACTTCGTCGGCACCGTAGTGCTGGTGGCGCAGGCCGACGTATGGCTGGTGCTGCCGCTGGTCGTCTGGCTGGCCAGCTACCTGGTGCTGGTGTTCCACTTCGTGCCGCGCCTGCAGAAGGTGTCGATGGCGCAGTCGGACGCGCGCGCACAGATGACCGGCCGTATCGTCGACAGCTACACCAACATCCAGACCATCAAGCTGTTCGCCCACACCATGCGCGAGCAGGACTACGCGCGCGGAGCGATGGACGAGTTCATGGTCACCGTGCACGCGCAGATGCGGCTGGTCACCCAGCTGACCGTCGCCCTGCACACGCTCAACGCTTTCCTGCTGGCCAGCGTGGCCGGCGTGGCGATCTGGGCTTGGCTGCAGGCGTCGATCTCGATGGGCGCGATCGCCGTGGCCATCGCGCTGGTGATGCGCATCCGCTCGATGTCGGACTGGATCCTGTGGGAGGTGGCCGGCCTGTTCGAGAACATCGGCACCGTCGAGGACGGCATGGGCACGCTGGCCCAGCCGCTGGGCATCGCCGATGCGAAGGATGCCAAGGATCTGCAGGTCACGCAGGGCGAAATCCGCTTCGCCCACGTGAAGTTCCACTACGGTCGTGAGGCCAAGGTCATCGACGACCTGTCGCTGGTCATTAAGCCGGGCGAGAAGGTCGGCATCGTCGGCCGCTCGGGCGCCGGCAAGTCCACGCTGGTGAACCTGCTGCTGCGTTTCTACGACGTGGAAGGCGGGCGCATCCTGATCGACGGCCAGGACGTGGCGCACGTCACCCAGGAATCGCTGCGCCGGAACATCGGCATGGTCACCCAGGACACCTCGCTGCTGCACCGCTCGATCCGCGACAACATCCGCTACGGCCGGCCGGATGCGAGCGAGGAGGAACTGCTGGAGGCATCGCGCCGCGCGCATGCGGACGAGTTCATCCGTGGGCTGACCGATGCCAAGGGCCGCAGCGGCTACGACACCCAGGTGGGCGAGCGCGGGGTGAAGCTCTCCGGCGGCCAGCGCCAGCGCGTGGCGATCGCGCGCGTGCTGCTGAAGGACGCACCCATCCTGGTGCTGGATGAAGCCACCTCGGCGCTGGACTCGGAAGTCGAGGCCGCCATCCAGGAGCAGCTCTACGCCCTGATGGAAGGCAAGACGGTCATCGCCATCGCGCACCGCCTGTCCACCATCGCCGTGCTCGACCGCCTGGTGGTGATGGACGGCGGCCGCGTGATCGAAAGCGGCAGCCACGAGGAACTGCTCCAGCAGGATGGCCTGTACGCCGCGTTGTGGCGCCGCCAGTCCGGCGGCTTCATCGGCGTGGATCTGGAAGACGCGGAAGCATGACGATGGGCGTAGGGTGGGCCTTGGCCCACCGCCGCCGTGCCGGATCGCTCGCGACAGATGGCATGGGGATGATGGTGGGCCAAGGCCCACCCTACGGAGCTCCTCTCGGCATGAAAAAGCCGCCGGTTTCCCGGCGGCTTTCTCTTTATCGAGCGAAGCTCAGGACAACCAGCTGCGCGCCTGCGCCTTGTTCGCGTACCACAGCAGGAACAGCGCGATCGCCAGCAGCACCGCCGGCATCACCAGCCCCACGGGACCATAGGCGGACCACGCCGGGGTCACCACGTACGCACCGATCATCTGCACCAGCAGCGCGATCAGCGACAGCAGGAACATCGTCGCCGCCCACTTCTTCTTCAGCAGCATGCCCAGCGCCCCCAGCACGCCGGCGAACACCGCCACAGCGAAGGCGATGTTGAGCCAGCCGGGTGTGGCCTCGTAGACCTGGCGCTGGGCCTCGGTCATCGCCGCCAGCTGTTCGGCGGACATGTTGACCTGCAGGTACCACATCGCCACGCCGATCAGGTTCCAGACCAGCGCGAACAGGCCGATGATCCAGAAGCCGAGCGGGCGCTTGAGTGCCGCGGTGGTGGTCGTGTTCATCTCCCCTCCCCAGGGTTGGTTGTCGGACCGGGGCCGAGCATACCCCTGCCCGTGGCGATACGCGCGTTACGTCTCCGCGACGCCCTCAGGCTTCATCCTGTCCCCACGCATCCACCGCGACCATGCCGTCGTCGTCCACGCTCACCCGCACTTCGATCGGGCGGCAGCAGACGTGGCAGTCCTCGATGTAGCGCTGGTCGCCGGCCGAATCGTCCACCACCAGGGTGATGGTTTCACCGCAGTAGGGGCAGGCGATGTCGGCGGTCGGCAGATGCGGCATCAGGCCGACCCCAGCGGCGTCACCGACGCGATGCGGTCCAGCCACAGGTAGTGGGTGACATCCGGCCGCCGGTGGTCGTCGATGCGCACCACCGCGTTGAACCCCTCGTGGCCATCGCCATCGCGGAAGACCTGCACGCTGGGGCGCGTGGTGACCACGCCGGTGATCGAGCCGCCATCGGTGAGGTGCAGCTCCACCACCGCCTCGTCGGGAAGCTGCGATACCAGCGCCTCCATCCGCGCGATGTCTTCCTGCCGGGTATACAGATGTCCGGGCGCCTCACTCATGGATGACCTCCTTGCACAGGCGCCACGCTACGCGCACGGCGGTAAACCTTCGTGAAGCCTCAACGCAGCAGGCGCAGCACGTCTTCGGCCGCCGCCTCGGACGAGGCCGGGTTCTGGCCCGTCACCAGCTTTCCGTCGGTGACCACATACGACTGCCACACCGGGCCCCGCTCGTAGTGCGCACCGTTCTGCTTCAGCGCATCCTCCAGCGAGAAGGGCACCACGCCGGCCAGACCCACGGCCTCCTCCTCCTCGTCGGAGAACGCGGTGACCCGCTTGTCCTTCACCAGCGGCTCGCCCAGCGCGCCACGGGTATGCCGGAACACCGCCGGGCCGTGGCAGACCGCGGCCACGGGCTTGCCGGCGGAGAAGGCCTGTTCGATCAGCCGGATCGAATCCGCATCCTCGGCCAGATCCCACAGCGGTCCGTGGCCGCCGGGATAGAACACGGCGTCGAACGTCTCGTCCAGCACGTCCTTCAGCCGGCGCGTGTTGGCCAGCGCCGACAGCGCCTCGGCATCCTCGTTGAAGCGCACGGTGGCCGCGGTCTGCGCATCGGGCGCATCGCTCTTGGGGTCCAGCGGCGGTTGTCCGCCCTTGGGCGAGGCCAGCAGCAGCTGCGCGCCGGCATCCTTGAACACGTAGTACGGTGCGGCGAATTCCTCCAGCCAGAAGCCGGTCTTGTGCCCGGTATCGCCCAGGCGGTCGTGCGACGTCAGTACCATCAGGATCTTCATGGAATGTCCTCCAGTGCAGGCCCGCAGATTGGCACTGCGGGCGATAAGGCCGGGTGATCAGCCCTGCTTCACCGCATGCCCGCCGAATTCGTTGCGCAGCGCCGCCAGCAGCTTGTCGGCGTAGGAATCGTCGTCGCGCGACCGCAGGCGTTCCAGCAGCGACAGGGTGATCACCGGCGCGGAGACGTTCAGGTCGATGGCCTCGGCGACGGTCCAGCGGCCTTCGCCGGAATCGGCCACGTACGGCGCGACCCCGTCCATCTGCGGATTTTTCTTCAGCGCATCGGCGGTCAGGTCCAGCAGCCACGACCGCACCACGCTGCCATGGCGCCAGATCTCCGCCAGCGCCCCCAGGTCGAAGTCCATCGCCTGCTTGTGCTTGAGGATGGCGAAGCCTTCGGCATAGGCCTGCATCATTCCGTACTCGATGCCGTTGTGGATCATCTTGGCGAAGTGGCCGGCGCCGCTCGGCCCCACGTGGCCCCAGCCGGTCTCGGGGGTGGGCGCCAGCGTGGCGAACACCGGCTGCAGGCGCGCCACCGCCTCGGCATCGCCGCCGATCATCAGGCTGTAGCCCTCCGCCAGGCCCCACACGCCACCGCTGGTGCCGCAGTCGATGTAGTGGATGCCGGCCTCGGCCAGCTGCGCACCGCGGCGCTGGGTGTCCTTGTAGTTGGAATTGCCGCCGTCGATCACCGTGTCGCCGGCGGCCAGCAACGGGCGCAGCTGCGCGATCGTGTCGTCCACCACCTGCCCGGCCGGCACCATCAGCCACACCACGCGCGGCGTGGGCAGCGCAGCGACCGCGTTCTGCAGGTTCGCGTGCGGAATGATCCCGCGCGCCTCGGCCTGCTGGCGCGCCGCATCGCCGGGGTCGTAGCCGCGTACCGTGTGCCCGCCGCGTACCAGCCGTTCGGCCATGTTGGCGCCCATGCGCCCCAGCCCGATCATCGCCAGTTCCATGTGTACTCCCGTGCGTTCAACGAAAAGAAAAGGGTGCGCCATTGTCGCCGCGCGGCGTGGCGACGACGTGCACCGATGTGCGTACCCGACGCCTCATGAAGGCTGCAGCCAGTCGCGCAATACCGCGGTTGTCTCCTGCGGCACTTCCATCGGCGGCAGGTGGCCGCAGCGCGCGAACACGTGCAGGCGCGCGCCGGGGATGCGTTCGTGCAGCAGCCGCGACTCCTCCGGCAGGGTCATGCGGTCGTCCTCGCCCACGCCGATGAGCGTTGGCACGGCGATGGCGGGCAGCAGGGGCAGCGAATCGGGGCGGTCGATGATGGCGCGCTGCTGCCGCAGGAAGGCATCGCGGCCGACGCGCTGCGCCATCGCCATCACCGCGTCACCCACCTCGCTCTCCACCCGACTCTCATGCACCAGCTGCGGCAGCAGCTTGCGGGTGACGCCGGCAAAGCGTCCGGATTCGGCCAGCGCCAGGCCGGCCTTGCGCACGGCCCGCCGCTTCGGCGGATCGGTGCGTGCGCTGGTATCCAGCAGGGCCAGCCGCGCCACGCGCTCCGGTGCCTGGCGCAGGATCTCGAACGCCACATACCCGCCCATCGACAGCCCGGCCAGCGCGAACACCGGGGGCGCAGCTTCCAACACACGCGCGGCCATGCCGGCCACGCTGTCGTCCAGGGTCAGGTCGGCGTGATGGACCGGCGTCAGGTCGGCCAGCGCGGCCGCGGGGTCGCGCCACAGGCGCGCATCGCACAGCAGGCCGGGCAGCAGGACCAGGGGAAGGGAAGCCATCCGCATAGTGTAGGCGCGGCCCCGCCGGCCGACCGGCGGCCACCGCCGACGGTCCGTTCCACATCCGCAACACACGCCGCTGCGTAAGCTGTCCGGGTTTACGGAAGCCTTCCCATGCATGTCCTGATCACCGGCGGTACCGGCTTCATCGGCCAGGCGCTCTGCGCCGCGCTGCTGCAGGCCGGCCACACCCTCAGCGTGCTGACGCGCGATCCCGCCCGCGCGCGGTCCCAGGTGCCGCCCGCCGCGCGAGTGCTGGCGTCGCTGGACGAGGCACGCGATGTGGAGGCGGTGGTCAACCTGGCCGGCGAACCGTTGATGGCCGGACGCTGGAACACCACGCGCAAGGCGGCCTTCCGGGCCTCGCGGCTGGACACCACGCGCGCGCTGATCGGCTGGATGGCGCGGCAATCGGTCCGCCCGCGCGTCCTGGTCTCCGGTTCGGCCATCGGCTACTACGGCCCGCGCGGGGACGAGGCGCTGGACGAATCCGCCGCCCCCGGCAACGACTTCGCCGCCCACCTCTGCCGCGACTGGGAAACCGAAGCGATGCAGGCCGAGGGTCTGGACGTGCGCACCTGCCGCGTGCGCACGGGCATCGTGCTGGGTGCCGACGGCGGCGCACTGGCGAAGATGCTGCCGCCGTTCCGGCTGGGCGCGGGCGGCCCGATGGGCGATGGCCGGCAGTGGATGAGCTGGATCCACCGCGACGATCTGGTGGGAATGATCCAGTGGCTGCTGGAACGCGACCAGGCCGGCGGCGCCTACAACGGCACCGCGCCCACGCCGGTGACCAACCGCGATTTCGCCCGCGCCTTGGGCGCGGCGTTGAACCGGCCCGCGGTCATCCCGACCCCCGCCTTCGCCCTGCGCCTGGGCTTCGGTGAAATGGCCCAGTTGCTGTTGACCGGCCAACGCGTGCTGCCCGCGCACGCGCTCGCGGAGGGCTTCGCCTTCCGCTTCCCCACGCTGGAGAGGGCGCTGGACGACCTGCTGCGCACGTGACATCGCCCCGGGTCATGCGCCCCGGCAGCCCTCAATGGTTCTTGTGGGTCCTCGCGCCACCGTCAGCGAGAGAAGAGCGGACCTTTCTGGTTCTCGCGATATCCTTAGTGTGAGAAGAACGGACCTTTTTGGGCCTCGCGATACCCTTAGTGAGAAAAGAGCGGATCTCTTTCGGCTTCACGACACCCTTAGTGAGAGAAGAGCGGACCTTTTTGGTCCTCGCGATACTCTTAGTGAGAGAAGAACGGACCTTTTTGGTCCTCGCGACACCCTTGGTGAGAGAAGAGCGGACCTTTTTCGGTCTCGCGATAGCCTTAGTGTGAGAAGAGCGGGTCATGCCCACCCTCCGTCCCTACCATCCCAACGATGCCGCCGCGCTGACCGCGCTGTACGTCCGCTCCGTGCGCCATTACGGGCCGCGGGCATACACACCCGAGCAGGTTGCGGTGTGGGCGGCGACCGCGGATGTCGCCCACACGGCGGCGCGCTGCGGCGATGGACGCCACGTGGTGGTGGCGCAGGATGAGGCCGGCAGGCTCCTCGGGTTCGCCGACCTGGAGGCCGACGGTCATCTCGACATGCTGTACGTCGCGCCGGAAGCCGAAGGCCTGCACGTGGGCTCGCAACTGTATGCCGCGCTCGAAACGCATGCACGGCGCCGCGGCCTGCACCGGATCTTCGTCGAAGCCAGCGAACTCGCCCGCCCCTTGTTCGAACGCCGCGACTTCACCCTGCTCGGCCGCAACGACCTGGTGCTGGACGGCGTGGACATCCACAACTACCGGATGGAGAAGCGATGGTGACGCCTCCGCACGCACGTCGCTGCATCGCGAACACCCGCACTCAGTCCAGTCGACCGCTCGCAATGCCCTGTCCTGCTCCCGGCAGGAACTCACGCAGATGATCGTGCCCTTCCGCTTGCAGGCTGTGATCTGCGCCGGGGTACACCACCAGACCGATGTTCTGCTTGCCAGCCGCCCGGGCCGCACGCAGGACTTCGTGCGCGGACGCGGCCGGTACGCTGCTGTCACGCTCACCGAATCCGATGATCACCGGAATCCCCAGGGCGAGGTAGTCGACCAGGGGCGCGTGATCGAAGGTATCGAACCAGTAACGGTACGGATGACCGCGCCATAGCGCCTCCGCGCTGTCGGGATGCCGCGCGATGTCCTTCCATGCCGCTTCCACGACATCCGCGCCCATCAGCGAAGAAAGGTTGTCGCGCATGCTCCAGCCGCCATCTCCGACCACGATCAGGTGGGTGATGTCGCTACGCGCGCGTGCGACCCGGGCAGCGAGCGCGCCGCCTTCGGATCCCCCCACCAACACCACGTTCTTCCAGCGCCCCGGCTCCGCTGCCAGCGTCCGCGAGACGAATTCCATGTAGTCCGCCATCCAGTGCCGCGGCAGGTTCCATGCCCTGAATGCACGCGAGCAGGTGTCGCTACCGCCCCTCTGCGCCTGGCCCGGCGACACGTGCCGTTTGTTGAGCGCCATAAAGCGAGCGGGGATAGCCATGCCATCCGCGAGTGTCGGTAACCAGTAACGCGCAAGATCAGTGCACCCCGATCCGCCATAGGTGAACACCAGCGTATCCACCGCCGCCGGATCGCCCCGCACGATTTCGTATACGGTGGACGTGCCTCCGTCAGAAAAGCGGAAGGCCTTGCCACTGGCCGGCGTCTGGGCCATGACAGGACACAGCATGATTGTGAGCAATACACCGAATATTCCCTTCATGCCCCACCTCCATGCGTAAGCCGTCCCCGGATCATCGCATCTTTCGCGCCTGCATCTCCCGCGCCTGCCGCGCCATGTCTTCGTAATGCGCGCGCAGGTCGTCGAGTTCCTTCTCCTCCAGCTCCTCCAGGTCCAGCAGCGCGTTGTTGGCGCTGCGCGAGACGCGGATCAGTTCGTCCAGCTTGATCTGCATGGCCTCGGTGTCGCGGTTCTGGGTACTCTGGATCAGGAACACCATCAGGAAGGTGATCACCGTGGTCCCGGTGTTGATCACCAGCTGCCAGGTATCGCTGAAGCCGAACAGCGGCCCGGTGACCGCCCAAGCCACGATGATGCCCAGCGCCAGTGCGAAGCAGGCGGGACGGCCGGTGAAGGTGGAGGCTTTCTTGGCCAGGCGGGTGAAGGCGGATGGGCGGCTCATCGGCGGCTCCGGGATCAGGGGTGGACGACGTGGCGCCACTGTAGCCGGAGCCGCGGAACGCCGTGCGGCGGGCCTCATGCCGCTTCGAGGGCAGCCTCCGCCCTCGACCCGCCGAGCCTGCACGCCACGCGCGCGTTCGCAGCGCTAGCATCTCGGCATGGATGTCGCCGCCCTAAAACGCCATTGCCGCGCCCTGCCGGGCAGCGTGGAAACGCTGCATGGAGAGCCTTCGAACATCCTGGTGTACGAGGTAGGCGGCAAGCGCTTCGCCTACTTCAAGACCAGCGAGCCCGAGCGCTGGCGCTTCAGCTTCAAGGTGGCGCCGGAGCGCTTCCTGGAGCTGACCGACCAGCCGGGCATCAAGCCCGCGCGCTGGCTGGGCAAACACCGCTGGGTGACCGTGGTGGACGTGTCCTCGGTGCCGGGCGCCTACCTGAAGGACCTGGTGGCGTGGTCGTACCGCCACGCCCTGACGAAGCTGAGCCGGCGCCAGCGCGAGGCCATCGCCGGGGCCGCCGCGGATCCCGGCGACGCCGTCCGCTGACGGGCGCGCAGGCCGCATGCATCTTCATCTCCGATGCTGTCGATTCCGGCCCCGCCGGTTCGTCGGAGAACACGAGCAGGCCGTGCCGGCCCTGCACCCGACCACCCGAGGAGCCCACCATGAACGTCAATCCGTACCTGATCCTCAACGGCGACTGCGAGGCCGCCTTCACCTTCTATGCCCAGGCCACCGGCGGCGAACTGGGGCCGATGATGCGGTTCGACGGCATGGAGGGCTGCGGCGACATCCCGGCCGATTACCGACAGAAGATCATGCATACGCACGTGATGTTCGGACAGACCGTGCTGATGGGATCGGACAACCACCCGGCGCAACCTTACGAGGGCGTGAAGGGGTGCTCGGTATCGTTGTCGGTGGACAGTATCAAGGAGGCCGAGCGCATCTTCGCCGCGCTGTCCGACGGCGGCCAGGTGACCATGCCGCTGGCACAGACGTTCTGGGCGGTGCGCTTCGGCATGCTGGAGGACAGGTTCGGCGTGCCGTGGATGATCAACTGCGAGAAGGATGCGTGATGACGGTGCGGGCGCGGCGTGGACGCCATGTTGACTGCCTACGTTGCGCTGCGGCTTTCACCGGCCGCAGCGCCGTGGTCTGATGCGCGCCATGTCCACGACCTCGCCCACCCATCGCGCGATCGATGCCGTCTGGCGCATCGAATCGGCGCGCGTGATCGCCGGCCTTGCCCGCATGCTGCGCGACCTGGACCTGGCCGAGGAACTGGCGCAGGACGCGCTGGTCGCCGCGCTGGAGACCTGGCCCCGTGACGGCGTGCCGGACAATCCGGGGGCGTGGCTGATGACCACCGCCAAGCGCCGCGCGATCGACCGCCTGCGCCGCCTGCAGCTGCTCGACCGCAAGCACGAAGAACTCGCGCGGGAACTGGAAGACATCCAGGACGAACGCCGCAGCCGCGACGAGGACGCGCTGGACCACGACATCGACGACGACCTGCTGCGGCTGGTGTTCGTCTCGTGCCACCCTGTGCTGTCGATGGACGCGCGGGTCGCACTGACGCTGCGCCTGCTGTGCGGCCTGACCACGGACGAGATCGCACGCGCGTTCCTCGCGGCGGAGCCGACGGTGGCGCAGCGCATCGTGCGCGCCAAGCGCACGCTGGCCGAGGCAGGCGTGGCGTTCGAAGTGCCCCGCGGCGACGCGTTGCAGGAACGCCTGGCCAGCGTGCTGGGCGTGGTCTACCTGGTGTTCAACGAAGGCTATGCGGCCACCAGCGGCGATGACTGGGTGCGGCCGGCGCTGTGCGAGGAAGCGTTGCGGCTGGGCCGCATGCTGGCCGCGCTGACGCCGCGCGAACCCGAGGTGCACGGGCTGGTGGCGCTGATGGAGATCCAGGCCTCGCGCCTGCACGCGCGCGTGGGCAAGGACGGCGAAGCCGTGCTGCTGCTCGACCAGGACCGCAGCCGTTGGGACCAGCTGCTGATCCGGCGCGGCCTGGAGGCGCTGGCGCGCGCGGAGCAACTGGGCGGCGCCTTCGGCCCATATGCGTTGCAGGCCGCGATCGCCGCATGCCACGCCCGCGCGCGCGCGGCCGACACCACCGACTGGGTGCGGATCGCCACGCTGTACGCGGCACTGGCCCAGGTGAATCCGTCGCCGGTGGTCGAACTGAACCGTGCGGTCGCGGTGTCGATGGCGACCGGACCGGCAAGCGCATTGCCGCTGGTGGACCGACTGCAGGACGATCCTGCGATGAAGCACTACCACCTGTTGCCCAGCGTGCGCGGCGACCTGCTGTTCAAGCTGGCGCGGCACGACGAAGCGCGCGCCGAGTTCGAGCGCGCCGCCGCGATGACCCGCAACGCGCGCGAGCAGGCCCTGCTGCTGGCGCGCGCGCGCGAATGCACCGCGGCGGGCTGAGGCGCGCTACATCCAGCGCGACAGGCGGATTTCCGGCCCGGCGAGCGCCGCTGTCTGGTCGTATTCCAGCTCGCGCAGTTCCTGCGAGGTGTACTTCACCAGGTCGCTGACCTTCAGGCGGCGCCGGTCGCCAGCGCCACCGCGCAGCATCCGCCGCCAGTTCTTCACCAGTGCGTAGGTGAAGGCACCGTGCTGGATCGCGCCGTGTTCGTACTCGTAGGCGAACTCGCCCTCCTGGCAGGCATAGACCAGCAGCGGCATGTACGGCCCCTTGTGGCCCAGCGCCTTGCGCAGCTGGCGCGCTTCGCCCAGCGGCAGCGTGCGTACCGGCAGCGCGTAGCCCAGGCGCCCGCTCATGTCGCCCAGCGGCATGGTGTCCTGGTCCACGGCCAGTTGCTTGCGCTCGGCGACCTCCAGTTCGCGCGGCACCCACATCTCGCGCGCGGCGTCCCACTTCAGCGCGCGATGGCGGATGTCGTCGGGCGGATTGAGGCCGCGCATGCGCGCGGGGCCGCCCTTGGCCATGCCGCCGGAATGGCAGCAGTCCAGCAGGATGGTGAAGTCCACGTCGTACGGCAGCTGCACGTAGCGCTCGAACAGCCAGTCGTCGGTGAGCGCGGTGTCCTCGGTCCAGTCGAAGTCGTACGGCACCAGCGTCTCGTCCATGCGGTCCACCCGGTCGCCCAGCCCGTAGGTGGGCAGCTGCGCGCCATGGCCGCTGTAGTACAGGATGCGCTGGTCGCCGGAACGCACTCCGTCCAGCAGCCAGTCCACGCGCTCACGGATGCCGTCGGCGGTGGCCCGCTCGTCCAGCACCACGCGGATATCGCCGGCGTCGAAGCCCTGTTCCTGCAGCATGGCGCTCATCAGGAACACGTCGTTGACGCAGCCGGCCAGCCGCTGGTCCGGATCGGGATAGTCGTTGATGCCGATCAGCAGCGCGCGCTTGCGCGGCGTGGCCACGCGCGCGGACACGGGACGCTGTTCGCGCAGCGCACGGGTGATGCGCGCGGTCTCGTCGTTGAGCACGTCGTACCAGAACGTGCTGACGGCCTGCGGATGGCGCAGGTATTCCTCCGCCGCGTGGTCGGCATTGCCGGGAATGTCGAAGTGCGTGTCCACCTGGCGGAAGTTGTCGGCGGCGATCGAGACGCGCGCCGTGAACACCGAGTCGAAGCGGTTGTACAGGTGGTACCAGAAGCGCGCCTTCTCGATGGCGCTGAGGCGCCCGGCCTGGTACTCGCCGCGCACGAACGGATTGCCGATCTGCGAGCCCAGCGAGACGAAGTAGCGCCCGCTGGCGGTGGCGCGCGACTCCTCGTGGGTGAAGGTGTCGTAGCAGACCAGCGAGCCCAGGCTGTGGCCGAGCACGACATGCGGCTTCACCGCCTCGATGCGCTCGACCAGGCGGTCGCGCGTCTGCTTGCGGAAGGTGGGGCTTTCGACCCACTTCACCACCATGCCCGCGGTATGCCGCAGGCGCGAATCGTCGCCGCGCGCACGCCGGAACGGAGCGGTGATGCCGTTGGCCAGCAGGCGCGCCAGGGCTTCCAGCGTGTCGCCCAGCCCGACTTTGTGCTGGGCGAAGATGTTGTCGTAGTGGCAGTACTGGATGTCGAGCGCGCGTTCGGCATCGACCTGCCGGCACGCCTCGTGGATCGCGGCCTCCCAGGCCTGCTGCCACGCCCCGCCGGGCGGATGCTGGCCCACGCCGTGTACGCAGAGGATCCGTAGTGCGGTCGCCATCGCTGCTTCCCTCGCTGGAGTGGTCCCGGCATCCGCGCAGGCGACGCTTGTCGCAAGGCGTGGAGGCCCGGACGACAGTATCGGAGGGTCGCGTCGCATGCCGTGACACACGCAGCACTCCGTCGCCGCAGGCAACCGGCTTCTCGGAGGAAGCCGCCGCGCGGCAGGGATCGCGCGGCTCTTCCTGTCCAACGCCGGTGGGCGGCCGGAGCGGACAAGCCGCCCCGGCGTCTGCTCAGGCCTGGGGGCCGAGATAGTCCAGCTTGCCCAGCGGTACGCCGTTGTGGCGCAGGATCGCGTAGGCGGTGGTGGCGTGGAAGAACAGATTGGGCAGGACGAAGCCCAGCAGGTAGCCGCGGCCGTCGAACTTAAGCTCGCCGCGCGTGCGCGTGGTCAGCGTGATGCTGCGGTCCTGGCTGCCTTCCAGCGCAGCCTCGTCGAAAGTGCGCAGATAGGCGCTGACCGCATCCAGCCGCGCGCACAGTTCCTCGAACGTGGTTTCCACATCGTCGAAGCGCGGCGATTCCACGCCGGCGAGGCGGGCGACGGCGAACTTCGCCGTATCCGTGGCGAACTGCACCTGGCGCACCAGCGGGAACATGTCCGGCGCCAGTCGCGACTGCAGCAGGATCGTGGGCTCATAGCCCTTGTCCCGCGCATGCGCCTCGCCTTTCGCCAGCACGTGGCGCAGGTTCGCGAGCGCACGGAGAAGAACGGGGACCGAAGCCTGGTACATCGAAAGGGCGTTGCTCATAGGGCATGTCCGGGAGAGGTGGAATGCGAGGATAGCCTTGCGGCGGCACGCTGATTAGCCGCCCGACGCGGGAGACTGCATCCCAGACCCCGCAGGCTGCGATAGCATCAGCGCCCCCCCTGGAATTCCACCGCCCATGGCCTGGACCGCGCTGCTCCGCGATATCCCCGACTTCCCCAAGCCCGGCATCCTGTTCAAGGACATCACGCCGGTACTGGCCGATGGCGATGCGTTCGCCGACGCCATCGCCACGATGGCCGAGCCGTGGCGCGGCGTGGCGCTCGACGCCGTCGTGGGCGTGGAGGCCCGCGGCTTCATCCTGGGAGCGGCACTCGCCCGCGAGCTGGAGGTCGGCTTCGTGCCGGTCCGCAAGCCGGGCAAGCTGCCCGGGGAAACGCTGTCGCAGGACTATGGGCTGGAATACGGACGCGACCGCCTGGAGATCCATGCCGATGCGCTGCCGGCGGGAGCGCGCGTCATCGTCGTCGACGACGTGCTGGCGACAGGCGGCACGTTGAACGCCGCCCTTGCGCTGGTCGAGCGGCAGGGCGCAAGGATCGTCGGCACGGGCGTGCTGGTCGAGCTGGGTTTCCTGGAAGCGCGCACCGGCTGGACACATCCGGCGCCGCTGCATGCCTGCGCCATCTACTGAGTCCGCTCCAGCCGCATTGGCGCAGTACTCTGCGGGCGCCGATCTCAGTCGGGCACCCGCGTGACGTAGGCGCCTGTTGCGACGACCTGGAAGGTGTCGTTGTCGATGCGCCGCACGCGGCTGCCATCCTCGAGCACGTAGACCGGATGTGCATCCGGCGTCGGATGCGATGCCGATGCGGTCTCTTCGTCGCGGATGGCCCGGATACGGCAGCGTCGTCCAGAAGCGTCCTGTGCGGTGAAGACATGCGTACTCATCGGGGTGGCTCCGATTGTCGGGAATGCCAGCCTATGCCCGGTGACGTTAAACCCGGCGCAGCATCGCGTGAGGATTCGCAAAAAAGCGAGGGGGAGGCATTGCACCTCCCCCTCTGGCGCCGAAGCGCGATGCCTGCCATGTGTCGGGCATGGCAGGCGACAGGACGCCCCCTTGGGGAGGGGAGGCGCCCCCTAACTGCCAGACGGGGGAACGTCGGCAGATAGACGATCGAGGGCACGGGGCTGCGGATATTTCACCCGCTGCTTTGTCCTACCCTCCCTGTAAACAGGCCGGCAGGCCGGCCATCGATGCGCCAGGCGATGCTTCAGGATGCGCGCATTACCCGGCTCAGGTGCTTGGTGTTGTTGCGGTGCAGGTAACGCTGCACGAGGGCATGCAGGTCGAGTGCACGCGGGTCCTGCGGATCAAGACAGGCGAGCACGCCCTCCCAGTTCCCGTCCTGCGCCCAGCGTATGAAACGCACGTAGATGCCATGCCATGAACCGAAGTCGCGTGGCAGGTCGGACCAGTACGCACCGGTCTGCGCCACCCACAGCACCGCCTCGATGAAACGACGCGCATTGCCACCCTGGCGCGCTCGCGCGCCGACCCGCCCCGGCAAGGCCTGCATCAGCACCTTCCACTCGTCGTCCGCAAGGCGCTGCATGATCGGCCATTGGCTTGTGGCGCGCGGTCCCAGACCCTGAGGGATGGCCCACGTCTTTGGAAGCGCAGCGACCACGTCATGCTGGCCGTCGCGAACATCGCCCTCGTCCTGCAGGTGTCCTCCCATTGTTCCGTCATTCCCCATGCCGACGACCTCCGTCCATGACCATCGCCCATGCCTGGGCCGGGATTACCGTCATCCGACCACAGGCTTCGTCGAACCCGCACATGACATACTCGTTACCGATCATCTACGTGGAAATCTCCATGCCGTCCGTTCCCCAGGCCAGCGCAGCGCCCTTCGCCCCCGAGGGTTCGGCGCGACAGAACCGGCGTTACGGCTTGCGTATGACTCGCCCTCGAGGTCATATATGCAGTGGAATCGTGATGACAGGCACACTCCGGACATGACACCGCGGCAATATCCAGGCGGCGCTACGGCAGGCCCCCAGGACCCGTGGACGCAGGACGCGGTGGCCGTGCCCCCGCTGGACGAGGAATCCGTTACCCGCCTGCTGGGCGATGCCGGCAGCGGGAAGCCCGGCGCATGGAACCGGATCTACACGCTCCTCTACAGGGACCTGCACCAGATCGCGCGCGCGCAAATTCGACAGCAGCGGCGCGCTCATGTCCGCTCGCCGACGTCGCTGATCAGCGAGACGTGGCTGAAACTGGCCGGCGCGGATTTCAGCGTCGAGAACCGCGCACACCTGGTGGCATTGGTGGCCAGGGCCATGCGGTTCGTGCTGCTCGACGAAGTGCGGCGCGCCCTGGCGGAAAAGCGCGGCGAGGGCATGGACCTGCTGCCCCTGGACGAGACCACGGAACCTGTCCAGACCTCGCGCCTGGAGCAGTTGCTGATCCTCGACCAGGCATTGACCGACCTGGGCAAGCTCGACGAGCGCCTGGCCCAAGTGGTTGAGATGCGCTACTTCGGCGGCCTGAGCGAACTGGAGATCGCCGACGTGCTGAAGGTCACCGAACGCACGGTGCGGCGCGACTGGCGCAAGGCACGCGCGTTCCTGTTCAGCCACCTTGGCGAGGGCGAGTTGCCCGAGCCGTGGTAACCGCTGGCGGCCAGTACGACCTGCGGCGTCCTGATCCGCGCCCCAAGGGCGCACTCTGGGATGTGGACACACATGAATCCCCTGCCCCGACGCCGCGACGCGTGCCGGAACACGGTACGGACGTCCATCCGTCCCAGAGTGCAGCCCGCGGGTGCGATGCTGAAGCCCTCTCGCGGGCGATGAGCCTGTTCGATGCATACTCGGACATGCAGGATGAAGACTAGGCCGCCGCGCTGGCGGCACTGAGGGCGCATGACCGCCCCCTCCATGACGCACTGGTGCGGCTGTTGGTGGCCGACGCACTGGAGCATGCGCTGGATGTCCCACCCTGGTGCGTGCACGCCTGACAGGGCGCACACAGGTCCCGCACGTGGAGCGCGTGCCACCCGCGCGTTCCCGCACGTCGATGCAAGGCGATCCACGCACACTGCAGCATGCTGGCGACGCGGGCCGCCACTCGCGCCACACGGGACGCCACCATGTCCATGCAGGCCTATCCTGCGGGGCGCACCGCACTGCTCCTGATCGATCCCTACAACGACTTCCTCGCCGAGGAGGGCAAGCTGTGGCCGCTGGTGGCGGAGGTGGCGCGCCACGTGCATCTGCACCTCCGGCTCGAGGCCGTGTTGTCGTGCATCCGGCAGGCGGGACTGCCCGTGTTCATCGTGCCGCACCACCGCTCCGAACCCGACGACTTCAAGGGCTGGGACCATCCCACGCCCTACCAGCTGGGGGCGGCGCGCATGCAACCTTTTGCCCGCGACAGCTGGGGCGGGCAGTGGCATCCGGATTTCGCCCCGCAGCCCGGTGACATCATCGTCAGCGAGCACTGGGGCAGCAGCGGATTCGCCAACACCGACCTGGACTACCTGCTCAAGCAGCACCGCATCAGTCACGTGATCCTGGTGGGCCTGATCGCCAACACCTGCGTCGAGGCCACGGGCCGGTCCGCGGCTGAATTGGGCTATCACGTGACCCTCGTCCGCGATGCCACCGCCGCCGCCAGCGCGGCCGCGATGCATGCCGCGCACGAGATCAACGCCCCCACGTACGCGCACGCCATCCTGACCACCGAAGGCCTGCTGGACGCACTCACCGGCCGCGCGCGTTCCTGAGGTGCGGCAAGCTCGAAGGGCCGCCGCGTGCTGTGGCGTGCGTCGCATTCCGGCTCACATTGCCGCCCGCGCACGCGCACCGATGCGTGTTCATCCCTGCATCGACGTGCGGAACTGCGACGGCGTTAGCAACTCCCCCACCCCGGGGGCTCGCTAGCATGGTGGCTCTCCGCCACCGCCGCGTCCGTCCCGCACAAGGAGTGTCCATGCCCCCCCATGCCGCCGCCGCCTTCGCCGGCACCTGGCACCTGCTCCCCGAACAATGCGACTACCAGCTGGGGCACCCGCCGCGCAGCGGGCACTACCGCCTCGCCTGCACGGAAGACGGCATGCTCTCGATCAGCTCGGAATGGTTCGGCAAGAACGGCAAGCGCCATCGCGCCGCGTTTGGTGGCCGCGCCGACGGGGCGCCCTATCCGTTCCACGACACGCCGCATGCCGACGCCCTGAGCTTCGAATCGGTCTCGCCCACGCTGCTGCACTCCACCACCTGGCACGATGGCCGCGAGGTGCAGTGGTCGGAACGCGAACTGGTCGACGGGGATACGCTGGTGATCCGCATGCGCGGCCATCTGAGCGATGGCCGCAGCTACACCAATGTCGGGGTGTTCCGGCGGCAGGCGGACTGACCCGCAGCCGGTACGTCCCGCACGCCGCAACGGCGAAGGGCGCCCTTTCCGGGCGCCCTTCGCTTGTTCCACCCTCAGGCGCGGATACGGCTCAGCGGGTCTGCACGCAGTTCTGCAGCCACAGCACGCGCTTGAAGTCGTCGTAGCGCAGGAACTGCCCCTTGAACGTCACCTTGTCGCCCTTGCGGAAGGTCAGCACGTTGGCCAGCTGGTTGGGCTTGAACAGGCAGGCCACGCCCACGCGCGGCTCGTTGTCGCCCGGCACCTGCAGCAGCCCGGAACCCTGCTCGGGGATGTCGAAGGAAACGTTGTAGTCCTGGCCGTCCTCCTGCACGTAATCGACTCGACCGCGCAGGGCGTAGTGACGGCCCTTGTGGCGCGCCGTCACGGCCACCGCATTGCCCTTGGCCTCGCGCGCGATCTCGCGCGAGAACACGTAGACATCCTTCACCGTCACGTCGGCGTTGTTCTGCGTCTTCGCCCCCTGCGCGGCGGCCGCACGGCCTTCCTTGCCGCCCTTCACCTTGGCCAGCAGCTGGCACATGTAAGGGCGCATCGCGTCCGCTTTCGCGATCTGTCCCTTCTCGGTCTTCACCGTCATCTGCACCGTCGCCGCGCTGCCCTCGCCGCTGATGGCGATCAAGGTGGGGATGGCGCGCGTGGTATTGGTGGAGCGCTGTTCGACCAGCATCGTGCCGGTCTCGGCATCCTCGGTGATCACATCCATCTTCTCGGCGATCATGATGCCGCGCATCTGGCCCATCGCGTCCTTGACCGACAGATCGGGCACGGTGACGCGGCTGGAGAAATCGGTGCCGGAGAATATGCTGCCGGACTTGCTGAAGTTGTCCTCGCATTCACCCGCGAAGGCGGCGGGCGCCACGGTCGTCAGGGCGAGCGCGATGGCGGCAAGTAGCTTGTAGGTCATGTGGTCCTCACAGAGTGGAAGTGTCGATCGATCCGGTACGACGGGCACCGCTTCCTGCCGGCACCGGCGCCGGCTCCGGCGCCCCGGCATTCTTGCAAGGGGCGAGTGTCGCCACAAGCGCGTCGACCTACAATGCGGACTGCACCCACATCACACCTGGCGACCATGGCCTCTGCTCGACGCATCCCCCGCACGCTGATCCGTCTCGCATTGCCGGTCCTGTCGTTGACGAGCGCTGCGGCGGGCGCGCAGGCCGATGCATCGCTCCGGACGCTCCCGGCCCAGGTGCAGGCCGACGTCGCCGCGATCGCGGAGCACCTGTCGAGCGTGCAGGAGCCGGCACCCGTGCTTGACTGCGACAAGGCCGTGGAAAACGCGCGCTGGGGCGTGGACACCATGCTGGAGGTGAGCGGGAAGAACCTGCGCAGCGGCTACCTGAGCCAGGCCGCCTACGACGCCGCCACGCCGGCACTGGAGGCGCTGCTGGCCGTATTGACCGTGCAGGACTGCCAGGCCGCCACCGGCGCGCGCCGGGATTTCTACCAGTGCATGTCCAGCGACTACAACCATGTCTATGCGTGTGGCAAGGCGCATCCCTTCGAACCTTGACCGTTCGCATGCACGCGGCCACCCTTCCGGCATGAACATGCGCGTCGAGATCCTTTCCACAGCCGCTTCCTGCGAGACCGGGCGATGAGCGGGCCCGAACTCGCCGGCTGGGTACGCGAAGGCACCGAGGCGGCGATCCCGATCGCGCAGGCGCTGGCCGTCCTGCTGGCCGCCTGGCTGCTGTTGCGCGTGCTCCGTCTCGTGGTGAAGCGCCTGTGCGCGCACTACCACCTGCCGGCGCAGGTGGCGGTCAGCGCGCGCCGGCTGCTGGGCGTCGTGGTCTACGTCTCGGCGTTCATGGTCGCGCTGGGGCGGCTGGGCGTGTCGGCCAGCGTGCTGTGGACTGCCTTGACCGGCTTCACCGCGGTGGCCGCCGTCGCGTTCTTCGCCGCCTGGAGCGTGCTGTCCAACATCTTCTGCAGCGTGCTGATCCTGACCACGCGACCTTTCCGCGTGCACGACCACATCGAGGTGCTGGAGAACGGCGACAAGCCCGGCCTGCGCGGCCGTGTCATCGACATCAACCTGCTCTATACGACCCTGCTGGAAGAAGACGCACTGCGCGGCGACACCGTGCTGCAGATCCCCAACAGCCAGTTCTTCCAGCGCACCACGCGGCGCTGGCGTTCCGGTTCGCCTCCCGCGGCGTCCTCGCCGGAGTAGGCCTGCAGGCAGGATCGGGAAGTCGCTCAGCGCGACGGACAGGCCGCTTCCACCGTGGCGTACCGGGCCCGCAGCGTCTGCCGCGCCCCGGCGTAGATCAGCAGGCCAGCGGCCGCCATCGCCGCGCCGACGTAGCCTGTCGAGGTCCAGCCGAGCCCGGCGGTGATCGCCATGCCGCCCAGCCACGGACCCAGCGCGTTGGCGGTGTTGAAGGCCGCGTGGTGCGACGCTGCCGCCAGCGTCTGTGCATCACCGGCCACGTCCATCAGGTGCGACTGCAGGATCGGGCCCAGCGCGCCCATCAGGCCGATGCCCACGGTGGCCAGCAGGATCGTCGGCAGCGTCTGCGCCATCAGCGGGAACAGCAACAGCATCGCCGTGGCCCAGACCAGGACGATCCATGCCCCGCGCAGCTGCATGCGGTCGAACAGCCAGCCGCCGACGAAGTTGCCGATCACCCCGCCCACGCCGAAACCGGCCAGGCCCAGCGGTATCCACGCCGGGGCCACCCGCGTCACCTCCAGCATCGTCGGCGCGAGATAGCTGAAGACCGCGAACATGCCGGCGAAGCCGATTGCGCCGATGCCCAACGCCTGCCAGACCGGCAGGCGGTGGAAGGCGCGCATTTCGTCCAGCGGATGCGCCTTGGCGCCATCGATCCCCATGGGCAACCAGATCGCCAGCAGCGTGGCGGTCGCCAGCGCGATCAGCGCGACGAAGGCGAACACCCAGCGCCAGTCGATCACCTGGCCCAGCCAGGTCGCCAGCGGATTGCCGATCAGGATGGCCAGGGTCAGCCCCAGCATCACCAGGCTGATCGCGCGCCCACGCTTGTTCGGCGGGCTGATCGCCACCGCCGTCAGTGCGGCCACGCCGAAATAGGCACCGTGCGGCAGGCCGGCAATGAAGCGGAACACCAGCAGGCTTTCGTAGGTGGGGCCGAGCGCGCTGGCCAGGTTGCCGAGGGCGTAGAAGCCCATCAGCGCCAGCAGCAGGGTCTTGCGCTTCCAGCCCGCGCCCAGGATCGCCAGCAGCGGCGCACCGACGACGACGCCGAGCGCATAGGCGCTGATCAGGTGACCCACCTGCGGCTCGGTCACGCCCAACGAGGCCACCATGTTCGGCATCAGCCCCATGCTGGCGAACTCGCTGGTGCCGATGGCGAAACCGCCCAACGTCAGCGCGAACAGGATCAGGCCGATCTGGCGGGGCGTCAGCGCCTCGGCGACGGACGAAGAGGAAACGGGGGGCGGTGCGACATCCATCCCGCCATTATGCTGCAGCGCAACAGTAAGGGTCGACCCTGCGGATGGAACGCTGCGGCCTCAGCCGCCGCGGTACTCGGCCATCACCGCCTCGGCGTCGGGATTGGCGCGGGCGCGCTTGCGCACGAAGACGATCGGGATCGGCCCGTTCATCACCGACATCACCCGGTTCGCCTCGTCCTGCGACGACAGCGTGCTGAAGTTCGCGCTCTGCGACCGCGTGTACGGAATGCCGGCGTCGTCCAATCGGCGCGCCAGCGCCTCCGCCCGCTGCGCCGCGTCGGACGGGCAGTTGGCGGGCGCGAAGATCACCACGTGATGGCCGGACTGCCCGTCCGGCAGCGGGATGTCGACGAACCCGTGGCGGCTGGCCGCGCCGGATTCCGTCGCGGCCCCGCCGGTGACGCGCGCGGCCACCGCCTGCACCGCATCGCGCGGCAGGTATTCGCGCGCGGCCAGCACCGCCAGCGCCGCCACGGCGGCGAAGAAGCCCACCTTCAGCACGTTCATCGCCACGCGCGCGCGATCACTTCGCCACGAACTTCAGCGGCCCGGTGTACTGCGGCCACGCGATCGAGGCGGGGCCGCGCACGTTCAACGGCACCGGCGTCGTCGCGTCCGCATCGCCCACGACGCTGGCCAACAGCGTGGGGACGTAGAACGTGCTGCCGAAGATGGCGTCCTTGCCGATCACCGGATCGATCGAGAGCGTGGTGGTCCTGCCGGGTTCGATCCGGAACACCACCGCGTCCTCGTTGAAGAATGCGCCGCGCTCCAGCACCTTCTTGACGCTGAAACTGGTGTGCATCTCCAGGCCGATGCCGGTCACCCGGTATTCGCCGGCGGGCAGCGACACGCTCTCCTGCTGGCCGTAGCGCGTCAGGTGGTTGATCGGGAAGTCGATGAACTGCTTGCCGACCATCGTGAACACGATCTTCCCGTCGCGCAGGCCCCACTCCAGGCCACCGCTCTTGAGCTGCTCCACCGCCTTGGCCGGCAGTTCCCTGTCGCTGCGGAAGGGCTTGACCTCCACCACCAGCGTGCCCGTGGCCGGTTCCGCCGCCGGTGCCTCCGCCTGTTCCTGCGCCGACGCAGACACGACCACGCCCACCTGCAGCAGCAGGCCCATCATCCAGTTCCGCATGTGTTCCCCTTGGAGGCGCCCCCCGGCGCGCATGCCCTATTCCAGCGCACTCCGTCGGGTCGCGCAATCGGCGCCCTGGCCGCACGCCCCGGTGCCTCGGGGCGCGGCGCTAGAATGCGCGCATGAACACCATCCTGATCCCCGTCTCCATCGGCGAACTGGCCGACAAGCTGTCCATCCTGGAAATCAAGGCCGCGCGCATCGACGATGCCGGCAAGCGCGCCCACGTACAGGTGGAACTGGAAGGTCTGCGCACGCTGTGGGACGCGCAGGTGGCGGCGCAGGCCGAACTGGCAGGAATGAAGGACCAGCTGCGCGCGATCAACGAGCGCATGTGGGACGTGCAGGATGCGCTGCGAGCGAAGGAAGCCGCGCAGGCGTTCGACGCGGACTTCGTCGAACTGGCGCGCTCGGTCGCGCGCCACAATGGCGAGCGCATCCAGGTGAAGAACGCCATCAACCGCCTGGCCGGTTCGCGCTTCATCGAAGAGAAGCAGTACCAGGCCTGAGGCCGCTCACGCGGCGCCGTGGCGCTGGCGGATCACCTCCAGCCGCTCGCGGTAGTACAGCGCGTCGGCGGCCACCTTGGGCGGATGCTCGGCCAGCCAGTCCAGGGCCTCGCGCAGGATCGCCGCCTTGTCGGCCTCGGGCGCCTCCAGCGCGGTATCCACACGGTCCAGTTGCAGGATGACGTCTTCGCGGGTGCTGGGGGGCATGGGGCACGTGTCCTTTCAGGGAGGGCCCCCACCGTAGCGGCGGGTCCGTATGCGTGGCGTCATCGCATGCCCAGCGGTCCGCCGCCTGCGGGCGGACCGCATTCCTGCGACGGAAGGCGCAGCCGCCGGGGCCGGCTTGGCGGTAGAGTCGCGGCATGAGTGTGCGCACGATCGTCGAGCATGGCTGCCCGCTGACGGTACAGACGCTGGAGCGCGTGGATGCGCTGGGCGCGACGTACTGGCAGGCGCGGGCGATGTTCCGCACCGCCTCGGGCCAGGCGCGCGTGGACGTGGTCACCCGCACCCGCCACGCCACGCGCGAAGCCGCCGAACGCGCGGCGCTGGCGCTGGCGCGCGACAATGGCTGGGGGCGCGCGTAAGTCGTCGCCGCGGCATGCGGCGGGGAGCTCTCCGGCAGCGCGCCACGCCACCTACAGGAATCCCATGATCGACCGCGACGCACTCCTTCGTGATGGCTATGTCCTGCTGCGCGGGGCGATTCCGTCCGACTGGCTGGACACGCTCCGCGCCACGTTCGACGACGGTGTCCTGCCCTCGCATGCCTGGCCGGTGCCGCGCGGGCCCGGGTGGCGGCATGCGCTGGTGGACCTGGACCCCACGATACAGGCGGTGTGCCGGCTGCCCGCCGTGCTGGCCGCGGCCGGTACGCTGATCGGCGAGCGCTTCTTCCTGGCGCAGGTGGAAGGCCGCGAGCCGCTGGAGGGCGCCGGCCACCAGGGCCTGCACCGTGACCTGTCGGCCGAGCGCTGCGGCGATACCGTCAATGCGCTGGCCTTCTTCGACGACTACGGCCCGCACAACGGCGCCACCCGCCTGGTGCCGGGCAGCCACCGCCCCGCGGCCCGCGATGCGGCGCTCGATCCGGCCGACGAAGCACGCGCGGTGCAGCTGTCCGGCCACGCCGGCGACATCCTGGTGTTCGACGCCGACCTGCTGCATGGCGCCAGCCTCAATCCCACCGGTGCGCGCCGACGCTCCATCCTGTTCGGCTTCTTCGCCGAGCCGCGCCATGCCGCCCACCTCGCCACGGCGCACCTGCGCAACGTGCGCATGGCCACGGACGAACGCTTCGATCCGGCGCCGTGGCCACCGGTCGCACCGACCGCGTAGGCCGTCCCCGGCACGCGTGGCGCGGCCGGGGAAGTGGTAGCGTGGCCGTCCTGAGGCCACGGGCCGCCATCCGGGGGGATGCACCATGAGACCGTTGTTGCCGGGTTGGCCGACATGGTGGTTCTTCGTGCTGGCCGGACTGGCGCTGCTGCGCGCGGACACGCCGTCGACGCCGGTGCGCACGCACGTCGCCGCCGCGCCTGCCCACGCCCCGGCGTCCGTCGTGGAGGCATCGCGCCAGGGCGTGCGCACGGCACGCGCGCGCGCCGGTGGCAGGCGCGGTCCGCCCACCACGACGGCCGCACCGGACGACCCGTTCGCGCCGGTGTACATCGTGACCTCCGACGCGACGTGGCAGGGCATCCGCGGCCTGGCCCGTGGCGTGGCCACCCCGCGCGACAGCACCGGCATGCCGCTGGTGATCGCCGAAACCCGAGCCGATCGCCTGGGCGACATCAGCCGCTACGTGCACGAGAACGAGCGCCGCTGCGGCGGCTACTTCGCCTTCCCCGACCGCGCGCAGGCCGAGGCCTTCGTGCGTGGCGACCGGGCGAAGCTGGCCATGGCCAAATCGGCGCTCGCCCGCTACGCGCTGGACAACCAGGCCACTGTCGGCCGCTGGCTGCCGCAGGTGCAGGAACAGCGCCTCTACGACACCATCAACCACCTCTCCCGCTACCGCAACCGCTACTACGCCAGCAGCCACGGCAGGACATCGGCCGAATGGATCCGCGACCACTGGCAGTCGCTGGCCGCCGGCCGCAGCGATGTCACCACCGAGCTGTTCACCGCCTGCAGCACCTGCAGCACGCAACCGTCGGTGATCCTCACCATCCGCGGCTGGGACCTGCCCGATGAGGTGGTGGTGCTGGGCGCGCACCTGGATTCGATCAACGGCAACACCCGCAACGACCCCAACCAGCTGGCACCGGGCGCCGACGACGACGCCTCCGGCATCGCCACGCTCACCGAGACGCTGCGCATCGCGCTGGCCGACGGCTGGCAGCCGCGGCGCACGGTGAAGTTCATGGGCTACGCGGCCGAGGAAGTCGGCCTGCGCGGGTCCAACGCCATCGCGCAGTCGTTCCGCGCCAGCGGCGTCAACGTGGTCAGCGTGCTGCAGGTGGACATGACCAACTACAAGTCCGGTGCGGTCACGGACATGAAGCTGATCAGCGATTACTCCAACACCGATCTGAAGAACTTCTTCGTCACCCTCTTCGACACCTACCTGGCGCCGATGGGGCTGACGCGCAGCAGCACCGCCTGCGGCTACGCCTGTTCCGATCATGCGTCATGGACGAACGCCGGCTATCCGGCGGCGATGATGTTCGAGGCCGGCGATCCGGGCGGCAGCTTCCCCTACATCCACACGCCGTACGACACGCTGGCCACCATGGGCGAGTCGGCGCAGCACAGCGTCAAGTTCACCCACTTCGCGCTGGCCTACCTGGGCGAAACCGCCAAGACGCGCGGCCGGGTCACGGGCGGTCCGGCGCAGGTGTTGCCGGCGCAGTAAGACCTCGCACGCGCGCCCCTTCTCCTCTCCCCTCACAGGTGTCGACGACATGCCCCGCGTGTACCGCGCCACGCGCGCAAACGAGCACTACACCCTCGAGCTGGCCGAGACCCGGATCCGCTTCACCCGCGACACGGGCACGCGCGAATCGTTCGGCGGCAACGACATGCCCTATGCGCGCTTCCTGCGCAGCGAAACGTGGCACGACCATGTGCGCGAGATCTACGGCGAGGATGTGCTGGCGGCGACGCTGGCCGCCGCGCGGGAGAAATGCAGCTGAAGCCGACGCGGCCTCGATGGCCGTGTCGGTCACGCGCCTAGTCCGGACGACCGTGCAGGGCCACGTTCAAACGGTCCACCACCATCGCCCAGTCGGCGTCGTCGAGGCGTTCTTCGCGCAGCAGCTGGGCCTGGGCAGGCGTCCAGAACGGGGCTTCTTCCAGGCGCATGTCGTCGGGCAGCGGGGAATGGGTGGCGATGAACTGCTGGATGCTGGCGTGGTCGTCGGGCAGGCCCAGTTGGGCGAACAGTTCGGAGAAGGGATGGATGGCGTGTTCCATGGCGATGCCTCGTGGGAGAAGCATCAGGGTAACCGTGGCGGTGTGAAGCGGGTGCTGGACGCCGCTGCCCGGACGGGTTGCAGCACCCTCAGTCGCACTTCATGCTCTGGGCTCTTCCCTTATCCCTTCCTTCTCGATGCGCCGCGGTCTTCTGCTTTTCGCGTTGGTGTGCGTGGTGCTGGGTGGCCTGGCATACCGCTACGTCGTCCCGTCGATGGGAAGAGGCACCGCTTCCCTCATGTCCACGACGACGACGGAATCTGCGTCGTCCCTCGATCCGGCGCAGCAGGCCAGCACGCAGGGCGGCATGAGCGAGGCAGCCGACCTCGCGGCGCTTCCGGCGCTGCACCGCGAAAGGATCGAGGTCGGCGATGCGTTGTGGGAGGCCGCCACGCCCCAGCAGGCCGCGTGGCTCAACCGCCACGGCTTTCCCACCTCGGGCCAGTTGGCCGCCTTCAATGGCGCACAGGCGGCGCAGTTGCCTGCGGACGGGCGGGCGCGTTCGCCGGTGGATGTGGTGGTGGCGGAGAGTGTCGCGATGAGCGATCCGGTCGCGAAGGCGCGAGCGCTGGCGCTGCTGCGGGGGGCGAGCGAAGCGGGGTCTTCGTATGCGCTGCAGTCTCTGGCCCGCATCGCGCAGTTGTCCGAGCGCGATCCAGTGAAGGCCGAGGGCTACTATCGCGCCGCGTTGCTGCGCGGGGACTGGCTGGTCGGCCTGCGTGAGATGCCGCGTCTTGCGCCGGAACAGAACTATGCGGCGGACCTGCGCGCCGCCCGTCTCCTCGAGCAGATCAACCGGGCACGGCGCCAGCGGGGGCTTCCCGCGTTGGGCGTGGACCTGCGTCCCGGCGCCGAGGAGGCCTTCGAGTTGCTGTCCGACGGCAAGCGATAGCGCCGTAGGGTGGGCCCTGGCCCACCGTCTGGATTGCATTGTGAGTGATGGGCAGGCGGGCTTGAGCCCGCCCTACGCCGCTTCTCCTGGGCTTGGTTTGTACTGTCGAGCCACTTGGGGTGAACGAGAGCTGCCCTAGCGCTCTCCAGGACATGCGCCCATGCCTTTCACCAAGAGGATGCGCGCCTTGGTGGCCGTTGTCTTGCAGGAACTCAGGAGCATGGGATACATCGAGCCCCCTTTGTCTTCTTCCGTCTCTTCACTACAGATCCGGTCACGCTCCGCCTTCCAGGCAATGTGCGCTCGATCCATCTCAGCTCGACATTCCGGCACCACCGACGCCCGCTTCGCTTCCCGTTCGGCATCCAACTCCAGTTCCGCAGCGACAAGGTTTCGAGACGCACAGAGGGTCATGGCGAGCTGTGTACGCGAGCAATCAGCCAGCAGCACCCGCAGCTCAGAGGCCGGAATTCGGCTACGGGCAGAAAGTTCTTCCATCACCCTGGATTGATCCAGACCGGCGGCCTCGGACGCAGGGGCGGCCTGGCCAATGGGCTCCTCCGACACGGGTGTGCTGGACGCGCAACCAATCAATCCAGTGCAGGAAGCGATCAGCGAAAGTGCAAACGCTTGGGCTGTGAATCTCGAGACTGCCATGGGGTCCTCCTGACCTCTTCCTGACGACGGACAGTCTGCCAGAGATGAAAGTGGGCGAGGAGGACTGCCTGTTAGACAGTGCCGCGATGACATGCGGCTCTCCGGCAGATGGCGTTGAAAGGCGGGCCGAAGCCCGCCTCGGGTCTGCATCGCGCGCCGGGTTACGCCGCCGGTTCGGGTTCGCGGCGGCGCTTGCGGTCGAAGCGCGCGCCCAGGGATTGCCGCAGGGCGTCCAGGCCTTCGCCGCGGCCGGCCACTTTCAGCAATGCGTAGCCTTCCAGCGAGGCCACCATCAGGTCGCTGCCCAGGGCCATTTCGCTGTCGGCCATGCGCTCGTACAGGCGTTGCACGCGCGCCAGGCGCGGGCGCAGGGCGTCCAGTGCCGCCAGGTCGGCGCGGTAGGCGTCCACGTCGAAGTTGCGCGGCAGCACCTGTGCGTTGTCGGACAGCACGGTGACGGCCTGGCGGCAGAAGGCTTCGGACTTGTCGCCCATCTTGGTGAGTTCGCGGCGTTCGTCGGGGCTCAGGCCGATGAGGTCGGTCAGTTGGCCTTCCAGTGCGGTGATGATGGCGTCGAGGGAATTCAGGCGGTCGACGTCCCACTGCAGGGCGATGCGGTTCTGGCTCATGGTCACTCCTTGATCCACGTTGGGAATACCGGCCGGGATGGCCGGCCCTGGCTGGAGTTACCAGGATTTAGTGGACACCTGAGCGGCGGGACCGATGTGCCGCTTCGAACTCGATGGGACTAACGCCACCGAGGTAGCTGTGCCGACGGATCGGATTGTAGAAGCCTTCGATGTACTCGGATACGTCCAAGGCTGCCGTTTGGCGGTCCGCGTAGATGCGCTTCTTGATGCGCTCCTTCTTCAGGCTTCCGAAGAAAGACTCAGCAACTGCGTTATCCCAGCAGTTCGCCCGCCTGCTCATGCTTGGCTCAAGATGGTTGGCCTTGCAGAAGCGTCGCCACGCGTCGCTTCCATACTGCGTTCCCTGATCCGAGTGGATCAGGGTCTTTCTTGGGCGCCGAGCACGAACGGCCTTCAAGACGGCTTCTAGGACCAGCTCTCGATGAATCGTCGGCTTGACGGCCCAGCCTACGACCTTGCGCGAGAAGAGGTCCACGACGACGGCCAAATAGAGCCATCCTTGCCAGGTACGGATGTAGGTGATGTCCGTAACCCAGGCCTCGTTGGGCCTCGACACCGTGAACTGACGCTGCAGCACGTTAGGGATCAATGCGTGCGGCTTTGCAACCGGGATATGACGTATGCGGTAGCCGTGTAACGCCTGGAGGCCGTTCTCGCGCATGAGGCGTGCAACCCTGTGCTTGCTGCATTTCTCACCGCGTTCGCGTAGATCCTGCAGCACCCTGGGGGCGCCATAGATCCCGTGACTTGCGGTGAAAGATGATCGTATGAGACGTAGCAGGCGCGCATCTTCCTGGGCTCGATCGGACACCGGATGATCGAGCCAAGCGTAGTAGCCAGCACGAGCAACTCCAAGCAGCCGACACATCATCTGAACGCTGAACTCATTCCGATGCGACTCAATGAACTGATAAGCCCGCCGAGTCCGGCTTGGAACCTTCTTCGAAGACATGATGCTTGCCTCCCGCTGATCGCATGGATGCTAGACCTGTCCACAAAATGCTGGTAACTCCACCAGGCGCCTCCGAAAGAGCTCAAGATCCCGTCAAGAAATGAAGGAATTTCCAAGTGCAACTGCCAAATTGAAGCCTCCGAAAACCAGCACGAGAAGCGTTATTACGATGCTGAGGTTAAGCGAGAGTTTGAGCACGTTGTAAAGCTCACGGTTAGATTCCTTCAAAGCTACGGCCCTTCTTCTGAGCGGCATGATTGCCGAGAACAACCAACTGATCTCGCCGCGGCTGTCCTCCGACGTGTTCGGGACCATCATCGCCCGCGGTATGAATCGGTAGAGGCTATTGACGGCTCGACCAAGCTGGTTCATCGGCCGATCCACGTCGCACATCAGTATCAGTCGCATGGCGTCTGTATCGTTGCGTGCGTAGTGCGGATAGGTCTCGTCGAAGACGAAGTCCTTTCCATTGCGCCAGGACAATGGCGTTCCGTCGACATTGATGAAGCAGCCATCGTGGTTGGGCGTTTCAAGGCCAAGGTGGTAGCGGAAGGAGCATGCCATCGGGTCCGAGTGCAGACTCAGCTCCGCGCCGGGAGGCAGAAGTGAGAACATTGCCGCGCGGATTCCCGGTACATACTCCAGCAGGCGCACAGTCTCTGGGCACAGACGTCGCGCTGACGGATGTGGCTCGTCGTACCACTTGAGATAGAACTTTCTCCAGCCGCGCTTGTAGAACGTACGGAATCCCAGATCGTGAAAGCCCACCGAGTCTGCGGTCGACGTCGCTTCAAGCTCGCCCGAGTGATAGAGGGCGAGAGCCTCATAACGAATGCGTGGCCAGTACCGTCGAATGACGTCGATTCCTTGCAAGTAGTCGGCGTCCAGTACCGCGCTTCTGGCGGGCCGATGCGTGGTGAGATAGAGCAGGCAGTTCAGGGGCGCGAACACCGGCCAGCTCTTGCGCAGGTACTCCGGGAAGCTGCTATACCGCACGCGACCTCTCCAGCGGTACACGTAGGCAATGGATGCGATGACATAGGCGATGAGAAGACACATCGCGAGCGCGGCGACCTTCATGACGAACTTCCCCGCGAGAGTGCTGCCCGTGAGCAAGCACGGTGCGCGTATCGTGCGTTCCTGGGCAGAACGTGCGCCCTTGGAAGAGAACGGTGGGTAGCAAACATTGTTGAATCCGAGGCAAGCGGCTCCGCGGCGGCCTTGGGCCTCCGGGCTCCTACGACGAGGGATGGATCAGCGTGATTCGCTAGGGAATGTCAGCGTGAAGACGGCGCCCGGACCGGCGCGTGCGTTGGCGGCGACGACTTCGCCATGGTGGGCGTCCATGATTTCCTTGACGATGGACATGCCCAGGCCGGTACCACTGCCCGATCGATCGAGCCGCCAGAAGCGCTCGAACAAGTGCTCGCGTGCTTCGTCACTCAGTCCGATACCGGTGTCCTGCACGCTGATCCAGCAGTCGCCCACTCGTATATCCACCAGGCTCTGAGGCGGTGCGTGATGGATGGCGTTCTCCAGGACATTGCGGAGTGCGATCTGAATCGCAGCGCGATCACCCAGCACACGCGTATCTCCGGATGTGTGCTCAACAGCGAGCCAGACCCTTGATGCTGCCGCAAGCGACCCCACCATCGAGACGGTGTCTTGGACTATTCCGGCCAGCTCAACGGGAGCAAATCGATAGCCGCCGATGTCCGATGCCTCGGCCAGTTGCAGCAACTGGCGCACCGTCCGTGCCATGGTGTCGATTTCCTGCAACAGCGGCGCACGTTCGTCTACACCAATGCGCAACTCGACCTGCCCGCGAAGAATTGACAGCGGCGTCTTCAGTTCATGCGCCGCATTCGCCAGGAACCGCTGCTGCACCATGAAGGCCCCCTCGATCCGTCCGAGCGAGCGGTTGATGCCGTCCACCAGTGGCAAGATCTCTGCCGGCATGTCTCGGGTGGAGATGCGAGTCGACAGATTCTGGGGATTGATCGCCTCGACCTGGTCGGATGCTCGCCTTACTGGCTTCAGTGAGAAGCGAACGCCCACCAGGATCACTAGTCCGAACAGTAAGAGCGCGATGGCACCAACTGCGGTCGAGGTCTCGACCACAACCGGTAGCATGGCCTCGGCAGTGAGGTCGAAGAAGCGGTCGCTGCGAGCGGTCTGGATGAAGATCCGGCCGTGCTCGCCGCGCACGGGTAGCGTTGCCACATGCAGCCCATTACCGGTCTGAAAGTAGTCGTCCTCAAGCCGCGCCGCGGTGTCTTCCATACGTTTGAAGGCCATGCGCCCGCCATCGGAGGCCAGCAGCACGTTGCCTTGCCCATCCAGCACCCGGTACTTCAGGTTCTGGAAGTAGGCGTCGTAGCCCCATTTCATAGGCTCATGCAGTGTCAGCGAAGGCGCACCGGCTTCGTCGAAGCTCAGCGCATCCTCCAGATCTTCAGCCTGCCCCAGGAGCCCATCGCGGACCATCAGTTCCGAGCCCTCCCGGAAGATGCCCTGCAGCACGCCGACGTAGAACACCGACGCCAAGAGGAACGCCAGCAGAGTGTCGCGAACCAAGCGTGCCCGAAGGCTAGTCGGTCGTGGCCAGCGCCAGCGCATAGCCGACTCCCCGATGATTGACGACGTTGGCGTCGGAGCCGGCTTCGCGAAGCCGCCGACGAAGACGATGAATGGCGACCTCTAGCGAGTTTGGCGTCAGTTCAGCGAATGGGCCGAACGCCTTGTCGGTGAGATCCTCGTGCGTCACTACCGTTCCGATGCGCTCTGACAGCGCCAGCAGCAGGCGAAACTCGCCGGCAGTACACGCCACGGGCTGGCCATCCACTGCTACCTGCACGGCATTGACGTCAATGCTCAGCCGCCCAAGTCTGAAGCACATGGGTGCAACCTGCGACCTGCGCCGAAGCATCGCACGTACTCGGGCCAAGAGTTCTTCGAGAGCAAAGGGCTTTGTCAGGTAGTCGTCCGCCCCGTTCTCCAGTCCGTCCACGCGGTCATGGATTGCGTCGCGGGCGGTAAGCACAAGGCAGGGAATGCCGTTGCCCTCCGCCCGCAACGCGCGGATGAGCGACAGCCCGTCGCCATCCGGCAAGCCTCGATCCACCACCAGCAGGGCATAGTCATGCTGTCGCATACCGTAGCGGGCGGCACCTGCGCTCGGGTAAACGTCCACCGGAAGCCCTCCGGCTTCCAGCGCGTCGCGCAGGATGCCAGCCAGCCTCTGGTTGTCTTCGATGATGCCGATGCGCATGACTAGTGATCAGTTCGGTGGGTTTCAGAACGTATACAGATAAGCCAGCGTCATGCGGGGCGACCCGCTATCCTCGATCAACGGACTGTCCTTGATCGCGCTTCCGAAGCCACGGTACTTCACGCTGCCGACGATCAAATGACGGCCGAACGCCCGTTGGAAGTCCATGCCCACGTCGAAGTTGGTGCTCGCATCCGCCGTGTAGGCCGCGCGTGATGCGGTAGCCTCATCGGCTTTCACGCCGTAGTAGTAGTCGGTGAACTTTCGGTCGTAGCGCTCCACGCCCACCTTGGGCATCAGCGTCCACTTGCCAGCCTGGAACGGATAGGCGTAGTAGACCGAAGCACGGTAGCCCTTGCTGGCACTGGCCGACTTGAGGAACTCGACGGTCACATCGCCCCAGCCAGCGCTGTGCTTCACTTCACCACCGAAGTGCAGGCTGGCCTTGCGCTCGTCCATGCCTTCGAACAGCGGCTCGTCTTCCGGCTCGTAGCCGTCGAAGCGATACTCGCCCCGCAAGCTTGCACTCCATGCATCCCCTTTCCACAGCTGGTACTCCGCCTGCGGGCCGAAGATGCGGAAGCGCTCGCCCTGATAGAAGACCAGAGGAATGGGGTCGGCTTCTGCGGAACCACCCACATAGCCTTCGTTTTCGTACAGCACTCCGAGACCGAGGCCCCAGGTCGGGCCCAGCTCCTGCGTCGTTGGGAACAGTTCTTCAGCGGCGACAGGTGAAGCGATGCCGAACGCTAGCAGGGCGGCGAAAAGTCGTGACTTCTTCATTGCATGCATCCTAGTTGGGGGAGTTTCGCTAGTGTCTGCAGCGCTGGCTTACACACGACTTACATACGACGCGGGAAATGCTCGATTTGATGCGTCAGAAGACTTCATGCCACGTGTCCTTGCCGGAGTACTCGTCCTGACGACCGAGGCAGATCAGACCAGGCGTCTCTACACTGACCGGTTGCTTGCCGCGCGTGGTGATACGAAGGGTCAGCTGCCTACAGGGGAAGCCGCCCACGGCTACTTCACTGACCACGGTGATCAAACCGTCGTTGGCTTTGCCGCGCCAAGGGATGGCCCTGCCGACGGTCCAGGTCTCCAGGATCTTCGACCAGCTGGAGTACGTCTCATGCGTGTGACCGAATGCCTTGCGCCAGCTGTCAATCTCCAATGAACCCTCACACGTGCTGCAGGAGAAAGCGCTCGCGTCTCGGTACCGCTTCTGCTGCGCCACTAGATCTGCAGAGAACTGGAACTGGGTCGGACGCACTACGTCGCCGCGCCCCGCGTTGAGTGGCCAGGGCACGACGCCAGGAGGTGCGGGCAACGAGGTTTCGGCCTCATCGGCTTGAACGGGGGATTTCTCATCGCGCCCTTCTTTGCGCTGGCTACGCGTCTCGGTAACCTTGTCGACGGCACGCTTGGCAATACGATCAAGTAGGCTGCCGAACGCGTCAGCCCGCGCATCGGGGGCATTGACAGACAGCAGTAAGCCGGCCGTAACGGCCAGGATGGAGCAACGGAACATCATTGGTTTCCTAAGTTGGGTGAATGCTTCGGGTACGCCCGCTTCAGCGGCGCGGCGGTGTTTCGGGGACGACTTGGAGCGACATCACGGGGCCTGGCCGGCCAAGTACGACTTGGTGCTCTGAGTGCCTCGGTGCATGGCCAGGTACATGCGCGGTGATGCGATACGTGCCGGCCGGAAGACCCGCGAAACCGAACCAGCCTTGTCCAGCCGCGTCATCACCGCGCGACCATGCATGCAGCAACGTCACGTGTTCGGTGTCGCCACCCATCCTCAGTGAGCGGTGCACGCCTGGACCTTCCAGTTGGATGTATGCCCCTTTAGGGGCTGCGGCATCGGGGGCACGCGCACCAGAAGGCAAGGCCAGCGCTCCTTGCCGATACAGTCGGGCCACGAGCAGACCTTGCGGTACCACGTCGAAAACTACGTTCCGCTCTTCATCTCCGCTGGAAAGCACTACGTCCTTCATCGCAGTGCGATAACCGGGGATCAGCGGCTGCAGGAGGTGGTGGCCTGCAGGCAGGTTGATATGGAAGCCGTTGGCGTTGCGCTGCAAAGGAAGGAGTTTGGGACCCGCTTCCCTTCCATGTGCAGGCGACGCCAGTAGCCAGGGCATGAGCTCGGCATGCGCAGTATCGAGGCCGCGCAGACGCACATGCAGGGAGGCTCGCTGCGGCGTCGCCGCAGGATCACCGTCATCGTCTGCCAACGCGATCCGGATCGTATCCCGCACCACGGGCGAACTGAGAATGCTTGCGTGGTCCTCGTCATGGCCGATCACCTGCCAGGCACCGGCTCCCGCCTCATCCCGCAGTTGGCTGGCCAGCGACACCACGCCATCGTCACCAGTAAGGTCAGCCAACGAGGCGCCCCGGTAACCGAACACCAACGCATGCCGCACATGCGGAGGCAGCGGTCGCGCAAAAAGGTCCTGCAGAAACGCGCCCTGCGGCTGCATGTCGCGCCATGAGGGCACGATCACTGGAGAGTGCGCGACACCTGCACTCGCCCGTGCATCGCCTCCCCACGGTGTCGAAAGCGAGACAAAAGCCGAGATCTCCGGGAACTGCGTGCCGTGGTCGATCAGGAAGCGGCGGACCACAAGACCACCCATGCTGTGCGCCACCATGTGCAGGCGACTGAAGCCATAGCGCATGCGCAAGTTGAGCAGCTTCCAGTACAGCAGGTGTGACATGGCTTCCAGAGAAGCGCCGGACGGGTACTGGAATATCCAGGGTTGGTACTCGTCACCCAACGTGAGCGCCAAGTGACGCCAGTCGGCCCCAGAGCCCTGCGCACCATGTACGAACAGTACGGGTATCCGCCCAGGATCATACGGCGACAAGAAGTACACATTGCCGCCTATCTGCTGAAATGTCTCCACAGGCGTCCAGTAGCCTTGACGCCCCGATGCCGAGGACAGTAGCGGGGAACCCAGTCCGGCGAGAGCACCCGCCTGCGTGCTGTGGCGGGCCGAAATCGCAATGGGGTCGTGTGCAAGGACGCGTGGCGAACGCTGCAGCACCAGGTCAACTTGCGTGATCACCCCGCTGTCGTGAACGGCAATGAGAGATGATGCTGCCTTGAGTGAAGAGGCTGGGCTACCACGATTGTCTGCATCGGCAACCGCCTCCACTGTGTAGCGACCGGGCGGCACGATCAGTTCGTATCCGCCAGGTTCATGCAACCAAATGCGATGCACGACGCGTGGCGCCTCTTCGTCAGCAGTGATGGCGGCGATGCTCACACCACCTTGCCAGTCGGCGGGCGTCGTGACCTGACCGGTGATTACAGTGAACGCGTAGTGGCGCTTCGCGTCGCCACGCACCTGCAACAGGCCACAACTTGCCAACAGCAAGGGCAGCGACAGTGAAAGGAGCAGTCGGCAGCTGAGTTTCATGGCATTTCGCTCCCGTCCTCAGTCCGCCTAGCCCGCAATTTCCGGGTAGCGAAGCCCAGCCAGGTCAGCCTCCATATGTGCCGAGACTCGCCGGCTAGATGCGGCCAAGCGGATGAATCCGTCGCGGACCGGTGCGAGCCAGCGTGCTCCCGGCAACATGGCGCGTGTCATGCGGTCGCTGGCCTTCAGTACACGATCGGCCACACGACTGCGTGTCTCGCACCAGGCCGTCACCGCCTCTTCGCCTTGCGACAGCGCGACCGCGAGCGACCAGGCGTCCTGGATTCCGACATTCATGCCTTGCCCGCCTGCGGGGGAATGGATGTGGGCGGCGTCGCCCGCGAGCAGCACGCGTCCAACTCGAAGTGTGGATGCACGCCGCTGGTGTATTCGGAACGTACTCCACCAGTGCAGCGGGCCCAGACGGATGCCGTCGCGCTGGAAAGGCACGATCGAGTGATGGGCCGGCTCCGGTGCGGTGTCGGGCAAAGCGACGACCAGTCGCCAGTAACCGCCGGGCGCCTTGAACGCGATCATGGCTTGGCCGGTGAATACGTGAAAGAAGCCTGCCTCCAAGCCTTCGAGCTCGATGTCTGCCAGCAGCAGGCGTGCCGGATACTCAAGGCCGGTGAAAGGGATTCCCGCCGATTGGCGCACGTGGCTGTGCGCACCATCGCAGGCGACGATCCAAGATGCCTCGATCCGCTCCGTCTTTCCCCGCGCATCGGAAATCCGCGCGACGTTTCCTTCTTCCAGGCCGCGGAAGGTACTACCCCATTCCACGGGGGGTGCGGCACGTTCCAGCAGTTGCTCGGTACGCGCCTGCGGCAGGATTGTCATGGCCGGGTAGCCAGGATGCGCACCCTGGAATTGGCTCCGTACCACGCCCGAGCCCAAATGAAAGACCTGGCCCTTAAGAGGGAGCGATTCGCGCATCACCGCATCGGCAAGAGAGAGCTTTGCCAGTACATCCAGCGTACGTGCCTGGATGCCCATCGCGCGAGAGGTTTCGCTGCGATCCCGTCGCTGTTCGATGATGCGACAGGGAATCCCACGCCACCGCAGCGCCGCAGCGAGCGTCAGGCCGGTAGGACCCGCGCCGACCACCAGTACAGGCTTGTCGAAACATGCCATTGCATTGTCCCCGTCAGTCCAGCAGACCAAGAGCGCGCAGGGGCTGCTGCTCTTCTTCGGACAACGCCGGCTTCACCACGACGTCCAAGAGCATGGCGTAGTCGCCCGCCGGAGCATGTGCCTGGATGCCACGCAACAGGTGGATGCGCTGCGGCGTATTCACGGCCGCGACCATCGTGCCCATGATCGCGGCAGAAAGCGCCGGCGGCAGACTCGCGACGATTTCAGCCTCTATACCGGCCAGTTCATCGTCGCTGTATAGCGAGCACAGCAGTGGCCACGTCACTTCTTCCTCGTGAGCCATGTGAAGCAGGTCCTCGGCCACGAAGCGCGAGAACGCGAGATAGAGACTGTGGCCAGACAGTGAGGTGCGATGCGACTGCGCTTCAAGAGCGCGTATCGCCTCTTCCAGGGCATCCAGGTGATGCCGGTGGCCGTTGTGCTGGCTTTCCAGCACGACGGTGGCGCCTGGCGCACGTGCATCCAGTCGACGATGGATGTGGATCTCTTCGTCGATGAGATGCACGGCGGCCATCTGCAGGTGACCCCGCAGATCAGCAAGGAGGGCAGTGATGTCGCCGGCGAAGTCGGCGCTGCCGATTCGCTGCAGCAGCTGGGCGTGGCGGCGGCGAAGGCCCTTGTGGACCGGTCCATAGAGGTCCCAACGACCGGCGGCCAGCAGTTGGGAGGGAGTAGAGGAAGTGCTCGCGGCGGGATTCATGGCTATCTGTATTGTGTTTACTTTACAGACTGTATCTCGCCATCGACGATCTGTAAAGCGTTTGCTATAAAGAAATCATGAATGACCCAGAAATTGCGGGCGGTGCTAGCCGCCGGCCCGGCCCCAAGCCCTCACCGGCCCTGCGGGCGGCCATGCTGCAGGCAGCCGTTTCCCTGTTCTCGGAGCGCGGCATCGAGGCAGCAACCACCCGCGAAATTGCCAGCCAGGCCGGTACTACCGAGCGCACCCTCTTCAAGCATTTCGGCAGCAAGGAACAGCTGGTCTCGGCGGTCTTGAACGAAGTTGTCATCGACAGCATGCGGACCATGCGTTTCGCGCGGATCATGGACGAGACAATGTTCTCGCCAGCCGAATTCATGGATTGGCACCGTGAATTCCTGCTGGAACGCATTGCAGGTGCGGAAATGTCACCGGACAACTATCGAATCCTCTTTCGTGAATTGCTGCGCGACACCGAGTTGGCTCAGCGTTTCAGCAGCGCGTGGCAGCAGCGTGTTTTCGTGCCGCTCTCCGCACATTTAGCGCGCATGCAGGCAGCCGGATACGTCTCCATGCAGAACTCGCCTGGAGCGTTGGCAGCCCTCTTCTACAGTCTGAACATTGGCTACTTGCTCACGCGTTTCGCGCTGCGAGCAGGTAGTGACTGGAACTCAACCAGCGACGTGGATTCCACGGTGCGACTGTTTGCCTCGACGTGTGGGTGGGAAGCTGCAGCCGGCTCTTGAATCAAGTTTCGCTCGAGCGAAGGTGAGACTTCTCGCTCACACATCAACTCGTCGCGGTGCGCTACAAGATCTGTATACGAACGCCTTGAAAACAGTCATGTCCAACCAATACGACAAGAAGCGCGTGGTGCGCCATCTCGGAAGCGCCGCGATCGTTGCGATCCTAGGCTTCGCAACCCCCGCATTAGGTGCACCGTCCACGGGCGACTTGACCTCAATCAGCGCCGCTCGAGGCATTCGTGTCCAGATTCACGCCAGTCTTCCATACGGCAAGGGTCGTCTGATCCTGTTCGCTCGACCTCAGGTCGGGGCCGAGCTACCTCAGGCAATTGACGGAAACGCATTCAATCGGGAACACCTGCACCTAGCGTCGAGGGACGTCAGTCTGACAAGTGGGCAGTCTGTGGTCCTTGATGGTGATGACAATGGCTTTCCAACCTCGTTGGCGGACCTACCTTCCGGCATCTATGCCATTCAGGCGGTGCTTGATCGCGACTACAACTATGCCTATGCAGGTCGTGGGCCGGGCGACGTAATCACCGAAGTCAGCCATGTAGAGGTCCTCGACGACAAGATCTCCACGGTAACGCTCACACTACAGCAAGTAGTTCCACCACTACTTCCATGGCATGGTCCGTGGGGACCTACGGCCAATCCGAAGGATCTGGAGACAATTCAGGCGCAGACTGATCGCTTAGCGCTGCCTTCGGCGCATCTGGCGCGCTTCTGGGGCCGCAAAATCGAGATGCGCGCTCTGGTGGTGAGGCCTTTGGGTTACGACCGCAGCACTGATCAGCTGCCCGTCGTATACCTGACCCATGGCTTCGGAGGCGGCCTCACTTCGTTGGAAGACACTGCGGCGGGCCTCATACGGCAGATGAAAGCAGGGGACATGCCCGGGATGCTGTGGGTGCTGCTGGATCAAAGCGGGCCAATGGGGACACACGAATTCGCAGACAGCTTGAACAATGGTCCTTGGGGCACTGCCCTGACTAAGGAGCTCATTCCATTCATTGACGGGAAGTACCGCACTGACGCGAGGCGCGGCGCAAGATTCGTCACAGGACATTCGTCGGGTGGATGGGCGGCATTATGGCTTCAGCTCGAGTACCCAGAACTGTTCGGCGGCGCTTGGTCTACCTCACCCGACTACAGCGATTTCACGAACTTCGGAGGCGTAGATCTTACGCAGCCGAATGCTCGTATGCCTGACGTAGCGTTTGCACGTGCCGAGTCGGTTCTGGGTGCCCTTGGTGGACAAGCCAGTTCCTTCGAGGCGGTATGGTCTCCGCGAGCGTCTGACGGGTCGCCTGCCCAGCTTTACGACAGGGAAACCGGGCTGGTCGACTCTGAGGTCGCAGCTTGGTGGAGTGAGAACTGGGATCTAGCGCAAAAGGTTCGTCGGGAGTGGCTGCAACGCGCAGGCCTTTTGAACGGAACATTGAGTGTCATCGTTGGTGAAGATGACGAGTTCGCATTGGATGAATCGGCACGAGATCTACAACATGCCATCGAAGAGGTTTCCGGAAAGGCTTCTTTCCGATACCTGCCAGGCAAAGGACATTTTGACCTCTACGTCGAGGGAACAGACCGTGCAGCGCTACGTCGAGTCATTGCTTGGGAAATGTTTGCCAAAGCCCGCAGCGACCGCTGAGCTCAGCATACCGCCCCATAGATAGCTGCCTCGCGAACCTTGAGATTGGCCGCTGACTCTTTCACTGCATCTGACTTAACGCAAGTTTGTAGTGTGCGCTGTAGTCAGAAGCGATGCCAAATTCTTGAGACTACTTGTGTCGCAAGCGGACGAAGCTATCGGGAGCGAGCAATTCCATTCATCATCGGCTCACCATATTAGTGTAAGTCTTACTTACATGAATAAGCCGACCCGCACCTACAAGTCCGACCTGCGACGGGAACAGGCCGATGCCACCCGCTCTCGGATCCTAGACGCAGCAGCCGCGCTGCTGGAGTCCAACCCCGAGGGTGCGGCATCTGTCACCACCAAGCGGATCGCGGAAGAGGCCGGTGTTACCGAGGTCACCCTCTACCGGCATTTCCCCAGCCGTACTGATCTCAATCAGGCCCTGTGGCGGCACATGAACGACCTGCAAGGGATCGCCGGCGGCTTCCCCGCGAGCCTGGCTGAGATGCCACAACGGCTGCTCCCGCTCTTCACCTCGTTCGACACCACGCCAGCCCACATCCTCAACACCCTGATTGGTTCGACCGGCAGGGAAATGCGCAACAGCCAGAACGAGGTTCGCCGCGAGGCGTTCCTGCACGCCGTCCAGTCCGAGAATTCCAACCTGTCAGTCGCTGACCAAGCGCAGGCGGCCGCAGTGCTACAGCTGCTCTACTCGGCCTATTCCTGGCTCTCCCTGCGTGAGCAGTGGGGATTAAGCGGCGTGGAAGCGGCCCGCGCCGTCGGTTGGGCCCTGGACACCCTCTCGCGGGATCTCCGCGCACGCGGCGACCTGCCTCTTGATCACTCTCAGAAGAAGACGACAACACAATGATTGCGCATTTCTCTCTTCCGGCGCGGGACCCCCAGCGCGTCGCCCAGGTATTCGCCCGCTTGATCGATGGCGAGGCGATGCCGTTTCCCGTCGTCCCCGGCGCATGGGTCGCCATTGCGCGAGACGGATCCGGCTGTGGCGTAGAGGTGTTGCCTCATGCATCGGCGCACACGCCCGGCGCGGGGGAGCCCGACCCGACCCGCGTCGCGCAGGGACCCGAGGTGATGCCTTGGGAGGTACAGATCCGGCAGGAAGGCCATTTGCAGGATCACAGCGGTTTCCATGTCGCGTTGAGCAGCCCGCTGAGCACGGAGGAAATCCTTGCCGTCGGTCGTGCCGAAGGATGGCGCAGTGTCTTCTGCGAGCGCGGGGGCGTGTTCGATCTGGTGGAGATCTGGGTGGAGAACCGCTTCATGCTGGAAGTGCTGCCGCCGCGCGGTTTGCAGCGCTACCTCGACTTCTACACGCCAGAAGTGGCAGGCAGGATGTTCTCCAATTCCCCTCCAAACTGATGGGTTTGTCGCCCCTATGATTGCGAGCAACCGCGAGGACTACTGCCTGAAGGTTGTGGCAGGAAGTTGCTAGATCAATTCTCCCGGCCAGCCCAGGCGAACACCGACCAACCTTATGCGGCGATAGGGGCAGCAGTGTGATTTCGGCGCACCTCATATGCCAGGCACCTTGTATACACGTACCTCGCGCCTCGAATGCCCCCCTTTCGCGACACCTTTAGGGGGTTTCGTCGCATGTCACCCCGCCGAACGTTCGGCCGGGTAACTTGCCCGCCTCCCACCGCAGGAGTTGACCTCATGACGCGCGAAAAGAACCATCTGGAATGGCGAAATCCGGCGAACTGGCTCGGACTGTACTGGCTGCGCTTCTATCATTCTTCCCATGACACCCGCCTCTGGGTGCCGAAGCGCGTCCCATTGCTGGGCTGGACGATCAATTTCGCGCATCCCTGGGGCGTCGCTACGATGCTCACCATCGTGCTGGTGATCGCCGTGGCGGCCGCTTTCGACCATGGGCTCATCAGTATCTGATAACGCGGCGCATGTCCGCTTTCGGCCTATTCCGTTGAAAAACTCTGTTGAACCGGCCGGCTGATGCTGATTCACTGACGTCCCATCGATCGAGCGGAAGTCCACGCGATGATGGGACGTCAGGAAGTCGGCCAAGCGCCGCTGTTCTACGCTTTCAACCTGGAAGACCACGTTCCAGTGAACCATCGGGCGCAAGGGGGAAAGATCACCTCCTATGACGGCGATCGCGTGATGGGTGTCTGGATCGGTTCTCATCAGACTACCCCTGCGGCAAAAGCCGCCTTGATGATCAACTATGCCGTGCAGAAGATCGTCAATCCCGCTTTAAAGCAGCAATATCCCGGGTGGACTGGTGAGGTGAAGCAGGTTGTGGGAATTGACACGAGTGCGATCCGCGCTGCTCGGACAGGTGTTCGCGGTGGGAATGACCTTGTTTGGGTGGGACGTGCGGCCAACTATGCCGCGGAGCTCACCGACTTGAACCTGGCTGAGCGGACTTGGATCACCGACGAGGGGTTCAGACGGTTAGCAGATGAAGCCAAGTTCGGAGGCTCCCCTCGGCAGTTGATGTGGAAGCGCTACGCCTGGACCCAGCAAGGAGGTCGCATCATCCATGGCTCCACGTGGAGATGGGCTGTGTAGCGCATCGCGCATCTGCATCGCAGTTTTTACGACTCATGCAGGCGCGCAGCGATGATCTGGGGAGTGGAGGACCTGTGGCAGGATGCGTTCTCGTCCATCCGCTTGCAATTTCACACTCACATAAAAAGGGGGCTCCTATGGAGCCCCTTTTTGTTGAAGCACAGCGTGTAGCGATTTATGCCTATCGGACTAGCGGCTTATGCCTATCAGACTAGCGGCTTATGCCTATCCGCACATCTTTGACCAACCCTGCGACACCTGATCAGCTCACCCGCACTTCGAATACCCACAGTTCAAGCACGTCGCACACCCGTCCATGATGACGAGGGCCTTGGTGCTGCACTTGTGGCAAAGAGTCGCGGAGGGCGGGAAGCTGGCGCCGTCGCCGGTGACGGCGATGTCCTCGGCGGCGCCCAGGGCGGGCGCGGCCGGTGCGGCGGGCGCGGCGGCGGGGGCCGCGCTTACGTCAGCGTTTTTTTTTGCGCGGTCTTCGTACTGCTTGCGCTTCTCGGCCAGGATGGCGCGCTGGTGCGCGCTCATTTCCGGATCGTGGATCAGGCCGATCGACTTCATGTGCTCTTCCACGATGGCGCCCAACTCCGCCACCAGCGACGGCATGTACACGCCACCGGCCTTGAAGTAACCACCACGCGGGTCGAACACCGCCTTCATCTCGTCCACCAGGAACGTCACGTCGCCGCCCTTGCGGAACACCGCCGACATGATGCGCGTCAGCGCCACGATCCACTGGAAGTGCTCCATGGACTTGCTGTTGACGAAGATCTCGAACGGACGGCGCAGCTCGTGCTCGGTGCCGGCGTTCAGCACGATGTCGTTGATGGTCACGTACATGGCGTGCTCCACCAGCGGCGACTTGATCTTGTAGGTGCTGCCGATCAGGACTTCCGGGCGCTCGATGCGCTCGTGCATCTGGATAATGTTGTCCTGGGGGGTTTCCTTTTCCACCGTCTCGCGCGCCACCGACGCCGTGGGGACCGGCGCTGCGGCTTCGCGCGCCTTGTCTTCCGGGGTGAGCACGCTGTAGCCCTTGATTTTCTTGTCGATCTTGACGGCCATGACGGGAGAATCCTGTTCGTGTTCTGAAAGTTGTCGTCGATGGGCGGGGCCTGGCCTTCCGGGCCGGCGACCGCCCCAACCCTCCCCCGGACCCGGGGGAGGAGGGGTGAAGCATCAGGTCTTACTTACGGGCCGCTTTTTTCGCGGCTTTCTTCGGGGCCTTGCGGACGGCCTTCTTGGCCGCTTTCTTCGGGGCGGCTTTCTTCGCCGCCTTCTTCACGGGCGCCTTGCGGGCGACCTTCTTCACTGCCTTCTTGGCGGCCTTCCTGGCCGGCGCCTTCTTGACCGCGGCCTTGCGGACGGTCTTCTTCACCGCCTTCTTGGCCGTGGCCTTCTTGCTGGCCGCCTTCTTGGTGGCCTTCTTGGCGGCCGACTTCTTGGTCGCCTTCTTCGCGGCCTTCTTGCCGGTCACCTTCTTCTGCAGGCTGGCGGCTTCGGCCTTGGCGCTGGCACTGGCCGCGGCCAGCGTCTTCTTCGCCTTGGCGACGGTCTTCTTGACCGCCTTGGTGGCCTTGTCGGTGCGCTTGGCCACGGCCTTCTTCGCCTTGGCGATGTCGGCAGTGACCGTCTTGCGCGCCTTCTTGGCCGCCTTCTTGGCCTTGGCGACCGTCTCGCTGGCGGTGGAGGCCACCGCTTCGCCGATGCCGGCCACTGTTTCCTTCACGCTCTCGGCGGCGCCGGAAAGCGTCGCCGTGACACCATTACCGTTGCTCATGCTGCCCTCCTTGTGGGCGAGGTTGTGACGCTGCCGATGCTATACCCGATGGCGCGGGGTGGAACGGTGAAACCGGTGAATCTTTGGTTCAACTTTCTGGAGCGGCTCTCCCCGCGGGCGGGGATGGTGGCCTCTCCTTCTCCCCGCACGCGGGGAGAGGTTCTTGCCTCTCCTTCTCCCCGCGTGCGGGGAGAAGGTGCCGAAGGCGGATGAGGGGCCGCTTTTCGCATGGAGCAAAAGCAACTCGCTGCGCTCGCTCCCCTCTCCCGCCCCTTCGGGGCACCCTCTCCCACGAGGGGAGAGGGGTAAAGCCATTCTTCCTGCTCTCCCTGAAACCAGGGAGCCCTGCTTCCCTCTTCTCCCCGCACGCGGGGAGAAGGTGCCGAAGGCGGATGAGGGGCCGCTTTTCGCATGGAGCAAAAGCAGCTCGCTGCGCTCGCTCCCCCTCTCCCGCCCCTTCGGGGCACCCTCTCCCACGGGGGGAGAGGGGTAAGACAGGTGCATCAGAACTTGCCGTAATAGCCTTCCTTCAACGCGTCGAACAGGTTGGCGGCGGTGTGCATCTCGCCGTCGTACTCGATCTGCTCGTTGCCCTTCACTTCGATGACGTTGCCGTCTTCCAGCTCGAAGCGGTAGGTGGTGTTCTCCAGGTCGGCTTCCTTCACCAGCACGCCCTGGAAGGCGGCCGGGTTGAAGCGGAAGGTGGTGCAGCCCTTCAGGCCCTGCTGGTGGGCGTAGCGGTAGATGTCCTTGAACTGCTCGTACGGGTAGTCCGTGGGCACGTTGGCGGTCTTGGAGATGGAGCTGTCCACCCACTTCTGCGCGGCGGCCTGCACGTCCACGTGCTCCTTGGGGGAGATGTCGTCGGCGGCGATGAAGTAGTCGGGCAGCCTGGCTTCCGGGTCGTCCGAGAACGGCATGGCCTTGGGATTGACCAGTTCGCGGTAGGCCAGCAGCTCGTAGGAGTAGACGTCCACCTTTTCCTTGGACTTCTTGCCTTCGCGGATCACGTTGCGGCTGTAGTGGTGCGCGAACGAGGGCTCGATGCCGTTGCTGGCGTTGTTGGCCAGCGACAGGCTGATGGTGCCGGTGGGCGCGATGGAGCTGTGGTGGGTGAAGCGGCTGCCGACTTCGGCCAGCTCGTCCACCAGGTCGGGCGCAACCTCGGCCACGCGCTGCATGTAGCGGCTGTACTTGGCGTGCAGCACCTTGCCGGGGATCTCCTGGCCGACCTTCCAGCCGTCCTTCGCCATTTCCGGGCGCTGGCGCAGCATGGCGGCGGTGACGGTGAACAGCTCGTCCATGATCGGCGCCGGACCCTTCTCCTTCGCCAGGGCCAGGCCCATTTCCCAGCCGGCCACGGCCATCTCGCGGGCGATGGCTTCGGTGAACTCGCAGGACTCGGCGCTGCCGTACTTGTGCTTGAGCATGGTCAGCGTGCTGCCCAGGCCCAGGAAGCCCATGCCGTGGCGACGCTTGCGCAGGATCTCCGCCTGCTGCTGCGGCAGCGGCAGGCCGTTCACTTCCACCACGTTGTCCAGCATGCGGGTGAACACGCGCACGACTTCCTTGTATTCCTCCCAGTCGAAACGGGCCTGGTCGGTGAAGGGGTCGCGCACGAAGGTGGTCAGGTTGACCGAGCCCAGCAGGCAGGCGCCGTACGGCGGCAGCGGCTGCTCGCCGCACGGGTTGGTGGCGCGGATGGTCTCGCACCACCAGTTGTTGTTCATCTCGTTGACGCGGTCGATCAGGATGAAGCCCGGCTCGGCGTAGTCGTACGTCGAGACCATGATCATGTCCCACAGGTGGCGGGCGCGGATGTGGCCGTAGATCTTGCAGGCCACCAGGCCGTCGTCGCGGACGATGTAGTTCTTGTGGGTGGGCCACTCGCGCCAGACGACCTGGGCGGCGTCCTCCAGGTCAATGTCGCCCTTCTCCTTGATGTTCACCGGGAACACCAGCGGCCAGTCGGCGTCCTGGTCCACGGCCTGCATGAAGCCGTCGGTGATCAGCAGCGACAGGTTGAACTGGCGCAGGCGGCCGTCTTCGCGCTTGGCGCGGATGAAGTCCTTCACGTCCGGGTGCGAGATCTCGAACGTGCCCATCTGCGCGCCGCGGCGGCCGCCGGCGCTGGAGACGGTGAAGCACATCTTGTCGTAGATATCCATGAAGGACATCGGGCCGGAGGTGTAGGCGCCGGCGCCGGCGACGAAGGCGCCCTTCGGGCGCAGGGTGCTGAACTCGTAGCCGATGCCGCAGCCGGCCTTCAGGGTGAGGCCGGCTTCGTGGACCTTCTCCAGGATGCCGTCCATCGAGTCCTCGATGGTGCCGGACACTGTGCAGTTGATGGTGCTGGTGGCCGGCTTGTGCTGCTGGGCGCCGGCGTTGGAGGTGATGCGGCCGGCCGGGATGGCGCCGCGGCGCAGCGCCCACACGAAGCGCTCGTACCAGTAGGCGCGCTTCTCGGGGGTGGCTTCGGCGTCGGCCAAGGCGCGGGCCACGCGCTGGTAGGTGCCATCGATGTCAGCGTCCAGGGCCTCGCCCTGCTTGGTCTTCAGCCGGTACTTCTTGTCCCAGATGTCCTGGGACGCCGGTTGCATGGGGATCAGGGTGGGCTGTTCCGTCTTGACCGCCTCGAGGCGCACCGTACTCATGGTTGTGTTGTTCTCCTGAAAACGACTGGAACTTGGCTAATGACTGTGGCGGGCGGGCCTGGGCCTGCCCCGGTATCTCATCGCGGACCCGGACGACGGGGACGCCGGCGCGGGCCGCCGCACAGGATGCGCTGCCCGGATGGCCGGATTGTGGTGGTGGGCCCTGACGTTGCCGTGCTGCCCACTGCGTCCCTCGACCTCATGCGCCAATCCCCAAAGGCGCCCGATTTCCCAAGCGCAAAGCCCGTCGTGAAACACCAGTGCTTGGGTCCGCTTCGTGCTGGACCGCAACATCTTGTGTCCGCACGAAGCCGTCAAACTACGCCCGGGGGTGCCCCCTGTCAACCGGATTGACATGACAATTGCATCGCCCTAAACCCACCGTCCGTCGTCGCGCGGTGGACCCGGCCAGGGCGGCGCGGAGGGTGAACTTCATTGCCGGTTTAGGGGGCCGTGCGCAGACTCATTCAGGTTCCGCGGGAAGCCCCTGGCGCCCGCTCCCTCCGACGCAACGAGCTGCCGACCGACCATGAAGAAAGCGCTGCGCCCGTTCCCTACCCTGATCACCCTGTCCGCCGCCGCCGCGTTCGGCGGGTTCGCCGCCACCGGCCTGAACGACCTGCTGCAGAAGCCCGCCAACGCCGCGCCTGCCGCCGCGGCCGCCGTACCGGCCGCTGCCGCCCTGCCCACCGCGGTGGACGGGCAGGCGCTGCCTTCGCTGGCGCCCATGCTCAAGCGCGTCACCCCCGCGGTGGTCAGCGTGTACAGCCGGCAGACCGTGCGCGTGGCCAGTCCGCTGGGGCCGTTCGGCGACGACCCGATCTTCCGCCGCCTGCTGGGCATTCCCGACATGCCGCGCGAGCGGGTGGAACGCGCGCTGGGCTCGGGCGTGATCGTGGATGCCGCGCGCGGCTACGTGCTGACCAACCACCACGTGGTGGAGAACGCCGACGGCGTGTCGGTCACGCTGAGCGACGGCCGCCAGGTGGAAGCCGAGTTCATCGGCTCGGACCCGGACACCGACGTGGCCCTGATCCGCATCCCCTCCCAGAACCTGACCGCCGTGCCGATGGCCAACAGCGACCAACTGCAGGTGGGCGACTTCGTGGTGGCGATGGGCAACCCCTACGGCCTGGGCCAGACGGTCACCTCGGGCATCGTGTCGGCGGTGGGCCGCAGCGGCATCCCGGTGGCGGGCTACCAGAACTTCATCCAGACCGACGCCTCCATCAACCCGGGCAACTCCGGCGGCGCGCTGGTCGACCTGCAGGGCCGGCTGGTCGGCATCAACACCGCCAGCTTCAACCCGCGCGGCAGCATGGCCGGCAACATCGGCCTGGGCTTCGCCATTCCCATCAACATGGCGCGCGGCATCATGGAACAGCTGATCGCCAACGACGGCGTGGTGCGCCGGGGCACGTTCGGGGTGGAATCGCAGGACGTGGACGAGCGCGTGGCGCGCGGCCTGGGCCTGGACCTGCCCCGGGGCGCGCTGGTGACCCGCGTCTATCCCGGATCGGCTGCGGCCGAGGCCGGACTGCAGCCCGGCGACGTGGTGCTGGCCGCCAACGGCCAGCGCATCGACAACCGCGCGGCGCTGCACAACTTCGAAGGCCTGCAGCCGGTCGGCACGCGCGTGGCGCTGGACGTGCGCCGCGACGGCAAGCCGCTGCAGCTCAACGTGGCCCTGAAGGAGGGCGCGCGCAGCGCCGACGGCGCCAGCCTGGATCCGCGTCTGGCCGGCGCCACCCTGAAGGAGATGGACGAGTCGGCGCGGCAGGCCGTGCGCGGCATGATCCGCGGCGCGCAGGGCGGCGTGCAGGTCGGCAACGTGGCGCGCGACAGCCGCGCCTGGAACAGCGGCCTGCGGCCGGGCGACATCATCGTGGCCAGCAGCAGCGGCGAGTTCGGCGACCTGCCTGGCTTCCGCGCCAGCTTCGAGCGCAAGCCGGCGCAGCTGGTGCTCAATATCCTGCGCGGGCGCGGCACGGGCCGGCTGCTGATGCAGTGAGGTAAGGCAGGAGTGAGTGAAGATGAGTGAGAAGTGAGGAGTAGTGCCTTACACCCGCTTCCGCTCACTCCTCACTCCTCCCCACTCACTCCTCACCCCCATCTAACAGCCCGTTCACTCCCGTCCATTAGAGTGGGCCCCATCCCCCGCCTGCAGGAGACACCCATGAGCATGCCCACCAACACCGATGCCCTGAAGTCCAACCTGGGCGAAGCCGGTTCGCACCTGGCCTCGGCGGCCGCGGCTGCTGGCGAAGCGATCAAGGGCGCGGCCAGCGCCGCCGGCGACGAACTGCGCCTGGGCAAGGCGAACGTGAAATCCGAGCTGGCCGACAGCGCGCTGTCGGGCATCGCCGCGGCCGAAGCCGGCGGCGGCGCCGCGCGCGAGCAGGTCGACGCGCTGATGGACAAGGGCCGCGACCTGATCGACAGCGCGGCGGACCTGATCCGCGAGCGGCCGCTGGCCTCGTTCGGCGTGGCCTTCGCCGCCGGCTGGATCATCGCCAAGCTGGCACGCAGCGGCGGCGACAAGTAAGCCCGCCGCGTGAGCGACGCGCCCCGCGATACCGACACCCCCGCTCCGCCCGATCTGGCCGACACCCTGAGGGAGGTCGGCGCGGCGGGCCGCGCGGCGTTCGGTTCGGCCAAGGGGGCCGGCCGCGCGTTCCGCGGGCTGGTCTCCGCTGATTTCGCCCTGGCCCGCAGCGCCTTCGGTCGCGCACTGGCTTGGGCGTGCGTGGCGATCGTGTTCGGTGCCTCGGCGTGGCTGCTGGTGACGGGCGCGCTGATCGCGCTGATGCAGCGCTTCGGTTTTTCCTGGTTCCAGTCGCTGTCGGTGGCCGCCCTGCTGAGCCTGGCGGTCACCGCGTTCGCGGCCTGGAAGGTGGGGCGCTACTTCGACTACACCGGCATGCATGCCACGCGGCGCCAGCTCGCGAAGCTGGGCCTGTTCGACGAGGACGCCGCCATCGACGACGACCCGCCCCCCGCCGGCACCGCGCACGACCCGCGCGCCGCCGACCATGGAGGCGCGTGATGCGTTTCGAGAAGCTGCTGCAGCACGTGCAGCGCGCCGAGCAGCGGGTCGAACTGCGTGCCACCCACGCGCAGCTGCAGTGGGCCACGCTGAAGCAGGCCTGGCGCGAGGGCTGGACGCCCGGCCGCATCGTCATCGCCGGGCTGGTCAGCGGCTTCCTGGCCGGCCGCGCCGAGCCGCTGCGCGCCATGAACGGCGCGCGCTGGATGCAGATGTTCACCGCGGTCTCCAGCTTCCTGGCCACCGCGCAGGCCGCGGCCGCCGCCGAGACCGCCGAGCAGGCGGCCGATACCGCACAGGAAGCACAGGAACAGGCCGACATGCAGGCCGACGAGGAGCCGCTGGTGGACGAGGCCTTCGACGAAGACGAGATCGTGGTCACCGCACCGCGCCCGGCCGAAGCGGCGACGGAACTCTCCGAGCGCTGAGCTGTTTGCGGGCCGGCTGTAGGAGCGACGTGAGTCGCGACCGCACGAAGGACGCCCCCATCGCACCCACCCTGTGCGGGAACACCGCAGCCGTCCCGTGGTTCCCTGGTCGTCTCCGCTTGCGGTCGCGACTCACGTCGCTCCCACAGGGGACGTTGCACAATCGCGCATCCTTCCGGCGGCCATCCTGCCCATGAGCACACCTGCCCCACCCGACGCGCCCGCTGCCCCCGCTCCGCCGCCGCCACGCCCGCGCGCCTCCACGCCGATGCTGGTGCTGGCCACGCTCGCCGTCGGCTACACGCTGTGGGCCGCGCAGGACTTGGTGCTACCGGTGCTGCTGGCGATGTTCTTCGCCCTGGTCGGCAACCCGATCATCCGCGTGCTGCGCCGGCTGTACGTGCCCCGCTTCCTGGGCGCACTGATCGTGCTGCTCGGCGGCATGGCCGTGACCGGGCTGCTGGCGCAGAAGATGCTGCCGTCGGCGATGGAATGGGCGCAGCAGGCCCCGCGCGAGATGCGCCAGCTGGCGCCCAAGCTGCGCGAGCTGACCAAGCCGGTGCAGGACGCCAACAAGGCCGCCGAGAACTTCGCCCGCGCCGCGGCCGGTACCCAGACGGGCCGGCAGCCGCAAGTGGTGCAGGCCACGCCCGACGATCCGTACGGCAAGCTGCTGGCCACGCCGCGCGTGCTGGCCTCGCTGCTGGCGGTGGTGCTGCTGACGTTCTTCTTCATGGTGTACGGCGAGAACCTGCAACGCAACGCCATCGCGCTGCTGCCCGGACGGCAGCAGAAGAAGTTCACCGTGGAGATCCTGCACTCCATCGAGCGCGAGGTGTCGCGCTACGTGCTGACCATCAGCATCATCAACACGGTAGTGGGCCTGGTGTTCGCCTGCGTGCTGTACCTGCTGGGGCTGCCGCTGGCCGAGGCGCTGCTGTGGGGCACGATGGCGGCGCTGCTGAATTTCGCGCCGTACGTGGGGCCGCTGATCGGGATCGTGGCGATGCTGCTGGTGGGGTTCATCAGCTTCGAGGAGCCGTTCCAGTCGATGCTGCCGGCGGTGGCGTACCTGGTGCTGCACACGATCGAGGGGCAGATCGTCACTCCGATCATCCTGGGCCGGCGGATGGCGCTGTCGCCGCTGGTGCTGATCCTGGCGCTGATGCTGTTCGGGTGGTTGTGGGGGATCATCGGATTGTTGCTGGCGGTGCCGCTGCTGGTATGCGTGAAGCTGGTGCTGGCGCGGGTGGAAGGGATGGAAGGCTGGGCGCGGCTGCTGGAGTGATCTAGCCCCTCTCCCTGCGGGAGAGGGGTTGGGGTGAGGGGCAACGAAGACCGCATTGTCGATCTGCTCTGTTGGCACAACATCCACGATCGCGCTTTCATGGCGCCTTGCGGAATGGATCTCCTTACTCACACATGGTGCCGCTCGCCGCGGAGGCCCTACTTTCTTTGCTTGTGCAAAGAAAGTAGGCAAAGAAACACACCCCAGGCGGCACGCCCTGCGCTTCGCTCCGGGTCCGCGAGCGGGCCGGGAATTTTCGTAAGGCACATCCATGTGCCATACGAAAACGCCGTCATCCATGACGGCGCCCTTCGGGTTGTACCCGGCCCACTCGCCGTGCCTCATGGGGCCAGAAGACAACACCGACCGCAGAAGCGCGCGTTGGTCAGTCAGATGCCGCTCTTGGGGCCCCCTTAGGTCCGGCAGTCCCGGCGGGTAAAACCCGCAGGGCGGCGCACAAGGATGTGCGCCGTTTTCGGCCGGGGCAGGAGGCCCCGTCCGAAAATTCCCGCCGGGACTGCGCACCCGCCGCACAGCGGCGGGCGGACCGCCGGGGGGTGTTTCTTTTGCCTACTTTTCTTTGCCCAAGCAAAGAAAAGTAGGGCCTCCGCGGCGAGCGGCGCCATGCTTGCAAGCTAGGCGAACATCCCGTCAGGCCCAGAAACCCGAAGCGGCAGCATGCCTCTGGAGCGGTCCAATACCCGCACAGGCGATGTACTTCGTTGCCCCTCTCCCCAACCCCTCTCTCCCACAGGGACCTCCTTCGGTCGCCGCAGGGAGAGGGGCCTCCTCCTGGGGCCGATGAAAGGGCCCCTGCCTGCCGGGTGTAAAATCGGGCCGATGAGCTTCCCCGTCCGCGCCATCACCCTCGACCTCGACGACACCCTCTGGCCGTTCGCCCCCATCGGCGCACGCATCGAGCGCGTCCTCGACGACTGGCTGCGCCAACACAGCCCCGCCACCGCCGCCATGTTCCCCGTCGAGCGCATGCGCGCCGTGCGCGAGCAGGTGTTCGCCGCGCATCCGCAGCACAAGCACGACCTCAGCATCCTGCGCCGGATGACGCTGGAACACGCCCTGCGCGAGAGCGGCGCGGACATGGCCCTGCTCGAGCCCGCATACGACACCTTCTACGCCGCACGCAACCAGGTCGAGTACTACCCGGACGCGCTGGCGGCGCTGGAGCGCATCGCCGCACGCGTGCCGGTGGCCGCGGTGACCAATGGCAACGCCGACCTGCAGCGGATCGGGCTGGGCCACCTGTTCGTGCACCAGATCCATTCGCGCGAACACGGCGCCGCCAAGCCGGAAGCCAGCATCTTCCTGGCCGCCTGCGAACGGCTGGGCGTGCCGCCGGCCGAGGTGCTGCACGTGGGCGACCACATCGAGATGGACGTGCTGGGCGCGGCACGCGCCGGCCTGCGCAGCTGCTGGATCAACCGGCCGGAAGACCACGACGGCCAACCCCGCGCCTGGACGCACGCAACGCTGCGCCCGGACCTGGAATTCCATACCCTCACCGCGCTGGCCGACTGGCTGGACGCCCACCCCGACTTCGCCACGGAACACGCCGCCGCATGAGCGCCGCCCTCGCCTACACCGATGCCTCCACCACCGCGCGTGCACTGCACGTGCTGGACCGTACGCAGCTGGCCGCCTGGCGCACGACCCAGTCCGTCACGGTCAATGCCTGGATCGACGCGCAGGGGTTCGCCGCCGGCGCGGGTTCGCTGCTGTTGCTGCCTGGCGAGGACGGGCTGGCAGGCGCGGTCATCGGCATCGGCGATCCGCTGGATCCCTACAGCTACGCACACGCACCGTTCGGTCTGCCGGCCGGCGACTGGCAGCTGGCCAGCGACTTGTCCGCCGACGCACGCACCGCGCTGCAGCTGGGCTGGGGCCTGGGCAGCTACAGGTTCGACCGCTACAAGCAGCCCGCGCGCAAGCCCGCGCGCCTGGTGCTCCCACAGGCCGATGCCGAAGCGCTCGACCTGCTGACGGCCAGCCTGCAGGTGCGCGACCTGGTCAACACGCCCACCGAGCACATGGGCCCGGACGAACTGGAAGCCGCGGTACGCGAACTCGCCGCCACGCACGGCGCGCAGGTGGAGGTGGTCGCCGGCGACGCGCTGCTGGCGCAGAACTTCCCCGCCATCCACGCGGTAGGCCGCGCCTCCCACCGTGCACCGCGCCTGATCGCGCTGCGCTGGGGCGATGCGGCGCAGCCGCACGTGGCGCTGGTCGGCAAGGGGGTGTGCTTCGACACCGGCGGCCTGGACATCAAGCCGGCCGACGGCATGCGCAACATGAAGAAGGACATGGGCGGCGCGGCGCATGCGATCGCGCTGGCCCGCCTGGTGATGGCACGTCAACTGCCCGTGCGGCTGACCCTGCTGGTGCCGGCGGTGGAGAACAGCATCGGTCCCAACGCCTTCCGCCCGGGCGAAGTGATCGCCACCCGCAAGGGCGTCAGCGTGGAGATCGACAACACCGACGCCGAAGGCCGCGTGATCCTGTGCGATGCGTTGGCCTACGCGGGCGAGCAGTCGCCCGACCTCCTGCTGGACTTCGCCACGCTGACCGGCGCGGCGCGCATCGCGCTGGGTCCGGACCTGCCGGCGCTGTTCGCCAACGACGATGCGGTGGCCAACGACTGGATCGCCGCCGGCGAACGCACGCGCGACCCGGTGTGGCGCATGCCGCTGTGGCGCCCGTACCTACGCTACCTGACCAGCGGTATCGCCGACCTGGCCAATGCCGGCTCGCGCATGGCCGGCGCGGTCACCGCCGCGCTGTACCTGGAGCGCTTCGTGCCGGACGGCATGAAGTGGGCGCACCTGGACGTGTATGCGTGGAACGACAGCGACCGTGCCGGCCGCCCCGCCGGTGGCGAGGCCCTGGCCCTGCGCAGCGCCTACGCGATGCTGAAGGCGCGCTACGGCGCGTGACGTTGCCCCCTGTAGGAGCGACGTAAGTCGCGACCGTGTCCCCGAAGCCACGTGAACCGGTCGAAGACGCGACGAGCGTCGCATGCCCATGCCTGAGTAAAACGCGAGCCATCGAAGCGCGGGACGCGTGCGGTCGCGACTGACGTCGCTCCTACAGAAGGCACTTCATTTCCTACAACCACCCGCGCTGCCGCGCCAGCCGGTAGGCTTCGATGCGGTTGCCCACGCCGAGCTTGCCGATGGCTTCGGACAGATAATTGCGCACGGTGCCCTGCGAGAGGTTGAGCTGCCGGGCGATGTCGCCGGCGGACTGGCCCTCGCCGGCCAGCCGCAGCACCTGGCGCTCGCGGTCGTTGAGTGGATCGGCGTCGGACCAGGCTTCCAGTGCGAGTTGCGGATCGATGGCGCGACCGCCGCGGTGCACCTTGCGCAGCGCCTCGGCCAGATCCTCGGCCGGCGCGTCCTTCAGCAGGTAGCCGGACACGCCGGCCTCCAGCGCGCGGCGCAGGAACCCGCTGCGCGCGAACGTAGTGACGATGACCACCTTGCACGGCAGCTCGTGCCGCTGGATGCGCTGCGCGAGTTCCAGGCCGCTCAGGCCGGGCATCTCGATATCGGTGACCAACAGGTCGGGCTTGAGCCGCTGCAGTTCGCGCCAGGCGGTCTCGCCATCGGCCGCACTGCCGATCACCTCGATGTCGCTTTCCATGCCCAGCAGCGCGGTGAGCGCGCCACGCACCATGGCCTGGTCTTCGGCAAGCAGGACGCGGATCATCGGGATGTCGTGGCAGAAAGATTGAACGTCACGCTAGCAAATCGTGCAGCGTCTTGGGAGCCATCGCACCCCGCACCCTGCGAAGAAGCAGGATGCGGATGTGGGAGCGACGCAAGTCGCGATCGCATGAGGTCCGTGCCCGGACATTTCGCCCGGTGTCGATACAGCCGAACCATCCTGAGTATTGCCATCGCGACTTACGTCGCTCCCACGCCTTGCCTCACAGCTTGTTGGCCTTCGGACTGCTCCATCGCGCCCCCCGACGGCAACGGCAGCATGATCTCCACGCAGGTGCCCTGCCGCAGGGTGGAATCGATGCGCAGGCGCCCTCCGCGCGATTCGACGCGCTCGCGCATGCCGCCCAGGCCGTTGCCGGGCACGGCCGCGCTGCCGACGCCGTTGTCGCGGATGCGCAGGGCGACGTGGCCGGGCGTGGACGACAAGGCGACCTCGGCGAGCGTGGCGCGCGCATGGCGCTGGATGTTGGTCACCGCCTCGCGCAGACTCAGGGCGAGCACGGTTTCCAGGTCGGCGGGCAATGCGACTTCCTGCGCGTCGTAGCGCAGGGTGACGCCATCCGATTCCAGCAGCAGGCGAGCGGAGGCGAGTTCGGCCGCCAGTCCGGCCGCGCGGATGCCGGTCACCGCACGCCGCACCTGCGCCAGCGCATCGCGGGCGACACGGCTGACTTCGTTGATCTCGTTGCGCGCGGCCTGCGGATCGCGGTCGATCAGGCGCCCGGCCAGGTCGGACTTCAGCGCCACCAGCGACAGCGTGTGGCCGAGCAGGTCGTGCAGGTCGCGGCCGATGCGTTCGCGTTCGGCCAGCGCGGCCAGTCGGCGCACTTCCTCGTGCGAGAGCTTCAGCTCGGCGCGCTTGCGCACGGTCTCCGACTGGAAGTAGTTGCCGGTGAATACGGCCACCGAGATGATCGCGGTCAGCACCGGCACGAACACCGGGAACCCCAGCCACATCGACAGGCCGTGATAGGCCCCCAGCAGCGCCGCCAGCACCGCCAGCCGCACCCACAGGGCGCCCGGCAGCAGCGCCACGAACGCCGCCGCGTAGATGATGTAGGTGTTGGAGAAGGCGTTGTACGCCATCAGCCCGCAGCCGAGCGCGGCGATGCCCAGCGTGCACAGCACCCGCGTCATCGTGCTGCCGCGGTAGGCCAGGAAATACATCGGCAGGAACGCCGCGATCGAGGCCAGCGTGGGCCACAGGCGCCACTGCAGGTTGCTGCCCCAGTCGCTCCCGGACGGCACCAGCACCGGCATGAACAGGAACACCAGGTAACCCAGCAGGAAGAGGGGCATCCAGCCCAAGCCCAGCGCCTCCGGCACCAGGGCGTCGCGCAGGCGGGTCAGCCGGCGCAGCAGCGGAGAGGAAGACAGGTTCATCGGGGGCTCCTTGCTCGGCGGTCCGGTCACTGCACCAGGCGGCGGCGCGCCAGCACGAAGAACACCGCGGTGATGGCGGCCAGCACGGCCAAGTGCAGCCCCAGCGGACGCCCGGCGCCGACACCGACGGCCTGCTGCGCGACCTGCGCCAGATGATACGCCGGCCATGCCGGCGCCAGCGTCTGCATGAGCTCGGGCAGCATCGTCAGCGGCACCCACAGCCCCGACAGGAACGCCATCGGCAGGTAGACCAGGTTGATCAGCGCCGGCGCGCCGCGGCCGCCGACCAACGTGCCCAGCCACAGCCCCAGCGCGCTGAAGGGCAGCACGCCGATCAGGCAGGTCGCCGCCCAGGCGCCCCACTGCGCGGCGGACAGCCGCACGTGCGCCACGCCGGCCGCCAGCGCGGCGAGCAGCAACAGGATGATCGCGGCGAACAGCAGCGCCATCGCCATCTTCGCGACCAGGTACGCACCCGGCGGCATCGGCTGCGCGCGCTTGAGCGTCAGCAGGCCCTGTTCGCGATCCAGCGCGACGGTCACGCCGAAGCCGAACAGCGCCACGCCGATCACGCCAAACACGCCATAGCCGGCCAGCAGGTACTGCGCCGCGACCGGTCCGCCCTTGCCGCCCAGCAGTACCCCGAACAGCAGGTAGAACACCGGCGGGAACAGCAGGCATGGCAGCGAGAACGAAGGCGTGCGCAGCAGGCGGAGGAATTCGTAGCGCGCTTCCAGCAGGTAGGCGCGCGTGGACGAAAACGGAACGGTGGCGACGGTATCCATCAGGCGGCTTCCTTCTGCGTATCGCGGGTGAGGGCGAGGAAGGCATCGGCCAGGCCGGCGCGCTGCACTTCCAGTTCGGTGAGTGCGGGATCCTCATCCAGCAGGCGGCGGACCACCGGCTCGGCCACCTCGACGACGATGTCGAGGCGCTCGCCCTCGCGTTGTGCGCGCTGCACGCCCGGCCAGCCCTGCACCAGCGTCGCCGGCAAGGTGGTGCTGCAGCGGATGCGCCGCTGCGCGACGTGCGCGCGGATCTGCGCCACCGTGCCTTCGGCGACGACGCGCCCGTGGTTGACCACGACGACGCGGTCGGCCAGCGCTTCGGCTTCTTCCAGGTAATGCGTGGTCAACAGCACCGCGCAGCCCTGCGCACCCAGTTCGCGGATCGCCTTCCACAGCGTCTGCCGCGCATCGATATCCAGGCCGGTGGTGGGTTCGTCGAGGAACAGCAGCTCGGGCCGTCCGCAGAGGGCCAGCGCGAACTGCACGCGCCGCTGCTGTCCGCCGGACAGCTGGCCATAGCGGCGGTCCATCAGCCCGTCCAACCCGGCCAACGCCACGCAGTCGGCGACGCTGCGTGGGCGCGGGTAGTAGCTGCGGGTCAGGTCGATCAGCTCGCGCACCTTCAGCGTGTCCGGCACGGCCGCCGTCTGCAGCATCACCCCGACGCGGCGGCGCGCGGCCAGGTCCTGCGGCGGCAGGCCGAACAGGTCCGCCTGCCCCGCCTGCGGACGCTGCAGGCCCAGCAGCAGGCCGATCGCGGTGGTCTTGCCGGCGCCGTTGGGGCCAAGCAGGGCGAGCACCTGGCCGGCAGGCAGCGCCAGATCCAGGCCATCGAGCGCCAGCACACGGCCATACTGGTGGCGCACGCCCTGCAACCGGGCCAGTGCGGGGGAAGGGAGGGTCGCCATGTCCATGCCAGGGCCTTGTCGGAAGATGGACACAGCCTGCGCCGTCGCCCCGCCTGTGATCAGTGGCGCCCCTCAGGCGAATCAGGTGACAGGTGTCACTGGGATGCGCGCGCCGGAGCCTCGATGATGCCCACCATCCCGGCCCGCTGCCGTCCCGGCCGGCCGGTTCCTGCATGAAGTGACTTCCGGCAACTAGGCTTCCGTTACCCTTGCTGGTCACACTTCCCCGCATTCACCGTCTGGATACGCATGAACACGTCTGCCGACCTGCTGAAGGAACTCCGCATCGACCGCAAGGCACCGCCGCCGGAGCCCACGTCGCGCCGCGGCCTGTGGATCGCGCTGGGCGTGATCGTCGCGCTGCTGGCGCTGGCGGCGGCCGGCTGGGCGTTGTTCGGGCGCGAGAAGCCGATCGAAGTGCGCACCGCGCCGACGGTGGCGATGGGCAACGGCGGCGCGGCCGCCTCGGTGCTGGACGCCTCCGGCTACGTGGTCGCGCGGCGCATGGCCACAGTGTCGGCCAAGATCACCGGCAAGGTGCGCGAGGTGCTGATCGAAGAAGGCATGAAGGTCGACGCCGGCCAGGTGATGGCCACGCTCGACCCGGTGGATGCCGACGCCAGCCGCGCGCTGTCGCAGGCGCAGGTCGATGCCGCGCGCTCGCAGGTGGCGAACGTGCAGGCACAGCTGACCGAGGCCGAGGCGAATGCCCGACGCCTGTCCTCGCTGGTGCAGCAGCAGCTGGTCGCCCGCTCGCAGTACGACCAGGCGGTCGCCGCGCGCGACGCCCTGCGCGCGCAGCTGCAGGCCGCGCAGCGCAACGTCACCGTGGCCAGCCGCAGCCTGGCCATTTCCGACAATGGCGTGGACAACACCATCGTCCGTGCGCCCTTCGCCGGCGTGGTGATCGCCAAGGCCGCGCAGCCGGGCGAGATCGTTTCGCCGCTCGCCACCGGCGGCTTCACCCGCACCGGCATCGGCACCATCGTCGACATGGACTCGCTGGAAGTGGAAGTGGAGGTCAACGAGTCCTTCATCGGCCGCGTGCAGCCGAAGATGCCGATCCAGGCCACCCTGAACGCCTATCCCGACTGGCAGATCCCCGGCGAGGTGATCGCCATCATCCCCACCGCCGACCGCAGCAAGGCCACGGTGAAGGTGCGCGTGGCGCTGGCGGTGAAGGATCCGCGCATCGTGCCGGACATGGGCGTGCGGGTGAGCTTCCTGGAAGCGGCCAGGCCGCAGCAGGCCGCGCAGCCCAAGGGCGTGCGCGCGCCGGGCACCGCCGTGGTCGAGCGCGATGGCGCGCAGGTGGCCTTCGTCGTCGGCGACGAGGACACCGTGCAGCAGCGCGCACTGAAGGTCGCCGGCAAGCTGGGCGACGACGTGCACGTCACCGAGGGACTGGACGCGGGCGAGACCGTCGTCCTGGACCCGCCCGCCGAACTGAAGGACGGTGCCAAGGTCGTGCTGGCCGAAGACACCGAGTAAGCCTGCAAGGCGCCGCGTGAGGATGTCCTCGCGGCGGCGAACCACCGAAATACCGGGCGCCGTTCCACCGGCGCCTGTCGATCCCGGGCGACGCCCTCCGTCGTCCCACGGGCGCCCCGTGTCCTTCGAGGACGGGATCCGCCCTGTTTGAACCGCAGCATCGCCGTTCGCCTTTCCGTCTCCTACAAGGATCCTGCCGATGTCTTCCCTGGTTTCCATCCGCAACGTCACCAAGACCTACCAGCGCGGCCCCGAGAAGGTGCAGGTGCTGCATGGCATCGACCTGGACATTCCGCACGGCGATTTCGTCGCGCTGATGGGTCCGTCCGGCTCGGGCAAGACCACCCTGCTGAACCTGATCGGTGGCCTGGACACGCCCACCGGCGGCGAGATCGAGATCGAGGGCCAGCGCATCGACCGCATGAACGACGGCCAGCTGGCGCACTGGCGCAGCTCGAATGTCGGCTTCGTGTTCCAGTTCTACAACCTGATGCCGACGCTCACCGCGCAGCGCAACGTCGAGCTGCCGCTGCTGCTCACCAAGCTGGGCGCGGCGCAGCGCAAGCGCAATGCGGAGATCGCGCTGCAGCTGGTGGGCCTGGCCGACCGCAAGTCGCACCGTCCCAACGAACTGTCCGGCGGCCAGCAGCAGCGCGTGGCGATCGCCCGCGCCATCGTCTCCGACCCGACCTTCCTGATCTGCGACGAGCCCACCGGCGACCTGGACCGCCATTCGGCCGAGGACATCCTCAACCTGCTGAAGATGCTCAACCGCGAGCACGGCAAGACCATCATCATGGTCACGCACGACCCGAAGGCGGCCGAGTACGCCACCCACACCATCCACCTGGACAAGGGCGAACTGGTCGACGCCCCGGCCGCCGCGCACTGACCCGGAGGCGGACATGAAATATTTCTCGTTGATCTGGTCGGCGCTGTTCCGCAGCAAGACGCGGACGCTGCTGACGCTGCTGTCGGTGGTCGCGGCATTCCTGCTGTTCGGCCTGCTGGACTCGGTGCGCGTGGCGTTCAACTCCGGCGGCAGCGTCGCCGGCGCGGACCGCCTGGTGGTGGCCTCGCGCCTGTCGATCACGCAGATGCTGCCGTACAGCCTGCTGACGCGCATCGAATCCACGCCCGGCGTGAAGAAGGCCACGTACGCGGCCTGGTTCGGCGGCATCTACAAGGACCCGAAGAACTTCTTCCCCAACTTCTCCGTCGGTCCGGGCTACCTGGACATGTACCCGGAATACATCGTCGATCCCGCGCAGGTGAAGGCCTGGGAGGCCGACCGCACCGGCGCCATCGTCGGCGAGAACCTGGCCAAGCGTTTCGGCTGGAAGGTCGGCGACACCATCCCGCTGCAGGCGACGATCTTCCCGCAGAAGGACGGCAGCAATGCGTGGCCGCTGACGCTGCGCGGCACGTTCAGGCTGGCCGATTCCAAGCGCAAGGGCGAGGAGAACCAGCTGATCTTCCACTGGAAGTACTTCGACGAGGCCAACCAGTACGTCAACGGCCAGGTCGGCTGGTACATGGTGAAGCTGGACAACGTGAACCACGCCACCCGCGTGGCGAAGGCCATCGACGCGATCTCGGAGAACTCGGCGCACGAAACCAAGACCCAGACCGAGCAGGCGTTCAACCAGTCCTTCGCCAAGCAGTTCGCCGACATCGGCCTGATCGTCACCGCGATCATGGCGGCGGTGTTCTTCACCCTGCTGCTGCTGACCGGCAACACCATGGCGCAGGCGGTGCGCGAGCGCATCCCGGAACTGGCGGTACTGAAGACGCTGGGCTTCACCAACGGCACCGTGCTGGTGCTGGTGCTGGTGGAATCGGTGCTGCTGATCGTGCTGGGCGGCGTGCTGGGCATGGGCCTGGCGTCGGTGATGATTCCGGTGGTCAGCGGCGCCAGCAACGGCATGATCGCCCTGCCCAGCATTCCCGCACAGACCTGGGCGCTGGGGCTGTCGCTGATGGTCGCCATCGGCCTGATCGTCGGCGCGCTGCCGGCGACACGGGCGATGCGCCTGAAGATCGTCGACGCCCTGGCCGGCCGCTGAGAGGAGACAGACATGAAGAAGCAATGGTTGGGCAATCTCATCTCCGTGGTGCTGCTGGTCGTGGGCCTGGTGGCCTGGATCATGTCGCCGTGGTTCGTCGTCGCCGGCCTGGCGGTGCTGCTGGCGCTGTGGCTGTTCCTCACCCGCAGCGGCCGGCTGTCGCTGGAAGCGGCCAGGATCGGCATCGCCAGCCTGCCGCAGCGCTGGGGCGCCTCGTCGGTGATCGTGGTCGGCATCGCCGGCGTGGTCGGCGTGCTGGTGGCGATGCTGGCGATGGGCGAAGGCTTTTCGGCCACGCTCAAGCAGACCGGCAGCGACGACACCGCCATCGTGCTGCGTGGCGGTTCGCAGGCGGAGACCAATTCGGTCATCACCCGAGACCAGGTGCCGCTGATCTCGACGCTGGCCGGCATCGCCAAGGACAAGGACGGCCGCGCCCTGCTCTCGCCGGAACTGTCGCAGATCGTCAACCTGCCGACCGCCGGCAGTGGCGAAGACGCCAATGCGCAGTTCCGCGGCGTCAGCGAGGCCGCGTGGGCGATCCGTCCGCACATCACGCTGATCGAAGGCCGCAAGTTCAACATCGGCGTGCGCGAGATCGTGGTCGGCCAGGGCGCCAAGGGCCAGTACCGCGGGCTGGAGATCGGCAAGACGCTGCGCCTGGGCAACCAGGACTGGACCGTGGTCGGCGTGTTCGCCGCCGGCGACGCGCACGATTCGGAACTGTGGACCGACATCGATACGCTGTCGTCGGCCTACGACCGCCGCGCGTACCAGTCGGTCACCGTGCGCACGGCCGGCAAGCCGGGCTTCGACCAGTTCAAGAAGGCGATGGAGAACGACCCGCGCCTGAAGCTGGACGTGTTGACCACGCGCGACTACTACACCAAGCAGAGCACCGGCCTGACCACGCTGATCAAGTTGCTGGGCACGGTGATCGGCACCATCATGGCGATCGGCGCGGTGTTCGGCGCGCTCAACACCATGTACGCCGCGGTCGCCGGGCGTGCGCGCGAGATCGCCACCATGCGTGCGATCGGCTTCCGCGGCCTGCCGGTGGTGATGGCGGTGATGCTGGAGACGATGCTGCTGGCCCTGCTGGGCGGCCTGCTGGGCGGGTTGATCGCCTGGGTGGTGTTCAACGGCTACAGCGTGGCCACGCTGGGCAGCAACTTCAGCCAGGTGGTGTTCCAGTTCAAGGTCACGCCCGGACTGTTGTGGAGCGGATTGAAGTGGGCCCTGGGCATCGGCCTGGTGGGCGGGCTGTTCCCGGCCCTGCGTGCGGCGCGCCTGCCGATCACCCAGGCCCTGCGCGCGATCTGACGGACGTGGGGGAAGTGCCGGCGCATGCCGGCACTTCCTTCACGTCGGCGCATCGAGCCACCCTCGCAACACCGCCTCGGCGACATCCTCCGGCGTGTCGATGTCGACACCGAGAACCGGCGCATCGCAGGCGATGACGCCGGCCCCGTCGGCATTCAGCACCTCGCGCAGGCCGCGATCTCCCTGTAAGTCCCGTGCGGCGCGCAACACCGTCGGCGCCACGACAGCAGGCACCCCCACGCGGTCGCAGAAACGCGTGGCGGCAGAGCCTGATGGCGCCGCGCGCGCTGCCGCCAGCAGCGCCTGCAGATGCGCGAGATCCAGCGCCGGCTGGTCGCAGGTCAGCAGCAGCGTCGCGTGATCATGCGCAGCGAGCGCATCCACGGCGACGCGCACGCTTCCCGCCAGGCCCTCGTTCCATCGCGGGTTGACCAGGCACTCGACCGACAGATCGCGCACCGCGGCCACGACGTCGTCCGCGTGCGCACCGACGATCACCCGCACGCGTGCGGCACCCGACGCCAGCGCCAGCCGCGCGGCACGGTGCACCAGCGTCTCGCCGTCGCGCGTCAGCAATTGCTTCGGTCGGCCCAGGCGCGTGCTGCCCCCCGCCGCCAGCACCACCGCGACATGCGGCACGGTCATGGCGTTTCGCCGTGCCGCCAGGCCTGCAACTGGGCGGCGATGCTCAACGCGATGGCCTCGGGACCTTGCCCGCCCAGTCTGAGCCCCACGGGCGAGCGCAGGCGCGGCACCAGCAGCGCATGCGTCGGCGCTGGCAGTACGCGCAGCAGGTCTTCGCGGCGACGCACCGGCCCCAGCAGCCCGATGAACGGGATGCGGGTATGCGCCAGCGCCTCCAGGGCCTCGCGGTCGTGTTCGAAGTGGTGGTGCATGACCAGCGCGGCATCGGGCGCGGGCTGCAGTGCACGCAGCGCGTCGTCCGGCGCCTGCATCAGCCACGCGTCGGCGATGTCGGTATCCGGAATCCAGCGCGCGCGCCGCTCCACCACGCTGACGTGCCAACCGAGCGGACGCAGCGCCTGCAGCAGCGACGGAGTTTCCGGTCCCGCACCGAAGATCGCCACGCGCGCGGGAGCCGGCACGCTGACATCGCCGGCCAGACTGACCATCTGCGCCTCGGCATGGCGCGCCAGCGTCCAGTGCAGGCTCACCTCGCCCACCCGCGCGTGCACGTCGCCATCGGCCGACAAGGTCAACGTCAGCGCGCCGTGGCCCGCCCACCACGCCTGTACGGCCGTTCCCCAGCCGGGCATGCGATCCAGCGGCAGCAGCACCAGCCGCAGACGGCCGCGACACCCGACAGCGGAGCCGGCGAACAGGTCCTCATCGTCACGGGTGTCGATCTCCATGGCACCCGCGGCACCAACGGCGGCGGCATGCCGCGCACGCCTGGCGATCTCCGGCTCCAGGCAGCCGCCGCTCAGCCAACCCACCTGCGTCTGGTCCGGACCGAACAGCGCCATGGCCCCCGCACGGACATACGTCGAACCTTCGGTGGCCATGACGACGGCCAGTGCACGGCCATCGGTGTCCTCACCGGCGTGGGCGGACGCGAGCAGCACATGAGCGGATGCGGTCATGGCACCACGATGGCGCAAGCCGCGGGGCGAAGGCAACGCCCGGCGCGCCGGTCGGGGCATCGGGCAAGCATCCCGCAGGATCGTGCAAACATCGACCCATGCCTTCACTGGCATGCAACGTGGGCGCGGAGTATCGTCGCCCGGTCCCACGCCGACGCCAGGAGACGCCATGAAGTTGAACGTCAACGGGGCCGAGCGCGAAGTCGACGCGCCGGACGACATGCCGCTGCTCTGGGTCCTGCGCGACCTGATGGGGCTGACCGGCACCAAGTTCGGCTGCGGCATCGCGCAGTGCGGCGCCTGCACGGTGCATGTCGACGGCGCCCCGTTGCGCGCCTGCGTCACGCCCGCGTCGGCCGTCGCCGGCAGGAAGATCACCACTATCGAAGGCCTGTCGGCCGACGGCTCGCATCCGGTGCAGAAAGCGTGGGCGGAACTGGACGTCGTCCAGTGCGGTTACTGCCAGTCCGGCCAGATCATGTCGGCCGCCGCCCTGCTCGCCAAGGTGCCGTCACCCACCGATACCGACATCGACCAGGCGCTGTCCGGCAACCTGTGCCGCTGCGGCACGTACCAGCGCATCCGCGCCGCCGTGCATCGCGCGGCCGACATCGGCAAGGCCTGATCCGGTGCGGCGACGCGGGTCGCCGCCTTCCCCATCGTTCGACGGAGGCTGTTCCGTGAACCTCGAAACTTCTTCCCCGCGCCGCGACTTCCTGCGCGCCACCGCACTGGCCGGTGGCGGCCTGGTGATCGGCTTCCTCGTACCCGGCGCGCGCCGCTTCGCCATGGCCCAGGAGGCCGCGGCGGCGGCGCCCACGGCCTTCGTGCCGAACGCGTTCCTCAGCATCGCGGCGGACGACACCATCACCGTGCAGCTCGCGCATGCCGAGATGGGCCAGGGCATCTGGACCACGCTGCCGATGCTGATCGCCGAAGAACTGGATGCCGACTGGTCGAAGATCCGCGTCGAACACGGTGCGGCGGACAAGGCCTACACCAGCCCGGTATTCGGCATGCAGGGTACCGGCGGTTCGACCACCACCTGGTCCGAGTTCGACCGCTACCGGCAGGCCGGTGCGACCGCGCGGGCCATGCTGCTGCGGGCGGCGGCCGCGCGACTGAAGGTTCCCGTCGACCAACTGCGCACCGAGAACGGTGCGGTGGTGTCCGGCACCACACGCCTGCGCTACGGCGAACTCGCCAACGACGCCGGCCAGCAGACCCCGCCAGCACTCGATGCGCTGAAGCTGCGCGACCCGAAGGACTGGAAGCTGATCGGCAAGCCGACCAAGCGCCTGGATACGCCGGAGAAGATCACCGGCAAGGCCAGGTTCGGCATGGACGTGCAGTTCGAAGGCCTGCTCACCGCGGTCGTGCTGCGTTCGCCGGTGTTCGGCGGTACGGTCAAATCCTTCGACGCCACCAAGGCGCGCGCGGTGGCCGGCGTGCGCAACGTGGTGCAGGTGCCCAGCGGCGTGGCGGTGATCGCCGACCACTACTGGGCCGCCAAGCTCGGTCGCGACGCGCTGCAGGTGGTGTGGGAGGCGGGCGATGGCGCCCAACTGGACAGCACCGCGCTGCGGCAGCAGTTCTCGCAGCTGGCGACCGAAGAGGGACCGACCGCGGTGCGTGCCGGTGACGTGATGGCCGCCCTCGGCAAGGCCGCGAAGACCGTAGAAGCCGAGTACGCCGTGCCCTACCTCGCCCACGCGGCGATGGAGCCGCTGAACTGCACGGTGAAGATCGGCGACGGCGAATGCGACATCTGGTGCGGCACGCAGTTCCCCACCCTGGACCAGAACAGCGCCGCGCGCATCCTCGGCATTCCGCCGGAGAAGATCCGCATCCACACGCCGTTCCTCGGCGGCGGTTTCGGCCGTCGCGCCACGCCGACGTCGGACGTGGTCTCCGAGGCAGTCGAGGTCGCAAAAGCCGCCAAGGCGCCGGTCAAGACGGTATGGACGCGCGAGGACGACACCCGTGGCGGATACTACCGCTCGGCGTTCGTCGAGAAGATCAAGGTCGGCCTGGGCGAGGACGGCCTGCCGACGGCCTGGCACCAGGTGATGGTGGGCCAGTCGATCATGGCCGGCACCTTCATGGAAGCGATGATGGTCAAGGACGGCATCGACGCCACCTCGACCGAGGGCGTGGCCAATTCGCCCTACGTGCTGGGCACGCCCGCGCACCGCGTGGACCTGCATTCGCCGAAGACCGGCATCCCCGTGTTGTGGTGGCGCTCGGTGGGCCACAGCGTCAACGGCTTCGTGATGGAAGGCGTCGTCGACGAACTGGCGCACGCCGCGGGCCAGGACCCGGTGGAGTACCGGCGCACACTGCTGAAGGATCACCCCCGCCACCTCGCGGCGCTGAACCTGGCCGCTGAGAAGTTCGGCTGGGGTACGCCGCCCGCGCAGGGCCGCGGCCACGGCATCGCCGTGCACGAATCGTTCGGCAGCTACGTGGCGCAGGCCGCCGAAGTGTCGATCGAGGAGGGAAGGATCCGCGTGCACCGCGTGGTGTGCGCCATCGATTGCGGCGTGGCCGTCAATCCGGCGGGCGTACAGGCGCAGATGGAGTCCGGCATCGTGTTCGGCCTGAGTGCCGCGCTGCATTCGACGCTCACGCTCCGCGAGGGCCAGGTGCAGGAATCCAATTTCCACGACTACCCGGTGTTGCGGATGAACGAGATGCCCCAGGTGGAGGTGCACATCGTGCCCAGCACCGAGCGCATGGGCGGCGTGGGCGAACCCGGCACGCCGCCGATCGCGCCCGCGGTGGCCAACGCGGTGTTCGCCCTGACCGGCCAGCGCCTGCGCGAACTGCCGCTGCGTCTGCCGACGTCCACCTCTTCGACGCCGACCGCCTGAGGCCCGCCATGCGCATCCTGATGATGTCCCTGACCGTGCTCCTGCTGGTGGCGTGCAAGCCGCGCATCAGCGAGGAACAGAAAGCCCAGGCGCTGACCGCGTTCGCCACGGTGGAGCAGGTGTTCCAGCATCCGCGTTGCAGCAACTGCCACATTCCGGGCGACGCGCCGCTGCAGTTCGATGCGCAGACGCCGCATGCGATGAACGTGGTGCGTGGCCCGGACGGCAAGGGCGCGCCCGGCCTGCCCTGTTCCACCTGCCATGGCGAACAGAATTCGCCGGCCAGCTACGGCCCGCACGCACCGCCGGGCGCACCGCACTGGCAGCTGCCGCCGCCCGACCAGAAGATGGCGTGGATCGGCCTGCCCGCGGACCAGCTGTGCGCGATGATCCAGGACAAGGACCGCAACGGCGGCCGCGACTTCGATGCGCTGCTCAAGCATGTCGCCGAAGACAAGCTGGTGCTGTGGGGCTGGAATCCCGGGGGCGAACGCGCACCGGTGCCGGTACCGCACGACCGGTTCGTCGCGGCGTTCAAGACGTGGGCGGAGGCGGGCGGCCCCTGCCCCTCGCCTGGCGCCAACGCGACGGGTGGCGCCGCGCGCTGAGCCTTACTTGCCTGCGGACGCCGCGACCAGCGCGTCGCGGCGACGCGCGCGCCACAGGCCGTCGCTGGCGAAGATCACCAGGCCGGCCCAGATGGCGGCAAAGCCGACCGCGCGCGTGGCATCGAAGGCTTCCTTGAACACCAGCACGCCGATCAGCAACTGCAGGCTGGGCGCGACGTACTGCAGCAGGCCCACCACGGACAGCGGGATGCGGCGCACCCCGTAGGCGAAGCCGATCAGCGGCACCGCACTGACCACGCCGCCGAGGACCAGCAGCAGGTCGTCGCGCCAGCCATAGCCGTCGATGAAACCGCCGCCGTGGCCGAACTCGCCCCACACGACGTAGGCCAGGCCGGGCAGGAACAGGTACAGGCTTTCCACCCCCAGCCCGGCGACGGCATCCACCGCCACGGTCTTGCGCACCAGGCCGTACAGGCCGAACGAGAACGCCAGGCCCAGCGCGATCCACGGCGGCGACCCGGCCTGCACCGTCAGCCACGCCACGCCGGCCAACGCGAACCCCACCGCGATCCATTGCGCGGGCGAGAGGCGTTCGCGCAGCACCAGCACGCCCAGCACCACATTGATAAGCGGATTGATGAAGTAGCCCAGGCTGGTTTCCACCACATGCCCGGCGTTCACCGCCCAGATGTACAGGCCCCAGTTGAACGCGATCAGCAGGCTGCTGACGCCCAGCAGCGGCACCGCGCGCGGTTGCGCGCGGATCTGTCGCCACCAGCCGAGGCCGTTCTTCAACAGGAGCCAGCCCAGCACCAGCACCGCGCTCCACACGATGCGGTGGGCGATGATGTGGAACGACGGCACCGCCTTGAGCAGGTGCCAGTACAGCGGCACCACGCCCCAGATCAGGAAGGTGCCGACGGTGATCGCCAGCCCTTTGCGGTCGAGCGGCGGATGGGTCATTTCGACTGCCGCGCGCGCGCCAGCGTGATCACCACCACACCGGCCAGGATCACCGCCATGGCGCCCAGGTCGTGCGCGGTGAAGGTTTCGCCAGCGATGAAGGCACCCAGCGCCACCGCGATGACCGGGTTGACGTAGGCATAGCTGCCGACCAGCACCGGCCGCGCGTGGTGCAGCAACCACACGTACGCCGTGAACGCGACGATGGAACCGAACACCGCCAGGTAGGCGACGGCCAGCCCGCCTTCCAGCGTCCAGTCCGCCACGTGGAAGCGCTCGCCGTGCAGCAGGCCCGCACCGACCAGCATCACGCCCGCCGCCAGCATCTGCGCCGCGGCCGTCATGAAGGGCGACGGCAGGTCCCGCCCACGCGACCACACCGAGCCGTAGGCCCAGGCGATCGGCGCGATCAGCAACAGCACCAGTCCCACCGGCGAACCGGTCAGCGAGCTGCCCGCATTGAGCCAGACCACACCCGCGAAGCCGACGATGATGCCCAGCCATTCGCCGCGCGTCGGGTGCTGTCCGCGCATGGCGCCGAACAGGCCCATCCACAACGGCATCGACGCCACCGCGACCGCGGCGAGCCCCGACGACACCGTCTGCTCGGCCAGCACCACCATGCCGTTGCCCATCAACAGCAGCAATGCGCCCATCACCAGCAGGTTCTTCCACTGCGCACGCGTGGGCGCGGCGACGCCGCGCCAGCGCAGGAACAGGAACATCACCAGGCCCGCCGCGACGAAACGGCTGCCCGACACCATCAGCAGCGGCGGGAATCCGCCTTCCAGCGCGAAGCGGATGCCGAGATAGGTCGAGCCCCAGACCACGTACACGATGGCCAGGGCGGCAGCGACGGCAAGGCCGCCACGCGCGGGCGCGGCGGCGGAAACGGAGGCGTTCATGGGAAACCGTGGGGGAATGCGGTGTGAGGCAATTCTAGGCCAGACGCGGACCGGCGGCATGGCGGAGCCGCCCTCGGCCGTTTGAAACCTTTCCCGTCCGACTTGAACAGCATTCAAGTCTTTTGCCGCGCGTGCTTTGGTTGACGGGAGCTGCGCCAGGCGCGGCAAGGAGGCTCCCGCCTGCGCGCCGTTCTTCTCCATCGCGCATCTCCGCCTCCTGCGCCCTCACGACCGGCATCGTTCCCGCCGCGAAGGTGGCGGATCAGCCGCGCTCGCGCGCGAGCAACTGCTGCTTGCGCGGCAATCCCCAGCGGTAGCCGCCGAGCGAGCCATCGCCACGGATCACGCGGTGACAGGGCACCACCACGGCGATGCGGTTGTGCGCGCAGGCGCTGGCCACCGCGCGCGCGGCGCGCGGGGCGCCCAGCTGCCGCGCCAGGCCGGCATAGCTCACCGTCTCGCCCTCAGGCACTTTCATCAGCGCATCCCACACGCGCTGCTGGAAGCCGGTCCCCAGCAGGTCGACCGGCACGTCCGCCTCGCGACCGGCGAGGCGCTCGGCGACGGCCTGCAGGCGCGGCGCAAGGAAATCGTCACGGCCGGCTTCCACGCGCTCGAGCTGCGCATGCGGGAATTCATCGCGCAGTCGCCGTTCCAGTGCGGTGTCGTCATCGCCCAGTTCGATCGCGCAGATGCCGCGCTCAGTGGCGGCCACCAGCGTGCGGCCGAGCACGGTGTCGACGAGTGTCCAGCGGATCGCCACGCCGCGGCCACCGGCACGGTAGGTGGCCGGTGTCATGCCGAGTTTCGCCGCTCCCTGCTCGTACAGCCGCGACGGCGAACCGTAGCCGGCATCGTAGAGCGCGGTGGTGACGTCGCGCCCTTCGCGCAGGGCCGCCTTCAGCGTGCCCAGCTTCTTGCGGGCCAGGTACTCGGCAGGACTCAGGCCGAAGCGCGCGCGAAACCGGCGCTGCAGATGCGAGGCGCTGAGACCGGTGTGCGAAGCCAGGTCCGCCAATGACGGCTCACCCTCGTCGAGCAGGCGGCGCGCCAGATCCAGCGGATCTGCAGCGATGGCGGTCGGCGCGGAGAAGGATCGGCGCGGCATGGTGTCCATGCGCCCAGACTAGGGCGCGCGCGACGGTGGGACTATCCGGATCTTGCGCTTGTAACGAGGAGTGAGTGCGGAGGAGTGAGGAGCGAGCAGGAGCGCATGCTGACGCTCACTCCTCACTCCTCATCGCTCACCACTGCCTCATTCCGCCCAGCGACCGGGACCGGGCGAATCCGGCAGCACCTGCGCGGACAGCTTGCGGTCCTGGCCCAGGATCTCGATGGCATCGCCCAGGATCGCCGCCGATTCGCGCAGCAGCGGGTCCGGACGCTTGTCGGCCAGTTTCTCGCGCTGCGCGTCCTTCACGATGTCGCGCTCGGAAGCGCCCAGGCCGTCATCGGCCAGGTCCTCCGCCAGCGGGTCCAGTGCCAGTCCCAGCGCCTTGCGCTCGGCCTGGCGCTGCTTGCGCTGCGCCTCCTGGCGGTCGCGCTCGGCACGGCGTTCGGCCTCGTTGAGCGAGACGTACTTCTTGGCAGCCTCGGCACGGAACTGGGCCACGTCTTCCGACCACCACTGGAATTCCTTGTCCTTCGCCGAGCGCGCGGCGTGCAGCGCCTGCAGGCGCGGCAGCAGCGGCGCGAAGTTGCCGTACTGCAGGTGCGGCACGGCGGCGATGCGCGTCCACGGCAAGGCATTGTCGTAGGTGCTTTCGCCGTACTCGCTGGCGTCCACGCTCACCGGGAACGCGATGTCCGGTACCACACCCTTGTGCTGCGTGCTGCCGCCGGCCACGCGGAAGAACTGCGCGATGGTCAGCTTCACCGAGCCGAAGCGCGGCGCCTCGTTGGCCGGCCAGCGGTCCAGGTCCACCATGTTCTGCACGGTGCCCTTGCCGAAGCTGGTCTCGCCGATCACCAGGCCGCGCCCGTAATCCTGGATGGCGCCGGCGAAGATCTCCGATGCCGATGCCGACGCGCGGTTGATCAGCACGGCCAGCGGGCCGTCCCACGCGACGCCGGTCTTGCGGTCGCTGTTGACGGTGACGCGGCCGCCGGATTCGCGAACCTGCACCACCGGGCCCTTGTCGATGAACAGGCCGGTCAGCTCCACCGCCTCGTCCAGCGAGCCGCCACCGTTGTTGCGCAGGTCCATCACCACGCCATCCACGCCCTGCGCCTTGAACTGCGCGAGCAGCTTGGCGATGTCGCGGGTGGCCGAGTTGAAGTCGTTCGGATTGCGGCGACGGCCCTCGAAATCCTGGTAGAACGCGGGCAGCTTGATCACGCCGATGCGGCGTGCGGGCTCGCCCGCGCTGGCGGGCAGAGTGATGGTCTCGGCCTTGGCCGCCTGCTCCTCCAGCTTGACCTTCTGCCGGGTGATGGTGACCTGCGCGTGCTTGCCGTCGATGCCGGCTTCCACCGGGATGTACTCGATGCGGACCTGGGTGTCCTTCTTGCCGCGGATCTGCGCCACCACATCGTCGATGCGCCAGCCGATCACGTCGGTCATCGGTCCGGACTTGCCCTGGCCAACGGCAACGATGCGGTCACCGACCTTCAGCTTGCCGCTCAGGTCGGCCGGGCCGCCGGGCACGATCTCGCGGACGGCCACCAGGTCGTCCTGGCGCTGCAGCACCGCACCGATGCCTTCCAGCGACAGCGACATCGACTGGTTGAAGTTCTCGGCGGTGCGCGGGGTGAAGTAATCGGTATGCGGATCGATCGCGCCGGTATAGGCATTGAGGAAGGTCTGGAAGACATCCTCGGTCTTGAGTTCGTTGATGCTGCGCTGCAGGTTGGCGTAGCGCTTGTCCAGCGTCTTGCGGATGTCGTCGGGCTTCTTGCCGGCCAGCTTCAGGCGCAGCCAGTCGTTCATCACCGACTTCTTCCAGATCGCATCCAGTTCCTTGCCGTCGGCCGCCCACGGCGCATCCTCGCGGTCGTATTCCCAGCGCTGGCTGCCGGTGAAGTCGAAGTCCTGCTTGAGCAGCGCGCGCGCATAGGCCACGCGCTGGCCCACACGCTGCTTGTAGACGGCGAAGATCTCGTAGGCCGGCGCCAGGTCGCCGCTGCGGATCGCGTCGTCCATCTTCGTCTTGTACGGGGCGAACCGCGCCACGTCGGCGGCGGTGAAGAACTGCTTGCCGCCGTCCAGCGCCTCGAAATAGCGCTTGAAGACCTCCTGCGACAGGGCGTCGTCCAGCGGACGCGGCCGGTAGGCATAGCGGCTGTCCGACAGCAGGCCGTACACCAGCTTCGAGGTGTTGGACTGGTCCGCGTTGGGCGCCACCGCAACCGCGTCGCCGTCACCGCGCGCCAGCAGCGCCAACGGGGTCGACAAGGCCAGGGCCAGCAGCAGGAAGGGGGCTTTCTTCAGTGTCATTGCGTACTCGTGGCCCGGGGGCCCGTCAGGCTGGAACGGATGGCGGATTCGACAGTCCGACAGTGCACAAAGTTGCGCGCCTTGTCATCTGCCTTTCGGCAGCCTAATGGCCGGAACGTAGGAAAAGGTGAACCGTGGCCGTGCCACGACCGGGTCGCGCGGTCCGACGGTACGCCCCGGGGGCGATCGTCATGGAACGAGGCGTCAGCCCGCCTGGCGTGCGGCGTGGGCGGCCTGCGCCGCCTGCTGGTCGGCGTGGTAGGAGGAGCGCACCAGCGGACCCGACGCCACATGGCTGAAGCCCAACGCCATGCCGTACTCCTCCAGCGCCTTGAACTCCTCTGGCGTCCAATAGCGCAGCACCGGGTGATGGTGCGCCGTGGGCTGCAGGTACTGGCCGATGGTGACCATGTCCACGTCATGCGCGCGCAGGTCGCGCAGCGTGCCCTGCACCTGCTCCATGGTCTCGCCCAAGCCCAGCATGATGCCGCTCTTGGTCGGCAGGTGCGGATGCTGCTGCTTGAAGCGCTGCAGCAGGGTCAGCGACCACTGGTAGTCGGCGCCGGGGCGGACGTTCGGGTACAGGTCCGGCACGGTCTCGATGTTGTGGTTGAAGACGTCCGGCGGATTGACCGCCAGGATCTCCAGTGCGCGGTCCATGCGGCCCTTGCCACGGAAATCCGGGGTCAGGATTTCGATGCGGGTCGCCGGCGAATGCGCGCGGATGGCCGCGATGCAGTCGACGAAATGCTGGGCGCCGCCGTCGCGCAGGTCGTCGCGGTCCACACTGGTCACCACGACGTACTTCAGGCCCATGTCGGCCACGGTGTTGGCCAAGCTCAGGGGCTCGGAGGGGTCCGGCGGCTTGGGGCGCCCATGGGCGACGTCGCAGAACGAGCAGCGACGCGTGCACACCTCGCCCAGGATCATGAAGGTGGCCGTGCCGTGGCCGAAACATTCATGGATGTTCGGGCAGCTGGCTTCTTCGCACACGGTGACCAGACGGTTCTCACGCAGCTTGGCCTTGAGCTTGGCCACCGAGCCATCGGAGGGAATACGCACCCGGATCCACGACGGCTTGCGCAACACGGGCGCGTCGGCGAACTGGACCGGCGATCGCGCGATCTTGTCGCCCCCCAGCTGTTTTGCGCCTGCCTCGAGCGGGGCGGGCGAGGAACTGACGACCTCAAGGGGGATTACGCGTGCGGGGGTGTCGGCCATAGGCCAATTCTAACGCTTCGCCGGTCGCCTCTGGCCGGCACCTGCCTCCGGGCACGGGAAGGCGACTGGGGCAGAGTCCCCTGAGTCAAGGGGGGCGCGGCGAAGCCGCGGGGGGTGGTGGCGCGGCTCGGGGCCCAAGGTTTGCGCAGCAGAACCTGGGTTTTCATTCCTGCGCAGCAGGAATAAAAAAGCCCGCAAAGGCTGGGCCATTTGCGGGCTTGCTCCCTCCCCCACGTCGGGATGCGGGGCCATCGTGAAGGGTGCGTTACGGGTGTTGCACGCTGCACTGCAAAACAAAAACCCGGGTATCGCGTTCTGGCAGTGCGATGCCACAAAGATGAATGCGAGCAAAACCCGTGCCGTGGCGGCATGTTACCGATATCAGACCAATTCCGGGGCCGTCGCTTAGAATCCCAATTACGTTCTTCATCGCATTTACCTGAACAGGCCCGCCGCCGCTTTCGCGCGCAAACCGGCGGCCCGTCCCCCCCCCCCCCCCCCCCCCGCGCCGGCCCCCCCCCCCCCCCCACCCCCCCCCCCCCCCCCCCCCCCCCCCCCGTCGAGGGCGCGGACCCGCCTTCGCACCAGACCTTGGCCTCCGACCGGATGGCGCTTGCGCCAAGCCCGGAGTCGCAGCCGCACCTCAGCGCGCGGCGAAGTGTCCGTGGAAGCCCAGCGGGGCCGTGTACGGCAGCCAGGCCTGCGCCAGAGGACCGTCGTCCACCCGCCGCGCATCCAGCACGGCGATGCCGCTGCGGCCCTTCGCCGCATCCAGCAGCGTGCCGACCAGCCAGCCGTCGTCGGGACGCGTGCTGCCGGGACGCGGCACGAACAGGTGTTCTTCGACCAGCACGTCGCGCCCGTAGTCGTGCACCTGGCGGCGGCCGCGCGCGGGATCGAACGCGCCGATGCGGCTGAAGTACGGCGCGGTCGAACCGTCGGCATGGATCGGCGCGTACAGGCGCGCCGCGCCACGTGACGGCGTGCGGGCATCGAACACGGGGAACTCGATGCCGGTGACGCCGGTGTCCTCCCAGTGCGCCTTGCCGCTGCGCAGGTCCAGCACCAGTTCGCGCAGCGCGCCCTTGCCGCCATGGGCATCGCCCTGCGCGTCGCCGTTCATCGCGGCCCGCATCGGCGAGCGCGCTTGCTCCAGGTCCAGGTGCTGCACCGCGCGGACCGTGAGACGGCCGTCGCGCTCGTACGCGTCGCCGAAATGGTAGATCGCGGCGAAGTCGGCCTCGAACCAGCGCGCCCGCGCCGGCGCGCCCTTGTCGACCACCGCGATGCGCAGCGGCTGGTCCGGCTGGAAGCGGAGGCGTTCGAAGAACGCCCCGTTGCCTTCGCGATAGCTGAACGGGATCAGCGCGAAGACCAAGTGGCGATCGGTCATCGCGAAGCTGTGCAGATAGCCGGGCACCGGCGTTTCCAGCACGTCTGCCGACACCAGCGTGCCGTCGCGGCCCACATGCCACACCACCAGGCCGTTGCCGCCCATCATCGCGATGGAGCCGAAGTTCCACGACGAGCCGTCGCGGTCCACCAGCGGATGCGCCGAGAACGGGATCGCGGCAAGGTCCGGGCGCCAGGTCACCGGTCCCAGCGTGGCCAGGTCGTCCGGATCCAGTTCGAACGCCGAACCCGCCTCGCACAACGCGAACAGGCGGCCGTTGATCACGGTGACGGAGGTGTTGGCCGCATTGGCGTCGTCGTTGTTGCGTATCGGCTGCCGGTCCGGGATGGACGTGCCGGCGACCGGATACATGAAGCGGCCGGCCCGCTGCTCACGCGTGAACTTCGGTGTGGCGACCATGCGTGCGTGGTGGCGCAGCGTGCCGTCACCCTTGAAGCGCCAGGCGTGGACCATGCCGTCGCCATCGAACCAGTGCTCGTAGCGGAAGCCGGCACGTTCGGTCCACGCAGGCCCGTTGCGGTACAGCGTCCCGGCGAAGCCTGCCGGCAACCGTCCCTCCAACTGCACGGTCGCCGGCCCCAGCGTTTCGGACTGCACGGATTTCCAGCCCGCAAGCCAGGGCTGTTCGCGCAGGCCGGCCGCGAAGCGGGCGGGGTCGCCGGCGAAGGCGTCCTCGCCGCGCAGCAGCGCGGGGGCGACGGCCAGTGCGGTGGCGCCGGACAGGAGATTGCGCAGGAAGCGGCGACGGTCCATGGTGGGCCCTCAGCGCAAGGTGATGGCGATGGCGGCATCCTGCACACCCACCTCGAAGCGGGCCTCGTCCCAGGTCGGCTTGCGCATCACGTTGGGATTGTTGCTGAAGCCGTAGGCCTCGACCGGCATGCCGATCATGTTGCTGTCGAGCTTGCCGTTGCCGTTCTCGTCGTGGGTCACCAGCACCGCATACGCGCCCGGCGCCAGATCCTTGAACACGAACGTGGCGGCCTCGCCCTGCGGCGGCGCCCCGTCGGCCTTCAACGGCTGCGCCTGTCCGTCCCAGCCGGCCTGCGAATCGACCACCGCCAGCTTCAGCACGCCGGTCTGCGCGCGTACGCCCTGCAGGGTCACGGTGAGATCGGCGGCGTGCGCCTGCAGCGCACCGAAGCAGGCGAAGACGAGCCCGAGGGGAAGCAGGCGGCGGGCAGGACGGGACATGGCGGACTCCGGTGATGGGATGGGCCTCCACTGTCTCCCGCGCCGCCGACACGCGTCAGTTGCCAGCGGTCATCTCTTCGACCTGCCGGAAGTCACTTCCTGCTCAGGCCGCCTGCACCGCCGTGTCGTCGCGCTGCCGGCGCGCCCGTACCGCCGCGGCGAGACGTTCCAGCACCTGCACCGACGCCTCCCAGCCGAGGCAGCCGTCGGTGATGCTCTGGCCGTAGGCCAGTGGCTGGCCATCGACCAGGTCCTGGCGTCCGCCGACCAGATGGCTTTCCACCATCACGCCGACGATGCGCCGCTCGCCGCCTTCCAGTTGCGCGGCGATGTCCTCGACCACGGCCGGCTGGTTGTCCGGGTCCTTGCCGCTGTTGGCGTGGCTGGCATCGACCATCAGGCGTGCCGGCAGTCCCGCCTTGGCCAGTACCCGGCTCGCCGCTTCGATGCTGGCCGCATCGTAGTTGGGCGCCTTGCCGCCGCGCAGGATCACATGGCAATCCGGATTGCCTGCCGTGGCGGCGATCGCCGAGCGGCCTTCCTTCGTCACCGCCAGGAAATGGTGCGGATGCGAGGCCGCGCCCACCGCGTCCACGGCGATCTTCACGTTGCCGTCGGTGCCGTTCTTGAAGCCCACCGGGCACGACAGGCCGCTGGCCATCTCGCGATGCACCTGGCTTTCGGTGGTGCGCGCGCCGATCGCGCCCCACGCCACCAGGTCGCTGATGTACTGCGGCGAGATCGTGTCCAGGTATTCGCAGCCGGCCGGCAGGCCCAGCGCGTTGATGTCGCGCAGCAGGCCGCGTGCCAGGCGCAGGCCGCGGTTGATGTCGAAACTGCCGTCCAGCGCGGGATCGTTGATCAGGCCCTTCCAGCCCACCGTCGTGCGCGGCTTCTCGAAATAGACGCGCATGACGACCTCGAGCTCGCCGGCCAGGGCGTCGCGCAGCGGCTTCAGGCGCGCGGCGTACTCCATCGCGGAAGCGGGATCGTGGATCGAACACGGGCCGATCACCACCACCAGGCGGTCGTCGCGCCCATGCAGGATGTCGTGCAGCGCGCCGCGCGCTTCGGACACTGTCTGTGAAATCGCATCGTCGCACGGCAGTTCGCCGATGATCGCGGCAGGCGTGACCAGTTCATCAAGCTTCCTGATGCGCAGGTCGTCGGTGTGGGGGGCCATGGGGGTTCTCCGGAGTCAATAAAAAAGCCGCCAGGTTCGCTGGCGGCTTCAAGGGGATTCTTCTGGTGTCTACCTAGAATGAACGCAGCCTCGCCACCGCCGTGGGTTCGCGGTAATACCAAAACCAGAAGCGGGCGCGGGTCGGATTCATTGGGGCGTAGTGATATCACGCCTTTCCCAGGCGCGCGAATGTTTCATCTGCAACGTGCAGCAGCCGATCCAGGATCCAGCATGCACGTCCATGAAACGTCGCTTGCGCGCAGCAGCGCAAGCAACCGCCAGACGGTGGCCGTGGGCGATGCACCCTCCCGTTGGCGAGGTTGTCGCATTCCGCGATGTCACCGGCTCCGGTGCACCATGGCCCTGTCCCGCCGACACCTGCTCGCGGCGCCCGCCGCCCTCGCCACCACGGCCCTGCTGCCCGGCCCGCTGCTCGCCGCCGTGGCCGCGCAAACCCCCACCCTGCCCGACCTGTCCGACTGGGAGGCGGTACGCGCGCAGTTCGCGCTGGATCCGACCTACCTGCACTTCGCCTCCTTCTTCATCGCCAGCCACCCGACGCCGGTGCGCGAAGCGCTCGAGGGCTATCGCCGCGCGATGGATGCGAACCCGTTCCTGGTGGTCGAACGGGCGATGTTCGAGGACGACGCGCACAACCTGCCCTTGCAGGTGTGCAGCGAGGCGGCGGACTACCTGGGTGGGAAGGCAGCGGAGGTCTGCCTCACGCGGAGCACGACCGAAGGTCTCGCGCTGGTCTACCACGGCCTGCCACTGAAGGCCGGCGATGAGGTGCTGACCACGGTCCACGACCACTATTCGCACCACGAATCCATCCGCCTTGCGACCGCACGCGCGAACGCATCGATGCGGAAGATCGCGCTGTTCGCGTCCTCCGCCACGGCCAGCGTCGATGAGATCGTCGGCAACCTGAGGGCCGCGGTGCGTCCGGCCACGCGCGTGGTCGGCGTCACCTGGGTGCACTCCAGCACCGGCATCCGTCTGCCGATCCGCGAGATCGCGGCGATGCTGCGCGACCTGCCTTCACCGCCGCTGCTGGTGGTCGATGGCGTGCATGGCCTGGGCGCCACGGACGAGACGGTTGCCACGATGGGCGCGGACTATTTCTGCGCCGGCACGCACAAGTGGATGTTCGCGCCGCGCGGCACCGGTCTGGTATGGGCGAATGCGGCGAACTGGGCGCACCTGCAGCCGCTGGTGCCGAACTTCACCGAACTGGAAAGCTACAAGGCCTGGGCAGAAGATCGTCCGCCTTCGGGTCCCGCCAATGCGGCACGGATGACGCCCGGCGGCTTCCATGCCTTCGAGCACCAGTGGGCGATGGCCGCGGCTTTCCGCATGCACCGGCAGATGCAGCGCCCGCGCGTGGCGGCGCGCATCACTGCGATGAACGATCAACTGAAGCAGGGCCTGGCCGGTCTGCCGAAGGTGAGGATGCACACGCCACGCGCGCCCGCGTTGTCCGCAGGATTGGTGGCGTTCGAGATCGAGGGCGTATCGCCCAGCGACATCGTGAAGCAGCTGCTCGCACGCCGCATCGTCGCCAGCACCAGTCCGTATGCCGTCAGCTACGCGCGGCTGGCGCCCAGCCTGGTGAACACGCCCGCTGAAGTCGATGAGGCCCTGCGCGCGGTGCGTGAGATCGCGGGCTGAACGGGACGCACCCGACGAACGGCCACCGGCAGGGGTGGCCCCTGCGCCAGGATTCGCGCGTTGGTTCCCTTTGCCGGTCGTCGCAAGGCGCCGACCGGCCGCCCCTCCCGCTCTTCCCGGATCGTCATGCCCCCGAACGACGCTTCTCCCCGCCCGCTGGACGATATGTTCGGCGAGGTCTACCAGGAACTGCGCCGGCTGGCGCACAAGCAACGGTTTGCCCGCGACGGCGACACGCTGGACACCACGGCGCTGGTGCACGAGCTGTACCTGCAGATGAGCGATCAGCAGCCGCAGTTCACCCACACGCGGCAGTTCTACGCCTATGCGGCGCGCGCCATGCGCCACATGCTGGTCGACCGTGCGCGCGAGCGGGCGCGCATCAAGCACGGCGGCGACCTGCGTCGCACCGAATACCGCGACACCCTCGCGGGCCAGGTGACGATCGATCCGCAACACGCACTGGAACTCGACCAGGCGCTGCGCCGCCTGGCGCAGGACGATGCGCGCGCCGCCGAAGTGGTGGAACTGCATTACTTCGCCGGCCTGCCGCTGGAACGCATCGCCGAGCTGTGCGAACTGAGCGTACGCACCGTCTACCGCGACTGGCAGTACGCACGGGCGTTTCTGGGCGCCCAGCTGGCTGCATGAACGAGGTGGCATGTCAGGGTCGGGCGCCGAAAGACGCTTGATGGCAGACCCTCTCCCCTCATTCCCCGCCATGCCTTCCTTGCGCCAATCATTCGATGCGGTCGTGGACCTGCCCCCGGAGGCACGGCGCGGCTGGATAGACCGTCACTGCCCCGACCCGACCGCGCGGCGCGACCTGGAAGCGCTGCTCGCCGCGCACGCGCGCACCGAGCCGCTGCTGTTGGACACCCCGGTCGCCGCGGTGATCGATGCCATGAAGACCGACGATGCGCGCCCGGCGCACGCATGGATCGGCGAGCGCATCGGCGCGTTCCGGCTGATCAGTCCGCTCGGCCAGGGCGGCATGGCGAGCGTGTTCCTCGGCGAACGCGAAGACGTCGATTTCCATCAACGCGTGGCCGTGAAACTGTTGCGGCGCGGCCCGTATTCGGAACTGCAGCAGCAGCTGTTCCGGCGCGAACGGCAGACGCTGGCCGCGCTCGCGCACCCGGCCATCGCGCGCCTGATCGACGGCGGCGTGACCGATGCCGGCGTCCCCTATCTCGTCATGGACCACGTGGACGGGCTGCCAATCACACGCCATGCGGACGTGCGCGCCCTGGACACCACCGCGCGCCTGCGGCTGCTGTGCGAAGTCTGCCGCGCGGTCGAGGTGGCGCATCGGCAGCTGGTCGTCCATTGCGATCTCAAACCCTCCAACATCCTGGTCACGCCGGAAGGCACGCCCCGGCTACTGGATTTCGGCGTCGCCCGCTTGATCGACGCCACCGGCGACGGCGACGGCGAAAGTTCGGCGGCCATCGGGCTCACCCCCGGCTATGCGGCGCCCGAGCAGTACAGCGCCGCCTCCGTGACCACGGCCACGGACGTGTACGCGTTGGGTGTGTTGATGCAGGAGCTGCTCAGCGGCGAACGCCCGGGTGAAAACACGCTTCCATCCCGCGTGCTGGAAGGCGACCTGGGGGCCATCCTGGCGAAGGCCACCGCCTCCGATCCCGCGCGACGCTATGCATCGGCCGGCGATCTGGCCGACGATCTCGAACATTACCTGCGTCACGAGCCCGTACGCGCTCGCTCCCCTTCGCCGCTCCATCGCATGCGCCTGTTCGCCCGGCGCCACCGCGGCGGCGTGGCGGTGGCCGCCGTGTTGGTCGTCACCGTATTCGCCAGCCTGTCGACGGCGCTGTGGCAGGCACATACGGCCCGCCTGGCCGCCGCCGAGGCGAAGGCGCAGGCTTGGCGCGCACGCCACGAAGCGCAGCGCGCGAATGCCGTGCGCGACCTGCTGGTGCAGTTGTTCGAGAACGAAGTGCCGCAGGGCCCGCGCGCCGCGCTGCCGGATACCGCCACGCTGCTCGAACGCGGCGCCGAGCGCGCGCGCACCGATCTGGTGGCAACGCCTGCGTTGCAGGTGGAAATGCTGGTGGTGATCGCGCGAATCTACGACGAGCTGTCCCGCTACGACGATGCAAGGCCACTGCTCGCGCGCGCCGTCGCCATCGCGCGCACCCTGCCCGCGCGCGACCACGCGGCGCTCGGAATGGCGCTCAGCCAGCAGGGACAGCTCGCGTCCAGCGAAAAAGACTATCCGACCGCGCTGGCCCTGTTGAACGAAGCGCTCGCGGTCCAGCGCAGCGTCGATCCGCACGGGCTCGCCGCCGCCCTCACCTATCACCGCCGCGCGATCGTGCGCAGCGAGATGGACGAACACCCGGCGGCCATCGCCGACCACCTCGCCGCCATCACGATCCAGCAGGCGCGTCTGCCGCCACGCGATCCCCGCCTGGTCCGCAGCTACGGCGCGCTGGGGACCGCGTACACGCGCGCGCACCAGGCCGGCCACGCCGTGCGCTGGCAGCGGCATGCCTTGGCGTTGACGCGCGCGGCATACGGCAATGAACATCCGGAGACATCGCGACGCCTCAGCAACTACGGCATCGCGCTGATGGCGGCCGGCCAGATGGCAGAGGCCGAGCCCCCGCTGCGCGAAGCCGTCGGCATCGCGCGTCGCATCTACCGCGGCCCGAACGCGGACGTGGCGCCGCGGGTGCACAACCTCGGGAGCGTCTATCTGGCGCTGGGCCGGCTCGACCAGGCCGAGCCGCTGCTGCGCGAAGCCATCGCCATCGAGCATGCGATCGCGCGTGAGCGCGCGCCCGGCATCGGCTTCTCGCTGGCGAAGCTGTCCCGCATCCAGGAGTTGCGCGGCGACCTCGCCGGTGCGCGCACCCTGGCCGATGAGGCGCGGGCCCAACTGGACAAGGCGCTTCCGCCCACGCACGAGCAGCGCCTCGATGCCGAACTCCGCGTCCTCCGCCTGCAACTGATGACTGGCCTCGATCGCGACGTGAGGGAACAGGCGATCGACCTGCAGCGGCGCGCCGATGCGCGACACGAGCCCCATCTGTCGGCGAACGCCCTGTACGTCCGCGCCCTGGCGCACGCGCAGCAAGGCGATGATGCGCGCGCCATCGCGATGATCCGGCGGGCGCTGCAGATCAGTGCGCGCCCGCGCGCGTTCCCGCACGACCTGATCGCGTGGTACGCCACGCTGGCGCACCTGTACGAGCGCGCCGGCGATCCTGTGGCTGCGGCACGCGCGCGCCGCGAAGGCCTTGTCTTCGCCGATCGCATGGATATCCCGAAAACGCATCCTGCGCGACGCGCGTTGGTCGCGCCCGCAACCGTCACGATGGTCAACGCCCCCTGAACCATCGCGCTTCGGTGCGTGTCAGTGATGAGCTCCGGAAAGCGCTTGTTTCTGTGGACCCACACGCAGAGACCGCACTTCCATGTTGCTTACCCGCCACGCCACCCCGCTGACCGACGCCTCCCCTGCATCCGATATCGCTGCGCGCGGCGGCGATACCGAACCCAAGCCTCACATACCCATCCGCCCGTGGACGCGCGCGCTGCAACGGCTCTCCGGCCTGCTGACGCCACGCCATGCCGCTCGCAAGGGATTGCTGCAGCTGGATGATGAAACCACCCTTGCCGGCAGCCTCGGGCACATCGAAGGCTGCCCGGAACACCGGGAAACGCTGGCGTTGCGAAGTCGGCGCGTACAGATCGTGTCCTGGGGCGACCCGCGACGGCAGCCGTACGTGCTGCTGCCTCCCCTGGACGCGAGAGGTCGCGACGCCATGGCCGCCTGGGTCCGCGCGCTGACGGCGCAGGGATTCGCGGTCGTCGCCTTCGCCCGCGAAGGCCGCACGGTCGCCACGCAGACGTCCGCGCTGCTGGAGATCACCGGCGACATGCTCGAAGTCGGTCGCCGCTGCGGCGAAGCCGCGGCGGTGATCGGACACTCGCTCGGCGCCATGTCGGTGGTGCTCGCGCTGCACCAGGGTCTGCGCGCGAAGCAGGCGATCCTGGTCTCCGCGCAGGCCGATCCGCGCGCCGCGCTGCACCGCTTCGTCGACCGCGCCGGCATGGGACCACGCGTGGGCGCGCGCATGCTGGCGCTGCTCGAGGCGCGCATCGGCCAGGGTCTGGACGCGCTGCAGGCGCACCGCATCGCCCCGGCCATCGGCATCCCCGTGCTGGTCGTGCACGACTTGCTGGACGACGAGGTGCCGTGGGACGAAGGCGAACGCTTCGCCCGCCACCTGACGGCCGCGCGCCTGCTGACCACGCTGGACCTTGGCCATCACGGCGTACTGGACGATCCGACGGTGCTGCGCGACTGCCTGCGCTTCCTGCAGGGCGAAGCGATCGGCGACAAGGTCGTGTCCTCGCCCAATCTGCCCTACGGCGTCGGATGAGCGTACGCTCGCGGCGATCAGGATCTTCAAGCAAGAAAAAGCCCCGCATCGCTGCGGGGCTTTTCGTGGAACGGTGACGCGGGAGGCGGGACTTAGAAGTCCATGCCACCCATGCCGCCCATGCCGCCGCCGGCCGGCATGGCCGGCTCGTCCTTCTTCGGGGCCTCGGCCACCATCGCTTCGGTGGTGATCATCAGGCCCGCGATCGAAGCGGCGTTCTGCAGTGCGGAACGCGTGACCTTGGTCGGGTCCAGGATGCCGAATTCGATCATGTCGCCGAACTCGCCGTTGGCGGCGTTGTAGCCGAAGTTGCCCGAACCTTCCTTGACGCGGTTGACGATCACCGACGGCTCTTCGCCGGCGTTGGTGACGATCTCGCGCAGCGGGGCTTCCATCGCGCGCAGGGCGATCTGGATGCCGTGGTTCTGGTCTTCGTTGGCGCCCTTCAGGGTGCCGATGCTCTGCAGCGCGCGGATCAGCGCGACGCCGCCGCCCGGGACAACGCCTTCTTCCACCGCCGCACGCGTGGCGTGCAGGGCGTCTTCGACGCGGGCCTTCTTTTCCTTCATTTCGATTTCGGTCGAGGCACCGACCTTGATCACGGCCACGCCGCCGGCCAGCTTGGCCACGCGTTCCTGCAGCTTCTCGCGGTCGTAGTCCGAAGAGGTCTCTTCGATCTGCGCCTTGATCTGCTTGATGCGCGACTGGATGCGCTCGGCATCGCCGGCGCCGTCGATGATGGTGGTGTTCTCCTTCGAGACCACGACCTTCTTCGCACGACCCAGGTCGTTGATGGTGGCCTTCTCCAGCTGCAGGCCGACTTCCTCGGAGATCACCGTGCCGTTGGTCAGCGTGGCGATGTCTTCCAGGATGGCCTTGCGGCGGTCACCGAAGCCCGGCGCCTTGACGGCGGCGACCTTCACGATGCCGCGGATGGTGTTGACCACCAGCGTGGCCAGGGCTTCGCCTTCCACTTCCTCGGCCACGATCAGCAGAGGCTTGCCGGCCTTGGCGACGCCTTCCAGCACCGGCAGCAGTTCGCGGACGTTGGAGACCTTCTTGTCGTGGATCAGGATGAAGGGGTCGTCGAATTCGACCTGCTGCGACTGCTGGTTGTTGATGAAGTACGGCGACAGGTAGCCGCGGTCGAACTGCATGCCCTCGACGACGTCCAGCTCGTTCTCCAGACCCGAGCCTTCCTCGACCGTGATCACGCCTTCCTTGCCGACCTTCTTCATGGCCTCGGCGATGATGTCGCCGATGTTGCTGTCGGAGTTGGCCGAGATGGTGCCGACCTGGGCGATCGCCTTGTCGTCGGCGGTCGGCTTGGAGAGCTTCTTCAGCTCTTCGACGGCGGCCTTCACGGCCTGGTCAATGCCGCGCTTGAGGTCCATCGGATTCATGCCGGCGGCGACGGCCTTGGAGCCTTCGCGGATGAACGCCTGCGCCAGCACGGTGGCGGTGGTGGTGCCGTCACCGGCATTGTCGGAGGTCTTGGACGCGACTTCCTTCACCATCTGCGCGCCCATGTTCTCGAACTTGTCGGCCAGTTCGATTTCCTTGGCGACGGACACGCCGTCCTTGGTGATGGTCGGGGCGCCGAAGCTCTTCTCGAGCACGACGTTGCGGCCCTTCGGGCCGAGGGTGGCCTTGACGGCATTGGCGAGGATGTTCACGCCGCGCACCATGCGCGTACGGGCGTCTTCACCGAAACGGATATCTTTTGCAGCCATTTGAATAACTCCGGTAGGCGTGAATCCCAGGCCGGCGGCCGGGATTCGGGATTAGAGATTTGGGAATTCGGAAAGCGATGGCGGGGACGGGTGGATCGGGCATGCAGCCATCGCTGCTGCCGGTCCCGTCGCCCCATGCCGGCTCTTAGGCCAGGATCGCCAGAACGTCGTCTTCCTTGATGATCTTGTACTCGACGCCGTCCTGCTTGTAGGCCGAACCGGAGTACTGACCGTAGATCACCTTGTCGCCCACCTTCACCTTCGGGGCGCGCACGCCACCGGTGGCGTCGATGAACTTGCCCTCGCCGACGGCGATGACTTCACCCTTGGTGGGCTTTTCCTTGGCGGCGTCGGGGATGATGATGCCGCCGAGCGAGGTTTCTTCGGCTTCGATCGGCTTGACCACCAGGCGGTCGTACAGCGGCTTGATGTTGCTCATGTCAATCCTCTTAAGTGATTGATTGGACTAGGAAAGGGGCGGCGATGTTAGCAGTCTCCACCGGAGACTGCCAACGACGCGGACGCAAAAACCCGGCAACGCCGGATGCCGTCCGATGTTGGGCGGGGCCCGGCGGCTTTCAAGGCCCTCCAGGAAAATTTTTTGCCCGGGGCCGGCTCCGGCGGGTCTGCGATAATCGCCGGCCCATGCCCGTCTTCCTGATCCTGTCCACCTGCCCGGACGCCGACACCGCCCAGCGGCTGGCGCGGATCCTGGTGGAGGAACGACTGGCGGCCTGCGTCAGCCTGTTGCCCGGCGGGGTGTCGACGTACCGCTGGCAGGGCCGGGTGGAACAGGCGGCCGAGGTCCAACTGCTGGCCAAGACCCCGGCCGACCGGCGCGACGCCCTGATGGCCCGGCTGGCCGAACTGCATCCGTATGAACTGCCGGAGATCCTGGCGGTCGAAACCGCCGCCGGCCTGCCCGCCTACCTGGACTGGGTGACCGCGGAAACCCGCACCGACGCCTCACCCGAGTGACCCGATGACGCCGATCCGCACCCTGCCCGCCCTCCTGCTGCTGTTCCTGGCCTCGCTGCTGGCACCCGCGGCCTCGGCCGCGATCACCCAGGACGACCTGCTGCCGGTGGACGAGGCGTTCGTGCTGACCGCCACCGCACCGGCCCGCGACCGGATCGAGATCCGCTGGAAGATCACCGACGGCTACTACCTGTACCGTCACCGCACCGGCGTGGAGGCCGACGCGGGCTTCGCCGCGCAGCCGCTGCAACTGCCCAAGGGCAAGGCGTACCGCGACGAGTTCTTCGGCGATGTGGAAACCTATCGCGGCGAACTGGTCGCCACCCTGCCCGGCCGACCCGCATCGGGCACCGACAGCGTCAGCCTGAAGATCAAGTACCAGGGGTGCGCGGATGCCGGCATCTGCTACCCGCCGCAGACACGCACGCTGAAGGTGGCGCTGCCGCCCGCGGCAGGCGACGCCTTCGTCCCGCTGCGCGGTGGCGCGCTTGCCGGCAATCTGCTGGGCCAGACGCCGCAGGCCGGCATGGACGCATTGCCGTTGCCGGAGGAGCAGGCGTTCGCCTTCGAGACGATCGCCTTCAACGGCAACGAACTGCTGCTGCGCTTCACCCCGGCGCGCGGTTACTACGTGTATCGCGACCGTACCTCGATGGCGCTGGAAGGTGCGCAGGGCGTATCGCTGCAGGCGCCGCGCTGGCCGAAGGGCAACGCGCATCGCGATGAACATTTCGGCGACGTCACCGTCTACTTCGACCAGGCCGAAGTGCCGGTGCCGCTGAAGCGCGACCGCGCCGACGCGGTGACCGCGACGCTGCGGGTGACGTTCCAGGGCTGCCAGACCGATGGCATCTGCTATCCGCCGATGACGCGGCGGGTGAAGCTGGCGATCCCGTCCGGGCCGGTCACGCCCGCCAGCACGCCTGACATGCCCGCGCCCGCCACCGTGGCGCCACTGCCTGACGCGACAACTCCGGTCGATGCCGCCGTCGCCACGCCGGATACGACCACGTCGGCAGCCTCCATCGCGACCGATGTCGAACGCACGCGCCCGCCCGAAGAAGTGCTGGCCCGCAACCCGCGCGGCACCTCCTCGCTGCTCGTCGCGCTGGCGCTCGCGCTGACCGGTGGCCTGATCCTCAACCTGATGCCATGCGTGTTGCCGATCCTGTCGCTGAAGGCGCTGTCGCTGGCCGAAAGCGGGCGCGAGGGCGGCGATGCCCGTCGGCGCGCGCTCTGGTACACGGCTGGCGTGCTGGTCAGTTTCGTCGCCGTGGGCGCGCTGGCCATCGCACTGCGGGCGGCGGGCCAGGCGCTGGGCTGGGGTTTCCAGCTGCAGCAGCCGTGGGTGGTCGGACTGCTCGCGTACGTGATGTTCGCGGTGGGCTTGAGCCTGTCGGGCGTGTTCGCGATCGGGCATCGGCTGGCGGGAACCGGTCACGGGCTGGCGTCGCGTCGCGGCCCGGTCGGCGACTTCTTCACCGGCGTGCTGGCGGTGGTCGTGGCCAGCCCGTGCACGGCGCCCTTCATGGGCGTGGCGCTGGCGTATGCGTTCACCGCGCCCACGCCGCTGGCGCTGCTGGTGTTCGCGGTGCTCGGCCTGGGGCTTGCCCTGCCGTTCCTGCTGATCGGTTTCGTGCCGGCGCTGGCGAGCCGCCTGCCGCGTCCCGGTGCGTGGATGGACACGCTGAAGCAGGTGCTCGCCTTCCCGATGTACCTGACGGCGGTCTGGCTGCTGTGGGTGCTGGGCAAGCAGCGCGGCATCGACGCCGTGGGGTTGGCGCTGGTGGGCCTGGTGCTGCTGGCGCTGGGGCTTTGGTGGTTCCAGCGCGCGCGCTTCGCCGTTGCGCCGTTGCAGCGCGCGCTGGCGCTGGCACTCGCTGTCTCCGCGCTGGTGCCGCTGGCGATGCTGCATCGACTGCCGGCGGAGATAGCAGCGGCACCGACGACCGAAGGGCACGCGGCCTATTCGGCGGAACGCCTGGCCGCCCTGCGCGCGGAAGGCCGCATCGTGTTCGTCGACATGACCGCCGACTGGTGCGTCACCTGCAAGGCCAACGAGAAGGCGGTGCTCAACACCCCCGCGTTCCGTGAACTGCTCGCAACCCATGACGCGGTCATGCTGACCGGCGACTGGACCAACGTGGACCCGGCCATCACCGCCTTCCTCGAGGCGCACGGTGCGGTCGGCGTGCCGCTGTACGTGATGTACCCGCGGGGCGGTGGTGCCGGGGAAGTACTGCCGACCGTCCTCACGCAGGACGGCATGCGCCGGGCCTTCGAGCGCGCCGCGCGATGAAGGCGACGACCTCGCGCGTGCTGCTGGTGGCGGTGGCCGCCGGCGGCCTGGGGCTGCTGGCCAGCCTGTGGTTCAACGGCAATCCGTTCTGGCGCACGCAGGTGGGCGAGCGCGCCCTGCATGCAGCCACGAACGCCACCGCGCCCGCGCCCCCGCCCGGCGTCACGCCCGCCGGCATCGGCGACCCCATGCCGGCCATCGCGCTTCCCGGACTGGACGGCGCCATCGTCGACCTGCGCACGCGCTACGCGGGCAGGCGGCTGCTGATCAACGTGTGGGCGAGCTGGTGCGGACCGTGCATCGAGGAGATGCCCGAGCTGGACCGTTTCGCGGCGACCCAGGGCCGCGAGGGCGTGCAGGTGATCGGTCTTGCGCTGGATACGCCGGACGGCGTACGTGATTTCATCGCCAGGGTGCCGGTGCGCTATCCGATCCTGTTGGATGCGCCCGGTCCTGCCGATGCGAGCGTCTGGCTGGGCAATGCCAAGGGCGTGTTGCCCTACACCGTGCTGGTGGATGCCGATGGTCGTATCGCGCGGCAGAAGATCGGCCCCTTCAAGCCTGGCGAGATCAGCGGATGGGTGGAGTAGCCAGCCGCGCGACCCCGCGCCGTGCGATCACCCTCACCCTGATCGACCGGTCCGCGCCACGGCTGCACATCCCTGATGGGCCGTGACAGACCACAAAATCAAACATCCGCTTAAAACGAGGCAAACTTCGGCGAACTGGACAGCATCACCCGGTTCAAGCAGACTGCCGCCCTTCCGCTGGAGACGCGAATGGCGAAGCTGCTGGTCCTGCATGGCCCCAACCTCAATCTGCTCGGCACCCGCGAGCCGGAGGTCTATGGCCATGCGACGCTGGCGGACATCGACCGGTCGCTGGCGGCACAGGCCCAGGCCGCCGGCCACCAGTTGGACAGCTTCCAGTCCAATGCCGAGCATGCCCTGGTCGACCGCATCCAGGCGGCCCGCACCGACGGCACGGCCTTCATCCTGATCAACCCGGCCGCCTTCACCCACACCTCGGTCGCCATCCGCGACGCACTGGCCGGCGTGGCGCTGCCCTTCATCGAAATACACCTGTCCAACCCGCACAGCCGCGAGCCGTTCCGCCACACCAGCTATCTCAGCGACAAGGCGGTCGGCGTGGTCTGCGGCTTCGGCGCCGACAGCTACCGCTACGCTCTGGACGCCGCCCTGCAACGGCTGCCCGCCTGACCCCCTTTTATCTTGTTCCGCGCGCGGAACATCGTTCAACCACGAGGCTCCCATGGATCTCCGCAAAATCAAGAAACTGATCGACCTGCTGGAAGAGTCGAACCTGGCCGAAATCGAGATCAAGGAAGGCGAAGAGTCCGTGCGCCTGGCGCGCACGCCGAAGGGCGGCTATGCGGCGCCCGCGGCACCGGTCGCCTACGCCGAGCCGCGCCCGGCCGCGCCGATGCCGATGAGCTCGCCCACCGAAGCCTCCACCGGCGGCACTGCCAAGCCCGGCAACGCCCTGCCCGACGGCCACGTGGTGCGCGCGCCGATGGTCGGCACGTTCTACGCCTCGCCGGCGCCGGACAAGCCGGCCTTCGTCAGCGTGGGCCAGGCGGTGAAGGCCGGCGAGACGCTGGCCATCATCGAAGCCATGAAGATGTTCAACCCCATCGAGGCCGACGTATCGGGCACGGTGCTGTCGGTCCTGGCCGAAAGCGGCCAGCCGATCGAGTTCGATCAGCCGCTGTTCGTCATCGGGTGAAGCGGGAACAGGGTACGGGGAACCGGGAACGAAGCACTCCCGTGAGCCCGTCATTCCCTGTTCCCCGTTTCCCGTTCCCGCCCTTGAGAACCTCCCATGCTCGATAAAGTCGTTATCGCCAACCGGGGTGAGATCGCGCTGCGCATCCTGCGCGCCTGCCACACCCTCGGCATCCGCACGGTCGCGGTGCACTCCACCGTCGACCGCAATCTCAAGCACGTGGCCATGGCCGACGAGTCGGTCTGCATCGGCCCGGCTGCGTCCAAGGACAGCTACCTCAACATCCCGGCGATCATCGCCGCAGCCGAGGTCACCGACGCACAGGCCATCCATCCCGGCTATGGCTTCCTGTCGGAGAACGCCGACTTCGCCGAGCGCGTGGAGCAGTCCGGCTTCATCTTCATCGGCCCCAAGGCCGACACCATCCGCATGATGGGCGACAAGGTGGAAGCGATCCGCGCCATGCAGGCCGCCGGCGTGCCGTGCGTGCCCGGCAGCGGCGGCCCGCTGGGCGACGACATCGTCGCCAATACCAAGATCGCGCGCGAGATCGGCTACCCGGTGATCATCAAGGCCGCGGGCGGCGGCGGCGGTCGCGGCATGCGCGTGGTGCATGTCGAGGGCGCGCTGAAGGCGGCCATCGAGACCACCAAGTCGGAAGCCAAGGCGGCCTTCGGCAACGGCGAGGTCTACATGGAGAAGTTCCTGGAGAATCCGCGCCACGTGGAGATCCAGGTGCTGGCCGACGGCCAGGGCAACGCCATCCACTTGGGCGAACGCGACTGCTCGATGCAGCGCCGCCACCAGAAGGTGGTGGAGGAAGCGCCGGCGCCCGGCATCACCGAGGAGCTGCGCAACGAGATCGGCAAGGTCTGCGTTGAGGCGTGCATCCGCATCGGTTATCGCGGCGCGGGCACGTTCGAGTTCCTGTTCGAGGACGGCCGCTTCTACTTCATCGAGATGAACACCCGCATCCAGGTGGAGCATCCGGTCACCGAACGCATCACCGGCATCGATCTGGTCTGCGAACAGCTGCGCATCGCGGCCGGCCACAAGCTGAGCATCAAGCAGTCCGACATCGTGCTGCGCGGCCACGCGATCGAGTGCCGCATCAACGCCGAAGACCCGGATACCTTCATGCCGCACCCGGGCCTGATCCAGCATTTCCATCCGCCGGGCGGTCCGGGCGTGCGCGTGGACACGCACATCTACGAAGGCTACCGCGTCCCGCCGAACTACGATTCGATGATCGCCAAGCTGATCGTGCACGGACCCGACCGCGAAACGGCGATCGCGCGCATGCGCGTGGCGCTCAGCGAAATGGTCATCGACGGCATCAAGACCAACATCCCGCTGCAGCAGCGCATCATGCGCGACCAGGGCTTCCAGGCCGGCGGCCAGAACATCCACTACCTGGAAAAGCGCCTGGCCGAACGCAAGAACAAGGCGATCTCGCTGGTCTGATTCGCGACGGCCCCGCGTCCGCCGCGGGGCCGCCTGTGTCGAAAGCTGGGCGGGGCGCGTGTCCGGCGGGGCACCGCTCCGGCGTTGGAGGAAGCGGACCCCCGACGAGAACGCACGATGCGTCCCCTGCCCCGCCCCCTGTTCCTGGCCCTCGCCACCGTCATCGCGGCCGCCCCCGCCGCCAGCGCCCCCACCTCCGGTCCGCCCACGCAGGTCTGGATCGACGTGGCCACCCACCACATGGCCGGCATGCCCGACCTCGGCCCACTCGGCGGCATGGCCTCGCGCATGATGGGTGGCGGAGCGCAGCAGGCGCACTACGGGCAGACGCGGATGCCGATGATGACGGGGCAATACCTCGACATCGCGCTGTACAACCGCCCCAATCCCGGCAAGCAAGCCGAACAGCGCATTCCCGCTGGGTTGCGCCTGGGCGCATCGCTGCCGTTGGTGCCGCCGGTGCGCACGCCCGCACCGCCCGAGCGCCGCGGCGAGTACGCACCGCCCGAGGGCCAGGCCCGCCTGCTGGTCTACTGGGGATGCGGTAGCACCGTGCGCCCGGGCCAGCCGAAGATCATCAGCATCAGCGCCAGTGGCGGCAAGGTGGAGGTCAGCGGTTCGATGCAGGGCCGCTATGCGCCGGATCGCGACATCGAAGCCGACCCCGCCTACGCCCTGTGGCCGAATCCGAAGTCCGGCAAGCGCGTGCCCGATGGCGCATCGCTGCAGGGCGCGCACCGGATCACCGGGCCGGGCATCCCCGAATCGCTGGCGTTCGAGCTGAAGCAGGTCGCCGACTTCATGCCGAAGATCGACCTGCAGAGCACCGGCTCACTCGCCGACGGACAGACGTGGCGCTGGACGCCCGTCGATCGCGCACAGGCGTACTTCCTCCATGCGGTCGGCACCCAGGGCAAGGACGTGGTGCTGTGGAGCAGCGCGGACGTGCCCGATGCAGGACAGGGCATCTTCGACTACCTGACCGGCTCGCTGATCGAACGCTGGACGAAGGAAAAAGTACTGCTTCCCCGCACCGCCACCCAGTGCGCGATACCGAAGGGCATCTTCGCCGGCCCCGGCGAAGCGGGGCGCGAGGGCGGCGGCGGCCTGCTCAGCATCATCGCCTACGGTCCCGAGAGCCACATCGCCTGGCCGCCCAGGCCGTCGGACCCCAAGCAACCGTGGAATCCCGAATGGAACGTGCGCGTGCGCACCAAATCCACCGGCAGCGCGATGCTGGGCATGGACCTGTCGCGGATGCAGGAGATGGAAGACGACAGCGAAGCGCAGCCACAGGAACAGAAGAAGCCGTTGCGCAGCCTGCTGAAGGGTCTGATCGGCGGCTGACATCGCCCGATCCCGTCGAAAACGACAAGGGCCGGGAGTGCGTCTCCCGGCCCCTGCGCATGCCCACCCTGCGCGCCACGCGCGTCGCGCTACTGCGGCGCCTGCTGGGTGCCCGGCACCGGCTCCACGCCCAGCGGCGACGACGGATCGGTGATGCGCACCGTCTCGGCCGAGCCGTCGGGCCATACCACCCTGATGGTGCTGCCGGGCGAAAGCGTCGAGAACGGCGTGCCGCTGCGCGCGCGGTACAGCGCGGCGACCTGCGCGGCTCCCAGGCGGCGGGCGTCTTCCGGTGCGTGGATCGTCATGTGCCCGATCCGCGACAGATCGCGGTACTCGGGGTCACGCGTCTCGATGACGAGCGTGGCCGCCGCCGCCGCGTAGGCCACCGCCACCAGGCTCCAGACCAGCAGATTGCTCCCCGGTCGCGTGCGCTTGTATTTCATCCTTCGACTCCCGTGCGGGACAGCAAGGTCCCCACCATCTCTTCCACGTTGTCTTCGCCCTGGCGGGGGATGCCGGCGTCCCGCGCGAAGCTGCTGAAATCCTGCGATGCGTCCTGCGAGCAGATGCCGCCATTGACGCAGTAGTTCGTCATCATCGATCCCTCCGGGCTGCAGTCCATGCCCAGCCTGCACGACGCGATGCGCCACGCGATCTCGCTCAGCTCGCTGCCGGAGACTTCGCCCAGCGTGTCGCGATGCGCACCGCCCGTACTGCCCATCGCGGGCGCAATGGCGACGAAGGCGAACGGATCGCCGGAATCGAGCACGCGCTGCACCAGGTCGCGGCGGTAGTCGTCGCCGTCTTCCAGCGGACGCTCCATTGCCAGCAGCGCGGCTTCGGCGGCCAGGCTGCCCGCGCGCGCCGCCTGCGTACGCTGGTTGACGATCATCGGCAACGAGAAACCGTCCTGCGGCACGAAACGCGCGCAGCGCTGCTGCACGCGCTGGCGCGCGGACAGCATGGCCGCACCGCCGGACAGGCCGAGACGCTCGATCACGCGCGTGTCCTGCGCGTAGCCGACCGGGTCTGCCGCATAGCCGGCACAGTAGTCGTGAACCAGGCTGAGCAGCCACATGGCATCGGCATCGCCGGCCGAGGCCAGCACCATCAGCTCGCGGGAGTAGGCGAACAGGTCGGCGCTTTCTTCGAACGCGCGTCTCAGCGGGGACAGCGCAGGCATCGCGCGCAGGGCGACAGGGCGTAGCCTCGCTTCGGAAGCGGGCGGTGCATCGGCGGAAACGCCGCCGGCGGTCTCCGCACCGGGCGCGGTGGAGAACACCGACGGCAACAGGCCCGCCTGGCGCAGCGGAATCCACGCCAGCGCGCCCAGCAGGCCCACCAGCATCATCGGCATCAGCAGCTTCCGGGGCACGCGGCCATTATCCGGGCAGCGTCCAGGCCTTTCAACGCGCAGCGCGCACGCCTGCGCGCCCCATCCCGCCTTTCCTCGCCCCGGGTCCGGAAGGCGCATGAGACAATCGCCGCCTGTCCACGTCCTTCGTACCCCGCATGCCCTATCTGGAACTCTCCCTGCGCTGCACCGAAGTCGAGCAGCCGCGCTACGAGACCGCCCTGGAGGATGTCGGCGCGCTGTCGGTCACGCTGCTGGATGCCGATGCCGACACCGGCAACGAGCGCGCCATCCTCGAGCCAGGCGTGGGCGAGACGCCGCTGTGGAAAGCGCTGGTACTGACCGCCCTGTTCGACGCCGACGCCGATGCCTTGACCCTGCTCGCCGCGCTGGAGGCCTTCGACCCGGGACTGGACTGGACGCAGGTCGGTTTCCGCAAGGTCGAGGACGAGGATTGGGAGCGCGCCTGGCTGGACCAGTTCCAGCCCATGCGCTTCGGTGCGCGTACCTTCATCGTGCCGTGGAATCACGACGTGCCGTCCGATGCCGGCGACGATGCGGCCATCGTGCGGCTCGACCCGGGACTGGCATTCGGTTCCGGCACCCATCCGACCACCGCGCTGTGCCTGCGCTGGCTGGACGCACTGGCCGCCGATGGCCTGCTGGAAGGCCGGCACGTGCTGGATTTCGGCTGCGGGTCCGGCATCCTGGCGCTGGCCGCACTCAAGCTGGGCGCTGCGAAGGCAGTGGGCGTGGACAACGACCCGCAGGCCCTGCTGGCCAGCGCGGACAACGCGCAGCGCAACGCGGTGGACGCGGACTTCAGCGTGTATCTGCCCGACGACGAACCGGTAACGACCTATCCGGTGGTGGTGGCGAACATCCTGGCCTCGGCCCTCGATGCATTGGCGGAACGGCTTGCCGCACGCGTCGCGCCCGGCGGCCGCATCGCCCTGTCCGGCATCCTGAAGGGACAGGAAGACGAGCTGCTGGCGCGCTATGCGCCCTGGTTCGATGCCCTGTCCGCGACCCGCGACGGCGACTGGATGCGCATCGACGGCATTCGCCGCTGAGCTGCGGGCGCGCCACGCCCACGGTCACAACACGCCCCTGTGCGCGCGTGGTTGAATAAGCCCATGCCGATCTCCTGCCCGCAGTGCCAACGCCCTGTCGATCCGGAACCCCAGCACGATGCATCGCCCGCGCCGTGCCCGCACTGCGGCGCCATCCTGACTGCCGACGCCCCCGCGGGTGGCGGGTCGCCCAGTCTGGCGATCTTCCTCCACCCGGCGGCAACCTCCCCACCGACGCGACAGGATGACGCATCCGGCCCGGCGGACCCGCCGCCAGCGGATGCGGATGTCGCGCCACGGGATGTCCCTGAAACCGCACCTGAGGTCGACGACACTGCGCCAGGCGAGGACAGCGCGCATGCCGGTGCACGCCCGGCCGCGACGGCGGACATCACGCCTGAGCCGGCGCCCGGTCCTGCGCGCAGGACCACCGCCCCCCGCTTCCTGCACGCTGCGCGCACCACGTCGGTGCAGACGCGAAAGACCCGCCGACAATGGGCGGCGGTCGTCGCGCTGACCCTGCTGCTGTGCGTGCAGATCGTGCTGGCCGATCATGCACGACTGGCGACACAGGCCACCTGGCGCCCCCTGGTGATGGCGCTGTGCGGCGCGTTCGGCTGCGACGTGCCCACCTGGCGCGAACCGACCGCCTTCACCATGCTCAGTCGCGACGTGCGTCCGATCCTGGGCCAGCCCGGCACGCTGCAGGCGCAGGCGACCTTCCGCAACGATGCGCGCTGGGCGCAGGCCTGGCCGGTGATCCTGCTGACGCTCAAGGATGCCGACGGCCGCACGCTGGGCGCGCGCGCGCTGCAACCGGACGATTATCTGCCGCAGGACGAGCGACCGGTCCCGATCGGCCCGGGGCAGAGCGCGCAGATGGCGGTGCGCATCCGCGAACCCAGCGCGAACGTCGTCGCGTTCTCCTTCGACTTCCGTTAAGACCCCCCGGTTCATCAAAAAGCGGATGCGCGCACCGCGATCAGGCGCTAGACTCCTCCCCCCGCCGCATACCCACAAGCACATGGCGGACATCTGCTGCTGTTGCGTCAGGGGATCCGATTGAACGCTGCCTCCACCCGCCAGGACTCGCCACGCGCCACTGCGCGTCCGCCGCTGCGCGAGCATGTCGCCCAGTCGGTGCGCCGCTACCTGCGCGATCTCGACGGCTGCGAAGCCGATGACGTCTACGAGATCGTGTTGCGCGAGATGGAGATCCCACTGTTCGTGGAAGTGCTGAACCACTGCGACGGCAACCAGAGCCGCGCCGCGGCCATGCTGGGCATCCACCGCGCCACGCTGCGCAAGAAGCTCAAGGACTACGGGCTGGCCTGAGGCTCCCCGGGACCGGTTGCTGCGGCGCGTTATAATCCGCGCCCCGCTCCGCACCGCCCCGCTCATGACCCTCGATCTCCTGCCCGTGCGACGGGCGCTGCTGTCCGTTTCCGACAAGACCGGCCTGCTCGACCTGGCCCACGCGCTGGCGCGCCACGGCGTGGAACTGCTGTCCACGGGCGGTACCGCCAAGACATTGCGTGACGCCGGCCTGGCCGTGCGCGATGTCGCCGAGGTCACGGGATTCCCGGAAATGATGGACGGCCGCGTCAAGACGCTGCACCCGAAGGTGCATGGCGGCCTGCTGGGCCGCGCCGGCGTGGACGATGCGGTCATGGCCGAGCACGGCATCGGCGCGATCGACCTGCTGGTGCTGAACCTCTATCCGTTCGAAGCGGTCACCGCCCAGGCCGGCTGCACCCTGGCCGACGCGGTGGAGAACATCGACATCGGCGGACCGGCGATGCTGCGCTCGGCCGCGAAGAACTTCGCGCGCGTGGCGGTGGCGACCGATCCCTCGCAATACGCGGACCTGGTGGCCCAGCTCGACGCGAACGGCGGCGCCCTGACGGCGGCCACGCGCTTCGCGCTGTCGGTGGCCGCGTTCAACCGCGTGGCCCAGTACGACGCGGCGATCAGCACCTACCTGTCCTCCGTCACCGACCCCTCGGGCGACGTACCGGCGCGCGCCGCGTTCGCCGCTCAGGCCAACGGCAACTTCGTCAAGGTGATGGACCTGCGCTACGGCGAAAACCCGCACCAGCAGGCCGCGTTCTACCGCGACCTGTATCCCGCGCCCGGATCGCTGGCCACCTTCACCCAGCTGCAGGGCAAGGAGCTGAGCTACAACAACATCGCCGACAGCGATGCGGCCTGGGAATGCGTGCGCCAGTTCGATGCGCCGGCCTGCGTGATCGTCAAGCACGCCAATCCCTGCGGCGTGGCCGTCGGCGTGGCCTGCGGCGACGCCTACGAACTGGCCTACGCCACCGACCCTACCAGCGCCTTCGGCGGCATCATCGCCTTCAACCGCACGCTGGACGCGGCCACGGCGAAGGTCCTCCTGGACCGCCAGTTCGTCGAGGTGCTGATCGCGCCGGACTACGAACCGGGCGCGCTCGATTACGCGGCCAAGAAGGCCAACGTGCGCGTGCTGCGCATCCCGCTTGCCCCGGCCTCGCGTGGTTTCATCGACACCAAGCGCGTGGGCTCGGGCATGCTGATGCAGACCGCCGACGACCGCGTGGTGACGCGCGACGAGCTGAAGGTGGTGACCAAGCTCGCGCCGACGCAGGCGCAGTTCGACGACCTGCTGTTCGCATGGAAGGTGGCCAAGTTCGTGAAGTCCAACGCCATCGTCTACGCGAAGGACCACCGCACCATCGGCGTCGGCGCAGGCCAGATGAGCCGCGTGTACTCGGCACGCATCGCCGGCATCAAGGCCGCCGACGCGAACCTGGTGGTGGAGGGTTCGGTGATGGCCAGCGACGCGTTCTTCCCGTTCCGCGACGGCATCGATGCCGCCGCCGCGGCGGGCATCAAGGCCGTCATCCAGCCCGGCGGTTCCATGCGCGACAGCGAAGTGATCGCCGCGGCCGACGAACACGGCATCGCCATGGTGTTCACCGGCGTGCGCCACTTCCGCCACTGACCGACCGCCATGTGGATCCGCGCCGGGACCCGCGACGACCATGATGCGATCCGTCGCGTCACCGACGCGGCAGTCGCCTGCCACGACGCATTCACTCTCGCCCGATCCTTGCCGGAGCACGCATGCCCATGACGAAGCGACGGTATCCCGCCCTGCTGGTGCTGCTGGCCAGCCTGTCCGCAATGACCGGCTGCCAGGACACGCGGCGCGCCCTGCAGCAGGCACGCGACACCCTTGCACGCACTCTGCCCGCGCCCTACTTCGAGGATCTGGTAACCGAATCGGTGTCGGTCGAAGGCAACCGCCTGGTGCTGCTGGTACGCAGCCCGACGGGCGATGCGGACAAGACCCGGCAGGTGCCCGGGTTTGACGCGCTGCGCCAGAGCGAGCAGCAGCAGATGGCATCGCTTTGCGCGCTGCCCGCCGTGCAGCCGCTGCTGGGCACCGATGCCGTGCTGGTGCGCCGTTTCGTCGACCGCCACGACACGCTGTTCTTCGAAACCGAACTTCCCGTAAGCGAGTGCCCGGCGCCGCCGGCGTGATCGCGCCATCCCTGCATGAGGAATGCCCCTTGAAAGTCCTGGTCATCGGTTCCGGCGGTCGCGAACACGCCCTGGCATGGAAACTGGCGCAGTCGCCGCGCGTGGACGAGGTGATCGTCGCGCCCGGCAACGCGGGCACGGCGACGGAGACGAAATGCCGCAACGTCGCGATCAAGGTCACCGATATCGAGGGCCTGCTGGCGCTGGCGCAGGATGAAGGCGTGGGCCTGACCGTGGTCGGCCCGGAAGTGCCGCTGGTGGCGGGCGTGGTGGATCGTTTCCGCCTGGCGGGCCAGCGCATCTTCGGCCCCACGGCGGCCGCCGCGCAGCTGGAAGGCAGCAAGGCCTTCGCCAAGGACTTCCTGGCGCGCCACGGCATTCCCACCGCGTTCTATGCCGTGCATACCGATGTCGACGCGGCACTGACCTACATCCGCGAGAAAGGCGCGCCGATCGTCGTGAAGGCCGATGGCCTGGCGGCGGGCAAGGGCGTGATCGTGGCGATGACGCTGGACGAAGCCGAGGCCGCGGTGCGCGACATGCTGTCGGGCAACGCCTTCGGCGATGCCGGCGCGCGCGTGGTGATCGAGGAATTCCTTGAAGGCGAGGAAGCCAGCTTCATCTCGATGGTCGATGGCGCCACCGCGCTGCCGATGGCCACCAGCCAGGACCACAAGCGCGTCGGCGACGGCGACACCGGGCCCAACACCGGCGGCATGGGCGCCTATTCGCCCGCGCCCGTGGTGACCCCCGAGGTGCATGCGCGGGTCATGCGCGAGGTGGTGAACCCCACCGTGCAGGGCATGATCGCCGATGGCGTGCCGTTCACCGGCTTCCTGTATGCCGGCCTGATGATCGATGCCAGCGGTGCGCCCAAGGTGATCGAATTCAACGTGCGCTTCGGCGATCCGGAAACGCAGCCGGTGATGCTGCGCCTGCAGTCGGACCTGGTGGACCTGGTGGAAGCGGCGATCGACGGCAGGCTCGAGACGACCGGGGCGCAGTGGGACCCGCGCCCGTCGCTGGGCGTGGTGATGGCCTCCGCGCCGTACCCGGACGCGCCGCGGACCGGCGACGTGATCGTCGGACTGGACGACGTGCCCGCGACGGCCAAGGTCTTCCATGCCGGCACGGCACTGGATGCGGAAGGCCGCGTCGTCAGCGCCGGCGGGCGCGTGCTGTGCGTGGCCGCGCTGGGCGAGTCGGTCTCCGATGCGCAGCGCAACGCGTACGCGGGCGTTGCGAAGGTGCGATGGACGAACGAGTTCCACCGCACCGACATCGGCTGGCGCGCGATCGCGCGCGAACGCGCGGACGCCTGAGCCCTACGGGGCCTGCACGAAGCTCGCCGCGTACTCGCGCGGCGCGCTGCGCAGGTACTGCGGCGCGATGGCGATCCGCTCGCCCAGCGCCGCGGCTGCGTGCCAGGGCCAGCGCGGGTCGTAGAGGATGCCGCGGGCGATCCCGATCGCATCGGCCTGCGCCTGCTGCAGGATGCCTTCCGCCTGCTGCGGCGTGGTGATCAGGCCGACGGCGATCACCGGCATGCCCACCTCGCGCTTGATCGCCTCGGCGAACGGCACCTGGTAGCCGGGCGCCAGTTCGATCTTCTGCGCCGGATGCAGGCCGCCGCTGGACACATGGATGAAGTGGCTGCCGCGCGCCTCCAGCGCCTTCGCCAGCACGAAGCTCTGCGCCAGGTCCCAGCCACCGTCGACCCAGTCGGTGGCGGAGATGCGCACGCCGACCGCCATCGAGGCCGGCACCGCGGCCTTCACCGCATCGAACACCTGCAGCAGCAGGCGCATGCGGTTCTCCAGCGAACCGCCGTAGGCGTCGTCGCGCTGGTTGCTCAACGGCGACAGGAACTGGTGCAGCAGGTAGCCGTGCGCGGCGTGGATCTCGATCAGGTCCAGGCCCAGGCGTGCCGCCCGGCGCGCGCCTGCGGCGAAGGCGGCGATGACGGCGTCGATGCCCGCCTGGTCCAGCGCGTGCGGCGGATGCTGGCCTGCGCTGTAGGGAACCGGCGATGCCGACACCGTCTGCCAGCCGTGCGGCGCTTCCGGCGGGATCTGCGCGCCGCCGTGTTCCCAGGGGCGATGCGTGGACGCCTTGCGCCCCGCGTGCGCCAGCTGCACGCCCAGCGGCATCTTCGAATAGCGGCGCGTCGCCGCCAGCGCCCGGGCGAACGCGGCCTCGGTGGTGTCGTCCCACAGGCCCAGGTCCGCCCAGCTGATGCGGCCCTCCGGCAATACCGCGGTGGCCTCGACGATCGCCAGCCCGGCACCGGACTGGGCGAGGTTGGGCCAATGGAAGGCATGCCAGTCGGTGGCCCGCCCCTCCTCCGCGGAGTACTGGCACATCGGCGCGATGACGATGCGGTTGGACAGGCGCAGCGGCCCGAAATCGAGCGGCGAGAACAGACGGCTCATGGCAGGGGGGCATCAGGGACGTGGGGGCGCCACTATCCACCCGCCCCCGGTCGGCATCAACACCGCAAACGGAACACTGTCGGGCGTGCCGGCTGGCAGCGTCACCGCGATTTGCTAGGCTGCGCGCAACCCACGGAGGGCGCATGTCCGGCTACAGCCAGTTCTCGCTGCTGACACAACGGCGGTTCCTGCCTTACTTCACCGTCCAGGCCCTGGGCGCCTTCAACGACAACGTGTACCGGCAGGCCATCATCGGCCTGCTGATCTTCCTGGGCGCGAGCACCGAGGACCGCGCGCTGTACGCCATCGTGGCGCCCGCGATCTTCATCCTGCCGTACTTCCTGTTCTCCGCCATCGCGGGCCAGATCGCCGAGAAGCTGGAGAAGCAGCGGCTGATCGTGATCACCACCACCATGGAGATCGTGATCATGTCGCTGGCGGCCGTGGGCTTCCTGCTGCAGAACCTGCCTGTGTTGCTGGTGGCGCTGTTCTGCACCGGCGTGCAGTCCACGCTGTTCGGGCCGGTGAAATATTCGGTGCTGCCGGCGATCCTCAAGCCGGAGGAGCTGACCGGCGGCAACGGCCTGGTCGAGATGGGCACCTCGATTTCGATCCTGTGCGGCATGATCGCCGGCGGCATGATCTTCCAGGTGGCCGGCGCGCATGGCCCGCAGGCCGCCGCCATCGCCATCGTGCTGCTCGCCGTGCTCGGCAACGTGCTGTCGCGGATGATCCCTCGCATGGACGCGGGCGCGCCCGACCTGAAGGTGCACTGGAATCCGATTCCCGAGTCGCTGGCGGTGCTGCGCATGGCCAAGCAGCAACTGGCCGTGCGCAACGCGATCCTGGGCGTGTCGTGGTTCTGGTTCTTCGGCACCCTGCTGACTTCGCAGCTGCCGACCTACGCGCAGCTCCACCTGGGCGGGCCGGCCGATTCGGCCACGCTGTACGTGTTCGCGCTGGCGCTGTTCTCCATCGGCACCGGCGTGGGTTCGCTGCTGTGCGAAAAACTCTCCGGCCGCACGGTCGAGATCGGCCTGGTGCCGGTGGGCGCGTTCGGCATGAGCGCGTTCCTGCTGGACCTGTATTTCGCGCGACCCGGCCTGGCGCCCGCCGGCGGGTTGGACCTGGCGCAGTTCCTGCGCCAGCCCGGCAGCGTGCGCCTCATCGTGGACCTGCTGGGGATCGGCCTGTTCACTGGCATCTTCGTGGTGCCGCTGTTCGCGTTGATCCAGAGCCGCACGCACGCCTCGCAGATGGCGCGCGTGTTCGCCGCACTGAACATCCAGAACTCGGGCTTCATCGTGCTGGCCGCACTGGCCGGCCTGGCCCTGCAGCGCGGGCTGGGCTGGAGCAGCCCGCAGATGTTCCTGGCGCTGGCGATCGCCAACGCCGTGGTGGCGATCTGGATCTTCACGATCGTGCCCGAGTTCCTGATGCGCTTCCTCAGCTGGCTGCTGGTGCGCACGCTGTACCGGTTGCGTCTGCACGGCATCGAGAAGAACGTGCCGGACGAGGGCCCGGCGCTGATCGTGTGCAACCACGTCAGCTACATGGATGCGCTGATCCTGGCCGCCACCATTCCGCGTCCGGTGCGGTTCGTCATGTACTACAGGATCTTCAACATCCCGGTGATGAGCTGGATCTTCCGCACCGCCAAGGCGATTCCCATCGCCGGCGCGAAGGAGGATCCGGAACTGATGCGCCGCGCGTTCGAAGAGATCGACGCGGCGCTGGCGGCGGGCGAGATCGTGGGCATCTTCCCCGAAGGCGCGCTGACGAAGGACGGCGAGATCGCCGCGTTCAAGTCCGGCGTGGAGAAGATCCTTGAACGCCGCCCGGTACCGGTGGTGCCGATGGCCCTGAAGGGGATGTGGACCAGCATGTGGAGCCGGCGCGATACGCGCCTGGGCCGCATGCGCGTGCCGCGCCGCTTCCGTGCGCACGTCGAGGTGATGGCGGGCGAACCGATGGACGGCGCGACGGCCACCGCCGATGTACTGGAGGCCCGCGTGCGGGCGCTACGCGGCGACGCGGCGTGATGCTTCCACCCGGCCGCCATCCCGGCTAGGCTGTCCGCGGGGATCCTCGTTCGCTACACGTGCCTGCCGCCTGCGGTGGACGTTCCCGTCCGTCTTCCTGCCGCAAGAGAACCGTCATGAGCGCCATCCCGCCCGCCACGCCAGGCCCCTACGTTCCCAACCATCTGGTGTGGGCCATCCTCAGCACGCTGTTCTGCTGCCTGCCGCTGGGCATCGTCTCCATCGTGTTCGCCGCGCAGGTGGACGGCAAGCGCGCCGCAGGCGATCTGGCCGGCGCGCAGGAGGCCTCGCGCAAGGCGTTGAACTGGGCCATCGCATCGGCGCTGATCGCGCCCATCCTGATCGCGCTGTGGTTCTTTTTGTTCGGCGGTCTGGCACTATTGGGCGGCCTGAGCGGCATGTGAGCCGGCTCGCACGATCTCTCCACTCTTCACAAGGAACGCCTGCATGAGCGCCGTACCTCCCATGCCTCCGACCACCGCACCGGGCAACGTGCCCAATCACCTCGCATGGGCCATCGTGTCGACGGTGCTGGCCACCTGCCTGTGCTGCCCGCTCGGCCTGATCGGCATCGTGGCCATCGTGTTCTCGTCGCAGGTGAACGGCAAGCTCAACCAGGGCGACCTGGAAGGCGCGCAGCGCGCGTCGGCCAATGCCAAGACCTGGTGCTGGGTCGCCACGGCGTTCGCCATCATCGGCCTGCTGATCAACATCGCCATGTTCGCCACCGGCGGCATGGAGCAGTACATGATGATGATGGAACAGATCCAGCAGTCGCAGTGATCGCACTGCGTGCCCCGCACTATCTGGCACTGACGGCGGCGGCCCTTGCGGCCGCCGTCGGCGTCTGGCTGTTGCGGGAATTCGATCCGAACGCGGCGCACAGCCCGTTCCCCGGCTGCATGTTCCGTGCGTTGACCGGCTATTTCTGCGTCGGCTGCGGGCTGACCCGCGCGCTGCATGCGCTGGTCCACGGCGATCTGGCGCGCGCGTTCTCGATGAACCCGCTCGCCATGCTGCTGCTGCCGGCCATCCCGATGATGATCGCGCACGGACAGGGCTGGCGCCCGCGCACGCTGGAGCCCGTCATGCGCGTCCTGCTGGCGCCGCGGTTCTGGCTGGTCCTGCTGCCGGCCTACTGGATCGCGCGCAACCTGCCCTGGTTCCCCTTCTCGATGCTGGCCCCGGGCTGAGCAGCGCACGCGGCTACCCTTTCCTTCCACTCCATCCACCCGGAGATCCTTCGCTTGAACACCAGCCCGTCCTACGTCCCCAATCATCTCGTGTGGGCGATCCTGTCCACGCTGTTCTGCTGCCTGCCGCTGGGCATCGTCTCGATCGTGTTCGCCGCGCAGGTCAACGGCAAGCTGGCCGCCGGCGACGTCGCGGGCGCACAGGAAGCCTCGGACAAGGCGAAGAAGTGGGCCATGTGGTCGGCGATCGCCGGCGTGTCCCTGGTCGTGCTCTACATCATCTTCATCTTCGCGATGGGCGGCATGGCGGCGCTCTCGCAGTAACCGGGCAGCAAAGCCTGCGATGGAAAGGCCCGCTTCGGCGGGCCTTTTCATGTCCCGGGTCAGCCCACCCAGCCGCCGATCACGAACACCGCCAGCACCGCCAGCCACAGCAGCAGGATGCGCCACACCAGGCTCATCGCGTCGCGCAGTTCGGGCAGCTCACGCATGGCCTGCACCATGCCTTCCTCGGCGTACTCTTGGGCCTCTTCCGCCAGTTCGCCGCGTACGCTGGCGCGCGCGGCGCTGCCCAGGAAGCCGATGTGCAGCCGGAACTGCGTGCCGCCCGCTTCGCGCCAGGCCGAGAACACGGTGTCGAAGTTGCCCACCAGCGCCATCGCCAGCGTCATCAGCTGGGCCACCGGCCAGTCCAGGGCGGTGACGAGCGCGCGCGCGCCCGCGCGGGTCTGTTCCGGCAGTTCGGTCGCCGACTCGCCGTCGACGGCCAGCGAGGACAGGCGATAGAGCAGCGCCCCCACCGGACCCAGCAGCAGGAACCAGAACAGCACGCCGAACCAGCGGCGCAGGGCATTGGCGAACACCGCTTCGACCAGCGCAGGACCGTCCAGCGCCGCCGCTTCGCCGGTCAGGCCCAGGCGCGCGATGGCGGCGCGGCGCGTGGTCGCATCGTGCGCGTCGATGATCGCTTCCACATCCACGTCGAGATCGCGCGGACCCCAGGCATACACCAGCACCACGATGTCGAACAGCAGGCCCGGCAGACCGTACAGCGGCCCGTCCAGCAGCCACTGCAGCAGCGCGACCACCAGCAACACCGGCACCAGCGCCAGCGCGATGCCGTAGCGGCCACCCCAGAATCCGGCACTGCCGCGCCCGCCCTCGCCCAACCAGCGCAGCCATGCGTCGTACCAGGCGTGCCGGCGGAACGCCGCGACCAGCGAAGGGGCCACGTGGCCCAGCACCAGCGCCAGCACGACAGCGACAAGCGTGATCGACATGCGGTTCCTCCAGCAGGGGGATTCTAGTCCCGCCGCCCGTTAATGCCCGGTCTCGGCGTGCGTCGGCGCATCCACGCGGCGCGTCCGCATGCCGGCGTGCCAATGTTCGATCAGGGCGCGCGCGATGGAGATGGAAGGCGACAGCAGCAGGCCGGCCCCGTCGTCGTTGCCGTCCCGGGCCAGCGCCGCGTCGATCTCCCCGAAGGTGAACCAGCGCGCGTCCTCCAGCTCGCCATCGACCTGCGGCGGGTCGGGCTCGGCGACCGCGCTGAAGCCGAGCATCAGCGCGCCGGGGAACGGCCAGGGTTGCGAACCGAGATAGCGGCAATGCCGCACGCGCACCTGTGTCTCTTCCAGCACCTCGCGCGCCACGGTCTGCTCCAGCGTCTCGCCGGGCTCGACGAAACCGGCGACCACCGAGTAGCGCCTGGGGGGCCAGGCCGCCTGCCGCCCCAGCAGCAGGCGCTCGCCATCGCTGACGGCGACGATCACGGCCGGGTCGACGCGGGGATAGTGGTCCTTGCCGCAGTGGGTGCAATGGGCGATGTAGCCCGCGCGCCGGAACGTGATGGCGCCGCCGCAGGCGCTGCAGAAGCGCGTGGCGGACTGCCAGTGCAGCAGCGCGCGCGCCATGGCGAACACGCCCGAATCGAAGGCGGGCCATGCCGCCGCCGCGCGGCGTAGGTCGATCCGGGATGGCGCATCCACCGGATGGTGCCGCGCATCGGCGGCGAACCAGGCCTCGCCGTCCTTCAGGCCGAGGAACAAGCTGGCTCCCGGGCCGCCGCCCAGCGTCGCGCCCGACATCGCGGACAACATGCCCGCCTCGTCCGCCAGCGCACGCCCGTCCTCGTCGAGCAGCAGCACGCGCGCGGACGGCCACAGGCGCGCCAACGCCTCGGCATCGTCACGCAGCGCATCGGCGCGATCCAGCGTATCGCCTGCGAAGGCGAAGCCGGCCAGCGGAACGGGGAGAGCGATCGGACCTGTCACGGAACGCGGCAGGCCGGGGTTCACATGCTGAAACTGCTGCCGCAGCCGCAGGTGGTCTTGGCATTCGGGTTGCGGATCACGAATTGCGCCCCCTGCAGGCTTTCGCTGTAGTCCACTTCCGCGCCCATCAGGTACTGCAGGCTCAGCGGGTCCACCAGCAGCGAGACGCCATCGGTATCGACGGCCACGTCGTCCTCGGCGCGGTTCTCGTCGAACTCGAACCCGTACTGGAAGCCCGAACAGCCGCCGCCCTGGATGTAGACGCGCAGCGCCAGGCTGTCGCTGCCCTCTTCGTGGATCAGTTCGCGCACCTTCGCCGCCGCGGCGGGCGTGAAGTTCAGCGGCCGGTCGATCGACTGGTAGTCGGGCGCGGCGGGTGCGGTGGGCAGTGAGACGACGGTGGTCATGGCGGAAGGATGGGGGCTGGCGGAAGTCAGTTCAAGCTCAGTGCGTGTCGGCGCCCTCGCCCGCGCCTTCCTTCGCCGCGGCCTGCGCCCACGGGAACGACTGTTCCACCGCGGCGCCGCCCTGTGGCACCACACGCGCGATGACCCGGACGGGCTTGAAGCCAGGCGGCAGCAGCAGGTCGCCTTCGACCTGCTGGAAATACTTGAACGAGTAAGGCACGCCCGGTGCATTCGGCTGCTGGCGCAGGTCGGACCAGGCCAGGCGGCGCAGCTTGCCGGCCTCGGTGCCTTCCACCGATACCAGCAGGCGGCCGGCGTTCACGGCGCCGCGATTGAGGTTCTGGGTGAGCGTGGCGGTGAAGTGCCAGGCCTGCTCGTCCTGCGGCTGCAGGGTCAGTTCGTGCACGGACAGACCGCGGCGCTGGGCGGTGGCACCGACGAAGCGTTCGTAGAAGGCCACATCGGCGCGCAGGCCGGCGATTTCCTCGTCGCGTTCGGACAGCGTGGCCTGCAGGTCGCGGTTGGCGTCGCGGCTGATCTGGTCCGAGCGCGACAGCGTAGCCACCTGCTGTTCCAGCGATTCGATCCGGCGCTGCTGCGCGCGCGCCTGCGCAGGCGTGGCGTCATCGCCCGCGCCGCCTGCCAGCCCGCGCCACAGGCCCCAGCCGCCCAGCACCAGGGCGATGGCCACGGCGATGCCGGCGATCACCGGCCCCCTGCGGAAACGGGGCGGTGGCACGGTCGGCGGAGCGGGCCTGGCGTTCATGGCCGCAGGATAGCGCGGCCGGTCCCAGCAGGCTCTGAATGCCCGGTCAGGCGTCGGCGGCCGCCCAGGCTTCCGGCTGGACCGCGCCCTCGTGCCCCGCGGCGGGCACGGCATCGGCATGCACCAGGCGCCCGGTCAGCTGCGCACCCGCGCTCATCTCCACCACCTTGTAGTGCAGGTTGCCCTGCACGCGGGCCTTGCCCGCCAGTTCGATGCGCTCGTGCGCGTGCACGTCGCCGGTCAGGCGACCGTTGATCACCACCACCGGTGCCTGCACCTCGCCCTCGATGCTGCCCTGCTCGGCCAGGGTCAGCACGGCGCGTTCCCCGGCTTCGGCGACCACCTTGCCCTGGATGTGCCCTTCCACGTACAGGCCACCACAGAACATCACGTCGCCGCGGATGGTGACCTGGGGACCGATCAGGGTGTCGATGGCGCCCACGTCGGGACGGATGGGCTTGGGCTTGAACATCTCACTTGCCTCCTGCGGCTGTGGCGGTTTTCCAGTCGAAGGCCTGCTCCACCGCCGCGTCCTCGCCGTTCAGCGTCACCTTGACGCGTTGCGGCGTGAACCCGTGCGGCAGCATCACGTTGCCGTCCAACTGCTGGAAATAACGGAAGGAATAGGTCTGTCCGGGCGCGCCGCGCTGCTGGTGCAGTTCGTCCCACTGCACGGCGGCGAGCTTGCCGTCGCGCACGCCCTCGACGCTGAAACGCATCTGCCCCTGGCTGATCGCGCCGCGGTTGAGCGTCTGCGTCAGCATGATCTGGTAACGCCAGGTGCCGCCGGCTTCCGGGGCGAACTCGGCCACATGCACGCTGAGCCCCTTGCGCTGGCTGGTCGATCCCACCAGGCGCTCGTAGAAGGCCACGTCGGCGCGCAGTGCGGCGATTTCCTCGTCGCGCTCGGCCAGCGCATCCTGGACCTCGGCGTTGGCGGCGCGGCTGATCTGGTCGGAACGGGCCAGGGTGGATTCGCGCTGGCGCAGCGTGCGCGCCTCGGCCTTCGCCGCCTGCAACGCCTGCTCCGCGCGCACCCGCGCCGCATCGGCCTGCGCCAGGCGCGGGGCCGCGGTATGGCTGGCGACGAACCAGACCGCGCCCAGGCTGGCGAGCCAGGCCAGGCCCAACAGCAGCGACGTGCCGCGGCGGCGTACGGCCACGTCGCGCGGCACGATCCGGAAGCGGGAGGGAACAGGTGCGGACATGACGGACGGGCGGCGGGCGATGCTCAGCCGGCAGCCAGACGGGACCCCTATACTCGCCGCAGTGGCGCGAGCCCACGAGTCTAACGGGAGTGGCCGGGATGTCCGAAGCGCATCTTTTCGTAATTGGGATCCTGTTGGCATGGATGGCCGGGATCCGCGTCTACCTCACCGTTTTCGGCGTGGGCCTGGCCGGCGCCCTCGGCTGGCTGGATCTGCCGCCCGCGCTGCAGGCCACCCAGTCCTGGTGGGTGTTGGGCACCTCCGGTGCGCTGGCCCTGGCCGAGTTCTTCGCCGACAAGATCCCGGGCGTGGATTCGGGCTGGGACTTGCTGCAGACCCTGGCCCGCGTGCCGGCGGGCGCCTTTCTCGCCGCGGCCACGCTGTCGCCCGACGGACAGCTGAGCGGCGGCGCGCTCGCCGCGGGGGCCGGCATCGCCCTGACCAGCCATGTACTGAAAAGCGGATCGCGTGCGCTGATGAACACCTCGCCCGAACCGGTCAGCAACTGGGCCGCCTCGGTGACCGAGGATGCCGTGGTGGTCGGCGGGCTGGCGTTGGCCTTTGCGCACCCCTGGACTGCGTTATGTCTGGTGATCGGGGTGTCGCTGCTGATCGCCGTGGCGGTGTGGTGGGTCTGGCGCAAGGTCACGCGCGGACTGAAGCGCCTGCTGCAGACGGCGCCCTCGGCGCAGGCGACACCCCCGACCTCCGGCCCGTGACAGGGGCCGGCGCTTCGGGGATCATGGCCCTCCTGCCTCGGCCGTGAACTTGATCGCATAATGGGGCTCAGCTTGGGGAAGCCTGATGTCCGTCCTCGATTCCACGTCCCGCCCGCAGGATGAGCCCTCGCGCTCGCGCCTGCGCGCGGAAACCCCGCCGGCGCATCATTGGCGCCGCTGGGTGGGCGATGCCACGCCCGAAGACATGGAAGAGGCCCCTGATGCCGGAGAGTCCCCCACGATGAATTCCCTCCCGCAGCCCCCCGTCGACACCGCGCCGGCCACCCCGCCCACGGAGGCGCCCGCTGCGGCCGCGCCCCAGGCGCCCGAGCCGGTCGATCCCGAATCCCCGTACCGCGTACTGATCGTCGAGGACGACCGCGGGCAGGCGCTGTTCGCGCAGAGCGTGCTGCACGGCGCCGGCATGCAGGCCGACGTGCAGATGCAGTCGGACGGCCTACTGGACGCGATGCGCCGCTTCCGCCCCGACCTGGTGCTGATGGACCTGCACATGCCGGGCAAGGACGGCATGTCGCTGACCATGCTGCTGCGCCAGCAGCCCGAATACCTGCACCTGCCGATCGTGTTCCTGACCGGCGATCCGGACCCGGAGCGCCAGTTCGAAGTGCTGGAAAGCGGCGCCGACGATTTCCTCAACAAACCCATCCGACCACGCCACCTGATCGCGGCGGTCTCCAACCGCATCCAGCGCGCGCGCCAGCGCAATCAGGCGCTGCAGGCCCCGCGTCCCTCGGTCAACAGCGACACCGGCCTGCCCACGCGTACCTTCGTGCTGCAGCATCTGGCCGACTCGCTGCAGCGGCAGTCGCGCGGCGGTCTGTTCTTCGTCGAGGTCAATAGCGCGCTGAGCCTGCGCGAGCGCTACGGCTACGCGGTGTTCGAACACCTGATGAACCAGGCGGGCCGCCAGCTGGCCGCCGCTGCGTCGCCGCACCCGGTGGCGCGCCTGAACGACAACAGCTTCCTGATGCTGGCCGACGGCGTGGACGAAAGCACGCTGCCGGCACTGGCCCAGCAGTTGCGCGACGGGCTGGGCAGCCATGATTTCCAGACCCGCGCCAACGAAGTGCTCAAGCTGCGCAGTTCGGTGGGCTATACCGCGCTGTCGCTGGGTTTCGCCGACGCCGGCAGTGCGCTGGAGGCGATCGAGCGTGCGGTGCTGCAGGCCCGGCTGAAGCCCGACAGCGTGGCCGAGTACGTCCCGGCCGAGATCGACGACGATGCCCCGCGCATCTCGCTGGAGGACGGGCAGTTCGAGCTGGCCTACCAGCCCATCGTGGCCGTCGCCGGCAGCGAGCAGGCGCAGTACCAGGTGCTGCTGCGCATGCGCCAGCCCGACGGCTCGCTGCTGCCCGCCTCGCAGGTGATTCCCGCCGCCGAACTGGCCGGCGGCATCGCCCAGATCGATCACTGGGTGCTGGAACACGCGCTGTTCGTGCTGGCCGAACGGCAGGCCCAGGGCCCGTCGCTGCGCCTGTTCGTTTCGCAGTCGCCGCGCTCGCTGGCGCGCGAGTCGCATGCGCAGTGGCTGCTCGACGCCCTGCGCGCGCGCGGCATCGAGGGCACGTCGCTGGTCATCGACCTGCGCCTGGCCGATGCGCTGATCCACACCGTCACCCTGCGCCAGTTCTGCCAGCAGCTGATGCCGGCGGGCGTGCAGTTCTGCCTCAGCCAGTTCGAGCCGGGCGCCGAAGCCGATGCGCTGCTCACGCAGTTGCCGCTGGGCTTCGTGCGCGTGTCCAGCAAGTACGCCAGCGCCCACGCCGACATGCAGCTGCGCGACCAGCTGCGCGGGATCATCGACAACGCCCACCGCCAGGGCCTGCAGGTGATCGGCCAGCAGATCGAGGATCCGCAGGCCGCCGCGGCCATGTGGATGGGCGGCGTCGACTTCATCCAGGGCAACCTGGTGCAGGCGGTCGGCAGCGAACTCGGCTTCGACTTCCACAACGCGGTGCTGTAACGATGCCCGCCGCCGGACGGACGCCGGTGATGCCCTGGGTGACGGCCGCGTTCGCCGCGGCATCGCTTGCGTCGGTCGGGTTGCAGCAGGCCGGCATCGCGGGCCCTTGGCTGCCGGTCGCCCTGGGCAGCGGTGCCTGCGCCCTGGCGTCCGCCATCGCGACTGCGCTGCAGTCGCGTGCGCAGGCGCACCTCCAGGCCGGCATCCAGGCGCGGGCGGCGATGGCCGAATCCGAACGCGACGGTCTGCAGCGCGACCTGCAGCGCCACGACCGCCTGGAACAGGAGCTGCTGCGCGCCAAGCAGGCCGCCGAATCGGCCGCGATGGCGAAGGGCGAGTTCCTGGCCACGATGAGCCATGAGATCCGCACGCCGCTCAACGGCATCGTGCCGATGCTGGAGATGCTGTCGCGCGCGCCGCTGGCGCCGGACCAGCGCGAGATGCTGAGTACGGCGACCGCCTCCTCGCACCAGTTGCTGCGCATCGTCGACGACATCCTCGACTACTCCAAGCTGGAAGCGAACAAGCTGGACCTGGAGATCACCGGGTTCAACCTGCGCGAACTGCTCGACAGCGTGTTGCAGCTCATGTATCGGCCGGCCGAGAACAAGGGCCTGCGCCTGAGTCTGCAGCTGGACCCGGCCGTGCGCCTGCCGGTGCGTGGCGACCCGGTGCGCCTGCGCCAGGTGCTGACCAACCTGGTGGGCAACGCCATCAAGTTCACCGATCGCGGTTCGGTCACGCTGGTGGTGCGCCGGCTGGGGGAGACGGCGGCGCAGCACCTGCTCCGCTTCGAGGTGCGCGATACCGGCATCGGCATCGAGGAGGATGCCCGCCACCGCCTGTTCCATTCCTTCAGCCAGGCCGACGCCTCCACCACGCGCCTGTACGGCGGCACCGGGCTGGGCCTGGCGATCTGCCGGCGCATCGTCGACCTGATGGGCGGGCGCATCGACGTGGTGTCCGAGGTCGGTCGCGGCTCGACGTTCTGGTTCGAAGCGCCGCTGATGAAGGTCATCGGCGACCTGCGCCAGCGCGACAACGGCGCGCTGGACCACGGACGGGTGCTGATCGTGTCGCCCGATGCACGCCTGCGCCAGCGCCTGACCCTGCTGGCCACCAACTGGGGCATGCAGCCCGTGGCGGTGGAGACCACGCAGGAGGCGATGGATCGGCTGCGCCTGGTCGGCGAGCAGGGACAGCAGGACTACCTGGCCGTGCTGGCGGACATCGGCGGCATCCGCAGCACCGCCCTGGCACTGCACCGGGCGATCGCGCGACGGCCCTCGCCGGACGCGCTGCGGCTGGTGTGGCTGTACGGCGACGAGGCCGTGCCGGCCGAACTGCAGCCGCGCAGCACGCAGCTGTCGCGGCAGTCGCCGGATGCGGACCTGCGCGCGGCCCTCACCGGTGCTGCGCCGGAGCAGGACGCGACTGACCTGCTGCCGACGATGGAGGAGATCTTCCCGGAACCGGTGCGCGGGCCGGCCCCGGCCGCACCCGTCATCGATGCTTCCGCATCACCGCAGGCCCCCACTTCCGTGGCCACGCCCGCCCTCGTCGAACCGGCTGCGGCAGTCCCGGAACCCGCCATCGTCAGCGCCATGCGCACCGAACCGCGCCTGCTGCTGGTGGAGGACAACCCGGTCAACCTGCTGGTGGCGCAGAAGCTGCTGGCCGCGCTGGGCTTCAACTGCGACACCGCCGCCAACGGCGACCTGGCCCTGAAGCGCATGCAGGCCGACGCGTTCGACCTGGTGCTGATGGATTGCCAGATGCCGGTGCTGGACGGCTATGCCGCGACGCGCCGCTGGCGCGAACTGGAAGCCGAGCGCGCCGACAGCGCCCGCCTGCCCATCGTGGCGATGACCGCCAACGCGATGGCGGGCGACCGCCAGCGCTGCCTGGACGCGGGCATGGACGATTACCTGGCCAAGCCGGTCTCGCGCGAACAGCTGGAAGGGTGCCTGCATCGCTGGCTGCCGGACCGCATGAATTTCGTGCTGCGCAACGCAGCCCTGGTCCCGCCCGCTGAACCGGCCCCGCCGTCCCCCGCGGTCGCCACCGCGCGCGCGCCGGCGCCCAGCTTCCCGGTGCTGGACCAGACCATGCTGGAGGAACTGCGCGAGATCGCGGGAGACGAGACCACGCGCATCATCACCATCTTCCTGGAGGATGCGCCGCGCCTGATCGGCACGCTGGAGAAGGCCGCGGCGGTGCCGGACCTGGACGCCATGCGCGATGCCGCGCACACGCTGAAGTCGTCCAGCGCCAACGTCGGTGCGATGGCCCTGTCCGCCGCCGCCAAGCGGGTGGAACTGGGCGCGCGTGCGCGCAAGCTGGAACGCCCCGCCGTCGCCGTGGCGCTGGTCATCGCCGAATACGCGCGCGCGCGCATGGCGCTGCAGGGCTATGCGGCGCAGCAGCTGGGCCGGCCGCTGCTGCCGGTGCCGCCGCAGGCGCGGGCGCCGTCACCGGCGCAGCCGGCGCCGGCAACGCCTCAGTCGTCGAGCTTGGTCAACAGGTAGTTCGGCTCGCCGATGCGGTCGATCACCGACAGCTGGGTTTCCAGCCAGTCGATGTGTTCCTCTTCCGAATCCAGGATGTCCACGAACAGTTGCCGGCTGACGTAGTCGGCCACCGATTCGCAGTAGGCGATGGCTTCGCGCAGCGGCGGCAGCGCTTCCTGTTCCAGCGCCAGGTCGCACTCCAGGATCTCGCGCGGCGTCTCGCCGATGCGCAGCTTGCCCAGCGCCTGGAAATTGGGCAGCCCATCGAGGAACAGGATGCGCTCCGACAGCTTGTCGGCGTGCTTCATCTCGTCAATGGATTCCTTGTACTCGTGCTCGGCCAGTTCCTTGAAGCCCCAGTTCTTCAGCATCTTGGCGTGCAGGAAGTACTGGTTGATCGCGGTCAGCTCGTTGTAGAGCGCCTTGTTGAGGTACTCGATGACCTTGGCGTCGCCTTTCATGGCCATGCTCCGTGGGCGGATGGACGGCACAGGTTAGCCCGCGCACGACCCCGGTGCCGGAACGCGAATCGTGATCATCTTGGCGCGCAGGGACCCGCCGACAGCGGCGCGGCTGGCCGCGTCAGGCGGCGTTCGACAGGGTGAGGATCGGGAGCAGCGACTCGCGCGGGGCCGGTTGCGCCGCCTGCAGGATGTCCGCCGCCATCTCCAGGCAGCTGCCGCAGGTGGCGCCGGCGCCGGTCCGCATGGTGAGTTCGGCCACGGTGGCGCACCCGGCGGCGGCGGCTTCTCGGATCTGGCGGTCGGTCACGCCATTGCAGATGCAGACGTACACGGTGTCGGCGGCAGGACGGCGGGCACGGGATGGCCCGCGACCATTCCACCTTGAATGAGAATGATTGTCAATTCTTGGCGGGTTCGACGGTCCCGCCCCGTTTACGTGCGGGCCGGTCGCGGCCACGACGACGCGGCCCGTCCGGCACGCGGGGAGCGGCAGCGGGCAAGGCGGCAGGGATGGCCTGGGGGCCGGCCACGGAGCGGGCGAAGGTGGCCAGGTGGCCCAGGGCACGGGCATAGACGCGGCGCTTGAAGATCACCACGTGTTCCAGCGGGTACCAGAAGTCCACCCAGCGCCAGTGGTCGAACTCGGGGCTTTCGGTCAGATCCAGCCGCAGGTGGGCTTCGTCGCCGATCAGGCGCAGCAGGAACCAGACCTGCTTCTGGCCGATGCAGACCTGGCGTTCATTGCGGCGGATGGCGCGGGGCGGCAGGCGATAGCGCAGCCAGCCGGGCGTGACGCCCAGAACTTCGACATGTTCGGGCAGCAGGCCGGTTTCTTCGCGCAACTCGCGGTACATGGCCTCGACCGGGGTCTCGTCCGTGTTCATGCCGCCCTGCGGGAACTGCCAGCCATCCCGGCGCACGCGCCGTGCCCAGAACACCCGGCCATCGGGCCGCATCAACACGATGCCGACATTGGGTCGGTAGCCGTCCGGATCGATCACGATGCGGACTCCTGAAATCTACTGTCCCCGACTCTGCCACGCCCCGCTGCAGGCGACAAGCGCGGCCGCCCTGCTTGACAGGCAGGGGGTCGAAATGAAGAATACGCGGTTCACGCGGCTATGTAGCTCAGCCGGTTAGAGCACAGCACTCATAATGCCGGAGTCACCGCGGTAAAAATTTGGAATCTGGCTATGTAGCTCAGCCGGTTAGAGCACGTCACTCATAATGACGGGGTCGGTGGTTCGAGTCCACCCATAGCCACCAGATTCCATAATAAAATCAATACGTTGCACGTGAAAGCCCGCTCCTTGACGCGGGTTTTTTTGTGCCCGTTTACTGGTGCGATGCGAGAAAAATGCACCGCCGCCGGAAGCAACTTCCGACGAGCCACAACGAGCGTTGTGCCCGGATTGTGCCCAGTTCGTGCCCAACTCCGCCGGGGTGCGAACTCTCCAGTCGGCGCTTTGACTCCAACACGCGGTGCCCGGCCACGCATCGTCAGCGGGTGCCTTGCCCTGCTGGGCAAGGCTAGGGGCTGCTACCAGCAACAACGCAGCGCCCAAGGCCGCTGAAAGAGGAGAGTGAAGGCAGGGATAGGTTCTCATGGAGTTATTGGCTCGTGGACGGGGGAGCTCGTGGCGGAGCGCCTGTCCTTCAAGTGCGCCCGCAGAACCCGGCGGGCTATTTTAATGTAAATGAGAGCCATTATCAGAACGGTCGATCGGGTACCGTTCGCCAAATCGGGGGCGCGAGTATCCCCCCCTCCCGCCTTGCCTTCTGCCCCTGGTGCCGACACTAGCCCGCAACCAGCGATGGCTCCATTGAAGGCTTGGCCGCCCTCAATGGCCCCGACGGCTCCCCCGCACGGCCCTGTTCCAGGCCATGGGCGCTAAGAGTTTTTCAGGCGATCCGTCGACAGTTTCGCGATCTGCCAGAACAGCAACGCGTTGCCCGTGGCCCGGGCCGAGAGCATTGCCCCGTGTATCGAGGCCATGAACATCGCCGCTTCTCCAGCGGGCGGCTCGACCAGGCGCATCACGCCCTTCGTCACGCCCTCCGTCATGGTCTGTGCGAGCCAAGTCTGGAGGTCGTTGAAGTGACCTGTGACTTCCTCTGCGACCTCCGCCGGGATGCTGGGCAATTCGGCCGCAAGCAATGCGCAGATACAGATCGGAGGATTGGACTCCTGAATGCAGTCGGCCCAGTAGCGGCTATAGGCGACCAGTCGCGCATAGGGATCAGGAATCGATTCGCTGAGTGACTGCAGTCCTTGCCGCATCGCCCGCCGGTGCTGGGCGACGGTCGCCCTGACCAGGTCCACCTTGGCCGGGAAGTGGTGATGGATGCTGGCCTTCCTGACATCCACGAGCTCGGCAATGTCGGCATAGCTGAAACCGTTGTATCCCCCCGACGCCAACAGCTCGTTGGTGCGCTGGATGATCTCTTGGGCTTTAGGTGAATACTGAGGCTGCGCTTCTGCGGACGACATCAACGGGTTACCTGGTCTCGAGGCGGTGCTGCTTATACAGCGCGCGTAGTTGCAATGGGATACCCACGATCAGCGCCAGGAAGAGCGCGCCCTGGACACCCAGCAGCAGCGGGTCCTTCAAGTCTGTCACCAGCGGATCGCCGACAGGAAGCCTGCGCAGGCTTTCGCTCACCGTCGGGACCATCAACAGGAACACGGTGATGCTCAGCGAAATCGTCTGGATGATGTCCACAGTCGCTTTGCCGGACGCCACAGCGCGATGCCGTATCCGACCAGCAGAAACACCAAGGTGATGGTCGCGACGATGGAGCTCACCGGCTGGTGCGCGATCGGATAGACCGTGAGCACCCCTAGCAGCATGAACCAGAAGTAGGCGCGTCCTGCCTTGGTATCAGGAGCAATCCGTCCTTGCTTAGCCAGCATGTAGACCCCAAGCGGGATCGCGGGAAGGCTTCCCAACGTGTGGAGCCAACCGATGGTGGAAATGCTCATGGAGAGGGATCTGATCGGAGGGAGTGACAACCCTACCTACTAGTAGGGTGGCCGTCAACTCGGGTTTCACTTGCCGCACAAGCACGGTCGTTGCGCTGCCGCCGAGCGGCTACTCCAGCCAGGAAAGTACGATGAATCAAGTTTTCAGTATTTTTACGCCAATATCGTTTCGTTCTGGGCCTCACTGTGGGTACCCCGACGCCTAGCCACTGTCGTCGGCGACTTGCCCACCACTTTGAGGACGCATCCATGATCAAGCTTGTTTCTGCTGCGCTGGCAGCCGCACTGGCCACGGCCGTTACCTCGGCTCAGGCCGCCACCCCGGCCCCCAGCCACGACACCGTCAAGAACGTTGTCCTGGTCCACGGCGCCTTTGCCGATGGTTCCGGCTGGCGTGGGGTTTACGACGATCTGACCAAGCGCGGCTACCGCGTAACGATCGTGCAAAACCCGCTCACGTCACTTGCTGATGATGTACAAGCTACCCAGCGCGCGCTGGATCGCCAGGACGGGCCCACCATTCTTGTAGGTCACTCCTGGGGTGGCACCGTCATCACCGAGGCGGGAACCCATCCCAAGGTGGCAGGCTTGGTCTATGTGTCTGCCCTGGCGCCGGATGCCGGCGAAACCACTGCCCAGCAATATCAGGGCTTCGCCGCCACCCCCGAGTTCGTCATCGATGTTCAAAAGGACGGATACGGGCACCTGAATATGCAGAAGTTCACGGCCGGGTTCGCCCATGACGCCAGCGACGCGGACGCCGCCTTCATGCGCGACTCGCAGGTACCGATCAACATGTCGGTCTTCGAGACCCGCCTGACCCAAGCCGCATGGCGCACCAAGCCCAGTTGGGCAGTGATTGCCACAGAGGACAAAGCCTTCGACCAAGCAATGCTCGTCCACATGGCCAAACGCATGGAGGCGAAGATCATCTACACGCAAGCCAGCCACGCCGTGTACATGACCCGCGCCGACATTGTTGCTGGGGCAATCGACCAAGCCGCTCACGAAGCCAACGCAAGAACCAACGACTGACTTCCTCCCCGCGACCTGCAGGGAACACGACGAGGGCGAGCCCATGCTCGCCCTCTTGGCCCCCCTTCCACCCCTCGACGACCTTGTCTTGATGCAAGGGCTAAGCCAACTAGGCTCGAGTAGTCAGTTGGCCTGAGAACATGAGGGCGGGCGGCATGTTCCGCCCCACCCAACGGGCGAGCGCCGTCCAGCATCGCCCCCCCCCCACTGGGGTGCCTACAGCGCGTCGCACGCTGTGAGAACAGCCTCGCTCAGGGTGCGCCCTCCATGCATAAGCAACGCCCATGGCCCGCTACGTTCCTGCCTTTGTCGCTTTGTGCATCATCATTGCCAAGGCCCAACGGATCTACGCAAAGATCGCTGCATAATGGGCTGGTCAAACAGGGGGAGAGAAGGATGCTCTGGAGAGTTGTCGCCATGGCAGCGACGCCAAGTGCAGTTTCGGCAATGCTGCTCATCACCGAGCTCCGCAGGATCAAGGAGCAAGGGCCCACGGCCGACGCCGATGAGCCCTCGAGGGCCAAGGTCGACTTCGTATGTGACGCGAGCGGCAGTGTTTCCTCCACTGCATTCAGCTCCGTAGTCACTATTCTTCCGACTGTCCAAAGCCAGATCATGGAAACGGTGGTCACTACCATCACGACCGTATCCACGGCCGCGGACGCCACATCGGAGGCCGCATCCCGTGCAGCGGCAGCCACGCTGGATGCAGCAAGTCGCGCGGCCAACTCAGCGATGGACGCAGTGTCTTCGTTGAGACGCCAGATCAATAATTCAGAACGAATCTCTGAGCTCCGAAACGAGGCAGAGACATTGGCAAATTTTCAGGGCGGCAAGGCTTGGCTTGACCTGATGCGGGCCATGTTCGCTGTCGGCATTGCCATCGCCGCTGCCGACGGTGAGATCTCGGAATCAGAACGCCAAGACATCTACGAATACGTTGGCGGAGCAGCGTACCAGTCACTCCCGACCGGTCTCTTGGGGACCGTGCAAGCCTGGCTGGCCTCTCCTCCGACGATCGAGGAGGCCTTTGAACTTGCCCAAAGGTGCGGCGAAGAAAACATGCATCTCATCGAAGAGGTCATGAAAGTGGCTATCCATGCAGATAGCGAGGAACATCCTGCTGAGCTTGAGTTCCTGAACAAGTGGAACCGCATGCGTGAGCAGGCCAACGCATGAGCTCCTACGAGCGGTTTGCCCAGCGCAAGAAACTGATCCCGAGCCGCGGGCTCCTCGCAGCTCCCCATTCGCAACCCGACGGCGAATCCACTGGGAGCCCGGCTACCGATCCATTGGCTGCTGCCATTGACCAGATCCTGGCGATCCGCGCGCGGGATCGCGTAACTGCCCGTCTGGACGAAAGCAAGATGGTTCTTCTTCGTACCGTGGCTGTGCCTTTTGGCCTTGGTCATCTCGTAGCCGCCTACGATCGCGCCGGCGGCGACGTCCACACGGTCCACAACGTCAGGAGCGGCACTTACGCAATGGATGCGGAGGAAGATAGGTACAAGAACCGGGGGCCTTACAAGGTAGCAAAGGCTGCAAGCCACAAGACCGAGACCTACAAGAGCTCGAGCGCCGAGGCCACGCGGCTTCGCGAGAGCGGATTGCTCGAGGATAGCTACGGAAACCAGATCCTCGCCCCGGGACCAAACGGCCACGACATCGACCACACCGTGTCTTCCCACGAAGTGTTCCATGACAGGGGACGAGTGCTGGCAGGAACCGATGCCGCCGAGCTATCGACGATCCCCGAGAACCTGAACCCAACTCACCCCTCCATAAATCGATCAAAGAAGGCGCACCGGGTAGAAAAGTACTTGGATCGCCTTGAAAGAGACGCACCCACTCGAAAAGAGCGGATCTCGGAGCTTGAAGCCAAGGCCAGGACTACGGAACTAACGGTAGGCGAGCAGAAGGAACTCGCGTCACGAAAGGCCGCGGACAGCGTGGATCCAGAGAAAATGCGAAAGAAGGACGCAGAGGCGCGCGCGGCGATCAACGGAAAGATCAACAAGGACTGGTACACGAGCGCGCGATTTGCAGGAGAAGCCATCCGCTCGATGGCTACCTCGGCGGCCACCACGGGCATTGTTTCGGCATTTGGCGAGTTCCTCATTGAGTTCCTCGCCGCCAGCTACGATGAAGCCCGGGACTGGTACCTCCACGGCACTGGCAACAAGCCCGCCTTCGATGACCTGAAGCAGCGCCTTGAGCGCGTCGCTACGCGAGTACTTGCCCGCAAGGACGCTGCTTGGCAGGCGTTCAAGGCCGGCTCGCTGTCTGGGTTCATTGCATCTCTCATCTCGGTGATCATCAATGCCTTCAAGACCACCCAAAAGCGCATCCAGCGCCTACTTAGGGAGGGCGCACAATCACTGGTGCGGGTGATCTCATTGATCTCAAACCCATCCGAGGGCATGTCCACGCGGGAATCACTCTATGCGGCCACGCACATCGTCCTGAGCACGGGCATCGTGATGGGCGGGGTCGCCCTTGAAGAGGTGCTAGAGGATCTGATCAAGACCAAGCTGCCTCCACTAGCGCCCATATCAGAGCCTACCGCGGTGATCATCTCCGGCATCGTGGCGGGCTTGACCGTCGTGCTTGCGTCTAGCCTGCTCGATCGCTGGGATCCCTACGGCGTCATTGAAGAACAAGATCTGCGGCACTCCATTGAAACCCTGAGGGCCGAAGCAGACGCCATGTGGGAAACCCCTGTACCACCACAGATGGCATGCGAGTGAGCGCCACGCCTGAAAGATTGGATCAGCTTACGAGATCCCCGTCCCTGACTTGATGAGGGCCACAGAGATTTCTGTGGCCACAGACTTCACGAGATCGAAGGTCATTGAAACACCGTTGGTCAAGAATGATTTCTTGGTCCTATTCCAAACAGTGTCGCTGCGAACCGAGTCCAGGAATTCATGCCCTGACCAGGTAAGTCGACGCAGCATGAAGTGCTTGACGCCAGGGCCGATCGTGCGGCTGAGCGTACCCTCCACGAGGCCGGCTTCGATCAGGAGTTCGGCGTGGTACGACGCAATGGCCTGAGATTCCGACGCGAAGTCGGACATGCCAAGATTCATGTCGCGAGATGGCAACTCCTCGAGACGGGTCAGCATGTCGCGAATCATGTCCCAATCACGCTTCATGATGCCCCCATCATTGTATCCATCACCCGAGCCAGGTACATCCGAAACGATTCGGGCCCGGCACGCTCTCTAGGCGTCGTTTTCCGTGTAGCTGTACTCACGATCTTCCAGCAAGCCGCCAGAGGAAAGTGTCACATTGAATCTCTTGAACAGCCGGAAGAACTCATCCGGGGAAAAATCCCGGTCAACCTTTCTAAGAGAAACGCTTTCTTCCCTATCAATGGTGCTTGAGAACGAGTCCATGTTGCTCGCCTGGGCAAGAAGGAACGTCGTAGAGATAGACGCCCCACCAGTCGTTCCCGTGGAAAGTTGACCGACGTAGATCTCGCATCCAACCAAGAGCTCATCGTCGTTGATGAGTCCACGCTCCTTGAGCCACGCGCTTGCGTCCAACGTGTCGGCGCGGTCGGCCGCTGCACTGCCCGTGAGGTCGTTGTACTGGACTGATGCCTTGAAAGTATCCGTGGCCATAAAATCTCCGAGAGGTTGACGCATCGCGTTTGGCGCGACACTGAAACAGGTGTTTCGATCTTATGGCACCCGGGTCAAGCCAACAAGCTGCTGTTCAACGGGTTGCCCTTTCTACAGCCGCTGGGTTGCGCCGCGCTGGCGCTACCTAGCGAAACACTCCCTTACGGCGAGTTACCTCAAGCTCACGCCCCTCACATGCACAGATGATCTCTACTTGATCCATTTTCCAAACAGCTTATCGAGTTTGACGATGTTCTCATTCATGTTGATCATCCACGCATCCACGTCGCCGCAACCGTCAAACAACTCAATCATCAACCCCACGGCGAGGGTATAGACGAATAGCATCTCGAAGTAGTAGCCGGCATATGTCGACAAGCTAGCCTTGCTCGACCTGAATGGCGACAGAGATGACCCATGAAATCGCTCGTTTCTGGATGTGAAGGCGGCAAGCGACATCATCGCACTAAGCGCCTTAGGCTCATCGAAGATGTTACTTGGATCAGCCAAGTCGAGGGTTGGATAGGACTGATCGCCACTTCCCACGGGTCTTGCCGCTCGTTGGCTGACCAGGTGCTTCAGGAAGACTCCCGCATTGTTCGCACCGCCCGCCAGCCCCTTGCTGTCTTCGACAGCAAAACGTCCTCTAAATCTCTGATGGAAGTCCTTGTACCGCTGCTCACCAAACAGCCGTTCGGCTCGTGGCCGTATTGGATCCTTCTTCACTCCATACGCGTCGAGTACCCGCTGCGCCATGAACCTCGCAGTTGGGGTCGGTAGCTTGCCGGAGAAAAGATTGATAAATGACTTCCAGGCATCATGCGTCGCAAGGCTACCGCAGACTCGAGGCCCCAGGCTCTCCACGGCGTCGGTGATCTTTGTCTTTCCCGTCATCATCTGGGACAGCTCGTCCACCGCGCGAAAGAAGAAGTCGAAAGCGTGGTCAGGCCGCTTCGGAAGCATCTCGAGGCCATCAATCAGCATGCCGAGATGCCGATGGAAGTCGTTGTCATCTATTCCATCAAACGGATAGGGGATCAAGACTTGCAGTCCGGGATTCGCGTCCAGCAAATCACTGAAGTCTGTCTCTGCTTTTGTTTTGGTGATCACGGGCCAGCCATTGTGGCTGGCAATGCGCGCTTCCCTGGCATCCGTGGACTTGGCCTTCTGCGCAGCGATTCGCTGTGCCGGAGCCCGACTAATCTTCTGGCTAACCTTCTTCTTCATCGTCATCCTTGGTTTGATTCCCCAACCGGAGACCGCAATGCCTGCAGATCACCGGGTCTCCGCCGTTACCAAGCTTGCCATTCCTGCGGCTGGCGAGACAGTCATTTATTCCGATCGACGGGGAATTCCCAGTCTGCCCGCCTAGAGGCGGGCGCTCGCCGTGTCCCCGCCATTTTTTTCTGGTGCCGGCGCCCCCCCCTTTCCGCAGAGGCATCCTCCCGGCCCTTTCAAGACCAGAACCTGTCCTCGGCAACCTGGTCCTCAGAGAAGAGCCATACCTCCCGAATCAGCCCATCCTCCACGCGAAGCAGGTCGACCCCATTCATTGATATTGCCTGCCCCACTCGCTCCGCGCTGAAATGGATAGGCACGGCGACGAGGTCTCCCTGCGCCATCAGCGCGCCCAGGCCGTCGATTCGGAACGTCCCTTGGCTCCTTTCCATGAACTGTCCTAGAAGTGCAAATACCTCTGGCTTTCCACGATGTGTCCCGGAAAGAGAGCTCGCCCCAGGCTGGTGCCAAATGATCTCATCTGCGAACAGCTGCGACACCGACTCGAGGTCTCCCCGAGAGACGGCATCAAAGTACTTCCCCACGATATCTGTATTGACTATTTGACTCATGTTGGTTCCTTAGTCTGGTGTTGTACATCAGCCGACCTCCTAGTCCCCAGCTGGGGCCGCGACAACGAAGTGGAGGCCTACCGCAACATGCTGCGGCAGTTCGCCAGGCCGGGGTCGATCGTGGCGGTGGTGTCGGACAGCTACGACATCTTCCATGCCATCCGCCAGCACTGGGGCACCACGCTGAAGCAGGAGGTGATCGATTCCGGCGCGACCGTCGTGATCCGTCCCGATTCGGGCGATCCCGTCGCCGTGGTCCACCAGTGCCTGGACCTGCTGGACGAGGCCTTCGGCCATTCCGTCAACGGCAAGGGCTACAAGGTGTTGAACCACGTACGCGTGATCCAGGGCGACGGCATCAACCCCAGCAGCATCCGCGCCATCCTGGAGCGCATCACCAGCGCCGGCTACGCCACCGACAACCTGGCCTTCGGCATGGGCGGCGCCCTGCTGCAGCGCCTGGACCGCGACACCCAGAAGTTCGCACTCAAGTGCTCCGCCGCGCGCGTCGACGGCGAATGGATCGACGTCTACAAGGACCCGGTGACCGACAAGGGCAAGCAGAGCAAGCGCGGCCGCATGACCCTGCTGCGCCATCGCGAGTACGGCGGCTTCCGCACGGTGCCCGTGCCCGCCTCCGCCGCCTCGCTGGACGATGTCGAAAGGCCCGCCGGTTACGACGACGCCATGGTCACCGTCTGGGAAGACGGGCGCCTGCAGCGCGACTGGACCTTCGCCGAGATCCGTGCGCGCGCCGACGCGGCACGTCTCTAGCGGCTCATCCCTGCGGCACGCCGGTCATGTCGGGCAGGCGGTGCGCCACGCCCTTGTGGCAGTCGATGCAGGTCTTCTTGCCGGTGCCCAGCCACAGCTTGTGCACCTGCGCGGCGCGCGAGCCCTGCCGGGTGAGGTCCATCGAGTCGTAGTCGTGGCAGTTGCGGCATTCCAGCGAATCGTTGGCCTTCAGCCGGTTCCATTCGTGCGTGGCCAGGATCAGGCGCTCGTCCAGGAACTTCTCGCGCGTGTTGATGGTGCCGAAGATCTTCCCCCACACCTCCTTCGAGGCCTGCATCTTGCGTGCGATCTTGTCCGTCCAGTTGTGCGGCACATGACAGTCCGGGCAGGTCGCGCGCACGCCGGAGCGGTTGCTGTAGTGGATGGTGGTCTTCAGCTCCTCGAAGACGTTGTCCTGCATCTCGTGGCAGCTGGTGCAGAACGCTTCGGTGTTGGTGGCCTCCAGCGCCGTGTTGAATCCACCCCAGAACAGGATGCCGGCGATGAATCCGGCGACCGTCAGGAAGCCCAGGCTGTAGTGCCGGCTGGGCAGTCGCAGGGTGCGCCACAGGTCCAGTATCCGCGCCTTGGTCCGTGACCACATGGGCTACTCCTTCGCCGTCGGCGGCGACAGCACACTGTCGATGTCGCGGAACTGGTTGGCTACCAGCACAGGCGCGTCGGTCTGCACCACGTGACACTGGTTGCAGAAATAGCGGCGCGGCGAGATGGTCGCCAAGAACTGGTCGTCGCGGTCCATGTAGTGGGTCACGCTGACCGGCGGCGCCTGGAAGGTGGACGCATTGGCGCGCGCGTGGCACAGCATGCAGCGGTTGCTGTTCCGGTCGACCTGGTAACCGTCGATCGTGTGCGGGATGGTCGGCGGCTGCATAGGGTAGGCGCGCGCACGTTTGAGGTCGGCGTTCTCCACGTGCGCCAGCGGCGGCGGGTGCCCCTCCTGGTCCACCGGCACGCCCCGGCGCAGCGCATCGATCTGTCCCGCGCCGGGGATGAACACCGCGCGCGCCTCCACCGGCACGGGTGCGGTGTCCGCCACGGCGTCCACGTGCTTCGGCCGGCCTACCAGCCAGCCCGCCACGAACACCAGCGCCATCAGCACGCCTGTCAGCGCCACCGCGATCCATAGCTGCTTGTTCTGCATGGCGAGCCTCCTAGGCGGCGACGACCTTGACCGCGCACTTCTTGTAGTCGGTCTGCTTGGAAATCGGATCGGTGGCGTCCAGGGTGACCTTGTTGATCAGCTGGCCCGCGTCGAACCACGGCACGAACACCACCCCGCGCGGCATGCGGTTGCGCCCGCGCGTCTCCACCCGCGAGCGCATCTCGCCGCGGCGCGACGCCACGATGATCTCGTCGCCGCGCTTGAGTCCGCGGTCCTTCGCGTCGTCCGGATTCATGAACACCACCGCGGCGGGGAACGCCTTGTACAGCTCGGGCACGCGCATCGTCATCGAACCCGAATGCCAGTGCTCCAGCACGCGCCCGGTGACCAGCCACAGGTCGAAGTCGTCGTCGGGCGATTCCGCCGGCGGTTCGTACGGCAGCGCCCAGATCACCGCCTTGCCGTCCTTGTTGCCGTAGAACTCGAAACCGCTCCCCGCTTTCACGTAAGGATCGGCGCCTTCGCGATAGCGCCACCGCGTCTCCTTGCCCTTCACCACCGGCCAGCGCAGGCCGCGCGCCTTGTGGTAGTCGTCGAACGGCGCCAGGTCATGGCCATGGCCGCGACCGAAGGCGGCGTATTCCTCGAACAGGCCCTTCTGCACATAGAAGCCGAACAGCGCCGATTCGTCGTTGGCGTAACCGGCCTCGATGTCGGCGGTCGGAAACCGGTCCACGTTGCCGTTGCGGTACAGCACGTCGAACAGGGTCTTGCCCTTGAACTGCGGGTTGGCCGCCAGCAGCTCCGCCGGCCAGCACTCGTCGGTGGTGAAGCGCCTGGAGAATTCCATCAGCTGCCACAGGTCCGAGCGCGCCTCGCCGGGCGCCTTCACCAGCTGGTGCCAGAACTGCGTGCGGCGCTCGGCATTGCCATAGGCGCCCTCCTTCTCCACCCACATCGCCGCGGGCAGGATCAGGTCCGCCGCCTGCGCCGTCACCGTGGGATAGGCATCGGAGACGACGATGAAGTTGTCCGGATTGCGGTACCCCGGCCAGGTCTCCTCACGCAGGTTCGCCGCCGCCTGCATGTTGTTGTTGACCATCACCCAGTACGCATTGAGCTTGCCGTCCTTCAGCGCGCGGTTCTGCTCCACGGCGTGGTAGCCCACCTTCGGATTGATGGTGCCGTGCGGGATCTTCCAGATCTCCTCGGCATGCTTGCGGTGCTCGGGGTTGGTCACCACCATGTCCGCCGGCAGGCGGTGGCTGAAAGTGCCCACCTCGCGCGCCGTGCCGCAGGCCGACGGCTGCCCGGTCAGCGAGAACGGGCTGTTGCCCGGCGTGGCGATCTTCCCGGTCAGCAGGTGGATGTTGTAGACCATGTTGTTGGCCCACACCCCGCGCGTGTGCTGGTTGAAGCCCATGGTCCAGAACGACATCACCTTCGTCTTCGGGTCGGCGTACAGCTCGGCCAGCTGCTCCAGCCAGCCGCGCTCCACGCCGGTCATCTCGACCGCCTTCTCCAGCGTGTACGGCGCGACGAAGGCGGCGAACTCCTCGTAGCCGATCGGCTGCCCGCCGTTGGGGTCCTTGGCGTTCTTCGCCTTCACCTCCAGCGGGTGTTCGGGGCGCAGGCCGTAGCCGATGTCGTCGTTGCCGCGCTTGAAGGTGGTGTGCCTGTCGACGAACGCCTTGTTGACCTTGCCGGTGCGGATGATGTGGTTGGCGATGTAGTTGAGGATCACCAGGTCGGTCTGCGGCTTGAAGATGATCGGGATGTCGGCCAGCTCGAAGCTGCGGTGCTCGAACGTGGACATCACCGCCACCTTCACGTGCGGATGCGACAGGCGGCGGTCGGTCACCCGCGTCCACAGGATCGGATGCATCTCGGCCATGTTCGAACCCCACAGCACGAACGCATCGGCCGCCTCGATGTCGTCGTAGCAGCCCATCGGCTCGTCCATGCCGAAGGTGCGCATGAAGCCCGCCACCGCCGAGGCCATGCAGTGGCGCGCGTTGGGGTCGATGTGGTTGCTGCGGAACCCGGCCTTCATCAGCTTGTTGGCCGCGTAGCCTTCGAAGATCGTCCACTGGCCGGAACCGAACATGCCGATGGCGTCGCTGCCCTTGTCCTTGAGCACGCGCTTGAACTGCGCGGCCATCACGTCGAAGGCCTCGTCCCAGCTCACCGCGGTGAAGTCGCCGTCCTTGGCGTAGGCGCCGTTCTTCTTGCGCAGCAGCGGCTGGGTCAGGCGGTCGGCGCCGTACAGGATCTTGGAGAGGAAGTAGCCCTTCACGCAGTTGATGCCGCGATTGACCTCGGCGTGCACGTCGCCGTGCGTGGCCACCACGCGCCCCTCCTTCACCGCCACGTTCACGCCGCAGCCGGTGCCGCAGTAGCGGCAGGGTGCCTTGTCCCATTTCAGCGTGGTCAGGTCGCCTTCGGTGACGACGTTGCTGCCGGTGCCGGTCAGCGGCAGGCCGGCCGCGGCGGCCGCCGTGGCCAGCGCGCTGTGGCGGATGAATTCACGACGTGTGCTCATGGGCATCTCCGGTCGCGGACAGGATGGACAGGGGAGGCAGTGCCTCGTCGAGCGCGTGCGCGGGCTCGGCGTGGTGGTAGACCAGCAGCACGTTCAGCACGCCCGGCACGGCCTGCAGCTGGTCCACACGCGCCATCACCGCATGGCGGTCGGCGGATTCGCAGATGACCACGCTGCGCGTGCCGCTGGCGAGCGCCAGGTCGAGGTCGGCGTGTTCGCGGATCATCGCCGCCAGTGCGTCGGCCGCGGTTTCGCGGTGCTGGACGACGAAGCTGGCGATGTGGACTTCGGCATCGGGAGCGGGTGCGTTCAAGCGACGGCCTCCATGGCGGGTGCGTGATGCAGGGCGATGGCGTCCATGGGACAGGGAACGACGCAGGCGCCGCAGCCCGTGCATGTTTCGGGATCGACCGTGGCGGCGCCGCGCGCGCCGGGCGGCACGCGGATCGCGGATGCGGGGCACACCTCGCGGCAGCTGGCGCAGACCACGCCCTGCGCCGACAGGCAGGTGTCGGCGACGCCAGCCACGAGCGTCCACGGCGGATCGCGCACGGGCTCGAACGCACCGCTGCCGCACGCGGCCACGCAGTCGCCGCAGAACGTGCACTCGCCCGCGCGCGCCTCGAAGCGCGGCAGGCCATCGGCGTCGCGCAACAGCACCTGCTCGGGGCAGGCGCGCACGCAGGCATCGCAGCGCGTGCACGCCGCGAGGAATTCAGGTTCTGACTTCGACCACGGCGGTCGGCATGCGGCAGGTGGCGGCGTGGCCGGCACACGACCGAACAGCAGGGCACGACGGGAAGGAGAACGGATGTCGTCCATCGCTCAGGGCCCCGTCGGCGGCCCGGCGAACAGCAGCTGCCACATCCACACCAGGAAGCCGTAGCCGGCGACGAACAGGATCGCCATCAGAGGGAACACGACCAGCGTCAGCAGCAGGAACGCCAGGCGCTCCTGCTGTCTGCTTGCAACGGCTGTTCCTGCGCCCTGCTCCATGATGCCTACCTTGTGGGTGGGTATTGGGTGCGACGGTGCTGCGGACGCAGGCTATCACATTAATGTGACGCGTCCGACCCGCTCATCCGCTGCGGGCCTGGGTTGCCGATTGCTGCAGTGCGATCCAGTCTTCCGGCGTGTTGCAGTTGCGCAATGCCCGATCGAAGTGCGTAGCAGGCAGATGCTGCGTGTCGATGCCCTGCTGCAGGGCCCGCAGCGAGCGCTCCCGGCCTGCGCGCGCGCCCATGGCATGCATCAGCGCGCGCATGCCGTCGTCCACGCGCAGCATCATCGGCAGGGGATGGCCTTCCACGCAGGCGCATGCCGCATCCGCCGCCCGCAACGCATGCAACAGGTCGGTGGACAGCAACGGCATGTCCACGGGCACGACGATCCATGTCCCGTCGGTCAGACGCGATGCGAGCTGTGAGAGCGCCCCCATCGGTCCGGTATCGCGCGTCGCGTCGGGCACGCCGCCCATGTCAGGGCGGTCCCCGCTGACGACCACCTCGACCGCGCCCGCGTCGATGAGCATGCCGCGCATGTGCGTCAACAACGTGCCGTTCCCCCACGGCAGCAAGGCCTTGTCCGTGCCCATGCGCGAGGAACGCCCACCTGCCAGCAGCACCGCACGCCATGCGGGCGATGTCTGGCTCATGCCGGCATCCAGGCGGGCGACTGCAGATGGCTCAGGCCATGCACCTGCACGCGCGTGCCGGCGGCGACGTCGCCGAGATCGGACGGCAACGTGATCCACGCCGTCGCCTGCGAGAACGGCAACAGGCGGAACGATGCCTGCGCCTGCGCCACGTGCGCATGCAGGCGACCGTCGCGGTCGCAGCGCAGCGTGCCGTGCAGGACGGCATGCAGTCCTGCGCGCGAGCGACAGTCGTCGGCCAGCGGCAGCCAGCACGTCGTTTCCGGCGGCAGGCCCAACCAGGCGCGCAGCAGCGGCTCCACCAGGAAACGGAAGCCCACCGCCGTGGACAGCGGATTGCCCGGCAAGCCGACGAACATCGCACCTTCGCGCAGGCGCGCAGCCAGCACCGGTTTGCCCGGACGCAGCGCCACGCCATGGAACAGCGTCTCGGCGCCGCGCGCCTGCAGCGCGGACGGCACGAAGTCGTAGCACCCTTTCGACACCGCGCCCGTGCTGAGCACCAGGTGCGCGCCCTCGGCCAGCGCGGCGTCTACCGCGGCGTGGAAGACCGCCACCTCGTCGCCGACGCGCCGCATGAAGACCGGTTCCGCACCTGCCGCGGCCAGCGCGGCACGCAGGTAGGGCGAGGTCGCATCGTGGATGCCGCCCGGCGGCAGCGGCGTACCTGCCGCCACGATCTCGCCACCGGTCGCGAGCACGGCCACGCGCGGACGCCGCGCCACCCGGATGCGCTCGATGCCCAGCCCGGCGACCAGCATCACGGCGGCCGGATCCAGCACGTGTCCTGCGGGCAGCACGCACTGCCCAGGCTGCACGTCTTCGCCGCAGCGACGGATGTTCGCGCCCACCACCACGTCTCCCTGCACGCGTATGCGCGAAGCGCCCGACGCGGCGGCAGGCAAGGCCTCTATCCGCTCCACCGGCACCACCGTGTCGGCGCGCGCCGGCAACGGTGCTCCGGTCATGATCTCCCAGGCGGACGCGTCGTCCTGCGGCGCGGGCTGTCCGGCGGCGATGCGCGCGCCGATCTCCCACACCTGCGCCGTGGCATCCGGCCGCCCGGCCGCGACCAGCGCAACGCCATCCAGCGCCGCGTTGTCGAACGGCGGCAGCGCTACCGGGCTGACTACCTCGTGGGCAAGCACGCGACCGACGGCATCGCCGGGGGCACAGGGCTGCACGCCCAGCCGGTCCACGCCGCCGCACAGCCGCTCCACCGCCTCCCGGTAACCGATCACCCTGTCCCCTCGCCGACAACGCCTGGCCCAGCCTAGTGCCGGCCGCCGGCCTTTGCCAGCCGCCGCCACGCCTTCACGCGACTGAACCTGCGACCGCAAGCCGCAGCCGATTGACCCATATCAAGGACAGTCGCGTGGTGCGGGCCTAGGCTGCACCCATGGCCAACCTGTCCTCCCTGTTCGATCCCGACCTGCTGCGGCGCTACGACACGCCGGGGCCGCGCTACACCTCGTATCCGACGGCGCCGCAGTTCTCGCCCGGTTTCGACGAGAGCGACCTGCGCGCCATGGCGGCGACCAGCAACGGCGACCCCATCCCGCGGCCGCTGTCGCTGTACCTGCACATCCCGTTCTGCACCAGCCCGTGCTTCTACTGCGGCTGCAACCGCATCATCACCCGCGACACCGCGCGCGGCGCGGCCTACCTGACGCGGCTGTACCGCGAAGTGGCGATGGCCTCGGCGCTGTTCGACCGCGACCGCGACGTGGAGCAGGTGCATTTCGGCGGCGGCACGCCCAACTTCCTGACCCCGGCGCAGATCGCCGAAGTGATGGACGTGCTGCGGCGGCACTTCTCCTTCGCCGCACCGGCGCGGCTGGACTGTTCGATCGAACTGGATCCGCGCTTCATCACCCCGGACGACGTCGGCGCGCTCGCCGCCGCCGGCTTCAACCGCGCCAGCCTGGGCGTGCAGGATTTCGACCCCGAAGTGCAGCGCGCGGTCAACCGCATCCAGAGCGTGGAGCAGACGCTGGCGATCATCGACGCCTGCCGCACGCATGGCCTGCAGTCGGTGAACGTGGACCTGATCTACGGCCTGCCGAAGCAGAGCCTGGCAGGCTTCTCGCGCACGCTCGACATCACCCTGGAGGCGCGCCCCGACCGCCTGGCGATCTACAGCTACGCGCACCTGCCGTCGATGTTCCGCCCGCAGCAGCGCATCAACGCCGAGGACCTGCCTTCGCCCGAGGTCAAGCTGGGCCTGCTGCAGTGCGCGATCGACAAGCTGGGCGAAGCCGGCTACGTCTACATCGGCATGGACCACTTCGCCCTGCCCGGCGACAGCCTGGCGCAGGCGCAGCAACGCGGCGACCTGCACCGCAATTTCATGGGCTACACCACCCACGCCGAGAGCGACCTGGTGGGCCTGGGCGTGAGCGCCATCAGCCACATCGGCCCGAGCTTCAGCCAGAACCCGCGCGACCTGGGCAGCTGGGAACAGGCCATCGACCAGGGCCGCCTGCCCGTGTGGCGCGGCATGCGGCTGGAGGAAGACGACGTGATCCGCGCCGACGTGATCCAGCAGCTGATGTGCCACGGCACGCTGGACTACCGCGATCTGGGCCGCCGGCATGTGATCGAGTTCACGACTTACTTCGCCGATGCCTTGCAGCGGCTGCGCCCGCTGCAGGACGACGGACTGGTGGAACTGCGCCCGGACGGATTGCAGGCCACCTCGCGCGGACGGATGCTGTTGCGTATCATCGCCATGTGCTTCGACCGCTACCTGCCCACCGCTGCAGCCTCGACGCCTCGCTTCTCGCGCACCGTCTGACCACTCCGGGAGTGTCCGCATGAGCTCGCCGCTGGTCTTCCCGCGCACGGACGCGAGCATCGTCGCCGACGACGGCGATGCGCTGAGCTTCTGCTCCACCTGCGCGTTCTCGCAGGCCTGCCTGTCAGAGGGCATGGACAAGCGGGCGCTGATGGACCTGCATGTGCTGGTCGAACACGTCGGCCCGCTGCGCGCCGGCGAACACGTGTTCCGCGAGGGCGATCCGTTCGGCGCCATCGCCGCGGTGCGCGCGGGCACGGTGAAGACCTACCAGATCGACCGCAACGGGCACGAGCAGGTGCTGGGCTTCCACCTGCCCGGCGAAGTCATCGGCCTGAACGCGATCCACGGCGACCGTTATCCCTGCAACGCCATCGCCCTGGACACGGTGATGCTGTGCCGCTTCTCGTTCCCGAAGATCGCACTGCTGGCCACGCGCCTGCCCAACCTGCAGCAGCACCTGTTCAAGCTGATGAGCCGCGACATCGGCGTGGCCTCGCTGTTCGCCCGCGACAACACCGCCGACGAGCGCATGGCCGCGTTCCTGATCGGCCTGTCGCGCCGGCTGGCCGCGCGCGGATTCTCGCCGCGCCGGTTCCAGCTGACCATGGCGCGTACCGACATCGCCAACTACCTGCGCCAGGCGCCGGAAACCGTCAGCCGCGTGCTGCGCCGCTTCGAGCAGGACGGCCTGCTGCACATCAAGCAGCGCGACGTCGAGATCCTCGACCTGCCCCGCCTGGAAGCCCTCGCGTTGGCCGTGCTGCGGGATTGATCGCGGGTTGCCCCGGCGCATTTCGCGCGCCCATCCCCTTTATCGCGACACCCACGACACGGGGATGGTGTGCCGAGGCACACCCTACGTGGCTGCGGGATTGAGGGCAGCGGATCCCTTTTGTAGGAGCGCCCTCGGGCGCGATGCTCCTGGCTTGTTGATGGGCGGCAGAATGAGCTTCGCGCGCGAGGGCACTCCTACAGACGGGTCGGTAAGTTCTGGAGCCGGAGCATCGCGCCCGAGGGCGCTCCTACAGAAGCGCACCTCCCCGATTCCACCCCCGCTTGACCTGCGTCATGGAGCCCCCGTGCCGGGGCGCCGATGATGCGGCCGTTTCCCGAGGAGAGCCGCATCATGAATTCGACACGCAAGTTGTGGGTGGGGTTGGCGGCCCTGCTCATGGCGTCGTTCGCCGTCCTGCTATGGGTCGGCAGCGAGACCTACCGCCAAGCGCCACCCATGCCCGAACAGGTGGTCACCACCGACGGCAAGGTGGTCTACACCCGCCAGGACATCGAGACCGGCCGCCAGGTGTGGCAGTCGATCGGCGGCCAGCAGCTGGGCTCCATCTGGGGCCACGGCGGTTACGTGGCACCCGACTGGGGCGCGGACTGGCTGCACCGCGAAGCGGAGGCGATCCTCGACCTGTGGGCCAAGCGCGACACCGGCGCGGACAGCTACAAGACGCTGGACGAAGCCACGCAGGCCGCCTACGCCAAGCGCGTGCAGTCGCTGTTGCGGCCCAACACCTACGACGCCGCCACCGGCACGATCACGGTCGACGCCGACCGCGCACAGGCCATGGCCCAGGTCGCCGACCACTACCAGCGCCTGTTCGGCCACGACCCTTCCACCGCGGAGCTGCGCGAGGCCTACGCCATGCGCAACGACACGGTCGCCGATGCCGAGCACCGTCGCCAGCTGACCGCGTTCTACTGGTGGGCATCGTGGGCGTCGGTCACCGAGCGCCCCGGTTCGGAGATCACCTACACCGCCAACTGGCCGCATGACGAATTGGTCGGCAACACGCCGGCGTCCAACCTGCTCATCTGGACGGTGTTCAGCGTGCTGTTCCTGATCGCCGGCATCGGCCTGCTGGGCTGGCACTACGCCACCAGCCACGGCGAGGAAATGGTGCCGGTGCTGCCGAAGAAGGACCCGCTGGCCGCCATCAAGGTGACGCCCTCGATGCGCGCCACCGCCAAGTACTTCTGGGTGGTGATCGCGCTGTTCCTGGTGCAGATCCTGCTGGGCGCGACCACTGCGCACTACCAGGTCGAAGGCCAGGAAGCCTATGGTTTCGCGCTCGCCGAAATCCTGCCCTACTCGCTCACGCGCACCTGGCATACCCAACTGGCGGTGCTGTGGATCGCGACCGCCTGGCTGGGCATGGGCCTGTACATCGCCCCGGCGATTTCCGGACACGAGCCGAAGTTCCAGCGCCTGGGGGTGAACTTCCTGTGGGCGTGCCTGTTGATCATCGTGGTCGGTTCCTTCACCGGCCAGTGGCTGGCGGTGATGCAGAAGCTGGGGCTGGCCAGGAACTTCTGGTTCGGCCACCAGGGTTGGGAGTACGTGGACCTGGGCCGCTTCTGGCAGTGGTTCCTCTTCGTCGGCCTGCTGCTGTGGCTGACCCTGGTGGGACGCGCGCTGTGGCCGGCGATCCGCAGGGGCGACGATTCGCGTTCGATCGTGGGCCTGCTGTTCCTGTCGGTGGTGTGCATCGGCCTGTTCTACGCGGCCGGCCTGATGTGGGGCGAGCACACGCACCTGTCGATGGTCGAGTACTGGCGCTGGTGGGTCGTACACCTGTGGGTGGAAGGCTTCTTCGAGGTGTTCGCGGTGGCGGTGATCGCCTTCCTGTTCACCCGCCTGGGCCTGCTGCAGGTCCGCAGCGCGACGCTCACGGTGCTGTTCGCCACCATCGTGTTCATGGCCGGCGGCGTGCTGGGCACGCTGCACCACCTGTACTTCACCGGCACCACGCCGTCGGTGATCGCCCTGGGTGCGAGCTTCTCCGCGCTGGAAGTGGTGCCGCTGGCCTATGTCGGCTTCGAGGCCTACCACAACTACAAGCTGGGCAAGGCCACGCCGTGGATGGCGAAGTACAAGTGGCCGATCATGTTCTTCCTGGCGGTCTCGTTCTGGAACCTGGTAGGCGCCGGCCTGTTCGGCTTCCTGATCAACCCGCCGCTGCCGCTGTACTACATGCAGGGCCTGAACCTGACCGCCAACCATGGCCACACGGCGATGTTCGGTGTGTACGGCATGCTGGGCATCGGCCTGATGCTGTTCTGCCTGCGCGGCCTGAAGCCGGACGTGGCGTGGAACGAGAAGCTGCTGAAGACGGCGTTCTGGGCGCTCAACATCGGCCTGGCCGGCATGGCCGCCTTCACCCTGCTGCCGCTGGGCATCCTGCAGCTGATCGCCTCGATCGACCACGGTTACTGGTACGCGCGCTCGGCCGAGTTCATGCAGCAGCCGATCGTGGAGATGCTGGTGTGGATGCGGGTGCCGGCCGACACGCTGTTCAGCGTGGGCGCGGTGGCGCTGGCCTGGTTCGTGTTCCGCCTGTGGGTGGCCCCGCGCCGCGAGCCCCTGCCCGCCGCGCAACCGAGCGAAGCCTGACCCTGGAACCGGCATCCGCGGATGGGGATGCCGGGCCACCTGCTGCAGGTTGCAGCCAGAGAGCCGCGCAAGCGGCTCTCTTTTTGGGTGGGCATCGCAGGGGAATCCTTCTCCCCGTTCACGGGGAGAAAGTGGCCGAGGGCCGGATGAGGGGCGCCGAAGCTGCAGACCCCTGTGCGTCCGGAAGCTCTCCCGGCGCAACCTCCACACCTCTCACCCGATACATGCATGCATGAACATGCCGACACTGCCTGCTGCGCCAAAGTTCGCGCCCGCGTAGCCGGGATAAGCGCTGACCACCCGGGGCGGTCCAAACACCAATGCGCAACGTAGTGCGGGTGATTGACATCGAAGCCAAGCCTTCGCCCTTGCGCAAGGCGAGCTGGCGCTGAAACCGCCCCGAATGGCTTTCCGCTCTTGCTGATTCCCGACGAACGGCGCGGGGCCGATGGTGCGCGGCGCCGCCGATCGCGTTATGTTCCGTCACGGGGTGAGAAGGGAAGCCACATGGGACGTGGTCGTCGCGGTTTTATCGACAATCTGGCTGCGCTGCCATGGCCGGTCGGGCTATGCGCGGGGGGCGTGGGCTACCTGGCCATCGCGCACGGCATCCCGCTGCTGTTCGCGCACAACAGTGCCATGGGCGGTGCCTTCCGGGATTTCAATCCGTTCCTGCCGCTGGCGTGGGTCTTCCTCGGCCTGTGTGTGATTGCGGCCGGCATATCGTTTTTCAGGGCGCGAGCCACGCGCCGTTTGCTGGACACCCGCACTGGCCTGGACAGCGTGGCCGCGTTGGGTTGGCGCGATTTCGAGCGGCTGGTGGGCGAGGCTTTTCGCCGCCGCGGCTACGCCGTGAAAGAAACGGGCCTGGGTGGGGCCGATGGCGGTATCGATATGGTGCTGCGCCACGGCGGCCGGCGCATTCTGGTGCAGTGCAAGCAGTGGCGGCGCGAGCGCGTGCCGGTCAACGTGGTGCGCGAGATGTACGGGCTGTTGGCGCATCACGGCGCGGATGAGGTGCGTATTGCGGCATTGGGGGGATTCACACCGGATGCGGCGCGGTTTGCGGCAGGCAAGCCGATTGCGTTGATAGACGGGCCCGCCTTGCTGGCGATGATCCGTGGCGTGCAGCGGTTGGGCGGTGTTGCGGAAGGCATGCCGGCAAAGGTCGAGCCTGTGCTGGGTACGCAAGGGATGCAGGACTCATCCGCGCCGCCCTGCCCGCACTGCGACACGCCGATGGTGCGGCGGAGCAATCGGCGCACGGGCGAAGGGTTTTGGGGGTGCCCCTCGTTTCCCGTATGCAGGGGTACGCGGTGAGGGTGAAACGGGTTTGCTGCGCGATCTGAGCTTCATCGACAGATCAGTGCATGGGTTGGGCTGAGCGCAATCCGGGTAAGCGCAGCGCACCCGGGGCGCTCCACACGAATGCGCTACGTTTCCCCGGCGCGACCTTTGGCCTTGCCCGGGCCACTTGCTACGATCTCGCGATGCCCGGACAACTCAGGGTGCGGCGCCCAAGGGTTACCCACGTGTAGCGGGTAGAGCGCACCCCGGCTCGGACAGCGATTGCTTCCTGCTGCCGGACATGGCACTGGGATCCTTCACGATCCTGCGCTGATCAATGCGAACACCCACCACAGCACTGCCCCGCCTTGTGACCGCGCGGTTCGCTGTCGCCGGCTTCGGCGTGTTCGCCGACCTCCTTGAGGATGGCGATCACGCGCTCGGTGGGCAGCGTGGTCATCACCATCAGCCGGCCGGTGCCGGCTTCCAGGCTGACTTCGGCTTCCGGGTCCCAGGCGCGCAGAGCCTCGGTCATGGCCTGCTGGCGTTGCGCGGAGGGTGCATGGGCGTGGTCGGACATCGGGCTTCCTGTGGTCTTGGGTGCGCGCTGGCGCGGGTGGCAGGACTGTAGGCGTTCGCCGCGCACGCGGCCTTGACCGGAATCAAGGCGACGCAGGCATGCGAATCGCGCCCGGCCTGACCCACGTCAAGGCGGTCGCGGGTCGGGGCGGGCACGCTGGCACCCATGAAGATCGACATCGTTCCCCCACCCCGTCCGCGCGCCGCGACGCCGCAGGCCGGCCTCTCGCCGGCGTGGCTGGCGCATGCACCGCATCGGCTGATGTTCTTCATCGGCGCCGGCAACGTGTTGCTGGCGATGCTCTGGTGGGCGCTGTGGCTGGTGGCCACGCGCTGGGGCCTGTGGACGATGCCGCAGACACCGATCTACGCCGGCTGGCTGCATGCGTTCCTGATGCAGTACCTGGTGCTGCCCAGCTTCATCTTCGGCTTCCTGCTGACCGTGTTCCCGCGCTGGATGGGCATGGCCGACCTGAAGCGCTGGCATTACGTGCCGGTGGGCCTGGGCCTGATGGGCGGACAGCTGGCCATCCTGCTGGGCGTGGCGGGCTGGCAAGCGGGACTGACCGTCGGCCTGTGGATGGCGCTGGCCGGCTGGACCACGGCATTGCTGACGCTGGGCCGGTTGCTCGCGGACGACACCGCCAGGACCTGGCACGCGCGTTCGTGCTTTGCCGGGTTGCTGCTGGGCTGGCTGGGGCTGGTGATGTTCATCGCCTTCGCGCTGGGCGCGTCGCCCACGTGGGCGTTCGCCAGCATCAAGCTCGGTGGCTTCGGCCTGCTGCTGCCGGTGTACGTGACGGTGGCACACCGCATGTTCCCGTTCTTCGCCGGCAACGTGGTGCCGGGTTACGTGCCGTGGCGCTCGCTGCCGTGGCTGGGCGCGGTGTGGGCGCTGCTGATGGCGCATCTGGGCCTGGAACTGGCGCACGCCTACGCCTGGCTGTGGCTGGCCGACGTGCCGCTGCTGCTCCTGACCGCGTGGGCGGTGCATCGCTGGTGGCCGCGCGGGCGCATGCCGGGATTGCTGGCCGTGCTGTTCATCGGCACCGGATGGTTGCCCATCACCTTCCTGCTGTACGGGGTGCAGAGCATCACCTTCCTGGCGACGGGCGAGTTCGTGCTGGGACGCGCGCCGATGCATGCGATGTTCATCGGTTTCTTCGGCAGCCTGCTGGTGGCGATGGTCACGCGGGTGACGCAGGGCCATTCCGGACGACCGCTGGAGATGCCGAAGGTGGCGTGGTTCGCCTTCGTCGCGATCCAGGGGGTGGCGGTGATGCGCATCGTGGCCGATGTCGCGCCGGATGCGATGGCGTGGCAGGCCGCCGCCGCCGTGGGCTGGCTGCTGGCGCTGGCGCCGTGGGTCGGGCGCATCGGGGGCATCTACCTGCGTCCGCGTGCGGACGGGAGGCCCGGATGAGCGCCATGATGACCTTCTACCCCGACATCAAGCTGGTCCACATGGGCGCGGCGATGACCAGCGGCACGCTGTTCGTGCTGCGCGCACTCGCGCTGCTGGCCGGCATGCGCTGGCCGCGCGCGGCGGTGGTGCGCTACACCAGCTACACCATCGACACCGTGCTGCTGACCGGCGCGATGATGCTGCTGACGATCCTGCCGGCGGGTATGTTCGCCAACGGCTGGCTGACGGTGAAGATCGCCTTCCTGGTCGCCTACGTGGGGCTGGGCATCGCCGCGTTCCGTCCCGCGCGCGGCAACGGTGCGCGCACCGCACTGGTGGTCGCGGCGGCGCTGTGCTTCCTGCAGGTGTACGGCATCGCCCGCGCCCACGATCCGCGGGGCTGGCTGCTGTGGTTTGGGAGTTGAACGCCATGGATACCGCTTTCGATACCGGACTGTTGCCCGAAGCCTTCGCGACCTGCGCCTGCTGCGTGCGCGAATCGCTGGACGCCGCCGGGCTGTCGCTGGACTGCGCGCCCGACCACCAGGACCCGGAGCCGGACGCATGGCACATGCCCTGACCCTGGTGCGGCTGGACCTGCGCGACCTGGCGGCGCCGGAGCCGATGGAGCGCATCCTCGACTGCCTGCGCACCCTGCAGCGCGGCGAGCGACTCGTGGCGCAGACGCCGCTGTTTCCCGCGCCGCTGCTGCCGATCCTGGACCAGTGGGGATTCGCATACCGGGTGCGCGATACCGAAGCGGGCAACGCCTGCATCGCGATCTGCCATGTCGCCGACCGGCATGTACTGGAGCCCCCGCAGGCGGCATGAGCGGACTGGCGTTCGCGTCGGCGCCGCGGCCGTCGCTGCCGATGCGCTTCCTGGTCGCGGCGCTGGCGTGGGGCGCCGTGGCGGGGCTGTGGCTGGCCTGGCAGGGCGAGATCGCGCTGCTGTCGCGCTGGACGCCCGCGACGCTCGTGCTGGTGCACGTGTTCGCGCTGGGCCTGCTGGGCAACGCGATGCTGGGCAGCCTGGTGCAGTTCCTGCCCGTCGCCGCCGGCAGTCCCTTGCCGGGCACGCGTGTCGTGCCGTGGCTGCATGCAGCGTTCAACGCCGGCCTGGCCCTGCTGCTGGCGACGCTCGCCGCGTCGTCGCACGCGCTGGCCCTGCCGGCGGGCGGACTGCTGGGCGGATCGCTGGCGATCTTCGCGCTGCTGGCACTGGTGGCCGTCATTCGCGGCAAAGGCGCACGCGTGGTGCGCGAAGGCATCGGCCTGGCGCTGCTCGCGTTGATCGCGACGGCGGCACTGGGCCTGCTGTTGCTGGCGGCACGCACCGGTTGGCGCGGGCCTGCGGCCGCGGGCATGGTGGACGTGCACGCGGCCTTCGGCGTCATCGGCTGGGTGCTGGGACTGCTGGCCGCCGTGGGCGGAGTGACGCTGCCGATGCTGCAGGGCACGCGCACGCTGCCGGTCCCTGCATTGCGCACCTGGCAGATCGCATCGATGCTGACGCTGGGCATTTCGGTGGCGACGCTGGCGGACGTGGTGCCCGGCAGCGCCTGGCGCCTCGCGGCGTGGCCGCTGGCCGCGTTCGCCCTCACCGTATACGTACTGCAGGCGCGCGCACCGCATCGTCGCAATCCGGTCCTGCGCCGCTTCTGGCAGGCCGGCTGTGCGTGCCTGTTCGCCGCCAGCCTGCTCGCGCTGCGACCCGACGTGCCGCTGGTGCCGCTCGGCGTCCTGGTGCTGGGGGTCGGCCTGCCGCTGCTGGTCGTTGGCATGGCGCTGGAGATCACGGCCTTCCTCACCTGGATCGCGTTGCGCCAGCGCGTACCGCGCGGCGTCCGTGTGCCCGGCGTGGGCAGCCTGTTCGAGGAAGCGGACAGGCGGCGCGCCTTCGTCCTGCATGCCGTCGCGGGCGCATGGCTGGTGGCGGCCGCATTCGCGCCGGCCCTCGCCCGCAGCGCCGGCCTGGCGATCGCGCTCGCCTATGCGGTGAGCCTGCACGGGCAATGGCGCTGCTGGCGGCAGGCGGCGACGTGGCGGCGCGCTGGCGACTGATGTTCCAGCACCGCCCTCGTCCTGGAAGTCTCAACGACGGGCCGTTCGTGGCGAGCCTGTCGAACCACGCGTCGGATAGCGGCAAGGGCCCGTTGATTCCTCGCAGAACGAACGGCATCGAGGGTCAGCGACCGCTCGACGCCGTTGTCAGCCGATACCGGTGCGTCAGTAGCGCAGGTTTAGCTTCATCCAGGCGGTGCGGCCAGGCTCGTTGATCCGCACCGGATCGGCCGGATAGCCGAAGGCGCTGTTGCCGCCCAGGTTGAGGTGCTCGCTGTAGGCGCGGTCGAACAGGTTGTCGATGCCCGCCGTGAGCTGCAGGCGATCGCTGAAGCGATAGCCCCCGTTGAGCGAGAACACCGCAAAGCCCGCGCTCGGCCCAAGATCGCGGCCGACCACATTGCCCTGCGTGGTGCTGACGCGATCCTGCGCGGCCGCCACGCGCCACAGCGCGCCCCACGACCATGACCCGCGTTCATGGCTGACCGAGAAGCGCGCCTCCAGCGGCGGCATCTGCGGCAGCGCCGTACCGGTATCGCGGACTTCGCCCCAGGCGTAGGACGCGGCGCCCGACAGTTTCCAGCCCTGGGCGGGACGCCAGTCGATGCCCGCTTCGCCGCCGCGGATACGGGCGTCCACGTTGTGTGCGCGGGTGGTGCTGCCCATCATCCCGGCGGTGTAGTCGAACAGGATGAAGTCCTGCACGCGGCCCGCGTACAGCGAGGCCCAGGCATCCACCTTGGCGCCGTTGAACTGCAGGCCGATGTCCAGCTGCGTGGTGCGCTCGGGCTGTACGCCGGCAAAGGCGTTGGGCGCACCGACGGGGCCGCGCGTGGGCGAGAACAGCTCCCAGTAGTCGGGCATGCGCTGCGTGTGGCCGAGGCCGGCGTACGCGCCCCAGCGGCCGCCCATGTCGTGCTCGTAGCGGACGAACGCACTGGGCAACGTCTCCCGGCGGACCCTGCCGGCGGTGGGATTGGGCATCGGCATCATGCCGCCGGTGCTGGCGCGCAGGTCCTGCGCTTCGGCGCGGTCGACGCGCACGCCGCTCATCACGTGATGGGTGTCGGTGATGTGCCAGTGCGATTCGGCGAAGGCGCCCCAGCTGTGGAACTTGGCGTCCACGCCCCACGGCAGCGCGAGGTAGGCCCCCCGCCCGCTGGCGCTGCGCCTGCGGTGCCGGCTGTCGCGCAGGTCCACGCCGGTGGTCACTTCCCAGCGCCCGGACTGCCAGGTGGTGGCGACGCGGCCGCCGCGCGTGCGGTGCGCCACGTTGCTGGCCATCGGCATGGGCATGCTGCCGGTGGGGTCGGGGTCGCGCAGGCTGTAGTTGTCCATCACGTGGTCCACGTCGTTCTGGTAGACATTGGCGACCACGGCATCGAGCACGCCGCCGATGTGCTTCTTCTCGAAGCGCAGGCCCAGGCTGTCGCGGCGGAACTGCGCGCCGTCCATGCCGCGTCCGGCATAGCGCGCCTGGGCGTCGCCGATGCCGGCGCTGAGTTCCAGCACCGTGTCTTCGTCGGGCGTCCAGCCCAGCGCGGCGTCTGTATTCCACTTCTTCCACGCCGACGGCACCCCGTCGCCATTGCCGTCCTGGTAGTCGTCGGCCTCGGAACGGTTGGCGGACACGCGCGCATAGCCTCGCGGCGTACCGGCGCTGATGTCCAGCACCTGGTCGTTGCGGTCGCGGCTGCCGGCCAGCAGGCTGCCGGTGGCCTGCACGCCCGGCTCGGCGAAGTACGGGATCTCGCGCTCGAAGCGCACCGTGCCGGCGGAAGCGCCGCCGCCCCACAGCACCGTCTGCGGCCCCTTGACGACGATCAGGCGGTCGTAGGTTTCCGGCGCGATGTAAGACAGCGCGTTGTCCATGCGCGAGGGGCAGGCGCCGCTCATCGCGCCGTCGTTGGTCATCAGGTTGATGCGCGAGCCGAACATGCCGCGCAACACCGGATCGCCGTTGGTACCGCCGCTGCGCAGCGTGGCGAAGCCGGGAATGGTCTTCAGGTAGTCCGCTCCGTCGCTGGCCGGCACCGGCTGCCGCGGCAGTTTGGGATCGGTGATGAAGGTGGTGGCCATGGCGGGCGCCACGCCGACCACCACGATGCCGTCCAGCGTGGTGGCGGGCATCGCATCGGCGTGCAGCGCGGCGTGCGATTCCTGTGCATGCGCGATCGGCATGTTCGCGAGCGCGCCCAGCAGGGCCATGCACAGCAGATTACGGTCCATGACGCTTCTCCTCGTGTGATGCCGCCATTCTCGCGACGCACCCTGGAGCGCAGATGCGACAGGGTGTCGCATCGATGCGCGCGCTTGACGTGAGTCAAGCCCCTGCACGAATCCGTGCGTTCGCGCCCTTCCGATTGATTCAGATCAACGAGGCGCCGTGCGTGCATTTCCACCATGGCCGCACACCCACCGATGATCGACCGAGGAACGCACCATGAAACGCCTGTACCCCTCCCTTCTCGCCTGCGCACTCGCGGCGCTGTCCGCTGCCCCCGCCTTCGCCGGCGAACAGGGCGGCCGCATCACGCCGGCCGGCGAAACCATCCACGCCGTGATGACGGCGCCGCCGATGGTGCCCCCGCCGATCACGCGCAAGACACCGGCCCATGTCGTCGTCGACCTGGAGATGATCGAGAAGGACATGCGCATGGCCGATGGCGTGACCTACAACTTCTGGACCTTCGGCGGCACCGTGCCCGGCAGCTTCATCCGCGTGCGCAAGGGCGACACGGTGGAGTTCAAGCTGAAGAACCGCCACGACTCGCACATGTCGCACAACATCGACCTGCATGCCGTCACCGGCCAGGGCGGCGGTGCGGAAGCCACGTTCACCCTGCCGGGGCATGAAACGCAGTTCTCGTTCAAGGCGCTGAACCCCGGCCTGTACATCTACCACTGCGCGATGGCGCCGGTGGGCATGCACATCGCCAACGGCATGTACGGCCTGATCCTGGTGGAGCCGGAAGAAGGCCTGCCGCCGGTGGACAAGGAGTTCTACGTGGTGCAGGGCGACTTCTACACCGAAGGCGCGTACGGCGAACCCGGCCTGCAGCCCTTCAGCCTGGAGAAGGCGATCGACGAGCACCCGACCTACGTGGTGTTCAACGGCTCGGTGGACGCGCTGCAGGGCGACAACGCACTGACGGCGAAGGCGGGCGAAACCATCCGCATGTTCGTCGGCAACGGCGGCCCGAACCTGGTGTCCAGCTTCCACGTGATCGGCGAGATCTTCGACAAGGTCTACACCGAAGGCGGCAGCAAGTACCAGGAGAACGTGCAGACCACGCTGATCCCCGCCGGCGGTTCGGCCATGGTCGAGTTCAAGGCGGACGTGCCGGGCAACTTCGTGCTGGTGGACCACAGCATCTTCCGCACGTTCCACAAGGGCTCGCTGGGCATCCTGAAGGTGGAGGGACAGAAGAATCCCGACATCTACACGGGCCAGCAGCACGACATCGAGTACCCGGAAGCCAAGCCGGCAGCCGGCAAGTGAGGACAGGATGAAACGGACGCCGCCTTCGACCGCCACGTTCCTGCTGCTCGCGCTGGCATCGGCCTTCGCCGTCGCCGGCGACGCGGACAGCGGATACCGGCGCATCGAGGGCGGCGATTTCCGTTCGTCCGTGCGCTTCGAGGAGGACACCCGCGTGGTGCGGGTGGCCTCGTTCGCACTGATGGCGCGGCCTGTCAGCAATCGCGATTTCGCCGGATTCCTCGCGCGCCAGCCGCAGTGGCGACGCGACCGCGTTCCCGCCGTGTTCGCCAGCCCGGGCTATCTGGGCCACTGGGCCACGGCCGACGCACCCGGGCCGGCGCTCGATCCGGACGCGCCGGTCGTGCACGTCAACTGGTACGCCGCCGACGCCTACTGCCGCGCGCAGCAGGCGCGGCTGCCGCGCTTCGTCGAATGGGAATACGCGGCCGCCGCCGACACCACGCGACGCGACGCGCGCGCCGATGGCGCTTGGCGGATGCGCCAGGTCAACGACGGCACGCCGCATGCCATCGATGCGGCCGCGGACGCGCCGGCCAATGCCTACGGCGTCCATGGCCTGCACGGCGCGCACTGGGAATGGAGCGAGGATGTCGCCTCGCTGCTGGGCGACGGCGACCGCCGCGGCCAGCAGGACGGCGACGCCCTGCGCTACTGCGGCGCCACGGCCATGAGCTTCAACGACCCCGGCGACTATGGTGTGGTCAAGCGCTTCGTGCTGCTCTCCGCGCTGCCACCCGACGCCACGCTGGGCAACCTCGGTTTCCGCTGTGCCAGGAGCACGCCATGAAGATCGCCTCCCTGTTCCTTTCCCTGCTGGTCCTCGCCGCGCCGCTGCGCGCGCAGCCGCTGCCCGGCGATTCGGTCTACCACCTGCAGGCGGGTACGCAGGCCGCCGACGGGCAACCGGTCGCCTGGTCCTCGCTGCGCGGCCAGCCACGCGTGGTGTCGATGTTCTATACGAACTGCCACCTGATGTGCCCGCTGATCATCGAGAACGCCAAGAGCCTGCAGAAGCAGTTGACGTCCGCCGAACGCAAGCGGCTGGGCGTGGTCATGGTCAGCCTGGACCCGGCACGCGATACCCCGTCCGCCATGCAGGACGTCGCGCAGCGCCATCGCGTGCCGGACGGCTGGCGGTTCCTCACGCCTGCGGCCGACGACGTGCGCGCCATCGCCAGCGTACTGGACGTGCGCTACCGGTTCCGCGACGACGGCAGCATCAACCACACCAGCGTGCTGGTGCTGCTGGACGCCGACGGCCGCGTGCGCGCGCGCAGCGAGGTGACCGGTGCCGCCGCAGATCCGCAGTTCCTGACCCAGGTCAAGGCGCTGCTCGCCGGACCGTGATGTCATGGTCCCACACCCACCCAAACGATGAACGACGGAGCCACACGATGAAACTCTCCCACTCCCTGCTCGCCCTTGCCCTGTTCGGCGCCGCCGGCATGGCCCAGGCCGCCGGCAACTGCACGGTCAGCCTGAAGGGCGACGACGCCATGAAATTCGACCTGAAGGAGGCCACGGTCTCCGCCAGCTGCGCCACCATCACCCTCGAGCTGACGCACAGCGGCAAGCTCCCGGCCGCGGCGATGGGCCACAACGTGGTGGTGTCGAAGACCGCCGACCTGGCCGGCGTGGCGCGCGATGGCATGAAGGCCGGCGCGGCGGGCGCCTACGTCCCGGCCGGCGACGCGCGCGTGATCGCGCATACCGCCCTGATCGGCGGCGGACAGAAGACGAAGATCACCTTCCCCGGCAAGAAGCTGACCGCCGGCGGCGACTACAGCTTCTTCTGCAGCTTCCCCGGCCACTCCACGCTGATGAAGGGCAAGCTGGTCGTCACCAAGTAACACCGCTGCTGCGCCGCCTCCGGGCGGCGCAGTACGTTCCGGAGTCCGCGCATGGAATACGTCATCCGCCTGGACGATGCGCCCGCCGACCTGGCCGCGATCGAACGGCAGCTGCTCGATCTCGATCCCGCCGCCCTGCTCGACCGCGACGCCGCTTCCGGCGCGCTCCGTTGCTCGACCAGTGCGCTCGCGGTGGAACTGATGCTGGTCTTCGCCCAGGCCGGCCACCGGCTCGCGCCCGACGCCATCGAGCGCCTGCCGTCGGTGTGTTGCGGCGGCTGCAGCGGCTAGGTCGCGCCGCGCGCGCTCACGCCAGGCAGGGCAGCTCGACCGATACCGACAGGCCACCCCAATGCGGCGACTGCGCCAACCGGACGGTGCCGGCGTGCGCCGTCACCACTTCCTTCACGATCGCCAGGCCCAGCCCACTGCCCTCGTGGCGGCTGCCCAGCCGGCGATAGAAGCGATCGAACACACGCTCGCGTTCGTCGTCGGGAATGCCCGGACCGCTGTCGTCGACCGACAGGAAGGCGCGGCCATCGGCCTTCCACGTGCGCACCTCGACGGTGGCGCCGGCCGGTGCATAGCGCGCGGCATTCTCCACCAGGTTGCGCACCAGCAGGCCGAGCGCGATTTCGTCGCCCGACACCAGCACCGGCTGCAGATCCAGGCGCAGGGTCTGGCCCCGTGCATCGAGCAACGGCCGGGCGGCGTCGATCTCGATGCCGGCCAGCGCGGCCAGGTCCAGCCGCGTACGCGCCACCACGCGTCCCGTGCTTTCCGCGCGACTCAACGACAGCAACTGCGCCACCAGACGTTCGACGCGCTGCACGCTGGCGGTCAGCAGTTGCTGGGACGCTTCGCGTTCGCCCTCGTCGCCGGCGTGACACGCGTTGTCGGCATGCACCTTCAGCGCGCTGATGGGCGTGCGCAGTTCGTGCGCGGCATCGGCCACGAAGGTGCGCTCGCGCGCCAGGGCGGCATCCAGCCGTTGCAGCAGGCCGTTGATCGCGTCGACCAGGCCACGCGCCTCCAGCGGCACCTGGGCCGGATCCAGCGGCGTCATCCGCTCGGGATCGCGCTGGCCGATCTCGTGCGACATGCGCCGCAGCGAGCGCGTGGCCAGTGCGACGCTCCACCAGACCAGCAGGGCGATCAGCGGCAGCGACAGCAGCAGCGGCAGCAGCGTGCCGCCGGCGATGTCGCCCGCCAGTTCCTCCCGGATGTCGGTGAGTTCGGCCGACTGGAACCATCGTCCGTTCGGCGACCGCAGAGTGAACGCGCGCCAGTGCGCGCCATCCACCACCACGTCCTCGTATCCCGCCTTCAATGTCGCCAACGGCCGCGCCGGCGCACTGTCCGAGCGCAGCAGCAGCCGACCCTGCGCGTCCCAGACCTGGAAGGCCAGCTTGTTCTCGTAGGCATGGCCGTCGTTGAACGCCAGCGCTTCGCCCACGCCGTGCGCCTGTCCGTGCCAGCCGCGCAGCACGATCGGCTCGCCCGGAAACGCGTTCAGTTCGCTGAGCGGCTCGTCGACCAGGCTGACCAGCACGCGGGTGGACTGCACCAGGCGGGCATCGAACATCTCGCCGGCTTCCTGCAGCCCGGCCCGGTAACTGAGCAGGCCCGCCGCCGCCATCACCACGGCCAGCGTGCCCAGCAACAGCCACAGCAGGGTGGCGCGCATCGATCTCATGGGGCATCCCCGACGGCATCGCCCAGGGCATAGCCCAGTCCGCGCACGGTGCGGATGATGCCGGGCTCCAGCTTGCGGCGGAGCTGGTGGACATGGACATCGACGGCGTTGCTGGCCACGTCCGCATCCCAGCCGTACAGGTGCCGCTGGATCGCGTCGCGCGCCATCGGGCGACCGCGCTGCTCCATCAGCACGCGCAGCAGCGCGAACTCGCGGCGGGTCAGATCGAGCGGCCGCCCTTTCCAGCGGGCGGTGAGCGTGGCCGGATCCAGCCGCAGCGGGCCCGATTCCAGCGTGGGATTGGCGCGGCCGGCGCTGCGTCGGATCAGTGCACGCACGCGCGCCAGCAGTTCGGCGGTATCGAAGGGCTTGCCCAGATAATCGTCCGCGCCCACGTCCAGGCCGAGGGTGCGGTCGGCCGGGCGCTCGCGCGCGCTCAGCACGAGGACCGGCACGGCATCGCCGGCGGCGCGCAGCTGGCGGATCACCTCGATGCCGTCGATCCGGGGCAACCCCAGGTCCAGCACGACCAGGTCGAAACCGCCGCCTCGCAGGGCCAGCAGCCCGCTGGCCCCGTCCTGCACCCAGTCGACGGCGAAGGCGCCACGCCGCAGCGCGGTACGGATGCCTTCGCCCAGCGACAGATCGTCTTCCACCAGCAGGATGCGCATGCAGCCAGTCTGGTGGCCGTCACCTCAGTGCGCAAGGTGCGCCGTCACGTCCTTCAGCTTGGCCTGCGCCTCCTGGCGACGGCCTGCATCGGCCACCTCGCGGCCGGGGCGCGCGGGGGCCGCCAGCGCCTTCTGGAAGGCCGTGCGGGCACCGGCCCAGTCCTTCTGGTCGCGCAGGAAATCCGCGTAGAAGTAGTTGGCGTCGATGCCGTCCGGATCGATGGCCAGTCCCTTGCGCAGCATCGTGCGCGCGGCCGCATCGTCGCCGAACCCCAGCGGCCAGCCGGGCACCTGGTAATACAGGGCACCCAGGCTGGTGTAGGCGGCACCGTCCAGCGCGCCCGCATCGAGCTTGATGGCCGCCTCGAAATCCGCGCGCGCCCGCTTCACCAGGCCCAGCGCGCCCATGCCGCCCTTCTCGCCGGCCAGGCTGGACAGCACGATGCCCTCCCAGATCAGCGCCGCGGCATCGCGCGGAGTGGCCTGGCGGATCTTCTCGGACTGGTGCAGCAGTTCTTCGAACGCCGCTTCCCGCTGCGGCTTGGGCAGCTGGTAGTTGATCTGCGCCCAGCGGTCGCGCACCTGGTTGACGCTGCCCGTCGCCGGCTCGCCGGCCACGGCGATGCCGACCAGCAGCGCCGTGGACATCAGGATGAGGAAGAACATGGATTTACCGTGGGTGCGCTTCATGGGGAACGTGCTCCGTCGTGGACAGGGGTGACCATCGCGCATGCTTGCGGACGGCGGGAAGGCGGGACCGCAGGCTGCGGTCGACAAGGCCCGGCAGCAGGCCGTTGAGGCGGGCGAACAGCTTCTCCGGCCAGCCGATCTGCATGCGTGCGGTGCCGCGTTCGATGGCGCGGACCAGCTGGCGTGCCACATCGGCGGGCGCATCGCTTGCGGTCTTCAGTTCGGCGTTCAGGGCGTCGACGGCCGGCGTGTTGAAGGGCGTGCGCGTGGCGCGTGGCGACAGGTACTGGAAGCGCAGCGGCGTGTCGGCGTACTCCCGTGCCAGGGCTTCGGTCAGTCCGCGCAGGCCGGACTTGCTGGCGCTGTAGGCGGCGAAGCCGGGAAACGCCAGGCTGCCGAAGGTCGAGCCGACCACGACGACCGACGCCGGCGCGTGCGTGCCCAGCACCGGCAGCAGCGCGTGCACCAGCAGCATGGGCGCCACCAGGTTGGTCTGCACCAGCCGGGCCATGTCCTCGGGGGACTGGTCGGCGAACAGGCCGAACGCGCCCTGGGCGTGCGCCAGCACCAGCACCGAGGGCGTGGGCTTGGCCGCGGCCGCGGCGCGCACCACCTGCGCGCGTCCCTCGTCGGTGGCGACATCCGCCGCCACCCACGACAGGGCACCCGCGGGCAGGTGCTGGGCGAGCCGGCGCAACCTGCCTTCGTTGCGGCCCACCGCCAGCACGCGCGCGCCCGCGGCGATCAGGGCCGCGCACAGCGGCTCGCCGATGCCGCCGCTGGCGCCGGTCACCATCACCGTCCTGCCGGCCAGTTCCATCATGCCGCCTCCGCCAGGCGGGCACCGCCGTCGCGCAGCGTGCGGAAGATGTCGCCGTACAACACGTAGAAGCGGCGCGCCGCGTGCACGATGGCGGCTTTGTCGTCCTCATCGTCGATGCGATCCATCAGGCGCTTGAAGAAGCCCACATGCTCGATGTCCAGGTCGCCGTGCGAGAGCAGATAACTGAAGGCGTTGCGGGGAAGGTCCAGCGAGGTCTGCAGCGTGTTGGCGGCGCGCGTGGCGAGCGCGACGCTGGTGCCTTCCAGCACCAGCACCATGCCGAAGAAGCCGACCGGATTGCCGCGCTGGATGGTGTCGTAGGCGTAGCTGACCATCAGTTCGGTGGCGAGCGAAGGGGAAGACGCCTCCGCGGCGGCCCGGTCCTCGCCGCAGGCGGCGATGTCGTCCAGCACCCATTCGTGGTGCCCCATTTCCTCTTCGATGTACTCGCCCACCGCCGTGCGCAGCCACTCCAGCCGGGCCGGCAGCCGCGCCCCGCAGGCCATCAGCAGCGGCACGGTATGGCGGACGTGGTGGAAGGCCTGATTGAGGAAAGCCACGTAGTCCTCGCGCGCGATCCGGCCCGCCAGCGCGGACTGGATGATCGGGACGGACAGCAGGCCGTTGCGTTCGTGCGCGGTCTGCGCGACCAGCTCATCATGGAAACTCATGCGGCAACTCCGGAGGGGGATACGTTCGGGGGGCGGCGGTAGCAGGCGTCGACCTCGGCCTGGTAGCGGCCGAGGATCGCTTCGCGGCGCGGGCGACCGTTGGCGGTCATCAGGCCCGCCTCGGCGGTAAAGGGGGCGGCGGCACGCACGAAGCGGGCGACGCGTGCGTAATCGGGGAGGCCCGCGTTGATGTCGGCCAACGCACGCGCGAGACGCGCGTCGTCGATGTCGGCACGTCGCGGCACCAGCACCGCGACGTTGTCCGCCTGGGCCTCGCCCCAGACCACGGCCTGGGCGATGGCGGGATGCGCCAGCAGTTCGCTTTCGACCCACTCCGGCGACACGTTGCGGCCGAACGCGGTGATGAAGACGTTCTTGCGGCGGCCGGTGATGTGCACGTAACCCTCGTCGTCCTGGTAGCCGAGGTCACCGGTGCGGACAGGACCGTCCGGCAGCCGCTCACCGCCGAGATAGGCGAGTGCACGCGCGCCTTCGACCTGGATCTCGCCCTCCACGATCGAGATGCGGGCGTGCGGCAGCGGACGGCCGACGCTGCCATCGCGCGTGGCCTCCGGGCGGTTGAGGCACACCACGGAGCCGCATTCGGTCAGACCATAGCCTTCGAACACGGGCAGCCCGAGCGCGCGAGCGCGCTGCAGCAGGCCCGGCCCCACGCGCCCGCCACCGACGGCGATGTAGCGCAGCGATGCGGGGAGCGGCGCGCCCTGCTCGGCCGCCATCACCAGCGCCAGCAACAGCTGCGGCACCAGGATCACGCTCTCCGGCTGGTAACGGTGAAGGCAACGCAGCAGCGTGGGCACGTCCAGGCCGGTGGCGCCGGTGTAGCCGATCTCCGACAGCGATGGCAGCGCGATTTCCGCATCCGCCAGCAGCGTCGCGTACAGGCCCGCCACGTTCTCCAGCAGCGTCGCCAGCGGCATCAGGCACAGGTGCCGACGCGGCGCCACGGCCGACGCGGCGTCGACCAGCGAGCCTGCGACAGTGAACAGGGTCTCCGCGTCCAGGCATACGCCGCGCGGACGTCCCGTGGTGCCGGACGTATAGGTGATGCAGGCCGTCCGATGCGGCAGTGCCGGTCCCGGCGTGTCGTGCGCCGGGGTGCGCCAGTACGCCAGCCGCTCGCCGTCGAGGAACCCGCTGAGCGCTTCCACGCCTGGCGGCATGGCGTCCTCGCGCGCCGTCACCACGCACTGCGCGCCGCTGCTCGCCAGCGCATGCCGCACCTGCGCCTCGGAGAAGAACACCGGCAGCGGCACATGCACGCCCCCGATCTCGCGCAGGGCCAGGTCCAGCACGAACCAGCCGGATCCATTGTCCAGGCGGCTGGCGACGCGGCGGATGCCGGTCCTGGCCAGCCACGCCACCAGCACGTCGATCCGTGCCGCCAGTGCGGCATCGTCCAGTGTGCCCTCGGCGCTGATGACGCGCGGCGCATTCAGCCGTGTCCCGCGCAGCACGACATCCATCGGCCGCGTCATGGCGCACCCGCCAGGCAGGCATCCGGCGCGGTGCAGGCCGCCGGCCGCTCCACGCCGCGCAGATAGGCGACACCCTCGGCCAGGTTGCCGCAGATGAGCCTGGGACGCGCGTCGTAATAGCGCCCCCAGTCCGCACCGGCATCGCCCAGGCGCTCGGCGCGCGCTTCGGCCAGCTCCAGCATAGGCAGGCGCAGCCGCTCGAAGGCGTTGCGCAGCTGCTGCGTGGCGACCAGCAATACCCAGTCCATGCCGGCCGCCTGCAGGGTCAGCGCCAGCTGCAGGATCAGTTCGCGTGCGATCCCGGGCGAGGTGGCCGCGAAATTCCCCACCTCCACCACGCGGCGGCGGTCCACGTGCGCGATGCCCCGCCGCGTCATGGCGTGTTCCACCGGTCCGTCCAGATAGTGCTCGACGAACAGCGGCCCCTCCGCGCCCGCGCGGATGCCCACGGCGGCGGCCAGGCGGTCGTCGCTGTCCCGGTAAGCGATCAGGTGGGGGAAGAAGTGCCGCAGGACCGCGCCGTAGCGGTCCCGATAGACGTCGGCGATGAAGGCTTCCACGGCCTCGCGGCCGGGGTCGTCGCGCTCGACCAGCTGGACGCTGACGAAGCGTCCGGGAAGGGGCGCCAGGGCGATGTGGGGACGGATCCAGTGCATGGCGGGCATGCTGGAAGCGCCGGATTAAGGCTCGATTAGGTGCGAGTTAAGCGCTCATTAGATTCTCGGCACGAATTCGTGAGAATGGGCACCGCATCACCGTGCAGCTAAATTCCTTCTGAACGTCGCAGCGCCAGACCTCACCAGAACAGCGCATACAGCGCGGTCAGGATCGCCAGCACGGCGACGGCGCCGATGTTGAACGCGCCGCCCGTGCGGTAGTCGACATCGCGGGTCTGGATGATGTCCTTCTCCGGCGCATGCGGCGTGGCCAGCGATACGACGACGGCCAGCGCCAGCGCCAGCAGGAACACCAGGCCGACGCGGTCGATGAACGGCAGCGCCGGCCACGCCAGCTTCAGCACGATGGACAGCGCGAACGACCCGATCGCCGCCGCCAGCGCGCCGGCCTCGTTGGCGCGCTTCCAGAACAGGCCCAGCACGAAGATCACCACGATGCCCGGGGTGAAGAAGCCGGTGTATTCCTGGATGTACTGGAAGGCCTGGTCGAAGCTGCCGAGTAGCGGTTTGGCCGCAAGGATGCCGAGGACGACGGTCACCACCGCGGCGATGCGGCCCACGCGCACGAGCTGCGCCTCGCTGTGCTGGCGCTTGCCCTTGGCGTAGAAATCCAGGGTGAAGATCGTCGCCACCGAGTTGATCTTCGATGCCAGTGACGCGACGATCGCCGCCACCAGCGCGGCGAACACCAGGCCCAGGATGCCGGTGGGCAGCAGCCGCATCATCGTCGGATAGGCCTGGTCGGGCTTGTCCAGCCCCGGCGCCAGCATCACCGCGGCGATACCGGGCAGCACCACGATCACCGGCATCAGCAGCTTGAGGAAGGCGGCGAACAGCACGCCCTTCTGCGCCTCGCCGATGTCCTTCGCGGCGAGCGCGCGCTGGATGATGTACTGGTTGAAGCCCCAGTAGCTGATGTTCATGATCCACATGCCGCCGATCAGCACGCTGAGGCCCGGGAGGTCCTTGTAGAAGGGATTGTCCTTGTCGAGGATCATCTCGAAGTGGCCGGGCTGCGCTTCCCACAAGCGATGGAAGCCGGCGACGACACCGGCGCCCTCGCCCAGTTCGTTGAGCGTGAGGCCCGCGACCAGCAGGCCGCCCAGCACCAGCAACGAAACCTGCACGATGTCGGTCAGCGCGACCGCCTTCAACCCGCCATAGAGCTGGTACAGCAGCGCGAACACGCCGATCAGCACCACCGCCAGCATCTGGTCCATGCCGGTGACCTGGGACACCGCGATGGCGCCCAGCCACAGGATGGAGGTGACGTTGACGAACACGTACAGCCCCAGCCAGAACACGGCCATCAACGTGCGGATGCGCGTGCCGTACCGCTGCTCGAGGAACTGCGGCATCGTGTAGATGCCGTTGCGCAGGAACACCGGCAGGAACCACTTGCCGACGATCAGCAGCGTGGCCGCCGCCATCCACTCGTACGACGCGATGGCCAGGCCGATGGCGTAGCCGGAGCCGGACATGCCGATGATCTGTTCGGCCGAGATGTTGGCCGCGATCAGCGACGCGCCGATGGCCCACCACGGCAGCGACTTGCCAGCGAGGAAGTAGTCCTTCGCGTCCTTGGTGTGCCCGGCCTTCTCGCGCGACACCCATTGCGCCAGCACGAAGATGCCGGCCAGGTAGGCCAGCACGATGGCGATATCCATTGTCCCCAGACCCACGGCCCCACTCCTGCGGTTGGATCGACCCACGCGCATCCCTTGCGCGGATCGGGATGCGAACCGCACGAGGCGGATCGCGATGACGGGAGATCATGCGCTGGCGTTCCCTGCCCTCGCACGCCGGCGGTGGCATGGCCCACCGCCCGCGTCTTGCCTTGTTACCTGACCGGGCAGGCGACCGTGGCTTCGGCTTCGTTCAACGCACCCAGGGCGATACGCGACACGGAGATCCGCAGCGCCGCGCCACTTTCCAGCACCGGCACCTGCACCAGCTTCGCCACATCGGCGCCGGCGGTCGCGAAGCACTTCAATGGAACGCCGACCACCTTCCATTCGCCCTGCGGGATCGCCTCCAGCGTCTTGCGCAGGTCGATGCGGCCACCGCAATCGTCACCGCAGCCCAGGCCCAGCCATACCGGGGCGCTTACCGCACTCTCGCGGCGCACGGTCAGCTGCAACTGCACATCGCCATTGCTTTCGCGGGCCATGTCGAGCGGCGTCCCGGACACCACCAGCCATCTGGCCGGGGCGCTGCCCGACCAGGTCAGGCGGCGGGCATCCTCCTGTGCCCTGTGGTCGACGGCAGTCAGCGCGAGGCTGCCGTCCGCCAGCGCCACCGGTACCGTGGTGGCCGGCATGCCCGCCTGGCGGGCATTCGACAACTGCATCGCCAGGCCCAGCGCCGGTTTGCCCTTGTCGAAGTACACGCCACTGGCGGCCTGCTCACCCTCGATCCCCGAGTCCTCCGGCAAAGCGGCCAGGTCGCCCTTGTCGGCATAGGTCAGGCCATGGCCGAAGGCGAACAGCGGGTCGTAGCCCTCCTGCCCCACGTTGTTGGCGTACTGCACGGCGGTGCGCGGCCAGCTGAAACTCAGCTTGCCCTTGAAGTCGTGCTGCACGCCGCCGTCGGCCTTGCGCAGCAGCACATCGGCGATACCGGCGCCTTCGGAGCCCGGCAGCCAGGCCGCCACGAACGCATCGGCCGCGTTGATCTCGCGGTTCATCCACAGCGGGCGCCCGCTCAGGAACACCGCCACCACCGGAATGCCCTCGGCCTTCAGGCGCTTGATCAGCTGCAGGTCGCTGTCATCGCCGGGCTTGTAGAGCAGCGTCTGCAGGTCGCCCTGGAACTCCGCGTACGGGTTCTCGCCGAACACGACCACTGCCACGTCGGGCTTCTGCGTGTACTTGCCGTCGACCGCGAGGATCGCCTCGCCCCCCGCCGCCTTGGCCTGCTGGGCGATGCCCTCGTAGATCGTGTCGGCGTTCGGGAAGTCCTTGCGCGTGGTGCCGGTGCCCTGCCAGTTCAGCGTCCAGCCGCCTGCCTGCTTGCCGACATCGTTCGCGCCGTCGCCGGCCACCAGGATGCGCTGCTTCGGCGAAAGCGGCAGGACGCCGCCGGCGTTCTTCAGCAGTACCAGCGACTCGCGCACCGCCTGGCGCGCCACGGCGCGGTGCTCGGGGGCGCCGAGCAGGGCGAACTGCCCACCCACCGCGCGCGTCGACGGCTTGCCCGCCTCGAACAGGCCCAGACGGAACTTCACCCGCAGGATGCGGCGCACCGCATCGTCCAGCCGCGCCTGGCTGATCGTCCCGGCCTTCACCGCCGCCAGCGTGGTTTCGTAGAAACCCTTCCAGCTGTCCGACGCCATTGCCATGTCCAGGCCGGCGTTGATCGTGGCCGGGCAATCGGTGTTGGCGCAGCCCTTCACCTGGCCGTGGCCGTTCCAGTCGCCCACCACGAAACCGCCGAACTGCATGCGGCCCTTCAGCGCATCGGTCAGGTACGGCTTGTTGCCGTGCATCTTCTCGCCATTGACGCTGTTGAACGAGGCCATCACCGTCTGCGCGCCGGCCGCGATCGCCGGCGGATAGCCGGCACCATGGATGCGCACCAGGTCGGCTTCGCTGATCTTGGTATCGCCCTGGTCCTTGCCGTCCGTGGTGCCGCCATCGCCGAGGAAGTGCTTCACCGAGGCGATCACGTGGCGGCCGTCGAGGAAGCCCGGCGTGCCGACCTTGCCCTGCAGGCCCTCGACCATCGCGCCGGCATAGCTGGCCACGATCTCGGGCGATTCGGAATAGCCCTCGTACGAACGGCCCCAGCGGTCGTCCTGCGGCACCGCCACGGTGGGTGCGAACGCCCACTCCATGCCGGTAGCGCGCGTTTCCAGCGCGGTGATCTCGCCGATCCGGCGCAGCAGATCCGGATTGCGCGTCGCGCCCAGGCCGATGTTGTGCGGGAACAGCGTGGCACCGACGATGTTGCTCTGCCCGTGCACGGCATCGATGCCGAAGATGATCGGGATCGCCTTGCCCCCCTGCGAGGTGTCCATCGACGCCTCGTAGAAGGCATCGGCCAGCGCCAGCCACTCGGCGGGCGAGGCGTCGTAGCGGCCGCCGGGGTCTGAATTGCCGCCGGCGAGGATCGAACCGAGGCGGTACTTGCGCACGTCATCCGGCGTGATGCTGGCGATGTCGCCCTGCACCAGCTGGCCGACCTTCTCTTCCACGGTCATCGTGGCGATCAGGTCGGTGATGCGCTGCTCGAGCGCCGCGTCCTCGGCCAGCGGCCAGGCGACCTGCGGCCAGGGGTTGGCATCGGCGGCGGTCGCGGGTGCGGCCGCCTTGTCGTCGCCCTTGCAGGCGCCCAGCGCCAGCACCAGGGCGGCCAGCAACGCGCCGCCGCGCGTGTTCTTGGAGATGATCGTCTTCATCCTTCCATCTGCTCCAGTTCCTTGCCCTTGGTCTCGTGCACGTATTTCAGTACGAAGATGACCGAGATGATCGCCGATGCCAGGTAGATGCTGTAGGTCGCGGCCAGGCCGATGGCGGCCAGCAGGATCGGGAAGGTCACCGTGACGGCGAAGTTCGACGTCCACTGCGCCGCACCCGCCACCGCCAGCGCCGAGCCGCGGATCTGGTTGGGGAACATCTCGCCCAGCATGACCCACATCACCGGGCCCCAGGAGATATTGAAGAACACCACGTAGGCATTGGCCGCCACCAGCGCCAGCGTGCCCATGCCTTCGGGCAGCTGCAGGTGGCCATCGACCAGCGAGCCGCTGGCGAACGCCCAGACCACCAGCGCCAGCGACACCGCCATGCCGGCCGAGCCGATCCACAGCAGCGGCTTGCGGCCGATGCGGTCGATCAGCAGCACGGTGACGATGCAGGCGCCGATGCTGAGCCCGCCGGACAATACGTTGATGGCCAGCGCATCGTTCTCGGAGAAGCCCACGGCCTGCCACAGCACGGCGCCGTAGTAGAAGACCACGTTGATGCCGACCAGTTGCTGGAACGTCGCCAGACCGATGCCGACCCAGACGATGGGGCGGATCTTGCCGGTGGTCTTGTTCTTCAGGTCGGAGAGCTGCGGGCGGTGGTGGTCGGCCGACAGCGATGCGTCGATCTCGGCCAGCTTGGCCTGCGCCTCGGCACCCCCGAACAGGCGTGTCAGCACGCGCAGCGCTTCATCCTTGCGCCGCTTCACCACCAGGTAGCGCGGGCTTTCCGGAATGGTCAGCAGCAGCACCAGGAAGATCACCGAAGGCACCGCCTGCATCCAGAACATCCAGCGCCACGCGGCATGGCCGCCCCACAGCGCTTCGGTCGAGGCGCCCGCCTTGGCGGCCAGCAGGTAGTTGGACAGGAACGCTGCGGTCAGACCGCTGATGATCGCGATCTGCTGCACGGTGGCGAGACGGCCGCGGTAGCGTGCCGGCGCGACCTCGGCGATGTAGGCCGGCGAGATCACGCTGGCCGCGCCTACGGCGAAGCCGCCGATCACGCGCGCGATGACGAACACGACCGACGAGGTCGCCGCACCCGCACCGATCGCCGAGAGCAGGAACAGCACGGCCGAAATGATCAACACGTTGCGCCGGCCGAGGCTGTCCGCAAGCCGACCCGCCGTGAACGCGCCGATCGCGCACCCCAGCAGCATCGAGGCGACCTCGAAGCCGAGGCCCGCCTTGGTGGAACCGAACGCCTGCTGCAGGCCATCCACCGTCCCGTTGATCACGCCGCTGTCGAACCCGAACAGGAATCCGCCGATCGTCGCCACCACGCTGATCAGCACGATCAGCCTGGTGTTCTCGTCCCCCGTCATCGCCTGGCTCATGCTGCCGTCCCTCTGTTGATGGCTGTTGTCATGGAACGCATGCCCGTCGCGCTCAGCGCAGCAGGTACTGGTTGAGCAGGTTCTCGTAACGCTCCTGCTTGCCACTGATCTGCTTCGGCTCGCCCTGCCCGGCCGCCAGCGCGGCCAGATCGGCCAGGCCGAGCTTGCCGGCCTCGAAATCCTTGCCCTTGCCGCTGTCGAAGCTGGCGTAACGCTGCTTGCGCCACTGTTCCCATGGCGACTCGGTCAGCAGCGCGTGCGCGACTTCAAGACCACGTGCGAACGCGTCCATGCCGCCGATGTGGGCGATGAACAGGTCTTCCAGGTCGGTGGATTCGCGGCGCACCTTGGCATCGAAGTTCAGCCCGCCCTCCAGCCCGCCCTGGCGCAGCACCACCAGCATCGCCCCGATCGTGTCGTACAGGTCGGTGGGGAACTGGTCGGTATCCCAGCCGTTCTGCGCATTGCCCCGGTTGGCATCGATGCTGCCCAGCAGCCCGTGATCGGAGGCCACCTGCAGGTCGTGCTCGAAGGTGTGTCCCGACAGCGTGGCGTGGTTGGCCTCGATGTTGAGCTTGAAGTCCTTCTCCAGCCCATGCTCCTTCAGGAAGCCGGCCACGGTGGCGCTGTCGAAGTCGTACTGGTGCTTCATCGGCTCCATCGGCTTTGGCTCGATCAGGAAGTTGCCCTTCAGGCCGATGCTGCGGCCGTAGTCGCGCGCCATGGTCAGGAAGCGGGCGAAGTGGGCGAGCTCGCGCTTCATGTCGGTGTTGACCAGCGAGGCATAGCCCTCGCGGCCGCCCCAGAACACGTAGTGCTCACCCCCCAGTTCGACGGTGGCCTCCAGCGCCGCCTTCACCTGCACGGCGGCGCGCGCCACGACGGCGAAGTCCGGATTGGTCGAGGCGCCATTCATGTAGCGCGGATGCGAGAACAGGTTGGCCGTGCCCCACAGCAGCTTGATGCCGGTGGCGTCCTGGCGCGCCTTGGCCAGGCCCACCATGTGCTTGAGGTTCTTCTCGTACTGGCCGATGTCCTCGGCATCCGGAGCCAGGTCGATGTCGTGGAAGCACCAGTACGGCACGCCCAGCTTGGTGAAGAACTCGAACGCCGCATCGACCTTGGCTTCGGCCGTGGCCATGGGCGAGCCGGCCTCCCACGGGAAGTGGCGCGTGCCCGGACCGAACGGATCGTGGCCGGCGTTACAGAAGGTGTGCCAGTAGCAGACCGCGAAGCGCAGGTGCTCCTGCATGGTCTTGCCGCCGATGGTCTTGTTCGCGTCGTAGACCTTGAACGCCAGCGGGTTGTCCGAACCGCGGCCTTCGAAGGGAATGCGGCCGATGCCGGGGAAGTATTCCTGGGCGCCGATGAAGGGCTGGGTGCTCATGGTGCGGTGATCCTGTGGTTGTGCGTGATATGCGGGGGAAGGTCAGCCGCGCTGCAGCGGCGTGACGGCATCGAGGTGTTGGAGGAAGCGGGCGTAGGCGGCCGCATAGGCCGCCGCGCGGGTGGGATCGGGGGTGGTGGACAACGAGGGATCGACCGCGACGTGCGTGCGCGCGACCTCGGCGATGGACGCTTCACTGCCCTGCGTCTTGTCCAATGCCCACAGCGCCTGCAGGGCCGCACCGAAGGCGGCGCCTTCGGCTTGCACCGGCACATCGACCGGCAGGCCGAACACATCGGCCACCAGTTGCCGCCAGGCCGCGCTGTTGCTGCCTCCGCCGGTCAGCACGATGTGCTCGAAGCGCATGCCGGCGCGCACGAAGGCATCGAAGCCGTACTTCAGACTGTAGGTCGCCCCTTCCATCGCCGCGCGGTAGAGGTGCGCCGGGGTCATGTTGGTCGGGTCCAACCCGGCCAGCACGCCCTTGCCGCGCGGCAGGTCCGGCGTGCGCTCGCCGTTGAGGAAGGGCAGCATCACCAGGCCGTCCGCGCCGGGCGGGGTGGCATGCAGGTGGGCATCGCCTTCGCGCGTGCTGAAGCCGAAGGCCTTGGCGACCTGCTCGGTGGCCACGGTGCAGTTCATCGTGCAGATCAGCGGCAGCCAGCCGCCGGTGGAGGAACAGAACGCGGCCCAGGCACCGTCGGGATCGACGACCGGCACGTCCGAGTAGGCGAACAGCGTGCCCGAGGTGCCCAGGCTCATCGCCAGCCTGCCCTCCTCCACGCAGCCGGTGCCGATGGCCGCCATCATGTTGTCGCCGCCTCCGACGGCGATCTTCGCCGTCGCCGGCAGACCGAGCTGCATCGCCATGGCCGGCTCGATGTCGAACAGCGCGTCAGGTGCCGCGATCGGCGGCAGGCAGTCGGCCAGGTCGCGATCGGCATCCGTCGCGCGCAGCAGGTCCTTCGACCACGTGCGCGTACGCACATCCAGCCAGCCCGTGCCGGAGGCATCGCCCCACTCGCAGAAGCGCTGCCCGGTCAGCACGAAGTTGAGGTAGTCGTGCGGCAGCAGGATGGTCCCCAGCCGGGCGTAGGCCTCGGGACGGTGCGTCTTCGTCCACGGCAACTTGGAGGCGGTATAGCCGGCGAGGATGGGATTGCCGGCCAGCGCAATCGTCGCCGTCGAACCGCCCACGGCGTCCATGATCTGCGCGCACTGGGCCGTGGTGCTGGTGTCGCACCACAGCTTCGCCGGGGCCAGCACCTCACCATCGGCATCCACCGGCACGAAACCGTGCTGCTGGCCGGACACGGCCAGCGCCACGATGCGCGCGCGCACCGTCGGATCGATGCGGGAGAAGCAGGCCTGCATCGCGGCCACCCAGTCGGCGGCGTGTTGTTCGCGGCTGCCGTCGTCCCCGCTGATGAGGTCGAGCGGCGCGCTGGCGCTGGTCACGAGGGCGCGCGCGGCGGGGTCGTACACCACCACCTTCAGGCTCTGCGTCCCCACGTCGATTCCGGCGACGAGGCTCATGCTGTTTCCTTCTTCATGCGCGCACCAGCGCGCCGTTGTGCAGCCGCACGGTGGCCGAAGCCCCGGCGGCGAGTTCGATGTCGAGCGTCTGGTCCGCGTGGACCAACGCATAGCGGCCGCCCTTGTCCGAATGCAGCGTCGCGTGCGCCAGCCGTCCTGCCTTCCAGTTGACGTCCAGCCGCGCGGCATTGCGCACGCGCACGCCTTCGAGTTCGCCGTCGCGCCATGACGCCGGCAGCGCCGGCAACAGGAAGATCGATCCGCCCCAGCTCTGCACCAGCATCTCGACGATGCCGGCGGCGCCACCGAAGTTGCCGTCGATCTGGAACGGCGGGTGCGCATCGAACAGGTTCGGGTAGCTGCGCTGTGGCGACAGCAGCATGCGCAGGATCTTCAGGCTGTGCTCGCCATCCCACAGGCGCGCCCAGAAGTTCAGCCGCCACGCGATGCCCCAGCCGGTGGCCTCGTCGCCGCGGATCTCCAGCGTGCGTTGCGCGGCGCGCGCCAGCTCGGGCGTGTCGCGCAGGTTGATCTGCGCGCTCGGGTGCAGGCCGTAGAGATGCGAGATGTGGCGGTGGTGGAGTTCGGGCGCCTGCATGTCCCAATCCTGCTGCCATTCCTGCAGCTGCCCGGCCTTGCCGATCCGGTTGGGCGGCAGCTGCTCGCGCAGCATGGCAAGCCGAGCGGCGAAATCGGTATCCACGCCGAGCATGCGCGCCGCTTCGATGCACTGGCCGAACAGATCGCGCAGTATCTGCGCGTCCATCGTCGGGCCGGCGCAGATCGCCGCGCCGAACGGATGCTCGTTCTCCGGCGATAGCGACGGCACGGTGACCTTGTGGCCGGTCTGCGGATCGTCCTGCAGGGTGTCGACGAAGAACTGTGCGGCGCCCTTGAACAGCGGCCAGACCTGCTTCAGGTACTCCGGATCGCGTCCGTAGTCCCAGCGGTCCCACAGCGCCTGCAGCAGCCACGCGCCACCGGTCGGCCACAACGCCCAGCGCGCGCCATCCGGCGGCGTAGCGGCGCGCCACAGGTCGGTGTTGTTGTGGAGCATCCAGCCACCGGCGCCGTACATGTCACGCGCGACGCCGGCACCGGTCTGCGCCAGTTCCTCCAGCATGCGCTGCACCGGCTCGACGCACTCGCCCAGGCCGTTCTGCTCGGCCGGCCAGTAGTTCATCTCGGTATTGATGTTGACCGTGTACTTGCTCTCCCACGGCGGATCCATCAGGTCGTTCCAGATGCCCTGCAGGTTGGCGGGCTGGCTGCCGGGCCGCGAGCTGGAGATGAGCAGGTAGCGTCCGTAGGCGTGGTACAGCGCCACCAGCGCGGGATCGTCGCCCTGCGCGAAGGCCGCGATGCGCTCGTCGGTCGGCAGGTCCGCGGCGGCGGTGCGGCCCAGGTCAAGCCGCACGCGATGGAAGAGTCGGCGATGTTCGGCCAGATGGTCGGCCCGTACGGCGTCGAAGACCTTGTCCTTCACCCGTGCCAGCTGAGCGGCAGTGATCGCATCGGGATCGCCGCTGACGTCGTCGTAGGCCACATGGCTGGTCGCCGCGACGATGCGCAGTTCCAGCTCGCGCACGCCATCGAAGGCGATCTGGTCCTGCTCCACCCGCACCTGGCCCTCGCGGTGTGCGACCTGCACGCGGAAGGCGAAGCGCAGGCGGCCTTCGATGCCGTGCTTGCCGACGTTGCGGCCGCTGACGTGCCAGCCGCCGTCGACGATCCGCGTGGTCGTCGCATGTTCGTTGCCGGTGCGGATCCGGCCGATCATCGCCTCGCCGCCTTCGACGGAGTAGCGCACGACGATGCACTGGTCGACCGGCGAAACGAACACCTCGCGCCGGTGCACGCCGTTGCCGACACGGAAGGTGGTGCGCGCCACGGCGGCATCGAGATCCAGCGCGCGCCGGTAGTCCGCCACGCCGTACAGGCGGTCGAACTGCAGCCACAGGTTGCCCAGCGGCTGGTAGGCCATCTGTTTCACCGGCCGCGAGATCAGCGTCTCGTCGGCCAGCGCGGCCGCTTCCGCGTAACGGCCCGCGAAGATCAGCGCGCGTACCTGCGGCAGTCCCTCGCGCGCCTTCGGATTCACTGCCGAATACGGCCCGCCCGCGTACAGCGTGTCCTCGTTGAGCTGCAGGCGCTCGTGCGCCACGCCGCCGAAGACCATCGCACCGAGCCGGCCGTTGCCGACGGGCAGCGCCTCCACCCACACCCGCGCCGGCTGGCGGTACCAGAGCGTCATGTCGGCGCCCGACAGCGCGTCGCCGGCCCCGGCAGGCCCGGCACCGTGGGTGCTCGGGATCGCGACCGCGGCCAGTCCGGCCGCCGTCGCTTTCAGCAGGTCGCGTCGGTTGAACTCCATCGGCCCGTCAGCGCTTCTTCACCACCAGCGCCTTGCCGTCGTAGCGAACGGTGACGTCGCCCTGCGGTTCAAGCGTGCCGGTATCGGCGCGCGGACCGTCGATGAAGCGCACCCGCACTTCGCGCGACGCGACCATGCCGGGATAGCGGCCCACACGCGCACCGATGTGCAGTTCACCCGCCCTCTCTTTCCACGCCAGCGGGATGCGGCTGGACTCGCCACGCTCGTAGCCGTAGCTGCGGCCGTTGTCCTCGTACAGCGAGAACGTGCCGTCGGCGCCGGTGTAGACCTCGATCGTCAGCGGCGCATCGGGCTTCTCGTCCACGTACTGCTGGACCACCGTGCGCGGCACGATGGCGCCGGCGCGGACGAACAGCGGCATGCGCTGCAGCGGCGCGGCCGCTTCGATCGTCTGGCCGCCGTCGTAGCGCTTGCCGGTCTCGAAGTCGATCCAGCTCGTGCCCGCCGGCAGGTAGACCGGGCGCGTGGTCGCCTTGAACGCCGTCACCGGTGCGACCAGGAACGCCGGGCCGAACAGGTACTGGTCGGCGATGTCGCGCACCTTGGGGTCGGACGGGAAATCCATCGCCAGCGTGCGCAGCAGGGTGCCGTCCTGGTGCCAGGTGTCGCCGGCCAGCGTGTAGATGTAGGGCAGCAGCGTGTAACGCAGCTTCAGGTAGTGGACGAAGCTGTCGTAGTGCGGCGTGCCTTCCGGCGCGATCTCCCAGATCTCGCGGTACGGGAACTGGCCGTGCAGGCGGAAGATCGGCACGAAGGCGCCGTGCTGGAACCAGCGCAGGCTCAGTTCGCGCCATTCGGCCAGGTGCGCCGGATCCTTCGTCTCGTAGCGCTTCTCCGGCGAGAAGCCGCCGATGTCGAAGCTGACGTTGGGCGCGCCCGCCATCGAGGCGTTGACCAGGCCGGAGATCTGCTCGCGCAGGTCGTCCCAGCGCGGCACGATGTCGCCGCTCCAGAACGCCGCACCGGCGCGCTGCTGGCCCGCGAAGAACGCACGCGACAGGATGAAGACGCGCTTGTCGGGATCCTGCTCGCGCGAACCGCGGTAGACGCCTTCGGAGTGCACCAGCGGATACGAGTTGAAGAACTCCGTCGACGGGCCCAGCGCGGTCGGCGTGGTGCGCGCCTTGCGCTCGCCGATGTCGATATTGCTGTGCAGGTCGGGCTCGCTCGCGTCCAGCCACCAGGCATCAAAGCCTTTCGCGTTGAGCTTGCCGTTGACCTGGCGCCAGAAGATGTCCTGCGCTTCCTTCGAATACGGATCGTAGAAGGAGTTGAGGTAGCCCTTGCCGATCCAGTCCAGCTCGCCCACCTCGACATTGCGGTGGTACATGTGGCCGGCGGCGTCCAGCTCCTTGTAGTTCGCCGTGGTCGGATAGAACTTCGGCCACACCGAGATCATGATCTGCGCATGCTGGTCGTGGACGTGGTCGACCATGCCGTCCGGATCGGGGAAATTCTTCGCATCGAAATCATGCGAACCCCAGGCGTCTTCCGGCCAGTACGACCAGTCCAGCACGATGGCGTCGATCGGCAGCTTGCGCTTGCGGTACTCGTCCAGCGCGCCGGTCAGTTCGGCCTGGGTCTTGTAGCGCTCGCGGCTCTGCCAGAAACCGTACGACCACTTCGGCAGCAGCACGGCCTTGCCGGTCAGCGTGCGGTAGCCGGCCAGCACCTGGTCGGCGTCGTCGCCGGCCACCACGTAGTAGTCGATCGCCTGGGCGGCCTCGGACCAGATCGACAGGTCCTTCGCCTCGTCGGCCGGCAGCGGATCGCGATGCAACAGCGCGATGTAGGCCGGTTCGATGCGGTCCCACACCAGCTTCACCTTGTGGCGCTGGCCGGCCTTCATCTCCAGTGCGAACTCGTGGTGCCACGGGTTCCAGTTCTGGCGCCAGCGGTCGAGCACCAGCTTGCCGTCGATGTAGAGCTTGGCGTACTCGCTGTTGTACAGCGAGAAGGTATGCCGCCCGTCGCTGCGCGCGGCGATCTCGCCTTCCCACACCACGTCGCTGCGGCCACCCTCGGCCAGGTTCTTGCCCGCGGCCGGGAAGTTCACCAGGTCCTTGATGTACTGGTAGTTCACTTCGCTTTCGCGACGCTCGACCACCTGCCTGCCGTTGACGGTGTAGCGCGCGGTCAGCGCGCCCGGCCTGCCCTGGGCGTCGAACAGGTCCAGCGACGCGCCCAGCGGCTGCAGGCCGCGCGGATCGCCGTAGCGGGTGATCGCGTTGCTGTCCCACAGGATGCCGTAGTGGCGCGTGGAGACGAGATAGGGAATCGCCTTGTCGATGTTGTGCTGGAGCAGTTCGACATCGCGGCCCTTGAGGTTCATCCAGCCCTGCTGGTGCAGGCCGGTGCCGTAGAAGGCCTCGTCTTCCGTCGATTCGAAACGCTGGCGGATGGCGTAGTAGTCCTTGCCCTCTACCCTGGCCGGCGTGAAGGTGCGTGCGCGCTCGGCCAGCAGAGGCTTGCCGGCGGCATCGAAGAAGCTGACCCGGCCCGTGCGGTCATCGACCTTCGCCGAGATGCCCTGCGTGCTGACCGTCACCTGTCCGCCGGCTTCGCCCACCTTCACCGCCGGCGGGGCGCCGGTCTTCGCGCGCATCAAGCTGGGCGTGCGGGCGAAATCGCCGTCGGGATCGGCCATCACGCGCAGGATGCCCGGCGCGACCGCCTCGATCTTGACGTCGGCGGCGGCCGCATCGGCGGGACGCACGATAACACCGTGATCGATCTTCTCGACGACCTCCTGGCCTGCGGCGTTGGCGCCCGCTGCGGCCAGGGCCAGCAGCGGCACCGTCAACGTCTTCAAGTAACCCATCGCTTGCTCCTCGTTCGGGCGCGTGGGCACCCGGGTTCTGGGACCAGCATGCCGGCCCGCGGATCGATCAGTAGGTGGCCAGCTTCACCCGCAGCAACTGCGGGATGCCGGAGAAATTGAGGCCGTAGTCGGTCTGGTCGCCATTCCAGCGCCGCCGGAAGACCCACTTGCCATCGACGTAGGTGCCCTCGTCGACAAAGTCGTAGATCTGCCGTGCGGCCACGGCCGGATCGGCGGCGGTGATGTTGATGCGCGCGTGCGCGCCGGCGACCAGGAACTCGTCCGGCCCCAGCTGCACCACCAGCGCACGACCGATGGGCTCCGGATTGCCGGGCGGCTCGCCCTGGAACCAGAACTGCGGCACGCCGTAGGTCACCACCATGTTCCAGCGGTCGTCGATCTTCACTGTCTGCACGGCCTGGCCGGGCTGCTCGGCGGTACCGCGTACCTTGCCCTCGAAGCTGGCCTGCGCGATGACGCGCGCCGCCGGGCGTGCGATGGCGTAGTTCAGCGCGAACGGAGCGAGCGTTTCGGCGTCCACCCTCTTCGCGCCCAGCGGCCAGTTGGTGTAGTGCGAGAAGTCGATGCCAAACGGCGACCAGCCGATGGCCTGCTCGCCCAGGGCGGAGAAGAAGTAGCGCGCGTATTCCTCCCGGTTGCCGGTCTCGGCGACGAACAGCGGATTGTCGGGGCGCGCGTAGCGGTCCAGCACCGTGGTGTAGTGCGTGTACTCCGGCATGTAGATGTCGGGCGCCAGCAGGTCGATATGCGGCGCAGCGGCCTTGTACACATCCAGGACGTTGTCGGTGGGCCCGCCGCTGGCGTACTGCCCGGGCTGGCCGGGATTGAACGGTCCGCGCAGCGCGGCATTGATGTACATCGGCAGCGGATAGACCGCCTTGCCCGCTTCCGCGACCTGGTCGATGTAGCGGGCGATATGCCAGGCGTGGAAATACTCGTCCCCGTCGGCGCCGAACACCTCGCGCCATGTGCCCGGCGACTTGCCGAGCTTCTTCAGCAGGGCGTCCGGCACCGGTCCTTCGAATACCTTCTGCGCCAGCGGCGAGAAATCGCGCACGCTGCCGTAGGTGCCCGGTTCGTTCTGCGGCTGCACCATGATGACGGTGCGCTGCGGATCGGCGGCCTTGAGGTGCGTCATCAGGGCGACGAACGCCTTGCGGTCGGCGTCGAGCGTGGCCTGTGCGTGCGGCGACAGCGAATTGAGCGTGCGGCCGTCGGCGGTCACGACGCGCGGGAAGCGGGTGTTGTCCAGCTTGACCCAGTCCGGCGCGTAGTTCGGACTGTTGTTCTTCCAGGTAGCGAACCACAGCAGGATCAGGCGCACGTCCTTCTCGCGCGCCTGCTTCAGCAGCACATCGACGAAGGAGAAATCGAACGTGCCTTCCTTCGCTTCGACCTGCTCCCAGGCCACCGGCACCATCACCGTGTTCGGCTTGACCACGTCGATGGCGGGCCATACGTCGTCCAGCGCCTGCGGCCAGTTGCTGGAGTTGTTGACCTGCGCGCCGAGGACGAGGAACGGCGCACCGTCCACCATCAGCGCATGGCGCCCGTCCTTGCTGACGATCCGCGGGATCGGTGTGGCACCGGACGCATCGGCCGCGCCGTCGCCCTTCGTCGTGGCCGGCGCATCGCCTTTTCCGGAGCGTTGGCAGGCGGCCAGTCCGAGCAGCGCGACGAGTGAAAGCAGCAACAGGCGACGGGGCATCATCGAAGGCATTCCGGGGTCACCACGCATCGGTACGGAAAGGCGAGGCAGGCAAGCCCGCCGCATTGATCAGGTCGGCGTCGGCCGGGTTGTCGGACCACCCGTAGCGCACGGCGACCGGAATCGGCACCGAAGCGCTGTGGACGACCACCTTGTCGCCACTGATGGTGGCGGCAGCACGGTGGAACACCTGATCCTCGCCCGCGAGTTCGAAACCATGCAGTTCGCCACCGCCACCGCGCGCCGCCAAGGCGCCTCCGGCCTGGAAGCTGAGCAGCGCGATGCCATGTTCGACATGCATACCGGCGAACACCGGTCCGCGATGCTCGACGTTCTCGCCATACGCGACGTGCCGCGCTGCCAACGCAAGCCGCTTGCCGACATCCTGCTTGTTGAGGGGGTGGATGTCGGTCGGATTGCCGATGTCGATGGTCACCACCTGCGCGGTGGCCGGCAACGCCAGCGTGGCCGACTGCGATTCGCGAAGCACCGCCCACGGGCTCGTATCGCCCTGGTCGACGCCGGAAGAGAAGTTCGCCAGCTGCACCCACAGGAACGGCAGATCGGGCGCCTGCCACTGGCGACGCCACTGCTGGATCAGCGCCGGGAATTGTGTGCGGTACTTCAGCGCCTCCGCCACCGTGTTCGCATTCGATTCGCCCTGGTACCAGATCACGCCGCGGATCGCGTACGGCTGCAGCGGATGGATCATCCGGTTGTAGAGCAGCGTGGGGTGCTGGTTCTTGTCGTCGACCAGCGCCACGGTCACGCGCGACGGGCGGAACGACCAGTCCGCCAACGGACGGGCATTGCCGCCCGCTGGCTGTACGAAGACCTCCGCCGGCTCGCCGTGGATGCCGCCGCCGCCCCCGAAGTCCGACACGCGCACCGCCACCTGGTTCACGCCCGCGCGCAGCGCCGAGGCAGGCACGCGGTAGCGGCGCGGCTGGTTGTACTGCATGCGGGTCTCGCCGACCTGCACGCCGTTGACCCAGGTGATGTCGGAATCGTCGATGCGGCCCACGCCCAGCGTTGCGCCGGCGGCGGCTTCCTCGGCCGTCAACGTGAATGTCGCGCGATACCAGGCGACCCCGTCCAGGCCATTCCAGCCCGTTTTCTCCCACAGCGAAGGCACCGTGATCGGCACCCAATCGCGGGTATCGAGATCACGCTGCTCCCAACCGGTGTCGTCCGCCGGCCAGGAGGTCCAGCGTGCCAGATGGGCGTGTGTCTGCTGCAGGGCGCGCGTGTCGGCGTCGCGCAGCCGTTCCGCCTGCGCCCGCAACGTAGAGGCATCGACACCCTGCGAGGGTGCATCCATCCAGGCCTCGATCCGGCTGCCACCCCAGGTGCTGTCGATGATGCCGATCGGCACGCCGGTGACCTTGCGCAGTTCGCGGGCGAAGAAATGGGCGACGGCGGAGAACTTCGGCGCGGCCTGCGGCGAGGACGCCACCCATTCGCCGCCTTCGAGCTGTGCCTGCGGTTCGCCGGACCATGACTTCGGAATCTTGAAATGGCGGATCTGCGGATCGGTCGCGCGTGCGGCTTCGGCCTCGGGGTTCGCCGACTGCGCGATGGGCCATTCCATGTTCGACTGCCCGCTGGCCAGCCATACGTCGCCGACCAGCACGTCGCGCAGCACGCGCGGTTGCTTGCCATCGTCGATGCGCATCACATGCGGACCGCCCGCCGTCTGCGCAGGCAACGCCAGCGACCAGCGACCATCGGCGCCGGTGTGCGCCGTGGCGTCGCGGCCGGCGAAGCTCACCTGCACGCGCGCGCCGGGCGCGGCCTCGCCCCAGACGCGTACCGGCTGGTCGCGCTGCACGACCATGCCATCGGCAAAGATGCGGGGGAGTTCCACGGCCTGCGCCGCGGGGATCGCCAACAGGACCAGCACCAGGGTAGCCGCTCGTTTCATTTCGGATCTCCGTACCAGATGCCACGCCCTTCGGTGCCGAAGTAGACGCGGCCATGCAGGCGGGGATCGCCTGTCACATGGCGGATGATGCCGCCAAACCGCAACGCATCGGTGTCGATCCGTCGCCAGCGCCGGCCGGCATCGTCGGAGCGGAACAAGCCGCGCTGCCCCCGCACCTCGCCGAACACGAACAGCACGGGCGTGTCGCCTTCCTTCGCCGGCTTGCCCAGGCCCACGGACATGACGTTGTCCACCCCGGGCACGCGCTCCAGCTTGCCGGGCGCGAGGTGCAACAGGCCGCGCCACGACGCGGCGATCCAGGCTTCGCCCGTCTTCTCCGGGTGCGGCCGGACCTCGGCGCGATACCAGTCGCCGATTTCGCCGACCGGGGCGCGCACCTCCTGGAAGGCGACGCCACCGTTGCCGCTGACGTACAGCTTGCCGCTGATCGCATCGAAACCGTAGTAGATGCCTTCATCGACGCGATCGGCCTCCACCACCGCGGTCTTCGGCAGACCCTTCACCGGTTGCCAGCGCCCGCCCATGTCGGCGGTGATCCAGTGGTGCTCTCCATTGCGTGGACGCCAGATCGCGCGCTTGCCATCGGCCGCGAGCGTGATCTGCCCCGCGCCCTCGCCATCCGGCGGCTCGCTCGCGAACGCGGTCCAGGTCCGCCCGCCATCGTTCGACCATGCGCCGCGCACCGCGCCTTCCGGCCGGTTGTGGAAGTAGCCCGTGCGCACCATCACCTGCGGCGCACGGCCGGCGAAGGCCAGGCTTTCCGTGTTGGAGAAGCGCACGCCGGCAAAGCGCTGCTGCGAGACCTCCAGGTCGTCGTGGACGAAACCATCGACATCGCCGAGGCCGCTCACCAGGTGTGCGCCCTGCGGCGGACTGGCCAGCGCCAGCGGCACCGTTTCCTCGAACCCCGCCTGTTCGAAACGCCACGCCATCTCGGCGCCCGCATCGAAGGCCTTCGCATTGGTGGACGCCCACACGCCATAGCCGGTGACGAACAGCAGGCGATTGGCATCGAAGGGATCGATCTCGATGTCGGCCATCCAGTGCGGCTTGGCATCCTGCGTCCACGGTGCCGAGGCATGGTCGAAACCGGAACGCGGGAACAGCGCCGTCCAGGTGCGCCCGCCATCGAGACTGCGATAGATATCGTCGTGCGGCTGGTAGCGGCGGAACGTGCTGGCGATGATGACGTCCGGGTTGTCGGCCTGCACGGCGACCGCGCCCCAGCCGAAACCGGCATCGGCCTTCGAGCGGCGTACCGGCGTGATGTCTTCCCAGCGATCGCCGGCGGGGTCGAAGCGCCAGACGGCGCCATCGGCCATGTTGTTCGGCCCGGGCTCGTCGCCGTAGCTCAGCAACCAGCGGCCGCGGGCATCGCGCACCATGTGGCTGGGGCGCAGACCCACCGGCTGCCCGGGCACGGGGTGCCAGGTCGTGCCGCCGTCGCGCGAGCGATAGAGGCTGGTTTCGTTCGTCGACACGCCGGCATAGACCGTCTTCGTCGGCACGCCTCGCGCGCCATCGGCCGGATCGAATGCCACGAAGGCGATCCCGACCGGCCGCAGTTCGCGCCAGCCTCTCGCCCAGGCCGAACGATCCTTCGCGATGGCCGGAAAGCCCCGCACTTCGCGCCAGCTCGCCCCGGCGTCGTCGCTCCGCCACAGGCCGTCGGCACGCGTGCCGAACAGCAGCACGCGGCCGTCGTTCGGATCCACTGCCAGGCGCTCCCCGTTGCCGCGGCCCTGCTCGTTGCCGCCGAACTTGAACGGCAGCGGTGTCCGCTGGAACGTGGCGCCGCGATCGGACGAACGCAGGATCACGCCATCCTGCCCGCGCTCATGCAGATAGGTACCGACGGCAAGATAGAGGCGATCGGGATCGGAGGGGTCCAGCGCCAGACTCTCCACGCCGAAACGGCCGTTGTCCTCGTAACCCATCCAGTCCATCAGCGGCAGCCAGCGCTGCTCGCGCGGCTGCCAGCGGTACGCGCCGCCGATGTCGGTACGTGCGTACAGCAGGCCCTTCTCATGCGGATGGAACACCAGCCCACTGACGAAGCCCCCGCCTCCGATGGCCACATTGCGCCAGCGGTAGCCGGCCACGTCGTCCTTCGCCGCCGCGCCGGGCACCAGCAGGAAAACCAAGAGCGCGAGGGTCAGGCGGAGCGTGAGCACGGAATCTCCTGTCGGGGAACAGCGGTGCGCCGGCAGGAGCACACCTCGGGCGCCGCAGCAGGCAGGCGCCGGTCCATCGAAGGAACGGCCGGCATCACCGGCCGTTCCGCGGGCTGCATCAGAACGTGAAGCGGATGGTCGCGGCGTAGCGGCGGTCGTTGACGTACCACGACGTGGTGCGCTTGCCGGCGCCGTTCTGGTCCATCAGCGTGCGCTGCTCGGCGTTGTTGAGGTTGTTCATCTCCAGACCGATCTGCACGTTGTCGGAGAAGCGGTAGAAGATCGATCCGTCCAACTGACCGAAACTGTCGCTGTACACCGGCAGCTTCCAGGCGATGGACTCGCCGTCGAGATTGTTGTTGGTGCCGTTGTAGCCATTGGGGCCGATCGACAGCAGGTACTCGCTGCGCCAGTTGTACGCCAGCCGGATCTGCCAGGGACCCTTCTCGTAGAACGCGGCGACGTTGTAGGAGTTCTTGGACAGGCCATCCGCCGGCAGATCGTCGAACAGCGATCCGTCGGTATCCACCGGCACCGCGTTGGAGGCGTTCGGAATCCTGGTGGAGCTGTCGATGTAGGTGTAGTTGGCCGACATGCCCAGGCCATCGAACGGCGCGGGCAGGAAATCGAAGAACTGGTTCCAGCCGATCTCCGCGCCCTGGATCTTCGCCGTGCCCACGTTCACCAGGCGCGAGACCAGGTAGTCGTACTGGTTGCCGTCGACGCCGGGATAGGGGACCAGCTCGGTCTGCTGGCGGAAATAGTCCTTGATGTCCTTGTAGAAGAAGTTCACCCAGGCCATGCCGCCCTTGTCCGGCGCGAAGTACCACTCCAGCGACAGGTCGAACTGGTTGGCCTTCATCGGCGTCAGGTACGGGTTGTCGGTGGAACTGCCCGTCAGGTCGAGCTGGTCGGGCCCGAGGGTCTGCCCGGGCACCGTGGTCACGCCGTCGCGGACGGCGACGCTGAGCACCTGGTAGGCCTGCATGTCGCTGAAGGCGGGGCGCGCGATGGCCTTGGACGCGGCGAAGCGGACGATCCAGTTTTCCGCCGGTTCCCACTTCACGTTCGCGCTGGGCAGCACGTCGGTGTACGAGTTCTCCGCGGAGATCGGCTCGGACTGGCCGCTGCCGAGGTAAGGCGCGAACGCATTGTTCGGGTACACCAGGTAGCCCTTGGCGCTGTTTTCGGTGCGCACCACGCGCACGCCGACATTGCCGTCGATGCGCGCCTGGTCCATCGCGAAGTTCAGCATCGCGTAGGCGGCGTAGGTCTTCTCGTTCTGTACGTTGCCCCACTGCGGATCGGCCAGGTTGCGCGGGGTGATCTGGCCGTAGCAGCAGCTGTAGTACGGGATCGCCGCACCGTGGATGTCGAGGTAGCTGTTCGGGAAGCCCAGCGCGGTGGCCAGCACCGGCGAATAGAACGAGCCCGGCGTCGACGCGCCTCCACGATAGAAGTTGTCGAACGTGATGAGGTTGGTCAGGCCGGAATTGACCGTGCCGTTGAGGTCCAGCCCCGGCAGCGCGCCGCCCGGCAATGCCCATCCCTGCATCCACGGCTGGAACACCGGCTGCCAGTCGTAGCCGGTGTCGATGCTGTGCGCATCGCGGTCGGTGACGCGCACGCCGAACTTCACCGAATCGACGAAACCGCCGTCGAACCTGTGCTTCAGGTCCGCGCGCCAGGCGACCTCGTCGGCCGTGTTGTCGTCCTGGTGGTCCATCGTGAACCCCCAGTAGTAGTTCGCGGGGTTGGCGGTGAACTGGTTGTCCACGCCGATGCGCGGCACGCCATGGCCCAGGTCGACGTCGATGTACGGCACGTTGAGGCCCAGCGACACGGTGGAGTCCAGCGCCTCGGTGTTCGCCTTGATGTACTGCAGGTCGGTGGAGAACTCGGTACGTTCGCTGAAAAGCCACTTCAGGCCGAACGAGTAGTCGGTGGTGTCGGACTTGCGGTGCGAGGCGCGGATGTCCGTGCCCATCGGGATGTCGCCGTTCGAACGCAGGCGGCCGGAAACGAAGACGTTGCCGTCGAATTCGTACGGCTCACTGGCATCGACGCGCACCTGCATCGGGTCGTTGGACACGAAGATCGCGTCTTCGTACCACAGCTCGTCGTACCTGCTCTGGAAGGCGGTGGCGAACAGTTCCAGGTTGTCGTTCGGGCGCCACTGAAGGGCGACGTAGGCACCCTGGCGTTCGCGTTCGTACTCCAGCGTGCGCCAGTCGGCGCCGCGCGGCAGCCACAGGTTCTCGTTGGTGCCATCGTTGTCGAGGTCGGAGTTGGCCGTCTCGAAGAACGGCCGCACGAACATGCCATCGGTACGGGTGGCCAGTTCGGAATGGGCCAGGTTCACCAGGATGCCGAACTCGCCTGCGTCGGTGTCCCAGCGGTTGCTGAAGAGCACGGAGCCCGCGGGCTTCACCTGGTCGGCAAAGTCGCCCCTGTTGGCGCTGAAGGACATGCCGAAGCGGCTGCCGTCGATGTCGAACGGCATGAAGGTGCGCAGGTCGACGCTGCCGCCCAGGCCGCCTTCGATCATGTCGGCCTTCTGGTTCTTGTATACGTCCACGCCGGCCATCAGCTCGGCGGGCACGTCCTGGAAACTCAGCGCGCGGCCGCCCGATGCGGAGAAGCTGTCGCGGCCGTTCAACTCGGAGCGCACCTGGGTCAGGCCGCGCACCTGCACGCCGCCGCCTTCGGCGGAGAAATGTTCCGGATCGCCGACCGTCAGGAAGCGGTCGATGGTCACGCCGGGAATGCGCGACAGCGTTTCCGTCACGCTGCGGTCGGGCAAGGCGCCGATGTCGAGCGCGGTGACCGAGTCGACGAAGGTGTCGGCGTCGCGCTTGATGTCCTGCGCGCGGTAGACGGAGCCGCGGATGCCGGTGACGACGACGGCATCGAGTTCGGTGGGCGTATCGCCTTCTTTCGCCTCGGTCGTGGCCTCCTGCGCGAACGCAGGCGCCGACAGCAACAGCGCGATGCCGAGGGCAAGGACGGTGGGCTGCAGGTGGCGGCCGGCGGAACGGCCCGCACGGGGACCAGCCGCGATGCGGCGCTGACGCGTTGACATGGATGTTCCCTCCCAGGACACATGGCAAACGATGGAGTTGTGGTCCTGCCCGGACGTCTTCGCGCCCCGTGGCCGGATGAAGCGATGGCGGCTGCGGCCCCCGGCCGCGGTCGTCGATGGTTCTGTCTTTCCCGTGGAGCGCTGCGGCAACCGGAGCCTTGCGACCGGTGCCTGGCGCTTACCTGGCGGCCGTGGGACCGCCTTCCTGTGACTGCGCCGGGAGCATAGGCGGGGCTGACATGCCGTACCAATGAAATATTGATCACCAGCTATATCGAACCCGAATAGGTCTTCAGACGCCGCCGCCGCCGCCCTCGTTCGCGGGCGGCACCGTGCCCGTCTGGGAGGGTTCCAGGTCGGTATAGAGGCGGCGGGCCGTACTGCGGAGGGCGTCCAGCACGCGCTCGGCACCCGGGGACAGCAGCTGATCACGCCGGCGGATGATGCCGAAGAACTCCATGCGCACGCCCAGCTCGATCGGCAACACGCACATCTGCCCGGTCTGCAGGTACGGGCCGACCGACTCGGCCGGCAGCGCGGTCAGCAGGTCGCTGTGCCGCAGCAGGTGGATGATCACCGGCAGCGACGCGGTTTCCACGATGTTCTGCGGCGGCGGCTGGCCGTGTTCGAGGAATACCGCATCCAGGCGCGACCGCAGCACGCTGGCGGCCGGCGGCATGATCCAGCCGTAGTCGGCCAGGTCGGCGTGGGTGATGCGCGGGCGCCGGGTCAGCGGATGGCCCGCACGCACGATGACGGCGTGCGGCTCGTCGGCCAGCGGCTCGAAATCCAGCTCGCCCGCGCCTTCGGGGCCCATGATGCGACCGACCACGATGTCGAGCTGGCCGTCCAGCAGCTTTGCCACCAGCGGGCGGCTGTAGTCCATCTCGACCTTGATCAGGATGTCCGGGAAATCGCGCTTCACCGCCGCGATGGCCTGCGGCACCAAGGTGGTACCGGGGTTCACCACGGTGCCGATGGCGGCCTGGCCCATGCGCCCGCTGCGGAGCGCGGCGATCTCGTCGTGGGCGCGGCCGATCTCCGACAGCGCGGAGCGGGCGCGCCGGATCAGGACCTGGCCGTACCAGGTGGGCTCCACGCCACGGGCGTGACGCTCGAACAGCGGCACGCCGAGCAGGCTTTCCATCTCCGCCAGCAGCTTGGAGGCGGCGGGCTGGGTCATGTTGGCGGCCTCGGCCGCGCGCAGGACCGAGCGCTGTTCGTACAGGTGCAGCAACAGGGACAGGTGGCGGGTCTTCAGGCGCGTGGCGCCGAACCAGCCGGTGGTGGGGTGGACCATGGTCGCCTCCGGGACACGAGCTATTCGTGTGCGGAATAGCCTATGACAAAAATTTCATTTGTCGTACATAGATGCCCACGCGAGGCTATGCCACGCTTCAAGCGCGGGTCGGCGGCCAGGCCTGACCGCCCGCGAGGGGAGGCCCCGGGGACGGCCGGCACAGGTCCGCCACGGGACAGCCCCGCATCCGATCACCGCCGGGAGGAGGGCCCCATGGCGACACCGCAGTCCGACGGCACGTCGCGTGCCGGCGCCATCGCCGCGTCCACGCCCCACGGAATCCGTCTGCCATGAGCGGCCGCCTGTCCGGCAAGGTCGCGCTGGTCACCGGTGCCGCCAGCGGCATCGGCGCCGCGACGGCGCAATTGTTCGCGCGCGAAGGCGCCACGGTGGTCGGCCTCGACAAGCAACCCGCGTCCACCGCCGATGACGGCGTACGGCACCGCATCGCCGACATCACCGACACCGGCGCCGTCGACGCCGCCGTGCAGGCGGCGCTCGCCGCGCATGGCCGCATCGATGTGCTGGTCAACAACGCCGGCGCGGACGTGTTCTCCGATCCGCTCACCCTGTCCGACGAGGATTGGGAGCGCTGCCTGTCGCTCAACCTCAAGGGCGCATGGAATGTGTGCCGCGCGGTACTGCCGTCGATGCAGGCGCAGGGCGCGGGCAGCATCGTCAACATCGCCTCGGTGCACGGGCACAGGATCATCGCCGGCTGCTTTCCGTATCCGGTGGCCAAGCATGGGCTGATCGGGCTGACCCGTGCGCTCGGCATCGAATACGCCGCACGCGGCATCCGGGTGAACTCGATCTCGCCGGGCCTGATCCTGGTGCCGCGCATCGAGGCCTGGTTCGCCCGCGAACCGGGCATGCGCGAACGCCAGACCGAGCTGCTGCCGCCCAAGCGCATCGGCATGCCGGAAGAAGTCGCCTACACCGCGCTGTTTCTCGCCAGCGACGAAGCACGCTTCATCAACGCCACCGACATCGCCATCGACGGTGGTCGCTCGCAGGTCTACCACGACTGATCCGCATGGACGCCCTTCCCCTTCCCCTTCCCTTCGCCCTGCCGCTGATCGCGATCCTGCGCGGCATCACGCCCGCGGACGCGGCCGCGCACGTGGGCGCGCTGGTGGAAGAGGGCTACGACGCGATCGAGATACCGACCAACTCGCCGGACTGGACGCGCAGCGTGCGCATCGCCGCGGAGGCGTTTGGCGGGAGGGCGCTGATCGGCGCCGGCACCGTGCTGACGACGGCCGACGTCGACATGCTGGTTGCTGCCGGCGGACGCCTGGTGGTCACGCCGAACACGCGCCCGCCGGTGATCCGGCACGCGGTGGCGCGCGGCCTGCAGGTCGCCGCCGGCGTCGCCACCGCGAGCGAGGCCTTCGACGCGCTCGACGCCGGCGCGCAGATGCTCAAGCTGTTCCCCGCATCCGTCTACGGACCGGCCATGGTGCGCGCCCTGCGCAGCGTGCTGCCGCCGGTTCCCCTCTTCGCCGTCGGTGGCGTCACGCCCGACACCCTCTCCGGCTACCTCTCAGCCGGCGGTCAGGGCGCCGGCATCGGCGGCGAACTTTACACGCCCGGCCAGTCGGTCCAGCGCACGCGCGAGCACGCGCGGCGCTTCCGCCAGGCCTACCTGGACCACGCTGCATGAAGATCGTCCGCGTCAGCACCTTCCACGCCGCACCGCGCTGGCTCTTCCTCAAGGTGGAGACCGACGAGGGCGTGACCGGCTGGGGCGAGCCCGTCATCGAAGGGCGCGCCAGCACCGTGGAAGCGGCGGTACACGAACTGGCGGACTACCTGATCGGCCAGGACCCCGCGCGCATCAACGACCTGTGGCAGGTGCTGTATCGCGGCGGCTTCTACCGCGGCGGCGCCATCCTGATGAGCGCGATCGCCGGCATCGACCAGGCGCTGTGGGACATCAAGGGCAAGGCGCTGGGCGTGCCCGTCTACCAGCTGCTCGGCGGGCGCGTGCGCGACCGCATGAAGACCTACCGCTGGGTCGGTGGCGACCGCCCCGCCGACATCGTCGCGCAGATGCAGCGCTCCCAGGCGCAGGGCTTCGACACGTTCAAGTTCAACGGCACCGAGGAACTGAAGCTGATCGACAGCCCGCGCGCGATCGATGCCGCGGTGGCCAAGGTCGCAGCGATCCGCGAAGCGATGGGCGACCGCGTCGATTTCGGCGTCGATTTCCACGGCCGCGTCAGTGCACCGATGGCGCGCGTGCTGCTGCGCGAACTGGCACCGTTCAGGCCACTGTTCGTCGAAGAGCCGGTGCTGCCCGAACAGTGGGAGTACTACCGCCCGTTGTCCGATGCGACCTCGATTCCGCTCGCCGCCGGCGAACGCATGTATTCGCGCGCCGAGTTCAAGCCCGTGCTCGCGGCGGGCGGCCTGGCGATCCTGCAGCCCGACCTGTCGCACGCCGGCGGCATCACCGAGTGCGTGAAGATCGCAGCGATGGCCGAGGCGCACGACGTCGCGCTGGCGCCGCACTGCCCGTTGGGCCCGGTCGCGCTCGCCGCGTGCCTGCAGGTGGACTTCGTGTCGCACAACGCCATGCTGCAGGAGCAGAGCATCGGCATCCACTACAACACCGGCGCGGACCTGCTGGACTACGTGCTCAACAAAGAGGATTTCCGCTGCGACGACACCGGCAGCATCGGCGCACTGCCCAAGCCCGGCCTGGGCGTGGAGATCGACGAGGACCGCCTGATCGAAGCGCACCGGCAACCGCCGCGCTGGCGCAATCCGGTATGGCGGCATGCCGATGGCAGCGTGGCCGAGTGGTGATGCCGTGACGACGGCGCTGGCGACCCTGGCCGTCGACAGCCGCTGCGTGCTGGGCGAAGGCATCCTGTGGTGCGACCGCCGTCGCGTGCTGTACTGGACCGACATCCTCGCCGCCGAACTGTGGCGGCACGATCCCGACAGCGGCCATACGCATACGTGGTCGCTGCCCGCGCCGCTCGGCTGCCTCGCGCTGGCGGAGGACGGGCGCCTGCTGCTGGGCCTGGCGAAGGGTCTCTGCGCGAGCGATGTGGAAGCGCAGCTGTCCTCGCGCGACCTCGCCCTGGAAACGCTGGCCGATGTCGAGGCCGGCGACCCGATGACCCGCATCAACGACGGCCGCGCGGATCGCGAAGGCGGCTTCGTGTTCGGCACCAAGAGCGAACACGCCGACCTGCGTCCGGCCGGCCGCTTCTACCAGTACACCGCGACGCACGGCCTGCGTGAACTGGCCTTGCCGCACGCCGCCATCCCGAATTCGATCTGCTTCGATGCCACCGGCACGCGGATGTACTTCTGCGATTCGGTGACGCCGCGGATCCTGCATTGCCGTTACGACGCAGCGACCGCGACCGTGTCCGACATCGCGCTGTTCGTCGACCTCGACCTGCCCGGCGCGGAACCCGACGGCTCCATCATCGACGCCGAAGGCGCGCTGTGGAACGCGCAGTGGGGCGCAGGGCGCGTGGTGCGCTACCTCCCGGATGGCCGCATCGACCGGATCGTGCGCGTCCCCGCACCGCAGCCTTCGTGCTGCGTGCTGCGCGAGGACATGCTGTACGTGACCAGCGCACGCGTCGGCCTCGATGCCGCCGCGCTCGCCGCTTCCCCGTTGTCGGGCGGCGTGTTCGCGCATCGCACCGGGCGCGTACTGGCGCGCGGCGTGGACCGGGTGCGCCTGCCATGATCGCCGTCGACTGGGGGACCAGCAGCCTGCGCCTGTACCGGATGGCCGACGACGGCCAGGTGCGCGAACGCCGCCGTAGCGACCAGGGCGTGCTGGCGTGCGCGGGCCGCTTCGGCGACGTGCTCGCGCAGGAAATCGCCGGCTGGGACGACACCGACATCCTGCTGTGCGGGATGGTGGGCGGCCGCGGCGGCTGGTACGAGATGCCGTACCTGTCCTGCCCGGCCGGCAACCATGCGCTGGCGCTGGGCATGCAGCGCTTCCATCCGCCGGGCTTCGATGGCCGTGCGCTGTGGCTGGTGCCGGGCCTGCGCGACAGCGACTCGGACAGCGTGCCCGACGTCATGCGTGGCGAAGAGACGCAACTCGCGGCACTGCTCGACGCCCTGCCCGGCGGAACGCATGTCGTCTGCCTGCCCGGCACCCACAGCAAGTGGGTCACGGTGCGCGACGGCCAGGTGCACCGCATCGCCACCGCGATGACCGGCGAACTCTTCGCGCTGCTGCGCCAGCACAGCATCCTCGGCCGGCTGATGCCGGCCGGCGACGTGCGCTTCGATGGTTACGCCTTCGACGCCGGGCTGAAGCGCAGCGCCGACGCCGGTGGCCTGCTGCACCATCTGTTCGGCGTGCGTACGACGGGCCTTTTCCAGCAGTTCGCCGAACCGGCGCTGCCTTCGTATCTCTCCGGCCTGCTGATCGGCCACGAGTTGCGCGCATCGGGCCTGCTCTCGCATGCGCCGCGTCCGGCCCAGGTGCACCTGATCGGCAACGACCGCCTGCTGGCCTCCTACGCGCACGCACTGACGACGCTGGGCGTCGGCGTGCAGCGCCATCCCGAAGACCTGTCCGCGCGCGGACTGCATGCGCTGTGGGCACGGCGTACCGCGACCGCCCCCTACTAGAGGAAGACCGGATGCTGAAGCACTGCGCATGGATCCTGGCGGCATCGTTGATGGTCGGTCCCGCATGGGCGGGCGACGCGGTCTTCAGCGAGGTGCGCTACCACGGAGACGATGGCGGTCCGCCGGTGGGCGCGGACGAATACCGCAATCCGGTCGTCGCCGGCTTCTACCCCGATCCGTCCGCGATCCGCGTCGGCGACGACTTCTACCTGGTGACGTCCACGTTCGGTTACTTCCCGGGGCTCCCGGTCTTCCACAGCACCGATCTGGTGTCGTGGACGCAGGTCGGCAACGCGATCCACCGCCCCGGCCAGATCGACTACGGCGAGAAGGAAGAACTGACCCGCGGCCTGTTCGCCGCCACCCTCGCCCATCACGACGACACGTTCTACGTCGCCAACACCTGCTTCTACTGCGACCGCGGCAACTTCGTGGTCACGGCAAAGAATCCTGCCGGCCCCTGGTCGGACCCGATCTGGCTCGGCATCAGCGGCATCGATCCCTCGCTGTTCTTCGACGACGACGGCAGCGCGTGGATCGTGCACAACGACGTGCCCGACGGAAAGCTCCGCTACGAGGGGCACCGCGCCATCTGGCTGCAACGCCTCGACTTTGGAACGCGCGAGCGCGTCGGCCAGCGCATCCTGCTGGTGGACGGCGGCGCCGATCCGGCCACGAACCCCGAACACGTCGAAGGCCCCCATCTCTTCAAGCACGACGGCTGGTACTACCTGACCGCTGCCGAGGGCGGCACCGGCGAGCAGCATGCGCAGATGGTATGGCGCAGCCGCGCGCTTACCGGCCCCTACCAGCCGTCCCCGTCGAATCCCGCGTTGACCCAGCGCGATCTCGACCCGAAGCGTGCCGATCCGGTGACCTCCACCGGCCACGCGCAGTTCGTGAAGCTCAAGGACGGCACGTGGTGGGCGGTGTTCCTCGCCACGCGCCCGTATCGCGGCAACCAGTACAACCTCGGCCGCGAAACCTTCCTGCTGCCTGTCACCTGGAGGGACGGCTGGCCGGTGATCCTGCCACGCGGCGAGCGCGTACCCATGGTCGCCAAGCGCCCCGACCTGCCGCGCAATCCGCAGCCGCTGCCGACCAGCGGGCCGATGACGTGGGTCGAGCGCTTCGACGCGCCCACGCTGCCGCTGGCGTGGATGACCCTGCATCCGCCGCAGCGCCGCTGGTACGCCACCGGCAAGCATGGCCTGACGATCACGCCGGGCACGATGCCGCTGGGCGGGTTCGGCACCGCGCCGGGCCAGCCGTCGTACATCGCGCACCGCGTACAGCATCACGCGGCCACGCTGGAAACCACGCTCGCCTCCTTCGCGCCTGCCACCGGCGAACTGGCGGGACTCGCACTGCTGCAGAACGAGTACGGCCACTACGTGCTCGGCGTCGAACGCGATGCGCGCGGACTGGCGGTGTCGCTGTACCGGCGCAGCGGCCGCGAGGGCGCGAAGGAAGGCGATCGCCTGGCACGCATTCCGCTGGACGAAGGGCACGGCCCCGTGTCGCTGCGCTTCCGCGTCGACGGCCCGCGCCTGGACGCGTCGTACTCGCTGACCGCTGGCGACTGGAAGAGCGTCGCCACCGGCCTGGACGCCAGCCTGCTCAGCGTGGAGACGGCGGGCGGCTTCATCGGCAACACGTTCGGCCTCTACGCCGTGCGTCGCTGACCGCGCAGTCGCGGCGTCCGCATGCCAGGCACCTCGCGTCGTGCGCTGTTCAAGGCCGGACTCGCCGGCCTGGCCACCTGGCCGCTGTCGTCGCGCGTGGCCGCCACCACACCGTGCGCGCCTGCGCCGCCGGCGCACGCCACCGGCGTCGAAGGGCAGCGCAAGGCCGACCTCGGCAACGGCACCTATCTCAATCCCATCGTCGCCGGCGACCGTCCCGACCCCACGATCCTCAGGGACGGCGACGACTACTACATGACGTTCTCGTCGTTCGACGCCTATCCCGGCCTGGTGATCTGGCACTCGACCGACCTCGTCGCCTGGACGCCGCTCGGCCCCGCGTTGCGCACGCAGGTGGGAACGGTGTGGGCCGTCGATCTCTGCAAGCACGGCGGCCGCTACTTCATCTACCTGCCGGCGCTGGCGAAGGACCAGGTATGGAAGATCCACGCAATCTGGGCCGACGACATCCGCGGACCGTGGAGCGCACCGGTGGACCTGCACATCGATGGCTGCATCGATCCGGGCCACGCCGTCGGCGAAGACGGGCGGCGTTACCTGTTCGTCAACGGCATCCGCAAGGTCCGCCTCACCGACGACGGCCTGGCGACCGACGGCACTCTGGAGCACGCATACAGCCCGTGGCGCTATCCGGACGACTGGATCACCGAGAACTTCGCGCCCGAAGGTCCCAAGCTGACGCGGCGTGGCGACTGGTTCTACCTGGTCACCGCCGTCGGCGGCACGGCCGGCCCGGTCACCGGCCACATGGTGATCGCCGCGCGCTCGCGCTCGATCCACGGCCCGTGGGAGCACTGCCCGCACAATCCGCTGGTGCGCACGTTGAGTGATGCGGAACCCTGGTGGTCGCGCGGCCACGCGACGCTGGTGGAGGGACCGGCCGGCGACAGCTGGATGGTCTACCACGGCTACGAGAACGGCTATCGCACGCTCGGTCGGCAGACGCTGCTGGAGCCGATCGAATGGACGGACGATGGCTGGTTCCGCGCGCGCGGCGGCGATCTGTCGGCCCCGCTGCCGGCGCCGCGCGGCGGCAAGGCGGGGATCGCCGGCGTCGCGCTGTCGGACGATTTCTCGAGCGACCGGCTCGGCACGCAGTGGGCCTTCCACGCGCCGGGACCGGACGAGATGCAACGCGTGCGGTACGGGACCCAATCCCTCCGCCTCGCCGGCGCAGGCCGGTCGCCTGCGGATGGCAGTCCCCTCACCTGCATCGTCGGCGACCGCGCCTACCAGGCCGAGGTCACGCTGACCCTGGACGATGGCGGCGAAGGCGGCCTGCTGCTGTTCTACAACCCGAAGGCCTTCGTCGGCCTGGGCTTCGCGGCGTACGGACTGCGCGTGTTCCAGTACGCGGAGGAACAGACCTGGGCGCGGCAAGCGATGCCGACCTGGCGCGTGCGCCTCCGCCTGACCTACGACCACCACGTGGTGACCTGGCACCACTCGCACGACGATGGCCGCACCTGGACGCGGCTGGACACGCGGATGGAAGTGTCCGGCCTGCACCACAACGTGTTCGGTGGTTTCCTCAGCCTGCGCGTCGCGCTGTACAGCGCCGGACCCGGTGCGGTGGAGTTCAGCGACTTCCGCTACCGCGCGCTCGCCTGAGCATCACGCCATCGGCGTGTCGTGATGGAAGTGGCGCTTGAACGGCACCTCGCCGTCGCGCCGCACGTCCAGTTCCTGCGCGTACCGGTGGCCGGCGTACACCGCGTGCGCGATCAGCCCCGGCGCCAGCGCATCGCCGATGCAGGCCACGCTGCGGATGCCTGCATCGGCCCACTCAGTCTCGCGCGCCTTCAATGCCTGGTAGAGCGCATCGTCGGGCAGGCGGGCGGTGACCACCACGGCCGCGTCGCACTCGAGCGAAGACGCCGCACCGCTCCATGCGTGCTCCAGCGCGAGCGTGGTTCCCGTATAGCCGGTGACCAGGTGCGATACGCGCTGCACGACGCCCAGCTCGGCCATCCGCCACTGGATGTGGCGGTAGTCCAGGGTATTCGCGCTCCACGAGGCGATGGTGTCGTCCGGGGTAAGGTACGTGACCTCGCAACCGCGCAGGCACAGCGCCTCGGCGACCACGCTGGCGGTGTAGAAGTAGTCGTCGTCGTAGACCACCACGCGACCCTCGGGCCAGCGCCCGTCCATCAGGTCGTCCGGGGTGAACACCCGCGCGTTGTCGGCGAAGTCGGCGATGCCCAGCCCGTGGCTGCGCCCGAACCCGTCGCGCCGCCAGTGGCATCCCGTGGCGATGACGACGTGGTCCGCACCGAAGTCGAGCACGTCCTGCGCGGTCAGCGCGGAGTCGAGGTAGGTGCTGACGTTCGCCAGCTTGCCGATCTGCCCGAGCCGCCAGTCGCGCACGCGCGCCCATTCGGCCAGCCCCGGCAGGCGCGCCTCGCGCGTGACCCGCCCGCCCAGTTCCCGTCGAGCGTCGGCCAGATGCACCTCGTAGCCGCGCTGGCCAAGCGCGCGTGCGGCTTCCAGTCCGGCGGGCCCGCCGCCGACGACCAGCACGCGCGCATCGCTCGCCTTCGGTGCGATCCGCTCCGGATGCCAGCCCTTGCGCCATTCCTCGCCCATGCTGGGGTTTTGCGTGCAGCGGATCGGCGAGATCGTCATGTCGCCGGAGACGCAGATGTTGCAGCCGATGCATTCGCGGATGTCGTCGACGCGGCCTTCCTCGATCTTGCGCGGCAGGTAGGGGTCGGCGATGGACGGCCGCGCGGCACCGATCAGGTCGATCACGCCGCGGCGGATCTGCGAGACCATCGTATCGGGCGAGGTGAAGCGGCCCACGCCGACCACAGGCTTGGTCGTCGCCTTGCGGACGAAATCGATGAAGGGCTCCTGCGCGCCTTCGCGGGCGAAGCGCGACGGGACCGAATCGTTGTACCAGGCCGCAACGTTGACGTCCCAGAGGTCGGGAAGCTCGGCCAGCATCCCGACGATGTCCTGCGCTTCGGCCAGTTCCACCCCGCCCGGCCCCAGCAGTTCCTCGGTGGCGAAGCGCAGTGCGACCGCACAGCGGTGGCCGACCGCCTCGCGCGTGTCCTGCAGCACTTCGCGCAGCAGACGGATGCGGTTCTCCAGGTTGCCGCCGTAGGCGTCGCTGCGCTGGTTGCGGCGCCGTTGCAGGAAATGCATCGGCAGCGACAGGTCGTGCGCGGCGTAGACGTAGATGATGTCCATGCCCGCCTTCATGCCGCGCACCGCCGCCTCGCGGTGCCAGCGCCGGTACTCGGCGATGTCGTGCAGGTCCATCGCGCGGGCCTGCGCGGGATAGCCGTACTTCGACGGCTGATGCGACGGCGCCAGCAGCACTTCGCGCGAATACAGGTTGGAGGCGGTGGGCCCGTTGTGCGACAGCTCCAGCGCGGCCAGCGCGCCATGCGCATGCACCTTGTCGCACATCAGCGCGAGCGCGGGGATGTCGCGGTCGTCCCACAGGCGCGCCTCGACATACGGCGTCAGATCGCTGCTGGGATGGATCTCGCACTCTTCCGTCGAGATCACCCCCCAGCCGCCCTCGGCCTTCACCTCGCGCATGGCCGCGTGCGCCAGCGGCATCGCATGGCCCATGCCATTGCAGTGCGGCACCTGGAAGAAGCGGTTCTTCGTGGTCACCGGCCCGATGCGGACCGGCTCGAACAGGATGTCGTAGCGGAGATCACGCATGGCGCGTCGTCCGGTTACGCAGGTGGCGCAGGAAGAAGTACAGCGGAAGGCCCGCCACCATCAGCGCCAGCGCAAGCCAGAACGGCCGGGCGCCCATGCCGACGAAGGCGAATACCGCGTAACCGACGCCGAGCACCGCGGCGACGAGCAGGTCGCGCCCTGCATCACGCTGCCCGCGCCACCACAGGACGCCCAGCGCCAGCGAACAGCCCAGGTACAGCGGTAGGTTGGCGGCGGTCACTACCGTGCTGAGGAAGGTGAAGCCCGTCACCGCCGATTCGCTGTAGTTCATCAACACCATCGCCGTGGCCAGCAACGCCGTGAGCACCAGCGCGCCGGCCGGCGCGCCGTGGGCATTGGTGCGCGCGAAGACGCGGGGCATCGTGCCGTTATCGGCCATCGTACGCATCATCTCGCCTCCCAGCAGGGTCCAGCCATTGAGCGCGCCAAGCCCGCTCACCACCACGAACAACGCGATCCAGCGCCCCATGCCTTCGCCCCCGAAGCGCTCCATCACCAGCGCGAAGGGCGCGCTGGATTGGGCCAGTTCGGCGTAGGGAAGTAACAGCAGCGGCACGGCGGAAACCACCAGGTAGATGGCGGCCGTGATGCCGGTGCCCGCCAGCGTCGCGCGCGGGATGGTGCGCCCCGGATCGTCCACGCGCGAGGCCGGGATGGTCGCCGACTCGATCCCCAGCATGGCGAACAGCGCCAGTGTCGAAGCCGCCATCGCATCGCCCAGGCTGATCGGTTTGGCAGGCGGATGCGCGCCGAACGACGCGGGGGATTCGAGCAAGGTCCATGCGCCGAGCACCGCGACGGCCAGCATCGGCACCAGCTTCATCACCGTGGTCACCACCTGCACGCGACCGCCGCTGCGCACGCCCAGCAGGTTGACGCCCACGAACAGCCACAGCACACCGACGCACAGCCACGCCGGCTGCACCCGGGCGAGCGGCGGAAAGATCGCCGCGGCGTAGCCCACCACGCCCGTGGCCAGCGCCGCCAGCGTGATCCAGTTGGACACCCAGTAGGACCACAGCACCGCGTACGCCGGCAGGTCGCCGAGCGTGCGCTGGACGTAGCCATAGGGCCCGTCGGCCTCCGGCAACAAACGCGCCAGGCGCGCGAAGACGCGCGCCAGGGCGAGGCAGCCCAGCACGGTGATGCCCCAGCCCAGCAGCGCGTTGTAGCCCAGCGGCGCCAGCGAGGCGGGCAGCACGAAGATGCCCATCCCGATGGTGTTGCCCACCACCAGCGCGGTGCAGGTCCAGAAGCCGATCTTCCTGCCGTCGCCGGGCTGCATGCGTGGCGTCAGTCCAGGGCCACCGGCACGCCCGCCTTCACCACACCGCGCACCTGCTGCAGGCAGGCGATGTCGGCCAGCGGATCGCAGGCCAGGGCGACAAGGTCGGCGAGCTTGCCGGGCGCGATGGAGCCCAGTTCCTTCTCCTTCCGCAGCAGGCGCGCCGACTCCAGCGTCGCCGCGCGGATCGCCTGCAGCGGCGTCATCCCGTAGCGGACCATGTAGGCGAACTGGCGCGCATTGTCGCCATGCGGGTAGACGCCGCTGTCGGTGCCGTAGGCGATGTTGACGCCGGCGGCGACGGCCTTGCGGAAACCCTCGCGCTGCGCCTCAGTCGTGTCCAGGTTCTTGCGCAGGATTTCCGCGGACCAGCCGTCGCGCCGGCCAACCGTATCGATGTAGTCGCCGTTGTAGATGTCGGCGACCAGGAAGGTGCCGTGCTGCTTCATCAACGCGATCGCCTCGTCGTCCATCAGCGAGCCGTGCTCGATCGAGCGTGCACCGGCACGCACGGCGCGCTTGATGCCTTCCGCCCCGTGCGCGTGCGCGGCGACGAAACGGCCACGACGCCCGGCCTCTTCCACCGCTGCGCGGATCTCGGCCTCGGTGTACTCGGATTGCCCGGGCTCGGTGCCGTCGGCGAGCACGGCGCCGGTGGCGATCAACTTGATGAAGTCGGCGCCCGCGTCGAGGATCCCGTTCACCCGCCGACGCACCTCCGCTTCGTTGTCCGCGACGCCGCGGCGGAAGATCGCCGGCACCTCCGTCCCCGCGGGCAATCCGGTGATCTCGCCGCCGCCTCCGGTGACCGTGACATAGGTGCCGGCAACGAACATGCGCGGCCCGGGCACAAGGCCGGCGTTGATCGCATCGCGCAATGGCACGTCGGCGAAGCCACGATAGACCCCGACATCGCGCACGGTGGTGAAGCCGGCCTGCAGGGTCGCCCGCGCATTGCGCGCACCGATGAAGGCATCGCGCGCGGCGTTGCTCCTCAGCGGTGTCGCAGGATCGCCATAGGGCCCTTCGTCGGCCAGGTGGGTGTGCATGTCCATCAGGCCGGGCACGACGGTCAGCGTGGACCAGTCCAGCACCCGCAGCCCGGGATCGACGGCTTCTGCTGAGGCGGCGATCGAAGCGATCCGCCCGTCGCGCACCAGGATGTCGCGCCCGGCGAGCATCCGCCCCGTGTCCACATCGAGGACGTGGCCTGCCCGGATCAGCAGATCCTGTGCCCCGGCCGGAAGTGCGACGGCGGCCAGCAGCAGCGCAGGCAGCAACCGGTCACGCATCGCCATACGCTGCCCTCAACAGGTTGTGGAAATGCCAGACGCCGCTCTCGCGCTTGGGACACAGGCGACCGGCGTCGTACAAGCCTGAGGCCAGGCCCTGCTGCACGGATTCGCAGATACGGATGTCCTCGTCCTGCACCTCATCGCTGAAGGCCTGATCGTTGGCGATGCGAGCCAGGGCCGCGTCGTCCTGCGCGTAGTAGTAGTCGAACTCCACCCGGCAGTGGCCCGGCCCCAGCGGCAGGATGCGGTTGGTCTGCAATCGCCCCGGCATGATGTTGAGCATCACGTTGGGATAGACGAAGTAATAGAACGCATCGCCATCGCCGTAGATGTCGCCACTGTTGCGCAGCGGCGAGTGCTGCAACGAGTGCCAGGGGAACAGCTCGGTGTCGTACGCGCGGTAGTCGAGCACCTTCGACAGCCCGGGATGCACGTGCGGCAGGTGATAGCCCTCGAGGAAATTGTCCACGTAGACTTTCCAGTTGCACCCGATGTCGTAACTGTCGCGGCGATGGAAGCGCATCGTGGCCAGGTCGATGGGGGCGATGCGCTCGGCGATGCCGCCGTACACCGCATCGAACGGCGGCACGTCTTCGTCCACGGCGACGAACACCAGCCCCTGCCAGGCGTGTACGCGCAGCGGAGGCAGGCGGATATCGTTGACGTCGAAATCCGCGGCACCCTGCATCTCCGGCGCGCTGCGCAGCTGGCCTTCCAGCGTGTAGGTCCAGCCGTGGTACTTGCAGTGCAGCGCGCGTGCGCCCTTGCCGTTGCACAGCGCCAGCGGGCCGGCACGATGGCGGCACACGTTCGGAAAGGCGCGCAGCACACCGTCCTGCCCGCGCACCACCAGCACCGGCACGCCGGCCACGTGCTCGACGATGTGATCGCCCGGCTCGGCCAGTTGCCCCGCATGCGCGACCAGCTGCCAGCTGCGCCGGAACACGGCTCCCTGTTCCAGCGCCAGCGTCGCCTCGCCGGCGTAGTAGCGGGCCGGCAGCGCCCGGGCGCGTTCGAGGGGCAAGGGGTCGGCGGGACGGGACATGGGATTCCTGGGAGGCGTCGGCCGGTCGAGCGCGGGCCGGTCCGCCAAGCCTAAGCGCAGGACGCAGGCGCGCACAGCCCCCGCACCGGAACGTGGCGTATCCGCATCGCCCTGCACCCGGAAGGTGCGGGAGACCATGACGAAAGTTGGATTACTTTTTGCGGATCGAAATTTCGTGCATTTCGGTCTATTCCTGCTCTATCCAGCGCCCCCGGTTCGCCTATAGATTGAAAGCGAGGGCACACCACCACTGCCGGAACGACCGATTGGAACGACCGCTGGACGACTGCGGACGCACGACCGACCCCATGCACGGGGACGGTGCATGACCGCGGCCGCCGCGCCCACCGGCACGCTGCAGACGGCGCTCGACCATGCGCGCCAGTTGCTGGCCACCGACCCGGCGATGGCCGCGCAACAGGCCGACGAGATCATCCGCGTGGTCGGCCGGCATCCGATGGCCCTGCTGGTGCTGGCCGCCTCGCACCGCGTGCGCGGGCAGATGCCGCATGCACTCGATGTGCTGGAACCGCTGGTCCGCGAACATCCGCAGTGGCCGCTGGCCCATCTGGAGCACGGCCTGACGCTGGGCCGCGCCGGACGCGGCGGCGATGCGGTGCCCGCCCTGCGCCGCGCGCTGGCGCTGAAGCCCGACCTGCCGCAGGCGTGGCGCGAACTCGGCGACCACCTTTCCGCGATGGGGGACGGCGACGGCGCGGCGCAGGCCTACCTGGAACACACCCGCCACGCCACGCGCGATCCCGGCCTGATGCAGGCCGCCGCCGCCCTGGCCGACAACCGCATTCCCGAGGCGGAAGCCCTGCTGCGCGCGCACCTGAAGCGCCTGCCCACCGATGTGGCCGCCATCCGCATGCTGGCCGAGGTCGCCGCGCGCGTGGGTCGCGGCGAGGATGCCGAGTCCCTGCTCGCCCGCTGCGTGGAACTGGCGCCGGACTTCCTGCCTGCCCGGCAGAACTACGCGCTGGTACTGCACCGCGCCAACCGGCCCGAAGACGCCCTGCGGCAGATCGACCACCTGCTGGCGCACGAGCCGGACAATCCGGCGCACCTGAACCTCAAGGCCGTGGTGCTGTGCCGCATCGGCGACTACGAACCCGCGCTGGCGCTGTACGAGCGCGTGCTGGCGTCGTACCCGCAGCAGGCGAAGATCTGGATGAGCTATGGCCATGCCTTGAAGACGGCCGGCCACACCGCGCGCGCGATCGACGCCTACCGCCGCGCGCTATCGCTGCAGCCCGGCTTCGGCGAAGTGTGGTGGAGCCTGGCCAACCTGAAGACCTTCCGCTTCAGCGATGACGACATGGCGGTGATGCGTGCGCAGCGCGCGCGCACCGATCTTCCGGACGAGGACCGCCTGCACCTGGACTTCGCCCTGGGCAAGGCTCTGGAGGATGCCAGCGACTACGCGGCGTCGTTCGCGCACTACCTCGACGGCAATGCCCTGCGCAGCGCGCAGCTGGGCTACCGCGCCGACGACACCCGCGCACGCGTGCAGCGCCTGCGCGGCGCGCATACCGCGGCGTTCTTCGCGCAGCGCGCGGGCCTGGGCTGCGATGCACCGGATCCCATCTTCATCGTCGGCATGCCCCGTGCCGGCTCCACGCTGCTGGAACAGATCCTGTCCAGCCACTCCGCCGTGGAAGGCACGATGGAGCTCCCCGACATCACCTCCATCACCCGCGAACTACGGGAACAGGCGCGGTCGCGCGGCGCCGACACCTACCACGACCTGCTGGCGACGCTCGACGGCGACGCCCTGCGCGCGCTCGGCGAGCGCTACCTCGAGACGACCCGCATCCACCGCAAGTCCGGCCGCCCGTTCTTCATCGACAAGATGCCGAACAACTTCGCCCACACCGGCCTGATCCACCTGATGCTGCCGAACGCGAAGATCATCGATGCGCGGCGCCACCCGCTGGCCTGCTGCTTCTCCGGCTTCAAGCAGCACTTCGCGCGTGGCCAGGGCTTCAGTTACGGGCTGGAGGACATCGGCCGCTACTACCACGACTACGTGGCGCTGATGGCGCACTACGACGACGTGTTGCCCGGGCGCGTGCACCGGGTCCTCTACGAACAGCTGGTCGAGGACACCGAAGCCGAAGTGCGTCGCCTGCTGGCCTACTGCGGGCTGCCGTTCGAGGACGGCTGCCTGCGCTTCTTCGAGAACGCGCGGCCGGTGCGCACCGCCAGTTCCGAGCAGGTCCGCCAGCCGATCTATCGCGAAGGCGTGGATCACTGGCGGCATTACGAACCGTGGCTGGAACCGCTGAAGGTCGCGCTGGGCCCCGTGTTGGGCGCCTATCCGGCGGTCCCGGACTTCATGGCAGGCAGTTCCATCCCCGATTGACCGTCATCACTGGAGAGAGGTGAGCTGGATGAGTACCCGTAGCAGAAGAAAGCCGGGGCGGCGCGATCCGTCGACCCTGGCGAGGTTCCCGTTGACCGCCGCGATCTACCTGGCGTTCGGCGCCACCGCCCTGGCCCAGGACGCACCCGCCACGCCGCCCGCCGAGGGCGAACGCAGCGCGGCCACGCTGGACACCGTCACGGTGACCGCGCAGAAGCGCGTGGAGAACCTGCAGGAAGTACCGATCAGCATCCAGGTGCTGGGCACGGAACAGTTGAAGAACCTCAACGTCACCGATTTCGACGACTACGTGAAGTACCTGCCCAGCGTGTCGTACCAGTCGGCAGGCCCGGGCTTCGCGCAGATCTACATGCGCGGCGTGGCCAGCGGCGGCGACGGCAACCACTCCGGTTCGCTGCCCAGCGTGGGCGTGTACCTGGACGAACAGCCGGTCACCACCATCCAGGGCCCGCTGGACATCCACATCTACGACATCGACCGCGTCGAGTCGCTGGCCGGCCCGCAGGGCACGCTGTACGGCGCCAGTTCGCAGGCCGGCACGCTGCGCATCATCACCAACAAGCCCGACCCCACCGGCTTCGCCGCCGGCTACGGGCTGGAGCTCAACAGCGTCAGCCACGGCGGCCTCGGCCATGTCGCCGAAGGCTTCCTCAACCTGCCCATGAGCGACCGCGCGGCGATCCGCCTGGTCGCCTGGAACAAGCACGACGCCGGCTACATCGACAACGTGTACGGCACGCGCACGTTCCCGTCGTGGAATGCCGACTCCGGCGGCAACGGCACCATCGACAACGCCGGCCGCGCCAGGAAGGACTACAACGAGGTCGACACCACCGGCGCGCGCCTGGCGCTTAAGGTGGACCTCGACGACAACTGGTCGATCACCCCGACGATCATGGGCCAGCAGCAGAAGTCCGAAGGCGGTTTTGCCGTGGACCCACAGGTGGGCGAGCTGGCGCTGACGCACTTCTATCCGGAGACCTCTGACGACCGCTGGTGGCAGGCCGCGCTGACGGTGGAAGGCAGGATCGGCAACTTCGACCTGACGTACGCCTTCGCCCGGCTGGACCGCGACGTCGACGTGGAACAGGACTACAACGATTACGCCTTCTGGTACGACACGCTGGCGGCGTACGGTGCCTACACCTGCTCCGACTTCGATCCGGACACCTTCACGTGCGCGCCGGGCTCGCTGGTCAATCCCTCGCAGTACATCCAGGGCGTGGACGGCTACAAGAAGACCAGCCACGAACTGCGCATCGCCTCGCCGACGGAGAACCGCTTCCGCTTCGTCGCCGGCGTGTTCATGCAGGACCAGGAACACGACATCCAGCAGCGCTACAAGATCGATGGCCTGTCGCCGGTGCAGTCGGTCACGGGCTGGCCGGACACGATCTGGCTGACCAAGCAGCTGCGCCAGGACAAGGACAAGGCGGTGTTCGGCGAGCTCAGCTTCGACATCACCGAAGACCTGACCGCCACCGCCGGTGCGCGCTGGTTCGAGGTCGACAACAGCCTGAAGGGCTTCTTCGGCTTTGCGGACTGGGGCTGGGTATCGAGCTACGGCGAGGCGGCCTGCCCGGACGGCGCGCCCACCTTCAACGGCGCGCCCTGCAGCTTCTTCGACAAGCGGGTGAAGGAGAACGGCCACATCGGCCGCTTCAACCTGACCTGGCGCATCGATCCCAGCAAGATGATCTACGGCACCTGGTCGGAAGGCTTCCGTCCCGGCGGCATCAACCGCCGCGGCACGCTGCCGCCGTACCTGTCGGACTACCTGACCAACTACGAGTTCGGCTGGAAGACCACGTGGCTGGACAACCGGCTGTCGTTCAACGGCTCGGTGTTCCGCCAGGACTGGGAGGACTTCCAGTTCTCCATCCTCGGCGCCAACGGCCTGACCGAGATCAAGAACGCCAACCAGGCGCGCATCAACGGTGCCGAATTCTCGCTGGCGTTCGCGGCCACGTACAACCTGCAGCTGACGGCCGGCGCCGCGTTCTACGACGCGGAACTGACCGAGAACTACTGCGGCTTCACCGACGACGACGGCAATCCGGTCACCGAATGCGCGGATCCCGAGGCGCCGACGGGCACGCAGCTGCCGGTCACGCCGAAGATGAAGGGCAACCTGACTGCGCGCTACACCTTCGACGTGGCAGGCGGCGAGGCCTTCCTGCAGGGGGCGGTGGTGCATGTGGGCGACCGCAAGTCCGACCTGCGTCTGGCCGAACGCGAGATCCTCGGCGACCTGGATGCCTACACCACGGTGGACGTATCGGCCGGTTACCGCCGCAACGACTGGAAGGTGGACGTGTACGTCAACAACCTGTTCGACGAGCGCGGCGACCTGAACAGGTTCACCCAGTGCGCGGAGTCCGTCTGCGGCGCCGCGGGCGTGGTGCCGGAGTATCCGAACGGCCAGGTCTATACGGTGGTGACCCAGCCGCGCACCATCGGCGTGCGGTTCTCGCAGGAGTTCTGAGGCCGAACGCGATGGATCGCGGCAACGAAAAGCCCCGGTGCGAGCCGGGGCTTTTCACTTGTGGACGACCCGATGGCGCGGTCAGGAATCGCGATCGTCCGCGTCGCGATAATTCTCCCGCATCTCGTACCACATGCCGTTGAGGATGGCGAAGCTCGCGGCCAGGCCGGCGCCCAGGATCCAGCTGAAGTACCACATGCGACTCTCCTCAGTAGGCGTTGGGGTTGCGTTCCATGCCCTCGCCGTCGACCTTGCCGCGCAGCACGCGGAAGACCCAGGCGGTGTACAGCAGGACGATGGGCAGGAAGAACGCCGTGGCCAGCAGCATGATGAACAGCGTCATGTGGCTGGACGACGCGTCCCACAGGGTCAGGCTGGAGCCGGCCTGCGTGGACGACGGCAGCAGGAACGGGAACGTCGCCACGCCCTCGGTCAGGATGATGCCGATGATGCTGACCGACGATGCCAGGAACGCCAGCCCCGCGCGCCCGCTGCGCAGCGATACGGCGCTCAGCAATGCACCCGCCACTCCGATCGCCGGCAGCAACCAGGTAATCGGCCAGCGCGCGTAGTTGTCCATCCACGCACCAGGCTTCGCCACGGCGACCTTGGCGAGCGGATTCGAGGGACCGGCAGTATCCATCGCGACCTGCAGCGCGTATCCGTCGATGCGCGCGACCCAGGTGCCGCCGATCACGAACAGCACCGCCGTCGCAATGGCGGCGATGCTGCCGTAGCGCCGCGCGCGCGCGGCCACCGCACCGGAGGTCTTCATCGCCAGCATGCCCGCGCCGTGCATCAGCAGCATCGCCACGCTCACCAGCCCGCACAGCAGCGCAAACGGCGTCAGCAGGCCGAACAGGCCGCCTTCGTAGTACACCCGCAGGGTGTCGTCGAAGTGGAACGGCACGCCCAGCAGCACGTTGCCCATGGCCACGCCGAACACCAGCGAAGGCACCAGGCCGCTGGCGAACAGCGCCCAGTCCCATACCGCCCGCCAGCGCGGATCGGGCACCTTGCTGCGGAACTTGAAACCGACCGGCCGCAGGATCAGCGCCACCAGGATCAGGAACATCGCGATGTAGAAGCCCGAGAAGCTGACCGCATACAGCGGCGGGAACGCCGCGAAGATCGCGCCGCCGCCCAGGATCAGCCAGACCTGGTTGCCTTCCCACACCGGCCCGATGACGTTCAGCACGATGCGCCGCTCCTCGTCGGTACGGGCCACCGCGGGCAGCAGCGTGGCCACCCCCAGGTCGAAGCCGTCCATCACCGCGAAGCCGATCAGCAGGATGCCCAGCAGCAGCCACCAGATCAGCCGCAGCGTGGCGTAGTCGAGAGGAATCGTGTCCATCCGCTGTCTCCCGTCAGCCTGCCAGGGCCGGTTGAGGCGAAGGGGTGTCGGGCGCCGGGGCAGCCAGGTGCTCGGGGCCCTTCAGGATCAGCTTGCGCATCAGCCAGACCTCGACGATGGCCAGCACCGTGTAGATCAGCACGAAGCCGCTGAGGGTGATCATGATCTGGTGCAGCTTCAGCCCGGATGCGGCCAGGAAGGTCGGCAGCACGCCATCGATGATCCAGGGCTGGCGCCCGTATTCGGCGATCAGCCAGCCGGCCTCGATCGCCACCCAGGGCAGCGGCAGGCTCCAGAACGCGAGCTTGAGGAACCAGCGGTACCGGTCCAACTGCTGCCGGCTGGCCAGCCAGAACGCCAGCGCGAAGAAGGCGATGAAGTAGAAGCCCAGCCCGACCATCAGGCGGAAGCTCCAGAACAGCGGCGCCACGTGCGGGATGGTGTCGTGCGCCGCCTGCGCGATCTGCGCCTCGGTCGCGTTGCCGATGTCCTCGCGGTAGCGCTTGAGCAGCAGCGCGTGACCGATGTCGCGCCAATGGGCCTCGAAGACGACGCGCGCGGTGCCGTCGTTGCGGTCGGCGCGCAGCCGCTGCAGCGCCTCGTAGCCCAGCAGGCCATTGCGGATGCGGCCTTCGGCGCGCTCCACCAGCTCCAGGATGCCCGGCATCTCGGTATTGAACGAGCGCGTGCCGATCAGGCCCATCACATACGGGACATGCAGGGCGTAGTGATTGGTCTGGTTCGCCTGGTCCGGGATCGCGAAGGCGTTGAAACCGGCCGGCGCCGGCTCGGTCTCCCACATGGCCTCGATCGCGGCCAGCTTCATCTTCTGGTGCTCGCTGGTGGCGTACCCGCTCTCGTCGCCCAGCACCACCACGGACAGGGCCGCCGCCAGGCCGAAGCTGGCAGCCACCGCCATCGAGCGCTTGGCGAAGTCGATGTTGCGGCCCCGCAGCAGGTAGAACGCGCTGATCGCCATCACGAACATCGCACCGGTGACATATCCGGCCGACACCGTATGGACGAACTTGGCCTGCGCCACCGGGTTGAAGATCACCGCCATGAAGTCGGTGATCTCCATGCGCATGGTCTCGGGATTGAAGACGGCGCCGACGGGATTCTGCATCCAGCCGTTGGCCACCAGGATCCACAGCGCCGAGAAGTTGGACCCCAGCGCCACCAGCCAGGTGACCACCAGGTGCTGCACCTTGCTCAGCCTGTCCCAGCCGAAGAAGAACAGGCCGATGAAGGTCGCCTCCAGGAAGAACGCCATCAGGCCCTCGATGGCCAGCGGTGCGCCAAAGATGTCGCCCACGTAATGGCTGTAGTAGGACCAGTTGGTGCCGAACTGGAACTCCATCACGATGCCGGTCGCCACGCCCATGGCGAAGTTGATGCCGAACAGCGTGCCCCAGAACAGGGTCATGCGCCGCCAGATGTCGCGCCCCGTCATCACGTAGACGCTTTCCATGATGGCGATCAGGAAGGACAGCCCCAGCGTCAGCGGCACGAACAGGAAGTGGTACATTGCCGTCAGCGCAAATTGCAGACGGGACAGTTCGACGACGGTCATGTCCGGCATGGGGATGCGGCTCCCGGTTGTCTGACGGGAATTCTAGCCCTCTCCCTGTCATGGACGGGGGCGACCATCTGTCGCACCCCCCTTCGTCCTGCCCTGCGGCATCCTGCGCGCCCCGCGGCCACCGGCCAGCGGGTGGGGAGGTTGATCCTGATCAATGCGGCCCGGCGGGCCGGACCCGAAAATCCACCGTACCAGAATAGGAGAGGCCGCATGCAAGGCGTCCAGGGGACTTACAACGACAAGGTGGTGCGCCAGTTCACGGTGATGACCGTGGTCTGGGGCATCGTGGGGATGCTGGTGGGGGTGCTGATCGCCGCGCAGCTGTACTGGCCGGCCCTGAATTTCGACCTGCCCTGGCTGAGCTACGGCCGGCTGCGCCCGCTGCACACCAACGCGGTGATCTTCGCGTTCGGCGGCTGCGCCCTGTTCGCCACCAGCCTGCACGTGGTGCAGCGGACCAGCCACGTTCGGCTGATCTCGGACAAGCTGGCGGCGTTCGTGTTCTGGGGCTGGCAGCTGGTCATCGTGGCCGCGGCGGTGTCGCTGCCGCTGGGCCTGACCCAGGGCAAGGAATACGCCGAGCTGATTTGGCCGATCGACGTGCTGATCGCGGTGGTCTGGGTGTCCTACGCCGTGTTGTTCTTCGGCACCATCGCCAAGCGCGCGGTCAAGCACATCTACGTGGCCAACTGGTTCTTCGGCGCCTACATCATCGCCGTGGCGCTGCTGCACATCGTCAACAGCCTGGCCCTGCCCAGCGGCCTGCTGCACTCCTACCCGGTCTACAGCGGCGCCGTCGACGCGATGGTGCAGTGGTGGTACGGCCACAACGCGGTGGGCTTCTTCCTGACCGCCGGCTTCCTCGGGATGATGTACTACTTCGTGCCCAAGCAGGCCGGACGCCCGGTCTACTCCTACCGCCTGTCGATCGTGCACTTCTGGGCGCTGATCGCCATCTACATGTGGGCCGGCCCGCACCACCTGCATTACACGGCGCTGCCGGACTGGGCGCAGAGCCTGGGCATGGTGTTCTCGCTGATCCTGCTGGCGCCCAGCTGGGGCGGCGCCATCAACGGCGTGATGACGCTCTCGGGCGTGTGGCACAAGCTGCGCACCGACCCGATCCTGAAGTTCCTGATCGTCTCGCTGTCGTTCTACATGATGTCGACCTTCGAAGGTCCGATGATGTCGATCAAGACGGTCAACTCGCTGAGCCACTACACCGATTGGACCATCGGCCACGTGCACGCCGGCGCCCTGGGCTGGGTCGCGATGATCACCATCGGCTCGGTCTACGCGATGCTGCCCAAGCTGCTGGGCCGCGAGCAGATGCATTCGGTCAAGGCTATCGACACGCACTTCTGGCTGCACACGCTGGGCGTGGTGTTCTACATCGCCTCGATGTGGATCGCCGGCGTCATGCAGGGCCTGATGTGGCGCGCCACCAATGCCGACGGCACGCTGACCTACAGCTTCGTCGAAGCGTTGAACGCCACCTACCCCTACTACCTGGTCCGCCTGGGCGGCGGCCTGCTGGTGTTCACCGGCATGTTGCTGATGGCCTGGAACACCTGGAAGACCTTCCAGGCTGCCAAATCCGTCGCGCCGCAGCCGATCCTGCAGCCCGATGCCAGCCAAGCGCGCGCCTGAGGAGCCGACGACATGAGTAACGGAAATTCGCACGAGAAAGTCGAGAAGAACGTCGGCCTGATGGCGGTGCTGATCGCGGTGGCGGTGTCCTTCGGCGGCCTGGCCGAAATCGTGCCCCTGATGTTCCAGGCCGAGGCGATCAAACCGCTGGAAGGCGTGAAGCCCTACCCGGCGCTGCAACTGGCCGGCCGCGACATCTACGTCCGCGAGGGCTGCTACAACTGCCACTCGCAGATGGTCCGCACGCTGCGTTTCGAATCCGAGCGCTACGGCCACTATTCGCTGGCCGGCGAATCGGTCTACGACCGCCCGTTCCAGTGGGGCAGCAAGCGCACCGGACCGGACCTGGCCCGCGTCGGCGGTCGCTACTCCGACGATTGGCACCGCGTGCACCTGCTGAACCCGCGCGACGTGGTGCCGGAATCGAACATGCCGTCCTTCCCCTGGCTGGAAAACGCCAAGGTCGACGGCGCCGAGGTGGCCCAGCGCATGAAGACGCTGCAGCGCATCGGCGACCCGTACACGGACGAAGAGATCAACAACGCCGCCTCCGATGTCGAAGGCCGCACAGAACTGGACGCCGTGGTCGCCTACCTGCAAGGGCTGGGCAAGGCCGCGCCGAGGGGAGGCTGAGCCATGGTTTCGGGGATCGTGACAGGAGCACTGATCGTGCTGTTCATCGCCGGCTGGGCGTGGGCCTGGAGCCCCCGCCGCAAGGCGGATTTCGAGGATGCGGCACGCATGCCGCTGGGTGAGGAAGGGGAGAACAACCCATGAGCGCAGGCTGGATCTGGTTCATCGTCGCGCTGGTCGTACTGAACATCCTGGGCTGCGTGTGGCTGCTGTGGTGGACCGGCCGCCGCCGGCCCGGCGACCCCGCGCCGGAAGACACCTCGCACGTGTGGGACGGCGACCTGACCGAGTACAACAAGCCGCTGCCGAAGTGGTGGATCAACCTGTTCTACATCACCATTTTCTTCAGCATCGGCTACATCGCGTGGTACGGCGGCCTGGGCATCATCCCGGGCTATGCCAAGTGGTCGTCCACCGGCGAACACGACCAGGTCAAGGCCGTGCAGGACAAGAAGCTGGAAGCCACGTTCGCCCCGTTCGCCAAGCAACCCATCGACCAGTTGGCCAAGGACCCGAAGGCGCTGGCACTGGGACAGTCCATCTTCAACAACACCTGCGCCACCTGCCATGGTTCCACCGGCCAGGGCGCGATCGGATACCCCAATCTCAGCGACGACATCTGGCATTGGGGCGGCACGCCCGACCTGGTGCTGCAGACGGTGCTGGATGGCCGCGAAGGCGTGATGCCGGAATGGGGCACCGCGCTGACCAACATGGGCGGTGCCAATGCGGTCGATTACGTGATCGCCTACGTCAACGTGCTGAACAACCCCGAGGAAGGCATGAAGAACAACTTCATGGCAGCCCAGGGCAAGCCGCTGTACGATGGCCTCTGCGTGGCCTGCCACGGCGTGGACGGCAAGGGCAACCAGGAACTGGGCGCGCCCGACCTGACCGACGGCTACTGGCTCTACGGCAACAGCAAGGAGAGCATGCGTACCACGATCACCCAGGGTCGCCATGGCGTGATGCCCGCGCACCGCGAGTTGCTCGGCGAGACGCGCGCACGACTGGTGGCGTCGTACGTATGGTCGCTGTCGCACAAGCAGGCGGCCGGCGCGGCGCAATGACCGACTTCACCGAGCCCCGCCTCGACCATCCGCCCCGACCGCTCGCGCAGCGCGTCGGGGCGGTGCTGTGGCCCAGCTTCTTCGCGGCCGGCGTGGCGACGATGGTGTTCTTCGCCTTCGTCGACCCGCTGACGCTGCGCGACATGACCTTCCCAGACCTGGCGATCAGCCGCGAGTTCGGCTACACGCTGGGTTTCTTCATGTTCTGGCTGGCCACCGCGGCCAGCAGCCTGTTCACCTGGATCCTGCTGCGCCCCGCCAGCCGCTTCAACCGCGCGCTGCCCCCGGACTGAGCGCGCCCGCAGCGTCCTCCTGTCGCCTGCGCGCGACGGAAGCACGCACCTGCGACAAACCGTCGCTCCCTCGTGCACGCCCGCGGCGCGAGCATGACGCCAGCCAAGACAGAGCCCTCCATGTCCACGCCAGCCTCCTCCTCACCCTCCGATTCGACCAGGCGCCGCATTCCGCTGGACGTCGTCGATGCGCAGGGCAATTCCTTCTACGTCAGCGAGCGCAAGGTCTATCCGCGCGACGTCGCCGGCACGCTCAATCGCCTGCGCGTGGCGGCGGTGTGGTGGCTGCTGGGCATGTACTACGTGTTCCCGTGGGTGAAATGGGACGGTCGCCAGGCAGTGCTGTTCGACCTGCCGGCGCGCAAGTTCTACGTGTTCGGGCTGGTCTTCTGGCCGCAGGATTTCCTGTTCCTGGCCATGCTGCTGATCATCGCGGCGATGGCGCTGTTCTTCTTCACTTCGCTGGCCGGTCGGCTGTGGTGCGGTTATGCCTGCCCGCAGACGGTGTGGACGGAGGTGTTCCTGTGGATGGAACGCTGGACCGAGGGCGACCGCAGCGCGCGCATCAAGCTGGACGCGGCGCCGTGGAGCGCCAACAAACTGCTGCGCAAGGGCGGCAAGCACGTGCTGTGGGCGGTGTTCGCGCTGTGGACGGGCTTCACCTTCGTCGGCTTCTTCACCCCCATCCTGGACCTGGGCGCGCGCCTGTGGCCGTTCGCCTGGGGCGGATGGGAGACGTTCTGGGTGCTGTTCTACGCGCTGGCCACGTGGGGCTTCGCCGGCTTCCTGCGTGAGCAGGTGTGCAAGTACATGTGCCCGTACGCGCGCTTCCAGAGCGCCATGTTCGACCGCAACACCCTGATCATCGCCTACGACCCGATGCGCGGCGAACCGCGCGGCCCGCGCAAGCGCGGCCTTGGCAGCGTGCTCGAACGCGCACGCGGGCTGCTGTCCAAGGAGACGGCGTACGACTACGTGTTCCGCGCGGGCAAGCATCCGTCCGCCGCCAGCCAGGCCGCGCACGCCAAGGGCACCATCACCTGGGACGGCGATCTGGGCGACGTGGCGCCGCTGCCGAAGTTCGCGCCCGAGGAACTGGGCGACTGCATCGACTGCACGATCTGCGTACAGGTCTGCCCCACCGGCATCGACATCCGCAACGGCCTGCAGTACGAGTGCATCGCCTGCGGCGCCTGCATCGACGCCTGCAACGACGTCATGGGCAAGATGGGCTATCCGCAGGGCCTGGTCCGCTACACCACGCAGAACGCCATCGACGGCAAGCCGTCGCGCGTGCTGCGCCCGCGCGTGTTCGTCTACGGCGGCCTGCTGCTGGCGCTGGTGGCCGGCTGGGCCTGGGGCGTGACCCATCGCAGCGACCTGATCGCCGAGGTGCTGCGCGACCGCAATGCGCTGTACCGTGAAGTCGCCGGTGGACAGGTCGAGAACAGCTACACGCTCAAACTGATCAACAAGGACCAGCAGACGCGCAGCTACCGCGTCACCCTGGCCTCGCCCACACCCGGCATCGTCCTGCGCGGTGGCGAGATGACGGTGACCGCCGAGCCCGAGCAGGTGCTCTCGCTGCCGGTCGTCGCCACCGCACCTGCCACGGTCACCGGCCGTCATGCGGTCACGCTGACCGTGGTCGCCACCGAGGGCGGCAACGAGAAGACCGTCGACACCAGCTACTTCGGACCCACGCCATGACGTCGAACGCCTCCCCTGCCAGCGACCGCAAGCGCCCGTTCTGGAAGGAACCCATGATGTGGGTGGTGCTGGGCATCCCGCTGGCCTCCATCGTCGCCGGCGTGGGACTGGTGGTGGTGTCGGTGCGCTCCGGCAGCGCGGACGCGGTGATGGACAAGGTGGACCGCGTCTCGCAGATCCAGACCACCGACCTGGGCCCGGACGAAGCCGCTGCCGCGCGCAAGCTCAGCGCCATCGTGCAGATCCGCGCCGACCATGTGGAGCTGGTGCCGGTGACGGGCGAATTCGCGGGCACTTCGCCGCTGGTGCTGACCCTCGCCCATCCGACCGAAGCAGCGAAGGACACCACCCTGACCCTGGCCCGCGATACCGCGGGCTGGACCGCGCCGGCGCAGATCGACACGTCCCACGACTGGAACGTCCAGCTCGCCACGCAGGACGGCCTGTGGCGCATCCGCGGGCGCCTGCAGAAGGACACCCAGGCGGTACGCCTGGCCCCCGCGCGCGGGGGCGGCTGAGTCCGGCATGGACATGCCCCTGGTGCCCTGCCACCACTGCGGTGAGCCGGTCGCCGATGCCGCCCACCGCGTCGATGCCGGTGGGCACGCGTTCTGCTGCAGCGGCTGCGCCGCGGCGGCGGCCTGGATCGAGGAAGCGGACCTGGGCAGCTACTACCGGCTGCGCAGCGCCAACGCCAACCGCGTGCAGGCCGACCGCCTGGACCTGGACAGCTGGGACCGCAGCGAACTGCTGGACCAGCACAGCCGCGTTGTCGATGGCGGTCGCGAGATCGTGCTGCTCACCGACGGCATGCGCTGCGCCGCCTGCGCCTGGCTGATCGACCGCGCCCTCGCACGCGAAGCCGGCGTACTCGACACCACCGCCAACGCGGTCACCGGCCGCATCCGCATCGCCTGGGATCCGGCGCGCACCAAACTGTCGGCTCTGTTGCAGCGGCTGGCGATGCTGGGCTACCGGCCCTACCTCGCCACCGGCGATGCGCGCGAGCAGAAGCGGCTTTCCGATCGCCGTCGCTGGCTGCTGCGCCTGGGCGTGGCCGGCCTGGGGTCGCTGCAGGCGATGATGCTGGCCGAGGCGCTGTACCTGGATGTCAACGCGACGATGCCGGTACCCACGCGCGACATGTTCCGCTGGCTGACCTTCCTGGTCAGCACGCCGGTGGTGTTCTACAGCGGCTGGCCGTTCCTCGCTGGCATGGCACGCGAACTGCGCGCGCGCCACGTGGGCATGGACACGCTGATCGCCGGCTCCACCCTGCTGGCCTACTTCGCCAGCCTGGTCGAGACGATCCGCGGCGGCACCCACGTGTGGTACGACGCGGCGGTGATGTTCGTGTTCCTGCTGCTGGCCGCGCGCATGCTGGAGCAGCGCGCGCGCAACGTGGCGACCGCGCAGGTGGATGCACTGGCACGGGCGCAGCCGGTGTTCGCGATCCGCGAATGCGACGACGGCACGCGCGAATCGGTGCCGCCGTCCGCACTGCGGGTGGACGACGTGGTCTGCGTGTCCGCGGGTGATGGGGTGCCCGCCGACGGCGTGCTGCTCGACGGCGCGGCCGATTTCGAGGAAGCGCTGCTGACCGGCGAATCGCGGCCCGTGCGCCGCCACGCCGGCGACACCGTCTACGCCGGCACCACCTGCCGCGAACGGCCGGCCCGCGTGCGCGTCACCGCCACCGGCACCGGCACGCGGCTGTCGCAGCTGGCCGAACTGGTCGACCGCGCGCAGGGCCACCGCCCGCCGATGGCGCAGTTGGCCGACCGCGTAGGCCGCCACTTCGTGCTGTCGCTGCTGGTGCTGGCCGCCTGCGTCTATGCCGGCTGGCGGATGTACCAGCCCGAGCGCGCGTTCGAAGTGACGCTCGCGTTGCTGGTGATCAGTTGCCCCTGCGCTCTGTCGCTGTCGGTGCCGGCGGTGCTCGCCGCCGCGCATGGCGCGCTGGCGCGCTGCGGCGTGCTGGCCACGCGGCCCGAGGCGCTGGACACGCTGGCGCGCGCGACCGATGTGGTGTTCGACAAGACCGGCACGCTCAGCGACGGCCGCCCGGCCTGCGTCGCGGTGGAGGTGTTCGATGGCCTGGACGCGGACGCCGCCGCCCGCATCGTCGCCGCACTGGAAAAGGACAGCGGCCATCCCATCGCGTCGGCCTTCGCCGACATCGCCACGCATGCCCCGGCGCAGGCCGTGGTGGCACGGCCGGGCCAGGGCGTGGAAGGCGACATCGACGGGCGCCACTGGCGCTTCGGGCGCGGCGACTGGGCGGCCGGCCGCGACGACGACGGCACGCTGTGGCTGGGCGATGGCGCGCGTGGCGTGGCCCGGTTCACCCTGACCGAGAAGCCGCGCGACGACGCTGCCGTGACGATCGCGGCGCTGCGCGGCCAAGGGCTGGCCATCCACCTGGCCAGCGGCGATGGCGAGGGCGCGGTCCGCCGACTCGCGCACGCACTGGGCATCACGTCCGCGCACGCCCGGCAATCGCCGGAGGACAAGCTGGCGGCCGTGCGCCTGTTGCAGGCCGAAGGCCGCATCGTCGCCATGGTCGGTGACGGCCTGAACGATGCGCCGGTGCTGGCGGGCGCCGACGTGTCCATCGCGATGGGCGAAGGCGCGCCGCTGGCGCAGCAGGCGGCGGACCTGGTCGCCACCGGCCCCTCGCTGCTGCGCATCGCCGATGCCGTGCGCGTGGCGCGCCTGTCGCGCCGGCTGGTGAAGCAGAACCTGGCCTGGTCGGCCGGCTACAACCTGCTGGCGGTACCGCTGGCGGCGGCGGGCATGGTCACGCCCTGGATCGCGGCGCTGGGCATGGCGGTATCCTCGCTGGTGGTCACCCTCAATGCGCTGCGGCTGGCGCGCACCTCCACGGAGATGGCGGCATGAACATCCTGCTGATGCTGTTGCCGATCAGCCTGGTCCTGCTGGGCCTGGCCATCGCCGCGTTCGCGTGGGCGGTGCGCAAGGGCCAGTTCGACGACCTCGACACCCCGGCGCTGGACATCCTGGACGACGCACCGCCGCGTCCGTCCGCGCCGCCCGCGCCCGCGCTCCGCGAAGGCGACGATGGGACCTGATGTTCCGGTGCTGCTGGCCGCGCTGCTGGCCGGCCTGGTGGGCAGCACGCACTGCGCCGTGATGTGCGGCGGGATCGCCACCGGCTTTTCCGCCATGTCGTCCCGACCGGACTGGGGCAGCGCGCTGCAGCTCAATCTCGGACGCGTCGCCGGCTACGCGCTGGCCGGCGCGCTGGTGGGCGCCTTCGGTGGCGGCCTGCTGTCGTTGGCGCGGCATCAGAACGCCGTGCTCGCCATGCGCGTGGGCGTGGGCCTGGCGCTGGTGGTGCTGGCGCTGCGCCTGCTCGACCAGCGCGGCCGGCTGGACTTCCTCGCCCGCCCCGGCGCGAAGGTGTGGCAGGGGCTGCGCCCGCTGCATGCGCGCGTGCTGCCGGCCGATACCGTGCCACGGCGACTGATGGCCGGCGCGCTGTGGGGCTGGCTGCCGTGCGGCCTGAGCCTGAGCCTGCTGACGGTGGCCTGGTTGCAGGCCAATGCACGCGATGCCGCGCTGACGATGGCGATGTTCGGCCTGGGCACGCTGCCGATGATGGTGACCCTGACCTGGTCCGGCGCGCGCCTGGGTCGCCACTGGCAGCGCACGTCGGTGCGGCGCGCGGCCGCCGTGTTCGTGCTGGCGGCCGGGCTGCTGACGATCGCTTCGCCGTGGCTGATGCAGCATCCCGCCTTGCACGGCGTGCTGGCGGCGCTCGGATGCCAGCCGCTGCCGACGTGAGCGCAAACGCGATGGACACACCGACGGGCGCGACGGCGAAGGCCCGCCTGCAGGCATTGGGCGCGGTCGCGCGCGCGCCCCTGCGCGCCGCCGCGGCGCTGGGCGTGATCGGCGGCGTGCTGGTGGTGCCGCAGGCGGCGCTGATCGCACTGTGCCTGCAGCGCGCGTTCGTGGAAGCCGCCCCGCCCGCAGCGCTACTGCCACTGCTCGGCGCGCTGCTGGCGACGCTGCTGCTGCGCGCAGGCATGGCATGGGCGGGCCGCCGACTCGCCGATCGCGCCGTTGAACGCATCCGCGTCGACGTGCGCGCGCGGATCGCGCATGGCCTGGTCGCACGCGGGCCTGTCTGGGTGCGCTCGCAGCAGAGCGGCGCGCTGGCCGAACGCATGGGCGCGCACGTGGACGCGCTGGAAGGCTATTTCGGCGGCTTCGTGCCCCTGCGGGCGGACGTGGTGGGCGTGCCGCTGGCGATCCTGCTGGCCGTGTTCTTCGTGGATCGCACCGTCGGCCTGGTGCTGCTGCTGACCATGCCGCTGGTGCCGGTCTTCATGATGCTGGTCGGCTGGGGCGCGCAGGCCGCCAGCCAGCGCCAGCTGCAGGCGCTCACGCGCATGGGCGGGCATTTCGCCGACCGCCTGCGTGGACTGGGGCTGATCCGCCTGTACGGGCGCGGGGCATCGGAGCTGCACGGCATCCGCGCGGCGGCCGAGGAACTGCGCGTGCGCAGCCTGCGCGTGCTGCGCATCGCCTTCCTCTCGTCGGCGGTGCTGGAATTCTTCGCCTCGCTCAGCGTGGCGATGATCGCGCTCTACCTGGGCCTGACCTACCTAGGCATGCTCGACCTGCGTACGGCGCCGCTGACGCTGGGCATGGGCGTGTTCTGCCTGCTGCTGGCGCCGGAGTTCTATGCGCCGCTGCGGCGTCTGGCGACGCATTACCACGACCGCGCCGCGGCCCTGGCGGCGATGGACGAGATCGCGCTGGTGCTGGACGACGCACCGACTGTCGTAGCGAGCGACGCAGACGGGGGAACGCCCATCGCCGCAACACCGCTCGTCAGCGTGCGCGATGCCACGCTGCGCCATCCCGCCGCCGCGCGCGACGTGCTGTCCGACCTCACGCTGGACCTGCATCGCGAGCAGCATGTCGCCCTGGTCGGTGCCAGCGGCGACGGCAAGAGCACGCTGCTGGAAGCCCTGGCCGGCTGGCTGCCGCTCCACGCAGGCACCCTGCGGCACGCGCCCGGCCTGCGCATCGGCTACGCGCCGCAGCGCCCGTTCCTGTTCGCCGGCAGCCTGCGCGACAACCTGCGCATGGCCAAGCCCGGCGCCCGCGATGCGGAACTGGAACAGGCGGCCGAGGCCGCGCAGGTGCTGCGCTTCGCATCGCGCCTGCCGGAGGGCCTGGACACGGTGATCGGCGAACGCGGCTTCGGACTGTCCGGCGGCGAGGCGCGGCGGGTGGCGCTGGCGCGCGTGTTCCTGCGCGACCCCGACCTGCTGCTGCTCGACGAGCCCACCGCCTTCCTCGACCCCGACACCGAAGCCGCGGTGTTGCAGGCGATCCGGACGTTCGCGCGCGGCCGCTGCGTGCTGATGGCGACCCACAGCCCGGCCGCACAGGCGGCGATGATGCAGGTCTGGTACGTGCACGACGGGCGCGTGCGTACGCAGGGAGGCATGCCGTGAGCCTGCATCGGGATGAGAATGCAACGTCGCTGCACGACGTGCTGGCGAGGCATCGTCCACGCATCACGCTGGCCGTGGTCCTGCTCTTGCTGACACTGCTGGCGGGCACCGCACTGCTGGGGCTGTCCGGACACTTCCTCACCGCGGCGGCCCTGGCCGGTAGCGCCGCGGCCGGTTTCAACTTCTTCGGCCCTTCGGCCGGCATCCGCGCACTGACCTTCGTGCGCATCCTGTCGCGCTATGGCGAGAAGCTGCTGGGCCACGACGTGACCCTGCGCATCGCGCGCGACCTGCGCGCCTGGTTCTTCGCACGCGCGCTGCCGCTGGCGCCGCTGGGGCTGGGCCGGTTCCGCGTCGGCGACCTGATGGCGCGGCTGATGGCGGACGTCGAGGCGATCGACGGCCTGCTGGTGCGCGCCATCGGCCCACTGCTCGCGCTGCTGTCGCTGTGCCTGCTCGCCACGGCGGTGACGCTGGCCGTGCTGCCGCTGGCCGGCACCGTGCTGCTGGTCGCGCTGGCAGCGATCGCGACGCTGGCGCCGTGGTTGGCGGCACGCAGCGTCGCCGCCCTCGAAGGCGAGCGGGCGCAGGCCCGCACCCGCCTGCGCGCCACCGTGCAGGAAGGCATCGAAGGCCAGCAGGACCTGGTGGCGATGGACGCGACCGCGGCATGGCTGGCCGAGCTGGATGCGCGCAGCCGCGAGGTCGCGCGCTGGGAGGACCGCCGCAAGCAGCGGCTTGCGCTGGCGACGCTCGCGCATGGGCTTGTCACCGCGTTCACGCTGCCGACGATGCTGTGGGTGCTGGTGGCGGCCGTGCGTGCGGAACGCATCGGCGCCGCGGCGGCGGGCGGCCTGTTCTTCATGACCGTCGCGGTGCTGGAAGCCTGCTCCGCCATCGGGCCCGCCTGGCAGGCCTGGCGCGCGGCGACGGTGGCGGCGCAACGGCTGCAGCAGGTGGTGGATGCACCCGCGGCGCAGAGCGGTGCCGACGGCACGCGGATACCGGCAGCCTGCGGTGCGCTCGAACTGCAGGACATCGTGTTCGCCTGGCCGGGCACCACGCGGCGTGTGCTCGACGGCGCACAGCTGCGCATTGCGCCGGGCGAGCGCGTGCTGGTGGCCGGCGACAGCGGCGAGGGCAAGTCGTCGTTGCTGGCGCTCGTGCTGGGACTGCACGCGCCACAGTCCGGTCGGATGTCTTTCGCCGGCGACGACCTGCGCACCCTGGACGCGGCACGGTGGCATGCCCGCATCGCCTGGCTGCCGCAGGATGCGCCGGTTTTCTCCGGCAGCGTGCGCGAGAACCTGCAGCTCGGCGATCCGGATGCCGACGACGCGCGCTTGTGGCAGGCACTGGCGCAGGTGAAGCTGGACATGCGCTTCCGCGATACCGGCCTCGACACGTGGGTCGGCGAGAACGGTGCGACGCTGTCGGCCGGCCAGGCGCGCCGTCTGGCGCTGGCGCGCGCCCTGCTGCGCGATGCGCCCCTATTGCTGCTGGACGAACCGACCGAAGGCCTGGACCAGGACACCGCGGATGCGCTGATGCGCGACATCGCGGCGGCGACCCAAGGGCGCAGCGTGCTGATCATCAGCCACGCGGCGCTGCCGGATGGGGTGGTGGATACGCGCTACCGGCTGCGGGACGGGAGTTTGATCAAAGGATGTGCGTCCCGCTCCTTGTAGGAGCGACGTAAGTTGCGACCGTAGCAATGAAGCACTCGCGCGCCATCTGGTGAAAAAACTCGACGGAGGCGGCGCTTTCCGATCACCCATCCGTGCTGTCCAGGCCTGCGGTCGCGACTCACGTCGCTCCTACAGAAAGCAGAGCCTCAGGCCCGCGCTTCGGCCAGGGCGTCCAGGCGCTTGCGGTTGAGCAGGCGCACGTGGTGCGGGTCGTCGGTGGCGATGCTGCCTTCCTGGCGCAGGCGGGTGAAGCTGCGGCTGACGGTTTCCACGGTCAGGCCCAGATAATCGGCGATGTCGGTGCGCGTCATCGGCAGGATGACTTCGGTGTCGTCCTGGCCCTGGCGACGACGGCGCTGCGCCATGTCGACCAGGAAGCCGGCCAGCCGCTCCATCGGATTCAGGCGGGCCAGCGCCATCAGGTTGCCGCGGGTGGCGTCCAGCTCGACGCAGGCGCGTTCCAGCAGTTCGCGCTCCAGTTGCGGGTGGTCGTGGCACAGGCCGCGCATGTCGGCCATCGAGAACTCGCACAGGGTGCTGTCGGTGATGGCTTCGATGGTGTGCTTGTAGTGCGAGGTGCCCGAAAAACCGATGAAGTCGCCCGGCATCAGGAAGCCGGCCACCAGCCGGCGCCCGTCGGGCAGCAGGCGGATGCGGCGCAGCGCGCCCTTGGTCACCGTGAACACGCCGCGCCGGGCTTCGCCTTCGCGCACTAGCGGTTCGCCGGCCACCAGGCGGACATCGTCGGCCAGCGCTTCCATCGCATGCGCCTTCTCCACCGGCAGGGCGGCGCACACGGCCAGGTGCCGGACCAGGCAGCCACTGCAGCCGCGCGCGACCTGGCACACCACGCCGTCGCCGGGCGCGGTGGGCACCGGAGCGTCGTTCTGGCGGAGGATGCGAAGGCTCATGGCGGTCGGCTACGTGGGTCTTCGGCGGCCATGATACGCCCCCGCGTCACGTATTTACCGGCTGCGACAATCGGTCGCGGACCCGGGGCTTTCAGGCGCCGTTCCCCCATTCAGGCCCGGATTCGGTTACAGTGCGCGCCGCTTGCCTGCGGCCGTTCGTTTCCCCGATGGTCCGCCGGCGCCGGGAATCCGCTCTGGTTTCCCGCGCCCGCCCCGCTCCGACTTCTTTCGTTGCGCAAGCTCGGTCGCGCCGTTTTGGCGCCGCCGCACCCCTTCTCGCAGCGCGGTTTCAGGGAACGCTTCGAGTCACGGCCAGTCCCGCATTCCGCGTGCATGCGCCGCCACACCCGCGTGTGGCGACGGCGCACGCGTCCGGTCGGCCGCCATTGGAGCCTTACCCATGACGTTTGAAACCCTTGGCCTTGCGCCCGCCCTGCTGCGCGCGCTGGACGAACAGGGCTACACCCAGCCCACCCCCATCCAGGAGCAGGCCATTCCGCTGGCCCTGGAGGGCCACGACCTGCTGGCCGGCGCACAGACCGGCACCGGCAAGACCGCCGCCTTCGGCCTGCCGCTGATCCAGTACCTGGCCACCACCCCGCAGGAAGTCCAGCGCGGCGCCCCGCGCAGGCCGCGCGCCCTGGTGCTGACGCCGACCCGCGAACTGGCCGTGCAGGTGCACGACAGCCTGCGGGGCTACGGCAAGTACCTGCGCATCCCCAGCACCACCATCTACGGCGGCGTCGGCATGGGCAACCAGCTGGATGCGCTGCGCCGTGGCGTGGACCTGGTGATCGCCTGCCCGGGCCGCCTGATCGACCACCTCGAGCGCCGCAGCGTGGACCTGTCTGGCATCGAGATCCTGGTGCTGGACGAAGCCGACCGCATGCTCGACATGGGCTTCCTGCCCTCGATCAAGCGCATCCTGGCCAAGCTGCCCAAGCAGAACCGCCAGACCATGCTGTTCTCGGCGACTTTCGCCGACCCGATCCGCGAGCTGGCGCTGGAGTTCATGCGCGAGCCGAAGCAGATCCAGGTGACCCCGCGCAACACCGTCGCCGAAACCATCACCCACCGCGTGCACCCGGTGGACGGCAGCCGCAAGCGCGACCTGCTGCTGCACCTGCTGGCGCAGGACAGCCGCCTGCAGACGCTGGTGTTCGCCCGTACCAAGCACGGCAGCGACAAGCTGGCGACGTTCCTGGAGAAGAGCGGCATCAAAACCGCGGCGATCCATGGCAACAAGTCGCAGGGTGCCCGCCAGCGCGCGCTCAGCGACTTCAAGGCCGGCCGCATCAACGTGCTGGTCGCCACCGACATCGCTGCGCGCGGCATCGACATCGACCAGCTGCCGCAGGTGATCAACTTCGACCTGCCGATGGTGGCCGAGGACTACGTGCACCGCATCGGCCGCACCGGCCGCAACGGCTCGACCGGCCAGGCGATCTCGCTGGTGGCGCAGGACGAAGCCAAGTACCTGCGCGCCATCGTCCGTTTGCTCAACCGCGACATGGACCTGCGCGACGTGCCCGGCTTCGAGCCGCAGACGCCGATCCGCTGGGGCAACAGCGCGCCGGGCAAGGCCGAGCTGCCGGGCGGCGAGCGCACCCCGCGCCGCAACGGCCCGCAGAAGCACGCGCGCCGTCCGCACGGCGATGCCCCGCGGCATGCGCACGCCGGGCCTAAGAAGCACGGCGGCCAGCGCCGTGACGGCGGCCGTTCCGGCGGCGCCCGCCAGGGCCAGTCGCGCCCGGCCCGCTAAGCTGTCCCGTGCGCGCGGCACCTGTGCAGGTGCCGCGCGCCTCCCCGCTCCAGGAACCGCCGCATGGACATCTTCAAGGTCTTCACCGTCGAAGCCGCCCACCGCCTGCCGCACGTGCCGGAAGGCCACAAGTGCGCGCGCCTGCACGGCCATTCGTTCCGCATCGAGCTGCATCTGTCCGGCCCGGTCCATCCGCAGGCCGGCTGGGTGATGGACTTCGCCGACGTGAAGGCGGCCTTCAAGCCCATCTACGAGCGGCTGGACCACCACTACCTCAACGACATCCCTGGCCTGGAAAACCCCACCAGCGAGCAGCTGGCGAAGTGGATCTGGGACCAGGCCAAGCCGCTGCTGCCGTTGCTGAGCGCCATCGTGGTGCACGAAACCTGCACCTCCGGCTGCCGCTATACCGGCCCCTGAGAGGGATGGAACCGGTTTCATACCACCTCTTACAAGCGTTTGATTTGTAACGGCTCCTGACCGTTCGTCGGATTTCCATACGGCGGTTATTGCATTGCAACATCGGTCCGCCTATGCTGCGACGCAACAAACGGGATTCCCCTTTCAGGAGCACGCCATGAACGCGCAATTCAACGAAAGCTTCAGCCAGTTCACGCACCAGTTCGCTGCGGCCGCCTCGCGCGCCAATCGCCTGGCCCTGGAAAGCGCCGAGACCGTGTTCGGCGTGCAGCTGAAGACGTTCGAGAAGAACATCGACGCCACCACCGCCTTCTTCGGCGAGCTGGCCGAGACCCGCGACCTCGACGGCTACAAGAACCTGTGGCCGAAGGGCCTGCAGGTGGCCAAGGACAACGCCGAGCGCGTCGTCGCCGCCAGCCAGGAAGTGTTCGGCCTGAGCCTCAAGACCGGCGAAGCCTTCGGCCAGCTGGTGAAGAGCCAGTTCGAGAGCGCGACCGACAGCGTCCAGGCCTCGGTGGCCAAGGCGACCAAGGCCGCGAAGGCCAAGTAAGCCCGCTTCAACCGGTTATTGCGCGGCCCTCCCCTCCCTCCGCGCAAACCCGACCCGGCAGCCCCCACGCTGCCGGGTTTTTTATTGCGCGCAGTTTTCCTGCAGGAGGGCCTTCAGGCCTTGCTACAGGGGAATCGCGATGTGCCGGCTGAGTTGTCCGGCGTCGATGTCCGGCGCATGCGGCAACCGTCCCCAGCACGGCACCGGCATGCGCGCCGAGAGCAGGGCGAAGTTCTCATCGCGACGCGCCATCGCCGGATCGACTTCGTTGGCGATCCAGCCCACCAGGCGTGCGCCGTCTTCCTGGATGGCGCGCGCGCTGAGCCGCGCATGGTTGATGCAGCCCAGCCGCATGCCCACCACCAGCACCACCGGCAGACGCAGTTCCTGCACGAGGTGGCGCTGGTCGAGGGTGGCGGTCAGCGGGGCGGCCCAGCCGCCGACGCCTTCCACCAGGACCATGTCGGCCAGCGGATGCAGGCGCTCGAAGGCGGACACCAGGACACCCAGTTGCACATCCACGCCGGCATCGCGCGCGGCGATCTCCGGGGCCAACGGCGCCGGCAGCGCGTAAGGGTTGACGTCATCGTAGGGCGGCAGCGGATCGCTGGCCGCCTGCAGGGCCAACGCATCCTCGTTGCGCCACCCCTCGGGCGCGCGTTCGCAGCCGCTGGCGACGGGCTTCATGCCCACGGCGCGCCTTCCGTGCGCGCGGAACGCATGCAGCAGGGCCGCGCTCACCACGGTCTTGCCTACTCCCGTGTCCGTTCCGGTGACGAAAAGCCTGTCCACGGCCCGCTCCATCACGCGTCCGGGACCATTTCGCTACCGTCGCGCGCCGCCGTCGCGACGCATGGGGCCTGTGTACTCATGCGAAGAATGATAGCGGGCCGCCGCCGGACGCGCGGAGTAGAATCGATGGCATGTCATTCGCCCATCAGACGCTCACCGGCAGCAAGCCGGAACAATACGCACAGCTCGCCGACCAGGCCCGCGCCCTGTTGGCCGGCGAACCGGACCGGATCGCCAACGCCGCCAACCTGGCTGCGCTGATCTACCACGCCCTGCCCGACTTCAACTGGGTGGGCTTCTACTTCTTCGATGGCCGGGAATTGGTGGTCGGTCCGTTCCAAGGCTTACCAGCCTGCGTGCGGATCCCGTTGGACAAGGGGGTCTGCGGAGCCGCCGCACGCACCCGCCAGACCCAGCGCGTGGACGACGTGGACGCCTTCCCGGGCCACATCGCCTGCGATTCCGCCTCGCGCTCGGAACTGGTGGTCCCGCTGGTGAGGGGGGATGACCTGGTCGGCGTGCTCGACCTCGACAGCCCGCGCCTGGCGCGCTTCGATGCCGACGACCAGGCGGGCATGGAACGCATCGCCGCCATTTTTCTGGATTCGTTGACATGACAGGCACCAAGCTGCGCAACATCGGCCCCAAATCCGCCGCCTGGCTCCGCCAGGTCGGCCTGCGCACGCAGGAGGATCTGGAGTCGGTAGGCGCGGTGGAGGCCTTCATCCGGGTCAAGCGGGCGGGGTTCCGCCCCAGCCTCAATCTGCTCTATGCGCTGGAAGGCGCCCTGCTGGACTGCCACTGGCAGCAGTTGCCGGAGGCCCGTCGGGGCGAACTGCTGGTGGCCTACGATGCGGCCGCCGCGCTGCTGCCCCCGCCGCGCGGCCGCCCGGCCGCCGGACCGGTGACCACCACCCATACTGAGCAGGAAGAGGACGCAGGTCCCTCGCTGAACCTGTTCGACTCGCGCGGCGACGACTGACGCCGCCATTCGTCGCGTCGAGCTTGCGCGAGGTCGCATGCCCACCGAGGCCGCAAGGCAGCGGAGCAAGCTCCGCGCTACGCTGGACCACGATGGGCGCACGCTTCCCGTATACTGCGCGCGCTTTCAGGTGACCCGTGCCTCGTGCCGGGTTGAAACGGGAAGCCGGTGACCCGCGCAGGCGGCATGCCGGCGCTGCCCCCGCAACGGTAGGCGAAGAAAGCCGCGGCATCGGCCACTGTGCGTCCACGACGCATGGGAAGGCGCCCCGGCGGAGTGCCCTGCACTCGCTCGCAAGCCCGGAGACCGGCCCGGAAGTCCACTGGTTGCGATGCGGAGGGCGTCGCGGCGTGCCGCGCCGCTTCGCCTGCGCTGTCCGCTCCGCATTCCTTTCCATCGCGACTCCACGCCGAACAATGCGCGCGGGGCGCGCGATGGAGCAGTTCCGATGCAGAGCCGTACCTTTTCCTCCCCTTCCCTGCTGGCCTTCGCGGTCGCGATGGCGCTGCCGTTCGCGGCCCAGGCGCAGGAAGCCACCGATCTCGACGAGGTCGTCGTCTCCGGCACGCGTACCGAGGTCGCCGTCGAAGACAGCCTGGTGCCTGCGCAGGTGATCGGCCGCGACGCGATCCAGCGCAGCCAGGCGCGCTCGCTGGGCGAATTGCTGCAGGGCCGCGCCGGCATCTCGATCGCCAACCAGGGCGGCGCCGGCAAGATCACCACGCTCAACCTGCGCGGCGCCGAATCCGATCATGTGCTGGTGCTGGTGGACGGCGTGCGCATGGGCTCGGCGACCGCCGGCCTGCCGGCGCTGCAGGACCTGCCGATCGACCAGATCGACCGCGTCGAGATCGTCCGCGGTCCGCGCTCGAGCCTGTGGGGCTCGGAAGCGATCGGCGGCGTGATCCAGGTGTTCACCCGTCGCAACACCGGCAAGGTGCGTCCGAACGTCCGCATCGGCGTGGGCAGCGACAGCACTCGCGAAGCCAGTGCCGGCATCGGCGGCGGCATCGGGCGCGGCTGGTTCGGCGCCGACGTGGCGTACACGCGCACCGACGGCTTCAACGCCTGCCGCGGCACCGGCGGGGATGCCGCGAACCCGTTCGGTGCCGGCTGCTTCACCGACGAACCCGACCGCGACGGCTACCGCAACACCTCGGCCACCCTGCGCGGTGGCTATTCCTTCACCGATACGCTGGCATTGGAAGCCAACGCGCTGCGCGCCGAGGGCAAGAGCGAGTTCGACGGCAGCTTCACCAACCGCTCCGAGACCGTGCAGCAGGTGCTGGGCACCAAGCTGCGTTACACGCCCAGCGACAAGATCAACCTGCTGCTGAGCCTGGGCCGCAACGACGACAAGTCCGACGACTTCCACGACGACGTGCAGTCCGGCTATTTCCAGACGCGGCGCTACGTGGCCTCGGCGCAGGGCGACTTCAGCGTGGCCGCCAACCAGCTGCTGACTGCGGGCATCGACTGGCAGGACGATCGGGTGGAAAGCACCACCCTGTTCGCCGTCACCCGGCGCGACAACCTGGCCGGCTTCGTCGAGTACCAGGGCCGTTTCGGCGCGCACCAGCTGCAGGCCAGCGTCCGCAACGACGACAACGAGCAGTTCGGCAACCACACCACCGGCAGCCTGGGCTACGGGTTCGGCTTCGGCAACGGCCTGAAGCTGACCGCCAGCGTGGCCACCGGCTTCAAGGCGCCGAGCTTCAACGACCTGTACTACCCCGGCTTCGGCAATCCGTACCTGAAGCCGGAAGAGTCCGAGAGCGTCAACCTGGGTATCGCGCAATACGCGGAGACGTGGAACTGGACGTTCAACGTCTACCAGAACAAGGTAGACCAGCTGATCTCCTACGATTCTCAGATCTTCCTGCCCAACAACATCGACGAGGCGCGCATCCGCGGCGCCGAGTTCACTGTCGACTTCACGCTGGCCGGCTTCGACATCGCCACCCAGCTGAGCCATACCGATCCGCGCAACCGTTCGGCCGGCCCCAACCACGACAACCTGCTGGCCCGTCGTCCGCGCAACACCGCGCGCATCGACGTGGACCGCGCGTTCGGCGACGTCCGCACCGGTCTGACGTTCAACGCCGCGGGCGAGCGTTACGACAACCTGGCCAATACCGATCGACTGGGCGGCTACAGCACGCTGGACCTGCGCCTGGAGTACGCCATCGCGCCGGCGTGGACGCTGCAGGCGAAGGTGGGCAACGTGTTCGACCGCGACTACGAAACCGTCGCCTGGTACAACCAGGCCGGCCGCACCTACGGCCTGAGCCTGCGCTACCAGCCGCAGGACTGACGTGGATGCCGATGACCCGCCTCCCGCGGGTCATCGGCGCGCGCCCTCAATGCAGCATGCCGTGCCGATGCGAGCCCAGTGAAACGACAGGCTCGCCGCGTACCGCCCGCAGCGTGTGCACGAGCTGGTGATACGTGGATGCCAGTTGCGCGAACAGGTCCGCATAGGCGCTGCGCCCGCTTTCGGCCACGCCCTGGTAGGCGCCGCGCCCGAGGTCGATGAAGTACTCCACGCTGACGCGGCGCCGCTGCGCCAAGGCAGGGAACAGGCCTGCGATCAACAGGCAGCGGTCGCCGACATCGCGCAAGGCATCGCTGCGTGCGCTGCCCACGCGCAGCTGCGCCTCCAACCACTCCAGCGCCTGCGTACGCGCCAGCAAGTGTCCGTCGCGCTGGTGCCGCAACAGCACGAACACCAGATAGCTCTCCTGCGCCTCGTCCAGCGACTGTCCGCAGCGCGTGCAGGCCTCGCGCACCAGCGACTGCCACAGCTCGGCCGCCGCACCCTGTCGAATCGTATCCATCGTCTGCCTCCCCTCGGGTTGACGACGCCGAGACTATCGCCGAAGCGCAGGACGCGCTGGCAGGCGCGCGCAGCGAGTGCCAACGGGCAGCGGCCACGTGCACAACGGCCTCGTGACCGACGTCAAACGACGGTGTCGAACAGCCCTGGCTGGGTGGCGACCTCGTCGCGATCACGGAAGCCGGACAGGCCCACGCCGACCAGCCGGTAGCGCGTCGAGGCCGGCAGGTCCACGCGTTCGCGCAGGGCCAGCGCGATATCGACGAACTCCTGTGCCGATGCCGGCGGCGCTTCGGGGGTGAAACTGCGGGTCAGGATGCGGAACTGCGCGGTCTTCAGCTTCAGTACCACCGTGCGGCCCACGCGCTCGGTCTTGCGGCTGGCCTGCCAGGCCTTCTCCGCGATGCGGACGATATGCGGTTCCAGTTCCGACAGCGGCAGGTCGGTCGCGAAGGTGTCTTCGGAGGAGATGGACTGCACCGGCTGGTCGGGTTCGACAGGCCGCTCGTCGATGCCGCGCGCGCGCCGGTACAGGCTGCCACCGAAGCTGCCGAAGCGCTGCTCCAGATCGCGCTGGTCGAAGATGCGCAGGTCGCCTACGGTGTGGATGCCGGCCGCATTCAACTTGCCCTGCATCACCTTGCCCACGCCCGGAATGCGCTCCACCGGCAGCGGTGTGAGGAAGGCCTCCACCTGGTGTGGCCGCAGCACGAACTGCCCATCAGGCTTGCGCCAGTCCGACGCGATCTTGGCCAGGAACTTGTTGGGCGCCACGCCGGCCGAGGCGGTGAGCCGCGTCTCTTCGCGGATCTGCGCGCGGATGGTTTCGGCCACGGCGGTGGCCGTCGGCAGGTCGGACTTCGGCGCGGTGACGTCCAGATAGGCTTCGTCCAGCGACAGCGGTTCGACCAGGTCGGTATGACGCAGGAAGATCTCGCGCACCTGTCGCGACACCGCCTTGTAGCGTGCGAAGTCCGGCGGCACGAACACCGCCTGCGGACACAGCCGCTCCGCGCGCACGGCCGGCATTGCCGAGCGCACGCCGAACACGCGCGCTTCGTAGGATGCCGCGCACACCACCGAACGTTCGCCGCGCCAGGCCACCACCACCGGCCGTCCGCGCAGCGACGGATCGTCGCGCTGCTCCACCGACGCGTAGAACGCGTCCATGTCGATGTGGATGATCTTGCGCATCACGCGATGATATCGGCCGCCGTACGCGATCGCATGGAGGCTTTCCGATCCGATGCGCATGCGCGTGCAGAATGCGGGCAGGCTTCGCCAAACCCTTGCCGCAATTGGGTTATGGCGATGGTACGCCGGCGTATGGAAAAACCCGCGTTGATCTGCATCAAGACAAGCGTATGCACATGTGTGCATTATTTGTGCTTCGCAGAACGGACCCCGCCATGAACGCCCCCGCCTCCTTCTCCCGCGAACAGCTGCTGGCCAGCGCGCGCGGCGAACTGTTCGGCCCCGACAGTGGCCGCCTCCCGAACGACCCGATGCTGATGTTCGACCGCATCACCGAGATCCGCCAGGACGGGGGCGCGCACGGCAAGGGCATGGTGCGTGCGGAACTGGATATCCACCCGGACCTGTGGTTCTTCAAGTGCCACTTCATCGGCGATCCGGTGATGCCCGGCTGCCTGGGCCTGGATGCGATGTGGCAGCTGACCGGCTTCTTCCTGACCTGGATCGGCGCGCCGGGCCGCGGCCGCGCGCTCGGTTCCGGCGAAGTGAAGTTCACCGGCCAGGTGTTGCCCACCGCCAAGCGCGTCAGCTACGAGATCGACATCAGCCGCGTGGTCAACCGCAAGCTGGTGCTGGCCGTGGCCGACGGCCGCATGCTCGTGGACGGCCGCGAGATCTACACCGCGCGGGATCTGCGCGTGGGCCTGTTCACCTCGACGGAGAGCTTCTGATGCGTCGCGTCGTCATCACCGGCCTGGGCATCACCTCCTGCCTGGGCAACGATGCGGATACCGTGTCGGCCGCGCTGCGTGAAGGCCGTTCGGGCATCCGCCATATCCCGCAGTACGCCGAACTCGGCTTCCGCAGCCAGGTGGGCGGCGCGCCGGAGATCGACCTTGAGGCGCAGATCGACCGCAAGCAGAAGCGCTTCATGGGCGATGCCGCCGCGTTCGCGCACATCGCCCTGCGCGATGCGATCGCCGATGCCGGCCTGGACGAGGCGCTGGTCAGCCAGCCGCGCACCGGCCTGATCGCCGGTTCCGGTGGCGGTTCGGCGGAATGGCAGATCGAAGCTGCCGACCTGCTGCGCAACCGAGGCATCCGCAAGGTCGGGCCGTACATGGTCCCGCGCACGATGTGCTCCACGGTGTCGGCGACGCTGGCCACCGCGTTCAAGATCAAGGGCGTGAGCTATTCGATCTCCGCCGCCTGCGCGACCTCAGCGCACTGCATCGGCGCGGCGGCGGACATGATCCGCGCCGGCCGCCAGGACATCATGTTCGCCGGCGGCGGCGAGGAACTGCACTGGGCGTTGACGATGATGTTCGACGCCATGGGTGCGCTGTCCAGCAAGCGGAACGACGATCCGACCCACGCCTCGCGTCCGTACGATGCGGACCGCGACGGCTTCGTCATCGCTGGTGGCGGCGGCATGCTGGTGCTCGAGGACTACGACCACGCGGTGAAGCGCGGCGCACGCATCCATGCCGAACTGCTGGGCTACGGCGTGACCTCCGACGGCGCCGACATGGTGGCGCCGTCCGGTGAAGGTGCCGTGCGCTGCATGCGGATGGCGCTGGAAGGCGTCTCCCGGCCCCTGGACTACCTCAACACCCACGGCACCTCCACCCCGCTGGGCGACATCATCGAACTCGAGGCGATCCGCACCGCGCTCGGCGACACGCTGCCGCCGATCTCCTCCACCAAGGCGCTGTCCGGCCACTCGCTGGGCGCCGCCAGCGTGCACGAGGCGATCTACTGCCTGCTGATGATGCGCGACGGCTTCATCGCAGGGTCGGCCAACATCGAGACGCTGGACGAAGGCGCGGCGGGCTTCCCCATCGTGCAGGCCAGCCGCGACGCCACGCTCGACACGGTGATGTCCAACAGCTTCGGTTTCGGCGGCACCAACGCCAGCCTGGTGTTCGGCCGGGCGTAATACCGACCCGGCAGCAAGAAGCTCCAGAAAGCACAAAGCCCGGCAGTAGCCGGGCTTTGGTGCAACGCGGGAGGAGAGAGATGCCTCGTTGCGGCGAGGATTCTGCAGGCCGCGTATTGATCTCATTAAACAAAGTCTGTCTTGGCTCAGCCGCTAGATTCAACACTTTGCAGGCTTGTTGATTTTCACCAAAGTCTGTCACATCAAGCACCTCGCTGGCTTCCAGCGAGGTGCTTGAGAATAAAGTCTGTTAAGACCTCATTTCGCCCCGTAGGAGCACTGGCGAGTTCGCGACGTATGCGACAGCACTGGGTGAACTTATCGCCGTTCCAGGCAAGCCAAGGCAGGCTACTCTCCCGCCCCGATCGCAAGTGACGCTATGTGCGCACGATGACTCTCGCGGGAATCGATGGCTGCTTTCATCTGCTCCGGTGTCAACTCTTCAATCTTAGGTAACTGTGCCTCGAAGGCCCGCCACCGATTTAACATCCCATTCATCCAGATCCCATCAAACATCCCAGAGCTCAAGAAACGCCGAGCGAGATCAGCTGATCCTGCCGGCAGATCTGCCCCTTGGATGACTCGATTTGCAAGCCAGAGGTAAATGTCGACAATCTGAAGCCCAATGGATTGAACGCTCCGGGCAATGCGAGGCGCTGCCTCTGGCACACCGCTAGCAAGCGCCTCCTCCCGATCAAGGTGTTGATACAACGGGTGATTAAGTATGAAATCTCGCTGTTCAGCGGGCGCCTTCTTGAACCCCTCCGCAATCAGTCGCTGCGATTCGTATGTTCTCAATTGCGCAGTGTTGAACTGTTGCTGATGATCAAGCGTTACCACCACGGCAGCGCCATCAGGAGCGCCGCGAACATGACGCGCCATTGCACTCACAACGAACTGGAACGCAACGGCATTCGGCGAAATTATTTTAGGATTTGATGCGCCGAAATCGAGCCTTTCTGGACGATCAATTCCGAAATCTAAAGGATCAGTAAGAATTTCTTTCAACCTGGCGTCTGCGGCTGAATCAGCAATTCGTCCTCGCGCGTCTTGCAACAAATTCACCACCTCACCAAGCCTCGTTGCAATTCTTCTTTCAATCGAAAGAGACCAAGACTTGTGGAGGAATTCTTCGTTAAGAATTTCACTCAGGGCGCCAATTAAAAGGAATCTCATGGGCGTCCAGTAATGAACCCATGCGACGGCGTCATTCAACCCCGCATCATAGACGGCTTCAAAAAACTGGACTAGCGCATATGTTGGCTTGTCTATGAAGTAGTAATCAAAATTGAAGGCCATCTTCTCGTGAAGCGCAATGAGAAGAGGAGCTATCGATTCGATTCTGTCAACGCCCAGTTCCGCAGCATGAAGAGTATCTACACCAAGACTGGCAAGCATTGCGCTGTGAATCTCAACACCCAGCACGTCAACATTGCTCCTGCTGGAGAGTAGCCCATAACTGAGCGTTGGCTGAGCGACATCAAATAGATTGTTACCAGTGTTCCCAGACTCATCCACGTGGAAGAACATCTAGCCCCCTTCAGCTTCTCTCAGCGACACAGGTTGACCACGCATATCGACGACTACAATCTTCAGTCTTGCCTTGATCGTCGCATAGCGAAGTACGCATCTTCAGCGCATGCGGAGCGCTTCAGGCGGTAATCGCTCCGGGCAAACCACCTCCAACAGATACTGGGGCGGCGTCTGGGCGACTGGGTCCATGGCAGCTCGATACGCTTGGACCACGTAGGGAAGCAAGGCAGCACGGCAATCGAGCACCAGAGCCGTGGTCCCTCGGAAAAATTCCTCTCTCACGACCTTTTGCTGGGCAACGGAAAGGCTCGTGTGCGCGATCAGGCGTAGGGGAACGATCATCTCCCAAGCCTCGTCTGGACCCGGGGGGGGTGCGGCTTGGGCTGCAGCGTCCGCGCCCCGGATTCGACTCAGATTGAAGTCACGGTAGTCTTGCCGCATGACGCACCATGCGCGCACATGCCAACGCGTGCCCGCATGGATCAACGCATGCGGGAAGATTGTCCGTGAGTGCAGCCTGGGGTTGGACAAGGAGGCATAGTCGATCTGCACGCCTGTCCCGTTCGCCATAGCCTGATGGAGCACACGAAAGTGCTCGGGCTTGATAAGAGTGTGGGCCGGGGCGATGTCCTCCACCGGCACCTGGGTCACACGACGCCCGGCGTTGGCCAAGCCGACCAGATGGGCATATTCGGCAAAAAAACCTCCGGTTAAAACCGGCTTAGCAAAGGGACCCGGCGCGTAGGACTTGGTACCCCAAGCTCGCTGGATATTGTCGGGCGCAATGTCTCGGTAAGCGCTGAAATCGCGGCTGGCCTGAGTGACGTGGACGGGGAAGAGCTCGCGGTACCGGGCGCTGGTCAACCGGCCCTCCCACAACAGCAGCAACTCGATGCCACACAGGCGATCATGATTGGGAGCAGATACGCTGGAATTGGCCATGAGAGCATGTTAGCCTGAATCTAATGTTACTCACAAGCTAATGTTAGCCGGATGCTAATACCGCCGCTGTTTGAGCAACTCCCACCAAGCCTCTTTCGCCCGCTGGCCGGACAGAACGGTCTGCGCTATTGGGGCTTGCTAACGCGCCTCAACGAGGAGCTGTGGGGCGAAGGGGTCCATGCGCCCGGGGAACTCGTCGACAAGGTGCGGGTGGTACGGGTGATCGAGGAACACCTAATCCATGATGACCCTTGGGTCGACGATGAGGGCCAAGAGCCTGGGTCACCGGTCAGCGTGCAGGCAAGCAATCGGTACGCCGCCCTGCGCGATAGCGGATGGCTGGCCGAGCGCCGTCGCGGGGTTCGGCCGGTGGCGACCATGCGGCCCATCATCACCCAGTTCTACGACGCGCTGTCGGCCTTCGCCCACCGGGGGCCTGAATTCATCGGCGCGCGGGTGCACTCCATTCACATGAACCTGGACGCGGTTATGAAGCTGGCAGATGGCGCACAGTTTCATGAGGCGGCCAACCAGGCGCGCTCGCTGTGGTCGCACATCAGCAATACAGGCGTACAGATCTACGACTTGATGGAGAGCCTGCAACGGACGACCTCCACCCGCGAGTTCGTCGATGGCTTCTTCACCAACTACATCCAGAAAATCTACATCGGCGACTACGCGGACTTCCGCACATCCAACCACCCACTGCAGCATCGCGACGACATCATCCGCTTCACGCTGCGGGCCTCTCACGAGGAAGAACTGCACGGCAAGCTCGTGCATTGGTATACCCATCGCCTGGCCGGTGGAGATTCCGATCGCGGGCGCCGGTTGTTCGAACGCGATGTTGCGCGCCTGATGCGCATGCAGCTGATCGAGGAACCGCTGCATCGGTTGGACCGGGAGGTTCGCTCGGCCAACCAGCAGGCCTTGATGTATCTGGACTACCGTACGCGCACGCCACGGGCCATGGATCAACTGTTGGCGCGGGCTAGTACCGCGGTCGCCGCGCTAGATGAAGACCACATCGCACTGCCCGACGCGCTGCCAATTGAGCCCATGGCTCCCGAGTGGCTGGCCCAGCCGCCGCGGCCACCGGCCAACGATCTAGGTAGCGCTCTGCATCGGACGGGCCCGTCCCCCGAAGCCTTGGCACTGGATGCACTGCGCCTGCGGATGTTGGAGGCACGCACGGTCAGCCCCGTCAAGCTAGCCAGCTATCTCGCCCGTCACCTCACCCAAGGTGCGCAGGTCACCTCTGATCAACTCGCGGTCGAATCAATCCTGGATCTCTCCTGCTACCTGCGTCTGCTGCTGATCGCCACCCGCAGCCAAGCCCGGCCGGAGTATCTGAAGGAAGATCCGTATGTACGCATGGTGCCGCGCGTGCGGGTGGCCTTCATGGACGGGCACACCGAAAACCAATACCTGCGGCACCGCCGCTTCGTGATCTCCAGAGAGGGAATGCAGTGAGCACATGGTCTCGAATCGCCCAGGCTAGCGGCGGCGCCATCACCGAGGACGATCTGGAGCGGGCCGCCGTGCGCCTGGCCACGTATCAGGTCATTTATGCCGGCGATCACGGGGCACGGCACGCTTATGACTTGATCACGATGAATCTGCCCGCCTACCAGGCTGTTTTCGCGCCGTTCGGCCGCACCGTCATCCACCGTGCCTCAGCAGGATACGTGGTGGTGCTCTCCAAGCACCGGGTCTCACCGCGCATGCCGCTCGTGCAAACCCGCTTGGCTATCGTGCTGCGTCGCCTATTCAACGACAAGATGGAGCGCGCCGACACGATCGACGGAGAAATCGTATGCGAGACATTGGAACTCCAGCATGCTTGGACCGAATACCTGAAGCTGGAGTGGAAATTCCGCGTGGGGGATCTGGAGGATGCCCTGACAGCGCTGAAACGCTACGGAATCGTGCTGTTCCGAAGAGAAGACGATGGGGGCGGCAATATGCGAATCGTGATTCGCTCAGCGATCGAAGATGTGATCGGCGAACAGGTCTTGCATCAGCTGGCGCAGTACGGCACGGAAGGCATCGAAACGGAGGACGAAGATGAAACTGCTTAAAAGGATTTGTCTGCTGCAATTCTTCCTCTACGAGCGGCAAGACCTTGAGGTCGATGGCCATACTGCGTTCCTAGGACCTAATGGCACGGGCAAGACCTGTCTGTTGGATGCGATCCAGACGGTCATGCTCGGCGCCGATGCAGGCAAGGTGCATTACAACGCCCAGGCCGACGGCAAGCGCAAGGACCGATCACTACGTAGTTACTGCCTCGGCGTGCAGGACCAGAGCGGCCACGGCTGTCGACCCCAAGCCTCCACCTACATCGCGTTGGTATTCGAAGACCAGATGACCGGCGAACGGGTAAGCGCAGGCGTTTCGCTATCCGCGCGCGAAGATTCACCGCAACACACCGTCAACGGTCTGTTCATCCTTCCTGGCGTGGACTTGACAACCGCCGAACTTGTCGAGACGCGGGACGGCGCCGAACGCGTGATCGGGTGGCGTGACATCCAGCCTCGCTTCAAGGAACTGGTACAAGCCGCCGGCGCCGTCAAATCCGCAGTGATTACCCAGAACCGGGAGGAGTTCGTACGCAAGCTGTTGCTGGATCATTTGGCTGCCCCGGGCGATAACCCCAACCCGGATATGTTCCGCAACGCGTTCCAGCGCGCCATGCAGCTCAAGGTCAGCGATGATCTCAGCGCAGCCTTGCGCGACAATCTCATCGAGCCGCGGCCGACCCATATCCGCGAGTTCAAGGCGCGCGTAGACGAGTTCAAGCGGCTCACCGACTTGGTCCATCGCACCGAGAACCAGATTGCGCAGCTGGGTTTGGCGCGCGAGCGCTTCAACGCGCTGATGCGCTACCGGCGTACCGAGGTCAACTACACCGCGCTGGCGGCCACGCTGGAGGTCGAACAGCATGCCAGCCGCATGCATGAGGCCGAAGACAAGCTGGAGGACTTGCGCACGGCGGTGCAGGACGCCATCTCCAAAAGCGAAATGGCCGCCGCCGCCAAGCGCCAGGCAGCCAGTGCCGAGGCCGCCGCCCGCGATGCTAGGGCCCAAAGTAGCGAGTACCAGGCGCTGCGGACGACCTCCGAGGAAGTCACGGCTGCCGAAAGCGCGGTAGCCGACGCACGGACCAGTCTGGAGCTAGACCTGCGCGCCATGCAATCGGGCCTGGCCGGCGTGGGTCGCCATCCAGACATGGCCGAGCAGGTAAAACTGTTCGAGGCCGCCATGACGGTGGTGACCAGCGTCATGACCACCGTCACCAACGGCCACGTGCCGGATGGGCCCACCATCGAAGCGCTGGCTAAAGCTGTCTCGCAAGCGGCCAGCGCCAGCGCCCGCCAGCAGCGCCATATTCAGCATGCCCATGAAGATCTGGTGCAAGAGCGCCAGCAGGCAAGGGAAGCGGCGGAGCGTGCAGCTAAGGGTTTGTCGCCGCTGGCCACGCCCGTGCGCGTGCTACGCGATGCGTTACGTGAGGCAGGTATCGATGCCAGTCCCGTCTGCGACGTGACTGAGGTGGCGCAGCCACGCTGGCAACCTGCCATCGAGTCCTATCTAGGAATGAATGCGCAGGCCTTGGTCATTAGCCGCGAGGCCGAAGAGGATGCGATCGACATTGCGCGCCGACTGGGCGGACGCGCCAGGGGCGCGAAGCTCGTGCTTCCCTCCCGAGTACACCCCTGGCGCGGTACTGCGCCAGGATTGCTGGCAGGCGAACTGATCAAAGGCGATGATCTGGATGCCGTCAATTTCATTCGGCAGACGTTGGGCCAGCTGGCGTGCGTGGACACCGTAGCGGAACTGCGCGCGTCCAAGGCGGCGATCATGGAGGACGGCACGCTGTCCAAAGGCATGACGATCGAACCCTTGGGCGTGCCAGAACGCTTAGTAATTGGTCGACAAGGCGATGACACCTCACGGACCGAGGCCGAACGCAAACTGCGCGCCATCGAGCAGCGCATCGTGGAATCCAAGCGCCGCTTGGACCTGTTCAATCACACCCTGGATACACTGACCCCCTTTGGTCTGGAGCCGCTGCTGGCGCAGCGCGTCAACAGGTTGGTGAGCGCTTGGCATGGCACCCAAGCCAAATTGCGCTTGGCGCGCGACCAACAACGCGCGGCCATGTCGGGGGATCTGCTGGTCTTGGAGCAGGCCCATCAAGAGGCCGCCAAGGCGCTGGAAGAAGCGGAGGAGCAGGATCGACACTGGCTCAAGAGGCAGGGAACGTTGGAAGCCTTGGCCGAACAAGTCGAGCAGAGCTTGGATGGTTTGCGGTCGGCCGTGGAGACATCCCGGCTGCGTGAGCAGGAGCTTAGGAAGGATTCGCTCTACGACGCCAATCGTGTCAATACCTATCGGGAGCGGATCGAAGGCACCGAAGAGCTCGCGCCGGACACCTTCCCCATCGCGATCGGCCGGTGCCATGCCGCCGCCAAGGATGCCCGCGGCAAGGCGGAGAGCCAACAGGGCGAGGCCGTTGCGCAATTGGAGCGGTACCGGATCGAGTTTGGTGTCAACGCGGATATTCCGTCGGAATGGCAAGGCAAAGCCCATTTCGTGGAGGGCGAGCACGAACGACTGTCGACGCTGACGTTGGCCGAGCGGGTCAAGGATGCTGAGGACGCGCTCAAGGCCGCCGAACAAGTCTTCCGTACCGACGTTGTCCAGGCCCTGCGCTCTGGCTTCGCACGGGTGGAAGCGCAGGTCGATGCGCTGAACAAAGTGCTGCAGAAGGCACCGCTGTTCTCCAACCGCGAGCGCTATCGGTTCAAGAAACAACCGGTGGACCAGCACAAGAGCTTGTACGACTTCCTGACCAGTCCGGACGCGATGCACACCGATGCCCCGGTCTGGAGCGAGTCGACGAGCGTACCGAAAGAATTCCGCGATCTGATGGAGAGCGATGCGTCTACGCCGCTGCTGGCCGACACCAGCCCCTTGTACGACTATCGCCGCTTCTTCTCCTACGACGTGGAGATTCTGCGCGATGGCGAGAAGATCGGCGTACTCAGCAAACGGTTTGGCCCCGGCTCGGGTGGCGAGCACCGCACACCGCTGTACGTGATTTACGGCGCTGCGTTAGCTGCCGCCTACGGCAACATCCACGGGCGCAATGCCGGCGGCGGCCTGATGTTGCTGGATGAGGCATTCGACAAGATGGATGCCACCAATGTGGTGGCGGTGGCTGGCTATCTGGAGAAGCTGGGCCTTCAATTGCTCATGGCCGGACCAGAAACCGATCAGCCCAAGCTCAGCGGTTTCCTACATATGTATTACGACATGGCCCGCCATGGCACGAATTACATTCACATGGAGCCCTACCGAATCTCAGCCGCAGCCCGTGAACTGCTGGCCAGTGACAATCCCCTGTTGCATCCGGATCTGGTGCAACAACAACTGGAGTTGATGCGTGTCGGAACTTCCCCTGCAAGCGGCGCGACTCCTTGAAGATCTACTAGCTTCGGGTGAGCGAGCACTGGCCCGCGGTAGTTCTCGTCGGAGCAAGCGCCGCTTCACCGATCCCGATAGTCCGTATTGGGCGCTGGAGACAGAAGCCCGCGAGGCCTTTCACGGCGAACTGAGATCGGCCGAGCATGCCGGTGCCATCGAACTGGGCTGGAGCCGATTCGGTGGCGAGGCCGCGATGTTGGAGTGGGTACGTCTGCTCGATCTAACTGCCTTGGCGCGGCATCTGGGCCGAACCACTCACGCGAATAAAGTGGAATTCGCGCGCACTGCCTTCGCGCCTTGGCTAGCGCAAGTCCCCCGGCTAGCCGATGTAGTGGCACGATGGGCCGCCGGCAAGGAAGTTCGGTTACAGGGGCCTGATACGGCCGCTGATTTTGTCGATGCCGCCCGCGTCATCGCACGCATGGCAGACGAGCCCCGAGAGCTTCCTGTTCGCGTCGCCAGTCGTCAGTTGTTCCGCGACAGTAAGCGAATCGAGGCACTTGTACCGCATTTGGATGTTCTGACCTCCGAGGTTTGGCCGGCACCGGCCAATCATCGCGAGGATGTCCTATCGGGGATAGGTCTTCGCGCTGCCCCATTGCCGTTCCATATGGCCGGCGTGGGCGCCGTCCGCCTGAACAGGAGCGGTCTCAGGGCGCTAGCCTACGAATACATCGCCGTGAGCCCGACTCAGGTGGTCGGTTATGAGGGCAATCCACGCTGGATACTCAGCGTCGAGAATCTAACCACATTCAACATGATCGCCGAGTTGGATGTGGCCCAGAACGAAGGATTGGTGCTTTACAGCGGCGGCATGCCCTCACCCTCTTGGCGCCGCGCCTATGCAACGGTAGTGTCGAGCGTGGCCGCCAGTCTCCCCATCTATCATTGGGGCGACATCGATGCTGGTGGGTTCCGCATCGCGGCGGTTATTGCCGAGACGATTCAACCGCGCCCCTTGTTGCCCTGGTGCATGGATCCCTCCCATGTGAAGGAGTTGGATCCTGCCACCGCAGAAGTACGCGCACGCATGGCTTACAACGCGCAGCGCGCCGGGTGGAGTGAATTGGCCACCGTTATCTCCACGATGGAGCCGGGCAGGCTCGAACAGGAGGATCTGCCCATTCAGTTGCCACTCTTCCTGTAGCGGTTCGCCCCCGCAGGACTCTAGGCAAATTCGCAGCTTATGCGACAGCGCTGGCGGAGCCTATCGCCATTCCAGACCAACGAGAATTCGCATGTCTGTCAAAGCACTATTTCGCCCCCCTCTCCCCCTTGGCGAGGCTACCCCGATTTTCGCTTCGACTTGCCGCGTCCTGATTTAGGTGCGCGCATAATTCGTGCCTCCCAGCGGTCGACCAGGTCCCGAAGGCTGATATCTAGTCCGACGCAGTAGTCCCGGAGTTCGACCAGATCCAGCCGTCGAATGGCCAGTTCCACGTTGCTGACGAACGTCTGGTTCCGGCCCAGGCGCTCGGCCAGCGTGGTCTGGACCATGCCGGCGTCCTCGCGCAGTTGCCGCAGCAGCGCCGCCAGTTCCAGATTCTCGGTTCGGTACAGACTCTTGGCCACGGGCGCCTCCTAGTTGCGGATGGCGCACAACCTATTCAGTGGTTCCGATTACTCGGATACCCGGTATCCGGGTATTTGGGTAAGATCAAAACCTCATCCACGGGAAGGAGGCGGAGGTATGGGGTACAGCTACGTTGACGAGGCGGAGATGGGCTGGAGCCGCCGGATGGGAGTGGCCATGATCCTGCTGGCAGGACTGGGGCTGACAGCATGCAAGGGTCCGGCGGACCAAGGGCTGGTGACCGGCGGTACCCAGGCCGAATACCGGGCCTCGCTGGATCCGCTGATCCCGAAACTGTCGAAGCATGAGGTGGAGGCCTTCGATTGGGCGGTTTCGGATCTGGATCTGGGCAAGCTGCACGGCAAGTACCCCGGTGCCAGCCCCCGGAAGATCATCCGCGGCGAGGTCCGCGAGGTGCTGGACACCTACCCAGGGAAGATCGACGCCCTTGAGAAGGCGGCAGCCGAGGAGGCGCCGCTGCGTACCGAACTAGGCAAGATCACCGCCCCGGACACCGAATTCGCGATCGACAAGAACTTCTTTGGTCTGCAACCAGTGGTTATGGCGATCGTGACGAACGGATCGCGGTACCCCGTCAGCCAATTGAAGTGGAATGCGGCCCTGTATCTGGATGGTGCCGACGCCCCAGTGGTGCAGACGGTCCTGACCAGCGACTTCCGCCAGAACGGCGGTTTACGGCCAGGTGGCCAGTTCACTGTCCGCCTACCGGTGGGATTCGTGAAAGGAGACGAAGCCTGGACCACACTGGAAATCCGCAATGCCGCCAAACGGCGCGTGGTGCTCGAACCGGTGCTGGACAGCATCCTGGACTTCGGCGAGCGGGCCTATCTGGCAGACGATCCCGTCCCACAAATCGAACGGATGAAGGCTGCCATCAAGGACGCGAAGGACTTCTCGGACATCTGATCTCCCGTGTGGGCATGGGTGGCTCGGATCGTGGCGCGAGGCTCTGAAATGACGAAGGTCAGCACCGCAGAACTTGAACGGCGCCTGGAGCGTGCCCGCACGCACCGGGAAGAAGAGCCCGCTTTCTTCCGCTGCCTGCTCGACGCCTGGGTCTATGCCCACGTGCCGCTGTCGGACGATCATCCACGCGTGCGCCTGGTCCAGTTCCGGCACCCGGACGGGTTCTACGCCGTGCCGTTCTTCACCTCGGAAGCCAAGGCACGGTTCGCCGGACGAGGCGTGGTGCGAACCGTGAGGCTAACTGGACGCGAGCTGCTCGCGGGGACACCCGGCGCCACTTTCATGCTGAACCCGAATGACGGTGGTTGCGTCCTGTACCCGGAAGAGGTCGACGCGCTGCTGAAGACCGGCACCGTCGCCCGCATCGAGCAGTTCCACCTGAACGACGATACCTCCTTCCTGGTGAGCGATCAGGCCGACCCGCCGGTTTGGCTCATGCCATACCTGATGGGCCTCTATGCACAGCTTCAATTCGTGAGAGTGGCCTATCTGCTGGAGGTCGCGCCCCCGCAGTCGCCGGCTGAGCGGACGCTGCTTATCGCGTTGGGGGTAGCCCCGGAACATGCGGAACGCGCAGTGCGCGCCACGATCACCGATATCCAGCCCTTGTGTGCGCACAACGATGTGGCATTGGACATCACAACATTCGATCCGGCGAAAGGGCTCCCAGCGTACCTGTGCCAGCGGGGCGTTGAGCGGTTCTATGGGCCGCCGTTGAATTGACTCTTACATTCGAAATACGGATTCGCACACACCCCAATTCAACTCACGAGGATTGGTCATGACCACACCGGAAGAAAGGACGCGGGCGTTGGTATGGGCTGGAGGTTTTTTCATCGAGCTCGCGCGCGACGAAAGCCTTCCGCTTGCTGTTCGCCGACAGGCGGTTGTGATCGCCCGCCACTTCCCCACCATAGAAGAGGTATCGGCGATGGCGCAATTCCGCCATCCCACGGGCCTCGGCATGGGGCTGGATGTTCCGGACGAACGCGAACACGCGGGCGAATCGCTTTCCGGGAGGCCCCGGTATGGGCCACTGCGTTATTCAACTCGCCTAGCTTGGCCAGAGGGTTAGTCAAGGGCGGCCTGACAATGGAAAGCGAACTGCCATGCGACTGCTAAACGCCAAGCAGCTGGGCACTGATCGCCAAACAAACTGGACACTTCCGCCAAACATTCTGGGCAGCGGCGCCAAATGAATTGGACACCGCCGCCAGCCTGTTGGGCACCTAGAGGCT